>QWCT01000003.1_pt1 | contig 417571 bp, 302 predicted proteins | sample 1972681 | NCBI WGS metagenome assembly QWCT01 (sample SAMN09866701, study PRJNA288562) | Human oral metagenome isolate pre3_saliva, whole genome shotgun sequencing... | isolation source: mouth | host: Homo sapiens | place: USA: California
GGCGTGAATAACAGGAGCAGTCGCTGCAATGGCAGAACCGCCACAGATAGAAGATCCAACTCCAATCAAGGTAGCTAGCTTTGTATCAAGGTTAAAAAAGCGTTGGAAAAAGAAAGCAATAATTAAAGCGATAGAAATGGTCGAAATGATGACAGGAAGGGAAGATGTTCCAACTGCGAAAACTTGTGAGATACTGAGTCCAAACCCAAGCAAAATAACAGCATACTGAAGCAATTTTTTGGAGCTGTAAGTCAAACCGGCATCCAGTTGTGTATAGGAAGTGAGAAAGGGATGGAGAATCATTCCGATAAAAATGGCGAAAACAGGCGCTCCCACAACAGGTAGAAATCCTCCTAAAACCCAAGAGATGATAGAAATGATCAGACAGACTGACAGTCCTGCCCAATTTTTTGATAGAAATGACATAAAAACCTCCGAAAATAAGTACTTCTTATTATGATCTTTTCTGTCAGAAAAGTAAAATAGAAAGTAGGAATACAGACCCAGCCCGGGGAGCGCACCACCTCAGCCTCCGCGCTGATAAAGGCGTTCGATATCCTTGAGGAACTTAATATCCTTCTCGTAGGTATCCAGCATATAGGGCCATACATACTGCATGTCATTGCGCGGCGGGTCAAAAGAGTGGAAGCCATGGAAACGTATTCCTTATATCGGTGTGGTGTGTAAAAGGTGAATGCTGCTTAGACGTTGAATTCTTCGAAGTCTAGAATTGACCACTTTTGGCCGTCATGTTTCATTTTGACTTTGAGAGTATCGTTAGTTTTATCTTCGTTATCCCATGCAGTCCATTTACCGTCTGGTTCAACGTGGATTTCCTGATTCCAGTTACGATACATTTTCCAGAAATATGTTTCGCCGTCTTCGGATCAAGGCGACCCATCAGCTGTAAATTTTTCGATACCGTCGATAACCCATCCGCCGCGCCTGTATAGTTTTTCGACGCTTTCGTAAGCTTCTAATTCGGAGCTGAAATTAGGCGAAATAAATTCTCGTGCCTTTGCATAGTCACCAGTTTGGATACCGTAGTTTCCCCACTGGACCCATGCGTCAAATGTTTTACGTAGGCCTTCTAGAGACTTTTCGTTGTAGCCTTCTTCGGGGAGGCTGGGTTTCGGTACGTTCTGGGCTGGGCCGTATTTGTCGGCCTTTCGGTACTCTCCAGACTGTGTCTTGGATCCGCCCGAGTAGCCGCGAACAGTAGATGGAGTAGCGCTTGCCGAAGGTGCCTCAGATGCTGCAGCCGACGCGCTCGCCTCGTTGGTGGCTTGCTGGCCGCACGCTGCAAGCAGGGCCCCCAGGCCCACAAGAGCGCCGCCGCTCAACAGCGCGCGGCGGGTAAGAAAAACGGAAGTCATGGAAATACATTCCTCGTATCGGTGTGGTGCGTGAGTTGCAAAGGGCTACTAGATAATTCCCTGCTCACGTAGCTCCTTATTCGAGCGATGCTCCGAGAGTCGCCAGTAGCCATTCTGATACTTATAGCGGAACATAAATATTTCATTTTCGTTGCTGGTATTAGTACGCTCATACACCTTGCCATTGGGGTTTACGTACATGCCATAAGTCCACAAGCGTCGCGTGAGAGTCCAATATTCTTTGGCTTCTTCGTCATACATCAGATCGCTTTCGGCCTGGTATTCTGAGGTGCCTTCGATAACCCAGCCACCGCTTTTGTAAAGATCCTCGATGTAGTGCAGGAATTTAATGTCCTCATCAAAAGTCTCCAGCATGTAGGTCCATACATACTGCATATCACCGGTCTGGATACCGTAGTTGCGTGCCTTAATCCAGTCACGCATCATCTCACGGAGTCCAGCGAAGGTTTCGGGGTACTGCTGCGGCTCGGCTTTCGGCAGAGGAACATTCTGCGCAGGGCCGTAACCATCAGCTTTGCGGTATTCGCCGTCGGGCGCCTTCGAGCCTCCAGAGTAGCCGCGGGTAATGACTGGGCTCGGAGTAGCCGATGCAGAAGCGGCATCGGAAACCGCCGCAGACGCCGAAGCCGATTCGCTTGGTGCGGTGGAGGCGGTGGCTGCCGCCTCGTTGGTGGCTTGCTGGCCGCAGGCCGCAAGCAGGGCACCAAGACCCAGAAGGGTACCGCCGCTCAGCATTGCGCGGCGGGTAAGAAAAACAGAATTCATGGAAGTAGATTCCTTATATCGGTGTGGTATGTGAATCAAAAGAAAAGGCTACTTCTCGTTTTGCAATTCCTCTTCCGTTTTACTGCCAGCAATTTTCCAATAGCCGTCAGAGTAGGTGAAAAGGAAGTAGAAAGTATCGTCGCTGGTGTCAGTATTAGCCTGCATATCAAGGTGACCATTAGACTCCACGTACATAACAGTGGTCCAGAACCGGCGATGCAGCATTCGGTACTTTTTCTTTGCCTCATCGTAGATGAGCGGACCTTCTGGCTGATAGGCATCTAGGCCGTCAACAGTCCATCCGCCGTTCTGGTAAAGATCCTCAATGAACAGGTAAAATCCGTATTCTTCAGATTCGTCCGTAACGTATTTGAAAGCGTAGGAGCAGTCACCGGTCTGGATGGCATAGTTATGGGAGACAAGCCAATCCTTCATCATGCGGTAGAGGCCTTGTTCAGTCTCGGGGTACTGTTGCGGCTCGGCTTTCGGAAGAGGAACATTCTGCGCCGGACCATATTCGTCTGCCTTGCGATACTCGCCGTCAGGTGCCTTGGAACCGCCGGAGTAGCCGCGGGTAACGACCGGCTTCGGGGTTGCGCTTGCCGAAGGCGACTCAGATGCTGCCGCAACCGCCGAAGCGGTTTCGCTCGGTGCTGCGGAGGCGGCGGCTACCGCCTCATTGTTAGCCTGCTGGCCGCAGGCTGCGAGCAGGGTGCCAACGCCCACAAGCGCGCCGCTACTCAACATTGCGCGGCGGGTAAGAAAAACGGAAGTCATGGAAATACATTCCTCGTATCGGTGAAGGTGATTTTTAGCTGGCTTTGTTAATCTTCTTCAAACCAGTTATGAGCCAACGGCCATCTGTATATGTGCAGGAAAGTTCCCAGGAATTATTATCTATTTCTCGGTTCTCGCGGGTTTCCCAGCTACCGTCAGGCTGAACGTACATAACGAAATTCCACTTGCGGTAAACCTTCCAAAGGTAAGTTTGATCGTCGACCTTCTGAGGGTTTTCCTCTGATACGAACTCGTTATGGCCGTCTATAATCCAGCCTCCCTTTTGGTAGAGACCGCTCATCTCATCGTAGAAACTTACTTCTGACTTTAGCGACGGCGCTATGTATTGTCGGGCCTCAGCGAAATCTCCAGTTTCTACCGCATAGTTGCGCCAATTGGCCCAGGCGCGAATTGTCTTTTCCAATCCGGAAATAGACTTTTCTCGATACCCCTCTTCGGGTGCTGGAGGCTTGGGGACATTCTGAGCGGGACCCTTTGAATCTGCTTTGCGGTATTCCCCATCTGGTGCTTTGGATCCGCCCGAATAGCCTCGAACAGTAGAAGGGGTTGCCGAGGTGGAGGATGACTCATCGCCGGTGGCTGAGGCGGTTTCGCCTGGCGTAGCGGTCGATGATGCCGAGGCGCCTGCCTCGTTATTTGCCTGCTGGCCACACGCCGCAAGCAGGGCGCCAAGGCCCACAAATGCGCCGCCGCTCAACAGTGCGCGGCGGGTAAGAAAAACGGAAGTCATGGAAGTGTATTCCTCGTATCGGTGTGGTGTGTGAATAAGAGAGCTGGTTAGAAACCGGAAGACTAACCAGCTGAAGGGAAGAACCCCGATAGCTGAGAAGCCACATGTGTTTCGAAAAGCCACGAAAGAAGTGGCTTCTCGGCGAACATGTGGCTTCTCAGCGTAAGACCCGCGGGGGCTCTACATGTCGGGCCAGTCACGGTGCAACGAATACTCCGTATCCCCATCGCCATTGTCATTAAGATGCCAACGCTGACCGGTACGGATATCAGCCTTACGCAGGCGCGGGTTCGGGTTATCCTTCTTGCCCATCGTCGGGTCGTTCTTGCAGCCCCAACGAGTGTCGTCTTCATCGCAGGTGCCGCCGACGCGTCCAACATCAACCCACCACACACGAATCAGCAGCGGGTCGACAGTCTCCTTCGTCAACACGACATCCAGAGCATGCCAGTCACCGCCGTTCACACGGAAACGACCAGAGTAAGACACCGTCGCATAGGCATGGAAATTACCTGAACGCTTATAGACATAACTGGTCGCGGTCTTGCGTGACTCTTCACCACGTGCCCTGCTGACCGGCTTACCCATCGTGTAGAAGCTGCCCTCGTCACCGTTGCCATACTGGATGGTCATCTGGGTGGGGTAGGATTCCATCTCCACGTGGCCGATCATGAGGTCGCCTTCCCAACGTGCGGTGGGTGCGTCGACGTAGAAGTTGACGGCCTGATTCTTATAGACGTTGGGGTTGTCATTACCCTGACCAGAGCCAAGGTTATAGGACTGCTTCAACACAGGGGCCTGGATATCGGTTTTAGCGAATTGGTCCTCAACTTCTTGGAGCATTTCTTCAATAGTGGGGCCCTTGGGCTGTGCCGGGTCATTAGAGGTGAGGGTTTTAGCATCATTAGGTTTGCAGAACTTTGACAGTTCAAACCCGCCCCCTCTTTTTACCGTCTGCACGGCCATTCCATCTTCTAGCGCATATTCCGAGTATTCTTGTTTTCCGGGACGGTAATCTTCCGTATAGCATGTATTATTTCCGTCAAGCGGCGCATAGTAATCAACACCACCACTGTCTTTGTTGACCCTGTGAGTTTGATGTATTTCATCAATCCAATTATGGTAGGATCCACCTATTGGTTTTGCAGAATGCTCATCATTTGAGGGCAAATCGGATTGTTTTTCTTGGTTACGTGAGGTGGAATCACCGCGACGCTGATTTGGCTGACCGGGCACTTGCACGCAATGTCCACTAGAGTCTTTAGTTGTACACTCTGCACTTATTGCGGATGGATTATCTATAGCTGAAAAAGTTGTTGCTAATACAACACAAATAAATATTCTTGGGTAACGAATTAGATTCATTTTATTCTACAGTTCCTCTTCTGATTTACTTCCAGCAATTTTCCAATAGCCGTCGGAATAGGTGAAAAGGAAGTAGAAAGTATCGTCACTGGTGTCAGTGTTAGCCTTCATTGTGAGGTGGCCATTAGATTCCACGTACATAACTGTGCTCCAGAAACGACGGTGCTTCATACGATACATTTTCTTTGCCTCATCGTAGATAAGCGGGCCTTCTGGCTGGTAGCTATCCAACCCGTCAACAGCCCATCCTCCGCGCTGGTAAAGACCCTGAATATACAGGTAGAACTCGTATTCTTCTGCATCTTCTGTTACATATTTGAACGCGTAGGAGCAGTCACCGGTCTGGATCGCGTAGTTATGCGCAACAACCCAGTCCTTCATCATGCGGTAGAGGCCTTCTTCCGTCTCGGGGTACTGAGCAGGCTCATTACGAGGCTTGGGAACATTCTGAGCAGGGCCGTACTCATCGGCTTTACGGTACTCACCATCCAGGGCTTTGGAGTTACCTGAATACCCGCGAGTTACTCTCGGAGTGGCACTCGCCGAAGGCGATCCAGATGCCGCCGCAGACGCCGAAGCTGATTCGCTCGGCGCGGCGGAGGCGGTGGCTGCCGCCTCGTTATTAGCCTGCTGGCCACACGCCGCAAGCAGGGCACCAAAGCCCACAAGTGCGCCGCTACCCAGCAGGGTGCGGCGGTTGAAAATGGTCGAATCCATAGAAGATACGCTCCTATCGTCGGTGATGGTGTGTTGTTTAGTTACTAGTCGGCCCGTTATTCGCAGGTCAAGTTGGCTGCCGGAAGGAAAACAGCCCCGTAGTGCACCCATTAAGCGCATCGGTGCGCTATTGAGTACTACAGTTACCACCCTACCGCATGTTTGCCGCCGTTTGTATTCTTTTGGGTACTACAGTGACGAAACATCACCATATGAACACCTCAATGCTTTATGTATCAAATAAGTACCTGCATGCAAAGAATTTACATATAGTGGCGGGTGTTCCCCGGCAGAAGAATTCCCGCCGCAGACCAGGGGAGAGGGCCGCGGACCAAAAGAATGAACAGCAAGCTAGGGGAGTAGATAGCGGGGCAGAGTAATAGCCGATAGGTTAAGGGAATATTCGATAGGCTATTGCCTCCTCCGCGGGTTTAAAACCCAAGGCTAAGACACTAACCTATCGAACGCTACGCCCACCCAAGAGCACCCGCCCAAAACACACTCCACCTCAGCCTCCGCACCCAAACGCCCATGCCTTCGCAATCCCGCCCTCCGCGTCCCAGCCCAGAAGCCCCTCCCGCATATCCCACCACTCCCTCCTCATGCCCGTAATGTGGCGGGCAACTCATACGGCTCACGCGGGGTGTTAGACAGTACTACACTTAAAGCGGAAGTCACATCGCCGTCACTGAAGAAAAGAGTTTTTGTGCCCACCACGACCGTACATTTGACCGACCGCATCCCTCGCGTTTCTGCTGATGAGTTGCTGGCGGGTTTCCGCCCCTCTGAGCGTTTTGGTGAAGTGTCTTTTGATAGCTACATTCCTGATCCGAATCAGCCGTCGCAGGCTGAGGCTGTGCAGAAGCTGAAGGATTTTGGCGACAAGATTAATGGTGGCGGTGCTGGTGCCGGTTTCTTTGGTCGCCTGTTTGGTGGCAAGAAGAAGGATTCGACGAAGGCTGGCCTGTACCTTGACGGCGGTTTTGGTGTGGGTAAGACTCACCTGTTGGCGTCGCTGTGGCATTATGTGGACGGCCCGAAGGCGTTCGGTACTTTTGTGGAGTACACGAACCTGGTGGGTGCGTTGACGTTCCGTAAGACGGTTGAGGCGTTGAGCAGCTACAAGCTGGTGTGTATTGACGAGTTTGAGCTGGATGATCCGGGTGATACTGTGCTCATGTCTCGTCTGATGCGTGAGCTGGCGGATGCTGGCGTGAAGCTTGTGGCGACCTCGAACACGCTGCCTGGTGCGCTGGGTGAGGGCCGTTTCGCGGCTGAGGATTTTAAGCGTGAGATTCAGGTGCTTGCTTCGCAGTTTGAGGTGCACCGTGTGGATGGTGAGGATTTCCGTCACCGTGGCTTGCCTGCTGCGCCGGAGCCTGTTGCTGATGATGCGTTTGATGCGAAGGTTGAGGAAGTGTTCGGCGGCCAGACTGTTGGTGTTGATAACTTCGCTGACCTGGTGGAGCATCTGGCGAAGGTGCACCCGTCGCGTTACCGTCAGCTGATTGATGGCCTGGACGGTATTGCGTGGCGTGATGTTCACCCGATTACTGAGCAGTCGGTGGCGTTGCGTTTTGTGGTGTTGGCTGACCGCCTGTATGACAAGGACCTGCCGATTGTTTCTTCGGGTGTGCCTTTTGACAAGGTGTTTACTGAGGAGATGCTGGCTGGTGGTTATCAGAAGAAGTATTTCCGTGCGGTGTCTCGTTTGACTGCGTTGGCTCGTGAGGGCATGCTGGGTGAGGAGACGGAGCGCTAGTTCCGCTGTTCGCCGGGGCCGAGCTTTGGCCGGCTCGGGTTTTGATGCGCTGTTCTTTCTAGTCCCGTGAGACTCGAAGCTCGCGCGGTTTGCATGGTTAGCTTGGTTAGTCTGGTTTACCTGAACCGCGCCAACCCCTCTCATACGTGAGGACCCTCGCCGGGTCGCTTAGGAAGCACCCGGCGGGGGTCTTTGTGTGAGCGAGAACCTGGTACGTGACGGGAACATGGCGTGTCGCTCGCATGGTTTCTTCCCTTGCCAGGGAGTTATGCGGGGGTAGATGTGGTTGGAGTGTATAATTTTGCGTGTAGCCTCCGCGAGGTTCTCGCGAAGCACCCGTTTCTGCCGCATGGTTGCGGGCTATTTTCGGGTAGCGTTTCCCTTCCTTTTCGGAGGGACTTTCATTGAGGGAGTACAAACGTAAGGAAGAACAAGGCAGTCGCCGGATTTCCCTTCCTTTTCGGAGGGACTTTCATTGAGGGTGGTGAACTGCTGGCGCGAGCACCCGAAAACAAGATGTTTCCCTTCCTTTTCGGAGGGACTTTCATTGAGGGTTCACCACCGCGTTACCGGTGATGGTGCGGGCACCTTTTTCCCTTCCTTTTCGGAGGGACTTTCATTGAGGGTTAATCCTTGTTGAATCGCGTGTTCGTCTGGTGCAAACGTTTCCCTTCCTTTTCGGAGGGACTTTCATTGAGGGCAGCAACCGTTTCTCTCAGCCGCTGAGCGAATTTCCCTTCCTTTTCGGAGGGACTTTCATTGAGGGCGGCCCTGACCTGACTGTTCGCCGCAACAGCCAGCTTTCCCTTCCTTTTCGGAGGGACTTTCATTGAGGGATTTCGGTTTTGGAATATTTGGGGGCGGGGGTGGCTTGTTTCCCTTCCTTTTCGGAGGGACTTTCATTGAGGGCCGACGGCAGAACAGTGTGGAAGATTTTTAGATGTGAGTTTTCCCTTCCTTTTCGGAGGGACTTTCATTGAGGGCCAGCACGGCAATTAAACGTCAGTCCCGCAGCTTCCCTTTCCCTTCCTTTTCGGAGGGACTCTAATACTCCGCGCGCGGCGCGGGCGTGGCGTGCCCCGCAGCTTCCCTTTCCCTTCCTTTTCGGAGGGACTTTCATTGAGGGCCGGTACGACCGGTAATGAGCAGGTGCGCATCCTTTTTCCCTTCCTTTTCGGAGGGACTTTCATTGAGGGAACCCCTTGAAGCATGGCACAAGCCACGAGCGGGCTTTCCCTTCCTTTTCGGAGGGACTTTCATTGAGGGTCATCTGACGCGCGAGAGAGGGGCTGCGGGACTGTGTTTCCCTTCCTTTTCGGAGGGACTTTCATTGAGGGATTTTAGCGACGGGTTAAGGCCGAATTGGTCTGTCTTTCCCTTCCTTTTCGGAGGGACTTTCATTGAGGGTATGATGAGCCTTCCCAATCACTGAAAGAAGAACGCTTTCCCTTCCTTTTCGGAGGGACTTTCATTGAGGGTCAAAAGTACAAAAGCACTCCCTGAAAACGGGGAATTTCCCTTCCTTTTCGGAGGGACTTTCATTGGGGGAACACCAGCAACACAGCGTTCTTCTTTCAGTGCTTGGATTTCCCTTCCTTTTCGGAGGGACTTTCATTGAGGGAGAGTTATCCACAGGGAATCACTGCACGCAATAGCAAATTTCCCTTCCTTTTCGGAGGGACTTTCATTGAGGGGATTTTTCGCGAGATTTACCGCCGCGTGCAGGTTCAGATTTCCCTTCCTTTTCGGAGGGACTTTCATTGAGGGGGCTTCTTCCAGCTGCTCGATAGCGCCGGGGGTAATTTCCCTTCCTTTTCGGAGGGACTTTCATTGAGGGTGAGTATTGACGAATACGAAAAGCTTTTTAATTCTGAATTTCCCTTCCTTTTCGGAGGGACTTTCATTGAGGGCATCGAGTGGGGTTTTATCACCCAGTCTGGGCGCTGGGATTTCCCTTCCTTTTCGGAGGGACTTTCATTGAGGGCTAATCACTATGGCACCACAAAAGCGGGACTAAATATTTCCCTTCCTTTTCGGAGGGACTTTCATTGAGGGAACGGGACGGGAGGTGGCTAGTCTCTAAGGTTGATTCATTTCCCTTCCTTTTCGGAGGGACTTTCATTGAGGGGTTCATCGCTGTGATGACCTGGGGTGGTGGCATCGTATTTCCCTTCCTTTTCGGAGGGACTTTCATTGAGGGCCAGTATAACCCCCGGTTTAGGGTTTCGTGATCCGATTTCCCTTCCTTTTCGGAGGGACTTTCATTGAGGGGCCTCATCAAACGCCAGCAGGTCGAAAGTGTAGCCACGAATTTCCCTTCCTTTTCGGAGGGACTTTCATTGAGGGACCAAGACTTCACGGGCAATGCGACCCGAGGGCAGGTGATTTCCCTTCCTTTTCGGAGGGACTTTCATTGAGGGCGGTACCCGTGTACCGTAACACAGAGCAGGTTATTTCATTTCCCTTCCTTTTCGGAGGGACTTTCATTGAGGGTTTCACGTCACCGCCGCATGAATGACGGTGCCGAACATTTCCCTTCCTTTTCGGAGGGACTTTCATTGAGGGCCGCCGGTAGATTCGCCGTCCCTAGAGCCGTAGCATTTCCCTTCCTTTTCGGAGGGACTTTCATTGAGGGCTTCGTAAATGTTCTTGGTGTAGGTGCCGCGCTCATTTCCCTTCCTTTTCGGAGGGACTTTCATTGAGGGGGGTTACCGCCACGGGTTCGGCGGTTGCTTCGTCATTTCCCTTCCTTTTCGGAGGGACTTTCATTGAGGGACCCAAAAATACACCTAAGAGCACAGAGACTAGCGGATTTCCCTTCCTTTTCGGAGGGACTTTCATTGAGGGAAATGTTTGAACTCGCAGCAATTGCCACGTTGCCCATTTCCCTTCCTTTTCGGAGGGACTTTCATTGAGGGTCGTCGGTCACGCGGGGATCCATGTGCTGGTGCCAGGATTTCCCTTCCTTTTCGGAGGGACTTTCATTGAGGGAGGTAGCGGGTCGATAATCCAGACGCGGGAGAGGAATTTCCCTTCCTTTTTGGAAGGGCTTTCATTGAGGCGGAAAGAGGGACTGGGGCGGATTGATCACGAACATATTTCCCTTCCTTCTGGGAAGGGCTTTGGAAGGGCTTTCATTGAGGCACCACCAAGCTCCACCCCACTCCCGGCGTGCGCAATTTCCCTTCCTTCTGGGAAGGGCTTTCATTGAGGCCAAAACACATGCGCCACCAAGTCCCCTATGTATGCTATATTTCCCTTCCTTTTGGGAAGGGCTTTCATTGAGGCTTGGCGCGTTCATGGCGGAGGCGCTCAGCGAGCAATTTCTTCGCTTTCTAGCGGAGGCTTTTATTGAGGCAGAGTGAACTGGTGACCGCTGCGGGCACGCTCACCACATTTTCCTTCCTTTTCGGAGGGACTTTCGTTGAGGAGCGTTGTCACGGTCCTGAGCTGCTGGAATAGCCGCATTTTCCTCGCTGATTCGTGGAAACCTATCAAGAAGCCAGATTAATATTCCCCCCCCCCAGGATGACTGCTGGACCGTTTGTGCCACGTCTTGAGGTGTAGACTTTCATTGAGGCGGTATCTCTCTGAATGATGCCGTGCTGACGGCTAAATTTTCCTTACCTTTTCGGGTAGGGGGGGCTCATTGAGGCCAACCGATGATGTTACTCTTGGCGGAGACTCAACTTGATTTCTTCGGTTTCCAACGGAGACTTTCATTGAGGCCTCTATACCGGCGGCTACCCCCGCAACAAGATGCTATTTCCCTTCCTGTTCGGAGGGGCTTTCATTGAGGCATGGTCTTCCACTGCGAATCAGTGAGCACGTAATCAATTTCCCTTCCTTTTCGGAGGGGCTTTCATTGAGGCTTGACGATGAAACCCGAGGCGGACATCACCGAGCAGATTTCCCTTCCTTTTTGGAGGGGCTTTCATTGAGGCCGACCCGGTCAGTCGGTCGGTCAGTCAGTCGGTCATTTCCCTTCCTTTTGGGAAGGGCTTTCATTGAGGCCAAATCTGCGGAGACTCATTCAGGCTCTTCGAGGCCAATTTCCCTGCTTTTTCGTAGGGACTTTCATTGAGGCTACGGAGAGACACTGGCAACGACCGCCGTCATCACGATTTCCCTTCCTTTTCTTCGGAAGGTCTTTCATTGAGGTGTGCTGACCGACAGCCAGTGGCGCGCAATGTACAGCATTTCTTCGCTTTCTAGCGGAGACTTTCATTGAGGCCCGGAGGTTGTGACCCCCGTCCAGATACCTGAGATATTTCCCTTCCTTTTTTGGAGGGACTTTCAATAAGACAGATTAATATCCCTTCAAGATGACTGTGGGATCGCTTGTTCTGCACCTTGAGGTGTAGACTTTCATTGAGGCTCGTGACCGGGCAGCTCCCAGAAATTGGGTATCTCATTTCCCTTTCTTTTGGAGGGGCTTTCATTGAGGCTTCCCCCGGTTTGGTGACTGGTTCACCGATATGGCGAAATTTCCCTTCCTTTTTGGAAGGGCTTTCATTGAGGCACGGGCTTCACCCACATTTTTATTGCGGAGCCGAACAATTTCCCTTCCTTTTGGGAAGGACTTTCATTGAGGCATGACCGGGTACGAGCTGATCTACTCACTGGTTGCTGACATATCCCTTCCTTTTCGGAGGGGCTTTCATTGAGGCCAAGGCGAATAAAGAAAGAATCTCAACTCAGCGATTTCCCTACAGTTTTGTGGGGATTTTCATTGAAGCCGCCACGATTCAGGCGTTACGGTGTGCTGGACGATGAGATTTCCCTTCCTCCTTGGAGGGGCTTTCATTGAGGTGCCCGGGGGATAAGGAGCACCCGGCGGGTCTTGCACGATTTCCCTTCCTTTCGGGAAGGGCTTTCATTGAGGCGTCGCCGTTGGCCCCAACGACGGGCAATCCGATACATTTCCCTTCCTTTTCGGAGGGGCTTTCATTGAGGCCGATTAGGAGAGAGCAGAGGGAACAGAGGGAGGGAATTCTTCGCTTTCAAGCGGAGACTTTCATTGAGGCATCACCCTGGCTGCTGAAACCCGCACCCTCACCCAGATTTCTTCGTTTTCTAGCGGAGACTTTCATTGAGGCATGCAGGCGTGTGGAGCGTTCTATGAGGTGCTGGGATTTCCCTTCCTTTTGGGAGGGACTTTCATTGAGGCTGGCATGCGGCAACCGGTACGGCGAAGGTGAAGGCTGATTTCCCTTCCTTTTGGGAAGGGCTTTCATTGAGGCCACGCACGGGAAAGACCACAGCCGTAGTCTGAAGCCCATTTCCCTTCCTTTTCGGAAGGGCTTTCATTGAGGCAGTCCAGATGCCCACGCCGCAGAGCTGGGCATCCGATTTCCTTTCCTCTTTGGAAGGGACTTTCATTGAGGCGCGGCGCAGGTGAGTGCCATGACGGGTATCCCTCCGATTTCCCTTCCTTTTTGGAGGGCTTTCCTTGAGGCAGCATCGTCACACGCTTACGACCAATCATTGCGTGCGATTTCCCTTCCTTTTGGGAAGGGCTTTCATCGAGGCCACGGAATCGTCTGCGCCATTGTTGCGGGTGCGCCGGAAATTTCCCTTCCTTTTTGGAAGGACTTTCATTGAGGCACTTTCGCTGAGCGCACCGCTGAAAGGTTCATTTTATTTCCCTTCCTATGTGGAGGGGCTTTCATGGAGGCAATAAGGTCGCGTCCGCTGGTAAAGCCCAGAACGAATTTCCCTATCTTTTCGTAGGGACTTTCTCTAACTTATCTCCGCTCTGTTCCTGGATCCACCACAGTCCAGGAACGGAGCTTTTCCTTTTTGCCGTGCAGGAAGCAACCAGGCTAAAACACCAGCCGCAAACCCCACCCGCCAGCTGCTACCCGCCTCATCCACACCTCCAAGCAGAAAACTCAACACGCCGACCCTGCGTCATAAAGTCGCTGATAAGCCAAAACACCACACCGTGGTGCTACCCTCAAAACCAAGCAGCCAAAGCAGACTGCCCACCATATTCGCTCACACCAAGGAGACACCGATGTCTACCCCCTACAGTGCAGGCGACGAACTTCCTATTTCACTCGTCATGCACACCGTGTACTGCCCCCGCCGCGCATGGATCGAATCCAATGGCGAAAAGACCGACACCTCGCAAATGCAAGAAGGGCAATCCGCCCACAAACGAGTCGACGACCCCAAAACATCCCGCGGCACACAACAGCGCGCAGTCACCATCTCATCAACACGCCTCGGACTCACCGGACGGTGCGACGCCATCGAACCGCAAGAAGACGGTTCTACCCGCATCATCGAATACAAAGCAACCCCCGTACGCCGCAACGCATCCGTCACGCCCGCCCACAGGGTGCAGCTTGCCCTTCAGAAAATCTGCCTCGAAGAAGCCGGCGAAACCGTCAGCGAATGCGCGGTGCACTTCACCAACCACAACAAAACCGTGCCCGTCGACATCTCAGACGAAGACATCCGCACCGCAGAAGAATACGTGCGCACCACCCGCGCACTCATCGACAACCCGACAGCACCGCAACCCCTCGAAGACTCACCCCGCTGCAGCTGGTGCTCCCACATCTCCGTGTGCCTACCCGACGAATCCCACGGAAAAGAAAACATTACACGTGTCGTCGCCAGCAACCCCGACAGCCAAGTAGCGCACCTCACCACGCAAGGATCAAGAGCGACCGTCCAGCAAGGACGCCTCATCGTGCAACACCTCGGTGAAACAATCAGCAGCGTACCCCTCGAACGTGTGCACAGCCTCGTGGTCCACGGAAACATCGACGTTTCCTCTGCGCTTCTACGAGAACTCATGTGGCGCAACTGCACCATCATCTGGTGCTCCAGCACCGGCCGAGTCTACGGCTGGTCGCAACCCGGCACCGGACCGAATGGGCTGGCCCGCGTGCAACAGCATGTCCTCTCAGCGCAGGGGCACCTGCCTATAGCGGCCGCCATGATTGCCAGCAAAATCGCAAACCAAGCGACCCTGCTGCGCCGCAACGGCCACGCCGCAGATGTATGCCGCGCTATGCGAGACATTCAGAAGCACACGCCGCAAGCTACCTCAATCCCGGAACTGCTCGGCATCGAAGGTGAAGCCGCCTCGCTCTACTTCGGCAACTTTGCGACCATGCTCAAAGAAGACGTGCTCACCGAACTCGGCTGGACCTGGACCGGGCGGCAGGGGAGAGGCGCTAACGACCCCATCAACATTCTGCTGAACTACGCCTACGGGCTGCTCAGCTCAGAATGTATTCGTGGGATTCTCACGTGCGGGCTCGACCCTCACGCCGGGTTCCTGCACAGCAGCTCTCGCAATAAGCCGGCGCTCGCGCTTGACCTCATGGAAGAGTTCCGTGCAGTCATCGCGGATTCCGTGGTGGTTTCTCTTATTAATAGGAAGCAGGTCAAAGCGGCGCACTTCACCGCGGTTGGTGGCAGCTACCGTCTCACGCCCGAAGGACGGAAGACTGTCATCGCCGCGTTCGAGAAGCGAATGGCCACGGAGATTACCCACCCCACCTACGGGTATTCGGTGACGTGGCGCCGCGCTATTGAGGTGCAGGCTCGCATGCTCCTGGGCGTCATTAACGGAACCACCCGCGAGTACACGGGGGTGACCGTACGATAATGCGTGATGACGCCCGACGAACACTCATTGCTTACGACGTTCCCAGCGACCGGCGGCGCGCCAAGCTGGCCAAGCTCATTCTCAGCTACGGGGACCGTATCCAGTACAGTGTCTTCATTGTGGATGCGGCCCCCGCCAAGGTGCGACGCATCAAAGACGAAGTTCAGGAACTCATCGATCCGGACGAGGACTCGGTGCTCTTCTGCGACCTGGGGCTACTAGCCCGCCTTGACGAGCCGACCTTCAGCTACATTGGCCGGGTGCGCGAGGTGACCGAATCGGATGCGCTCATTCTCTAGCCGCGTGCTGCTCATTCGCTAGCGACGCGCGGCAGGGGAGTGGAGGAATGACGAGTTCGATTGCGGACTGGTAGTAGAGGTGGGGATAATGACCTTTGGAGGCTTTGTCTGTCTCCGCGAGAACCTGGCACGTGACGTAATCTTGGCGTGTCGCTCGCGTGATGTTTTGGCTTGTTAATAGTGTTTGAATGCTTAAACGGCTACTTGGGTATACTTTTATTTCCCCGTCTTCGGGTGGGGACTTTCATTGAGGCGAGAAGCGGACGCGGCCGAGGGTGATTGCGTTATTAGATTTCCCCGCCTTCGGGCGGGGACTTTCATTGAGGACTCATACATTCAATAAGTCAGGTGCATATTATGAGATGTTCTCTCCTGGTGGAGGGGCTTTCATTGAGGCGATAAAACCGCTGAGCCGCTGGGCAATGTTCCGGCATTTCTCCGCCTTCGGGCGGAGACTTTCATTGAGGCCCCGTGAGCATTGCGCTAGGCATGGTGCAGGAAGTCGACTTCTCCACCTTTGGGTGGGGACTTTCATTGAGGCCTTGTCTCTTCCGCTATCGAAGCGGGTTCGCGCACTATTTCCCCGCTTTCGGGTGGGGACTTTCATTGAGGCAAGGCTCGTGCGGCTCTCATCGTGGCTGGACCCCGTGATTTCCCCGTCTTCGGGTGGGGACTTTCATTGAGGCGATAAGCAGGGCCGTTTGCAGAAGACGTTCTTCGTAATTTCCCCGTCTTCGGGTGGGGACTTTCATTGAGGCGCGGTACGCACAAACTGACCAATCTCACCGGCCGGCATTTCTCTGCTTTCTAGTGGAGACTTTCATTGAGGCAAGAAGCGCTCGGAACTGGTGGGCAAGAAGACCACCAATTTCTCCACCTTCGGGCGGGGACTTTCATTGAGGCACGTTGAAGCGCCTTATCCGTAAGGCCCCGGCTGGTATTTCCCCGCCTTCGGGCGGGGACTTTCATTGAGGCAAAGGACGCAGGGAGTGGGTGGTGTCGGTTTGAATTGGGGATTTCTCAACCTTCGAATGACGAAGCTTCGGTAGGCATAGATATCGTGTAATGTACACTTTGGGTACGTAATCCGCGAGAATCTCGTGCCACAGCAGTCTCAGCTGCGCCAGAACATGCTAGTTTTAGCTAGCTCTTTCTCCGCCTTCGGGCGGGGACTTTCATTGAGGCTCGTTGATGTAGGTGTGTACGTCGAATTTAGGGCCTAATTTCTCCGCCTTTAGGCGGGGGCTTTCGTTGTGGTTCTGAATGCGAATCGGGAGGTCTCACGCGGGTTACGTAGCCCCGTTCTGGAAACCAATCTGGTTTCTAGAACGGGGCTCTTCTCTTTAAACATGAAGATGGGGCTATATGTGGCACCTACTGCGGATTTCTCATGGCAGCTATCTGAGTCTGAAATGACCAAATCGGATGCGCGTAATCTGTAACAGCGCTATGGTGAAGCCATGAGCAGAGAAGAGAGCCGATTGCGTCGTAGAGGAGAGGTAGGGATAATGGAGGAACAGCTGATATTCCAGAGGCTTCTCGTGCTTCTTTCCTGAGCAAATCTCTGCCGTGTTGTATAGCCCGAGCTTTCATTGAGGGATTGAAGTTTTTTGGGAAGCCTTTATTGCTGGTATCTTCTCCTGCGACGGAAATCGCCGGAGCTTTCTCTAAAAATTTGACCCTTCGCTGGTAATTTTACTGGCGGAGGGTTAAATATTTATATATTGAAGTTTTTTGGGAAGTTCGAAGGGGGTTTGTCTGAGTGTAATCTTAATGCTATGGTTGAGACATCAACTGGTTTGGAGATTACTTCAGTAGCTCGCTGGAGTGATATGAGCCCCGGATATTTAGGAGGTCTAATGGTAGAAGTACCGCCCCCAAGAAAAAAGCCGTCTACCACGACGGAGTCGCAGTAGACGGCTTTGAAGTATGTTGATACCGCTATAAACGGAAGTCCAGTTTTGCTGCAACAAAACAAGACTTGAATCAGTATATCGGCGACGCGGAGTGGATTTCCAATCCGTACCGAATACTGACCGTTTGTGTGGCATCCCGCCGGCCCCTCCTTCAGCTACGCCAATCTCACCTGAACAATGAGGTGAGGGCGGCATGGGGAGGGGGGGACGGCGCTCCGAATCAGCAGCGTGACGAAAACGCGCGCATCATTCGAAAAAGACAGGTAGCTTAAAGCTACACAAGAAAAATCGTGCACAACCCACGCATCGACGCGAGATGTGCACACACTACCTAAGGAGACAACCATGTCCCAGAACACCATCACCCTCGCCGACCTCATTGAAAACGTCAAGCTCGGCGGCGGCTCCGTCATCACCTCCATCACTGAACTCGAACCCGCAGCAGGCCCCCACGCATCCGTGGCACCCGCCAAGTTCGTCGACGGCTCCAAGTCCGTCTTCGCCTACGAAACCCGCTACATCGTAGAGAAGCCTGAAAGCCAGGACGAACCTAAGAAGGAAGAAGAAACCAAGGACCCCGAGAAGGCCGTCAAGGGCAAGTCTCAGAAGGTCGTCCTTATCGACAGCAAGCAGTCCGAACTCAACCGCGCAGAAGCCGCCATCGAACAGGGCCGCCAGTACGGTGACGAAGCCGCTGTCAAGATTCCCCGCGCCGTCGTCACCTACCAGACCGAAAACGGCCCCGTCGAATACACCGACATGGAACTCTCCCACCGCGTATTCGACGGCCACTTCCGCGCCGGCCGCATCGACGGCAAGCCCATCACCGAAAACGACCAGTACCGCGCACTACGCAATAGCACCCCCGCAGACATGAGCGCGCTGCTCAACACCGCCCCCGCAGCGCTCCTCTTCGGCGCATGGGACTCCACCCGCAAGAGCAACCAGGTCCGCCTGCGCAGCGCCCTCGTCGGTGAAATTATCGGCGTCCTCGCAGACCAGGAACCCGGCGCTGAACACCGACAGGCACGCCGCGGCGGCGCCCGCGTCGACGCAGTCGCTGCTAGTGTGCAGCTTACCCCTAAGGACATGGAGTCTCTGGTTAATGACCAGGAAGCTGAACTGAGCGCCAAGAACGTTGCCGCACGCCGCAAGGAAGTAAAGACCGCCAAGGCTGACGACCGTATCTCCGCATCCCATCTCGGTCTGGGTAGCATCCCGCCTTCGGTTGAGGAAATTGGCGGTGTCGCTTGCCGCCGTATCATCCGTTCCTGGGTTCTGAGCCTCGCTAGCCTGCGCCAGCTGCGCTTCGGTCAGGACGAAAACAAGAACGTTGCTGCCCGTGCACTCCTTGCCGCGCTCGGCCTCAACGCTATCGCCCGTGCGGAGCGTGAACTCTACATCCGTGCCAACTGTGACCTGATCGAATCTGCCGCACCCGTTGTCACCCTCGACCAGCGTTTCGGTGAGAAGAAGCCCTTCGCACCCCTGACCGTTGAACACACCGACCAGCTGCTCCTCGAGGCTATCGAGAATGCCAAGAAGGCTGGCGTGGCTGACTGGAACGGCCAGACTTTCAACGTCGAAGGCAACCCCATCATCATCAAGAACGCCACCGCGGAGGACGCTGAATAATATGACGAACCTCGGAATTCTCGCGAGGTTCCCGCTCGGCGTATACCAGGGCCACAAGGCAGACGGAAGCCCCGACGCCTTCCCCGACCCTGCCCGCTTGCAGGCCGCGCTCCTCAGCGCGGCCGCGCAGGGACCTCACGCAATTATCGAAAACGGGCAGCTCGCCCCCTCAGAAGAATCTCTCAAGGCCCTCAAGTGGCTTGAGGAGAACCCCCCGACAGGGTTGCAGCTTCCCGACATGTGCCCCGTGTACCGCTCACCCAACAAGATGAGCCGATTCATGTACCGCGAGGTAGCACGTTCCACCAAGGATGGGCGGCAGACCGAACGTCGCGCCGTATCCGACGGCTGGGCAGTATCCGACACCATCGGCTGGCAGTACGATAAGGTACCCGCAGACATCGCGGAAACCATCACCCAGCTCTGCGGAGAAGTACCCTCCCTCGGAGAAGCCAGCAGCTTCACCGCCCTCTACACCGGAGACGTGGAACCCACCCACACCATCGACACTAAGTCGGGTCCGTTCGAAGTAGGCGGCATGCCCGTCCGCGTGCCCGTGTCCGGTCGAATCGACGCGCTCATGCGTGCCCACGCAGAAGCGTACCCCGCCAAGGTACCCACCAAGGCAGGCGACAAGACCGCAGCGAGCGACACGATGCGTCCCTCCTCGGTACCCACCGCAGGCCTCGGATCCATCAAGTACCAGCCTGTGGAGGCTGAAACCTCCACCAGCCCCTGGGAATATTTGTGGCTCCTCGAAGTAGACGGTGAAGAGCTGAAGCCCGAGCAGTACGTCAAGGCAAGCTCCCTGCTGCACAAGGCTCTCGTAGCTGCCGCAGGATTCGGCGCGCCCAGCCTCATCACCGGCAGGTACTCCAAGGGTCACAAGCCGGCCAACAGCCTGGCGCTGCAGTACCTGCCTGCCCGCTACTTGCCTGACTATCTGCGTCGTGAGGTGAAGTCTAGGGGAGCTCTGCTCGTCTTGGTCCCGGCCAACGCCCCGACCGATGAGGCAGTAGAGCTCGGTATTGCGCTCAGGAGCGTAGAAACCCTCTACGCTCAGGACTTCCCCCGGCTGACCGTGAAGCTTCGCCAGAAGCGCCTGCCCGCGCAGGGTTTCTGGGATGCTCCCAAGACCGGGTACAAGCGTCTGTGGCGTACCCTCAGCGCGGCCGTTCCCGAATCGCGCGTTTTCAACCGTCCGAAGAAGACCGAGACGAAGGCCTGGACCTTCGCAGACGCCGCTCTGCTTTCCATGGCCTACGTGTGGCGTGACAGCTTCGAGTCGCCCGAGGCTGAAACCTCACGCGAACGAATTCGTAGCTTGAGGGACCAGGTCGAGGAAAAGGCTGAAGCCAAGGTCCTGGAAGCCCACCGTGTAACCCAGAACCCCGCCGCCTACGCCTACAAGCTGCCCCGCACCCTGCCCGCAGAACCGTGGCGCGGCATCGTAGACCTCGGCAACCTGGCAACGGACACGACCCTCGTAGCCATCGGCCAGTCCCGCCACATGGGCGGCGGCCTGCTGGTTCCGTTCGACGTGCCCACCGAAGAATACGACCGCCGCAAGAAGGAGGAAAAGCATGACTAGCCCCGCTACCAAGCTGCCCTCTATTACTCGTGATGAGTTCGGTGAGTTCTTTGCCGCGCTTGATGCTGCGCTTGATGCCGCACGTAACAACGCACCTAACGAAGCACCCAAGGAAAAGCAAAAGCGCTACCCCTTCAGCTGGCAGGAAGAAGTGCTCGACCACATTTGCGAGCACGGCGTATGGCCGGAACGTATTAACGCGCCGACCGGCTCCGGCAAGTCCTCCGTGGTTGATATCCATCTCTTCGCGAATGCGCTCGCCGCGGTTGGCGCCGCGCCGCGCGTTCCCCGTCGCCTCTGCGTGACCGTGGGACGCCGCGCGCTGGTCGACAGCCAGGCAACCCGTGCCGACAAGATTCTCGGCTGCCTGGAGGACGCGCTCGCTGATGGATCCGGTGAGCCCGATATTCTGCGTAGGGTTGCTGAAGCTCTCCAGAGCTTCCAGACCCGCAACGACGAGAAGGGGAGCAAACCCTTCGAGACTGGTCACATCCGTGGCGAACTCTCGAACCGCAACCTGCCGGTCACCGACATTTCGGCTTGCGCAATCATCGCCGCAACCCCGGATATGTACGGTTCGCGAGCGCTCTTCCGCGGCTACGGCAGCACCAAGGCTGCCCGCCCGCGTGAGACCGCTCTGCTGGCCATGGACACCGTCATGGTGCTCGATGAGGCACACATGAACCGTCAGCTGCTGCACACCACTCAGCGTATTGCCGAGCTGCAGAAGCGCGAGGCCAACCTGGGTGTTCCTACCCTGCAGGTGGTTGAGACGACCGCTACCCCCTCCACTGAGGACAGCGATTCAACCACGCTGGGCGTGGACATTGAGGCTCTCGACAGCCCGAATGATGAAGAGCTGCGCAAGCGTGTCCACTCGCATAAGGAACTGGTGCTCCGCCCCATCGATAAGTGGGATGGCAAGCCCGGTAACGCTGCGACCGTGAATGCTGCTGTGGACGCAATTAAGGATTTCCTTGCTCACCGTGAGGCGGGTGAAGGCTCCGATGAAGCCCACACTGTCGGTTGTATCGTCAACCATGTGCGGACGGGTATCTCCATCAAGGAGAAACTCACCAAGGACAAGGTGCTTGGAAAGGATGAGGTTGAGCTTCTCGTAGGACGCATGCGCCCGTACGACCTGAAAAAGTTGCAGAAGAAGCACAGCAAGCTCTTCACTACCGAAGGCGATGAGTCCGTGAAGGTTGTTGTTGCCACCCAGACTCTTGAAGTCGGTATTGACGTTGACTTTGCTGACCTGGTGACCGAGCTGGCTCCGGCTTCCTCCTTGGCGCAGCGCTTCGGCCGTGTTAACCGTCTGGGCCGCCGTAAGAATTCCAAGGTCGTCGTTATTGGGCCTACCAATGGTGACTCGGTCAAGAAGGACGCGCCTCCCTACAAGGCGGTCGACCTTAGCAATGCGTATGGTTGGCTCGAAGCGCTCAACGATGCTGAGAACCCGTCGGTGAACCCCGCTGCAATGGTGAAGAACCCGCCGGTACAGTCCTCCCCGGAGCGTCTGCTCTACCAGCGACCGGAATGGTCTGACCTGCTGGAATTCTCACGTACCGACGAGAACCCCTACGACGAGCCGGACCTTGACCTGTGGCTGCACGACTCCCTGGAGGCGGAAACCGCGATGGGCGGTGTTATCGTGCGCGATAACCTGCCGAGCAACACTTCTGCCGCCATGGAGATTCTCAAGACCGGCTACTTCGCACCGCGCGACGAGGAAACCTTCCCCGCGAATCTGAAGATTCTCAAGGAGATTCTGGACCACCAGGATGAGCACGGCGTGAAGCCGCGTAAGTTCCTTTACCGTCAGGGTGAAATTTCCCTGTGGCAGGATGCTGACCAGGGTGAAGAGAACAACCAGACGTTGGCTCCCGGTGACGTTCTGATTCTTGATACGGGGAGTATTCCGTTCACGAACCAAAACATTGCTGTGACTCAGCGTGAGTTGCCTTCTAAGAAGGACGAGCTGGAGGCTGTGCCCTTCCCCGAGGGCATCAAGCTCTACGTGTACGAGAAGTGCGTGGACCGTGAGGAAGACTTCAGGGAATATCTGGGTCTCTCTCCCGAAGAGGTAGCAGAACTGCTTGACAGCCAAGCTTCGGGCGGCCAGAAGAGGATTGCTTCTGAGCTTTCTACCGAGGCTGAGGACGGTCAGGAAGTTATTTCCTGGTACGCCGACGTGACCGACGACAAAAAGTCTATTGAAGGCTCCGATATCGCTCAGGAACTGGCGCTGACTGGCCCCGTTCTTCTGGACGACCACCAGAACGATGTTGCTGAGCGTACCCGTCAGCTTGCCGAGAACCTCGGCCTGGCACCGGAATTCTCGGAGGCCCTGGAACTGGCGGCAAAGTACCACGACGAGGGTAAGCGTGACCTGCGTTTCCAGCAGATGCTCGGTGCAGACCAGGAGGCGGGAGCGCTCGCGAAGAGTGGCTACCGTTCCGTGGCTGAGGCGTACCGCGCCCGTAGCCGTAGCCCCCTGCCGAGGGGCTGGCGTCACGAGCAGCTGTCCGCGCTTATGGTTGCCGCCTCGCCCGAAAAGGTGGGGGAGCACCGCGACCTGGTGCTGCGCATCATCGGTTGCAGTCACGGTCACGGCCGGTTCTCCTTCGCCCACGACGCAGACTTCCTGCTCAAGGAAGGCTACCTGCCCGAGGGGCTGGACTACGAAGCGCTCAAGGAACAGGCGAACCGACTCTTCAACGTCGGCTACTGGGACAACCTCATGGAGCAGACGAGCCGCACCTACGGCCCGTACGCTACTGCCTACCTTGAGGCCGTCGAACGCGCAGCAGACGCCCAGATTTCACGGGAGGGACACTAATGGCAACGCTGACTATTGCCGGTGACTACACCTCGGCATTGACCCATTTTGCCCTCTACGGGCTGTCCCTGATGGCTGAGCAGAAGCACCCCGGAACCGTCACTGTCAGTTGGTCTCAGGAAGGTCAGCCGCGTGCCCAGATGCATGCTGAAGGCGTGTCAGAAGAAGAAATTGCCGAGTGCGTGCACTCCTACGTTTCTTCTCTGGCCGCTGAAGACAGCTGGGTGAACGTCGACCAGTCCTACGGTGCGGGTAAGGAAGCTGCTGTTTTCTCCCCGTTCTCCCCGCGTATTCGAGGAATCGACGCGGAGAAGTACCCGGACGACTGGGCTTCTCACCAGAAGACCCGACAGGCTCATCTGGACGCGCTGATGGAACGTGATGACCTGCTGTCTCTGCTCTGGATCTCCGGCCTGGGTGAACCTTCCTACTGGCGTTTTGAATCCAAGGCACCTCGCCCGGATCACGGCGCGTCTCGCTGGGAGATGAAGACCCGCAACAAGGGCCAGGAATTCGTCAAGGACCGCCTGCGCCTGATGTGCGCGGATCTGGCAACCTGGGAACCTTCTGCGATGCTCAGCGGTATTACCGGGCAGACCCTGTACGACTCGCTGGATAATAAGCCGGAATCCCGAACCGGAACCGGCTTCACCGTCCCGCAGCCGACGGACACCGCGCTCGCATTCTGTGCCCTGGTGGGTATTGCGAACTTCCCGGTGATTCACCAGATCCACCGGATTGGTGTAACCCCCGGTGCGTACCCGTACAACGCTTTGCACCCGCGGCTCATGGTTCTTCCGGTATCCTCCGGAAGGGTTACGCCTGCCCGGTTGCGAACCGTGCTGCGCAGCCACCCCTACCGTAGGGTGGTTGACGAGGTCGGTAAGGCGATGGAACGCGGTTCCTTGAGCTCTGACATTTTCGTGTCCGAGCTGGCGGATGAGAAGGCGATTCTTCGTGAGAAGGGCGTTCAGGCGTTTGTTGCTTTCCCCATCGCGAAGGTGGGTAGTGACTCGGCTCCTGAACGTCAGGTTCTGAAGGGTAGCGCGATTCCGCTGGGCTAACCTAGCCGCTTATAGGAGCGGGCAAATATGCCCGCAAAACGCAGGGGGAGGGGCCCTCCGGTTGAATGACCGGAGGACCCCTCCCTCTACTTATTATAAGTGCCTACATATCGCTGGGTGGGTATGCGGTAGCTGGTGCGCTAGGGAACCATCCCCCTACGCCACCGCCACGGTACCCTTGGCTGCGGTACCATTTCGGGTCCACAGCAGCAGTGCTGCCACGCTGTTGATGATGTAGAAGATGTACTTGCCGACGTTCGCAAAGTTGCCCTGAGTCAGCGCCTTCATGCACTGCACAACGTTGTACACGAACCAGAATTGCCACTGCATCGTCAGCTTGAGCGCGTTCAGAATGTTTGCTGACAGGGACAGCCCAAACACTGCGGTCGTGATCCAGAATAGGAACGAGGTCTGGCCGCCGTAGCCAATGTAGTTCGCAGCCAGGGAGAACGCGAACGAGCCCACCACAATGCTGCTGATAATCAGCTGGCCCTTAGCGCCGGTCGGCGGTTCCATTGCCTTGCCGCGTTCGGAGTTCTGCCACCTACGAATCGCGAAGGTGTACACGATGAACGTGACCGGGTAGGTGATGATCGCTGCCTTGTTGCCCAGAATGTAATCAATCGCGCCAGACAGTGCCGTGTTAATAATGCCGAGCACGTTGCCGATGTTTGAGAGGCGGCCGGTCAGGCGGGTAGACATCATTGAAATACCCACGTTAATCACGGAAATCACGCCGAGGGGAATGAAGTTCGTGATCGGGCCCCAGTCGACGTATTTGGCGAGGTTGGTGCTCAGGTATCCTGAGGCGATTGCGATGGTGATAACCAGTGCTACGCCGAAAAGGTCGGCGTACTTGGACTTGGCGAAAAAGAGGAGGGCCTTCTCAGAGAATTCCTTGGCCTCCATGGGTAACTCCTTTGTTGGGAATATAGAAACAGTGATAGGGTACCAATAACTATAACTCTTTGAAAAGGGTTTGAAACGGCGTGTCACACATAAAACTTCAGAAACCCACATAATCCACACCCCGGAACGCCTCGGTGTGGAACAATCCAAAATCGCCCCAATAAAACCCCATACCAACTTCCGGCAAACCTTGCCAGATATCGCCCCTACTTCGTTGAACATCGAAAATGGGCGTAAAATCACCGCCGTTTCGTCTTCGCTTTAAGGGGGACCTTAAGGTACGCTAGATGACTGGGTCAGGGAACCGTGCCGGTCTCACTCACCGCGCATCCGCCCGACAGGCACCCGCACCCCGCACGCTGCGTCTCACTCACGCACGCCAGGGGAGGGAACCCAACGTATCGGCCTCACTCACCGTTTACGCCGCTGTCCGCGCGTCCTGCCACCCGTAACTCACTCAACTCAAACAAGAACTGAATAGGACAATCATGCCCTTGATTAACCATCGACTCTCACGACGATTCTTCGTAAAGGGTGCTTCCGCCGCCGCCGCTGCAGGCGCACTGACCCTGCAGGCACAGGCTGCTCAGGCAGATGAAGCACCCACCAACATTGCCCCGGCAACCGAGGAAACCAAAGGCCCGCGCCTCGTCATTCAGCGCGCCACCATCACCGAAACCGGTATGACCGTCAACTACACTGCACACGGTCTGCGCGAATTCCTCACCGAAGGCACCACCCTGACCGTACGCCACGGCTACGTTCGTAACGACTCTTTCGAAACTCTGCGCTCCTGGCCGCTCACCCCCGAATTTGACGGTGACGCTGACAGCTTCAGCGGTAGCGACCAGTTCCCCATCGAGCTGATGCAGGGTGAGGGTGTTGATCACGCCCTGCAGTTGGATATTTGCTCCGACCCGTGGGGCCAGGAGGTTACCCACCAGATTGCTGCGCGCATTCCCGTGGCTGAGACTAAGATCCTGAAGACCTCTTTCGAGGACGTTCCGGGTAGCCACCCGTTCGCTGAGGATATCCGCATGGCGAACCAGAAGAAGTGGCTGATGCCGAACCCGCAGTCTGGCGCGTTTGAGCCGGACCGCCCTGTGACCCGTGAGGAGCTTATTGCTCTGCTGAACCACGCTGCAGGTCACGCTGGCGTGAGCGAAAACTCGGATGTTGCCCCCTTTGCGGATGCGGCAGACCGCCCGACCGCGAACGCGCTGCACTGGGCTCGTGACCGCAAGATCACTGAGCCTCTCACTGGTGGCGATAAGATTGACCCGACCGCACCGGTTTCTCACGAGGAGCTGGCGGCTGTACTGTTCCAGTACAACGCGGAGGTTCAGCTGACCGAGATGAACGAGGCTGCTGGTTCTCGTTTCCGCGACGTGCTCGGTGCCGGTACTCTGCACCGTTACGTTGCGTGGGCTGGCGCGAACGACATCGTGCTCGACGCTTCGGGCGTGTTCAAGCCGACCGCGCCGACTACTCGCGCGGAGCTGGCTCGTTTCATTCGCCGTTACAAGCTGCAGAACCTGCTGTTCACTGACTTCTCGTATGTCTCCTAATTTTTAGCTATCCCTGGCGTTGCGCGCTGGGTAGCGTGAAACCCCCGTCTTCTGGCTTTTGCTGGAGGCGGGGGGTTTTGCCATGTCCCGTATTGCCGCACCTCGGGGAGTTTTAGTGACAGGCTGTGCCTGTCATATGAAATTTTGCGTCATATATACCTGAAATCTTGCAAAATCCTGTGCGCTAAGTAAGTATTACCTAGAAGGTAAATTAAAGGTTGCCTTACTTAATACTGTGTGAAGGCTAGTTCACTCCTTGTGGGTGCACGAAACACCCGCCGCAAAGGCAGAAAAACACGGCGTCTCACCGTCCCCGTAAGCGGGGGAGAGACGCACCTCCACACACCACCCACGAAAAAGGACATACATATGAACCTCGCTTCGAGCAAGGCATTCAAGGGCCTCGCCGTTGGATCGCTGGCACTGGCAATTTCAGGTGTTGCCACCATCCCCGCATCGTTCGCGGCAGACTCCACCCCGGCGGCAAGCCAGAGCACTGACGCTCGCACCATCACCGACAAGGCGATGGCTAAGATCACCCAGGGCCTGCCCGGCCAGTTCCAGGTCGCATATTCCAAGAAGACCAACAAGATTTGGGTTGCGGGCACCGCAGACCGTGACAAGCACGTCTCCACTATTGCTCGCATTGACGCGAACTCCCTGAAGATTGAGGCAGTCGCCGAGCTGCCCATCGTCAAGAACGACAAGGGCTACAAGTACGACGCAGCCTACGGCATTACCGTTGATGATGTAGACGGCACCGTCTGGGTCACCAACACCACCGATAACTCCATTTCTGTGTACGATCAGGCAACGATGCAACAGGTTTGGACCACCGCAGGTATCGCAGAGACCGACCCGAACTGGATTGAGCACCCCCGCTCCGTTCTGGTCGACCACGAATCCGGCAAGGCGTTCGTCACCGGCCGCTTCTTCGTATCCGCAATCGACCTGAAGACCAAGCAGGTTGAGAAGATTCAGCTCGAAGGCGCACCCGACGGCGGCACCCGCTACGTCAGCATGAACATCCTGGTCGACGGCGGTAAGCTGTACGTTCCCGAGCGTACCGGCGGCAAGATTTTCGTCATCGATACCAAGACCTTCAAGGTGGAGAGCAGCTTCGACACCAAGGGCAACGCTGAGGGTGAGGTTCGCCCCTCCGACATCGCGATTGACCACTCCCAGAACGAAATCTACGTCTCCTCCCAGGGTGTGAAGGGCGCGAACTCCGGCGTGTCCATCTACGATGCGACCACCCACGAGTTCAAGAAGTTCATCCCGGTCGGCACCCAGGCACTCGCCCTGGACAATGACGAGGCGAATGACCTGGTGTACGTCTCTGACTTCGGCACCGGCAAGGTCGGCGTGATTGACGGCGGCGCGGCGGACAAGCTGATTGCCGAGGTCGCCATGAACGGCGGCAAGGCAAACGACCTGGTTGTGCTGCCCAACGGTTCCGTGGTCGCTGTGGACAAGCAGGCTGGCGCAACCGCAACCGTGCCCTACGTCCTCGACGGTACCACCGGTACCGTCAGTACCTCCAGCCAGGTCACCAGCAAGCCTTCTAAGGACAAGCAGGGCAACGAGGTTCCCGCCAAGACCTCCGAGATTCAGGCGAACTCCATCCTGAAGTTCAAGGTCACCGCAACCGCGGGCGACAACTCCGAGGTCAAGCAGGTCACCCCCGAAACCCGCGAGTTCCAGGGCTACCCGGCAACCGCCACCAAGACCACCAAGGCAACCGACACCACCACCCCCTCCACCGAGGCACACCGCACCGTGGACGCAAACGGTAGCGTTGCGAACATCATTCAGGGTCTGCCCGGCCAGTTCCAGGTTGGCTACTCCAAGAAGAACCACAAGCTGTTCGTGCCCACCGTGGGTGCACGCGGCGGCCTCGCTTCCTCCCTGGCACGCGTGGATGCAGACACCCTGCAGACCGAGGCTTTCGCCGAGCTGCCCGTGAAGAAGAACGACAAGGGCCAGTATGGTTACACCTCCGCGTACGGCGTGACCGTTGATGACGTGGACGGCACCGTCTGGGTTACCAACACCACCGACAACTCCGTGGCAGTGTACGACCAGCAGACTCTCAAGCTCATCTGGAGCAACGAGGGCGTGAAGAAGGACGACCCGAACTGGATTGAGCACCCCCGCTCCGTTTTGGTTGACCACGAGTCCGGTAAGGCGTTCGTGACCGGCCGTTACTTTGTCTCTGCTATTGACCTGAAGACTAAGCAGGTTGAGAAGATTCAGCTTGAGGGCGCACCCGACGGTGGCACCCGCTACATCAGCATGAACCTGTTCCTCGATGGCGGCAAGCTGTACGTGCCCGAGCGCACCGGCGGCAAGCTCTTCGTCGTGGACACCAAGACCTTCAAGGTTGAGAAGACCATCCAGACTCAGGGTGAGGATTCCACCGTTGAGGTTCGCCCCTCTGACGTTGCTGTGGATCACTCGCTGAATGAGATTTACGTATCTTCCCAGGGTGTGAAGGGCGTCAACTCCGGTATCTCCGTGTACGACCTGACCACCGGCGAGTTCAAGAAGTTCGTCAAGTTCGGCACCCAGGCGCTCGCTCTGGAGCACGATGAGGACCGCGACCTGGTGTACGTAACCGACTTCGGCACCGGCAAGGTGGCTGTCTTCGACGGCCGCGCTGACGAGGTCATCGGCGAGGTCGAGATGAACGGCGCAGCCGCGAACGACGTGACCCTGCTCAAGGACGGCTCCGTACTGGTCCTCGACAAGAAGGACCGCGACGAGAAGGTGACCCTGCCCTACGTGCTCAACGGCACCACCGGCGAGATTACCACCGCCAGCGAGTACACCACCCTGCCCGGCAAGGACCGCCAGGGTAACGACGTTCCCGCATCGGTTCAGCAGCTGAAGGCTAACTCCATTCTGAAGTTCAAGGTTGGCGTGAAGGACACCGACGCGAGCGCAGCTCCGGTGGGTATCACCCCGACTTCGCTGGACTTTGCGGGTTACCCGACGGTGACCGGTGTGAAGGCTGAGGAGTCGAAGCCTGCTGACCCGAAGCCTGCTGACCCGAAGCCGGCAGATCCGAAGCCGGCAGATCCGAAGCCGGCTGACCCGAAGCCGGCTGACCCGAAGCCTGCTGACCCGAAGCCTGCTGACCCGAAGGTAGAGGACAAGAAGGCTGAAGATAAGAAGTCTGAGGACGTTAAGTCTGAGGATAAGAAGTCTGACGCTAAGACCGGTGCACAGGACTCCAAGTCTGCTCCGGATGCTGTGAAGGCTGATAAGTCCGGTTCGGCTGTGAAGAACGGTGGTTCCTCCGCAGGTGGTTCCGATAATTTGGGCGGTGGCTCCTCGGTAGCTAAGAGCGACGCAGGTTCCTCGCAGGCTGGTTCTTCGCGTGGCGCTCTGGCGAACACCGGTGCGAACGCTGTGATGCCGCTGGTTGCTTTTGCTTCTGTGGCTCTGATTGCGGGTGCTGCTCTGGTGGTGCGCCGCCGCAAGGCATAAAGCGTAACGTTTAGCTCTCGGGCTTAAACGCTCGATATAACGCGTGAAAGGCGGGTATTTTCTCTTTCGGATTCTTCGAATCTGGGGGAGGGGTACCCGCCTTTTGTGTGCCCGCTTGGGCTAATGCTGGATAGGTGGTTTTAGGAAATATTTATATATGTGCACTTGCCTGTAAAAATATAGGTTTTGAATGTCGAGAAAATGTTTAACCCGTGGTGAATCTCGCTGGCGCGCCTCACCTAAACATTTACATTAATGTGTAAATATAAAAGCATCACAATACCCCTCGCGACCTGGGTTTTTGCCCGCAAGAGCAAGGAAAAACCGGGGAAGCGCCTCAACCTTCACGTGATACTGAAGGCGAATTAGGGGATTACTCACAAAAACACAAAACACGCCCACGTCGCTGCTTGTATTTTCCTGGGAAAACATTGAGGATTAGAAGGTAGGTAAATTTATGCGTTACCTGCATTTCTGCTTTTCGTGCCGTCGAATATGTCACCGCATATTCACGGGTGTCTCGTTAGCATTCGCATGCGGCATGTGAGCACTTCCGTTACACATTTGAAGGACACACATTGAACCTCACTCCCTCCTCGGGCAAGGCATTGAAGGGGCTCGCCGTCGGCTCCCTTGCGCTCGCAATCTCTGGCGCAGCTATGATCCCTGCCTCCTTCGCAGCACCGAACACCGCAAACCAGACCGCGACTCCCAGCGCATCGGCTCCTTCCACCGCATCGCTGAGCCGCGTTGTTGATACCTCCGCGTCCGTCGCGCAGATTACCCAGGGTCTGCCCGGCCAGTACCAGGTTGCCTACTCCAAGGCGACCAACAAGATTTGGATGGTCGGCGTGGGTGCACGCGGCGACCTCGCCTCCACCATTGCTCGTGTCAACGCAGACACTCTTCAGATTGAAGAAGTAGCAGCGCTTCCTTTCGAGCTGGATAAGAACGGCGAATTCGGCTACATTTCCGCGTACGGCATCACTGTTGATGACGTGTCCGGCACCGTGTGGGTTACTAACACCACCGACAACTCCCTGTCCGTGTTCGACCAGAACACCATGGAACAGATTTGGACTAACCACGGTATCGCCGAGAGCGACCCGAACTGGATTGAACACCCCCGCTCCGTGCTGGTGGACCACAACTCCGGCAAGGTGTTCGTGACCGGCCGCTACTATGTGTCCGCTATCGACATGAAGACCTTTGAGGTTACTAAGCTGCAGCTGGAGGGTGCCCCCAACGGCGGTACCCGCTACGTCGGCATGAATATGACCATTGACGGCGACAAGTTGTACGTGCCCGAGCGCACCGGCGGCAAGGTCTTCGTCATCAACACCAAGACCTTCAAGACCGAGCAGGTTATTCAGACTCGCGGCGAGAACTCCTCCGTTGAGGTTCGCCCCTCTGACGTCACCATTGACCACTCCGAGAACGAAATTTACGTCTCCTCCCAGGGCGTGGATGGCGTTAACTCCGGTATCTCTGTCTACGACCTGACCACCGGCGCGTTCAAGAAGTTCGTCAAGTTCGGCAACCAGGCGCTGTCTATGGAGAACGACGAGGATCGCGACCTGGTGTACGTGACCGACTTCGGCACCGGCAAGATCGCCATCTTTGACGCCAAGACCGACCGCGTGATCGGCGAGGTTGAGATGAACGGCGGTAAGGCTAACGACCTGACCATCACCGCGGACGGCTCCGTCATCGCAGTGGACAAGCAGGACATCGCTAACACCACCGCGGCGGTACCCTATGTGCTGAACTCGAAGACCGGTGACGGCTCTATGACCGACACCTACACCTCTAAGGCGACCGTGGACCGTAATGGCAAGGCTGTTCCTTCCTCGCAGCAGAAGCTGGTCCCGAACTCCATCGTGAAGTTCTACGCCGAGGTTTCCGAGGGTGAGTTCACCTCCACCGCGACCATTAACCCCGCTAAGGTTCCCTTCCAGGGCTACCCGAAGCAGGCTACCGCAGTGTTGATTGACCCCACCCTGAACTTCGCTGAGGGCACCGTCGACATTACCCGCCCCTACACCTTCCACGTGTCTGGCTACGACTTTGAGAAGCCCCCGGCCGAAGGTGTTCGCCTGTTCCTCGTCAAGGAAGGCGAATGGTCGATGGGTTTCGACAAGCTGACCGATAGCGAGCTGGCAAGCATCCAGAAGGTGTCCACCATTGTTCCGGCGAGCGCGTTTGTTTACAACGCACGCACCGGCAAGTACTCCTTCGATGCAACTCTGCGTGTTCCCGCGAACACCATGCAGTACAGCCAGGGCTACATGCTCGGTACCGTTACCGCTGGTTCTGACGTGGCTACCAACCGCAATTACGATTCGGCTGTTTCGCTGATCGTCAACGATGCGAAGGACGCTGGCAACGCAGATAACCGCGATGAGGCTGACGAGCCGGCATTCCCGACCAACGCCTCGGCATCGCCTTCCGCATCTGCTGCAGTAGCAGAGAAGCCTTCGGCTGATCAGCCCAAGGGTGAGCAGTCGAAGGCTGAGGAAGCTAACGACCAGCTGGGAACCACCGCGAAGACCGCGCCGCTGAAGAACTCTTCTTCGGTGAAGTCTGACTCCCAGCCTAAGGGCTCTAACTCCGATGCTCAGGTGAGCGCTTCGGCTACCAAGTCTGCGCCTCAGAGCAAGGGTTCGCTGGCTAAGACCGGTGCTCAGAACGTTCTGAGCCTGGCTGCTGTCGGTGCGTTCGCGCTGATTGCCGGTGCCGCTGTGATGGTGCTTCGCCGCCGTAAGGCATAGTTTCTTGCTCTAGTTTGAGCGGATGCGCCCCGTACACTGTGCGGGGTGCATTTTTGTGCCTTGATGTCGTTGTATCTGAATGAGGCGGGCACGGGTGCGGAGGCGGGCACGGCGGAGGTGCTGGGTGACTGCCGGGGGAGTGCCTGGCATAGCTGGAAAAGAACCTATGCTGAGCGCCTTGCACTCAGTGTAAAATATGTGACTCATTTCACCACATTTCGATTTGGTTGTTTTCGGGAACCTCTGTATAGTTATATGTGTTGCCAGGGAGACCTGGTAAAAGAGATGTAGATCTCACGGCCCCATCGTATAGCGGCCTAGTACTCCGCCCTCTCACGGCGGCAACACCGGTTCAAATCCGGTTGGGGTCACACTAGGAAAAAAGCCTTGATTCTTCGGAATCAAGGCTTTTTTGTTTATGTCTGCATATGTTGGAAGACCTTCTAGATTCTATGGTGCCGCCGTGAGCCTCTCAAAGAATAAAAGCGAAAAGCCACATGTGTTTCGAAAAGCAACCATAATGGTGGCTTCTCGAAACACATGTGGCTTCTCAGTGGTATAAAGGGGGTCTAGATTTACTGTGCCGATGCCTCAGCAGAAGCAGTCGTAGCCTCCGCAGAACCTGCAGCGGTCGCCTCAGCAGAAGCACTCGGGCTTAGCGACGGAACCGGCGAAGCAGAAGCAGTACCCGGAGCGCGACGCACCATACGCCAGGTGCCGTCCTGGTAGTGCGCCACAATCTGACCAGCCACCGGCTTGCCCGGGTACTTGAACACCTCGGTCAGCGGCTGCACACGATCGTTAGTCTTGCTGTACACACCAGCACCCTCAGCACCATCAATCACCATCTCGGTTGCCCAAGTGTAGTAGCCGGTGCGGGTGTCCTTGGTCGGGCGGTCAGCGGTCAGCGACAGAACCATCGGACGCTCCGAACCAATAACCCAGCCGCTCTCCGAAGCGTACATGCTCTGGAAGAACTCAGCCACGGTCGAGTAGTCGCCGGTGTGGTCAATGTTCGTGAAGCGGGTACCGTCACCGGTCAGCAGCAGGTAGTTCAGGGTAGCCTGCCAGTACGCAATGAACGCGTGCAGACCCTCAACACTGTTCTCACGCAGCTTCGCCGGCTCCACGGGGATTGCGACGTTCGCTGCCTTGTGCTCCTTGGTACCGGGTTCAAAAGTGCCGGTGGAGGAATAGTCAGCAAGAACGACCTCACCCTTCATGCTGGGGCCAGGCTCAACAGTGGTGGTTGCCTCCGCAGTGGGGGAGGCGGAGGGGGTAGCGCTTGCGGTCGAAGACTCGGTAGCGGATGCGCTCGCGGTTGCCGAAGACTCGGAAGACTTCGAGGAGCAAGCTGCAAGAAGCGCGGCGGTGCCCAGGCCCAGTGCGGTCAGGGCGGTGCGGCGGGTATACATGGTAGACATGGGGCTCTTTCTGAGGTGAATAAAGTATGTGCCGGTATTGAACTAATTCCAGAATATCGCAGGGGAGCGGCCAGCCCAATGTTGTGTGTGCCTCCATGACCGTAACAGCAGCGGTAGATGGCGAAAAACACGGGGCCCGAGGCTCTCGCACAGCTACGACATGACCGGGGCTCTAAACGGAGGTGCTGGAGCTGCTGTCGCTTGAGCTGGCTGAGCTTGATGCCAGCTTGGCGGGTTCATTCCTGACCGTCCATGCACCGTCTTGATACTCCAAGATGAAGAAGAACTCGTAGTCACCGGGGCCGCTGCTTAGTGAAGCCATAGTAAGTTCCCTACCGTCTGTGTAGTGGATTTTTGCTTCCTTGCTGTAACGGCCAGTGCCCTTCCAGCGGTACTGTTGCTTGTCAACTTTCTCCGGAGCGTCCTCGACTAGCTCTGCCGAGAACGGTGCATCGGTGTCGTACACCCAGCCAGTGTTTTTCTCGTAAAATTCGACGAAGGGTTCGGCCTTGTAGATATCGTTTCGGTTTGTATCCACAGCCTTAAAGGGTTCAATATCGCCGGTAATCATAAGGTAATTGAAAGAAGCCAACCAGAAGCTTATGGCGGCGTACATGCCCTCCGTCGTCTTGGCTTTCATCTTTGCAGGAAGAATAGGCTTGGGCGGATTCTCTGCCTTCTTTGAGCTGGTCGCCGGAACGTAGGTGCCGCGTGATTCGTAGCTGTCAAACTTCAGTTCGCCCTTGTAAGAACGCTGGGTGTCGGGCGTGCTCTGGTTGCTGAGCGGGCGAATATCGCTAGCACAGGCAGTCAAGGAGGCGAGCGTGGCAGTGGCGGCGATGCCAAGGGCGGCGCGTCGGGTCACGAAGGTAGGCATAAGGTACCCTTCAATAGGTTATCGGTGTATCTATTTCAGGGTACCTTAGTGCATTTGGGTATGTTTATGATTTTTTAGGCGTCAAACCTGGGAAAATGCTACAAAAGCTACGTTAGCTAACGAAAAGTACTGTTTACTAGGGGAAAATCCATTATCTTCCGATGCTGCCGTTTCCCGCGCCGGTATCGTGCCGCGCCGCCGCATCCTAAATGTAGAGGCCAGAATCGCTTCCGCCCGAGGATCCGGGAGAAGTCGTCGAGGAACTCTTCGTCTCAACGGTGACCATCCACGCATCGTTTCGGTATTTCAACACAAAAGTGACCTCATCATTACTGGAATCACCGCTCGTCTCAGCCAGACGAATGTCCCTGTCCTCGGGCACGTAATGGAGAACGGCGGCCTTATGGTTACGGCCAATACCCTTCCAACGGTACTGCTCATCGTCAACCTTCTGTGGAGTCTCATCGATCAGCTCAGCCAAGAGCGGCGTATCGGTGCCGTACATCCACCCCTCATCCTTCGCGTACAAGTCTACGTATATCTTCATCTTCTGTACGTAGATACCGTCTAGGTCCACGTCCTTGAACGGGGCAGCGTCGCCGGTAACCGTCAGATAGTTCAGGGCTGCGAGCCAGTAGCCCAGCGCCGCATACATGCCCGAGATCGTCTTCGACTTTATGTTCTCAGGAGGAACGGGCATGGGCGGGTTCTCCGCCTTCTTCGTGGTGCTTGCGGGGCGGTAGGTTCCGGTGGACTTGTAGCTATTGAACTTCAACTCGCCCTTGTAGGGGCGCATCGGGTCAACTATGCTCGGGTCCTCCAGCGGGCGAATATCACTTGCGCAGGCAGTCAGGGAAGCGAGCGCGGCAGCGGTAGCAACGCCCAGGGCGGTGCGGCGAGTAACGAAAGTAGGCATGAGAACCCCTAAACGGTTTGTCAGTGTATTTTTAAGCGTACCCGAAGGAACTGACGCATGTTCAAAGTCCGCTCATGAACGCATAAGGGAACATCGCCACCGCACGTAGGTAAAGAGGAAGCCCCCGCATGCAATCTCAACTGCATACGGGAGCTTCCCTCACTTTTAGAACCAGCCGCTTAGAGGCGGGTTTTAGGCGCTAGCGCTGCTCTTCTCGGAAGAGGATGCATCAGCATCCTCATCACTGAGCATGTACCACGCGCCGTCCTTGTAGTCCGCCGCGAAGTTGGTTGCCTCGCTCTTAGTGGATCCATCGACTAGGGGAGCGGGGTCCTGACCCTCAATGTGGATCTTCGCGTTGGGGTCATAGATGATGCGTCCGAGCCAATCGTAGCGGTTGGGTCCGCCCGCGACCTTCTTCGGGGCGTCGGTCAGAAGCTGAACGGTAACCGGCGCATCCGTGTCGTATACCCAGCCCCTGCCGGAAGAGTAGATGATAACAGCATTGCTGCCCTCGTTCGCATAGTGGGAGTACGGGTCCGCCTTCTTGAGCGGCTCGTAATCGCCCGTCATAAACATGTAATTGAAGCTCGCCAGCCAGTAGCTGAGGAACTGGTACATGCCTTCAACGGTTGCCTCGTTCATCTTCTCCGGAACAACAGGCTTCGGCACGTTCTGTGCCTTCTTTTCAGCCGTGGCAGGAACGTACTCGCCGTTCTTCTCGTACTTGTCGAGCTTCACCGTGCCCTTATACGACTTCTTGCCGGAATCAGCGGCAGACGCTGAAGCGGATGCGCTCGCAGATTCAGAAGCACTTGCCGAAGGCGAAGCCTCACCGGAAGGAGAAGAAGAGCTATCAGCCAGCGGGCGGATATCGCTAGCGCAGGCAGTCAGCGCTACAGCCGCACCGGCACCGGTAGCAGCCGCTAGTGCGGCACGTCGAGAAAGAAAAGTTACCATGAAAAATCCTTAGGTGATATGTAGGGGAGGGAGCGAGTCCCTAGATTTTATGGGCCTGTGAGCGAAGTATATCCTCGCCGCTAAGACGAACGTTGCAACGATGCATTAGAAGTTATCAGAGTTTGCCTTATCGGATGCTTTAGCGCTTGGGCTTGCCGTGCCTTGGCCGCGTACCTTGGTGGGGTAAGTGAACCATTTGCCATCCTGATACGACAATTTCAGGTCGGAAAGCTCAGGTTCCATGGAAGTATTCTGGTACATGGGCCTGTTTCCCTTACCCTCAACATGCATCATCGCTTTAGGGTCCTTGGACAGCGTGATACGCCAGTAATAGAGAGGCTCGCTACCTTCCGCCTTTACAGGTTGCGGGGTCATCATCTCAACCTGGAGCGCATGCTCCGAACCGTAAAACCACCCCTCATTGGACTCGTAAAAACTCACGTAATCTTTGAAAGCCGTAACGTCCCTGCCGGAGGGGTCAGCTTCCTTCAACGGCTCATTGTCACCGGTGAGCACCAGATAGTTGACGCTGGCAAGCCAAAAACTAAAGGCAGAGTATGCGCCATCAATGCTGTTCTCATGCATATTCGCCGGCGGGCGGGGCTTAGGCACGTTCTGCGCCTTATGCGTCTCATCCGCGGGGACGTACTCGCCCTTCTTCTCGTAGTTGTCGAACTTCACCGGTCCCAGATAAGACTTCGCGGAAGAACCGCTCGCAGAGGCGGAGGGGCTAGCGGAAGCGCTCGCAGAGGCGCTAGGACTTGCGGAAGAGGGAGCCTCACCAGAAGCAGACGGGGAGCCATCAGCCAGCGGACGAATATCGCTGGCGCAGGCACTCAGCATCGTAATAGCGCCTGCACCGGCAGCTAGTAGGGCTGCACGTCGAGAAAGAAAAGTCGTCATCAGAAATCCTTAAATAGTGCGTATCAGAAGATGAGGAAATTTAGCTGTTGTTATCCAGGAGCATGCGCCACATGCCCTCTTTGTACTCCATGATGAACTTGGTCGTATGCGGAACCGTCTTTTCTTCCTCAACGATAGTCGCATCAGGCTCACCCTCAATGTGGTACTTAGCGGCAGGGTCATACGCGACGGTCACAAGCCACTCATAACGGTCCGGCTTATTAGCAACCGGCTGAAGCTCATTCTCCACAATCTCAATCTTGTACGGCTGATCCGAACCGTAAATCCAACCCAGACCCGACTCATAGAGCTTAATCATGGTCCTAGAGTTCCTCAGAAAAGCCTTCGCCGGATCCGCCTTCATCAGCGGCTCAACATCGCCGGTCAGAATCAGATAGTTCTGGGAAGCAAGCCAATAGCCCATCAGCGCGTAGGCGCCCTCGGGGTTGTTCTCCTTCATCTTCTCCGGGATAAGAGGCATCGGCACGTTCTGTGCCGGCGCATTCGCAGTCGCAGGGACGTAGGTGCCGTTCCGCTCGTAGTTATTGAACTTAATCGGACCCACATACGAGCCGGGCGTATGATCATCAGCAGGAGAAGGAGACACAGAGGCGCTCGCAGACGAGGAAGCCGAACCAGAAGCAGCACCGCCAGAGGAACCGCCCGAACTCTGCGACAGCGGGCGAATATCGCTAGCGCAAGAAGTCAGCGCAGCAAGAATACCGGTCGCACCCATGCCCAGGAGAGTACGTCGAGTGAAGAAGGTAGTCATCGGAAGCCCTTCGTTGGAGCCAATACAGAGCAAACCACGACGCCGTGCACCAGAGCATGCGTAGACGCCCTGTAAAGACCTATCAGTACGTCAATGTATACACTTTTAAGGTTACCCGAGAGCCACCTAATAGCCCCGTGACCGCCTCGAATGTTCAGAAAATTAAGACCCCACACCCAGCGTTTTACCAGGCGCGGGGTCTTGTTACGTGAGAAGTCACGAGGAGAGTTGAACCCTCTGCAAGACGGCAACTAAGCGGCGCTAGACAGCTCCCACTTGTCGTCCTTGTACTCCAGACGGAACCTCGCCACCTTCTTCTTCGACTCATCAGCGCTCGCCGGTTTCTCGGGCTGATTCTTATAATGCCGCACCATCTTGGGATCCATGTAGAGATAGCCTTCCCAAATAAAGCGAGTATTATCGCTGCCCGGCACCTCACGAGGGGCATCCGTTAGCAGCTCAACAATATACGGAGTTTCCGTACCGTACACCCAACCAGCACCCAACGCATACACCTTGAATATGCTGGAATATTCCTCCCAGGCGTAGCCTTTATGGTAAACAGTATCTATCGGGCCCATATCGCCCGTCATCAGCAAATAGTTCAAGCTCGCCAGCCAGAAACTCAAGAAAGCATACGCACCATCAACGCTGTGCTCCTTCATATTCGCCGGAGGAACAGGCTTCGGCATATTCTCAGCCGGATTCGTAGCGCTCGCTGGAACGTACTCACCGTTCTTCTCATAGCTATCGAACTTCATCGCACCCTTATAGGACTTACCCGACGACGGAAGACCCGAAGCAGCAGAAGCACTCGCAGGCGCCGAAGCAGAAGGAGACGCCGATGCAGACGCAGATTCGGAGGTGGTCGCCGCCTCCGACGGAGAAGCTGAGCCGGTACTGCCAGCCAGTGGGCGAATATCGCTAGCGCACGCAGTCAACGCAGAAAGTGCACCCGCAACAGCAACACCCAGAGCGGTACGTCGAGTGAAGAAAGTAGTCATCGGAAGTCCTTCGTCGGATCCTTCACCCACAAAGCCGTCAGCACGAGGCTCAAACCTGCAGGTAAAGACCATATGTAGTACGTCAATGTATATACGTTAAGCGTACCCGAGGCACTCTCAGCCGACCCCGGCCATCCGCGGGGTTTTCGCCTGAGTGTTCCCTGGGTTTTTGGCACAAGAAACCCCCACCCACGGTGCATTACCGCAGGCGGGGGAGAAGCCTACCTCAAGCTGTTATGCCTGAACCGTTATGGTGGGGCCTAGACAGAAGACCTAGGCAGCAGAAGAGCTAGAAGAAGCGGAAGCCGACGAAGAAGAGCCTTCATCGCCGGTGAGCATAATCCACCTACCGTCCTTGTATTCCACGGCAACCTTCGCCAGCTTGCCATTCGGGCTAGAAGCGGTCTTAAAGGGCTGGTCAGACTTGCCCTCAATGTGAATCTTCGCATCGGCGCTGTAGTTCATGTATGCCGGCCAGTCGTAACGGGTACCCTTACCGGACGCCTTCTTCGGTGAACCACTAGTCAGCTCAAGAGTAACCGGGGTATCCGTACCGTACATCCAGCCCAGATCGTTCTCGTACATGATCGTAAGTTCCTGCAGACTCTTCGCATACACATCTGCAGGGTCAGCCTTCTTCATCGGCTCAGTATCACCGGTCATTAGCGCATAGTTAAAGCTTGCCAGCCAGTAGCCAATGAACGCATACATGCCATCAACGTTATCTTCGTTCATGTTCGCCGGGGCTAGGGGCTTGGGCACATTCTGCGCCTTCTTCTCGGCAGTGGCAGGAACGTATTCGCCGTTCTTCTCGAAGTTATCGAACTTCACAAAGCCCTTATAGGACTTGTCCGAAGAAGCAGATGCGGAAGCAGCGGCCGAGGCGCTTTCAGAAGCGGAGCTAGACGCCGAACCTTCAGCCGTCGGGCGAATATTGCTAGCGCACGCAGTCAATGCAGCCAGTACGCCGACGCCGGTCGCACCCAGCGCCACGCGGCGGGACATACCAGCAGAAATGGGGGAAGGGCTCGTCATAATCAGCCTTTCATAGGAAGTCAACAAAGGAAATTGAGTGAGTTGACAACCCCATCATACCGGCAAATACACAGATACCCATCAGCGGTCGTCATTTAGCGCCGATGACAAAGCAACCTAATACCACTGCAAAGCATCACCAAGTCTTGACATAAAGAACCCCCGCCCACGGTGCATTACCGCAGGCGGGGGAGAAGTCTATCTTAAGCCGTTAGACCTTACCTATAGGGTAGGTGCTTAGACAGAAGAAGAACTCGAAGAAGAATCGGAAGCCGCCGAAGAAGAGCCATCCTCACTGGTGACCATACTCCACTTACCATCCTTGTACTCCACACCAACCCTCGTCAGTTCCCGCGAGCTATCCTCCATAAAGGGTTCATCAGGGCCCTGACCTTCAGCGTGAATCTTCATGTCCGCGCTGTAACTCATGTATCCCAACCAGTCATAGCGAATTCGGCTACCGGAAATTTTCTGCGGTGAATCAGAAAGCAACTCAAGAGTCATAGGGCTATCCGCACCGTAGAGCCAGCCCGCATTATTTTCATAAGCAACCGTCAAATTCCGGTAATTCTCCAGCGCATCCGCAGATTCAACCTTCTGCAACGGCTCAGTATCGCCGGTCATCAGCAGATAGTTGGAACTCGCCAACCAATAACCAACGAACGCGTAAATACCGTCAACGTTCTGCTCGTTCATGTTCGCCGGAACGAGAGGCTTGGGCACGTTCTGCGCCTTATGAGTGGCGGTTGCCGGAACGTACTCGCCGTTCTTCTCGAAGTTATCAAACTTCACGAGGCCCTTATAATGCTTGCCGGAAGAAGCAGAAGGCGAAGCGCTAGCCGAGGCACTGGGTGAGGCACTAGCTGAAGCGCTCGCGGATGCACTAGCAGAACCGGAAGTAGAGTTAGACGCCGAGCCATCAGCCAATGGGCGAATATCGCTGGCACAAGCGGTCAACGCGGCAAGTGCACCAGCGGCGGTCGCACCCAGTGCCACGCGGCGGCTCACACGGGTAGATATGGGGGAAGGGCTCGTCATAATCAGCCTTTCAAAAGAAGTCAACAAAGGAAATAGAGTGAGTTGACAACTCCATCATACCCTAAAGTGTGCAAATAGGTATCAAACGTTTCTATTTGTATCCTTTTGCGAAGAAAGGTCTGAAAAGCTGCAATTAGTGCACTAGGACGCCGAGGGGCTCGCAGATTCCGTGCTATTATCACCATCCTTATCTTTCTGAGTGCTCATAAACCAAGCACCCTCCTTATACTCCACAACGATCCTCATCGTCTGGCCCTGAGAATCTTCTGCCCTAGCCAGCGACTTATCGCGGTTATCACCCTCCGTCAGATGCCTCTTCGCATTCTGGTCAACCAGAGAACGAGCACGCCAGAAATAAAGAATACGGTCACCCTCAATCTGCGTGGGGGTATCCGTCAGCAGGTACACAGACATCGGCTCACTCGTGTCATAAATCCAGCCGCGACCCGTCTCATAGAGCTTAATCATCGGCTCAAGCTCCTTAGTGTAGTCAGTGCTAGGATCCGTCTTCTTCATCGGCTCAATATCACCCGTCAACGCCAAATAATTAAAGCTAGAAATCCAATAACCAATCAGTGCATAAATACCGTCAATACTCAGCTCCTGCACCTTCTCCGGCATGATCGGTTTGGGCACATTCTGCGCCTTCTGCTCAGCCGTAGCAGGAACATACTCGCCGTTCTTCTCAAAGTTATCGAAGGTGACCTTACCCTGATACGACTTATTCGCAGGCGGTAGCGCCGACGAAGCAGACGGGCTCGCTGAAGCACTCGCGCTCGCCGAGCCAGACTCAGCAACATCAGCTGGTGGATGCACCGTACGCGCACACGCAGACACCACAGCGGCAAGACCAATACCGCCCACACCCAATACGGCGCGGCGGCTCAAAGCGATGGACTTAGAAGAAGAGCTAGTCATCAGCAGTCTTTCGAAGAGGTCAACAGATGAGGAGGAGGAGTGAGTCGACACCCCCATCATACCGGGCACACCTTATAACAACCCTAAAGCACAAGTGAATAGCAAATAGCTTGGGACAACTGGGCACACACGAAGAAACCCCGCGGCCGTTATTCCGAATATTTTCGAAGAAAGAACAACAGCCGCGGGGCAAAACAACTGGAGGGGCGTACAACCTAGCGGAGAAGATGCGCAAAATTACGGCGCGCCTTCGCCACCTTCGGGCTCACCACAAACGCACAATAACCCTGCGCCGGGTTCAACGCGTAATAATTCTGGTGATAATCCTCAGCCTCATAGAACACGCCCAGGGGCTTAATCTCGGTCACGATGGGCGCATCAAAGAGCTGCTGGGCCCGTTCCTTAGCTCGCTCCGCCAGCTCGCGCTGCTGCTCGTCCTCGTAGAAAATCACCGAACGGTACTGCGAACCGGTATCCGCGCCCTGACGATCCCAGCTGGTCGGGTCGTGGCTCGTAAAGAAAATATCCAACACCGTATCCAGGTCAATCACCTGCGGGTCAAAGCTGAGCTTCAGCGCCTCCTGATGGCCGGTCGCACCCGAGCACACCGAACGATAATCAGGGTCGGGAGTCTCGCCACCCGTGTAGCCGCAGACGCTCGCCTCAACCCCGCGGAACTGGCGGTATACCGCATCCAGGCACCAGAAGCAGCCGCCGGCAAGAACAACATCAGTCATGATTCCTCCTCGAACTATAAATCCACACTACCTGAAGAACACCGTAGGGCTGCATAATATTCCCGAGTTACCGCCGCGCCACCTGCCACAATAGAGGTATGACTGAAAAACTTGAAACCCCCACCCTCGCAGAAGTCGTTGACGCCTTCCACACGCTCTTCCCGCCGCAGCTTGCCGCCGGTTGGGATGCCTCCGGCCTCGTCGCCGGTCGCGCCGCCGCTAAAGTGAGCACCGTCCTTTTCGCAGTGGATGCCCTCACCGCCACCGCTGAAGAAGCCGTAGTCGAAGGCGCACAGCTACTCATCACCCACCACCCGTTGCTGCTCCGCGGCGCAAAGTTCATCCCCGACAGTGACTACAAGGGCAACGTGCTACACACCCTCATCGAAGGCGGATGCGGTCTGCTCGGCGCGCACACCAACGCAGATGCCGCCGTCGAAGGCGTAAACGAAGCACTCTGTGACGCTATCGGCCTGATCGATCGCGAACCGCTCACCGAAGCGCAAACCCAGGTACTCGACGGGCAGGAACACGCGGTAGGCACCGGCCGCATCGGCACCCTACCTGAAGAAATCACCCTCAAGGAACTCGCGGAACGCCTCGCAGCGGCACTGCCCGCAACCGCCGGTGGCCTGCGCATTGCGGGACGCGCCGACCAGCTGATCCGCCGCGTCGCCCTCTGCGGTGGTGCCGGTGATTCCCTCTTCGACGCGGTGCGCGCCACTGACGCGCAGGTCTACATTACCGCAGACCTGCGTCACCACCCCGCCAGCGAATTCCGCGAAACGGCACGAGTTGACGGCAGCAACATCGCGCTGATTGATTGCTCCCATCCGGCCAGTGAATCGCTGTGGTTGCGTTCGGCGGCTGACCGTCTGCGTGCCCTGCTCGCCGAGCGCGGCTACGGCATCGAAACGAAGCTGTCCGCGCTCAACACCGACCCGTGGGACTTCACCGTCTCCACCGGCGTGGCAACCGGTCAGGATGCGCACTCGGCAAGCACCGAACCCGCCGCCGCATGGACTAGCCTGGCTGAAAAGTAAGCGCTGAAAAATAGCCGCTGAATAGCTACCAAGAAGCAGTCTTCAAAAATTTAGGCACAGTAAAGCCCGGTCTATACGAACCCGACAGGAACCTCTCATCAAGGATCCTGACGGGAACGTGCAGACCGGGCATTACTTCTGCGGGAGCAATACTCTGCAGGGCTTGGGGTGCCAAGCGCAGGCGGTCTAAATGACCTTACTTAGCGCGAGCCTGGAACGCCTCAATCAGAGTCTCCAACTCACCATGAGTCACCATGTGCTGAGCATCAAAAGCGCCGCTAGCGTTCAGCACCACCTTGTTCTGCTGAGCCCACAGAATCTCGCGGTAGAACGCCGAACCGGGAGCCACATCGCTGTAGGGGGAGTTGCCCGTCACTGCGGGCGAACCAGCCGCACGGTAGGCGAACGCCGCAACAGTAGCATTCGAAATGCCGGCATCAGCATGGAACTTACCGTCCGACCAGCCAAAAGTAATGCCCTTCTGACGAGCCCACACGTAGGCGGGGAAGTTCGGGTCGTCGGTCTTCACATCCGGCCACGGGGAAGTCTCGGGCAGCTTCACCTCGGGAGTACCCGCCTGGATGTACAGGGCAGCTGCGAGCTCACCGCGAGTTGCGGGGGTCTTCAGCTTCTCATCGGAAGGATCAGGCTTCTGGTTGTCGTCCTTCTTGGGATCCTGAGCGTTGGGCAGGTTTGCATCCTTGTAACCGTTCGTGCCGTTCAGATCCAGGTCCTGCCATGCGAGCAGGGTACCGCGGCCCTCAGTGGACTTGCCCACGACCGGCGCGAGCAGCTCGCCCGTCTCGCTGTAACCGTCGTTAGCCCAAACCTCAATCACGTACTTCTTCGAAGCATTCAGAGTGTTTGCCGGAAGATTCACGGTACCGTTCAGGTTGCCGTCACGGTACGCCGAAGCCTGGGTGGGGTGGTCAAACTCGATAATGTCGCTGGTTGCCAGAACCGGGGTGTTCGAGCCCTTCTCGCGAACCACGAACTGGACACCCTTAACGGAGTGAATATCGCCGTTGAACCCCTGGCCACCAACGTTCAAATCCTGCGACTTTGCGGTATCAGCCACAGCGTTGTAACTCAGGCGCGGTGCGAACGGCGCAGGCTTCTCACCCAGAGTGTTCAGCACCTGAGTGCTTACCACGTTCTTGCTGGTCCACAGCTCCTGAGCGGTCAGAGGCTTCTGGCCCTTCTGCTCAGAAACCACGTGAATCTCGTAGCGGACATCGTACTTGGTGCCGCCGGTCGGATCGTGGAAGTTGTCATCATCAACGAAGTAGTAGGCGGCAAGATCGTACGCCTCAACCTTCAGGTCAGCCTCAAAAGTGCCGTCATCGGCAACGGTGAAGTCCTGACCCTCCACAAAGCGCAGCATCTTCGAAGTCGGAATCTCGTAGCCAGACGGTGCGTAGTTCGCGGGAGCAATGTACAGCGCCACGGTACCGTGCTGAGCGCGCCACTCCTTGGTGTAGCCTGCGCCCTTCACATGGACGGTACCGCCCTCGGTCGTGATGAGGAAGGGGTTCACGCCGTCGTACTTGTAACCGTCAGAGATGGAAACGTTCAGGGTCGGGGTATCCGCAGCGTCCTGGTGAGCAGCCTGCGGGGTAGCGGCAGCAACGGCTGCATCAGCGGCAGGAGCCGCATTCTGAGCCAGCGCCGGGGCCATCGGCAGAACCATGGCACCAGCCAACGCCAGCGCGCCGCAACCCTGAGCTGCGCGGAGGAAAGAGGACTTAGAGTTCGGAAGCGAGGACATAATACATCCTTAAAAGTTGTTTCTCGTGGAGCTGTGCCGGCTCACCGGCGGGTAGGGAATTCGCCGTTGAATCTGCATACACCCTATGAGAAAAGTGGTTGGAAGCCCCGTCGGTTTCGGGGACATTTTCACCCTATCAAACCCTCTAAACGATGTCAGGAAACACTCAAGAGAAGCTTGAAGGTTCTGAGGTATTTCACAGGTTGATCAGCCGATAAAAACCGAACCCCGTGCATCCTGAGAAGAAGACTCTCAGGGTTCACGGGGTACTAAGGCTAGAGCCAGTCCGGCTTACTTAATTAATTTTGCTCAGGGTGAAGAAAACGAGTCGAAAAATAGTACATCATCCATTCCAGCTCGCCACGAGTCACGGGGGATGCTGAATCAAACACGCCGCCCCCAGGATTGATAATACTCTGCTGAGTCACCCACAGAATCTCGCGGTAGAACGCGGAACTCGGCGTAATATTCGGGAAGGACGAAACACCCTGCACCTCCGGCGAACCAGCCGCACGGTAGGTCAGCGCAGCTACGGTAGCGTTCGAAATGCCGGCATCCGCGTGGAACTTGCCGTCCGACCAGCCGAAGGTAACACCCTTTTCACGAGCCCAAATGTATGCGGCGTAGTTCGGGTCGTCCGTCTTCACATCCGGCCACGGGGAGACCGCCGGGAGGTCCACCTTGGGGCTTTCCTTCAACCTATAAAGGTAGGAAACCAGCTCGCCGCGGGTAGCGGGCTGTTTATCTTCATCGCCGTAAAGATTTGTCGAAAAGGTCTCACGGCGTACATCGCGAGGGTTAGCAAGCGTGAACTGGTGAACACCCTCGAACTTCAAGTCCAAACTGGCCAAATAGCCACCGCGGTGCTCCGGTGCATAACCCACCAGCGGGGTGATCAGAGTCTTATCCGTCTCGCTGGCATAGCCGTAATCACTCCGCGCCTCAATAACGTACTGCTTGGAAGGGTCCAGAGTGTTCGCCGGAATCTTGATGGTGACGAAAGCGAAGCCTCCCTCCAGAATGTTCGAGTAGGTTTCCTTGTCGTATTGGTAGTACTTTATGTCACTCATGGCCAAGACAGGGGAGCCGGTACTCTTCTCACGAATGAGGTACATCATGCCCTTCGATCCATAGAGATCCCCGTTGAAGCCCACGCCCTGAATCAGCAGCTCCTGATCCTTCGTGGTGTCCTTCAGAGCATCGTACTTAAACATGGGTGAGAACGTACCAGGGTGATAATCATTGGCGTTCAGAGCCTGATGAGCCACAACATTCTTGCGAGCCCAAATATCCTGAACGGTCGACTGCTGCTGACCCTTAGGTTCGGCAAGGATACCGACCTCGTAACGCACCTTCTCCAGGGTCATATCCGGGGCGTACTCCGTGAGGGGGTAGTAACTCTCCAAAGTGTCGGGCTTGATCTTCAGGTAAGCGTCAAAGGTGCCGTCATCTTCGATGGTGAAGTCCTTACCCTCTTCAAAACGAAGCATCGACGTGGAAGGCTCCACATTACCAGGACGGTCCTGAGTAGCAGCAATATAGATGACCACGGTGCCGTGCTGCTCGCGCCACTCCTTGGTGAAACCGGTGCCCTTCACCGTCATTTCGTTGTACTCACCGGTGTACAGGGCGTCGCTCTTTTTCCTGAAGAGGTCACGTCCGTCCAGGAAGTCGTACTCCCCATAATCAACGGTGAAAGACGGCTCAGCCGCAACATTCTGGGTTGCAGGGGTATTGGCAGTCGGCGCGTTAGCCACAGGTGCGTTTGCGGCGGGTGCTGCATCCTGCGCGAGAACCGGGGTCATCGGCAGAACCATTGCGCCCGCCAGCGCCAGTGCACTGCAGTTGCGAGCCGCGTGCAGGAATGAAGACTTAGAGTTCGGAAGTGAGGACATGAGACATCCTTAAAGTCGTTTCTCCGGGGCTGTGCAGTCCAGAGCTGTGCAATCCGGGGAGGCGCAATCTGAGGTGGTGCGAGCTCACCGGCGGGTAGGGAATTCGCCGTTGAATCTGCATACACCCTATGAGAAAAGTGGTTGAGTACCCCCGTCGGTTTCGGGAGTACTCCCACCCTAGCAAAGTGTTGAACAGTTGTCAGGAAACACTCAAGGAACGCTTTAAGGTTTTCGAAAATCTCACACAGTGAGTAGCTGTTAAACGCTGAAACCCCGCGCTCCCAAACAGAAAACCTGTTCGAGAACACGGGGTATTCAGCTCAGAACTAGTCCGCCTTACTCAGCGTGGTTCTACTTGGCACCGTTCTACTTAGCTCGATTCTGGAAGTTGAACAGCATCTGCTCCAGCTGACCACGATTCACCAGGTCCGTCGCATTAAAAGCGCCGAAATCCGGATTGATGACATACTGCTGCGTGGACCACAGAATCTCACGGTAGAAGGCGGAACTCGGATTAACATCCGTGAACGAAGAAACACCGGAAACAGCCGGGGAACCCGCTGCGCGGTAGATGAACGCCGCAACGGTAGCGTTCGAAATGCCGGCATCCGCGTGGAACTTACCATCAGACCAGCCGAAAGTAATGCCCTTCTGACGAGCCCACACGTAGGCGGCGTAGTTCGGGTCGGTGGTCTTCACATCCGGCCAGGGGGAGGTCTTAGGGAGGTTCACCTTGGGGCTACCAGCCTGAGCGTACAGCGCCGCAGTCAACTCGCCGCGAGTAGCGCGCTGCTGCTGCTCCTGGTAGGTGAGCTTCGAGGTGAAGGTCTTGTATTCTCGCGCGGGCGCAGTAGCATCCATGAAGTCCGGAACACCCTCAAACTTCAGATCCTGACGGCCCATAAGAACACCGCGGTGCTCCGGCGCCAAACCCACAATCGGGGTGATGAGAGGCCTGTCCTTCTTGGTGAGGTCGTAGTCGTAGTCGCTCCACGCCTCAATGACGTACTGCTTAGACGAATCCAGGGTGTTTGCGGGGATCTTGATGGTGCGGTAAAGAGTGCCTCCCTCCAGGCGGGTTACGCCATCGGGACCTTCATAGTAGGACTTCATATCGCTCATCGCCAGGACGGGGGTGCCGGTGCCCTTCTCACGAATCACGTACATGGCACCCTCACGGCCGGGCAGCTCCTCACCAACGAAACCCTCACCCTGGACCAGCAGTTCCTGATCCTTCGTGGTGTCCTTCAGAGCATCATACTTCCACTTAGGTGCCATGACTTCAGGATGGTAGGCGCGGGTGTACATCGGGTGGTGGGCGATAACGTTCTTGCGAGCCCAAATATCCTCAATGCTCGACTGCGGCTGGCCCTTAGCCTCGGTCAAAATACCCGTCTCGTAACGCACCTCATCCAGGGTGATACCCGGGAAATAATCGATGGGAGTGTAGAAACTCTCCAGAGCCTTAGCCTTGATGGTCAGCTTTGCCTCAAAAGTGCCGTCATCGGCAATGGTGAAGTCCTTACCCTCTTCAAAGCGAAGCATCGAGGTTGAAGGCTCTGCGTTACCGGGGCGATCCTTCGTAGCGGCAATGTAGAAGACAACGGTGCCGTGCTGCTCACGCCATTCCTTGGTGAAACCGGTACCCTTCAGGGTCACGGTGCCGCCCTCACCGGTGTAAAAAATGGTGTCATAGTCGGTGGAGTACGTCGGCTGCGCGGCAACATCCTGAGCCGCAGGCTTGGGGGTCACAGCATTTGCCGCCGGTGCATTAGCAGCAGGTGCCGCATCCTGGGCGAGTGCCGGAGTCATCGGCAGAACCATCGCACCAGCCAGCACCAGTGCGCCGCAACCCTGCGCCGCACGGAGGAACGAAGACTTAGAGTTCGGAAGCGAGGACATACATCATCCTTACGGGTCGTACCCACCGGGATGATGCAGTTTCATAGGGTTTCGGGGTGAGAAATCTCCGTCGAATCTGCGCCAACCCAATGAGAAGTGGTCGAATATCCCCGTCAATTTCGGGGACAATTTCACCCTATCAAAGGGGCGAATAGAAGTCAGGAAACACTCAAGAGAGACTTGAAGGTTCTGAGGGTTTTCCCAGGTTGACCAGCCGTTAAAAACTGAACCCAGCATGCTGAACCCCGCGCACAGTCCTCAAAACAACAGTCTTCAAAAACACAAGCGGCCCCGCACTCCATTCAAGGAGTACGGGGCCACCAAACACACACTAACCAAGCGCTAAAACTAGGCAGTGTAAAAACTACGAAGTGCGGAAGTACAGGTACATCATCATCGCAACACGACCGCGAGACGTCTGAGCCGTCGGCTCAAAAGCATTACCCTCAGACACCGTCGACACGCCACGGCGCGAAGCCCACACAATCTGACGGTAGAACGGAGTCGCAGAGGAAACATCGCTAAACGGGGAAGAACCCGACATCTGAATCTTCTGCGCACCATCAGCACGGTACAGAAGAGCCGCAGCAGAAGCATTCGACAGGCGCGCCTCCGCATGGAACTTACCATCAACCCAACCGGAGGTAATACGCTCCTGACGCGCCCACAGGTACGCATCATAATTCGGGTCAGACTCATCAACATCCGAATACGGCGAATGCTCCGGACGAGTCACCGACGGTGAACCCGCCAGCTTATAGAACATGCTAATCAGCTCGCCACGAGTCATCGGATCCTCAGCACCAAAGTGACCCTCAGAAACCGACTCCATCGTCTGAGTACGAACAGCCCAGCGGATACCCGCATAGTACGCAGAATCCTCAGTGGCATCATCAAAAATAGTGTTCGCATCCGGCGCGGTCACGGACGGACGCAGAATCTTCGGGCCCTGCGTCGAAGAACTCGACACCAGGACAGAAGCAGAAGTCGCCGAAGCGGGCGCCGGCGCAGCAGTATCCGCCGAAGAAAGACGCGCCTCCGACGAATCATAAAAAGAGAAAAGAGGAGAGAACGGCAGATACAAAACACCCGCCAGCGCTACAGCGCCAACAGCCAGCTCAATGCGGCGGCGCTTACGCTTCTTAGAATCAGCCTGAGAAGAAGCCTCGGGGGTGCCCTCCGGTGCCAGCAGAGGCGCAGAAGAATTATGGGCAGTATCAGTCGACTGCTTAGAATCCTGGGACATAAATCCTCAATGTGGTTGATGTATCGGTGTGTGATAGGCTCCCTAGCACAACAAGCGCCCAACCGGAAACGGGCGCGCACCAAGGGGGCGCAACAGTCCTAAGCATAAACCACAGCTTGAAAAATATTAATTTACACTCCACGGAACAATTGTGAAAAAGGGGAGTGGAACACCCCAAAAATCCCCCCAATAGCGGGTACCGCATGAGGCGCGCCCCACATGCGGTACAGCCCACATTAGCGTGTTAACCGGCAAAAATACCCCGAAAAACCGCGGAACAACAGCCAAGTAACTGCCCTGCTCACACCCCTGAAAGAGCCTAATAACCACCATGCAGAGGGCGCAGAAAAGCCGGGCCAGCGGGACGAAACCAATGTTTCATCACCGCCAGCCCGGCTCAATCGTTGCGGGTTAGACGCTAATCCCAACGAACTAACAGGACCCTAGCGAACCTTGTAGTTCATCAAGAAACCAGCCAGCTCACCACGGCTCACCAGCGCAGACGGGTGGTACTCAGAACCCGGGAAAACCTGCAGCTTCTGCTGCTTAGCCCAGGTAATCTCGCGGTAGAACGCAGAACCGACCTTCACGTCGGTGTACGGTGCCTCAGTCACAGCAACCGGCTTCTTGCCATCAAAACGGTACAGGAACGCTGCAACGGTAGCGTTAGACACGGACGCATTCGCGTGGAACTTACCATCGGACCAGCCGAACGTAATGCCCTTCTGACGAGCCCAAATGTAGGCGACGTAGTTCGGGTCATCAGCCTTCACATCCGCGTACGGGCTAGTAGCCGGCAGATCAACCTTCGGGGAACCAGCCAGGCGGTACAGCGCAACGGTCAGGTCGCCGCGGGTCGCGTCATCATTAACGCCAAACCAATCCTTCTCGCGAGAATCGATCAGCTTCTGATCAGCAGCCCACAGAACAGCCTTGTGGTTCGCGTGAGCAGTCGGAACGTCAGCGAAACGCTCACGGACCTTCTTGTTCGCAGACTCACCAGTCAGAGTCAGGTAATCAGCAGCGATGCGCTCGCGCTGACCATCCGCATAGTTAATGGTTACGAAAATAGCGTAGCGGCTATCCTCATCCAGCTTGGTGCCGTCAACATTAACGGTGGTCTCAAATGCGCCAGTTGCCACACGGTCAGCGTTCAGAGTGATGCTATCCAGAGCCTCACCGGTCGGGTTGCCGTCAGCCTCAGCCTCAGAGAACAGAACGTTCACGGTAGCGCCAGCCGGAACCTTGAAATCCTTACCCTTCACACGGATAGTGGTCGAAGAGCTCAGATCAACCTTGTCAGTGCTCAGGGACACCGAAGGCGAAGCAGTCTTAACGTTCTCGCCGTTCACCGGAACAAACGCCTGAGTGCTCAGCGCCTGGTTGTTCGCCTCATCGTTATCTTCCGGGACGTTGAACTCGAAAGTCTGCACAACGTAGGAGCTGCCGGACTTCAGGGTGCCTGCCGGGATGTCCAGAACGGTCGAGAAACGGCCGTTGGTGTAGCCCATGTACTGGCCGAAGAAAGCAGAGTAAGAGGTGAACTTAGCCTCCGACTGAGCCAGCGCGGGGCCGGTTGCCTTACCGGTCGCCGGATCAACCGCACGAACCGCCACAATTAGCGACTCGCTACCGTTGTACGAAATGTTCTGGAAACCGGCACCGTTCACGGTGACCTTAGTGTTCTCAGAAGCATTCACCGACGAAGCGTCGTACGACAGGGTCGGGGAATCAACGGTGGGAACATCCGCAACCTTCAGTTCAGTACGAACCTCATCCGCGGGAATCCAGCCGTCTTCAGCGTCATCGCGGTAACCGAGCACAACATCGAAGGACGAGCCATTGGCCTCCAGATAGTTAGCGTCGATCGAAGCGGTCAGGTTCACGGTGCCGTCAGCCGCAAAGGCGGAGGCGGGAACATCCTGAACGTAGAAGGGGTAATCACGCGGGTGGTGCGGCGGGAAAGCAACACTTTCACCCTTCGGAACAACGTACAGGCGGAACGACTTGCCCTTGACGAAGTCCTTAGAGAAACCGGAGCCGCTAACCGTCACGTTGCCGCCCTTGAGAATATCAAAAGTGCCGGAGGTAACCTGCAGACGCTGAGCACCCTGAACCTCGCCCTGCGCAACAGCCTGAGCCGCTACCGGAGCAGCAGGCGCCGCAAACGCGGGGGAGAGGGGCAAGAGCATGGCGCCAGCCAGGGTGATGGCGCAGCCGCTCTTGGCCATGTTTTTGGGTAGCGCAAAGCGCATGTGGTTGGGAAGTGAGGACATTGTAATCCAATCAGTTTTTATCGGTGTCACGCATCGAGTGTGGTGCGCATAAACACCGTAGCAAATAGTTAAGACGTGCTGGAACCTGAAAGGTCATCAGCGCGAAAAATGTCTGTGTGTTTTATCGCATGTCTTAAGATGAAGTATAGCTTTAAAAAGTATGTGCATGACGTGGAAAATATGCCTAAATATTGTGCTGATAAGCACAAACACTGGTCACTGTACAAAAAAGAAAGCACAAAAAACCCACCGCATTCGAAAAATTCGCACCTATGCAACCTCTGCAGGTTGAGAATATTCACAATGCGGTGGGCAAGGCAACATAAAAGTCACCCACAATAAAAGTGGCACATAAACAGAGCCATAAAGTCGCCTATTTGACGAAAGCTACCCAAAATAGCTAACACCACGGCGAGACACTATGTGAGACGGCTGCCGCCGTGCTCCATGCGGTACAGCATCGTAGCGAGTTCCGTGTGCCCAATAAACGACGGCACATACGCCTCATAGGTAGACTGTTCGCTGATATAACCCCAAATGCGCTGATCAATCGCCCACTGGGACTCCTTACGGAACGAGTAATGCCAGCCAAGAACAGTATTCCACCCGCCTTCAGAAAAACCACCCGGCAGACTACTCTTCTTTGACGCCGAAGAAACAGGACGAGGCTTTGCCGCAGGAACCTTACCCTGCGCCCTCTGATACCTATACAGGAACGCCACCGCCGAAGAATTGTAAACCTTCGCATCCGGGTGGAAATTGCCATCCGCCCAACCGAACGTAATGCTTTGCTGACGAGCCCACACAATCGCGGCATAGTCCGGGTCGCTAGGCTGAACATCCGGATACGGGCTGGCCTCCGGAAGCTCAACCTTCGGCGAACCCGCCAACATATAGAGAGCCACCGTCAGATCACGGCGCGTTATATTCTCAGAAGAATAGGACTCTGATTTGGGAAGCTGCTGAGCCTTGTACCACCTCTTCGCAGCCTCACCCTCCTCAAACGCGTTCACCACCAAACCAAGGTCAGTAGAAACAACCTGCTGCACAGAATCCGCGGCACCACCCTGACCGGGAAGAACCTTCTCCACCACTAACTTGTAACCGCCCTGATAATTGAGCGCCTCACCGGGAACAGCGAGGGTCGCCTCCGTGTAACCGCTCTGGATACGGTCAGCCGCAATATCCTGCTCCAGCGCCTTCTGACCCGTCAGATTGCCAGAAGCATCCGTAGCCTGCAGCGAGAAACGGTAATGACCCTCGGTGAGGTTCGGCAGATTCACGGCACGCACCTGCAACGTGTTCTTCTCCCAATAGGGGCTCACCTGCGGTGAATCAGAATAATATTGGTCCCTCTGCTGCGGCTCAACACGCAGAACCGGGGCGGCATCCTTCACCTCGGTGTTCGAGTTGGGTGAGCGCACCGGAATAAACGGGGCAACATCCGTCAGGAGGCTACCGGGGACCTTCTCCTCATCTGGATTCGGGAAGAAGCCGCTGTAGACGCCAATCATGTACGACTTGCCCGGCTGCAGAGTGCCCGCAGGAATTGTCACATCCGCAGAGAAATAGTTGTTGAGGAAACTCCAGCAATAGTATTCGCCGCAATCCGTATAACGAACTGCATGCGTGAAAACGGGTTTGCCCACCATCTTTCCCGTTGCAGGGTCAACCTCATACAGCATCAGATACGCCGGGGCGCTCCCCGGCTCAAGAAGCTGCTTAGAGAGAATATGGTAGCCCTCAATCTTCAGCTGCGTATCAACCCAGGGGTTATCAATCGCCGGCATGCTGTACACATAAGTAGTCTGACCCGGCTCAGGGTCCTGAGTCAGGCTGAGCGGAGTGTGGGCAGTAAGACGGGGATCCTCATACTCCTCGGCGTTCGGCTCGCGCTCGCCCGCCGGGTAGTAGGTCAACACCACGTCAAGGGCAGGCGAAGGGATCGCCCGGATGGTCTGCTTCTTGACCTCGAAGGTGAAGGTGAGGCTTCCGTCCGGGTTGTCGTGGACGATACCGTCTTCTCGAAGATGATCGACCTTGCCACGGTACAGGGGATTTTGGGTTGCCTCACTGGTACGGGACCACCCGTAATCGGTACCACGGTTCACGAGGCCGAACTGGAAGAGCTTGTACTTCTTACGGAACTCGGGGCTCAACGGGGAGGTCGTCACGGACACCGTGCCTCCCTGAGAAATGTTGAGGGTGCCGGTAGTGACCTTCAAATCAATCTTGTCAGCATCGCTAATACCGGTTGCGGCATCCGCCTCAGCGGCGCCGGGGACGGCAGCTACGGGGGTTGCCTGCAACGATGCGGCAGGGGAGACGGGGCTCGCCGGATCCGCTTGAGCAGGCTCCACCTGTGCGGGTTTCGTCTGTGCCGCATCAGCATGCGCAGCAGGGGTGACCGCCAGAGCCGGGGTCATGCCCAGCAGCAGGGAGAGGCTAATTGCCTTCTTACCCCGGGTATTTTGGAGGCGGTTTTTCTGGGCAGGCGTCTTAGCGCCCTGAGCTGTGGTTGGTCGGAAGAAAGAAGACACGGTTATCCCATCTAATGTTCTGCACTGTGCTTTCTATACCGGGCTCTCTACACGGTGGTTTTTGCACACCGGGTTTTCTGCACAGTGGTTTTCTGTACGGTGATTGAAGTGAGTGAGGGAAAAGCTGAGTGAAAGGGGAGAAATGAACGGTGAAAATGAACGAAAAGTTGAGTAAAAGGGGGGGGGCACCAGGGGCCTCAGCGAAAGTGCTGGCGGGCTGAAAAGCCGGGCGAATTAGCCCGAAATTTTCAGCCCGCCATTACCGATTGTAAAGCAACACAACAACATGCCGTGTGGCCGCAGGGGACGACTCTCAAATAGCTACTTCAGGAATAACTATTTCAGGGCAACTACTTGAGGCGGCTGCCGCCGTGCTCCATGCGGTAGAGCATCAGTGAGAACTCCCAAGAGGAAACAGTATCCGAGCTGAAATTCTCACCGTGGCCTCGATAATATTCTGCGTATCCCCAGATAATCTGCTGGGTAGCCCACAATGATTCCCGCCAGAATGCAGTATCCATACGCTCATACTCGGGCCAGTGTACGCGCGAACGTGAATCCCGTGTGGGAGACTCCTCCGGTACATTACTGCTATCTGACGTATCGCTCTTCGGTACAGATGAAGACGGCAAACTGCTCGACTCCGGCGAAGACGCAGGGGCTAGCGCTCGTTGGTACCTGTACAGGAATGCCACCGTCGAGGCAATCGAAAGGTTCGCCTCCGGGTGGAACTTACCATCGACCCAACCGAACGTAATACCCTTCTGACGAGCCCAAATGTACGCGGTATAGTCTGGATCATCCGGGGTTACATCCGCATAAGGACTGGTTGCAGGCAACTCAACATGAGGCGCGCCCGCAAGATGGTACAGCGCCACCGTGACATCGCGGCGACTCAGCACAGCCTTATGCTCATCCAGAAGAACCTGCTGCTTAACCCACTCAACAGCCGCTTCCCGCTCCGCAGTGTAGCTTACAAAGAGCTCAAGGCCCTCAGAAGTGACCTGCTCGACCGCATCCGCGGCACCGTCCTTACCAGGGATTACCTTCTCCAGAACAACCCTGTAAGACCCCTCATAATTCAGCGCGCTACCGGGAATATTCAGCTTCTCATCCGTAGAACCATTCAGAAGGTGTTCAGCAGGGATAACCTGTTCCAGAGCCTTCTCGCCGGTTGGCTCGCCAGAATCATCCGTCGCTTGAACCGAGAAACGGTAATGGCCATCGGTAAGCTTCGGAAGATTCGAGACGCGTGCGGTGAGGGTATTCATCTCCTGGTACGGGCTGATGCGCTTATTCAGAATGTACAAGTCCGGACGCGCTACAGGCTGGTCAGGGTTAGGCTGCGTAGACCGGACGGGAAGGAACTCAGCGACACTGGTCAGCAGGCTACCGCTGTACTCCTCTTCGCCAGGACGAGGCAGATTAGAACCGTAGATACCAATCATGTAGAGCCTGCCCGGCTTCAACGTACCCGCCGGAATCGTCATCTCCGTGCTGAAGTAACGATTATGGAATCCGCCGCAAAGTTGTCCGCAACTTGTCAGCGGAATCATGTCGGAGAAAACAGGGCGTCCCATAATCTTTCCGGTGGCCGGGTCAGCCTCGTAGAGGGTGAGGTGCGCAACCGATTCATGACCACCTACCGCATGAGGATCGAGGATATGGTAGCCCTCAACTGTCAGAGTGGTATCCTGCCACGGCTTATCGATCGCCGAAATGCTGTAGCGGTACGTTGGCTGAACAGGCTCAGGGTCACGCACTACCGGCAGAGAAGCTCGTGCCGTAAGACGGCGGTCTGTCGACTCCCAACGCAAATCCGGCTCAGCTTCATCAGACGGGTAGAACGTCAACACGACATCGAAGAGAGTGCCCTCGGGTACATCAAAGATTTGCTTGCGAACATCAAAGGTGAACGTAATGCTTCCATCAGGGTTTTCATGAACCTTCCCCTGATTTCGAAGGGTAGCGACTCTCTTACCGTACTGGGCTTCAGGTAGCTTACTGCCGTAGCTTGACCACTCGTAGTCCTTCCCTCGCTCCACAATGCCGAACTCGAAGAGCGTGTACTTCTTGCGGAACTCAGCACTCAGCGGTGCAGTCGTCACAGAGACAGTGCCGCCCTCAGAAATATTGAGGGTACCTGAAGTGACCCTCAAACGCACTTCATCAGATGCGGGAGGATTTATCGGGGTCGGAGGAGCAGCCAGCTGCACGGGCGCAGTGACCGTAAAAATGTGACTACCCTTCTGATAAAGAGAATCTGAGAAAGCTACCCTCAGCTCTGCCTCAGAACCAAGGTACACATTCTGCAACTCCTTGATGACTGCAGAGTCAATTTCAAGTTCTACGGTGCGGGTACCGTCAGGGTTACGGACAACAATAATGTCATAATCAAAGTAAGGAATGTCAGTAATTCCGACGATAGTCTTTCGAGCGGTTTTACTATAAATGTCGACGGATTTGACGTAATACCCCAAATCAACTTCCGGAGAAATGTTAGAAATAGTAACTTTATATTTCCCTGCATGGTACGGATCAAGCGTCTGAGGAGACAGTGAAACCTTGGGAAGGGTATTGCGGTACGTATTGCTCTGGTAAGGCATTTTCGCGGGGTTCTTACCCACAGGAATGAAGGGGAAATCGCGCGCTACAGCGTTAATGCCGAAGGGAGAAGAATCAACCCCAGAGGGATAAGATCCAACCACGCTCAGATAATACCCCTTACCAGGCTTTAAAAAACCGGCAGGAATCGTAATCTTACGCTGAAAACGACCGTTAGGAATCAGACCATGAAAAACCCGCTTCAAGTACGGAGAATCTGCAGGAACTAAATCCTCGAAATCTAAATAACGATGATAACTTTCAGGATTATTCGGGTCGATTTCCACAAGAGTAAAACTTAGCTTATTCATCCCGTCAAAACCCGAACCCGTCATATTGATTTCAATCGGTTTTCCGGAATTAATCTGCTCCTCAGAAATAGAATCCACATCATAGGTAATAGAAGGCAAAGCAGACTGCGGGAAATTACTCGTCACGGCGAGTGCTGTGCGAATACGGTCCTCAGTGCTCCACTGATAGGGGTGTGCGTCATCCAGCGGACGGTAGGTCAAGATAACTTCGTACTCCATGCCTGCAGGTATACCGTTGGAGGATACTTCCAAGTCGGCGCTGAAAGTTCCGTCTGCTGAAAGCCTCGGAACATCAAAGCGCGGCCCCTGGTATGTGGGCTCCTGGTAAGGACCGACATAGGTAGAGGAACCCTTGGGCGCAATAATGAGGCTACGCAGCTCATGGTGTGCCAAGAATTCGGGAGTGAATCCAGTACCCTCAACATGCACCGTGCCACCAGTCTCAATTTTTAACGTGCCACTGGTGACACGCAAAGTCGGTAGCGAACTGGTCTGCTCGCCCTGGGCTACAGGATTCTGCTGGTTTTCTGTCTGGCGCTGGTTCAAAGCTGCAGCGGGAGAGGCGGGGGTCGCCTGTTCCGGGTCTGCCTGAGCGGGGGCAACCTGAGTCGGCCGGTCAGATGCCGCCTGGGCCGGTGTTGCGAGCGCCGCCGGAGTAATACCCGCAAGCGGGCTCAAACCCAGCAACAGTGACAGGCTGAGCGCGCGGGCGCTCGCCGGGTGGCGCGGCGCAGTTGAGCGGCACCGGGCGCCTCGTGGTGTGAAGAATGAAGACATCATTATCCCATCTACAAAAAACTATACGGTGAGTGAAGCGAGCGAAAAGGTTGAGCAAATCAAAGGTCGGGAAACCGGGGCGCTACTCGCGGGAAGACTCCCATCAGGTAACGCTCCCGATTCCCCTCGCCGGTGCCTGTAAAGGATGCTAGGGGCGGGACAGGTCCAGCTGTTGAGCCTGCGGCACAACGACTCGAAGAATACAGCCCGCCAGACCCCTCACGCACCGAAACTAACTAAGACGGCTGCCGCCGTGCGCCATACGGTACAGCATGACCGAGAACTCCGAAGAAGAAACAGCATCCGAACTGAAACCCTCGGCATAGCGGTGATCATAATCCTTATAACCCCAGATGAACTGCTGAGTAGCCCACAGCGACTCCCGCCAGAACGCAGTATCCGTACGCCCATAATCGGACCAATGCGAACGCGAAACCCGGACGGGAGAATCACCCGGCACGCTACTGTTCTTGGGCACAGACGAAGACGGCACACTGCTCGACTCCGGCGCAGGAGCCGGGGCAACCATCCGCTGGTACCTGTACAGGAACGCCACCGCAGAACGTGTCGAAAGGGCTGCCTCCGGGTGGAATTTGCCGTCCGCCCAGCCGAAGGTAATACCCTTCTGACGAGCCCAAATGTACGCGGCGTAGTCCGGGTCGTTCGGTGCCACATCCGCGTAAGGGCTGGTTGCAGGCAGCTCAGCATGAGGCGCGCCCGCCAGGCGGTACAGCGCCACCGTGACATCGCGGCGACTCAGCACAGTCTTACTCTCATCCAGAAGAGCCTGTTTCTTGACCCATTCGACAGCAGCCTTCTGCTCCTCAGCAGTATTCGCCAAGAGATCAAGATTCTCAGAAGCCACCGGCTCGACCGCATCCGCGGCACCATCCTTGCCCGGGGTTACCTTCTCCAGAACAACCCTGTACGCTCCCTCATAATTCAGCGCGCTACCGGGAACGTTCAGCGTCTCCTCAGCGGCACCATCGTGGATGCGCTCAGCGGGAATAACCTGCTCCAGAGCCTTCTCACCGGTCAGCTCGCCGAAAATATCCGTTGCCTGAATCGAGAAACGGTAATAGCCCTCGGCAAGCTTCGGAAGATTCGAGACGCGTGCGGTGAGAGTATTCATCTCCTGATACGGGTTGACGCGCTTATACGGAATGTACAAATCCGGACGCGCTACAGGCTGGTCAGGATTCGGCTGGTTATCACTCGGCTGCCCCGACCGCACCGGAAGGAACTGCGCAACACTGGTCAGCAAGCTACCGCTGTACTCCTCCTCACCCGGGTGAGGCAGATTAGAACCGTAGATACCAATCATGTAGAGCCTACCCGGCTTCAACGTACCCGCCGGAATCGTCATCTTCGTGCCGAAATAGTTATTGCGGAAACCCGTACAGTGATGCAAGCAGTTGCCCGTCAACGGAACAGCATGGGAGAAAACAGGGCGTCCCATAATCTTTCCGGTAGCCGGGTCTGCCTCGTATAGAGTGACGTACGCCTGGCTGTCGTATCCACCTACGATATTCGGGGGAAGAATATGGTAGCCCTCAACCGTCAGAGTCGTATCCTGCCACGGCTTATCAATCGCCGAAATGCTGTAGCGGTACGTCGGCTGGTCAGGCTCAGGGTCGCGCACCGTGGGCAAGGGAATTCGTGCCGTAAGACGATAATCTTCATACGGATAGTCGTGCGGGTCAGGCTTATCGGACGGGTAGTAGGTCAGCACCACATCGAAGAGCGTACCCTCCGGAACCATCATCCACTGCTTCGGAATGTCAAGAGTGAACGTGACGCTCCCGTCAGGATTATCGTGGGCCTTGCCCTCAGCGCGGAGGCCGGCAACCTTGCTGCCGTACTGCGCCTCAGGAAGGGGATTGCCGTAATATGGCTCAAGGTAATTCTCACCGCGCTCCACAATGCCGAACTCATACAGCGTGTACTTCGCGCGGAACTCGGCACTCAGCGGCGCAGTGGTCACAGAGACGGTACCGCCCTCAGAAATGTTGAGGGTGCCCGAGGTGAGCTTCATGCCAACCGGGTTGTCAGGTTTCTTATCCTCAGCAGGGGTGGGAGGGGTCAATGGGGTAGGGGAATCCGCCAGCCGAACTGGTGCAGTAACCGTAAAATTATGAATCTCTGAACCGTAGTAAGGATTATCTGAGAAATAGACCCTCAGTTCCGCTTCGGAACCCAAATACACGCCCTGTAGCTCTTTAATATCCTCAGCATTAATTTCAAGTTCTACGGTTTGGGTGCCGTCGGGGTTACGGACCACAATTTTGTCACGTTCATAGTAATGGTCACTATTAACGCTGAGGTTGGCAATCGTTTTTTGAGCAGTTTTATTATAAACACTGATTGACCCGATATAGTACCCCAAATCAACTTCCGGGGAAATATTAGAAATAGTAACTTTATATTTCCCCTCATGGTACGGGTCAACCGTCTGAGGGGACAGCGAAACCTTCGGAAGGGTATTGCGGTACGTATTGCTCTGGTAAGGCATTTTCATGGGGTTCTTGCCCACAGGAACGAAGGGGAAGGCACGCCTCATAGCAATCGGGCCTGAAGGAGAGTCTCCCTGTACCGACAGATAATAACCCTTGCCTGATTTCAAAAGACCGGCAGGAATCGTAATTTTATGCTGAAAATGACCGTTAGGAATTAGGTCATGAAAAACCCGCTTAGAATACGGAGAATCCGAAGGGTCAAAAGGTTCCAGCTCCTTGATATATTTATGGGTAACATTTGCAGACGGGTCATATTCTACGAGAGTAAAACTTAGCTTATTCATCCCGTCAAAACCCGAACCCGTCATATTGATTTCAATCGGTTTTCCGGAATTAATCTGCTCCTCCGAAATAGAATCCACATCATAGGTAATAGAAGGCAGAACAGACGCCGGAAAATCATTCGTCACAGGGAGCGCCGTACGAATACGATCCTCAGTATTCCACTGATAGGGGTGCGCTTCATCTAGCGGGCGGTAGGTCAAAATAACTTCGTACTCCATGCCCGCAGGTATGCCGTTGGAAGATACTTCCAAGTCAGCGCTGAAAGTCCCGTCTGGGGCAGGCGCCGGAACGTCAAAGCGCGGCCCCTGGTATGTTGGCTCCTGGTGAGGACCCACGTAGGTAGAGGAACCCTTGGGCGCAATAATGAGGCTACGTAGCTCATGGTGCGCCAAGAATTCGGGAGTGAAGCCGGCACCCTCAACATGCACCGTGCCTCCGGCATAAATTCTTAGTGCTCCGCTAGTGACGCGCAGAGTCGGTAGCGAACTGGTCTGCTCGCCCTGGGCTACAGGATTCTGCTGATTGTCTGCTTGTTTCTGAACCAAAGCTGCAGCGGGGGAGGCTGGGGTCGCCTGCGCCTGCTGCTCAGGTGCCGCCTGGGTCGGTGTTGCGAGTGCCGCCGGGGTGATACCGGCCAGCGGACTCAAACCCAACAGTAGCGACAGGCTGAGCGCGCGGGCGCTCGCCGGGTGGCGCGGGGCGCCTCGTGGCGTGAAGAATGAAGACATCATTATCCCATCTACAAAAAACTGTGCGGTGATTGAAGCGAGCGAGTAGATGAAGCGAGCGAAGAAGTCGAGCGGATAAAACGTGAAAAGAAAACCCCGAACAGGGGAGAAGAAGCCCCGTAAAGCCTGGTGCCGGGCAAAAGAACTCGCAGAAGGCAGGGAAGAAAAATCGGGACGGTACCGGCGGGCTGAAAAGTCGAACTAATCCGAACATTCCAGCCCACCGGTTACCCCTCACCACAACTGGGCGCTACTTGAGATGGCTACCGCCGTGCTCCATGCGGTAGAGCATCAACGCCAAGTCATAGACAGACGTTGTCTCCATGAAAAAGCGTTCGTGTTCCCAACCCCTGGTGTAGCCCCAAATGCGTTGCTGCACAGCCCACCGAGATTCACGCCAAAAAGCACTACCCTCCTCCAAATCCAGAACCCATGGGTTAGCGCTCACCTCAGATTCATCCGACCCCGGCAGGCTACCGTTACGAGACTGCGGTGCGGCAGTCGGCAAGCCGGGAGACATCATACCGCGCGAACGCTGATACCTGTACAGGAACGCCGCCGTCGAATAATTGTGCATGTTCATCTCCGGGTGGAAATTCCCATCCGCCCAACCGAACGTAATGCCCTTCTGACGAGCCCAAATATACGCGGCGTAGTCCGGATCATCCGGAGTGATATCTCCATAAGGACTCGTCGCCGGAAGCTCCACTCTCGGCGAACCCGCAAGACGGTACAGCGCCACCGTCACATCGCGGCGCGTCATATAGCTGTTCCTACCTGAATCAGAAAACTCAGGAAGAACCTGACGGCGCTTAAACCATGCCCAGGCGGCGTTGACCTCCTTATTCTTCGTAAACTGCAGCTGTAGATCCTTCGAAGTAAGCTGCTCAACCGACTCAACCGTACCGTCCTTGCCGGCAGTCACCTTTTCCAAGAAGAGCCTGTACGAGCCGTCATAATTCAGCGGCGCACCGGAGATGGTCAGCTTCTCATCCATCGTGCCGTCATGGATGCTCTCAGCAGCAATCTCCTGCACCAGCGTCTTCTGACCGGTCAGATGTCCCTGCTCATCAACATGTTGTACCGAGAAACGGTAAGAGACCCCAGGCTGCTTCTTCAAACCGACGGCGCGTACCGGCAAGATATTTTCCTCATCATAAGGGCTCACCGTCGTAGCCTTCAGAAACATCTCAGGGCTAGCCGATTCCTTATTAAGCGAACGTACCGGAATGAAATCTGCAACATCATTCAGCAACTCACCGGGGTAATTCTCATCCTCCGGACGGTCTTTACCGTAGAAACCAATCTTATAGACCTTACCCGGCTTAAGCGTTCCCCCAGGAATCGTAATAGACGTCTTAAAATGCCAATTCAGGAAATAAACGCGCTCTCCACTACGGGAAGCCGGGTACGGAATCCGAGTGGTGAATTCTGGTTCGCCTACAATCTTTCCGGTCTTCGGGTCGACTTCATAAAAAGCCAGAAGCGCGGGGCCATCCTTGCCCTCTCGACTACCGCTCGTAAGGATATGGAACCCCTCAATCGTCAGAGTCGTATCCTTCCACGGGTCATCAATTGCGGGCACACTGAAAATGTACGTCGTCTCAGTCGGCTTAGGGTCCTGCACAACATTAATAGGTGCACGCGCCACAAAACGGAATTCGGACGGCCAAGAATCCTCCCGGTGGCCCTTCTTGTGGTACGTCAAAATGACGTCGAAAAGAGTGCCTTCATTAGCCTCAATAATGTACGGCCCAATATTGAGAAAGAAGGTGTAGCTCCCGTCTGGGTTTTCTACCATCTGCTTCGGGTTGGGATCACGGTCAAAGAGGTAGCCAAAGTAGGCATATCCGTCAATGCGGGCATACGCGGCTTTGAAGTACGAAGAACCGCGGTCAACCAGAGAAAATTCGTAGAATTCGTAATTCTGGCGGAATTCAGCACTGAGCGGAGGCGTCGTCAGCGTTACTGTGCCGCCTCGAGAAATGTTGAGAGTCTCAGGAGAGACTTTAAACCCTTCCATTTCAGGATGGCGAGATTCATCTACCTTCGGAAGCGAAGACGTGGCTTCGTCAGCATCTTCTTGAGCTGCGGCGGGGGAGGCGGGGGTCGCCTGTTCCGGGTCTGCATGAGCAGGTGCAACCTGTGCCGGTTGTGCCGGGTGTTCGGGAGCCGCCAGCGCCGCCGGGGTGATACCGGCAAGCGGGCTCAAACCCAGCAGCAACGACAGGCTGAGCGCACGGGCGCTTGCCGGATGGCGCGGAGAGGTGGAACAGCGCCGGGCGCCTCGTGGTGTGAAGAATGAAGACATCATTATCCCATCTACAAAATTTATACGGTGATTGAAACGAGTGAGTAGATGAAGTGAGTGAAAAAGTTGAGCGGATAAAGCCTGAAAAGACCCCCCCAAAAAAACAGAGGAGAAGTAGCCCCGTAAAGCCTGGTGCTAGGCAAAAGAACTCGCAGAGGCAGGGAAGAAAAACCGGGGTGGCACCGGCAGGCTGAAAAGTCGAACTACGTCGAGCATCCCAGCCCACCGGTTACCTCACTCACCACGACCCGGCGCTACTTGAGGTGGCTGCCGCCGTGCGCCAAGCGGTACAGCATCAACTTCAAATCACCAGAGGAAACGAAAGACCTATCAAAGTCCTCATAGACGTATTCCCCATCAACGCGGTAACCCCACATGCGGTGATCAACAGCCCACTGAGCCTCACGCCAAAAAGCGCTACCCTGACGAACCTTATGCTGCCAGCCGCTAGCACTCCGAGGCGCATCCTGGTTACCCGGCACAGACAAGCTACGCGGCAACGAGGCAGAGGTCGGCGCCTTCGGCGTGACCTGACCCATCGCCTTCTGGTACCTGTACATGAACGCCACCGTCGACGGGGTCGAAAGCTTCGCCTCCGGGTGGAACTTGCCGTCCGCCCAGCCGAAGGTAATACCCTTCTGACGAGCCCAAATGTACGCGGCGTAGTCCGGGTCGTTCGTTGCCACATCCGCGTACGGGCTAAAAGCAGGCAGCTCAACCTTCGGGGAACCAGCCAATCGGTACAGCGACACCGTCACATCGTGGCGCGTCATACCGCTATGCCAGGACATCGGCGAAGGATTAGGCAAAATATCACGATCAGCAAACCACTGCTCAGCAGCCTGCAACTCACCCTCACGCGTCAGCTTCAGAGGAATATCCTCGAAAGCAAGCTGCTCCACCGACTCGCCGGCACCATCCTTACCGGGGGTGACCTTCTCCAAGACCAGACGATAAGCACCCGAATAGCTCAGCTGCTGAGCGATCGTCAGATTCAGCTCCACCCTGCCATCCTTGATGAGGTCAGCCGGAATCGCCTGCTGGAACACCGTCTGACCGGTCAAACGCCCCTGCTCATCAACATGCTGCACTGAGAGGCGGTACGATCCTTCACCCGGCGCAAAGAGCCCGGTAGCGCGTGCCGTAAACAAGTTCGTCTGCGCGTACGGGTTCAGGCCCACCGACCCAAGGTGCAGTGTGGGCCCCGCGGACTCCTGCTCGGGAGAATGCACCGGAAGGAACTCGGCAACATCATTCAGCATAGAACCCGGAGAATCTTCCATGCCGGGGTAAGGCAACCCGTTCCCATACATACCAATAAAGTAGAGCTTGCCCGGCTTCAACGTACCCGCAGGAATCTTCAGCTCCGCACTGAAATAGTTATTGCGGAACCACCTGGTGTTAACCCCGTAGTACGTGTAGTCATCCCGCTGAGTGAACACAGGCTCACCCACCATCTTTCCCGTTGCAGGGTCAGCCTCATAGATAGCGATGACCGGCCAATCATTACCAACCATTTCACTAGCCTGGGAGAGGATATGGCGTCCCTCAACCCGCAGCGTCGTATCCTTCCACGGGTCATCGATAGCGGATTGACTGAAGGTGTAGGTCCCACGGGTCGGTTGCGCATCCTGAACCACATCAATATGGGCGCGGGCATACAAACGGTTGGACCTACTCGAAGGTTCCGGCTCAGCTTCATCCAACGGGTAGTAGGTCATCACTACATCGAAGAGCTCACCGTCGGCAGCCTCAACGTACTGCGGGGGAACCTTAAACGTGTAGGTGAGGCTACCGTCCGGGTTCTCCCGCACCTGATGATCCAGATCCTTGAGCATCCCGCCGTACTCGTCGAGAGGCGCATAAATATTGTGTTCCGCATACACGTACACCGACCCGCGCTCCACCAGAGCCAGCTCGTGGAAAGTGTACTTCTTACGGAACTCGGCGCTCAACGGGGAAGTCGTCACCGACACCGTGCCACCCTGAGAAATATTGAGGGTTCCCGAATCGACCTTCAACTTAACATTCGCCGGGTTCTCCCAATCAACAGCATCAGCGGCAGGAGGGGCCATCGGAAGCTGCGCGCTCACCGTGAACTTATGGCTACCGTACGAATACTGAGAATCCGAGAACACCACACGCACTTCAGCCATCGAACCGCGAGAAGAAGGCCTATTGTAGGAATCACCGTGAACCTTATACTCAACCTCCACGGTCAGAGTGCCGTCAGCGTTGCGGGTTACCAGCTCGTCACGCTTATAGTATTGACCCGCTACATCATTCCTCGCAAAATATCCCTGCTCACCAGAGGTAGCGTTATAAATCGACACAGAGTCAAGGTAGTACCCCAGGTCAACCTCGGGGGAAATATTAGAAATAGTTACCTTATAGACGCGGTCCTGACCGGGATCAAAATCCTGCGCGGCAACAGATACCTTCGGCAGGGTATTCCTGAACGAATTATCCTGATACGCCATGCGCGCAGGGCTATTACCCACAGGAACGAAGGGGAACTTGCGCGTCAGCTTATTCCACCCGTGGGTTTCTACACCGGAAACACCCAGGGAATACCCCTTACCGGACTTCAAAACTCCCGCGGGGATAGTGACCTTTTTCTGGAAATAGCCGTTAGGAATCAGGCCCTTGAAAATGCGCTGATTCTCTTCCGTATCCGGTGCCTTCAGTTCACCAAGCGAAGCCACATTATCGTTCGTGACCTTTCCCTGCTCATCATGCTCGGACAAGGTGAACTTCACGGAGCTGACATCCTGAAAACCGGTACCCGTCAACGTCACCTCAACCGGCTGACCGGAAGCAATCTGCTCCTCAGAAATAGCCGAAACATCATAGGTGATGGAGGGAAGGACAGCCTTCGGGAGGTTGAACTCCACCGGCAGCGCCGTACGGACGCGGTCCTCAGTGTTCCACGCGTAGGGGTGGGCATCGTCTACGGGGCGGTAGGTCAGAATGACCTCGTACTCCAGGTTCGCCGGCAGGCTATTCGCCGGAACCGTCAGGTCATCGCTGAAACTGCCGTCAGCAGCCGGTTTCGGGGCGTCAAAGATAAGGCCGCGGTGATCGACCTTTTGGTAGGGGTTAGCGTAGGTTGAAGAGCCCTTCGGGGCAATCGTGAGGCTACGTAGCTCATGATGCGCCAAGAACTCGGGGGTCAGCCCGGTACCCTCCACGTGGACGGTGCCGCCGTGGAGAATGTCGAGGGTTCCGCTGGTCACGCGTAGGGTCGGCAGGGACGCATCCTGCGTATCACCCTGCACGGGCGCGTTCTGTACGGGTGCGTTCTGCGCGGGGGCGTTCTGCGCGGGGGAGGCGGGCGCCGGCTGGGCCGCCACCGGCGTCAAAGCCAGCAGCGGAGACAAACCCAAAACCAGGGAAGCACCCGCAACTTTTCGGCGCGTGCCACGAGCAGGCTTAAAGAAGGAGGACATCATTATCCAATCTGAATTTTCTGCATGAAAGAGGGCGAATGAGAAAAGAAGTTGAGAGGATAAATGAGTGACAGTCCACCGCACCAAACCCGCACGAATTCACATCGTAGAGGACCCGTAGCAGCGGCATGCTGAAGTGCAATCTCAGCCTACCAACCCGCGTCTTAAACATTCAATGAAAACACGAGAAAAACATGCCGATGAGAGTTATAAGACAAAAAATTCAAAAATTACGCCCATGTTTTATACAAAGCCCAAACCCCAAAAAGACCACACAATGGAGAGACAAAAATGGAAGCATCACCAGCGCTAAAAACGGCACCCAGCAGCGCCAGTACCAGAAAACGGGCACACAAAAAGGGGCGGCGAGAGAAAAACTCTCACCGCCCCTTCTATAGCCACTATCTTCAGATACTGTTCTCAGAGACTAACCCAAGCTAAAACGTGTAGAGTCAACCGCCTGGTTCACGGCACCTGCCGAATCCTAATCATCGATATAGGGGCTGTTGGGGATGGCGTCAAGCATGTCGAGCATTGACAGGACACGAGCCAGCTCCTCGCGGGTAGCAGTCTTGGTCGGACGGAAATCCTTGCTCTTATAGTGATAGCTCGTATCGATATTCACCGACGAGTGCAGCCACACCGACTCGGTGTAGAACGGGGCACCCGGCTTCATATCCTGCGGGGTAGTGGGACGGAACCAATAAGAACGACGACCGGGGGTAAGCATAAAGTAACGGTAGAAGAACGCAGCCATCGTAGCGCGGCTAGCCACCGCCTCCGGGTGCATCTTACCGTCAGACCAGCCGGAAGTCAGACCGTTCTGATACGCCCAAATATACGCCGGGTAACGCTCATCCTTCGGGGACAAATCCGGGAAAGGAGAACGCGCAGGAAGCTTCACCTTCGGCGAGCGGGCGCCTCGGTAGATTGCATCCATCAGGTCGCCGCGGGTCACCGCACGCTTAGGGTAGAAGCAACGTTCCTTATCGAGCAGCAGAACCTTTACCTTACATGACCTGTAGATATCGGGAGCGTACTCGCCATCCATATCAATATCCACAATGAACGGTGCCCACGCGAACTCCGTGTCAATCTTGGGGCGAACTTCAAGAGTGCGCAGAATGGTGTACTGCTCACGGCGCGGACGAAGAGACAGGCGAACACCATAGTCTGCATTCGGGCCACCGGTGATCTCAGGATCAATGACGTGATGCCTAATGTAGACATCATTCTCGATGCGCTTCTTCGGCTCAAGAGAGAAGAAATAGAACTGGGTGAAGCCCTTCTTCTTGGTGTAGTAGCCGACCTCAATGTACGGGGTGTACAGGCCGCTATCAATCACGGCCTGCAGGCCGGTAATCTCGTAGCTGAGGTTGAAGCCGCTAATATCAAACGACGCCTCGGTAATCTTGAACGTCAGCGGGGTGGTCTTAACGTCCAAGGTGGCAGCCTGAGCGCCCTGCTCACCGGCATGGTGTGCGCCCAACGCGCCGGCGACTGTTAGCGCTGCCGCACCCTTAATGAGGGCGCGACGAGAGGAAAAAGTAGACATAACGTTGTCCCATCGATGTGTTTCTGAGTGGTTACTTCTACGCTAGCAAACCAATAACCATTGGGTAAGCCTCTAGTCGTTTGCTATACGTACGTGGCGTGACGTGTTTCCATGTGTGCTGAGTTGAGAATATGAGTGTTTGTGAGTGAAATACCCACCATCAATGGCGAGCCGTTTAATACTATAAACATTTTTACTCGCAAAAAGAAGGCGGATAGTTGGACACTAACCGCCTTCTCTGCTCATCAAAAGCTACCCCTAAAATGTGGGGAAATGTGGTTTTACAAGGGGTAATACAGATTTAAGCCACTAGAAAAATAGTTAAAAAATTTTCAATATGATGCAAAAAATAAGCGGAAACAAATAGTTGGGCAACCTACTGCTCATGCACCAGCAGCGTCAAAATACCCGCCTTACGCGCCGTCGGCAGGGTACACTCCACCGACCAATCCTCGCTGACCGCTTCCAAAAATTCGGCAATACCAGCCGTAGAGCCATCAATTGGACGAGCTGCCAAACCCGACTGAATCAGGTAGCGTGCAAACAGGCCGCGGTAATGCTTCGCCATGTGTGAGACGACCTTACGCGACCCATCAGCCGCCACACGCTCCACACGAACCGCCAGAGTCTGCGACGGGGGAGTCACCCACGACTTCGCGTAGGCTGCAGAACGGCAATCCAGAATCAGCTGGTCCCTCGCAGTCGCTTCCAGTGCGGTACCCAACGCACCTTTCCAGAAGGAGGCGAGCGCACCCACCGACCCCAGCTTCACGCCCATCGACAGGCGGTAGGCGGGGATCGCGTCCTCGGGGCGCAGAATACCCCACAGCGCCGAAGAAATCAGCAGCGACCAGTGCGCGGCATCGCGTTCGGCGGGGGAGAAGCTCGCATAATCCAGTGCCTCAAAGAGCACACCCGTGTAGGTGCGGATCGCGGGCTGTGCCGGTTCGGTGAGCAGGCGCGTATTGCGTTCCACCTCTGCTTCGAGGGAAGCACCCACCTTGAGCTCCGCCAGAGCATCGGGGCCCGAACTGACTGCGGTCAGCTCCTCCAGGACGCTCTCACGCTCGGCAGTGAGCTCGGGGAACGAGAGGTCAGCGAAGCATACGGGCGCGTTGCCTGCGGGGGCGGGAGTTTTACCTTCGGATGGGGGAAGAAGAATCAGCATCTCTCCAGTGTACCCGCGAGACGCAGTGTAGCTACGAGGCGCAGTGTAGTTGCGAGACGTCAGCGTGCCCGCGAGGTCGCTAGTGTACCCATGTGTACCTGCGAGACGAACCCAGAAAATAGCTACCGCCAGGGGTGTGCGTATAATGGGTGAGGTGAAACGGGCCGTCCGGGCAATCGCGAGGCACACGTGCTTCGAGGAAAGTCCGGGCTCCACAGCACAGGATGGTGGATAACATCCACTCGGGGTAACCCGCAGGCCAGTGCCACAGAAAGTAAACCGCCGCGGTTCGCCGCGGTAAGGGTGAAAGGGTGGTGTAAGAGACCACCAGCGGGCGCGGTGACGTGCCCGGCTAGGTAAACCCCATTCGGAGCAAGGTCAAACAGAATACGCCATGGTAGGGTAGTGCGCCCGATCCCCGTCAGCTTCCTTTACGGAGGTGGGGTGCGTATTCGGGTAGGCTGCTTGAGACGTGCGGCAACGTACGTTCTAGATAGATGATTGCCTCGAAACGCCCCTTTAGGCGGCGTTTTAGACAGAACCCGGCTCATAGGATGACCCGTTTCACGCTACCGTTAGCTGACGGAAAACATTATCGGCTGATGGAAAACGAAGACCGCGAATGCGCTTTTAGAGTGCATTCGCGGTCTTCGTTTTAAGTTCTCGGGAGGTCGGTCCGACCTTCAAAAGAGCTCGTGATTAGTGGCCGAAGGGATCTGGATCCACGCCGGGCATCCACGAGTTACCGTCGACGGTCCAGCCTTCCTTCTTCACGACCTTCTTCATCTTGCCGGTCCACTTCTTGTTCAGACGGTTCACGTACAGCTTGCCGTCCAGGTGGTCAGTCTCGTGCTGCATGCAGCGTGCGAACCAGCCGGTCGCCTCAAAGTGGACGGGGTTGCCGTGCTCGTCAAGGCCGTTCACAGTGACCCACTCGGCGCGCTTGAGGGGGAAGCCGTAACCGGGGAAGGACAGGCAGCCCTCTTCCTCCTCGTACGGGTCCGGGTCAGCGGTAGAGATCTTGCCCAGGGTCAGTACCGGGTTGATGATGCAGCCGCGCGGGGGTACGCCGTCCTCGTTCTCCATCTTGTAGGTGAAGATGCGCAGGCCCACACCAATCTGCGGTGCCGCCAGGCCCACACCGTTGGATGCGTCCATGGTCTCGTACATGTCAGCCACGAGCTCCTTGAGCTCATCATTAAACTCGGTGACGGGTGCCGCGGGGCGGTGCAGAACGGGGTTGCCGTGAATAACGATGGGGCGAATAGCCACGGAATTATCCTTTGCTTGTGTTGAACGGGAACTGTTGAGTGGGAACTTGCCGGGTACACCGTGTGTGGGTGAACCGGATTGAGGGTAAGCGAAAGGGCCGTTACGGATAACCATAACGACCCTTTCCATCGGGGTGATCGACGGGGGTTGAACCCGCGACCTCCTGGACCACAACCAGGCGCTCTGCCAACTGAGCTACGACCACCATGTGCTTCGCTTGGTTTCCCTTGCGATATGCAACGGATACTACTGTACAGGAGATTCAGAAACCTGCCAAGTTGAAAAGCTATGATGCTCGTTACATTCTGCGCTTACGCCTTGGATGCCTCAGCCGCCTCGCGTGCAGCACGCTCAGCCTCCACCTCACGCGCAATCTGCGCCGAAGCAATCGCATCCGGGCCCTGCGGCACAAAAATGGCGCGACGGTAATACTTCAACTCATCAATCGAGTCCTTGATATCACCCAGTGCGCGGTGGTTACCGGTCTTCGCCGGGGCACTATGACGAGCCGCCGGGTACCAGCGCGACGCTAGCTCCTTAATGGTCGACACATCAATCACACGGTAGTGAAGGTGCGCCATGACCTCGGGCATGTAGCGCTCCAAGAAGCGCTTATCCATGCCCACCGAGTTGCCGCCCAGCTGCGCCTTGCCCGCCACCGGAACATACTTCTTGATGTAGCGAAGCACCTGCTCCTGCGCGTAATCCATCGACACACCGTGCTCAATATCGGGCAGTAGACCCGACGCCTCATGCATCGAACGCACAAAGTCATTCATGTTCTCCAGCGCACCGGCAGGAGACTCATCACCGGGCTTAATGACGAACTCAACGCCAGAACCCAGAATGTTCAAATCGGCATCCGTGACCAGAACGCCCACCTCGACGAGAGCGTCGTTCTCCACGTCCAGGCCGGTCATCTCGCAGTCAATCCATACAATACGTTCACTAGAAATACTCACTCTCCCACTCTACCCCCAAACGCTGCCGGCCCGGCGGGCAGCACGTCACAAAAGGGGTACAAGAGGGCGCAAGAAAGGTACGAGCGGATGCGCAAACGGCGGCAGCGGGGGAGAACTGCGCCACTCTGCGTGCCCTTGAGGCGTGTCCACAAGCGTCTTCGCAACAGTGATTCTCGCAAGTGCATCCAAGGGCTCCGGTATGATAAAAACCAGAACGACGATGCAGACAGAAAGGGAGTTATGCGCGCACCAAAGGAGCTAGCACACCGGCTCACCACCCCCGGTGCACACGACGCACCTCTCTCACCCAAACTCTTGGACTACGTCAATAATCACCGTCTGCGCACGCTGATTATCGGCACCATCGGCTCCATCATGGTCACCCTCGGCTCCTACGCCGTCGGCTGGCTCGCCGACAGCTCCAGCTTCTGGCGCTACGACATTATTCGAGCCATCCGATTCGAAGCAGCATGGGTCATCACCGGCATTATTCTGCTCGCCCTCGGCGCTATGATCATGTGCCGTGAATGGCTGCGCATCTACCAGAAAATGGGCGACTGGAACGAACCCAACGCCATGCGGTGGATGATTGCCGTCACCGCCAGCTGGTCCCTGCCGCAGATTTTCGCGTTCACCATCTACAGCCGCGACATGTTCTCCTACTACGGTCAGGGCATGGTCATGGCGCACGGCCTCAACCCGTACAAGCACGGTGTCTCCGAAATCTCGAACTTCATGCAGAACGGTGCGGACCCCATGTGGGCGGAATCCCCGCCCCCGTACGGACCTGTCTCCCTCAAGCTCGAAGAGTGGATTGTGCGCCTGGCGGGGGAGAACATCGACCTCTCCCTCTTCTACTTCCGCCTGCTCTCCGTGTTCGCGGTCATCGGCATTCTCTTCTACGTGGCAAAACTCGCCCAGGCGCACGGCTTCAACCAGGTCCGCGCTCTCTGGCAGATTGGCCCGAACCCGCTGTTCATCGCATCGTTCATCGCCAGCGGCCACAACGACTCGCTCATGACTATGTTCATGCTCGGGGGTCTCTACTACGCCAAGCGCTACCGTGACACCTGGTGGGGCGGCCCGCTCGGCGTGACCTTCGTAGCCCTTGGCGTTGCCGTCAAGCCGCTCGCCCTCGTGGTGCTACCCTTCGTGGGTCTGCTCTGGGCGGGTAAGAACGCCTCCTGGCCGCGTAAGTTCATCTTCTGGGTGCTCTCCGGCGTGCTGTTGCTCGCCGAAATGGCGCTCATGGGCTGGGCAACCGGACTGGAATTCGGCTGGATCAAGGCACTGTCCACCACCGGCGGCCAGTACATCTGGTACACCCCCTTCGGCCTGGTCATCGGCGCCGCCTCCCTGTTCGTTCAGGGCGACGCCTTCGAGGTCATCCGCAAGCTCATCGAGACCGTCGGCAAGGGCATCGGTATGCTCGGCGCGGTAGCAATGGCATTCGTTGGACGCGACCGCAACATCGTGCGCCACGCCGGCCTCGCAATCCTGTTCATGCTCCTGTGCAGCCCCATGATTCAGCCCTGGTACCTGCTCTGGGCAATCCCGATGCTCGCCGCAACCGGCCTGCGCTCGCACTTCCAGCTCATGTGGTACTTCATCACCACGCTGTTCTTCATGGCGTACGGTGTGAGCGACCAGCTGAACGTGTCGCCCTACCTGCGCGATTTCAACCAGGACATGGGCCGACTCATCGCGACCGTCATCTGCCTGGGCTACATCATCTACCTGGTCGCCCTCGACCCGGCAACCCGCCGCCTGGTGTACGTGAGCCTGCACCCCACGCAGATTCGCCGCACCACCATCCGTCTGTGGTGGCAGCTGTTCCCCGGTGCATCAAGCCGCCGTGCACGCCGCCGCGAGGTGAAGAAAGCAGAACGGGAAGCCGCCAAGGTAGGCTCCTAGCGCGAACTCCTAGTTCGCCAGCCTGGCTTAGCTCAGTGGAACAGCCCCGCGTGAGATGCGCTGTGCATGAGAAGCATAAATTCTCATGTACCCTAGAGGAAGGCCTCAGTAGCTCAGAGGATAGAGCAGGAGCCTTCTAATCTCTTGGTCGGGGGTTCGATTCCCTCCTGGGGCGCCACATAGAAAAACCGCCCCGCACCCTAAACTCAGGGTGCGGGGCGGTTTTTCTTTATGCTTTTTGCGTGCGTGCCGGGAAGCTACTTCTTGGTCGGGGCTACTTCTTCTTAGTGGGGTTCGTGTCCTTGCAAGAGTTGAGGATGCGCTCCATAACCTTCTTCTCGTCCGCGGTGACCCACAGCTTGTACTTCGCCTTTACGTGCACCTGGCGTGCTACGTAGGTGCAGCGGTAGGCGGTGTTGCTCGGCAGCCAGTCGGCGGCGTCCGCATCGGACTTCTGCTGGTTTGCCGGGCCGTCTGCAGCGAGCAGGTTCTCCGGGTCGTTCGCCAGCTGGCGGCGCTGCTCTGCAGTCAGATCCTGCGCGCCGGTCTGCCATGCGTTCGAAAGAGCCACCACGTGGTCAATCTGCACCGCCGAGGAGGTCTTCTTGCCGCGCTTGAACTCGATGGTTTTGCCGGTGTACGGGTCATCCAGAGTGCCACTAATCACGGTGCATGCGTGGGTCCTGACCTTGAAACGAACATTGGTCAGGTCGCGGCGCAGAATATCGTCACGAGTGTTGCACTTGTTACCGTCAACGTCATCCCAGGCGGGTCCGAACTGATCACGAGAGTAGCCGGCCTTCGATGCGCGTTCCTTCACCTGCAGGGACGCCAGCTCACTCTTCGCGGTTGCCAGATCCGGTGCGAGCGCGGTCGCGGGATCAACCGCCTTGTACGGGTTCTTGACCTCGGCGAGGGTTTCAGTCTGAACGTTGGTCTCTTCATCATCGGTGGTAGAAGAGGTGCTCTTATCGGTGCCGAGCAGCCCGTCCACACCGTTCTTGCTCACGTAGACCAGACCAATAATCAGCACGATTACGGCAAACACAGCGAGCAGACCGTAAATAAGGCGCTTCTTCTGCGGGTCCATCGAATCGGGCAGCTTGGGCAGGTTGCGCTGCAGCTGCTGAAGTTCCTGCAGGGATGGCAGGTTGTTGTTCGCGGGCTTTTTGCTCACGGGTTCTCCAAGGCGGGTAGGCGGGATGCGGCTGAGTGCACCGCATCATCAAGGATAGAGTGCGCGGGATAGAAATAGTTAACTTGAGGGCAAAAATAGCCGCCTCGACGCTGAGATACCTATCACGATGTCGGATGGGGCGTAGTCGTCATATTTCTGCAGGGAATGCGTTGCCCGCAGGCGATTTTTGAAAAAACGGGGTGAAAAGTTCAAAAATCCTATCCACAGGCGGTGCTCAAAACCGCAAAACGCGCGGTTATCCACAGAACCGGTAACCGCCGGATGCGGGGTCGGGTCATCCCTGGCAAGGTGAAGGAACCCACCCACTAGTTTCTAAGGAGAAACCATGAGCGACACCATCCTGATTCGCGGATTCACCGCCTCCGACCCGGCACTGAGCACCCTGCCCAACGGGGTGCCCGTCGTGAACTTTCGCCTCGCCAGCACCCCGCGCTGGCAGGATGCCACCGGCACCTGGAAAGAAGGCACCACCAACTGGTACACCGTGAAAGCCTACCGCCGCCTCGCGCAGAACATCGCCACCTCCATTGAGAAGGGGCAGCCGCTGGTCGTGAGTGGCCGCCAGCGCATTAGCCGCTGGAACCGCGAAGACGGCACGCAGGGCACTACCGTAGAGGTGGATGCCCTCGGCATCGGTCACGACCTGAACTACGGTACGAGCACCTTCGCCCGCACCGTGGAGAAGCGCACAGTCAACGAGGGATCCATGCAGGGTGCACCTCAGCAGGGCGCACCTCAGCTGGGTATGCCGGGTGCGCCGTTGCAGGAGGCGCCACAACCGGGCATGTCTCAGTACATGCAGCACTATGCTCCGCCGCACGCACCCCAGCAGAACGCGGAGGCGTCGGGTGTGGCCGCTCCGGGTGCTCCTGCACAGAACGGGGGAGTGCAGAATAACGCATCCCAGGGCGGGGGAGCGCAGAGTGACGAACCCCCCTTCTAAAAGTGCTCCCCGGATGCTTGCATAAACGCGGGTGCATTGGGATAATGGAGCATTGTGTTGACATCGGGCACGCCCCTGCCGCAGGGGGAAGAGCGACCAACGATGTCAACCTTCGGGCACCAATCCTGTCCGAAGCATGAAGTTTTCTGTCCCGCAGTGGGGCAGAGCAATCTGAGTCTATTTGACCTGCGGCAGATGACTCTGGAGATCTACAACTATGCAGACTCTTGACTTCCTCGACAAGAAGTCCCTCCGTGACGACATCCCCGCATTCGGCCCCGGTGACACCCTGAACGTTCACGTTAAGATCGTTGAAGGTAAGAACCACCGTATCCAGGTCTTCAAGGGCTTCGTCGTTGGCCGCCAGGGTGCAGGCGTTCGCGAGACCTTCACCGTCCGCAAGGTTTCCTTCGGTGTTGGTGTTGAGCGTACCTTCCCGGTTCACTCTCCCTCCATCGAGAAGATCGAGCTGGTGACCCGCGGTGACGTCCGTCGTGCAAAGCTGTACTACATGCGCGACCGCCACGGTAAGGCTGCTCGTATCCGCGAGAAGCGCGAGTTCTAATCTTTATAGATACAGAATTCTGTTGCAAACCGCTCCCCAACCGCATTCCGCGGGAGAGGAGCGGTTTTTGCATATTCTGAGACCCCGCTTTCTGAAACCCCGCTTTCTGAGAACCTTGCCGCTCTCAGAAAATAAAAGCCCAAGAGCGCAAACACTCTCGATACAATAGCTAGGTACCGTTTCACTCGAGCTAGGTATCTCTCAAACGAAAGGCTCACTCCAGCATGGCAGACGACAAGAACACTGCGAACACCAGCCCCTTCCCCGAGGGATACCAGCCTCAAAGCCGCCGCGAGCGCCGCGAAATGGAAGAATACTTCGCGCGTCTCGCCGCCGAAAAGACGGCAGATGAGAAGGCCTCGACCGAGAAGGCAGCCCCCTGGAGCGCTGTCTCTTCCACCGAAAGCGATACTAAGAGCACCTCTGAGCGTGATCACGAGGTGGTAGCTAGCGCCGAGGCGAGCGCCGCCTCCGCAGATGCCGCCGTCGCGACTTCTTCCGCCGCAAAGAACACTAAGCGCGAAGAAACCGCAAACGAGGAGACTATCGCAGATGAGGAGAGTGCCGCAGACGTGGAAACCACCAAGGACTTCTCCGAAATGACCCCCAAGGAACGCCGCAAGGCAAAGCGCGCCGAACAGGCAGAGCTGACCTACTCCCAGGCGCAGGAAGAAGGCCGCCTCGGCGAATGGCTCTGGGTGCAGGCACGCGAAGGCGGCACCGTCATCCTGTACGCGCTGGTCATCGCATTCCTGGTCAAGACCTTCCTGCTGCGCGGCTTCTACATTCCTTCCGGCTCCATGGAGCAGACCCTGCAGGTCAACGACCGCGTGTTCATTAACGTGGCGGGCTCTTACTTTAGCGAGCCTAAGCGCGGCGACGTCATCGTCTTCAAGGACTCTCAGGGCTGGATTCCTTCCACCCAGAAGACCAGCAGCCCGCTCAAGGACGCCCTGTCCTTCGCGGGTATTCTGCCGGATACTTCCTCGAACTTCCTGGTCAAGCGCGTTATCGGTACTCCCGGTGACGTGGTCGAAAGCGACGGCAACGGTAAAATCAAGGTCAACGGCGTAGAGATTACCGAACCGTACCTGTACCCCGGCAACCCGCCCTCGGAGATGCCCTTCAAGGTGACCGTGCCCGCCGGCAAGTACTTCGTGATGGGCGACCACCGCAGCAACTCCGCCGACTCCCGCTACCACATTAGCGACGGCACCGCGTTCATCTCCAAGGATGACGTGCAGGGTAACGTGTTCGTGGTGGCCTGGCCGCTGAACCACTTCGGTCTGCTGCAGGATCAGAGCTCGGTGTTCTCCTCGATTCCTGCACCGTCCTCCACCCCGAGCGAATAAGCGAGCGTGGCAATGATGGTGAGCGCCCAGAAGAGCGCAACGAAACCCGCTCAAGCTAAGCCCGCCAAAGCAACCCCGCCAGCTGCAGACCTTGAGTACGAGCAGCAGCTCTTCGCCTCCGGCGCCCGCACAGTTGCCGGAATCGACGAGGTAGGCCGCGGCTCCATGGCGGGCCCGGTCACCGTGGGCGTCGCAATCCTCACCCCGAACGCCACCCTCGAGGTGGGCGGGCTGATCGACTCCAAGGCGCTCTCACCGGCACGCCGCGAATCCATGGTTCCCGAAATCCGCCAGTGGTGCGCCGTGGCGGTCGGGCACGTGGAACCGGCAGATATTGACCGGCTCGGCATGACCCTCTCGCTGAGGCTTGCCGCCCAGCGTGCGCTCGCCGAGCTGGCGCGCCGCGGATACCGTGCCGACGCCGCCCTGCTGGACGGTAAGCACGACTGGTTCACCCCTCCGCAGGAGGACCTGTTCAGTGCGCTGGCACCGGACCCGGCGCAGGCACACTACAACGAACTGCTCGCCCAAGCGTGGGAAGGCGCAGGCGGTGCAGATGAGCCCGCGCAGATGCCGGTGACCATGGTCATTAAGGGTGACTACAAGTGTGCCTCCATCGCCGCCGCATCGGTGGTTGCGAAGGTGGAACGTGACGAGCTGATGGTTCAGCTGGATACCCGCTACCCGGGGTACGGCTGGGCAAAGAACAAGGGCTACGGATCTGCCGCTCACCGCGAGGCGATTAGCGTGCAGGGCCCCAGCCCGCAGCATCGACTGTCATGGTCGCTTCCGGCGACCGCCGAGCAGATTGAGGCCGCTGCGGCACAGCGCGGCTAGGGCGTGTGGTATTCCTGAAAACCGCGCCTCGGAAGGCCGCGAAAGCCTAACGTGCCACCGCTGAATCAGTACTACAAAAGTCCAGGAAAGGAAGAGTAGTGAGCGCAGAAGACCTCGAAAACTACGAGACCGACGCCCAAATGGCACTCTACCGCGAATACAAAGACGTCATGTCGCTCTTTAGCTACGCGGTAGAAACCGACCGACGCTTCTACCTGGCGAACCAGGTGGACGTCACCCCGCACGTGCAGGACGGCACCCTCTACTTTGAGGTGAGCATGAGCGACGTGTGGGTGTGGGATGTATTCCGCTCCAACCGCTTTGTGAAGAAGGTGCACGCCTACTCGGTGCGTGATGTGAACGTGGAGGAGCGTCTGCCCAACCAGGAGTTCACCGTGCCGGAAATGCCGGACTTTAACGCCTAGCTCACGCCTGATTTACCGCCTTGCCGGGGGTAAGCACGGGTAGGCGCGCCGGTGCCGGGTGATTGGAATGCGGCGGGACTGAGTGATGAAAGTGCGCGCAGAACCAGGCGGCGAACCTGCGCGAATATGACGCGTCGATTCGACACCCGAGCGGTGTTTTTGAAAAATATACCCCAAAATTTCAAATAACCGACTGTGGATAACCTCTAATTCCTTCTGGGAGCCGAGGTTATCCACAGTTTTTCGTTAACCGCATTCGGGCACGCGCGCGGCGGGCACAGTAGAAGCACTACCGCTATCTACCGGGGGAGAGACCCATGACAACAGCCCGAATAACAGCCCGCGCCGCAACCCGAAGCGCACCCAACAGACCCCTGCTCCAGAGCACCCAGCCTCCGCGAACCCAGCTCCAGCGAACCCCGCCTCGCGCCCACAGCGTCGGCAGGTGGGGCGAGGAGCTGACCGCCCGCATCCTGGAAGCGAACGGCTACCGCATTCTGGAGAGGAATTGGCGACCGCCCGCCGGGCTGGAACACGAACAGATCCGCGGCGAGCTCGACCTGATCGCCATTGACCCCGAGGACGAACTGGTTTTCGTTGAGGTCAAGACCCGCAGCAGCGAAGACTTTGGGCACCCGTTCGCGTCCATTGACCGCGATAAGGCGCGTCGCACGCGCTCGCTGGCGATTCTCTGGTGCCGCCTGCGCGAGAACCTGGATTTTCCGCGCTTTCGCATTGACGCAATTGCGGTGACCGGAACCTGCGAAACCTTCACCTTCGAGCATCTGAAGGCGGTGGCGTAATGGGATTCGCACGCACCTATTCCGTGGCGCTGGTTGGCTTGCGCGGGCATATTGTTGACGTCGAGGCTGACATCTCGCAGGGCCTACCCGGCTTCGTGCTGCTGGGACTGCCCGATACCGCCCTCAACGAATCTAAAGAGCGTGTGCGCTCCGCGGCGAAGAACACCGGCATCACCCTCACTCAGCACCGGCTCACCGTGAACCTGACCCCCGCGACCCTACCCAAGCGCGGCTCGGCGTTCGACCTTGCCATTGTGGTTGCGGCGTTGCAGGCGGAGAAGAAACTGCATCCCAGCGGCGATAGCGTCTTCCTGGGCGAGCTGGGACTGGACGGAACGCTACGTCCCGTGCCGGGCATCCTGCCCGCGGTCAAAGCAGCCGTGGATGCCGGTCACCACCGCGTGATTGTGCCCGCCGAAAACGCTGAGGAGGCGGCGCTCATTCCCGGCGCGCAGGTGAGCGGTTTCCGCTGCCTGGCGGAGGTCTTTGCCGCTCTCGGCGCTGAGAGTCAGAAGCTGACCTACCCGCCCGCCCCGCAGACGGAGGCGAGCGCCCCGGCGGTGAAACCGGCTGAAATTCCCTCGGATATGAGCGATGTTGCCGGTCAGTCGCAGGGTCGTTTCGCCCTGGAAATTGCCGCCGCGGGTGGCCACCACATGCTGCTGACCGGCCCGCCCGGTTCGGGTAAAACCATGCTGGCGGAGCGCCTGCCGAGCATCCTGCCGACCCTCGACAACGATGCCGCGATGGAGGTGACCGCGATCCGTTCCCTCTGCTCGGCGGGGGAGCACCTGAGCGAGCTGGTGCGTCAGCCGCCGTTTGAGGCGCCGCATCATAGCGCCTCCGCGCCGGCGATTCTGGGCGGCGGCAGCGGCATTCCCCGCCCGGGCTGTGTGTCTAAAGCGCACCGCGGCGTGCTCTTTCTGGACGAGGCGCCGGAGTTCAAACGCACGGTGCTCGACTCGCTCCGTCAGCCCCTGGAATCGGGAACCGTGACCCTGGACCGTTCGAGCGCGTCGGCGACCTATCCGGCGCGTTTTCAGCTGATCCTGGCGGCGAACCCGTGCCCCTGCGGCATGAACGTGGGCACCGGTACGGAGTGCACGTGTGCCCCGCGTGAGCGTCGCGCCTATTTTGGGCGGCTGTCCGGCCCGCTGGTGGACCGCATTGACGTGAATGTGACGGTTCCGAAGGTGTCCTCCACGGAGCTTGCGGGCGGTCAGGTGAACGAGAGTTCGGCACAGATTCGTGAGCGCGTCATGGCGGCGCGGCAGGCTCAGCGTGAGCGCCTAGAGCCGTACGGGTTGAAGACGAATGCGGAGATGAACGGCAAGATTCTGCGCGGCCCGCTGCGTCTGGATGCGAAGCTCACCGGCGAGCTGAACGCCGCCGTGGACCGCGGAACGCTGACGGCTCGCGGCTACGACCGAGTGTTGCGTATCGTCTGGACCCTCGCCGATTTGGAGGGTGCCGCTTACCCGAGTCGGGAGCACCTGGATGTGGCGCTTTTTCTGCGGCAGCAGGGGCAGCTGACATAGCGTGCCGGTTTATAGAAGGAATCACTCACGAGAGGAGAAGAACATCATGGGTGAGAAGAAGCTCAGAAAACGAGCTGAAGAGGCCGAATTGAAAGAAAAAGGGCTGAGAGAAACAGCGCCGGAAGAGCGTGTGCCAGAAGTGAGCATGCCAAAAGAGAGCGCGACGGAAGATTTTGTTCAGGAGGAACTGCAGATTCGCCTGCCAGGCCGCACCCTGGATGCGCACGCCCTGGTGCGTGAGAGGGTGGCGCATATTCTGTCGCTGGGGCAGGAACCCTCGCCGAGCCCCTATAATGCGGCGCGGTTGCCGGGGTTCCTCGCTTCCTACCTGAACCCGGTGTACTTAGAAGAGATGAGCCGGGAAGAACAGCCGAGGGAGGAACAGCCGGGGGAGGAGCTACAGGGTGAGCACCCCGACCCCGCGGCGGGCACATCCTCCAGCAGTTCTGACCCCGCACCCCTGTTCAATCCCGCCCTCAGCGCGGAGCAGCTTGAGGCGGCGTGCCGCGAGTACATCCGCTGCTGCACCGCCCAGCTGATGCGCTACGCCGAACCCGCAGATGAGCTCGTGGTCGAATCCCTCACCACCCTGGGAGCGCCGCTGACCCTGCACTACCTGCTGACCGGGCACATCCCGGATGAGCACACCTGGGAGCACGGCGAACCGGATACGCAGCTCAGCGATTTTCTGCACTCGGTGGGTGCGCCCGCGGCGGGGGAGTCCGCCCTGTTTTCCAGTGCGAATGGCTACTACACGCCGGGTGAGCATCAGATGAGCCGCGATAAGTTCAGCAAGGGGCTCGCAACCCGCCGCCTGCGCTGGAACCGCCGCATGGAACGCACCCTGAACGCGGAGGCGCACATGGCGGCAACCTGCGGGGCGTGGCTGGTCACTCCCGCCGATCCGCTGTGGCCGCCGCAGCTGAACGATTTGGGGCCTGCTCGACCGTACGGGCTGTGGTGCCGAGGCGATTCGCGGCACCTGCTGGATGTGGCGTCTGCCCCGAGCGTGGCGCTGGTTGGTTCGCGTGACCCGAGCATCTACGGTACAGAGGCGACGACCCACCTTGCCGCCGAGCTGGCGCGCCGCGGGTACACTGTGATTTCTGGCGGTGCGATGGGTATTGATATTGCGGCGCATCGGGCGGCGCTGACCCAGCAGGGTAGTGACCTGCCGACCATCGCCTTCATGGCGGGTGGGCTGGACCGGCTGTACCCGGCGCAGAACTCGGATGCGCTGAACATGATTGTTGACCGCGGGCTCATCATGAGCGAGGTGAGCGTGGGCAACACCCCGACGCGTTGGCGTTTTCTGGAGCGTAACCGCCTGATTGCGGCGTTGGCGCGGCACACCATTGTGGTGGAGGCGCGCTGGCGTTCCGGTGCCCTGAATACGGCTCGTCACGCGATGGAGATTGGGCGTACCCTCTGGGCGGTTCCAGGGCAGATTAATTCGCCGAACTCGGTGGGCACGAACCGTCTGCTACGCGATGGACTAGCGCAAACACTCACCGAGGCTGCCGACATCCTCGAGTACGATGCCGCCGCGGGTTTCGAGCTGGGCACCGAGCACGAGAGCGAATGGGATCAGGTTGCTTCCTCCAGCGCGCTGGATGAGCTGACCGAACGACAGGGTAGGGTGTGGGACGATTTGAGCCCGCGCTCCTACCGCGGCGTGGATGAGATTGCCGCAGCTCTCGGGTTGAGCGCTCGCGACGTGATGGCTGACCTGTTCCACCTGGGTCGCTGCGGTCTGGCGGAGAGCAGTGGAACGAGCTGGAGGAAGGTCCGCCCGGCTGTCGCGGCGTAGAAGAGCCCCCGCTGAGCACCTCGCTGAAAACCCCGGCTGAACGCCTGTAGTGAACGCCCCTGCTGAACGCCCGTAGTGAACATCCCGGCAGTAGCGGGTTGCGGCGGCCGGTCATAACAAGGCAGCACGTGGAGAGCGTGGAACCTCTCTACAATTGGGGTAGGCTTGCGCGTACTGGCGCGGAGCCTACCCCCGCCGCGCTATCAGCAGATACGCCGGGGGCAGAAATACAACGTCGAGAAGCATCAACGCCGCCAGAGCCAGGAGCCAGAAACCCGAAAGGAGGGACGCATGACCCCCGCCCGCCAGCACGAAAACCGAGCTGAAAGCCGGGAAGAATACCGGGACGAGGCTCCCTCCACGACCCTGCCGGTGACCTACACCCGTAGCCTTGCGGACAATCATCCCGAAACCCAAGCTGAGGGTTCAGGCTCCGCCCTACCCGGCTCTGTTCTACCCGATTCTGCACTGGGTGTTTCCGGCGAGGTGTTCCGCCCCGTCCTGGACCGTTTTGAGCGTTTTTTGCGCTATGAGAAGCACCGTTCCGAAGAGACGATCCGTTCGTATATCTCCGATTTGGAGGGCTTCTTCGGCTACATGGCGCGCCGCGGCGTGCGGCATCTGGACAGCATTGATGCGTCCCTGATTCGTGAGTGGTTGGGTTCACTACATCTGCGGCAGGCGGCTCGTTCTACGGTGGCGCGCCGCGGTTCGACCCTGCGCACGTTCTTCACCTGGGCTCAGGAAGAGGAACTGGTGCACGCCAACCCGACCCGCGGTATGCGCACCCCTAAGCGGGAGAATCACCTGCCGCCGGTGCTGAGCCGTGAGCAGATAAACCAGCTGCTGACTACCCTGCAGCAGCGTCGGGCGCAGGATCCTCGGGATGCGCGCCTGCTGCGCCTGGAAGCAGTGGTTGAGGTGCTGTACGCCTCGGGCATGCGTATTTCTGAGCTGACCGGCCTGGATTTGCATAGCGTGGACCGGGCGAATAAGACGGTGCGCGTGCTGGGTAAGGGCAATAAGGAACGCGTGGTGCCGTTGGGTACCCCGGCGCTTAAGGCGTTGAATCGTTGGGTGTCCTATGGTCGTCCGCAATGGATTCCGGAGGGGTCCCAGGGCGTGACGGCGCTGTTTATTGGCCCTCGGGGCGGGCGTGCGAATGCCCGTCAGATTCGTGAGGACCTGACCCGCCTGCTGCGCACGGTGGAGAATACTCAGGCGTCGGGTGCGCACGTTTTGCGTCATTCGGCGGCGACTCACCTGGTGGATGGTGGCGCCGATATTCGTTCGGTACAGGAGCTTCTTGGGCATTCGTCGTTGGCGACCACGCAGATTTACACGCACGTGTCGATGAAGCGTCTGGCGGAGACGTACGCGCGGGCGCATCCGCGAGCATAGGGACGGCAACCCGAAAGTTAGCTGTCTCTCTATTTGAACCTTGCCCGTTCGGGTTGTACGAATGGACGAGTTCAATCTAAGCTATACACTGTTCAATGTCCGCCTAAATATCCCAGTGCACCCCAAATTCCTGCACTGCGGTGTTTATACAAAGCGGCTGAACAAGGTAGCATAGGTAACAGACTAACCGTGGTCTCCGTCTCTATAACGGCACCGCGTACGAGTACTAAAAACCAGAAAGGTCGCACCGCATGCGCGCACTCGTTTGCCCCGGACAGGGCTCCCAGAAGAAGGGCTTCCTGAGCCCCTGGCTCGAGATTGAAGGTGTGCGTGAGCACCTGGAACGACTCTCCGAAGCGGCGGGCATCGACCTGATTCACTACGGCACCGAAGCCGAAGAAGAAACCATCAAGGACACCGCAATCGCCCAGCCCCTCATCGTGGCTGCAGGCATCGTCACCGGCCGCCTCGCACTGCGCGAACTCGACGGTGAAGAACTCATCTTCGCGGGCCACTCCGTCGGCGAAATCACCGCAGCAGCTCTCGCCGGTGTGCTCAGCGACGAAGACGCAATGCGTTTCGTACGCGTGCGCGCCAACGGCATGGCGGAGGCGGCAGCCGCCTCCCCGACCGGCATGGCTGCAGTACTCGGCGGCGTTGAAGAAAACGTCCGCGAAGCCATCGACGCAGCAGGCCTCGTCGCAGCAAACTCCAACGGCGGCGGCCAGATCGTAGCCGCAGGCCCCATCCCCGCCATTGAGGCATTCGCCGCGAACCCGCCCGCACGCGCTCGCGTCATCCCCCTGAAGGTTGCTGGCGCATTCCACACCGAGGCAATGGCACCCGCCGTGCCCGCACTGGAAGAGTTCGCCGCGTCCCTGCAGGTCTCCGACCCGACCTCCGCACTGCTGACCAACCGCGACGGTTCCGCCGTGGCATCCGGTGAAGAGTTCGTCAAGACCCTCGTCTCCCAGGTCACCAGCCCCGTCCGCTGGGATCTGTGCATGGCAACCCTGCTCGAGCGTGAGGTCGCCGGCATTATCGAGGTCGCCCCCGCAGGCACTCTGGTCGGCCTGGCAAAGCGCGCGATGCGCGGCGTGCCCGGCACCTCCATCAACACTCCCGAGGACCTCGCCTCGCTGAAGGGCTAAACACCCGGGGAGAGCCCCCCGCCCTCCCAGCACTGGGAACCCTTCACATTAGACATGCACTTTAGACCTGCGAGGCACACAGTGTCTTGCGAGCATCAGCACTAAGGATTGAATACGTGACTACCCTCAAGCAGTACGAAATCAACCGCTACTCCCGCATCCTCGGTTACGGCGCAGCCCGCGGCGAGGTCATCGTCCCCAACGACGACATCGTTGAGGCAATCGACTCCTCCGACGAGTGGATCAAGCAGCGCACCGGTATCGCAACCCGCCACCGCGCCAGCGAAAACCAGTCGGTAGCAGACCTTGCCATCGGTGCCGCCAAGGATGCTCTCGAAGCATCCGGTGTAGCCGGTGAGGACATTGAGGCGGTCATCATTTCGACCATTTCGCACCCCTACGCAACCCCCTCCCTGGCAACCCTGGTCGCCGACGCAATCGGCTCCAAGTGCCCCGCATACGACATCTCCGCAGCGTGTGCAGGTTTCTGCTACGGTATCGCCCAGGCAGACGCCCTCGTCCGCGCGGGTACCGCAAAGCACGTGCTGGTCATCGGCGTTGAGAAGCTCTCCGACTTCATCGACAACACCGAACGCACCATCTCCTTCCTGCTCGGCGACGGCGCAGGCGCAGCAGTCGTAGGCGTCTCCGACGAACCCGGCATTGCCCCGACCGTATGGGGTTCGGACGGTTCCCGCTGGGGCACCGTCGGCATGACCCACTCCCTGCTGGACATCCGCAACCGCGACTTCGCCGCAAACCCCGTGCAGGAAGGCGAAAAGATTTGGCCCACCCTGCGTCAGGACGGCCCCTCCGTCTTCCGATGGGCAGTGTGGGAAATGGCGAAGGTCGCCAAGCAGGCACTCGAAACCGCCGGCATTACCCCCGACGAGCTCGGCGCGCTCATTCCGCACCAGGCAAACGCCCGCATCATTGACCAGATGGTCAAGACCCTCAAGCTTCCCGACACGGTGGCAGTGGCACGCGACATCGTCGATGCCGGTAACACCTCCGCCGCATCGGTCCCCCTCGCCGCGCACCGCCTGCTCAAGGAGAACCCGGAACTCTCCGGCAAGCTCGCCCTGCAGATTGGTTTCGGTGCCGGCCTGGCATTCGCAGCTCAGGTAGTCGTCCTTCCCTAAGGAAAACCACCAGAGCCCGATGCTCACCGCCCCTCACGACCGGCACAGCGCCGGTGCGCGAGAAAGAAAAGAAAGCGGGAAAGCATCCCCACAAACTCCGAGTTGACGCATGCGTACACCACGCAGACACGATAAACTCGGTAATGCACGCGTACCCCCACCCGGCGGGTGCGATGACCATCGAAAAAACAAAGGAGCCCCTGAATGGCTAACAAGGAAGAGATCCTCGCAGGTCTGGCAGAGATCGTTAACGAAGAGACCGGCGTTGAGGTTGAGGACGTTCAGCTGGACAAGTCCTTCACCGAGGACCTGGACATCGACTCCATCTCGATGATGACCATCGTCGTGAACGCTGAGGAGAAGTTCGAGGTGACCATCCCGGACGAAGAGGTCCAGAACCTCAAGACCGTTGGCGACGCAGTCGAGTTCATCGCGAACGCTGCCTAAGCTATAACCAATAACGAGGCGGCGCGGGCTCTCACCGGCCCGCGCCGCATCGCTATTCACTCAGCTTTCAATCCAACATACCCCCGGGAACACACAGGGTGCGATGACTGCACTCTCCACGGCGTGAAAACGCCCACTGTAAACCCCGGGTCCAACAGGTTTTTATCCACACACCACCGGATAAACCACCAAATCGACCACCGAAGAGAAAGTGCCACAATGTCTCGAAAAGTGCTGGTGACCGGCCTCGGCGCGACCACCCCCATTGGCGGCGACGTCCCCACCACCTGGGAAAACGCAACCAAGGGCGTATCTGGTGTATCCACCCTCGACCACCCCTGGGTCAAGGAATACGACCTGCCCGTATACATTGCAGGCCAGCTCGCTGTGCCCGCCCTCGAATCCGGCCGCCTCACCAAGGTAGAAGCAAAGCGCCTGGATCCCTCGGGCCAGCTCGCCCTCATCGCCGCACGCGAAGCATGGGAAGACGCAGGATTCTCCGGCCCCGACGCCGAATCCGCAGAAGAAGTCGACCCCGAACGCACCGGCGTAGCCTTCGGCACCGGTATCGGCGGCGTGTGGACCCTTCTCGACGCATGGGACACCCTCCGCGAAAAGGGCCCCCGCCGCGTCCTCCCTATGACCGTTCCCATGCTCATGCCCAACGGCAACGCAGCAGCCGTCTCCATGAACCTCAAGGCACGCGCCGCAGCACAGACCGTCGTCTCCGCATGCGCATCCTCCACCGAAGCCATGCAGCTCGGTGCTGAAATGATCCGCAGCGGCAAGGCAGACGTCGTCATCGTCGGCGGTGCCGAAGCAGCAATCCACCCGCTTCCCATGGCAGCATTCGCCAAGATGCAGGCACTCTCCTCCCGCAACGACGAACCCGAAAAGGCATCCCGCCCCTACGACGTCGACCGCGACGGCTTCGTCATGGGTGAAGGCGCAGCAGCCCTCATCCTCGAATCCGAAGAGCACGCCAAGGCACGCGGCGCACGCGTCTACGCGGAACTGGCAGGCACCGGCGTATCCGCCGACTCCTACCACATCACCGCACCGGACCCCGCAGCACTCGGCGCAACCCGCGCACTGCGCGAAGCCCTCGAAGACGGCAACATCGACCCGAAGACCGTCGTGCACATCAACGCGCACGCCACCAGCACCCCCGCCGGTGACCTGCCCGAAGCAACCGCAATGCACGAAACCTTCGGCGAGCACACCAAGAACATTGCCGTCTCCGCAACCAAGTCCATGACCGGCCACCTGCTCGGCGGCGCGGGCGCACTCGAAGCCGTACTTACCGTACTGGCTCTGCACCACCGCACCGCACCCTGCACCATCAACCTGGACAACAAGGACCCCCAGATTGACCTGGATGTGGTGACCGAGGCACGTGAGCTGCCCGCCGGTGAGATTGTGGCACTGTCGAACTCCTTCGGTTTCGGCGGCCACAACGCAGTTGTAGCATTCCGCTCCGTAGAGGGCTAAAAACTCTTCGACAGCCTCATAGGAAGGGCACGTCGGACAATGCTTGCGGGGGAGTGCCCCCTCTGCGGCGCTGGGGCGCCTTGAGGACGGAGCCCCCGCCACGCATTCCCGACCGCGCCCTCACCGATTTTGATACGTACAGGGTCGCCTGTGATAGTTAGCTATCGCGGGCGACCCTGTTTCCGTGGGTTAGTTGTTTTGAGAAGACGACCAGAACACACGAAGCGGGGGAGTGCCCCCTCTTCAGCGCCTGGGGGGCGCTTCGAGGACGGAGCCCCCGCTTCGCGTGTCCGGTACGCCCTCACGTTAAAAACGGGTGGCGTATTCGCTCCGGCACTGCGAATACGCCACCCAAACACACCACACTCCACAAGACAATGCAGAGCGCGCGGGATCAACCATCCCGCAAGGTTCCCGTAACCCCCATCGCGCACCACGGTAGGCGACGACAGAAGAACGGGAGCTTATGACCGTTCGATACGCACAACGCCCCCTGTATAGGTGTACAAAGGCGCATGTTACGCGTTCTTCCGGAAGTTTATTCGGAAGAGCTCCCACGCCGGTTCCGTTGAGAAAAACAATTCGGTGTGGTTGCCTCCCGATGGTGAAGCACCTCAGCATCGTGTGCCGCATAAACCGCGCAGTTTAGTGCGCGCAGATGCTGCGTCGAAAACTATCCAAAGAATGCAGTCCACGGAGTAGTCTTCCAGCTTCAAATGGCAGAAGCTTAAGGGTTTGATGTGAGTGCTCGGATGGTCCGAATCATGTCGCTCTCAACGGAACCGGTTTATCGGTGATGGGAGCTCCTGTAGATAAGAATAACCTTAAATCACCCCTGGAGTAAACCTTAAACCAATAATTTAACCTTATTGTTATAATTCCTTGTCATAAAGGTATTGACGGGTGTTCAATGTGTTCTGGGTAACCCCTCAGAAGGTCCTCATAACTCTTTGGTCTGTTTGGTGCTCTCCACCGTTATGAAACCGTGATAAATCATCCCCGAAAACTTGAAGAATCGGGTTCCAAAACGGTCCCGCAAGTGACTACCGCGAGGGCTTGTTGAGAGGGTCTTGAAGGCGCGCTGAGAGTACAGTCATAAAACGTCATCTTGTCACGGAAGTTATCCCAGAGAAAACAAATTAAACCCCCTGCGTGCGCTGTGGCATAATCAGTATCAACATCGTGCTCCGGGGTCGGTGAAATTCCGAACCGGCGGTCACAGCCCGCGAACCACTCTCGCAGGCAGGCAAAAATCGTACGAATCTTCGCATCCGCACAGGATGCAAGACTCCGCTAGAGAAGCCCGCCCGCAAGAGAGGCCGAACCGGTGAAAATCCGGTGCCGACAGTACAGTCTGGATGGAAGGTAGCACGAGCAGAAAAAGGCAGGAGCGCACTCTGTCGAGCCGCCCGAGAAACCTTGGGACAGCTTGCATCGCGCACCCAACGCAGTTGTTTCAGAGAGCATCAGCTTTCTGTGTAGCAGGGGAGAGGCACCTTTCGTAGGTGCCGGTACGTTATTCCCCTCGATCGCAGTCTCTGATTTCAGCCACGGTTTTCAGCCACGGTTGGCTGAATCGCCGCTCCCGCCTCACCACGGATACCGGCCATCCCATAAATCGGGCACCCCATAAGATGCCCGCGGTAGCCGCCCTTTTCTGTTCCTCTCCCCGGAGCCGCCGCAGATGCGCACACAGCGCATCCGAAACACGGTCCAACTCAGAGAGGAAAGAAACAATGGACATCTTGCGGTGGCTCTTCGACGCACAAATTCACGTGGGGGACCAGTCCCTTCTCGTGCGCGAAGTTCTCGGAAACGCATTCGGCCTGGCATCGGCGCTCGGCGGCATGCGACGCAAAGTATGGGCGTGGCCCGTCGGCATTCTCGGCAACCTGCTGCTCCTCACCGTCTTCCTGGGCGCCCTCGTCGGCAGCCCTCACCCCGTCACCATGCTCGGCCAGGCAGGCCGCCAAATCATGTTCATTGCCGTGTCCATCTGGGGCTGGCACCGTTGGCGCGCCACCCGCGCCGCCGGTGGTGACGCCTCCGAAGGTGCCGCGGTAATCCCCAAGTGGGCTACCAACACCGAACGCGCAGGCCTGGTTGTCGCCATGGTCGCGGGCACCCTGTTGCTCACCCCCATCTTCCGCGCCCTCGGCTCCTACGAACCCGTCTGGTCCGACGCCTGGATCTTCACCGGCTCGCTGCTCGCCACCTACGGCATGGCGCGCGGCTGGGTTGAATTCTGGCTCATCTGGGTTGCCGTCGACCTGGTCGGCGTGCCGCTGCTGTGGAGCGCAGGCTACTACGCAACCTCCTTCATGTACGTGTTCTACGGATGCTTCACCCTGGTCGGCTTCTTCGTCTGGTGGCGCACCCGCAACCTGGAGGCGCAGAAGACCCAGGTGCAGACCCAGTTCCCCGACGTGACCGTTGAGGTTACCGACGTGCAGAAGGGCCGTGCATAAATGCCGCAGAACCCCTCACAGCAGGTGCTGGCGAGCGCGCACCTGCCCGTAACCGTCGCCCCGAGCGTATCTTCGCCGCGCAACGATGCGGACTACTCCGCCGCGGAGTACGGTCACCTCGCCGGGTTGCCCGCCGCACGCACCCTCCAGCTGCCCGGCCCCGAGCAGGAGCTCAGCCACGCAGAGGCCATGACCCTGGCACTGCAGGCGGCACGCCAGGGTATCCGCGGCGCGAACCCCCTCGTCGGCGCCGTCATCACTGACGCGCACGGGCACCTGCTGCACGTGGGTTACCACCGAGGCGCAGGCACCCCGCACGCCGAAGCCGACGCCCTCGCCGCCGCCCGAGCCGCGGGAACCGACCTCACCGGCGCCCGCATGTACGTGAGCCTCGAGCCCTGCAACCACACCGGACGCACCGGCCCCTGCTCCCACGCCGTCGCCGAGGCGGGCATCAGCGAACTCTACTACGCCTACAGCGACGACACCGAAAACGCAGCTGGAGGCGCCGCCTACCTGCGCTCGCAGGGCGTCACCGTGCACGCCATGGAGGAGTTCGCGGACGCATCCTACCTGCTGAACGAGCGCTGGTTCATTGCCGCCGCCGAACGCCGCCCCTTCATTACCGCAAAGAGCGCGTCCACCCTGGACGGGTTCATCGCGGCTGCTGACGGCACGAGCAAGTGGATTACCGGCCCCGCCGCGCGCATTGACGGGCACCTGATTCGTCACCGCGCCGACGCCGTCATGATCGGCACCCGAACCACCCTCATGGACGACCCGACCCTGGATGCGCGCGACGCCAACGGGGAACGCTTCGAGAAGCAGCCGTTGCGCGTGGTCATGGGTAAAACCGAGATTACCGAGAACTACCGCGTGCGCGGCCTCAACCCGCCCGAAGGTGTGGAGGCGGACCCGCAGAACTTCCTGCAGGTCTTCACCCACGACCCGCGCGAACTGCTCGATGAGCTGTACGCCCGCGGGGTGCGGCACCTCATGATTGAGGGCGGCCCCGGCATGGTTGGCCTCTTCGCCGGTGAAGACCTTATCGATGAGATGGTCTGGTACCGCGCCCCCATGATCATGGGGCAGGGCAAGAGCGCCGTGTACCGGCTGCTCGTGGACACCCTCGCGCAGGCGCCGCGCCTGCAACTGGACGATCTGGGCATGTTCCCGGCGGTGCGCGTGCTCGGTAATGACACCGCAACGCACCTGGTGCCGGCACCTCGCGGAACGGCGCAGGAACCGGGTGAGCGGCGCACCCTGCCGAAGCTGGACGCCTGCCACGCGCCCGAACCGAGGCTGGACTAGTCGCGGCTGGACTAGCATCCGCCTGGGCTAGTCTCCCTTCGGCTGAGCGCGGGCGGGGGAGTAGTACCTCAAAGACCCCCCGCCGGCGCCCGGCTAGTTTGTGTCGGCTGGTTCGCATGCTGGCACAAAAGCTCCCCGTCACGGGGAATATTCGAAAAATACGTATAGTTATACCGACGAACAAACCATCGCCGCCCGTCGCCCTCAACGACGACGCCCCGGCGGACACGGCGAGAAAAGGAAAAGCACACATGTTTACCGGAATCATTGGCGCCCTCGGCACCGTAGAATCCATCACCCCCATCGAAGGTAGCGACGCAGCCTACCTGACCCTCAACGCCGGTGACATCGTCGCCGACCTCGAACACGGTGGCTCCCTCGCCGTCAACGGTGTATGCCTCACCGCTATCGACCTCGACCAGCTGCGGCCCGGCCAGTTCCGCGCCTACGCGATGGGTGAGACCCTGCGCCGCACCAACCTCGGCAACCTGAACCCCGGCGACACCGTCAACCTGGAGCGTTGCCTGCCCGCCGGTGGCCGCCTTGACGGTCACGTCGTGCAGGGCCACGTGGATGCGGTGGGTACCCTCGCATCCGTCACCGCGCACGAGGCGTGGAGCACCCTGCGTTTCAACCTGCCCACCGAACTGGCACCCCTGCTCGCTGAGAAGGGCTCCATCGCTGTTTCTGGCGTGTCCCTGACCGTCACTGCCGTTTCTGAGCCCGGCGAAACCCCCGCATGGTTCGAGGTTGGCCTGATTCCCGAAACCCTGAAGGCAACCAACCTCGGTGCGCTCAAGGTTGGCGACAGCGTGAACCTTGAGACCGATGCGCTCGCTAAGTACGTGCAGCGTCTGACCGCGTTCGCAGGCGTGCCCCAGGCTGACTCTGCGCACTCCGGTGAGCAGGTTGCGCCGCGTCGGGCCGACGCTGCAAGCGTCCTTGATAGCGTGCAGACCGCAGTGGAAGCTATCGCAGCAGGTCGCGCCGTGGTCGTCGTTGACGACGAAGACCGCGAAAACGAAGGCGACATCATCTTCGCCGCCGAGCACGCAACCCCCGAGCTGATGGGCTTCATGATCCGCTACACCTCCGGCGTGGTCTGCGCACCCCTGAGCAACAAGCGTGCCGACGAGATGAACCTGCCGCCCATGGTCACCAACAATGAAGACCCCAAGGGCACCGCATACACCGTCTCCTGCGATGCGGCATCCGGCGTGAGCACCGGCATCTCCGCGGCAGATCGCGCACGCACCGTGCAGATCCTCGCGGACGCTGCCTCCACCCCGGCGGATATCACCCGCCCCGGCCACATCTTCCCGCTGCGCGCCGTTGACGGCGGCGTGGCGGAACGCCCCGGCCACACCGAAGCCGCAGTGGAACTCTCCCTCGCGGCGGGCCTGTCCGGCGTGGGCGTTATCGCCGAGGTCGTGCACGACGACGGCTCCATGATGCGTTTCGACGCACTGCGCGCCTTCGCCACCGAGCACAACCTGCCCATGATCTCTATCGAAGACCTCATCAAGTACGTAGCTAAGGCGTAGGAGAACGCATGAGCGAAACCCCTAACACCCAAGCAACGCCGGGCACCCCCGCAGAGCTGAGCACCCCCGCGGCTGTCACCTTGGCAGAGCCGGGCACCCCCTCAGCGGACACCTTGGTCGAGTCGGTTGAGGCGCAGGCTGAAGAGCTCAGCGCCGAATCCCTGCGCATCGCCTCCCAGCTCGCTGAAGGCTACCGAGTCAGCCCCCTCGACATGGTGCCCAACCCCAGCCCGCTGCTGGTCGAAAGCACCGAAGAGGTCGCCGTACCCACCCCGCAGGGCCTGTTCGGATTGCGTGCCTGGCGATTTGCGGACGGCGCCGAGCACATCAGCGCCCGCGCCCTCGACCGTGACGGCACCCCCGTACCCGCCGAGGACGGGGGAGCGCCCGCGGTACGCATCCACTCCGAATGCGCCACCGGCGATATCTTCGGTTCCTTCCGATGCGATTGCGGCCCCCAGCTGGAGAACGGCCTGCGCATCATTGGCCGCACCGGCGGGTACCTCATCTACGTGCGCAACCACGAAGGACGCGGCATCGGCCTGGTCAACAAGCTCCGCGCCTACGCGCTGCAGGATGCCGGGCTCGACACCCTCGACGCGAACCTGGCGCTCGGCCTGGACGGCGACATGCGCGACTACTCGCAGGCGGCACTGATCCTGCAGGAACTCGGTGTGAACGAGCTGAGGCTCGTGACCAACAACCCCGCCAAGCAGGAGGCGCTCGAAAGCCTCGGCCTGCAGGTCACCGAACTCATCCCGGACGAAATTCCCGCCCGAGTCGAGAACGCACACTACCTGCAGACCAAGCGTGAGCGCATGCGCCACGTGCTCAAAAGCGCGTAGCGGCACCCCTGCAAACCCCTAATTTTTCAAAAACCAAAAACCCACAAGGAGAACACTATGAGCGGCGTAGGCGCAGCAGACACCACCCTCAACCCCGAAGACTACAAGGGCTTCAAGCTCGCAATCGTAGCGGCAAGCTGGCACACCCAGGTCATGGACGGCCTCATCGACGGTGCGCAGCGCGCAGCACGCGACGCAGGCATCGAGCCGACCCTCGTGCGCGTTCCCGGCACCTTCGAACTGCCCGTCGCAGCAACCCGCCTCGCTGAGAAGTTCGACGCAATCGTCGCGCTCGGCGTGGTCATCCGCGGCGGCACCCCCCACTTCGACTACGTCTGCCAGGGCGCAACCAACGGCCTGACCGACGTGTCCGTGCTGACCGGCCGCCCCATCGGCTTCGGCGTGCTCACCTGCGACAACGAGCAGCAGGCACTCGACCGTGCAGGCCTGGAAGGCTCCAACGAAGACAAGGGCTACGAGGCGACCGCAGCGGCACTGCAGACCGCAGCAACCCTCAAGCAGTTCAGCAACTAACACGGCTGAACGGTACGCGGCTCAGTTCCACGAAGAGAACTATTGGATCTTCACCGTGGAACTGGGTCGCAGCACCGGTTAAACTGAAACAACGCGCGGCACTAGAGCTACATCGAGTCACAGTGTGCCGAGCCCCAGCGCCAGAACGCCATGAGGTGACAGCGCACTGACGCGCTAACCTCCGGCTCGGCATACCTTGCTGACTAGGCTCAACACCCGCGCCGACATGCCCTAAGCTGGCATGCCCACACTGTCATGTCACGACTGTCATGTCACGCAACGGCAGGTCCAACCCAACACCAAGGAGTACAGCAATGCAGGATTTGGGCACCATCACCCCCAGCCTCGAAGAATTCCGCGCCCGCGCAGCCGGCACCCGCGTCATTCCCGTACACATCAAAATCCTCGCCGACTCACTCACCCCCATCGGCATCTACCGATCCCTCGTACTCCAAAACGACCAGGGCGAACCCGTCGAAGCAGCCCACGGCACCTTCCTGCTCGAATCCGCCAAAATCTCCGCAGAAGGCGAATCCGCAGCCTGGGACCGCTACTCCTTCATCGGCGCATCCTCCCGCTCGACCCTCACCACCGTTGACGGCGCAGTCCACTGGCAGGGACGCACCCCCGCCGGCGCACCCGTCGACGGCGATCCCGTAGAGGCCATCGCAAAGACCCTGCAGATGCTCTACACCGAACCCGACCCGACCCTGCCGCCGCTCACCTCCGGCCTGGTCGGATACCTCGGCTGGGACGTCGTACGCCACTGGGAGCACCTGCCCTTCCCGCCCGCCGACGACGTGAACCTGCCCGAATTCGCGCTCAACATGGTCTCCGACATGGCAATCCACGACAACAAGGACGGCACCGTCCTGCTCGTCGCCAACGCCATCAACTTCAACGGCACCAGCGAAAACGTTGACGGCGCCTACGAGGATGCCATCGCGCGCCTGCACAGCATGCTCCGCCGCCTGCAGCGCGGCGCCACCGCAACCACCTCCACTCTCTCCGGCGTGGCAGACGTTGACCGTAAGGTCCGCGAAGATGTCACCCTCACCTGGAGCGAACAGGGCTTCAAGGACGCCATCGACCGCTCCAAGAAGAACATCATCGACGGCGACGTCTTCCAGATCGTGCTCTCACGCCGATTCGAAGCCGAAACCAACGCCAAGGCACTCGACGTGTACCGTGTACTGCGCCAATCCAACCCCTCGCCGTACATGTACCTCTTCAACTTCGAAGACAGCAACGGCACCCCCTTCCACATCGTCGGCTCCTCCCCGGAGGCGCTCGTCACCCTCAAGGACGGCATCGCCAGCACCCACCCCATCGCCGGTTCCCGCCCGCGCGGCGCAACCCGCGAAGAAGACCTCGCACTCGCTGAGGAACTGCTCGCCGATGAAAAGGAACGCTCCGAACACCTCATGCTCGTCGACCTGGCACGCAACGACCTCTCGCGCATCGCCAAGCCCGGCACCGTGTCCGTCGACCAGTTCATGATCATTGAGCGTTTCAGCCACATCATGCACATTTCCTCCGCCGTCAGCGCCGAACTCGACCCGCAGTTCAGCGCCTACGACGTGCTGCGCGTCGCCTTCCCGGCAGGTACCCTCTCCGGCGCCCCCAAGCCGCGCGCCATGCAGCTCATCGACGAATACGAACCCACCCGCCGCGGCGTCTACGGCGGCGTATGCGGCTACTTCGACTTCGCCGGCAACATGGACATGGCAATCGCCATCCGCACCGCCGTCCTCAAGGAAGGCACCGCCTACGTACAGGCAGGTGCGGGCCTCGTCATGGACTCCAACCCGGACTCCGAAACCCTCGAAACCGTCAACAAGTCCGCCGCCCCGCTGCGCGCTGTGCTGACCGCCTCCGGCCTGGCACCGCTCGACGCAGACGCAGCCGTCAACTCCACCAAGTAACCCAAGGAGACACCATGAGCACCGTTCTCGATGAGATCATCGTCGGCGTCCGCGAAGACCTCGCCGCCCGTGTACAGCAGGTTCCCCTCGAAGAAATGAAGAAGCGCGCCCTCGCAGCCGCACCCGCCCGCGACGCGCTCGCCTCCCTACGCGGTGAAGTACCCGGCGGCGGCAACGGCACGACGGCACGCATTATCTCCGAGGTGAAGCGTTCCTCACCCTCCAAGGGTGCGCTCGGCGAAATCCCCGACCCCGCCGCGCTCGCCGCACGCTATGAGGCGGGTGGCGCCGCAGCGATCTCCGTGCTCACCGAACAGCGCCGCTTCAACGGCTCCCTCGCCGACCTCGACGCAGTCCGCGCCGCCGTGAACATCCCCGTGCTCCGCAAGGACTTCACTGTCGACGAATACCAGATCTGGGAGGCACGCGCACACGGCGCCGACCTGGTGCTACTGATTGTGGCGGCCCTCGACGAGCAGACCCTGCGCGAGTTCCTCGAACTCACCGAATCGCTCGGCATGAACGCCCTCGTCGAAACCCACACCCCCGAAGAAATCGAGGTCGCCCAGCGCATCGGCGCGAAAATCGTCGGCATTAACGTGCGTAACCTCAAGACCCTCGAAGTCAATAACGAGCACTACGCATCCCTCGCAGCGCACCTGCCCAACTCCGTCATTAAGGTTGCTGAGTCCGGCGTCGCCAGCATTGAGGACGTGCGCGCCTACGCCAGCGCCGGTGCCGATGCGGTCCTCATCGGTGAAGCACTGGTACGCTCCGGCGACCCCGAAGGTACCGTGCGTGAATTCTCCAAGGTGCCTGTGACCCGATAGGGGTCGCTAAGAGATGGCGTGCCGGACGCCGATCGCGGGGGAGTGAGGCTTCCGTGGGTTAGTTGTTTGAGAAGGCATAACCGGACGCCGCTCGCGGGGGAGTGAGGCTTCCGTGGGTTAGTTGTTTGAGATGGCGTACCGGACGCCGCTCGCGGGGGAGTGCCCCCTCTGCGGCGCTGGGGCGCCTTGAGGACGGAGCCCCCGCTTCGCGTGTCCGGTACGCCCTCTAGGTCGCCTATCCCACCGGAGGAAGATATAGATGGGTTGGTCTGGGGGTTGGGTGTTGCTGTTAGCTCACCTGGCTCTGGGGTTCCATGTTGTTGGCTTGTTCTGTTAGCTTACCTCTCACACACATAAAGCCGGTGTCTGCTCCCTCGCAGGCACCGGCTTCACTCATCTCTTTCGTCATAATTAGCAGGAATAGCGCGTTCACATTGAGGCGCAGTCAGTTCGTTGATAGTCTACACATGGATATTTCACCAAACTGCACCACCCGCTTTGGACTGGGCAGCACCCGCCACATCTAATAGACACGATTCAACTGATACGGCGCCAGAATGTCCATCATGCGTCCACACTACACTCGCGAGAATACTTATGGCTCAATCCCCAGGAAAACCTGTGTCCTTCATCGAACGCGACCTATCTTCCGGCTCCTCTACCGGTCCCGTGCCTGCCCTTGAAGCGCAGCGCCCCTCCACAAAAACTAAGATGAGTAATACCGAACACGTCGCCAACCCCCAGAAACTGGCCGCCTACCGCACCTGGATCCCCGCCCTCATCATCTGGGCACTAGCCAGCGCAACCCACCTCGGCACCTTCGCATACTCGCTCGCAGAAGACCAGCGAAACCCCCTCAGCCACGAAAACAAAAACCACAACGGCCTCCTCTCCTACCTCAACATCTGGGACGCCGGCTGGTACCAGGGCATCTACAAGGAGTGGTACCCCACCGAACTACCCCTGCGCGCCGACGGGTCCGTATCCTTCAACTCCTGGGCATTCATGCCCCTCCACTCAATGATCAGCGGCAAAGTCGCTGACATTTTCGGCATCGAGTACCGCCTCGCCGCAGTCGGAGTCAGCCTCGCCGCCGGCCTCGCCCTGGCTGTTGTGCTCTACCGTCTCTTCATCGGTAGCCTGAACTGGCGTGACCGCGGCACCTTCGACACCCGCGCACTCGTTGGCGACGAATCCCGAAACCGCATCGCCCTGTGGGCGCTCGCCGTGTACGCATTCAGCCCCGCGAGCCCCATCTTCGTCACCGGTTACGCCGAGGCTCTTTCCACTCTGCTCCTTGCCTTGAGTGTGTGGTGTGTGGTGCGTGGCCGCTACATCCTGCTTCTGCCCGTGGCACTTCTGACGGCGCTGTCCCGCCCGCTGGGTGTACCACTCGGCGCGTTCGTAGGCCTCTGGTGGTTCTGGTGCACCGTTTCTGACTATCTTGCCCGCCGCTCCGATGACTCCTCGCAGTCTGTCCTGTCGGATGCGTGGGCTGCGTTCCGTGGACGCCTCGGTCAGCTCCTCGGCGCGCTACTGGTCTGCAGTTTCGCATTCGTGCACCCCCTGCACGCGGCTCTGCGTACCGGACGTCCCGACGCGTACCTCGCCACGGAACTCGGCTGGAGCTTCCGCAAGGTCGAAGACGGTCACCAGTACTTCGCCCAGTGGGTCCACCAATTCAACCTCTACTATGTGGGCTCCGTACCCGCCATCATCATGTGGGCCGCCCTGGTGCTCCTCATCCTGAGCTTCTACTGGTGGATGTCGCAGAAATTCACCCGCACCCTACTGCACCCCGCCCTGTGGCTGTGGACCGCCTGCTACGCCGGATACCTGTTCATCTTCTGGCTCCCGACGTCATCCACCGTACGTATTCTGCTGCCGCTGTTCCCCCTGTCGCTGCTGGTCGCCGCCTACCTGCCGAAGAGCCGCATGTACCGCCTCCTGCTGGTGCTGATGGGCTTGCTCGGCTCCGCCCTGTGGATGCGCCTACTCTGGGGCGGCCCGGACGTGATTGGCCCCGTCTGGCTGCTGCCCTAAAAGTGGGTTAGCTTGTTCTGCTGGCTTGCCTCTCGCACATATAAAGCCGGTGCCTGTTCCCTCGCAGGTACCGGCTTTTCTGTAGTCTTTTAACAAGCCACCAGGTGCCCTGTGATATAAATCTATGGGTAGATTACAGGTGGAGAGTTTGTTATACGTGTCTGGTGGGTTAATAACTGATAATCTATGGAGGACATTTCACTAAAATGCACTGCATATCCGGCTGTATAGTGCATGCTGTCCGTCGTGGCGGAGAGCTGAAATGGTTGAGATGCCGATTATCACTCACACTGACACATTGAGAATACTTATGACTAAACATCTTGGATGGATTGCTCCGTCCTCCGTCTTTTCTAAGCTCTTTTCTGGTTTTCTGACTGGTCCTGTGCCTGTTCTTGATGACCGGGGTGCTAAGTCTTCTGGAGCTGACACTTCTTCTGAGCAAAGGTTGTTACCTGCTCGCCGTACGTGGGTTTCTGCACTGCTGATTTGGGCAGCTGCCTGTGTTTTTCATCTTGCCATTTTTCTTGTTGCACATGAGCAACACAAAAATAACCACCTCGTTGGTGCAAGCCGGCGCGGTGATCTCCTCGGGTTCCTGAGTAAATGGGATGCCGACCTCTACGAGCGTATTTATACCAATTGGTATCCTCAGCATTTGCCCATGCGTCCAGATGGCACGGTGGACAACAATACCTGGGCCTTCATGCCATTACAGCCCCTCATTGCTGGTGGTGTTGCCGATACGTTCGGTATCGGATACCGTGTAGCAGCGCTTGCTTTGACCATCGTGGCAGGTTTTACCCTGGCTTATGTTCTGCACCGCCTTTTCATCGGCTGCCTCAACTGGCGTGACCGCGGCATCTTCGACACCCGCGCCCTCGTAGGGGACGAGTCCCGCAACCGCCTCGCACTATGGGCCGTCGCAGTGTACGCCTTCAGCATGGCCAGCCCCGTCTTCATCACCGGCTACGCGGAAGCACTATCCGTCCTACTGATTGCCCTGAGCGTATGGTGCGTACTCCGCGGCCGATACCTCATGCTGCTCCCAGTAGCGCTCCTCGCCGCACTATCCCGCCCGGTCGGCGTACCCCTCGGTGCCTTTGTTGGTCTGTGGTGGCTGTGGTGTACGGTGAACGACTACCGTCGCCGTCGTATCGAGGATGCATCGCACTCTGCACTGTCAGATGCGTGGGGCTCCTTCCGGGGCAGGTTCGGGCAGCTTATAAGCGCGTTGTTCGTCTGTTTCTTCGCGTTCGTACACCCTCTACATGCTGCTCTGCGAACAGGGCGTATGGACGCATATTTTGCGACGGAGCTGGGATGGAGCAACCGCAAACCCGGCGAAGGCCACCAGTTCTTCATTCAGTGGATTCTGCGCATCTACTACTACCTTGGTGGTGTGCTTCCCAAGATTGTTGTTGCAATAATCGTTATTATGGCAGTGGTGGGTTTCTATTACTGGATTTCCCGTAAGTTTAGTCGTTCCCTAATCCACCCCGCTCTGTGGCTGTGGACCGGATGCTACATGGGGTATCTTTTTATCTTCTGGCTCCCGATTTCCTCTACCATCCGCATCCTGCTGCCGCTGTTTCCGCTGGCGCTGCTGGTATCGGCATACCTGCCGAAGAGCCGCTGGTACCGTCCCGTGCTGGTTGCATTAGGCATGGCGCTGTCTATTCCCTGGATTTTGATTCTCTGGGGTGATCAGATAATGGCGGGCATCATTGTACTCGTTCCCTAAATCTCATATAGATTAAAAGCTGGTGTCCGGTTCCTGTCACGCAACAGGAACCGGACACCAGCTTTTCACATGTTATAGAGTGCTTAGCGGCCCGTATAGTCCGCGTCCGCAATATCCTTCGGCCAGTGCGCCTTGCGGAACGGCGCCCACGTGAACGCCGCCGCCACCAACAACAAACCACTCATAATGAACGCCGGAACAAAGCCCCACGCATCCGCAATCATGCCAGCCACCAGCGGGCCCAGAATCATACCGAAATCGCTACACATCTGATACACCGCCAACACCTGGCCACCACTGCGGCGAGTACCAATCACATCAGACACCGCAGCCTGAATCGACGGACCCATAAACGCCGCACCAATACCCAGACATGCCGTCAACGACACAAACACCCACGCCACCGGCGCGAAACCCATAAACGTCACCGCAGAACCCGCCAACAGCAGACCCGAAAACGCCATCACACGGCGACCAAAACGATCCGAAAAACGACCCGAGAACGTCTGCGTCAACGCATTACCAAACGAGTTCGTCGCCATCGCCAAAGACGCCAACAAAGTACCCGCAACCGAATTCGACATATCGCCACCAGTCGCCAAATACGCCGCCGCCAACGGAATAATCGACGACTGTACACCAAACACCGACCAGCCAATCGCCCAATTCGAAACCAGCGCAGAACGGTAATTCGTAAACTTCAACGCGTCACGAACCGTCATCGCAGGCAGGTCGCTCTTACCCGCAGCGCCGCCGGATGCAGCAGGCTTAGCGCCCTTACCGGATGCGCCAGCCTGGGTGGGGGAGTCCGCCGCCGACGGCAGCACCCCGGTGCCCTTACCCTCAGCCAGTGCCGCCGCCTCCATAATCGCGTCACGCTCAGCCTCCAGCGCAGCCTGCGACGGCATCAAGAACCACACAATCAGGCCCGCCGCCAGCAGCGAAAAACCATACACAATGAACGGCGCGCGCATACCAAACGGCGCCAGCGCGCTCGCAATCACCGGGCCCAGCAGGTTACCCAGCAGGAACGCCGTCGCATAATAGCCCGAAATGCGGCCACGCATATGTGCCGGGGACAAGCGCACCAGCAGGCCCATCGCAGAGACCGTGAACATGACCGAGCCGATACCCGCCACCGCACGCGAACCCAGCAGAACCCAATAATCCCAGGCAAACGCAATCATGAACGACGTCACCGACACAATCAGCATGCCAATCGTGTACACCGGACGCTCACCCCAGCGGGTAATCAGCTGACCCGCCGACGGCGCAAAAATCAGGCGCGTAATCGCCAACGCAGAAACCACCATCGTCGCCATCGTGACAGTGGCATTAAAGTTCTGCGCATAGTTCGGTAGCACCGGCGCCACCAAACCAAAACCCACCGCAATCATGAACGACGCAGCAATCAGAACCTTCAAACCGGTCGGCACACGGTTCGGATCAATCGTGCGCGGGTCAAAAACAGGCGGTGTTTTGGCAGGGTTCCTCATGCTCATCCTCGAAATCGTGCGGTGCCGTGCGGCAGCCGCGGGCCCCACCCGCAACCGCCAACCATGTGTTCGGCTAAAAAACTTAACAGTGTCCAGTCTACTCCGCCGACAGCCGGGCATGCGCGTCACCTCGACCAGCCAAACCTCCCAAACCGGTAAGCTAGTAGTGTGAACGAAACGATGATGATAATCTGCGCAATCGTGCTGGGTGTACTGGTTATCGCCGGTGTACTTTTCGCCGTTCTGCGCCGACCCAAGAAGACCGCGGACCTGCAGTCTTTGCGTCAGGAGGCGGCTAAGGCCTCCGGCGGATCGGCGGAACAACCCGAAAGCTCGGCACCTCGCGCTATTGAACTTGATATGCCCGACCCGTCCGCGGGTCGCCTGGTGCGCCTGCGTGCCCGCCTGGCACGCTCCAACAACATGCTCGGCAAGGGCCTGCTGGCTCTGCTCTCCCGCGACCGCATCGACCAGGACGTCTGGGACGAAGTGGAAGAGACCCTGTTGCTCGCCGACCTCGGTTCCGAGCCGACTACCCGCCTGGTGGAGGCGCTGCAGCAGCGCGTGCGCGTTGAGGGTACGAGTAACCCCGCCGCCGTGAAGAAGATGCTCCGCGAAGAGCTCGTGAAGATTGTTCGCCCCGACATGGACCGCGAACTGAAGACCGCCGGTAGCGACGGCAACCCCGGCGTGGTGCTGGTCGTTGGCGTGAACGGCGTCGGTAAGACCACGACCGTCGGTAAGATTGCCCGCGTGATGGTTGCTGACGGTCAGACCCTGCTCCTGGGTGCCGCGGATACGTTCCGTGCGGCTGCGTCTGAGCAGCTGACCACCTGGGGTGACCGCGTGGGCGTGAAGACCGTGCGTTCCGAGAAGGAAGGCGCCGACCCCGCATCCGTCGCATTTGACGCTGTGAAGGCTGGCAAGGAGCAGGGCGTTGACACCGTGCTCGTGGACACCGCAGGCCGCCTGCAGAACAAGTCCGGTCTGATGGATCAGCTCGGCAAGATCAAGCGCGTGATTGAGAAGGAAGCGCCGGTCACCGAGGTTCTGCTCGTGATCGACGCGACCACCGGCCAGAACGGCATGGTTCAGGCGAAGGTCTTCGGCGATATCGTGGACGTGACCGGTATCGTGCTGACCAAGCTGGACGGCACCGCGAAGGGCGGTATTGTGGTCGCCATTCAGGAGGAGCTCGGCGTTCCCGTCAAGCTCATCGGCCTGGGCGAAGGCCCGGACGACCTGGCACCGTTCGACCCCGAAGCATTCGTGGACGCACTGCTGGACTAATATCCTTTTTACTTCTGCGCCGAGAAGCCACATGTGTTTGAAACACATGTGGCTTTTCTGTTGAACTGGCCTGATACATTTTGGGGATGCCCAGAGAAGCCTCGAGAGAGTGCAAGAATTACACTCCCTCGAGGCTTGATTCCTATACATTTACTGGTAGAACAGGACGTCGCGCTGTGATGACTTCAAAATAATGTTGAGGTACGCGCGATTTCTCTCTCAATATCTCAGACGGAACGCCTGACTCCTCGATGAGACTAATCGCATGAGGAATTAGGGACGGTTCTTCGAGAGAAGAAATAAGACCTGGTTCCTTGGAACGCCATCCGTTACGAGAAACGGTAACCATTGCGTTTCGGTAGGCATCGTCTGAAAGGCGGCCCAGTTCTTTAGCCCTATACAAAAGAGCCTGCATACTGATGCCCCAATATTCCTTAAGCTCCTTCAGCTTCATCCAGCCTTGACCGTTCATGACTGTAGGCAATTCATCCTGAATGCATGCACTTGGTGCCAAAAATTCTGCGGCAAATGCATGAGCCTGAGCCTCAAGAACCTTATGACCAGGATCAGCATCAGCATGCATTACTAGGTGGCCTAGTTCATGGGCGGCATCAAAGCGTTGACGGTAGTAATCACCCTTTGTCGGGTTCAGAACTACTACTGGAGCCTCGCTACCAAAAGTGGAGTATGCATCAATTGCTGCGCTCTGGAAGGGAGCAAAGACAACGACGATACCATGGTTCTCCATAGCGCGGACAACATGTTGGACGGGCTTATTCCCTAAACCCCAATCTTTACGAACCTGCTCAGCTGCTAGACGAGGAATCTCAGAACCGGGAAGGTCAGAATCAGTCAAGATGCTGGGAAGTACCAGGTCCGGGAAATCGACATATTCACTCATTGTATGCACAACATCCTGGACAACTTGCGTATACGCTTGAGCCTGGTTGCGACTAAGCTGAGTTGTCGAGCGTAAGGACCTAAAGTGAGGTGCGCCAGAAATTAATGGGGCTTCTGAGAACTGACTTTCAAGAAAAGATGGAGCAACGCCAAGAGTTAGAGCTAGTGCGTAGACATTATCTTTAGTTGGGTTTCGGTTACCCGATTCCCAATGAGTAATAGTGACAGCGCTAACTCCAAGACTCCTAGCCAAATCGCTCTTGCGGACGCCTTGAAGTTCTCGAGCTAACGTGAGCCTCCTTGGGTCAAAGGAGAGTATGGGGGAAGAATCTTGTACAGACATAATGCTTTCGCGGACAAAGAGTGTGGTGTATGAGTCATAACAGCTCCTACTCGGCTGCCTTCTTCAGCTTAACATGAGCGTCAGGAACTGCCGGGGCCTCAGGATGGGTCGTAGACTGAACTTCTTCCTGCGCGGAATCGATGGCGGCAAGGAATTTCGACGATGCTGCATGATCGAGTACATCAATGGTCCATACCCAAGGGCTCTGGTTGCGACGTTCGACCGGAGCAGGTAGACCAAGGGCAAACTCCTTAAGTTCACCTTCGGGGGAAATATTATACGCTACTACCAAAATGGGGAGACGCAACGGCAAATCTTCGACGAGATCATCCAACCCCGGAATATCGAGAGTGTCCTGAACGTAGTGATTCGTTGCTGAAATAATTCGCTTTTTCGTGCTGCTCTCCCAACGAATCTTGTCAATGCCACCGAAGCGGTTAGCGCTTTGCATTACCAGGGAGCAACAGGTGCTGACCTCCCAATAGGGCATGTTCTTGTACGAATCACTGCGGTAAAGACCACGCCGACGGCTCAATGCAGTGAGAAGCGGATATGCTTCCTGCGGAAGGTCAGTTGCCAAAGCGTTGAGATTCTTAGTGATAGGTTCATTTTGAAATGAGACAAACTTATCACCGGTAAGGGTGACACGATTAAGATTTTCAGCAACAAGCTCGTAGTGGTTCATGCCCTTGCTGGCGTTCCGTGCATGTTCAGGGTAGTCCGGGTTATTCGCTGCAAGCTGGATAATCTTTGCCGCAGTGGCCAGAGTATCCAAAACCCCGAGGTCTTTAAGCCAGTCCTCCATGACCTTCTTGTTGCTATAGGGAGAGTGGGACATTATTAACTCCTTTGAAAAATATTGTTTGAAAATTAACTAAATAATACACTGCGATTCTATCATTAACAACTGATGGGTGCTTATATGTGTCTATGGCGGGTATGGTGAAGGCGATAAAAACACTCCGAAGCCCATAATGACGACGGGCAGCACACGATGCGGGGCTCTGGGATATTCTGAAATTAGAAGATGCGTAGAAAGAAGACGCCCCAACCCCTCAGGCGGCACCGCGCATCGCACACCATACAACCCAGTTCACCCCGAACCTCAGCGAAGGAGCTACCATGGCAGCCACCAACCTCCCCGGAACTCTTCCCGCCCCCAACTACCAGCCCACCTACCGCTCCAACGGCGCGTGCGACGACCTCGGCAAGCTCGTTGCACCGTACAGCCTTTCGCGCGCCCAGCTGGCTGAGGCTACCGGCATCGCTGACGAGGCTACCGTGAACAGCTGGGTTGAGCAGTGCCGCCTCGACCTCGCTGCGGATGCGCCCGCACCCCTCGAACCCGTGCTGCGGTACCTGGACGAAAACTACCTTCCCGACCCCGCAAACTGGCCCGGCAGCAACCCCTACGACGAGTTCGTCCTTGAGAACATTGCCGCCCGCATGCTGGCACGCGTTGTTGCCGAGACCTTCGGTGCTGACCGTTCGGGCAACTACCGCGACCTGCTGTTGCTGATTGCAACCCTCGTGCTGATCGCCCGATGCTGGGCTGGCACCGATGAGGCTTTCCTGACCCTGCTCAACGCCGAGCCCACCGCGGAGGCGGAAGAGTACCTGCAGGAGGCTATCGCGAACGCCCCCGAGTCCCTGCACCCCCTCCTGACTGAGCTTCTGCTGCCCGACCTGCGTGAGGCACGCGGCACCTTCACCGCCGCCGAAGCGCAGCTACTCACCGGCTACGCGCTCGCCGCCGGATACTACGCGGGTGAGCACCCCTACGAGACTCTGAACGGCATCCACGTTGCGTTTGCCGCAGATGACCGTACCCTGCCCGACGATGAGCTGATGAGCCGTGTTGAGGACGTTCTCAAGGCTAACTTTTCCGCCGCCCGAGCGGAATCCGGCGCTGCTGACAAGAACCAGGAGCCGCACCACGTCACCCTGCCCGGCAACCAGGACGGCTACGAAACCGCCGCGCACCTGATCGCCGCCCTGCCGCAGGCACACGACGCTATCGCTTTCAGCACCCCTGAGGGTGATGACGCGGAGGCGCTCGCCGCCGACCGCCGCGCCGCCTTCACCCTGTACTTGTGCTACCTGATGCTCGGTGATGACGATTCCTTGGAGCAGCGCGCCGCTGAGCTGTACCGCGCCAGCCGTGAGAACTAGCTAGACGCTGAAAAGCCACATGTGTTTCGAAAAGCCACGTTTTTGGTGGCTTCTCGAAACACATGTGGCTTCTCGCTGTTAATGGTGGTGGGTGTGGTGTGGTGGGATTATTCTCAACGGTGACTGTGCACGGCGAATTTACACAGCTACGGGCTGTTCCGCGCGAATCGCGCTGTAGGTCGCGTCGCTGACGGTTACGCCGTACTGATTGGAGGCGAGGCGCAGAATCTCCTCAACGGTGTAGATGCGGAATACGCCGCCTCCGGTTGCCTTAGCGTATTCACGCAGCAGCTGACGGTTCGCGAGCTGACGCACGGGTTCGCTGCCCGATGCGGCGCGTACCTGCTGACCGTTGCGCAGCCAGGTGTCGCGCACACCACCGGTGACGAAGACGCAGTCGGTGCCTTTCACGCGGGTGGTTGCTTCGGCAACGCACTGGTTCCAGAGCGCGAAGTCGGCGTCAAAGCTGGCGTTAGCGAGCAGCGGGTGGCCCTGTGCGAGGGCTTCGCGGCACTGCTGTTCGTGGCGTTCGGGGCTGGGCACGGCACCCACGTGTCCGGTGAAGATGCGGTTTAGTCGCGGCAGGATCGTGTCATCTTCGCGGCGTGCCATGTTGATGGATCCGGTGTCGGTGGTGGGTTCAAGGATCTTCATAATCTGCGCGATGGAGTGGTCCAGCTGGTGCGTGACTGAACGCAGTGCGCTCCAGGGGGAGTTGCGTTCTTCGGGCAGGGTTTCTTTGAAGGATGCGAGTGCTGAGCGGACGCGGTCTGCGGCGGCGGGTACGGGGGAGGCGCCGTCGAGCGCTGCCCAGAATTCTTTGAGTGCCTGGTGGGGGAGGAAGGCATGTCCGCGCAGCTGCGAGTAGACGCGGAGGATTTCGTCGCTAATGTAGGTTGGGTAGTTGTAGAGGCTTGCAAGCGCGGTGGAGTCGAAGGCGACGAGAATTCCGGGGTGAATGGAAGTCAGCGGGGCGCGATCGAGTTCCTTGTACTCGACGAAGTCTGAGTACAGGGTGCGTGCTTGACGGGTGATTGACATGAATCCCCTCCGGGTATCGAGTATGGTCGGTCAAATGCGAGTGCCGGAGAAGTCGAGGAGAATAATCCATTCCAGTGTATCGGCCTTCTTTGGCAGGTGATGGAGTTTCGGTATAAATATTTTGTTTATTACGTTCGTATCTAACCCGATGACGCGTTATTGCATGTCAGAGTCATTTTCGGGTCTGTGTTGTGGCTGTGAATTTCACTGCGTATCTCTATGTTGTGCGGTTTTGTTTTCACAGTCATGAGCAGTATAGAACAAAAACATGCATTAAGATGCAAAATCTGCGTGGTGGCTCAAAAATGACGAAAGAAAACTCCTCCCACCTGCACATAGGATGCATATAACACACCCGGGACAAGGCGAGAAAGTAGATGAACATTTATTCCCTCCTGTAGACTTTAAGTGATTCAAATTTGATAAAGGAGAAGAGTAATGTCAGAGCTGACCACTCAAAATCAGGCGGAGGAGCAGGGCCCGGCCCGCACTGTCGTCGTAGCAGAAGACGAGGCACTGATTCGCCTCGACATCGTTGAAATTCTGAAGGACCAGGGTTTCGATGTTGTTGCAGAAACCGATAACGGCAAGACCGCCGTCGAGCTAGCGCAGAAGCACCGCCCCGACCTCGTCCTCATGGACGTGAAGATGCCGATCATGGACGGCATCACCGCAGCTGAAGAAATCGCGAAGGAGCAGATTGCTCCCGTCGTTCTGCTGACCGCTTTCAGCCAGAAGGAACTCGTTGACCGTGCCGTTGAGGCAGGCGCTATGGCGTACGTCGTCAAGCCGTTCTCCCCGAACGACCTGGTTCCCGCAATCGAGGTGGCAATCAGCCGCTACGAGCAGATTCGCGCTCTCGAGAAGGAAGTTGGTACCATCCGCGACCAGTTCGAGACCCGCAAGCTGGTTGACCGCGCAAAGTCGCTGCTCATCACCAAGATGAACCTGACTGAGCCGGAAGCCTTCCGATGGATTCAGAAGACCTCCATGGACCGTCGCCTGTCCATGCGCGAAGTCTCCGACACCATCATCAAGCAGCTCTCCTAAATACGAGACGTACACAGTACAGATCGGTACAGGTACGAACGCACGCTACGGCGAAGACTAGGAATCGCCGCTGAGCACACACGGCTGGTGCATTGATGAACCAGCGCCTTATTCATGACACACAAACGCCCCACCCCTCACGATGAAGCTGAGGGACGGGGCGTTCGTGTTTAACGGTTCTCGTGTTTAACAGTTCCCGGGTGTGCGTTGTAAACCGGTCGCTTAGCGCGGGCGGGAACCCAATGCTACACGGAACTTAACGCAGGTAGCGGTTCAAATCGTCTTCGTCATTGTTCGGGCCGCTGATGGGGCGGTCCGTGGGGGAGCCAGCCCAGAGCATGCCGCCGGTACCGAGCATTACGCCCAGCCACCAGAAGCTGCCGGGGTTGTTGATGGCGGTCACCAGGCACACCAGCATCACGCCGATTGCGATGGGCAGGACAATGCGCTTGGCGCGCACAATCTTCGGGTAACGCTTGAAATAGGGGGTGCGCTCGCGGGCCATGGTGCTCCTTCTGGTCGTACCTTCTGGTGGGGTGTTGGCGGGGTGCCGTGTACCCCGTGCTTCTACGATTTTAGGCTACTTGCTGAAGTTGTAGGACGTTAGGCGGTGGGAGTTTATGCAGTGGGGCGGGGAATCAGCATGTTGGTGATGCGTGCGGTGCAGGTGGTGCGGCCGCGCTCATCCACAATGTCGATGGAGTGGATGCACAGGGTGCGTCCGAGCTTGATGGCGGTGCAGGTTGCGGTAACCACGCCGGAGACTGCCGGGCGCACGTGGGTTGCGTTGATGTCCACGCCGACTGCTACGAGGTTTTCGCCGCCGTGCACGCCCGCGGAGAGCGATCCGAGGGTCTCTGCAAGGACCACGTTGGCGCCGCCGTGCAGCAGGCCGATGGGCTGGGTGTTACCGGCGACGGGCATGGTCGCGACGGTGCGTTCTGCGGTGAGTTCCTGGAACTTAATGCCCATGGCGGGGATGAGCTCGCCCAGGCCGCGGGGGAAGTAGGGGTGCAGGTGTTCGGGGATGCCGCTTTCGGTCAGCTGTGCCTTGATTTCTTCTGCGGTGAGGGTGGTGGGTGCTGCCGCGCGGACGGGTGCGTGGTGTGTGTTGTTTTCAGTCATGACTTCCAGTGTACTCCTCGGTTTTTGTTGCTTTAGGCGGGATAGCTTTTCGCGAGTGCTTCCGGGTACGGGTCAGCCCCGCCTCCTGAACTCAGGAGGCGGGGCTGAAAAACGCTATGGAAGCGGAGAGGACTAAGCGGAAATAGCTTCTGCCTTTTCGATGTCCTCGTCGCGGATTTCCTTATCGGGGTTCGCTCCGATTGCCTTGGAGATGCGTTCGGTCAGGGTTGCGATGGTCGCGTCACCGGTCACGTTGGTCGCGGTGCCGAAGGAATCCTGAGCCAGGTACAGAGCAATCATCAGGGCAATCATGGAGGAGTCAAAGCCAAGCATGGACTCCAGCAGACCGATTGCGGTCATCACGCCACCGCCGGGAACGCCGGGAGCGGCAACCATCATCACGCCGAGCACAAGAATCATGGGAACCAGCGAACCGAAATCGGGGCTCTTACCGGTCATGAACAGCACAGCCACCGCGCAGGAGGTAATGGTGATCATGGAGCCGGAGAGGTGAATGGTTGCGCACAACGGAATCGCGAAGTCCACCACGCGAGCAGAGATGCCAGCCTTCTTTGCAGAACGCACGGTCACCGGGATGGTCGCAGCCGAAGACTGGGTGCCGATTGCGGTGAAGTACGCGGGCATCATGGTCTTGAGCATCTGGATGGGGCTACGGCGAGACACCGCGCCAGCCACCGAGTACTGCAGAGCCAGGGTGACCCAGTGCAGAATAATCACCATGACGAACACAAGACCGAAGACGGAGAGGATCTTCGCCACCTGACCGGCGAGGGTCATGTTCGCGAACACGCCCACAATGTGCACCGGCAGCAGGGGGATAATCACGTAGCTGAGCATCTTCTCAACGATGACCTGGAAGTCCTCGAAGAGGTTCAGCATTGCGCGGGTCTTCAAAGCGGTAATGCCCAGGCCCAGGATGAAGGAGAGAATCAGGGCGCTCAGCACGCCCATAATCGGGGTCAGCTGAATGGAAACGTAACCGGTGGAGAGGGCGTTCTCGGGGTTATCGAAGGAGGCGAGCTGCTGACCCTTCAGGATGATGGGGTAGAGCAGCAGTGCGCAGGTCAGTGCCAGGAAGCCAGCAAGGATGCTGGAGATGTACGCCAGACCCACGGTGATGCCGAGCATCTTGCCCGCACCCTGCGCGAGGGAACCAATGCCGGGCACGATGAAACCGATAATAATCAGCGGAATCGCGAAGCTCAGGAAGGCACTGAATACGGTAGAGAAGGAGACGAAGAGCTGCACAATGAGGTCGGTGGGGATGGCTGCGCCTGTTGCGTCATTGATGCCGCTAATCATTCCGGGGGTCAGCAAGCCGATGAGTACACCCGATGCAATCGCGATGAGAATCCATACGAGAAGGGGTAGTTTTTTGAGTGCCTTCATAGTTTCCTAAATGAGGGTTCGTTGTGTGTTATGCGCGGGATGTGCCCTCACGGTCCGGTGGATCCTGCCGGTGAATTCTGGGTAGAGTTCTGCCTATGAATACACGGGGTGTGGGGGTTCCTACGCTGGAGGCGATAATAAGGTTATATATTATCTGGAAACTGTATTATTATCCACCTCACATAGTGGCTTGGGGCACAATTTTTGGGAGAAAACTCACCAAACGCCCCCCACCGGCACCTACATATGAGGTAAAACTCTTTCCACACACCCTGTTATTCCGCTATATGGCACAGCACCGGCACCCAACACAGCACCGACACCCAACACAGCGCGGGCGCCTCCCCACAGGGCTAACCAGTAGCCACCGAAACTAGCCCCCCCCGAACCCAGCCGTCACGAAGCCAACCACCAAGAAAACTCAGACTCGATACACTAGAGGAGTGACTACAGAGAACAAAACCCTCCTGCTCATTGACGGACACTCCCTCGCCCTACGCTCCTTCTTCGGCATCTACACCATGGCCGAAAAGACCGGACAGCACATCTTCGTGCGCAGCGACGGCCAGCACACCGAAGCCGTCCATGCCTTCCTCTCCACCCTGCTGAGCATCATCAAAGACAACCAGCCCAGCCACATCGCCGTAGCCTTTGACCTGCCCGGCGGCACCTTCCGCACCGCCGAATACGGCGAATACAAGGGCGGCCGCAACGCCATCCCCGAAGCCTTCAACGGCCAGATTGACCTCATCAAAAAGATGCTCGGCGCGCTCAACATCCCCGCGCTCACCTACGAAAACTACGAAGCCGACGACATCGTCGCAACCCTCACCCGCCGCGGCACCGAAGCCGGCTACAAGGTCCTCATCCTCTCCGGCGACCGCGACATCTTCCAGCTCGTCACCGACGACGTCACCCTGCTCTACCCGGTCACCACCGGCCCCTCCAAGGGTATTCAGCGCATGGACCCCGCCGCCGTCGAAAAGAAAACCAAAGTACCCCCGCACATGTACCCCGACCTCGCCGCCCTCACCGGCGAACAGGCGGACAACCTGCCCGGCGTACCCGGCGTGGGCCCCGGTTTCGCCGCCAAATGGCTCGGCGAATACGGCTCCCTCGACGCCGTCATCGAAAACAGCGACAAAATCGGCGGCAAGAAGGGCGAAGCACTACGCGAAAACATTGACAACGTAGTACGCAACCGCCGCCTCAACCAGCTCGTCAACGACCTCGACCTGAATGTCACCCTCGAAGACACCGCATTCACCCCCGACCTGGATGCACTCAACACCTTCTTCGACGAAGTAGAGTTCCGCACCATCCGCAAGCGCGCCGCCGACACCCTCGGCCCCATCGTGCGCGCCGCCGGAACCGCAGGCTCTGCAAGCTCCGCCGCAGAGGCAGGGGAGGAGGGTGCCACCAAGAAGGCACCCACCGGCCCCGTCTACGCACCCATTGCCACCAGCGCACCCACCAAAAACGCAGACGCAACAGCATTCCGCGCCTTCTGCGCCGCCGCAGCCGAAGAAAACTACGGCAACGACGAACAGGGCGCGCCCATCGCCGTACCCGAACGACTCGAAGGTGCCGTGACCCTCTACCCGGTCACCAACCTGCCCGTAGCGCGCCCCGCCATCGGCGACGCACCCGCCGTCAAGGTCACCAAAACCAAGATCCGCGCCGCCGAAGAAAACCCCGAACTGCTCGGCGTGCTCCTCACCAGCAAGAGCACCAGCCTCTGGATCGATACCCGCACCATCGACCCGGAACTCGACTCCGCCCTCGCCGCCTGGCTCTCCGACGAAGCAGCCCGCAAAATCGTCATGGACCTCAAAAACCAGCGCAAACTCCTGCGCGCCTACGGCTACGAACTCGCCGGCGCCGTCGAAGACCCCGCTCTGTCCTCCTACATGTGCGGATTCATCCCCACCGCAACCCGCAAGCTCTTCTCTGAACGCATGGAAGACCTCGCCGAACGCTACCTCTGGATCCCCAAGGACCCCTACGCGCAGCTCGTCTTCCAACCCGAAGAAGACGAGGCAGAACCCTCCCTCTTCAGCCTGCCCGGCGAAGCCGAACCCGTCGATAACCTGCGCTACTTCACGCAAATCAGCCGCATCATCCACGAACTCGCGCGCCTGTTGCACTACGAAATGGAAGAGCACGGCCAGCTGAAGGTCTACGAAGAAATCGAACTGCCGCTACTCTACGTCCTCGCAGACATGGAGCAGGCAGGCATCGCCGTCTCCGACGCGCTCCTGGCCGAACTGCACGACACCTTCTCCGCACGCGCTAACCAGGCGCAGGACGCCGCACGCACCATCATCGGCGACACCGTCCAGACCGACGACGGCGAAGAACCCCTCAACCTCGCCTCCGTCAAACAGCTGCAGACCGTGCTCTTCGACAAGCTCGCCCTGCCGCACACCCGCAAAATCAAATCCGGCTACTCCACCGACGCCGAATCCGTCACCGAACTGCTCACCAAAATCTCCCCGGAGTCCGACGGTGCCGCATTCCTCGGTGCGCTCGCCGCCTACCGCGACAACATCAAACTCGTACAGACCGTCGAAGGCCTGCAGAAAGCAGCCGCCGACGACGGACGCGTGCACACCACCTTCCAGCAGGGTGCCGCCGCCACCGGCCGCCTCTCCTCGACCGCGCCGAACCTGCAGAACATCCCGATCCGCACCGAAGAAGGCCGCCGCATCCGTGGAGCCTTCATCGTCGCGCCCGCACCCGTCGACGGCGTGGAGTACGAGGGTCTGCTCACCGCCGACTACTCGCAGATCGAAATGCGCATCATGGTGCACCTCGCCGCCGACGAGAAGCTCATCGCAGCCTACGAAGCGGGGGAGGACCTGCACCGTTACGTCGGCTCCGAAGTCTTCGGCGTAGCCCCCGAAGAAGTCACCCCCGAACAGCGTTCCAAGGTCAAGGCAATGTCCTACGGCCTGGCATACGGCCTGTCCCGCTTCGGCCTCGCCAAGCAGCTGAACATCAGCTCCGACGAAGCAGGCGAACTGCGCACCAACTACTTCAAGCGCTTCGGACGCGTGGGACGCTTCCTGCGCGGCGTGCTCAAGCAGGCACACCAGGACGGCTACACCGAAACCATTTTCGGCCGCCGCCGCGTGCTGCCCGACCTGGACTCGCCCAACCGCGTACGCCGTGAAGCCGCCGAACGCGCCGCCCTCAACGCCCCGATTCAGGGCACCGCCGCGGACATCATCAAGATCGCCATGATCAACATTCACCGCCGCCTGCGCGAAGAGGGCCTGAAGACCCGCATGCTGCTGCAGGTGCACGACGAAATCATCCTCGAAGTCGCCACCGGTGAGCGTGAAGCCGCCGAACGCGTGCTCGTCGAGGAGATGAGCGGTGCCGCCTCCCTGCGTGTTCCTCTGGATGTGCAGGTCGGCTGGGGTAAGTCCTGGCAGGAGGCGGGCCACTAGGCGCGTTTCTTCCCTTTGGCTCCGCTTGGAAAGACGGTGCTCAGCTTTGCTCCGCTTGGAAAGACGGTTATCGTCCTCGTTCCTACAGGGGCACCCGCCCTCGCTTCGCTTCGGGCACCCTGATGTCACTACGGACGATACCGCCTTTCCGCGCTGGGGGTAGCAGGTCACCGAGCGGGTGCGGCCGCGTTTTCCGGGTAGCTGCTCAGCGAGCCGCTCTTGGCCCCGCTACCGGAGCGTGCCGGTGCACCTTCCGGAAGCGACATCAGGGTACCCTCTCGGGTGCTCTCCGCAGCGAAGCAAGGAGAGAGCGGAGCGCCCGAGAGGGTGGGTTCCCCTGTAGGAGCGTAGGAAGGTGCGCACCGGTCGCATCCTTGGGTGGGGAGAGGAACGAGGACGGGCGCCGTCCCCTCCGCAAACCACAACGTAAACCACAAGTTCAAAACCGCAAATAAGTACGGGAATCCCGGGCGCGTAACCATTGACGACACGCCCGGGATTCCCGTACACTATTAATCGCGTGTACCAACGTACGGGTTTTCTATGCTCTTTTTCTCCTTAAGAAAACGGGCACAGACCGCTCGCACACCCTGCTGAGAGCATCTGCTTCCGGTGGGTGGTACACATTGTAAGTATCCGTCAGCTCGACGTTTCCTCACCCCGTTCAAAGGCGTTAGCGGCCCTATGCCGTGCGCGCCGGGGTGAAAAAGTGAGCCGGTCGGCGCCTCCACTCGGGGGTGTTGAACGGCGAACCGGCAGCGTCGACCTATTAGAAATCCAATTGGAGCCCTCACTACATGAGCACCAACATCCCTCAGGTCGCAATCAACGACATCGGCGACGAGCAGGCATTCCTCGAGGCAGTCGAGAAGACCATCAAGGTCTTCAACGACGGCGATCTCGTCTCCGGCCAGGTCGTTAAGATCGACCACGATGAGGTTCTGCTCGACATCGGTTACAAGACCGAAGGCGTCATCCCCTCCCGCGAGCTGTCCATCAAGCACGACATCGACCCCTCTGAGGTTGTCGAGCTCGGCTCCGAGGTTGAGGCACTCGTCCTCACCAAGGAGGACAAGGAAGGTCGCCTGATCCTCTCCAAGAAGCGCGCACAGTACGAGCGTGCATGGGGCGACATCGAGAAGGTCAAGGAAAACGACGGCGTCGTTACCGGTACCGTTATCGAGGTTGTCAAGGGTGGCCTCATCCTCGACATTGGTCTGCGTGGCTTCCTGCCCGCATCCCTCGTTGAGATGCGCCGCGTCCGCGACCTCGCACCTTACATCGGTCAGCAGATCGAAGCTAAGATCATCGAGCTGGACAAGAACCGCAACAACGTTGTTCTGTCCCGCCGTGCATACCTGGAAGAGACCCAGTCCGCAGTCCGCTCCTCCTTCCTCAACGAGCTGGAGAAGGGTCAGGTCCGCGAGGGCGTTGTCTCCTCCATCGTCAACTTCGGTGCATTCGTGGACCTGGGTGGCGTGGACGGTCTGGTTCACGTTTCCGAGCTGTCCTGGAAGCACATCGACCACCCGTCCGAGGTTGTCGAGGTTGGCCAGCCCGTTACCGTCGAGGTTCTCGAGGTGGACCTGGACCGCGAGCGCGTGTCCCTGTCCCTCAAGGCAACCCAGGAAGATCCGTGGCAGGCATTTGCTCGCACCCACGCTCTGGGTCAGATTGTTCCCGGCAAGGTCACCAAGCTCGTTCCCTTCGGTGCATTCGTGCGCGTTGAGGACGGCATCGAGGGCCTCGTCCACATCTCCGAGCTGGCAACCCGCCACGTTGATCTGGCTGAGCAGGTCGTCTCCGTTGGTGAAGAGGTCTTCGTTAAGATCATCGACATCGACATGGACCGCCGCCGCATCTCCCTGTCCCTCAAGCAGGCAAACGAGGGCGTTGACCCCAACGCTACCGAGTTTGACCCCGCTCTGTACGGCATGGCTGCAGAGTACGACGAGGCTGGCAACTACAAGTACCCCGAGGGCTTCGACCCCGAGGCTAACGAGTGGCTGGAAGGCTTCGACGCACAGCGCGAGGCTTGGGAAGCACAGTACGCAGAGGCACAGGCTCGCTTCGAGGCTCACAAGGTTCAGGTTGCTAAGGCTCTCGAGGCTGACGCAGAGGCTGCAGCAGCAGCTCCCGCAGCAGCTGAGCCCGCACCGACCTCTTACTCCTCCGAGGAGCCCGCTTCCGCAGGTACCCTCGCATCGGATGAGGCACTGGCTGAGCTCCGCAAGAAGCTGACCGGCAACTAATCTGCCGCTCAGATGAGCACTCATCAGGCGTAATAGCCGATAGGTAACCCCCGCGTGGGGTGCCTAGAGCAGAGGAACCCCCTCACCTCCCGTTTGGGAGGTGAGGGGGTTCTTTGCGTTATTGGGGGCCGGGTGAGTCGGGGTTGGGGGACGTTGGGAGCCGGGGTACGTGCCCGGTGTTGCTGTGCTCTGTATTGCTGCGCCCCGTGTTGCTGGGGAGGATTTTAGGCGGCGGTCATCTGCTCCCAGACGGCGCGCACCTGCTCGGCGGTTTCCTCCAGCGAGCCGCCATTATCGATAATCCAGGTTGCGACCGCCTCACGCTGCTCGTCGGTTGCCTGCGCGGCGATGCGGGCGCGCGCATCCTCCTCACTCATGCCGCGTGAAGATACGAGGCGCTGCAGGCGAGTCGCCAGGGGAGTGCGCACCACGACCACGCCCTCAAAAGCGGACGGGTCGCCGGTCTCCACGAGCAGAGGAATATCCTCCAGCACCACGCCGCTAAAACCGGGTTCGGACTGCGCCTGCTCCACCAGCTGTGCGGCACGCTCACGAATAGCGGGATGCACAATTGCGTTCAGACGCAGGCGCGCCTGCTCATCATTGAACACGATACGCGCCAGGGCGGGGCGGTTGAGGCGGCCGTCCTCATCGAGCAGATGCTCACCGAACTCCGCGACCGTGCGGGCGAGCACCGCCTCGCCGGGCTCCATGAGGGAGCGGGAGATAGCGTCCGCATCCACCAGGAACGCGCCCTGCTCAACGAAGAGGGAGGCGATGGTGCTCTTGCCGCTGCCGATACCGCCGGTGAGGGCGTAACGGCGCAGGGCAGTGGAGGCGGGGGAAGAAGGCTGGGACATGGACGGTGCTCCTGACGGGCTGTGCCACAATAGATAGGTACTGATTAGAGGAGGACACATGCAGGAAGAAACTCGCGCCAACCGATACCTTGTGCCGCGCGGCGATGAGCCCTATGAGAGCCTCCTCGAAATTAAGCGTAGCGAATTTATCGGTCACATCAAGCGCGTGAGTACCGTTGAGGAGGCGCGCGCCTACATTGAGTCGGTGCGCAAGACCTACCACGATGCCCGCCACGTGTGTTCGGCGTTCATTATTGGTGCTGACCGCGATATTCAGCGTTCCTCCGATGATGGTGAGCCCGCCGGTACCGCCGGTGTGCCGATGATGCAGGCGCTGCTGGCGCGTCAGACCCGCGAGGACGGCACCACCGACCTGTCGGATGTGGTTGCGGTGGTCGTGCGCTATTTCGGTGGCATTAAGCTTGGCGCGGGCGGTTTGGTGCGCGCCTACACTGATTCGGTGGTGCAGACCCTGGATGGTGCGCTATTCGATTCGCGTGAGCGTCTGCGTGTGGGTCAGGTGCCCAGTTCGCATGCGGATGCTGGCCGCCTGGAGAACGAGATTCGTGCCGCCGGTCTGAATGTGCTGGGTACCGAGTACGGTGCGGAGGGTGCCACGATTTCCTTGGGCGTGTTTGACCGCTCGGAGGAGCTGGCGCGTGCCGAGGAGCTGGTGGTGAGCCTGAGTTCCGGTGCGGCGAGTGTGACCTGGGGGGACACGCAGTGGGTGGATTTGCCGGTCTAGGTTACCGCTCCCTATATTCTCGGTCTTAGATTTCCGGTCCCAGATTTTCGGGCTAGAGCGCCTGCCTAAAGCCCCCAAAACCCAAAAGATAGTCCAACCTTAGTTAATAGTTACTCTAACCCTAGTAATTGCCCGCTAAAGCTGATAGCCTAAAAAGCGTTGCGGAACGCACACGCCCCTCCACGGCACGGGCAACGGGTTCGTCACCAGCGGTAACCCAGCCCGGCGCCTCCACGAGGCAACGCGTGCGCCCGCACCGACGGGCAGGGCTCAACGCTGACATCTCAGCGCCGAGAACTGGGTACTATCTCAGCGCTGAGGTCCTGATGCTGACGTCTTGAAGCTATAGCTTAGTTGCTCAAGGAACGAGGCACAGCTGTATGCCGGTACTATACGATCCGGCAGACGGTAGTGTGTGCACGAACCATCTGCCGGTAGGCGCTGAGCCCCGCCCGTCACCTTACGAAGAATCAGCTAACGAACGCTCTGAAGAGCTCAAGGTCGTGAAAACGTGACGCAGTCGGGAACCTACTATCAACAAGTAGACGAACAAGCAGGCAAAAACTCATCAGAGCAGTCCGCGGGCAGCCGCGGCGGCACCGCAACTCTCAACCGCCAGGGAGCGCGCCTCCCCACGAGGGGCACCGTCGAGCAGCTTGAACCCGCCACCGTCGCCCAGCTGCTTAACGCCTATCGCCAGCAGAACCTCGGTACCCTACTGAGCGTGCTCACGCAGCGTCCGGCAGAATTTGCTCGCCAGCTTGGCAGGCTCTGCCGCGTCTTCCCCGAACATGTTCACGCTATCGCCCAGGCGTTCGGCGCCGTGGGTCGTGCCCTGCCCATTGACGAGCTGGTGCGCCTGCACAACCGCTACTCCAACGCCGCCCGCGGAGTTGGCGAACACCTCAGCCTGGACAACTCCGGCGTGGCGCACCTGGTTCAGAGCCCAGCACTGAGCCGTGAAGGTGCGGGCCACCTGCTCATGGCGGTTGAACTCTGCCTCGCCGGCAGGATGCGCGGGCTCACCATCGCCATGCCCTCCACCGAGGCGTTCACCCCGGCTGATCAGGCGCCGAGCCTCGGCTCCTGCAACCCCGCCCTGGACGGTGCCCTCAACGCTTTTGAACCGGCAGGCTGGGAGCCGTTCTCCCTGGACGGCAGCGAAGTGCTGCTCGCGACCGGTGTGCGCGATGTACCCGACGGCTATGAGCTGTCCCTCTGGCTGCTCGATGACGACTATCAGTGCCGCGCCCGCATTGAGCGAGGCGCCCCGCAGGTGTGCGTGGCAAGCTTCTACGATGAAGAAGTCATCACCCGCACCGTGGAAGAAACCGGGTCGGGCGAAGCCGGTCTGGTCGAGAACTACCGCGTGGAGGAGTACGCGGAACTGGACTTCCTCAACGCCATGGACCGGCAGGTACGCTACGTGGCGGTCACCGCCGCGGTGGGGGAGCCGCTGCTGTCTGTACTGAACGAGAAGAGCGCGGTGCCGAATAGTATTCCCGACCCTGCCGCTTTTGCGAACGGTGCGGGCGCCTCCCGGTTCGCGAGGAGTGCCCGCCCGGATATCCGCACCGCCGCCGTGGTCGGTAAGGGCCTGCGCACCATCAATCACCGCGGCATGCTGCCGGTGTTGAGCGTGCCGAACCGCACCGTGTGCGCGGTGATTGACCTGTACAAGCAGCGCATCTGCGTGCCGGGTGTGGGTATTCCGCGCGGGCTGAGCGTGGAGGATGAAGAGCGCACCATGCAGCTGATTTTGAGCGCCCTGAACGGGTACCTTCCGCTGACGAACCGGGCGCTGATGAGCCTCGCCGGAGCCACCGTGGAGGTGCGCTAACATGATGCGAACTTCACTTCTTGAATATCGTACTAATCTATGGAACACTATAGAGCATAGGGTAAAAGGCTGACCTGAGGATACACCTAGCGTGTAGGGTATAGTGGACAGCTCCATGGCGGATTAGCTGGGAATAGCATAAGCCATGGACCCTAGATAAGAAGCTTACTGACCTCCTTCAAGCTGATTCGTCTCGTAAGTATGGCAAAACTCCCCGAATAGTTTGTAGAGCGTTACATCATCAGATGTCCTCCTAGCCCTATAACGAAATGTTAAGTGTGCGATTGCATCCGGTAGCCACAGTAGATGCTCGTACTCAGGGCTGATATGCGTGTGACGAATCTTGTTTCGGCTGGTCTGCTCGTGGTTAAGTCGCTTAAGTAGCGCTTTATCTAAACAGTTATCACAGGCGCACTTATTCTTAAGACTATGTCCCTTGACTTCTTCGAAGATTAGAGCTGAGGCCGGTTCATCTTTTAGTATTTCGACCAGCTTTTTAATGCAAGCTTCTCGGGCCTTGCGCTCAAATGCCTTCTTTTGCCGCTTAGAGCCTATCTGTGGGGCTGTGTAGGTGGTTGCACCGGTTCGCACTTTTCCATCTTTCAGGGCACGCTGAATGAGCGTCGCCATTTTCTGATTTTCCGAGAGCTTATTGGATAAGCCGATGAACTCGTTGTTGCAATCTTTACCATTGGCGTGATACCACCCTTTGAAGGCTTTATCTGCTTCCTTGCGCAGGGACTCAAGATGGTTTGAATCGATTGAGACGAATCCTAATACATAGTGAAAAATCCCATTCTTATCCTTCTCATAGGACTCATCTATAAAGACAATGGTCTTGGAATCGGAATAGAGCTTGCTGAGGTTCTTATTCACTCTCATAGCCTCCAACGGTGTAGGTGATGTGGATGGGGAAATTGTGACCGTAGTCGCGTGAATCATAGATTCCTCTTCGTTGTGTGTAGTGATGGGGTTGTCTGTTGCGGTTTGGGGACTTGGGGTGAAATTATGCGATATTTCGAGTGGGGTGGGTGTCGCGCTCGGCTTTGTGGAGTGACTTGTAGTTGTTGTTTGGGTGGTCATAGCTGAAATCTGCTCCTTAAAAGTAGGGTTAGCATCGGGTAGGTTCTCCTGTGGCAACAATGTGCGCTCCTTATTGTGTGTTGGTGCTGGGGTAGTAGGGAAGGTGGATAGTGGCGGGCCCCTGGTGGACGGGTGTATATTGCTCAATTTCGCCGCTCCTTTTCGGGTAGTGCAGTGGATCTTGCGTTGGTTATTTGCATATCGCCAAAAATATGTGGTACACTATAAGTAAGGATGTTTATAACCTAAATATTGTTACATAGGGTCTACTGTATCACATTTAGGGTGTGGTTCAAGGCTCAGTTGTGTCTTTTTCTGAAATATTTTGAGAATTTCTTCTGTAACGTCTGCGCAGGAGCCTCATATATATAGTCTTATAGGTGCGAATACCGCCTGGAACCATGCTCTGAGCACGGTTCCGGGCGGTACGTGTTTAACGAACTAGCCGGTCGCCAGGCGAGTTACCGCCAGGCGAGTTAGTCGCCGGATGAGCTAGTTGCGGATTAGTTAGTTGCGGGGCCCTGACCATTGATGATGCGCTGCGCCTCATTCTCGGTCAGCTGGTAGCCGTAGAAGGTCGAGTAGAACTCGCGGGTCTCCTTCACCAGGTCAACGTCGGAGAACTTCTCGGGATGGAACAGCTTCGCCGCCCACAGAATCTGCAGAGCCTCCTCGGCGGAGTAGCGGTCCCAGTTGAAGGTGCCGACCGGGTTCTTAATAATTTTGCCGTTCTTCACCGCCGGAACGTCAGCCCACGCGGCGTCCGCCTTAATCGCGTCCACGCCCTTCTGCGCATCCGCGCCGCCAATGATGATGTACTCCGGCTGTGAGGCAATAATCTGCTCCAGGGAAATGTTCTTCAAGTTCTCCACGCCGTCCAGGGAGTTCTTCGCACCCGAAAGCTTCATCCATTCACCAATTAGGGAGTTCGAGCCGTCCACCTTCGTCAGGTCAGAACCGCCCGCAATGTGCAGAACCTTCGGGGACTCGGTGACGCCCTGCAGGCGCTCCTTGATGAGGTTCTCGTTCTTCTCCAGGTACGCCAGGTACTTCTCGGCACGCTCAATCGCCTCATCGGTGCCAATGACCTCGGCGGTCAGCTCAACGGTGCGCTTCAGATCCGCGAAGTTCTGGAACTCCACGTGCACCGCCGGGATACCCGCCTCAGATGCCTTCGCAATCTGCTCCTTCGAGGAGGCGAGTAGCACCTCCGGCTTATCGGCAAGCAGCTGCTCCATGTTCACGTCGGTGCCCTTCACCGGCGCGTCAACCTTCTCAATACCGGGGTACACCTGCTTGAACCATGCCAGGGACTTCACGGTAGAGGTGGTGGACACCAGCTTCTCAGCGCCGCCGAGCAGCAGAACCACCTGGTTGTTTGCGTGCCACAGGTCAGCGATGCGCTCCGGGTTGGTGGGGACGGTGACCTCCTTGCCGTCAATGTCCTTAATGACCTTGGTGCCGTCACCGTTATCCTTCACGAAGAAGCTGGTGTGCTTCTTCGTGGAATTGCTCGAAGCCGAGACTGAGGTCGAGCTCGAAGCCGAACCCGAGGAGGAGGCGGTGTTCGCGGCACCGCAACCGGTCAGCGCAGCCAGCAGCAGGGAAGTGGTCAGGGCAATGCCGGTGTGGAACTTCGTAATCTTCATGATGTGTCTTTCTGTGTCGATAGGGTGGGTGAATAACCCGGCGGCGGCCTGGGTGGGGCAGGCGTGCTAGGGACACGCCTCCCACAAGACAAAGGGCACCTCTACCGTATCTCTTGTGTGCCACCCAAACCACCGCCGGAAATCTAAACGCTGCGGAGCCTCAGATATCGAGGCTCGTCATGTGCACGCTGGAGCGACCCAGCTCGGGGGAGTAGGTCACCGTCAGGTCGGTGTTGAAGGTGCGCGAGAGAACCTTGCTCGTGAGCACCTCGGAGGCGCGGCCCGTCAAAAGCTGAGCTGGCGCATCTGCAGGTACCTCCGGCGTTGCGTTTGGCACGGTATCGGGCATATCGCGCGCACCAAGCAGGGCGACGGTCGCATCCAGCATGAGGGCGTGATCCGGGTTGTGGGTCGTGAAGATGACCCCGTACCCGGCATCGCGCAGCTGCCGAATTTTCCGCAGAACCTTCGCCTGATTCGCAACGTCCAGGGCGCTCGTCGGCTCGTCCAGAACGATGAGCGGGGCGTCTTGCACCAGGGTTCGGGCAATACCTACCTGCTGACGCTGACCGCCGGACAGCTCATCCAGCGGGGAGTGCGCCAGGTCGAGCAGCCCCAGCTCCTCCATCACGGTATGCACCTGCTCACGGTCACGGCGCGAGGGTGAAGAGAACAACCCAATATAGGGTGCGCGACCCATCAGCAGGTACTCGGTCACGGTGTAGGAGATGCCGCGACCCTCCATTTGCGGAAGGTGCGCGATGCGGCGGGCACGCTCAGTCGCGGTCAAAGAATCCAGTGGCTCACCGCCCAGGTGGACGGTGCCCTCGGTGAGCGAGTGCAAACCAATCAGGCAGTTCAACAGGGTGGACTTACCCACACCGTTGCGACCCAGAATGGCGAGGACCTCACCGCGTCGCACCTGCAGGTTCACGTTGCGGAAAATCCAGCGGCTGGAGCGGTGTCCGGAACGGTGCAGACCCGCGCGGCGGCGATTGATGCGCTTGCCCCGGCGACCGTAACGGAAGCCCGCATCGTCCAGGTGCAGCAGAACCTCTGCGCTCGCATCCGTGCGCTGCTGAGTATTGGGAATGGAAGAGGGCATTACTTCACCCGAACCTTTCCAAACAGCAGTAGCGCCACGTACAGGGGCGTGCCAATGAAGCCGGTCAGCACGCTCAGAGGAACCTCCGCGCTGGTGAGGCTACGCGCCAGGGTATCGACGAACATCATGAACGAAGCACCCATCAGCACGGACAGCGGCATGAGCTTGGTCGTGTCGCTACCAACCAGCAGGCGGCACAGGTGCGGAATGACCAAACCTACCCAAGAAATCGGGCCGCCAATGCATACGCTCGTCGCGGTCACCAGGGTTGCCAGCAGAATGGTGATACCGCGGGTGCGAGTCAGGTTAATGCCGAGGGTGCGCGCCTCATCGTCACCGAGCGAGAGGATATTGATGCGCCAACGCATCGCCAAGAGCAGCAGGATGCAGGGCGCCGCCACCAGCGCAAACTGGGTGAGTGCTTCTGCGCGTACGTCCTGCAGGGAGCCCATCTGCCAGAACACGATCTGCGCCAGCTGAGTTTCGGGGTTCGCAATGAACTTCAACGCACCGAGTGCGGCGGTGCCGAAGCCACCCACAATCACGCCGGAGAGCACCAGCATGAGCGTGGACTGATTCTTGAGCAGGCGCGGAATGCTCACGGTCAGTAGTACCGCCACGAGACCGCCGGCGAGGGCAGAACCCTGAATGGCGATGCTCGTGCCCACACCCAGCAGAATGGCGGAGGCGGCACCCACCGACGCGCCCTGTGAAACACCCAGCAGGTACGGGGAGACCAACGGGTTACGGAAGACCGCCTGGAAGGTGGCGCCCGCAATGGCGAGGGCTGCACCGATGAGCCCGGCGGCGAGCAGACGCGGAATACGTACGGTCAGTAGCATGTTTTCGGCGGGCTTGTAGACTTTCAGGTCCATGCCGAACCAGTTCTTACCGAGAATGCGGAAGAGCTCGTCCAATTCGAGCGGGTACCTGCCGGTGATGAGCGAGAGGTAGGTGACGCCCAACAGAATGGTGAGGGCGATGAGCAGAATCAGCGGGTACGAGGACGCGAAGAGGGTGCTACGATGCTCGGTTTTGGTAGCTAAGGTGGCAACCGGCGCGCCGGTGGGGTTCGCCTCCGGGTTCGCTTCTGTGGATTCGTTCGGGGTTGCCTGTGAAGCTGTCTCCGTGGTCGTGCTCATGGAGTCCTTCCGTGCGCTCTTGTGGTCCCGTTCTGTCTGCGTGTGTGCTCTAAACATATGTGAGCCACATCAAAGAGGCAAAGGGGGTGAGTGCAGAGCGCCCGTCATAAGTCTTTATGTGTTGCCGCTTATCTTCTGCGGTGCGGCACCCGTAAGTGGCGGCGGCTGTGGGGGAGGGCGGCCACCCCTAAGAGCGCTGTTCCTAAGAGCACCGTCATCGTGCGGGAGAATGCTCCCGCTCGCCTCCTGCCCGGTAGCGCAGATGAACCAGTCGAATACCCCTTATCTTTTGCGTCCTTTCTTTTATGAACTTGGGCACTTTCATGGTGATGGCTTGTTACCTGTCGTGTCTGGACTATTGCGCGTCATCGTATTGCGCCAGCAGAAAAGGGCGACCAATCCTGAGGCGCATTGGGCGGCTTTCCCCTAGGATGGATACATGAGTTACGCACCCGAAATTAACCGCATCGTCGCCCCCTTTGAAGTGGTCAGCCCCTTCCAGCCTGCCGGTGATCAGCCGAAGGCTATCGCCGAGCTCACCGAGCGTGTGCAGAACGGTGAGAAAGACATTGTGCTGATGGGCGCTACCGGTACCGGTAAGTCCGCGACCGCAGCCTGGCTGATTGAGGCGGTGCAGCGTCCGACTCTGGTGCTCGTGCAGAATAAGACTCTGGCGGCGCAGCTGGCGAATGAGCTGCGCGAGCTGCTGCCGAATAATGCGGTGGAGTATTTCGTCTCGTACTACGACTACTACCAGCCTGAGGCGTACGTGCCGCAGACCGATACGTTTATTGAGAAGGACTCCTCCATCAATGAGGAGGTGGAGCGTCTGCGCCACTCGGCGACGAACTCCCTGCTGACTCGCCGCGACGTGGTGGTGGTTTCGACCGTGTCCTGCATTTATGGTCTGGGCACGCCCGAGGAGTACATTAAGCAGATGGTGACTTTGCGTCGCGGTGAGGAGATTGACCGCGACGAGCTGCTGCGCCAGTTCGTGGCGATGCAGTACGCGCGTAACGACATGGACTTTCACCGCGGCACGTTCCGTGTGCGCGGCGATACCGTCGAAATCATCCCCATGTACGAGGAGAACGCGATCCGCATCGAGTTCTTCGGTGATGAGATTGAGGCGATTTACACCCTGCACCCGCTGACCGGCGAGGTAATTCGCGAGGAAGAAGAAATGTATGTCTTCCCCGCAAGCCACTACGTTGCCGGCCCGGAGCGCATGGCGAAGGCTATTACCTCCATTGAGGATGAGCTGCGCGAGCGCCTGCAGACCCTCGAATCCCAGGGCAAGTTGCTGGAGGCGCAGCGTCTGCGTATGCGCACCACCTACGACCTGGAAATGATGGAGCAGATGGGCTTCTGCAATGGCATTGAGAACTACTCGCGCCATATTGACGGTCGTGCCCCCGGTAGCGCCCCGAACTGTCTGCTGGATTATTTCCCGGATGACTTCCTGCTGATTATTGACGAGTCGCACGTGACGGTCCCGCAGATTGGTGCCATGTACGAGGGCGATATGTCCCGTAAGCGCACCCTGGTGGAGCACGGTTTCCGCCTGCCGTCGGCGATGGATAACCGCCCGTTGAAGTGGGAGGAGTTCCTGGAGCGTATCGGTCAGACGATTTACCTTTCGGCGACCCCCGGTAAGTATGAGCTGTCGCAGGCTGATGGTTATGTGGAGCAGATTATTCGCCCGACCGGCCTGATTGACCCGGAAATCGTGGTCAAGCCGACCAAGGGTCAGATTGATGATTTGCTTGAGGAGATTCGCGTGCGCGTTGAGCGTGATGAGCGTGTGCTGGTCACGACCCTCACGAAGCGCATGGCGGAGGATTTGACCGAGTACCTGCTGCAGCACGGCGTGAAGGTGCAGTACCTGCACTCTGACGTGGATACTCTGCGCCGTGTGGAGCTTCTGCGTGAGCTGCGCCTGGGCACCTTTGATGTGCTGGTTGGTATTAACCTGCTGCGTGAGGGCCTGGACCTGCCCGAGGTGTCCCTGGTTGCGATTCTGGATGCCGATAAGGAAGGCTTCCTGCGTTCGACCACTTCGCTGATTCAGACGATTGGTCGTGCGGCGCGTAACGTGTCCGGTCAGGTGCACATGTACGCCGATAAGATTACGGATTCTATGCGCGTGGCGATTGATGAGACGAACCGCCGCCGCGAGATTCAGCAGGCGTACAACCGTGAGCACGGCATTGACCCGCAGCCGCTGCGTAAGAAGATTGCCGATATTACGGATGTTCTCGCCCGCGAGGAAGAGGACACCCGTGAGCTTCTGCAGCAGCGTAAGAGCGGTAAGAAGGGCGCCCGCACGGTGAGTGCGGGTGCGAAGACCGGTTCTGCGACCTCGTCGAAGATTGCCACGAGCACCCCGGAGTCGGAGGAGCTTCTCGCCCGTGCGGAGGCGCGCGTTCGTGCCGACGGCCTGGCGGCGGCACCCGCCGAGGACCTGCTGGATTTGATTGAGCAGATGAACGAGCAGATGCGTGTGGCGGCGGAGAACCTGCAGTTTGAGTTGGCGGCGCGTCTGCGTGATGAGCTTGCCGATTTGAAGAAGGAGCTACGCCTGATGAAGGAGGCGGGTCACGCCTAAACCCGGTGTTCTAAGCCCGGCGTTTAGGAGCCGACGTGGGTTTTTCGCCATGAGGTAACTCATTGTTCATGAAGTTCTACTGAGTGCAGATACATGCTGTACACTATCAAGGTGTTTTACGTGTCAAATAAAACCTTGATGCTTCCGAACGATAAAGAAAAATCTGTGACTATTTCTCATAACTCTTCAGACGCACACACCACGGGAGCTCGTTCCGTTACCCGCCGCAACCTCACCCGCGGCGCGCTTTGGGCTATGCCCGCTATTGCCGCCTCCACGGCGGTACCCGCATTCGCTGCTTCGGCTGATGATTGCAAGACGGTACACGGCCCGGACTTCACCCAGGTCGGCGGCTGGATGATTACCAACCCTGCCAGTGGCGCCCTGCAGTCGCGCACCAAGAACAAGCCCGTGACTGCGCCGGAGACCGGTCAGGCGTGGTGGTCCATGGAGAATGCAACCTCACCGAACCCCGCAACGATCCGTCTCATGTCCGTGTACGAGGCGACTCACGGCCCCGAGGGCGACCTCAACCTGAACTGCGGTGAGTTCGTGATGACCTACAACGTCTCTGCCCTGGAGGCGACGACCGGTACCACGCACCTGCACCCGTCCATGGACATTTACCTCTTCTCGCCCGAGGGTAAAATCATTGACCGCCAGATTTTCACGACTGACCCGACCGGCAAGGCAACCGTTATGACCCGCAACGGCAAGACTCAGACCGTTCAGGGTCAGGTCATTCCGTTTGCGTCGAGCGTGAATGATAAGGCGACCGGCATCTCCGCGCGTTTTGCGCTGCGTGGCGATAAGCTCATGGAAGGCATGTACCAGTTCGAGGTGGTTATTACTGTCCCGACGATTCAGGAGAACGGCACGCTTGATACGAACAAGCAGGTCAACGCGATTGCTTTCACCCCGCCGACCTTCAACATGACGACCTAATTGAATGAAAAGTAGCCCTCCCCGTAATAGTTCACGGGGAGGGCTACTTTTATGTGGGCTTGCGGCGCGTGCTGGTCTGCGCGGTGTCAATCTGCGCGTGCTGGTCTGCAATGCGCCGCGTTCTATACTGTGTCTTTTTTACGCTGTGCCTTTTATACGTCGCCGTTCTCTAGTGCGGCGGCGTCGTAGCGCTCGCGGGCTTCGAGTACCGCCTGCATATTGTCCTGCGCCCAGTGACGCAGGGCGGTCATCGGCTCAATGAGGGTCGTACCGAGCGCGGTCAGTTCGTAGTCCACGCGCGGCGGAATGGACGCGGTGACCCGGCGTTCTACCAGGCCGTCACGTTCCATGGAGCGCAGGGTCTGGGTGAGGACCTTGGGGGAGACGCCCTGAATCATCGCCTTGAGCTCACCGAAGCGGGCGACGGGCTGCTCGGAGAGCGCCGCAACAATGAGCGGGGTCCACCGATCGGTGAGGTGGCGCATCACGGTGCGGGAGGGGCAGGCGTGGGCGAGGATGTTGGCGGGCTGGTCATCCTGCGGGGTGCGGGTGGGGGAGGTGAGCGTGGTGGTCATAGCTGCTGTCTTTTCAATCTGCTGAGGGGCTGTTTTGCGGGGGTGGTGAGGGGTGCGAAAAATATTTTTAAATATTTTCCACACAACCCCATTAGTTACCTTGAGGTACCCGGTTTCTAATAGATACTATAAAACCATCACGCGGAACACCGCAAGAAAAACTACAGAAAACGTACCCGAAAGGAACCCCTCATGAACATCGCAATCATCGGCGCAACCGGCATGGTCGGCGCACGCACCGCAGCAGAAGCAATCTCCCGCGGTCACCGGGTCGACGCCTACACCCGCTCCGGCAAGGCACCCGAAGGCGCTACCGCCCACAGCATCGACCTTGCAGACACCGCGGCACTGGTCGACATCGTCAACAACCACGACGTCACCATTGTTGCCGTCCCGGGCGGTCGCGGCACCTCCGCACAGCCGATCATTGACGCACACCGTGCACTAATCGCGGCGGCACCCACCGGTCGCCTGCTGGTCGTTGGCGGCGCTGGCTCCCTCGAGGACGGCAACGGCAACCGCTTCGTTGATGGGGAAGGCTTCCCGGAAGATTACAAACCCGAGGCGAAGGCATTCGCACAGATTCTCGACGAGTACCGCGCATCCGAGGGTCTGAACTGGACCATGCTCTCCCCGGCGTTCGAAATCGCACCGGGTGAGCGCACCGGCAAGTACAACACCGCACTGGACACCCCCGCAGGTGAGTTCATTAGCGCCGAGGACTTTGCTGTCGCCCTGATTGATGAGGCGGAAGAGCCCAAGCACGCGGGCCGCCGCTTTACCGTTGCCAACTAGTAACAGCGCCAACTCATAGCGGCGTCAGCTAGACCGCCAGCTAGACAGTGCGTATTCATCACCTGAAACGCCGCATCTGATGGGATAACCCTGCCGGATGCGGCGTTTCGGCACACCTCGCTCCTGAAAGTCCTCCCGGAGGGGCTCCTGTGCGAAAACCCCAACCTGCTGTATAATCGTTCACCGAGCAAGGGAGTATCCCACCAATCGACTCATCGTCAGCACGTTAGCCGAAGGCGCCTAACCGGTGAATCGAGCCGACCTCCATTCAGATCGGCGGGAGAGACTTGTGGTCCTGTACGCACACCACAAGAAAGGCTCCCCATGGAAGTTACCGGGTTGCAATGGTTGGTTACTATTCTCATCATCGCGGGTCTGTTGGCCTTCGATTTCGTGTTCCACGTTCGTAAGGCGCACGAACCCTCCGTCAAGGAAGCGGCCATCTGGTCGAGTATTTACATCGGCATCGCGATGCTGTTCGGTCTGTATATTTTCGTGACGAACGGCCCCTCCGCCGCCACCGAATTCTATGCAGGCTACATCACCGAAGAAGCTCTCTCGGTCGATAACCTTTTCGTCTTCATGATCATTATGGGCACCTTCCGTGTCGCCCGTGAGAATCAGCAGAAGGTCCTGCTCTTCGGTATCGTCTTCGCAATCCTGGCGCGCGGTACCTTCATCTTCGCCGGCGCAGCAATCATCAACTCTTTCGCCTGGGTGTTCTACATCTTCGGCCTGGTCCTGCTCATGACCGCAGGTAACCTGCTCAAGGACGAACTCACCGAAGGCGACGGCGACGACGAAGCAGACAACATCATGGTCCGCCTCGCCAAGAAGTACCTGAAGACCAGCGACCACTTCGACGGCGACAAGCTCTTCACCATCGAAAACGGCAAGCGCGTCATGACCCCCATGATGCTCGTCATGGTCGCTATCGCCGGTTCCGACCTGCTCTTCGCGCTCGACTCGATCCCCGCGATCTTCGGCCTCACCCAGTCCGTCTACATTGTGTTCACCGCGACCGCGTTCTCCCTCATGGGTCTGCGCCAGCTGTACTTCCTCATTGACGGCCTGCTGGACCGCCTCGTCTACCTCTCCTACGGCCTGGCGACCATCCTCGCGTTCATTGGCGTGAAGCTCATCCTGCACGCAATGCACGAGAACAACCTGCCGTTCATCAACCACGGCGAGCCCGTGCACGTGGTCGAAATCAGCACCGAAATGTCGCTGATGGTCATCGTGGGCGTCCTGATTATTACCGTGCTTGCCTCGCTGCTCAGCCCCAAGGGCCGCGCACTGCAGACCATTCAGCGTGTTCAGGCGCTCTCCGAGAAGTACCTGGCACTGCCCGAGGATGCACCCGCCGCCGAGCGTGCGGACATCACCGCCCGCTGGCAGCAGGAAACCGAGAAGCTCAAGACTATTCCGCAGAAGCTGCGTGACGAGCTGATCGAGAAGGAAGACGAATACCACGCCCTCGTGATGCGTGCCCGCACCGCACAGGATGCGCACGCTTCCTCCTCGAAGTAGTAGTTTGAGCTACTGAGTATGCGGCCTCACCAGGCTAAGCGCTAACACTAAAGCCCCTCACACCGGATCAACCGGGGTGAGGGGCTTTAGCTATATCAGAGATATTTCAGAAGAATTACTGGTTGTGAACCTCAGCCAGCATGTTCTTCAGGTGACCCAGAATGGTCAGCGAGTCAGAACCGAAACCGTCGTGGTGGTGGGTCTTCGAGGTCCACACGTGGGTGTTGCCGACCCAGCGAGCGGTCTCCATGGAGTGTTCAAAGTCCACGTACACGTCCGGGTTGTACGCCGCAGCCACCACGGGAACCTCGTTCTTGTGCAGCTGTGCGTGGTCGTACAGGCGACCCCAGTCCTTCTTCTCAGCCAGCAGGTTTGCAACCTCAGCCAGCGGACGCAGCGAGGGATCCTCCTCGTAGTACCAGGGGAAGATGTGCTCGCCGGTGAAGAGCAGACGATCTGCATCCGGTGCGAACTCGGGGCGGGAAGCCGCCACGCGAGCAGCAGACCAGTTGGTCGGCGCGGGGGAGGGGGACAGCTCGTAGCCGGGGATGCCGGGCAGAACGCCGTCGGAGGGGCCGTCAGCGTAAATGGTCTCGTGCATCAGGGCGTACAGCGGGTTCGCCTGGAAGGTCACCTCGGCACCCATAGCGGTCAGGAACTGATCGGACAGGTGGTCGTTACCCTCAGCGAAAGCGGTCTCCAGGAAGTAGTGCAGACCGCGCTCGCGCCAGCGGCCACCCAGGAAGTGGCCGGCCATCTGGAAGCGGTGATCGGTCAGACGCTCACCGGTGGGCAGGTACTCCTTGTGGGTGCGCAGGTGCTCAGCAATGCGGGTAGCGAGCTCAGCGTCCTCGGGGAACCAGCTGTAGTACTCCTCAACACGTTCCTTCATGCGGTCGAAGGTGTGCTGGTAGACGTTGTCCACGGAGGTACGAATCGGTGCCAGACCCGCGGTGATGCGGCAGTCACGCAGCGACTGCGGTGCGAACGACAGGTAGGACAGGGTGAGGAAGCCACCGAAAGACTGACCAATGGTGGACCAGCGCTTGTCGGCACGGTCAGCCAGCAGCACCTCGCGGATAGCCTCAGCGTCAGCGATGATGGAGTCCGCACGGAACAGCTCAGTGTACTCAGCCTGAACCTGCGCGTCACCCACAGCGGTGATGTTGCGAGCAGACAGCGGGGAAGACATGCCGGTACCGCGCTGATCCAGAAGAACCACGCGGTGAGACTTCGCCAGCTCAGCAATCCAGCCGCCAATGGAGCCGGTCTTCGGCGAACCGAAACCGGGACCGCCCTGCAGGTACACAATGTAAGGACGCTTATCAGCCGAAACGGTCAGAGTCTCGTTGGTGCTCACAACCTCGCGGGCGAACACGGTGATGGTCTGGTCTGCGAAACGGGAGGAGAGAGCGGCATCCTTGCCCTTGGAGAAAATCAGACCGTGGGTCAGGGGAACCTGGAACCAGTGGTCGGTAATCTCGTAGCCGTCGTGCTTGACGACCGAACCCTTGCGGTACTCAACCTTGGGAAGCGAAGAAACGGTCAACGGTGAACCTTCTTTCATTCAAATAGATAGATACTCTGTATTCTAGCCCACTACGGGCAACATCGTGGCAGAGCCTCGGGCGGAGTCTCAATCAGAGCCTCTGGCGGAGCCTTAGAACTCGCCCACGCTCAGAATCTTCAGCACCGGGTAACCCGCCTCATCGGATGCCGCCAAATCGACCTCGGCACGAATACCGAAGTCAAAGTTATCTTCGGGGTCGGCGAAGCTCTGCTGAACCTTCCATACGCCCGGGTGAGCGGCGGTGTCTTCGTCCATGCTGACCAGGCGAGGCGAACGTGCGTCGGCGTCCGTGTAGATGTCGTCGTAGGTGTCGAAGTAGTCGTCCATGGCGTCCGCCCAGCGGTCGGCATCCCAGCCGCACCATTCGTCCAGGGCGCCCAGGGCGCGGTCACGCTCGTCAGCGAAGAGCTCCACACGGCGGAAGAGGGCGTTGCGTACCATCACGCGGAAGGCGCGCAGGTTCTTCGTCACGGCGGGAGGCTCTTCCTCCTCGATGGAGGCGTGCTCGGCCGCAATGGTCGCGGTATCTTCGCCGGCAGCCAGTTTCTCCCATTCGTCCACCAGGGAGGAGTCGGTCTGGCGCACCAGCTCGCCGAGCCACTCGATGATGTCGTCGAGCTCGTCGGTCACGGCAGAATCGGGGATGGTGTGGCGCAGCGCCTTGTACGCGTCAGAGAGGTAGCGCAGGAGCACGCCCTCGGCACGTTCGAGCGAGTAGTACTGCACGAAGTCGTTGAAGCCCATCGCGCGTTCGTACATGTCACGCACGATTGACTTGGGGCGCGGCTCAAAACGAGCCACCCACGGGGCAGACCGCTTGTAGGTCGTGTATGCCTGATCAATGAGCTCCGCCAGGGGCTGCGGGTAGGTGACCTTGTCCAGCTCGTTCATGCGTTCGGTGTAGTCCACACCGTCCGCCTTCAACTGCGCCGAGAGCTCGTTCTTCGCCTTGCGCTCCTGCGCGTACAGCACCTGGTTCGGCGAATCCAGGGTCGCCTCAATGAGGGAGAGCGCATCCAGGGCGTAGCTGGGGGATTCGGGGTCAAGAAGCTCCAGCGCGGCGACCGCGAAGGCAGACAGCGGCTGGTTCAGGGCAAAGTTATCCTGCAGGTCCTCGGTCAGGCGCAGGTAGGAGCCGTGCTCGTCCGGGGTGTTGGTTCGCTCAATCACGCCACCGGTCAGCAGCTCCTTGTAGATGCCAATCGCCTTGCGCAACAGCTCGCGGCGGCGCGCGGGGCTCTCGTGGTTCTCCTGAATGATGCGGTACGCGGCAATGACCGGGTTCTCCGGGCGGTGCATCAGGTTCAGCAGCATCGAGTGGGTGATGTCGAAGGAGGAGGTCAGCGGCTCCGGGGCTGCTTCTACCAGCTGGTCGAAGGTCTTCTCGGACCAGCCAACGAAGCCTTCCGGCGCCTTCTTACGCTTGGAGGACAGCGACTGGTTAATGCGCTTGGTGTCGTCACCGAACTTCGCCTGAGCCTTAGCCAGCAGGCGAGCGTTCTCAATATCGTGCTCGGGTGCCTGAACCACCACGGTGCCGGCGGTATCAAAACCGGCGCGGCCGGCGCGTCCAGCAATCTGGTGGAACTCGCGGGCACGCAGACGGCGGCTGCGGGCACCATCAAACTTCGACAGCGCCGTAATCAGCACGGTACGGATGGGCACGTTAATACCCACGCCCAGGGTGTCGGTACCGCAAATCACCTTGAGCAGACCCTCCTGAGCCAGCTGCTCCACGAGGCGGCGGTACTTGGGCAGCATGCCCGCGTGGTGAATACCGATGCCGGCACGCACCAGCTTATTCAGTGCCTTACCGAAGCCCGGACCGAAACGGAACTTCGCAATCAGCTCCGCGATGCGTTCCTTATCCTCCTTCGAGGCGATAGCCACCGACAGCAGCGCATTCGCCTGCTCCAGCGCCGCCTTCTGCGAGAAGTGCACAATGTAGACCGGAGTCTGCTTGGTCTGCACGAGCTCCTGCACCGTCTCCTGAACCGGGGTGGTGGAGTAGTAGAAATGCAGCGGAATGGGGCGCTCAGAATGCGCCACCAGGTCACTCTCGCGGCCGGTCAGCGCCGTCATCTCCTCCTGGAAGCGAGTCGTATCGCCCAGGGTCGCGCTCATCAGCAGGAACTGCGCCTGCGGAAGCTCCAGCAGGGGAAGCTGCCACGCCCAGCCGCGTTGCGGGTCAGAGTAGAAATGGAACTCGTCCATAATGACCTGGCAGAGGTCCGCATCCTTACCCTCGCGCAGGGCAATATTGGCGAGAATTTCCGCGGTGCAGCAGATAATGGGTGCCTCCGTATTAATGGCGGAGTCGCCGGTAATCATGCCCACGTTCTCGGCACCAAAAATATTGATCAGGTCAAAGAACTTCTCAGACACCAGCGCCTTAATGGGGGCGGTGTAGTAGGAACGCTGACCGGTCGCCAGACCCGTAAAATGCGCGGCAACAGCCACAGTGGACTTACCCGAACCGGTCGGGGTTGCCAGCACCACGTTATGTCCGGCGGCAATGCTCAGAACAGCCTCGTCCTGGGCGGGGTACAGGGTCATACCGCGGGTCGAAATCCACTCGGTGAAGGATTCATAGATTTCTTCGGCGGTGAGGGGGTTGCCCTTAAAATCGCGTCGATTGTAGTCGCCGGGGTTCTCGCCCAGCCCGGGAGAAAGAAAATTCAAAATACTCATGAGGATTCCAGTCTATCGGGAATAGCGCGGGCGCGGGGGCGTTATCGTTACGAGGGAACAAACGGGTACTCGCGGAGTGTTTGCGGGGTGTTCGCTGCATCTTTGCAGGGAGTTCGCGGTTCCTTCGCGGGGCGTTTATAGGGCGTTCGGGAAGCGCGGTGTCGCGCTAACGCGGGAATTCCCCAAATTCGTGTAGTGTAGAACAAAGCACTAAAAGTGCAGTGGTGCAAAAACCTGGTGCTCAGAAGGTTGAAAACGTAGGCCTCCATGCCGCATAGATTACCGCGTAGATGCAGAGTCCACCGATTGATGTCGGTGCATATTGAGCGGCTGATACACACCCCAAAATACGTTGCATAAATAACGACACGCCCATCTATTGCGCAAATAGTGTTGCGTGCCACATTGATAAAGGAATAGGGTAAGAGAAAGGAGAGACGTTGAATGACTGAATACAACGCTGACAAGGCACAAGAAAACGCCGCGCGTGAAGAAGCTACGCATGAAGAATCCATGCATAACAAAACCACGCAGGAAAAAGCCGCTCAGAAGAAAACTGCGCAGAAAAAAGCTACACAGGAAGTAACCGGTAGCGAACAGCGCAAGGCAGAAGAGGAAGCCCTCAAAAAGCGCCTCGCCCTGCGCGTCACCGCACCCGGATACAAATACCCCTGGCACCGCTGGGCAATCCCCGTCGTGGGTGAAACCACCGCGGGTACCGGTGCGATTCTTATCCCCGTCATGGTGGGTCAATTCATCAACCAGCACATCGCCGGCAAAGCCCCCGATGCCTGGCCCATGTTCTGGGTAGTCGTCGCAGCCATCACCTTCATCGTGATCAACGAGTTCTTCGGCTGGGGCACCTCCATGACCCTCAGCGCGGAACTTAGCCGCGACTGGCGCATCTACATCAACCGGCTCATGGGGCGCACCCGCGCTGGCGTAGACTCCGGCGAAGCGGTCACCGTCATGAACAAAGACGTACGCCGCATCACGGCCGTCTACTTCTCACTGCCGCTATTCGTTAACGCCATGATTATTGCGACCCTCGGCGCCGTGCAGCTCTGGCTCATCAACCCCGTCACCGCGGTCGTCACCCTCATCGGTACGCTCATCGTGGTCGGCGTGATTGCCTGGTACTCGTCCTTCCTCGAATCCAAGATCGGCGAATACCGTGAGAAGGATGGCGAAGCCTCCTCACGCGCCTCCGACATCGCCACCGGCCTGCGCACCATCGCCGGCCTCGGCGCTGAAGAGCAGATGCGTGAGCGCTACCACCGCGGCACTGGCGAAGTCTTCGACAGCTACATGCGCTATGAAAAGACGCACCGCTGGATGTACCTCATCCGCGCGCTGCTCGGCGGTGCCGTGACCCTGCTCGGCATCGGCTTCGCCCTCACCGGCCACGTCGAAAACGGCCGCTGGGTCTCCGATACGCCCGCCGCGTCCCTGGTGACCGTTGCCTCCATTATTGCGATGATGGGTGGCCCCATCTGGATTACCCAGAACTTTCTGACGGAATGGCGTTACGCCAAAATTGCGCTCGCCAAGGTCGCCCGCCTCGAAGGTCACGCGGGCGTGCGCCAGGGCGTGCTGAAGAGCCCGCGCACCGACGAAGAAATGGCGCAGTTGGCACGCGCCGAACAGGCAGTCGAGGCGAGCACCTTCGAGGTGCCCGTACCCGTCGCCCCCGCCGGTGCTAGCAACCCGCGCATCGTGTACGTCAACCCGCGCGACTACAACCTCACCGCGCAAGACTACGCCGAGGCGCTCGCCCGCACCCTGCGACGCGGGGGAGAGGACCTCAAGGACGCAACCGGCCGCCGCGTGTTGCTGAGCGAACCGAATCCCATGATTTTCGCGGGAACCCTGCAGGAGCACCTGCGCCTGGGTACCGTGCCGAACCCCGACGAGGAGCTGGCACAGGCAAAGGACCAGGAGCTGCTGAAGATTACCGACTCCCGCGAAATCGCCTACCGACTGGGCGGACGCAACCCCGAAGACTACTTTGCCGCCCGCATCACCAGTGAAGGCGCGAACCTCTCCGGTGGTCAGCGTCAGCGTCTGGCACTCGCCCGCGCACTCGCACAGGACGCGCAGGTGCTCATCCTGACCGAGCCGCTGAACTCCGTGGACGAACCCAGCCAGCGCTACATCTACGATGCGATGGAAACCCAGGTCGGTAGCGACCGCCTGCCCGTCGGCTACCCCGGCCTGCTACAGGATTTGGAGCAGGTCTACGTTGTCTCCACGACCGCGGAGACGACCCGCCGCATGGAACGCGACGGCTACCCGGAAACCGCTCAGTCTGAAACTGCTCAGACCGAAACCACTCAGAATCAGGAGGTGAACTAGCATGGCAAAGCAGCTCCCCATCGAAACCCCCGCCTACGTGGCACGCCGCATGTGGAACTACCTCGCAGTGCATAAGGGACGAGCCCTCTACACCTTCGTCATTTACATGGTCAGCACCCTCATGGGTGCGGTGGTGCCCCTGCAGATTGGTGCCACCGTGGACGACGTGGTGGCGGGCAAGTTTTCCAGCTACCCGTGGCAGCCGATTCTGATTATCCTGGCGGCGTTCATCGTGCAGGCGATAACCCTCATGGTCTCCTCGTACAGTGCGGCCCGACTGGGTGCGCTCGTCACCCGTGATGCCAACCAGGACACCCTCGACGGCACCCTCGACCTAGACGCACGCACCGTGGAAGAAGCCGGCAGCGGCGACCTGCTCACCCGCGTGACCGACGACCTGTCCTCGGCAGCAAATGCTGTCAGCACAGACCTTCTCGGTGCAATCTACGTGGTCCTGTACTTCCTGGTTTCCACGATCTCTCTGGCGTTTGTGAGCCCCGCAATGGGTCTGATTATGCTGCCCATGATTGCCGGTCTTGCCCTCATCATGTCGAAGATGCTACCGCTCATGGCGGCACGCAACCAGACCACCCAGGAGCGCGTGAGCGACCTCAACAGCGTGCTGACCGAGAACATTCGCGGCACCTCCACGATCCGTGAGCTGGGCGTTCACACCGCCCGCGAAGATGCCTTCGCCGGCGAGAACAAGCGCCAGTTCGCCGCGCAGCTGGGCATGGTGCGCATCCGCCAGCTGTACTTCACCGTGGACGCCATCAACGCCTGGATCCCCACGGTTCTGTGCATGCTCTGGGGTGCCGCCTGTGTGGCTCTCGGCTGGGCAAGCTGGGGCGCCGTAGCGACTGCCTCGGTCATGGTTTTCAGCCTGCGAACCCTCGCCGACATGCTGAACAACCACGTCAGCAGCCTGCGCATCATGCTCGTGAACATGGGCCGCGTGTTTGGTGTGGTCTCCCTGGCGAAGAAACAGCGTGAGGAGCGTGCACAGCACCGCGCCGAAGCGTTCGCCGCCGTGTCTGATGAAGCCGTGAAGAACCCGGAGTATGCCATTGACTGCTCCCACGTCTCCTACGGCTACTCGCCGGACGCCCTCGTTCTGGAAGGTATCAACCTGAAGATTCGCCGCGGTGAGGCACTTGCCCTGGTGGGTCGTTCCGGTTCGGGTAAGACCACCCTGGCTCGTCTGATTGGTGGTTCGCTGACCGCCCTGGAAGGCACCATCACCGTGATGGGCCGCCCGGTCGGTCACGGCGACTTCCCGACCGATGCCGCCGCCGATGGCCGCCCGCGCCTGCTGGTCTGCACCCAGGAAGCGCACGTCTTCTTCGGTACTCTCGCCGATAACTTTACGGTGGTCGTGCCGGATGCAACCGTCGAGCAGATGGGCGAGGCACTGGACGCTATCGGTGCCCGCTGGTGGCGCGACCTGCCGCAGGGCATGGATACTGTCGTGAGCGGCGCGGATTCGCCGCTGACCCGCGACCAGATTCAGCAGCTGGCGCTGGCACGTATTGTGCTTGCTGACCCGCACGCCGTGATTCTGGACGAGTCCACCACCCAGCTGGAGCTCGCGGACGCAACCGAGTCCCTGAGCGCCGTGCTGGCGAACCGTGCGGTGCTGATCATTTCGCACGATGCGCGTATCGCCTCGCTGGCTGACCGCGCGGTCCTGCTGCACGAGGGTAGGATCATTGCGGAGGGTTCACCGGCAGAGATTTTCGCCCTGACCTAAACCCGGCTGATAGTGCCCGGCTGATAGTGCCCGGTACCGTGTGAAGCGGTGCCGGGCACTACGTGTTTAACGGCTGGTTTCCGTACAAAGGTGCGCTGAAATCGGCGGCGGGGAGCCCTTGCAGCAACGCAAGGCTCAAACGAAAATTTCGGAGAGATTCACTTGTTACCCGCAGAACTTTTAGCTACGGAGAATCATTGTGATAACCTGGCAGAGCGATATGGGGTGCCTTGAGACGCCCGCGACCCGCTAACCCGCCCAACTGACCGCCCAACGAAGGGCTACGGCACAGCGAAGAGCTACAGCACAGCGGGCGCACGAAACGGCGTAATAACACTCAAGGCTGAGAGAATCACCCATTGAACCTGCTCTAGTTCGAACTAGCGAAGGGATTATCGATCATGGCAGAGCAGCCTACCGCGCCCTCGTGCGCACCCACCTCCAACCCCTCGACCCTCTCCAACCCTGCACCCGGCGCGAGCGCCTCCGGAACCTCCCGGGCACCCCAGACAGCTCAGGTACCTCAGGCAGCTCGGGTGCCGAGGGTTCTCTCCATTGCTGGAACCGACCCCTCCGGCGGTGCAGGTATTCAGGCGGACCTCAAGTCCATTGCCGCATCCGGCGGTTACGGCATGTGCGTGACCACCTCACTGGTCGCCCAGAACACCTGCGGAGTCCGCGAAGTATTCACCCCGCCCCTGGAATTTTTGACCGCGCAGCTTGCCGCCGTTTTTGATGACGTCACGGTTGACGCCGTGAAAATCGGCATGCTCGGCGACGCGGACACGATCCGTACCGTCCGCACCTGGCTGAGCGAGCACCCCGTGCCCGTGGTCGTGCTCGACCCGGTCATGATTGCTTCAAGCGGTGACCGTCTGTTGCAGGCGGAAGCGGAGCAGGCGCTGCGCGACCTCGTGCCGCTCGTGAATGTGATTACCCCGAACATTCCGGAGCTCGCCGTGCTCTGCCAGAAGGAGCCCGCCCAGACTTTCGATGAGGCGCACGAGCAGGCGGCGAACCTTGCGGCGGCGACCGGAACTACCGTGATTGTGAAGGGCGGCCACCTGTGCGGTCAGGACGCCGGTAACACCGCGGTCTTCCTGGACGGCACCTGCGCGCACGTGCGCACCCCGCGCCTGGACAGCCGTAATACGCACGGCACCGGATGCTCCCTGTCCTCTTCGCTGGCAACCCGCCTGGGTGTGGAACTGCTGCAGCACACCGAAGCCGCAGAACACACCGCAGAGCAGAGCGTTCTGACCAGCGAAGACACCCACCGCGCCCTGCAGTGGAGCACCCGCTGGCTCCACGAATCCATTGCCGCAGGTGCCGGTCTGCAGGTTGGCTCCGGTGAGGGCCACGGCCCGGTGGACCACGCCGCCCGTGCCCGCCGCCTGGAGGCTGCCGCCTCCGCGTACCCGTGGCATCACCTGCTCGCCACCACCGACTCTGAGGGCAATACTCTGGACGGCACCAGCCCGGAACGTCTGCTGCCGGTCAGCCCCGTGCCCGCCGGTGAAGCCGTCGTAAAGCCCGCCGGTCCCTGGACCGCCGCCCTCTGGGCAGCGGGTGGCGAAACCTGGCACCAGATCCTGGACCTGCCCTTCGTGCGTGCCCTCGGTGACGGCACCCTCGACGAGGACCTGTTCGCCTTCTACCTAGAACAGGACGCCCTCTACCTGCGTGATTATTCGCGTGCGCTCGCGACTCTCTCGGCGCGTGCTGACACCGCTGAGGCGCAGGTGCACTGGGCCGCCGGTGCGCACGAGGCGATTGCCGCCGAATCGCAGCTACACGAGGGCTGGCTGGCGAACCGTGCGCGTCTGGGTGGGCCCTCACCGATTACGATGGGGTACACGAATTTCCTGCGTGCCACCGCTGCCGGTGATGATTACGTGGTCGGTGCCGCGGCGATCCTGCCCTGCTACTGGCTGTACGAAGAGGTGGGCGCTGTGCTCTCCTCGCAGAATCATGCGGACCACCCGTACGCGGAGTGGTTGAGCATGTACGGTGGCGAAGAGTTCGCCGCGGATGTGGCGCGTAGCCTCGCGGAGGTGGAGCGTGCGTTTGAGGCGGCTTCACCGGCTCAGCGTGTGCGTGCGGCGCGGGCCTACCTGTCGGCGTGCGTGTACGAGCGTGAGTTCTTTGACCAGGCGCACCGAGCATTGCGTTAGTTTGCCGGGCGCTGCGCTAGCTGACGGGCGCTGCGCTAGATGACTAGCTCTGCGCTAGCTGGCGGGCATTGCGTGAGGGGGTGCACCGCAGCCAGCTCGCAGGTGCTTTAGGTGCCGGTTTTTGGGCTGAATACCGTCCCGGCATGGCGTGAGATAGGTGATTGATGCTTCACTCAAGCTACCGCTGGTTCGGGGGTTGTGCCGGTTATGCTTAAGGCGTCGGTGAAAACCGTTAGCGGTAGGATTCCGGCCCTCACCCAACTGGCTGATGTACCTGCCGCGCCCGCACCTCTACGGCGTGTAACCGACCAGTTTGGCCCGTCGCAACCACCTCATCCAACCCCCGCGGCGGGCCAAACGCCTTCCTTCTAGCTTTCGCGAAGAATGTTCGGCATAGAAATATCCCGTGCAGATACTCTCATCTGCACGGGATATTTCTATATGTCTCACCGTTACGAATCAGCCGCCGCTTCGTTATCCGCATCTTCATTTTTCTCGGCCCGGAACCCCACCCAGAACGCTCCAGCTGCCAAACACCCGACAAACCACAGAGAGATACTACCTACTAGATGATCTAGGAGAGCCATCGCAATCACACCGGCGACAAATCCTCCGACCACCAGGGAGTAATCTAAAGCCGTCATCAGAGCACGTCTGCGGGTGCGGCGTTCTTCGTCCTCAGGCCGGGCGGGGGAGGTATCCGCTGACGGGTGACGAGCCTCAACACGCCTTCTAACAACACGCTCCCTCCGGGTGCTGCAAGCATTAGCTATAGCACGGGTATAGAGAGCACCGGCCGTGTACCAGGCGCTTAACATTTTGCGCCAATTTCCGCTGGTCATAAACAGGGAAAACGGGTTCTCACCAATACGGGTGTCTGCAAGTGCATGAATGAGCAGGCCAATAGTGAACGCTAACGCCCCCACCTGAACCCCGTGCTCGCTCACCCGGTGAATCAGAGGAGTCACAAAACAGACGAGGAGGAAGGGCACCAGAGTAAAAATGCGCCAGTGTTTCAGGTGTGCCCTCTGCCCCAAAAGATCGTGCAGAAGATGACCGCCCAGGTACCCCAGGCTAAAGAAAATCACTGAGAGCCAACGCAGGTGAATAGCGTGCTGCGAACTGTGACTCATATCAGCAATGAGAAGGATAAAATTACCGGTCTGCGTGGCAACCAAAGCTTTGTAATGAATATGAGAGAAAACATCTACCGCTCCACCCAGGGATGCTAAGAGAAGCGCCATAATCCGCCCGTAGCGGCGCGGAGTTGGAATCCTGGAAAGAAAAAGTGCAAAGCGGGCAGTCATCGTGGTCCTTGGTGGTGAAAAAGATCCGGGCATGCAAAAACCTCGAGCACCTATGGTACTCGAGGTTTTTACGATAGGCACGTAGGTGCCTCAGAAGATGCAAGGTCTACAGTCTACTTGCTCTCACCCTTGAGCGCGCCCACGAGCGGACCAATCACGTCCATGGGCAGCGGGAAGACCACGGTCGAGTTCTGGTCGGCACCCAGCTCCAGCAGGGTCTGCAGGTAACGCAGCTGCAGGGAAGCGGGGGACTGGCTCAGAATGTCGGATGCTTCCTTCAGCTCGCTGGAGGCCTCCAGCTCACCGCGTGCCGAAATGATCTTTGCGCGGCGCTCACGCTCAGCCTCAGCCTCGCGAGCCATGGCGCGCTGCATAGCCTCGGGAATCTCAACGTCCTTGATTTCGACGAGCTCCACCTGAATACCCCACGGCTCGGTGCGGGAACCGATGATGGAACGCAGGTCCTCGTTCAGGTCCTCGCGGTGTGCGAGCAGGGTGTCCAGGTCAACGCGACCGAGCAGGGAACGCAGGGTGGTCTGCGCGATCTGGCTGGTGGCAATCGGGTAGTTCTCAACCTCAAGCACCGCGTTCTTGGCGTTGGTCACGCGGAAGAGGACCACGGCGTTCACGCGGGCGGGAACGTTGTCCTTGGTGATGACTTCCTGCGGGGGAATGGTCAGGGTGATAACACGCATATCAACGCGCTGCAGGGAGTCAACGAGGGGGAAGACGACGTTCAGGCCGGGCTTCAGCTCCGAACGCAGGTGGCCGAAGCGGAAAGAGATGCCACGCTCGTATTCGGGGATGACGCGGAACATACGAATCAGAATAAAAAGAACAATGACGGCAACTGGGATGAGGATAGTTGCCAAAGTGACGGGATCCATGGTTTTCCTTCACAAATATTGGGGGAGGACGGTATGTGTGCCCACCTGCCCGCGCCTCGTACGGTGCAGGTAGTAGGGGGTGCCCGGTAACCGGGCTGCGTGTGGGGGAGTTTAGGGAGGGGAATTTTCCGTCCCGGCGTACATCGCGGCGGTCGGTGCTTTAGCGGCACCCCGCATGGAAAACTCAAAAGAGGAACAAAAGAGAATTCCACACGGGGTAGCCGCCGAAGCTAACAGACGGGACCAGCCAGCCGGTCAGCCGCCGGAACGGAAAAACTTGTGCAGCGCTACTTCTTCGCCATCTGCTCTGCCAGCTTTTCAGCAGCCTCAACCTCAGCCAGGTTCTGCTCCTGCAGGACCTCGTTCGTGGTCTTATGCAGACGCGGAACCGAGGTGCCGGTGCCGCTCCATGCGGGGCGGTCCGGGTCGAGGGCAGAGGTACGAACCGGCAGGGTTGCATCCGCAATCATCTGCTTGCGGGTCTGCTCGGTACGGCGCTTACGCTCATTCGACACGCCACCCCACTTCGCCGCGAAACGGTCCATCTTCACGTTCACCGATTCGTCAGCGGTGGATGCGTGAATATGCTTCGGATCGTTCTCGAAGTTCGCGGGGGAACGCATGAGCTTCACGGCCAGCGGGTAGGTCAGCGACAGGCAGACCACCGCGGCGGCACCCTCCACCAGAAGCTCCAGCGGGGAGTGCCAGACGATAGCGGCACCAATCAGCATGACCACGCCCAGCAGCGACACGGCAACCGCCAGCCCGCGGTGGAAACGACCCGACTCGGAGTAGGGCCATTCATCCACTTCGCGGGTGAGCTCGCGGCCGTTCGCCGAGACGGTGCAGCTGTCCTTAATCGGGCAGGTGTTGCACACGCTGGGCTTGGCGCGGTAACGCATCACTCGGTTATCCGAGTCGAATGCGGTCGCCCACAGCCACTGGTCTTCGGGGCAGAGCCACGCGTCGCTCTCTTGGTGGTAGGTGAACCCGAAGGTTCGCGCCGCCACCATGCGCTGGCTGGTGCGCTTGGCGAGAATATCGAAGCCCCAACCCACGGCGACCAGACCGAGCGCGTACACGCAGGCCAGCCACACGAGGAAAGAAACTCCAGCAATCTGCTCAGGCATGGTTAGCCTCGACGATCGCTACGGTAGGGGCTGGTCTGCTCGGGCAGCTCCTCGGCAGCCTGAGCGCCGGCGAACTCTGCGATGCGAGCGTCCTCAACCACCTCGTACAGCGGCGGTTCGGGCAGCTCCAGGACGGTTTCCTTAGCGTTCTTGGAGAAAATCTCCTTGATACCCAGCAGCGCCAGCTTAATCAGCGGGATGATGCCGACCAGGAAGATCACGTCACCGGGCATACGCATCCAACCCATCACGGCGGAAGCACCGTCGTGAATGAACGCGAAGGAACGAGCCTCGTAGTAGCCCTCACCCACGGACTTGTACAGCTGAGCAATACCCAGCGGCAGCAGCGAGATGAAGGACATCCACAGCAGACCAATGTTCAGAGTCCAGAAGGAGAACTTCAGACCCTTCTCCGGCCACTTGTTCTCCGGGAGCAGGTAGCGCAGACCAAACACCGCGAACGCAATCGCGAGCATACCGTACACACCCATCATGGATGCGTGTGCGTGGTTTGCGGTCAGTGCCGTACCAATCTCGAAGTAGGACACGATCGGCAGGTTAATCAGGAAGCCGAACACACCTGCGCCGAGGAAGTTCCAGAAGCCCACAGCAATCAGGAACATAACAGCCCAACGGTGCGGGAAAGGCTTGGTGCGGTTGGAGTACTGGCGAGCACCCAGCTGCATGAAGCCCCACGCCTCAACGGTCAGGAAGGTCAGCGGGATAACCTCAGCAGCCGAGAAGAACGCACCGAATGCCATCTGTTCGGAGGGGGTACCGACGAAGTAGGTGTGGTGCAGAGTACCGATCACACCACCGACGGAGTAGAGCACAGCGTCCATCATGATGATGGAGATGGCGATGCGCTCGCGAACCACGCCGAGCAGCACGAAGATGTACGCCACCATGACGGTGGTGAACAGTTCGAGGAAGTCCTCCACCCAGAGGTGAACCACCCAGAAGCGCCAGAATTCGGCGACGGTCACGTGGGTACGCTGACCTGCGAGCAGGCCGACCGCGTAGAACATGGGGATGGCCAGGCCGGAGAAGAGGAACAGCCACGGCAGGGAGGTCTTCTTCGAGCCCTTCAGGCGGGAGGAGAGGGTACGCCAGACGATGACGATCCAGATGAACATACCCGCGGTGAGCAGGATCTGGAAGAATCGCGGCAGGTCCAGGAACTCCCACTGCTGCGAGAAGAAGCCGGTGAGTTCCTTGGGGATGAGGCCCTTCTGAGAGAACCATTCGTTCAGCAGCGAGCCGAGGACCACGAAGACCACGGCGCCGATGAGAACGTAGGTAAGCAGGCCCTGCTTCTTGGGTTCGCGGCGGGTAATCAGCGGGGCGATGAAGATACCGCCCGCCAGGAACGCGCCTGCGGTCCAGAAGAGGGAGAGCTGAAGGTGCCAGGTTCGAGATACCGTGTAGGGCAACAGCTGGCCCATGTCGATACCGAAGAAGCCGGTGAGTTCTTCACGGTAGTGCTCGGTGAGTGCACCCACCAGAGCCTGCAGCAGGAACAGCACCAGGATCGTTGCGAAGAGCAGGCAGGCTGCCTTCTGCGAGGGGGTCAGGCGAACTTCGTCGGGCTGACGGAAGTCGAGGACGGGTGCCTCTTCCGCGTGCCAGCCGATAGCGCGGGACCAGCGGCCGTAGATGGCGAACATCAGACCGGTACCACCGATGAGGGCAATCAGGGAGAGTGCCGACCAGACCATCAGATCCGCGGTGGGCTTGTTGTCCACGTTGGGTTCGGAAGGCCAGTTGTTGGTGTAGGAGTAGGGCTGGTCGGGGCGGTCTGCCGCCGATGCCCATGCGGTCCAGCCGAAGAATGCGACGAGGTCGTGCAGTTCTTCGTCGTTCTTAATGGCGTCGGGGAACAGGCCCTGCGAGGTGTCACCCTTCATGAGGGTTTCACGGTAGTGCTTGAGCATGAGCTGGTAGCCCTTGGTCTCACCAGCGGACCAGGTGATGGTCTTAGTCTGCTCGTCGTACTTGTTCTCCTTGCGCCACTCGTTCTTGACGAGTTCGCGGGGGTCCTGCTTGCCCTGTTCACGGTACTCCTTGACGGCAGCATCGGTGGTCAGGCGCAGGTATTCTGCAGTGTAGTCGGGGCCGAGGTAGGCACCGTGACCGAGCACGGATCCGTACTGCTGCAGGCCGCGTCCCTGGAACAGTTCCTGACCGTGCAGGATCTGTTCTTGGGTTGCGATAGTTTTGCCGTCGTTGCCGACGATTTTATCGGGGAGCGGCATGGAGAGTGCGTAGGTGCGCATTGCAAGGACTGCCATAATGGTGAAGCCCAGGAGCATCACAAACGCAACAGCCTGTACCCAGCCTTTTCCGGCATAGGCACCGACCGTGTCTGAGCGGCGGGCAATCTTTGCTGCCTGCGCACGCGAGACGGGTTTTGTAGCCATAGTGTATGTCTCCAGTGTGCGTGGAATTTGTAGGTGGAGTGGTCCCGACGCACATCCGCTGGAGGGGCGGCTCACTATGTTCAGGGTGAATCGTCCTTGAGGGAGGTGCGACAGCCCACCCTGCTCTCATTTTTGCATATTAAATGCGCATTTACGAAACTTTGCTGACGTAGCGTCATAATGTGACACGGCTATTTGGCGGGGAAATCAGTAATCATAAGGCGGAAAACCTGAAATATTACGTTGAGGTTGAACCCTTAGCTTCCGCGCTACCTCCCCGCCTGTAACGGGGGAGGAGGCGCCGGGGTGGAGGCTGCGCAGACTCTCTCAACCGAGGCTTTTACTCAGGCTCCTACTCGAGCTCCTGCCGGAGTTCTCGCTGAAGTCGTTGGAGGGAGGCGCATCCCAGCATGTGGAAGGGGAGAGCGGCACCCCTCACGTGCCTACACTCGGGTGTGGAATAATAAAACCCGACGCTACTAAACACAGTACAAATTTTTTGCGGCACAGGTTACCGCAGTACAGATTTTGTGCTCTTTGGCGGCGTATATTCAGAAGGGGCCACTCACCCCGCATCCACGGCGGACCGCCGCCACAGCCCGCAATCTATCGGCACCTCAGGAGAGTTCACGTGCTTCTCTACAAATCCACCCAGAAAGCAGTCACCGGAATCCTGCGCACCGTCTTCCGCGCCCGCGTGACCGGACTCGAAAACTTTCCCGCCACCGGCCCGGTGATTGTCGCCTCTAACCACCTGTCCTTCCTGGACTCCATCATTATTTCCGCGATGATGCCGCGCCGCGTGGCGTTCCTCGCGAAGGCTGAGTACGTGAACACCCCCGGCCCGCGCGGCAAGATGATGAAGGCATTCTTCGAAGCCGTGGACATCATTCCCGTGAACCGCTCCGACCGTTCCGAATCGCTCAAGGCACTCGACATTGCCCTGGAGAAGCTGCAGGAAGGTAAGGTCTTCGGCATTTACCCCGAGGGCACCCGTTCCCGCGACGGCTACCTGTACCGCGGCAAGATTGGTGTGGCGTGGCTGGCGCACATGACCGGTGCGCCCGTGGTTCCGGTTGGTCTGATTGGCACCGACCGCCTGCAGAAGCCCGGCTCGAACATGATTTACCCGCGCCGCTTCACGATTCGTGTGGGCAAGCCGCTTTACTTTGAGAAGACCGGCGAGAAGATGACCGGTAAGCAGCGCCGCGTCACCACCGACACGATCATGGACGAGATTGCTCAGCTGTCCGGCCAGGCGCGAAAGCACGAATATAACGTTTCGCCCTCAGCCGCACGTGACGCAGGCTAGGGCACGCGCCGCCTAATACCGCGTAGACTTAAACCGCGCATTCACGCACCGACCCCCGCGCTTTGGGGGAGACTGGTGCAGGATGCGCGGTTTGTCGTATGCGTAAGCCTGAGGTGACCCCGGTAGTCCCGTAGAGACCCCGCACCGCAGAGACCCCGCGCCCCCCCCGCAGAGAATCACTACAGAGAACCGCTGCAAAGAACCACCGTAAAGCCCAGTAGAGCGAGGAGAAAGTACCCATGGCAGAGCCTTCCAGCTACCGCCCCGCCCCCGGCGAAATCCCCACCGACCCGGGCGTTTACCGTTTCCGCGATGCCGACGGCCGCGTCATCTACGTGGGCAAGGCGAAGAACCTGCGCAACCGCCTCAACAGCTATTTTGCGTCCCCGCAGACGCTGAGCCCGAAGACCTACGCGATGGTGCATACAGCGGCGAGCGTGGAGTGGACCGTGGTGGCGAGCGAGATGGAATCGCTGCAGCTTGAATACACCTGGATTAAGGAGTTTTCGCCGCGCTTCAACATTGCGTTCCGCGACGATAAGTCGTACCCGTACCTGGCGATTACCGTCAATGACGTGTACCCGCGCGCCATGGTGACCCGCGGCGAGCGCCGTAAGGGCGTACGCTATTTTGGTCCGTACTCGCAGGCGTGGGCGATTCGTGAAACCCTGGATGCGCTGCTGCGCGTGTTCCCGGTGCGTACCTGCACGAACGGTGTGTTTAACCGCGCGAAGAATAGCGGCCGGCCCTGTCTGCTTGGTTATATCGATAAGTGTGCGGCGCCGTGCGTGGGCAAGATTAGCGCCGAGGAGCATCGCGAGTTGGCGCGCGGGCTGACCCGGTTTATGGGTGGTGGCGCTGAGAAGCATATCGCCCAGTTGACCGCGGAAATGAAAGCCGCCGCAGCTGATATGGACTTTGAGCGTGCCGCGATTCTTCGCGACGATATTGCCGCACTGACTAAGGCGTTTGAGCGTAACGCCGTGGTGCTTGGCGCGACCGTGGATGCCGACCTGTTCGCCTACGCTGAGGATGACCTGGAGGCATCCGTTCAGGTGTTCTTCGTGCGCGGCGGCAGGATCCGCGGCCAGCGCGGCTGGATCGTGGAGAAGGTCAACGACAGCACCGACGCGCAGCTCATCGAGCAGCTGATTGCGCAGGTGTACAGCGATATTGCGGCGAGCCTCGCCTCCCAGAAGGACGCCGAGAAGAGCCTGAACAGCTACGATATTCCGCGTTCCGTGCTCGTGCCGGTGGAGCCCGAGAATAAGGAGCAGCTGGCGTCCTGGTTGGCGGAGGTGCGCGGCGGCCCCGTGGAGATTAGCGTCCCGCAGCGTGGCGACAAGGCAGAACTCATGAAGACGGTTACCGAGAATGCGCGTCAGTCGCTGACCCTGCACAAGAGCCGCCGTGCCGGTGATTTGACCACACGTAGCGCCTCCCTCGTGGAGTTGCAGGAGGCGCTGGAACTGCCCGACCCGCTGCTGCGCATCGAGTGCTACGACATTTCGCATGTGCAGGGCACGAACGTGGTTGCCTCCATGGTTGTCTTTGAGGACGGCATGCCCGCAAAGAACGCCTACCGCACCTACAGCATTACCGGCGACGCCGCGCGTGACGATACCGCCAGTATGTACGACGTCATCACCCGCCGATTCAAGAGGCATCTGGCGCAGCAGGCGGAGCGCGAAGCAGCCCCCGTGCACTCCGGCGAGATTGACGCCTCCACGCCCGAGCCGGCGAAGTTCGCCTACCCGCCGAACCTGGTGCTCGTGGACGGCGGCCCGCCTCAGGTGGCTGCCGCCTCCGCCGCGCTGAGCGACCTGGGCATCACGGATGTGTACGTTGCCGGCATCGCTAAGCGCCTGGAGGAACTGTGGCTGCCGGACGACGACTACCCGGTCGTGCTGCCGCGTACTTCGCAGGCGCTGTACCTGGTGCAGCGCATCCGCGATGAGGCGCACCGTTTCGCTATCACCTTCCACCGTTCCAAGCGTGGTAAGGCGATGGTCGCCTCCGCCCTGGATGAGGTGCCCGGTTTGGGCGAGGTGAAGCGTTCCGCGCTGATTAAGCATTTCGGGTCGGTGGCTCAGATTAAGCAGGCGAGCGCCGAGGAGCTGACGGCGGTGCCGGGTATTGGTCCGGCGTTGGCTCAGAAGATTCTGGCGGCGCTGACCTAAGCATCCGGTGGTGCCGGGTGAAAGCCCGACCGGGGTATGAACGCAGCACCCCGCCTCGTAATGGCGCTTAACAAACGTGTCATAATTGAAGGAAACCGTCATCATTACGAGCGCGCTATCTTCGCGCGCCCTCAACCAGTAGAGTGGAAACCGTGAGTAATAACCATCTGCGCCTATTCACCAGCGAGTCGGTGACTGAAGGCCACCCCGATAAGATTTGTGACCAGATTTCTGACGCCATCCTTGACGGCATCATCGCCCAGGATCCCGCAGCGAACGTTGCTGTGGAGACCATGGTGACCACCGGGCAGGTGCACGTTGCGGGTGAGGTGACCACCTCCAGCTACGTCGAAATCCCCTCCATCGTGCGCGAGACCATTCTGGGTATCGGCTACGATTCCTCTACCCGCGGCTTCGACGGTGAGTTCTGCGGCGTGTCCGTGTCCATTGGCGAGCAGTCCCCGGACATTAACGCCGGCGTGTACGAGTCCCTCGAGGTTCGTCAGGGCATCGCTGCTGACGAGTACGACCGCCAGGGTGCGGGCGACCAGGGCATCATGTTCGGTTACGCATCCAACGAGACCAACGTGCTGATGCCCGCCCCGATTTGGCTGGCGCACCGCCTCTCTGAGCGTCTGACCAAGGTCCGTAAGGACGGCCTGCTGACCGAGCTGCGCCCCGACGGCAAGACTCAGGTGACCCTCGGCTACGATTCGAACAACAACCCCGTCTCCGTGGACACCGTGGTTGTTTCGAGCCAGCACACCGCAAGCTACGACCTGGCTGACCTGCGTGCAGACATTGAGAAGCACGTTATTGCACCGGTTCTGGGTAGCGTCGACCTGGATTCCTCCAACGCTAAGTTCATTGTGAACCCCGCTGGCCGCTTCGTTCAGGGTGGCCCCGTGGGTGATGCGGGCCTGACCGGCCGCAAGATTATTGTGGACACCTACGGCGGTTCGGCTCGTCACGGTGGTGGCGCGTTCTCCGGTAAGGACCCGTCGAAGGTGGACCGTTCCGCAGCGTACGCAATGCGTTGGGTTGCGAAGAACATTGTGGGTGCCGGTCTTGCCGACCGCGCCGAGGTTCAGGTTGCGTACGCTATCGGCCAGGCAGCGCCGGTCGGTCTGTACGTTGAAACCTTCGGTACCGAGAAGGTCGACCCGATCAAGATTGAGAAGGCTGTGCGTGAGGTCTTCGACCTGCGCCCGCTGGCAATCATTAACGAACTGGATCTGCGCCGCCCGATTTACAAGAAGACCGCAGCTCACGGCCACTTCGGTCGTACCGAGCCGGAATTCACCTGGGAGCGTCTGAACCGCGTGGATGCACTGCGTTCGGCAGTGTCCTCCTCCTAATATCTGTCAGGGTAGAGGAGCACGCTGATTCGGGTGACTCAGAGCAGTTCTGAATCGAACTCTTCGGCACCGTTGGGTGCTCAGCAGGAATCCCTGCAACAGCTTGACCTGTTGCAGGGATTTCCTGCTCTTCGTGATGCCCTGATTCCGGCTACCCCGGAGCCGGTAAACGTTGCCGCCGAGTTGGAGGCGAGCGGCGTGCCGAACCCTGTGGCGCGTGTGCGCGTGGACAGCACCCTGCCGCAGGTGGACCGCACGTTTGATTACCGCGTGCCCGCCGAGCTGAGTGAGGATGCGGTGCCCGGCGCCCGCGTGCGCGTGCTGTTCAACGGCCACGAGATGACCGGTTACATTGAGGAGCGCGCCGCCACGACCGATTGGACGCGCACCTCGCTACTACCGCTCAAGTCGGTGCTGTCGCGTGTGCCCTCTGTTGCGCCTGAAATTTTTGCGCTTGCCGAGGCGCTTGCCGACCGTTACGCCTCCACGGTGGCGAACGTGCTGCGCCTGGCGGTGCCGCCGCGTATTGCCGCGCTGGATAAGAAGTACGCGCCGCTTCTGCCAGGTTATGAGTCGGATTATTTGGGCGATTCTGCCCCGGTAAGTACTTCCAATACCCCCGAGAGCACCCCGGAGAACGTCTCCGAGAGCACCCCGGCGAGCGCGGGGGAGAAGCCGCAGGAAAACGCTCCCGAAATCGCGGAACCTGAGTGTGCGGAATCTGAGCCTGATGCCGTCTCCGCCGCCTCCAGCACTGCCGACCCGTACGCTTGGCTTGCCACCCCCGGCGCGCCCGCACCCTTCGTGCTGGACCCGCCGACGCTGAACCCGGACGCGCCGGATGCCGCCTCCGTCTTCTCCGATTACGAGAACGGCGCGGAGTTCATTGAAGATGTTGCCGCCGGTGCCGCAACTCGCGCCGTGATGACGGTTCTTCCCGGCCACCTGGAGCACACGTGGGCGGATGTTTTGGCGACCGCACTCGCGGCTGCTGCTGCGAGTGGCCGCGGCGCTATTGCGGTGGTTCCGACCGCTAAGAACCTGGATCTTCTGGAGGCGGCGCTCGCCGAGCGTCTGCCCGCTGACTCGTTTGTGCGTTTGAGTTCTGATTCGACTCCGCATACTCGCTATCACGGGTTTGTGAAGGTGCGTTTGGGGCAGGTGCCGGTGGTGATTGGTACCCGCGCGGCGGCCTACGCGCCGGTGGCGAACCTGGGCCTGGTGGTGTGCTGGGATGACGGCGATTCTTCGCTGGTGGAGCAGCGCGCCCCGTATTGTCATGCTCGTGATGTGTTGCTTCTGCGTGCTTCTGCTGAGAATACTGCGGCGCTGTTTGCCGGGTTCAGTATGAGTAGTGAGGCGGCGCGTCTGGTGCGTACCCGTTGGGCGTCTCATGTGCGTGCGCCGCGTGCGTTGGTGCGTGATTATTCGCCGCGTATTTTTTCGACAGGTTCGGAGTTTGAGTTGGCGCGTGACCCGTTGGCGGCGATGGCGCGTATTCCGCACCTGGCGTTTGAGCATGCTCGTCGGGCGTTGGCGCGTGGTCCTGTGTTGGTGCAGGTGGCGCGTAGCGGTTATATTCCGTCGTTTTCGTGCGAGCGTTGCCGCATGCCGGCGCGTTGTGGCGAGTGTAGTGGGCCTTTGTCGGTGGCTTCGGGTTCGTCGGTTCCGTCGTGTTCGTGGTGCGGTCATTTGGCGCAGCAGTGGCGTTGTTCTGAATGCGGTTTTACGCATTGGCGTTATTCGGCGGCGGGTGCGACTCGTACTGCTGAGGAGCTGGGCCGTGCGTTCCCGAATGTTCCGGTGATTTCTTCGGCGGGTGACCATGTGCGGGCGTCGGTTGGTCCTGAGCCTGCGTTGGTGGTGGCGACTCCGGGTGCTGAGCCGGTGGCTTTTGGCGGCTATGCGGCGGCGCTTCTTCTGGATGCCGATAAGATGCTTCGTTTTGATTCGTTGCGTGCCCCGGAGGCGGCGTTGCGTCGCTGGTTGAATGCGGCGGCATTGGTTCGTCCTGCGGCTCTTGAGGGTACGGTGGTGACGACTGCTTCGCCGTCGCCGGTGGAGCAGGCGCTGGTGCGTTGGGATCCGGCGTGGTTTGCTCGCCGGGAGCTGGAGGAGCGCGCTCAGACGGGTCTGCCTCCGGCGGTTCGTACGGCTGCGGTGACCGGTGCGGAGGCGGATGTTCGCGCCTTCATGGAGGAGTTCTTGGGCTCTTCTGCGTTGCCGGAGCGGGTGCGTGAGCAGCTGCGTATTGTGGGCCCGGTTCCTCTGGATCAGGGGTATTTTGCCTGGTCGGAGTCTCTTGAAGAGGATTCTGAGGAGGCGCCGGTTCAGGGCGATTGGCGTACCCTGATGTTCTTCTCGTACGGCATTGCTCAGCAGGTGACCCGTGAGTTGCGTGCTACGCGTGCAACGATTGCGGCGTTGAAGAAGAACGTGGGGGAGCGCCCGGTTCAGATTCGCTGTGACGGCCTGGATGTGCTGTGATTTTCTAGTCGTGCTGTAGTGTTCTAGTGAGGGGCGGTTTTTGCCCCGGGTTGGGCGTTGAGCACGCGGGTTTGCGGGCGCGCTGTGCGCAGAGGCGAGGAGGTGAGAGGCATGTCGAAGGTGCCTCATCTGCTGAAGGGTAGTGCGCTGCCTGATGGTGAGCAACGGCGGCTGGCTGAGTATGCTTCTGCGCATCCGAGAGCGCCCTGCACCGTAAGGGCCAGCATCACGATGCGGCGGTCTGCTGGTTCACGGTATCGGCTACCAGAATCACGGCGAGACGCTCGCGTATTTTGGCAAGCCTGTGGCGCATAGTGTGCAGACTCTGCTGGCGCTGAACACAGATTCTGTCGCGCTCTCCGAAGAGAACTCCGCCGCGGAGGCTTCTGCGCGGGTTCGTGTTGAGGTGATTCCTGACGGTGATACCCTCCCGCCTGCCGCTGAGGTGAACCCGCTGAGCCACCACAGCGAGTTGACGTATTCGTTGACGATTGAGCGCACGGAGTACCCAGCCGACCCGGTTGAGGAAAGCCCGCAGATTGAGGAGAACTCCGCGCAGGAAGAACTCGCCGAAGCCTCCGAGCCCAAAGAATCTACAAGAATCAGTCTGCCGAAAATTGAACTTCCGAAGGTTGAGTTGCCCAAAGTGGAGTTACCCAAGGTGGAACTGCCTAAAGTGGAGCTCCCTAAGATTGAGCTGCCGAAAATTGAGCTTCCCAAGGTAGAGCTCCCGAACATCGATTTCCCGAATATCGAGCTGCCGAACCTTGAGCTTCCGCACCTGCCTCAGCCGAAGCCGCGCCCGGTTCGCACGGTCACTCGCCGCAGCCTCCTTTTTCAGGAGGGCTTCTGGCGGCCCAGACATTACCGCCCGTTGAAGGAGCATTTGCCCTGGTTGGCGTCGGTTTTGCCGCTGTTTTTGATGTTCTGCTTCTACTATGAGCGCCCCGGCGCGACCTGGCGTGAGCGTGCCGGGCACCTGTTGCGTTCTACGGCGCGGTTTGTGAACGTAGCGCTGTGGCTGGTGCTGGCGGCTATGGCGCTCATGACGTTCCGCGATGCTTTTGTGGCGTCCCTGGGCACTCCGCAGGGTGCATTTACGGGTCTGGCGGCGGCACTCGGCCTGGGTATTGTGGGCTGGGTTTTGGCTCGTCGTGCCCGTGAGCTGTGGGCGCTGGTGAAGGCTATTCCGACGCAGCTGATTCAGACGGCAACCAGCCCGGAGTCGCGCGATTTGGAGCGTATTTATGCGCGTCTGGATCGTCAGCTGGACGATTTGAGTTCCCGTAGCGATGCGGTGGGCATTATTGCTCATTCGCAGGGCGGGTATTTGAGCTATGAGTTGCTGCGTCGTCGTGCGGCGGCGGGTAAGAAGCCGATTCGTTTCTTCTACGGCCTGGGTAGTGGCGTGGTCCCGATTAGCATTATCGCTAGTGACCGCAACGACATTCCGGGGCACCTGGATGCTGCGGGCGGCTACCGTAACCGCTCCATGCTGCTGTGGGTGAGCGCGGTCGCGGCGTTCTCCTGGCTGGTGGAGGCGTCCCTGCTGTTTGGCCCGTACCGTTCGCTACTGCACTATGCGATGCTGGTACCCCTGGCGTTGAGTGTGGTGCCGCTGGTTGTGAGCGTGCCGGGTACCTTCAAGGGTAGGGCGCGTATTGGCCGCAAGAGTGCCCGGGACAGCGCCTCCGAAACTCCCTCCGCAAAGAGTCCGGCTGATGTGCGTCTGGCGGATGCGCGCCTGGTCAACCCGTACGGCACACGCGCCTACGTGAAATGGCTGATTCCGTTGCTCTTCGTGCACGGCGTTTTCATGCTGTACGCGGTGTTCATGCTGCTGCTGGCTCAGTTGCGTGTTGAGGGCGCGGTCCCTGAGCTGACCGCCGCCTCCGTGGCGTTTTGGGGCGCGCTGATTCTGGTGCTCATGATGTCGGTGCGTAGCGCCTGCCACCTGTATGTGCGCGCCTACGCGCCGATGCTGCAGGATCTTGATGTGGCTGACCGGTGCGAGATTTCCGCTCGTGGTGACAGTATTGGTAGGTCGAATATTACTCAGCCCGCCGATGTAGACGTCAGCTTTGTGACCCTGCCGGGCCCGTCGGTGAATAGTCACATGCAGTATTTTGATGCGTGCTCGCCGGTGCCGTTGATGCTTGCGCACCGTCTGGTGCCGCACATGATGCCGGCGGGTGAGCAGGCGCAGAAAGCGGCGGCTTTCACCGATATTGGTGCGGAACTGAACCGCGGTTTTGCGCGCGTGAAGAAGCTGATGCGCACCATGCATTACGGGCTGTATGCGGTGCTTCTGCTGATGCTGTCGGTGCTGCTGAATGTGGCGTCGCCGGTGAGTCTGTCCGCGTTGACTGGGCTTGATGCGTCGCGCCTGCATTCGGAGGGTTTTGACCGTCTGGTGGCGGATGCTCAGCAGCTGCGCGAGCAGGCGGGTTCTTCGGATCTGCTGCTGTGGATTCTGGTCGGCATTTTTGTGGTGGAGGCGCTGCTGATGATGGTGCTTTCGCCCTGGACTCAGAGGCGTTTGCAGCGTGCGTTCATGATGCGCAAGGTGGACCGTACGGGTCAGCTGAGCGAGTTCAATCCTTTGCCGATGGTGACGGCTCTTCTGGGTCTGGACGGTGAGGATGAAGACGCTGAGGATACAGAGGAACATAACCCCGCAGGGGAGAAAAAGCAGGAGAGTAAAGCAGGGCAGAGCGCTGTAGTTTAGGGCGCTTAGGCGGTGCCGTGGAAGGGTATCCCAGAATTTTTATGCATTCGTGTGCACCTAAGATTTGCTGGGGTTTGGCTGATTCTAATTGGCGTAGTCTCCGTATCCGCGGTAATATATTCAGCACTGCGGATACTATTTCGGTGCTTGTCGAGGTGGTGTTGGCAGTATCTATCACTCAACTTCGCGTACGCTTCACAACCGTGCGCACCAACGAAAGATGAATACTGGTGACTCAGACTATGATCGCCCCCGCATACGAACCTGCATGCGGCGGGTCTGCTTCTGTACACAATTACGGCGTCATGCACCCGGACCCCGTGTTGCTTTCCGACATGACCAGCGCAGAACGAGGAGCTGTTTACCGCTACTTGGCGCGCTTCGCTGAGCTGGATGACGCAAAGATTTTCTACGCGTACGGTCACGCTTATGAGCTGGCTCGTAAGGACGCTGAACGCGGTCTCTACGCAACTATGGCGTAGCCTGCATCGTTAGTTTTTAGAAATGCTGCTGCACTCTGTGTGGGTGTGGCAGCATTTCTGCTTTTCGGGCTGGCTTTCACGCTGGCTTTCGGGTGGGTTTTAGCTCGGTGGTGAACTCGGCGGTCGCATGCCGCTATGATGCCCCTGATTTCTTCCTGACAACCGGGAACGTGTCCACTATGGGGGCGTTCCCTGATGGTTCTTGAACATTGATTAGCTCTTGGGTAGTTTAGAGGTATCACAACCACTACTGCGAAGAGACTTCCGATGATTTCCGTAGGTTCTTTTCGCGGTGTTGCCTCCGGTAGCGTCTGCATTGTTGCGGCGCTGCCCTAAGAAACGCCCTAAGGAAAGGTACTCACCGATGAGTTTCACCAATATCACCTCTGATTACGAGCCCGAGTTCGGTAGTTCGGCACCGAGCCGCGACAACGGCATTACTCACCCGGACCCTGTTCTGCTGTCCTCGATGACGAAGGCTCAGCGTGGCGCGGTGTGCCGCTACCTGGCTCGATTTGCTGAGCTGGATGACGCGAAGATTTTCTACGCGTACGGTCATGCGGATGAGCTGGCTGCGAAGGAAGCAGCTCGTACCGGTAGCTTTGCTACGGTCTAAGGATTTCTGCTCCGGTGTGATGCGGTGAGGCTGCACCTTCCGGATGTGCCCTCAGGGTGCCCGAGCTCTGCGAGGGCGGGTTCCCTGCGTCGGCGCGGAGGAAGTGTGTAGCGAACCGCCACTGTACATCGTTTGCCGTAAGCCGTACGCACCTGCTGGCAACCGCGCACGAATTGAATACGAGAATGCCGCCGCACCCTCCCGAGTTTCGGGGGAGTGCGGCGGCATTTCCTTTTTCACTGTAGAGGTGAGGCTGATGTTTTGGCTTTGAGCGTGCGCCGACAAGGCTTTATGCCAGTGTTTGCTTCACATTTTTATATAATGGGTGAGGCTGGCCGCAGGAGGTCAGTGCCATTGTATGACGACACACGTACATCTAGTTTCAAGGAGGAAGACTATGGCAGAAGACTCGCCACAGGATTCATTAGGTCATCAGGAGGCATCCGAAGATTTCAATGGTATTACTAATGAAAAATTTAATAACTCAATGAAGGAAAATACTATTTTAGATAAAAATCAATGTGGGGAAGAATATGATTTAACTGTTATTGTTCCACACGGTATTGGTCGACAAAAACCTGGTGATACATTTGCATTAATGTACGAATCAATATCAGATAATTTTAATGACCATCCTATGGAAAATTGTGATTCAAATTGCGAAAATGACCCACATGTTGTTAAGAAATTTTGGAGCGGTCACAATACGAAAAAAAATACTCTTGTTGGGGTAGATATAAAAATACCCCAGGGTGAAAATAGGAATAGATATGTTGCTTTACGCGAATCATACTGGCACCCGACAAAAGATAATGAGGAGTCTGCTAAGTTGGAGGAATCCGCTCCTTGGTATAAGCTATTTCTCGGTGTTATCCAAATTCTTCTCCTTAAAATTCTCCAGTTTAGGCTATCAACAATATCGTTCATGCTAGTAACTAGTTGGATTTTGGTTTTTTCTGGGTTCGAAAATAAATACAATATACCGCAAGGGGTTGATAAGACAGGCTGGGAAAAACTGGAACCATTTACTTCCAAAGTGACGCAAAGTGCACTATTTCCTTTTTTGGTAATTATTCTTACTGTTTTAATTTTTAGGTTTGTTGGGTCGCTGTATATTCAAATTAAAAGTTGCACTTCTGGATCCGCATCCCGCCAAGCAAGTAAAGTAATGAGTGATATAAAAGAGGCTTTAAAACAGTCTCATGAATTAATGATTATTGCTCATTCTATGGGGGGATATCTCTCTTATGAATCCTTACACGACAAAGAAATGTCGAAGTATGCAAATCGTGAGGATGGAACGCAAAAAAACGTTTCCCTTGTTGGAATAGGAAGCGGCCTAGGCCCTATGATGATTATTCAAAAGGTGAAAGGCTTGTGTTTATGTAAAAATATAGGCCTAGTGATACTTCTGGCATTTTTTCTCTACATATATTTTATTTCTTGGACATCTCTCCTGTTTAATCTTGCATTTTGGGTTTATTACCCCACTGGGGCAACAGGAGCCTATGTGGTCGGATTTTCTAATCATGGAGTCACGCTCGTCTCGAATTTTTTCTGGGAGGATTTGGCTGGAACTCATCCACGTAACATAGTTTTTAGATCCATATTATTCTTAATTTTAATACGAATTAATATGAAGATGGTAGTTTATCCTTTTTACTCTGAATTTGCAAGCAGAGAGCGGATGTCAATTTCGTTTTTGCATCGTGAATTTTACTACTCTTCAGATATTGTTGGGAACACTTCGAGATTTGTATATCCAAAAAATATTGGACAAGAGTTGCTAGGTGACCCTATTTTGGGTATAAAAAAATATTTTGGTTTGGGAATTATTTGGAAAAGATTCATATATTCCCATAATTTAGGTTACTATTTCCAGAGTAGTCGACTAGTTAATTTTTTATGGAATAGTGTAATTTCAGGTATTAAACCGGAGGATTATGCTTCTAAAGATTCCAGGCCAAAGAAACTTCAAGTTATTTATTTTATTGGATTTTCTGTGGCGCTTTGTGTGGGTTATTTAATTTATGCTAACAGTTACTTAACTCATCTTAGTCGTTATTCTTATCATTATTCGGTAGCTGATATTATTCATCCTATAATAATGCGTATCTCTCTGACGACAGTATTATTGACAGCTCCGCTAACTCTTGCTTCATGTTGGGTGGTTTATTTTTGTACGTATTTTATGTCTAGTGTGTTTCTATATATTAAGTCAAGGGGGAGGCAGTCACAGGGGATGCTGTGTATGGCTCCAACTCTGCTTGATGAAAAAAACTTTAAATTCTATGCATTAGTGCAATTGGTGACGATATCTTTTGTTTCTCATTTTGCCTCAAATTGGATTATTGACTTTATTAAATCATTTCTAAGTCGTACTCCTTATGGTATATATGCCGTTGCAAATTTCTTGGTTAGCCATTTTTGGACAATCGAAATTATTCTTGTTTGCCTTATGGTTCTCCGGATTCTGGTCTGGGAAATTAAAGAAACTATAAAACATAGATATGACAAATAGTTTAAATAGAATATTTTCAAGTCTTGAGTCCGTAATGATTTAAAATTTATATACAGTAAAATGTCGCTACATGCTCTATAAGGATGTAGCGACATTATACATATCAAACAGTGTTACAAATTAGGAGTGAGAAAACTTATATTAGAGCCCGCGCACGATCTCCAGCAGTTTGAGTGCCGAGTCGCGCCAGGAGTAGCGGCGCACATCCGACAAGCCGTCAATGATGACGCGCTCGCGAACGGCGGTGTCCTCCAGGGAACGGATAGCCTTCACCCAATCGGCGGCGTGCGCCTCCGGGGCACCGTCAACCGGCGCGAACACGGCGTGCGGCGCAATCTCACGGAAAATCGGGATGTCACTAATCACCGCGGGGCAACCGGCAGCCTGCGCCTCGACCACGGGCAGGCCGTAACCCTCCTCGCGGGAGGCAGTCACCAGAGCGTGCGCCTGGCGAAGCAGCTGCTGGTACTCCTCATCGCTCACACCGTTGTGCACCTCCACGTTCTCACCGATGAGGCGTTCGTCGGTGAGCTGCACCAGGCGCTGCGGCGGCATCTTCGACAGCAGATGCAGGCGGTAATCCGGCAGGGAACGCATCGCCAGCAGCAGGGTTTCCACGTTCTTGTACGGCATGAACGAACCCATGTACACCAGGTGCTTGACGGGCTGCTCTTCGCGGGTGGTGGCGCGTTCCAGCGCGGTCTGGCGGGATACGACGCTGCCGGGCTGCGGGGCGTTGGGCACCACGAACAGCGGCTTGGTGGTCAGCTCGTGCTCACGAATCAGTGAGGCGGTCGACTCAGAAACAGTCACGACCGCGTCGCCGTGGTTGAGCAGGAAGCGCTGCGGGGTGTAGGTCTTGTGGAAGAGCCGCCAGCCCACGCGCACCGGTGCGGGCAGGAACCCGGGCGGGGTCGGGTGCGAGTAATAGATCAGGTCGTGCAGGGTGAGAATCAGCTTGAATTTGCGTCCGGTGGAGCCGATGGTCTGCATGGGGGAGAACACCACGTCCGGCGCGTACTTGTTCAACTGCAGGGCGGCGGTCGGTTCGAGCGGGCCGGTGGGCGAGCAGATCTTCACGTGCGGCAGGTCGGGCAGCATGTCCAGCTGACGTTCGTCGCTAATGATCATGGTGAGGTCGAGGTCGGCGGCGGCTTCGTCACCGGTGTCGATGAGGGTTTTGAGCGCGCCCAGCAGGGAGGCGGTGTAGCGGCTGATGCCGTCGTGGAAGCCGATACGGGTGTATCGGGCGTCAACCATGAGTTTCATGTTGGTTCCTTACTTCTCGTTCCCTGAGTGGTCGGCGGCGAAATCGGCGATGAGTTCCGCGGCGCGGCGAGGGGTTTCGTAGTGGATGAGGTGCCCGACTTCGGGGATCATGTCCAGGCGCTCGCGGGCGCCGGTCGAAGTAGCGGGTAGGTCGCGGGAGGTCAGCGTCGCGTACATGGCGCGAGCTGTTTCGGGGGTGCCCAGGTCGTCGTCTTCAGCGACGAGCATTTGCACCGGCACCCGGATGGCGGCGGCGTATTCGGCGGCGGTGTGCGTAATGGACGCTTCGTAGGCGCTGAGCACTCCGCGGCGGGAGCCGAAGGAGCCGAAGTAGGCGGCGTGCTGGCCGTTGATGAAGCGGCGCATTGCCTTGTCTTTGGTGCGCATCATGACTTCGCTGGAGGCGCGGGTAATCAGCTGCGAACGCAGCAGCGGGTAGCCGATTTTTTCGGGGAGTGCCGCGCCGGCGCGGTAGTAGAGGGAGGCGAGGCGCGAGGCGACGCGCTGGCTGCCTTCGAGGGCGGGTTCGCTAATCGGGTTGATGAGCGAGAGCAGCGCGAGCGAGTTCGGGTGCGCGGCGGCGAAGGCGCTGGTGACGATGGAGCCGAAGGAGTGGCCGACCAGGTGCAGCGGTAGGGGCTGTGCATCCTCGCGGGCGGGGTTAGTGTGTTCCACGAAGTCGTTCAGCCACGCCACGTACGCGTTGATGTTGTCTTCGCCCTGAGCATTTTCGGGCAGGTCTGCGGAGCGGCCAAAGCCGGGCAGGTCGGGGCTGATAATGCTGACGTTCGGGATAAGCTTCAGCAGGTAGTTCGCGATGATTTCCAGGCCGTGGTGGTCGCCGCGGAAGCCGTGCACGAGCAACACGGGGTAGGAGCCTTCGGGGAAGGTGCCGCCGTTCATGCCTTTGCCGTACTGCCAGTAGCGGGTCATAACTGCCTGCGCGCCGTCACCGATGAGGGCGTCGTGGCGGGTGCCGGGAATGAGCGGGCCGGGCACACCCTCAAGAACTGAGGTGTTGGGGGAGTCCGGGGTAACGGTGGAGGTCATGGGTACCTTTCGCGGGTTGGGTACTGGGGGCGGCTAAGTCCCGTTCTTAATTCTAGGGGAGAAGCCTGAAAGGGCTCTGAAACCCGCCTGATGCATCGGTGTCTGGCCGGGTGGTCGGGTGGGTGGTGCCGTCCATTTGGTAGTCGAGGCGGCCTCAACTCTGGCGCGGTGCGGGTTTCGCGTTACACTTGGAGGGTTAAGTTTTTATCAACCTGTCTTTATTTAAGGAATCGCTGTGTCTGCTCAGGTAGAGACCGAACGCAACGAAAATGCGTACGACTTCCGCGCTATGGAAGCCAAGTGGCGCCCCTACTGGGACGAAACGAAGGTTTTCCAGCCCACCGGTGACGCCCCTAAGGGCCGCAAGTATGTGCTGGATATGTTCCCGTACCCCTCCGGTGACCTTCACATGGGTCACGCGGAGGCATTCGCAATTGGTGACATGAACGCCCGCTACTTCAAGCAGTGCGGCTACGATGTTCTGCACCCGATTGGCTGGGACTCCTTCGGCCTGCCCGCTGAGAACGCAGCCATTAAGAACGACACTCACCCCAAGGAGTGGACGTACAAGAACATTGAGACTCAGGCTGAGTCCTTCAAGCGTTACGCTATTGCCGCTGACTGGAGCCGCCGCCTGCACACTTCGGACCCCGAGTACTACAAGTGGACTCAGTGGCTGTTCGAGCAGTTCTACAAGAAGGGCCTGGCGTACCGTAAGGACTCCATGGTCAACTGGTGCCCCAAGGACCAGACCGTGCTCGCGAACGAGCAGGTTGTGAACGGTGCGTGTGAGCGTTGCGGTACTACCGTGACTAAGAAGTCGCTGAACCAGTGGTACTTCAAGATCACTGATTACGCACAGCAGCTGCTGGACGATATGGAGCAGCTGGAGGGCAAGTGGCCCGACCGTGTTCTGCTCATGCAGCGCAACTGGATTGGCCGTTCTGAGGGCGCTGAGGTGCGCTTCGAGATTGAGGCGACCGAGGACCAGGCTGCTGAGTCCTTCACCGTGTTCACCACCCGCCCGGACACCCTGTACGGCGCAACCTTCATTGTGGTTGCTGCGGATGCGGCGTTCGCCGAGCAGATCGTGGCACCCGAGCACAAGGCTGCCCTGGAGCAGTACCGCGAAGACATTAAGGCACTGAGCGATATTGACCGCCAGTCCTCCGACCGCGAGAAGACCGGCGTGTTCACCGGCCGCTACGCGATTAACCCGCTGACCGGCGCGAAGCTGCCCGTCTGGGCTTCTGACTACGTGCTCGCTGACTACGGTACCGGCGCGATTATGGCTGTGCCCGCGCACGACCAGCGCGACCTTGAGTTCGCCCTGAAGTTCGACCTGCCCATCGTGAAGGTCCTGGACGTTGAGGGTGCTGAGGACCCGGCTACCAGCGGTGTTGCCGCATCTGGTGACGGCGTGCTCATCAACTCCGGTGAGCTGACCGGCCTGCCGAAGGCTGAGGCGCTCGCTAAGGCTATTGAGCTGGTTGAGGCTGCCGGCACCGGTGAAGGTAAGGTCATTTACCGTCTGCGTGACTGGCTGCTGTCCCGCCAGCGTTTCTGGGGCACCCCCATCCCCGTGATTCACTGTGAGGATTGTGGCGAGGTTCTGGTTCCTGAGGATCAGCTGCCGGTGCTGCTGCCCGATAACCTGCGCGGTGAGCAGCTGGCTCCTAAGGGCCAGTCGCCTCTTGCAGCTGCCGATGACTGGGCGATTGTGCCTTGCCCCGAGTGTGGCAAGCAGGCTCGCCGTGACTCGGACACCATGGACACCTTCGTGGATTCCTCCTGGTACTTCCTGCGTTACGTTTCCCCGAACTTCGATGAGGGCCCCTTCGACCCGCAGGCTATGAGCGAGTGGGGTGCCGTCGACATGTACGTTGGCGGTGTGGAGCACGCTATTCTGCACCTGCTGTATGCACGCTTCTTCACCAAGGTTGTTCGCGACCTGGGTCTGATCAAGCACGATGAGCCGTTCAAGGCGCTCATGAACCAGGGTCAGGTGCTCAACGGCGGTAAGGCGATGTCCAAGTCGCTGGGTAACGGCGTGAACCTGGGCGAGCAGCTCGACAAGTTCGGTGTGGACGCTATCCGCACCACCATGATTTTCGCGTCCCCGCCCGAGGATGACGTGGACTGGGCGGATGTTTCCCCGTCCGGTTCGCAGAAGTTCCTGGCTCGCGCATGGCGTGTGGCTCAGGACGTCACCAGCGAACCCGGCGTTGATGCAACCACCGGTGACCTGGAGCTGCAGAAGCTGATTGCTCGCACCGTGCACGAGGTTCAGGGCCTGCTGGATAACGGCAAGTTCAACGTGGTTGTTGCTAAGACCATGGAGCTTGTGAACGCTACCCGTAAGGCTATTGACTCCGGTGCTGGTGCGGCTGACCCGGCTGTCCGTAAGGCTGCTGAGACTATCGCTATTCTGCTGTCTCTGTACGCACCGTACACCGCTGAAGACATGTGGCACGCTCTCGGCCACGACACCCCGGTTTTGACCGCGGGCTTCCCCGAGGTTGACCCGGCTCTGCTGGTGGATGATACCGTCACCGCTATCGTGCAGATTAAGGGCAAGGTCAAGGCTCGCCTGGAGGTTGCGAAGGATATTTCCGAGCAGGAGCTTCAGGAGCTGGCTCTGGCGGATGCCGCTGTTCAGCGTTCGATTGGTGATGCCGAGATCCGCAAGGTGATTGTGCGTGCGCCTAAGCTCGTGAACATCGTGATTTAAGCTCTTTAGATAAAGAAGTTTTTTAGATAAAGTACAAGCCCCGCTGTGGCTTCGGTTCGTTCAACGGAACGAACCCGGAGGTGCGGCGGGGCTTTGCTGTACTGCAGTAGTGATGAGTGCCATAATGTTCAGGGAACGCTAGGAGAGGGTTCGTCATCGAATCATGCACTGACGAACCGGAAGAAGGGTCGGAATATGGAGCGAGAAAATAACGCAGAGAACCGCATTGCCGTGGTAACCGATAGCGCCGCCGCCCTCGACCCGGAGCTCGTGCAGCGCCTGAGCGCTCGCGGTAATTTTGTGATGGTTCCGATGCCGGTGACCATTCGCACGCCCGGTGAGCCGGATCGTCAGCTGCAGGATTTGACCGCCGCCGAGGTGGATGAGGCGATTATGCTTGCGCACGTGATGGGTCAGACGGTGAGCACTTCCGGGCCCGCGCCGGGCGTGTTTGCTGATGTGTATGACGAGTTGGCGTCGCGAGGTTTTACGCATGTGGTGTCGGTGCATCTGTCCGGTGAGCTCTCGGGCACGGTGGAGGCGGCACGCACCGGTGCCCGCCTGAGCCGCCTGGGTTCTATGGGCGTGAGCGTGGTGGATAGCCGCACGGTCGCCGGTGCCTACGGTCATGCGGTGGTTCGTGCCTTGGAGGTGCTAAACTCTGCTTCCTCTGATTTTGTTCCGAGCCCTGACTACCCGAGCTCTGACTATCCGACCCCCGGGCAGCTGGTGGATTACATTCAGTCCGTCTGCGAGCAGTCCACGCTCTACTTTTATATCCCGACCCTGGACGCGTTGCGCCGCGGTGGCCGTGTTTCCCCGGCGTTGGCGATGGTGGGTCAAATGTTCCAGATTAAGCCGATTGGCACGATTACCGAGGGCAAGCTGGCGTATGTGGAGCGCCCCCGCACTGCGGCGCGCGCCTTGGAGCGCCTGGTGGAGGTGACCGTGCAAACCTGCCGTGAGCATCAGCATGCGGCGGCGCTCAGCTCTGCTTCCGTGGGCTCTACTGCCACCGACCCCGCTAGTTCTTCGCTTGCCGCATCCCCGCGCGGTGAGGTGGTTGCGGTGCATCATGTGGGTAATGCGGCGCAGGCGCTGCAGCTGTACGAGCAGGTTCAGCAGATGCTGGGGGAGAGCTCCCTAGTTCATGATGCTGCCGTTTCTTCGGCGCCGGAGTTTTTGGTGAGTGCGCTGCCGCCGGTGCTGTCGGCTCATTCGGGGCTGGGTGCTGTGGCACTGGTCGTGTATTAGGATCGTGTACTAGCCGCCTTTCCGATGTGCCCGTGTTGACCCTGTGCTGTGTGCTCGTGCGGTGTACTTGTGCTGTGTCCGCGGATGTGCTCATTCGGTGTTCCTGCGCGGTGTTCCCGTACGATGCGCCGCGGGCGACACGAAACACGACACGAAAACTGTGTGCCGGGAGCGTATTTAACCCGTTTTGAGGCTGTGGTGTGTCTTACGTTGGGCTCGTCTGTTTTCGCGTGAGAAATTGCACTGCGTGCGAGCGCATGGGACGTCATTGAAACCCATTCGCAGGTGAAAGGGTATTTTTTACCCTCAGATTTTGCCTTGATATGGCGCGGTTTTTAGTAAATGTGCGTTTCATGTGTGTTTATGTTGCCGTGACCGTATCGCAACATTTTCTAAGCATGAACACAACGCAAACCAACAGAAAACAACGGGTTTTTGCCGGTTTTTATGGCGCAACTCACAAAAATTTCTCGATATAACACACCAAAACACACACAAACTAGGGTAGGATTATTACCAACAACGGCGGAACGCACCGGGCAACATAGAGCACGGACAAATCCGACTAAACCAGAGCCCACAAGGCATCGGATTTGTACACCGCCACCAACGCACTGACAAGGAGATACTCCAGTGACTGTACGCGTAGCAATCAACGGCTTCGGCCGCATCGGCCGCACCTTCTTCCGCGCAGCTCAGACCGAGGGCGTCGGCTTCGAGATCGTCGCAATCAACGACCTCACCGATGTTGAGACCCTGGCACACCTGCTCAAGTACGACTCCATCATGGGTCGCTTCAACGCAGAGGTTGAGGTCAAGGAAGGCGCGCTGGTTGTTGACGGCAAGGAAATCAAGATCCTCGCTGAGCGTGATCCCCAGAACCTCCCCTGGAAGGACCTGGGCGTTGACGTAGTCCTCGAGTCCACCGGTTTCTTCACCGAAGGCAGCAAGGCAAAGGCACACATCGAGGCTGGCGCTAAGAAGGTTATCCTCTCCGCTCCCGGTAAGAACATCGACGGCACCTTCGTCATGGGCGTGAACGACGACCAGTACGATGCAGCTAACCACCACATCGTCTCCAACGCATCCTGCACCACCAACTGCCTCGCTCCGATGGCTAAGGTCCTGAACGACGCATTCGGCATCAAGCAGGGTCTGATGACCACCATCCACGCATACACCGCTGACCAGCGTCTGCAGGATGCTCCCCACCGCGACCTGCGCCGTGCACGCGCAGCAGCTGTGAACATGGTCCCCACCTCCACCGGTGCAGCAGCAGCTGTTGGCCTGGTTCTGCCCGAGCTGAAGGGTAAGCTGGACGGCTTCGCAGTCCGCGTTCCCACCATCACCGGCTCCATCACCGACCTGACCTTCACCGCTGAGCGCGAGGTCACCGTTGAGGAAGTCAACGCAGCAGTCAAGGCAGCAGCTGAGGGCCCCATGAAGGGCATCATCAAGTACAACGAGGATCCCATCGTGTCCAAGGACATCGAGGGTGAGCCCATCTCCACCGTCTTCGACGCACCGCTGACCAAGGTCATCGGCGACCAGGTGAAGGTTATCGCTTGGTACGACAACGAGTACGGCTACGTTGCACGCCTCGTGATGTTCACCAACAAGGTTGTGGCATCCCTCTAAGCCCCAATAGGCTTACGACGCTCACCGAGTGTAAGCGTCACCCCGCGTAACTAACGCATAGTGAACCCCGGCACCACCGCATCAAGCGGGGGAGTCGGGGTTTGCTGTACCAAGGCTCTGTGTAAAGGGTCTTAATAAACCCCAAAATGTATAAACATACTATTTTCCGTCGCCCTTTTGGGTCAAAAATACCGTAAGAAAATAGCTGATAGAGAGTGCGAATATCCGCGATATTCTGCGGAAAAACACCATATAAAAGCTATTTACTAGGCTGTCAATCACCCTAATGTTCGGTATGATGGAAACGGTATATAAACCCACCTATCCAGGAGGAATTCCTATGGCTAAGGCACTGTCCGAACTGCTCGAAGAAGGCGTCGCAGGCCGCCACGTTCTCGTCCGTTCCGACCTGAACGTACCCCTGAAGGACGGCGTTGTCACCGACGACGGTCGCGTCCGCGCATCCCTGCCCGTCATTGAGAAGCTTGCCAAGGCTGGCGCACGCGTTATCGTGACCGCGCACCTGGGCCGCCCCAAGGGCAAGGTTGACCCCCAGTACTCCATCGCACCGGCAGCTGCACGCCTGGCTGAGCTGGCATCCGTGCCCGTGAAGGTTGCAACCGACCTGGTAGGCGAGGACGCAAAGGCTAAGGCAGCAGCCCTGGCTGACGGCGAAGTTCTGGTCGTTGAGAACGTCCGCTACGATGCACGCGAAACCTCCAAGGATGACGCAGAGCGAGGCGAATTCGCTGACGAGCTGGTCGCACTGACCGGCGAGAACGGCGCATACGTGAACGACGCATTCGGTGCGGTTCACCGCAAGCACGCTTCCGTCTACGACGTTGCTAAGCGTCTGCCCGCGTACCTGGGTGACCTGGTGAAGAAGGAAGTTGACGTTCTGGCTAAGACCCTGAACGATCCCGAGCGTCCCTTCGTTGTGGTCATGGGTGGCGCTAAGGTTTCCGATAAGCTCGCCGTGATTGACAACCTGATCGGTAAGGCTGACACCATCCTCATTGGTGGCGGTATGGGCTACACCTTCGCATACGCACAGGGCTACGAGGTTGGCCAGTCTCTGCTGGAGAAGGACCAGGTCGAGAACGTTCTGCGTTACCTGAAGGAAGCTCCCGAGAAGGGTACCGAAATCATCACCGCAGTTGACGTTGTTTGGTCTGACGCATTCTCCGCTGACGCTAACACCGAGATCCGCCCCATTGAGGATCTGACCGGCGGCAAGCTCGGCGCAGAGGCTGAGGGTCTGGACATTGGCCCCAAGACCCGCGAAATCTTCGCTGAGAAGATTAAGGGCGCAAAGACTATCTTCTGGAATGGCCCCGTTGGCGTGTTCGAGATTGCTCCCTTCGCTGAGGGTACCCGCGCGGTGGCACAGGCTATCGTCGACTCTGACGCATTCTCCATCATTGGTGGTGGCGACTCTGCTTCTGCAGTCCGTAACCTGGGCTTCAAGGATGAGCAGTTCGGCCACATCTCCACCGGTGGCGGCGCTTCCCTCGAGTACATTGAGGGTAAGACCCTGCCCGGCCTGGAGGCACTGGGCGCCTAATCTGGGTGCACAGATTTAGTACACGGTTTTAGTGTAAGGAACCCCCGTCGGGGCGGTATTTCGGTACCGTTCCGGCGGGGGTTTCTGCATGCCCGCCCATACCTGGCTTATCCCTGCGGGCGGGTTTTTGATGCTGCTTCCTGGCTATATGCTGTGGATTCCCTGGGTTTGGTGACTCTAACCGGGAGGGATAGAGGTAGCTTTACTAGACTAGAAATGTAGAGGTTCCCGGCGCTCACCGGGCGGTACCCATACGGTTGCCGCGGGGGAGCGAAGCAGGGGACGCACGCACCTCCACAGGCAAGCAAATACAGACAGCGAATACAGGCGGGCGAAGAAGCCCAGCCATTGAACCCAACCGCCCGAGCAACCCAGAACCACCTCGGCAGCTTATGAAAACAGCAACCAGTGAACATCGAATCCAAGGAGGCAAAGAATGACCGTAAACGCTCAAATGCTCTTTGACGAAAAAGACTACACCGGAACATACCCGTACGTTGCCGATGGCGTGATCGGGCCCTACACACCCGCAAACCGGGACCACCCCGCCTACTCGGCACCCGCCCCGGGCGTGAGGTACACGCCGAATGCTTACAAGGTGTCAAACCTGCGCCCCTACCTGGGCTACTACTACGCCTGCCAAAACTACATGATTCTCGCCTCGGAACCGGCAGTTCTGCGGATCGACAATATCAGCGAAGAAATGTTCTTCCCCGCCATTCAGGACCTCTACGAAGAGGGTAAAGGCTGGGTCATCACGCCTGCCTCTAAGGTTCTGACCATGAACCTTCTGGAGGGGCAGCCGCGCCTCATCGACGAGACGCTAAAAATTGTGGAATGGAACGTGCGGTTCGATATTCTTCCCGAAGTTCAGGTGTACCGCAAAGACACAAACCAGGTGTACCCCATCACCGATTTTGATACGCGCGGCCTGATCCGTGACGGCGCAATACACGGGACTCTACGCACACAATTCACGAATGAGTGGAGGCCCGTCCAATTCATCCCAGAAAATAGTTTGAGCTAGGGGAGGGGAGAGCAACATGACGAATAACTTTGGTGGACCCGGATACGGCGGACCCGGATACAACGAGCAACGAGCGCTCATGAGGTCTATGATTTCTCGCGCCAAGTTTATACGAGCTGGCGTGTTCGCCGGTGCCGCCCTCGTCGCGATAGGTTTTGGCTGGGGCACTAAACTGCTCAACGGGACAGGCTTGGAGTCCCAGGCCGATAAGAAGCGTGACCAGGAATTTGTACGCCTGGAACCCACGGAGAAGTACGATGAGCTCCACAGCTTGGGTCCTTCCTCCGGGCCGCTGGTTTATACGGCATTCGAACGTAAGGGGCGCTTCATTCCTGCTACCGAGGCGCAGGCAGCGCAGAACGTGCCGTACCCTATTCAGCAGCCCGGAATGGATAACTACGACCGCGCCGGCTTGTACGCGTTCTTGGCGTACTTCTTTGCGTCGATGAACTACTTCTACCACACGGGCGACACGGAGCCTCTTTCTAAGGTCACGGACCCGGAAAAGGTGCTGCACCCCGAAATTCTTCGCCTGTACAGGGAGAAGCGAGGGTGGGTTATTTCGGCTGATAAGAATGTGCTGAGCGCCAATGTTGCTGATGATCTTATCGCGGGTGAAAAGGTTAAAAATACGAGCCGAAAAATCCTGGTGAGTACCCTGTACACGACTAAGGCTAAGGACCTTGCGTTTTACGTTAAGGAGACGGGGGAGAAGCAGGATATCCGCAAATATTTGAAGTATCTGGGGCGTTTCTCGCTGGCTGTGGAGCATCTGCGTGGGCAGTGGGTGATTGTGGTTGACCGCGACGGCTACAGCAACCGCAACACCTACGAGCCGATCTACCCGCAAGGATTCGGGCAGCTGTAGCTTTCTCTATGTGGCTTCTTTCGGAACCCCCGCCGGGCAGCACTTTCGGTACTGTGCTGGCGGGGGTTTCTTGCTGGACTTTTGAGGTGGATGCTTCGCGGCTGGCTATGGGAGGTGGAAGCAAGGGAGGCGGAATCCGTCCTGCTGAGTTCGTGTGCAGAACGTGCGTGTGTTACCTTGAAGGGTGTGTGATTCTCACTGTCACCGAGAGGGAACACACATGCAACGAATGTGGGCGAGGAAGCTCGTTCACTGTCACATCAACTTCCGGAAGTAAATATATGGGTAACGTCCACGCTAATACTGAAGCTGTTCCTTTTGACTTTGAGAGCGCTGAGGCTCTCAAAACGCATTTGACGCATCTAACTCAGGTAATTGAGCATCAGCTCCCTGCCCGCTATGGCGCCGATGGTACTTGTGGTGCCGCTCAGCTCGCTCTGGAGGGGTTCACCGGTGGCTATGCACGAGTGTATAGAGCAAAGCTTGCTTCGTCATTTGCGCTGTTGCGAGAGTTTAAGGAATGCTTTAGCAACGCAGCTCGTAATATGGAGACTTATATTAAAGCTGCCCGCGAGGAAGAGCGTATTCGCCGAGAGATTACTGAATGGGAGAAGCTCAACGAACGTAAGCAAAGAGCTCGTGATCTTGAGAAGCTTGAGTATGACCTTCGGAATCAAGGTGCGTATAGCGTTGATAACCCTGACCTCAATCTTGAGGTTCCCCCTCGTCCTATGCCTTCCCGCCCCCCGCATTTTGAGGTCTACACGCCACGACCTGTAGCTGACCCCTTCACTGGTGCTCAGGGTAACTCAGTTTCTTCAGGAGTTTCTCAAAGTGCTCTCGGACAGTTTGCCGAGGCAAACTCTTCCGCACAGGGTACTCAACGTGTGAATACCCGAGCTGCAATTGCCTCTGGTGGTTCCACTGTTTCTATCATTCCACATAATGTGTATCAGTATGGTCAGATTACTTTTTCTATGAATGCTGAACTTGGCCAGGCACAACATCGCGTCGCGTCCACCTATGCTCAGTTCCGTTCGAATACTTCGTGGGGAACTTTTAACGCTGATTCTTTGATTGCTGCGTTGCACACCTGGATTGAAGATGTGTATGAAGATGCTACCTGGCTAGGAAAAGTTGCTCAGGTAATGCTTGATGCTGCAACTTATGGCAATCTCACTAGTGCTTCGGTGGAGGGTTCTGTTGATCTTTCCGGGCCTGGGGCAAAGGCTCAAGTTAGCCTCGACATGAACCTTCTGAATGAGCTGATGCATGATGATATTCCCATGCATCACCTACTGCAGGTTCCTGGCATGAGCATTACCGGTGTAAATATCTCATCCGGCTACGCAAATGACCCCGTCAACGTTGCAACCGGTAACTTCATTGAAAGTGAAGTTGACCTTCGCTCTCATGTAAACCCTGTGTTGCGTCTTGAGCGCACCTACAACAGTGTTCTCGCTGCCCTCCCGAATACCCCTCACGGTGCTTTTGGCAAGGGCTGGTCAAGCATGCTGGATAGCCGACTTGAGCAAAACTCCGATAGCATCTCATGGCACACTGCCGACGGTCGTGAACTCGTCTTTGAACGTGATACGAACTCGGCTAGCGGGTATGCACGAACTCCCAACGCCCCCTACTGGCTGGAGAAGGTATCCGAGTCTGCTCTAGACGCGGCACCTACGTATAATGTGGATTCAGTCTCTGCGCCCTTCGAAGAAGATACCGAAGGACAAGAGGCGCTTTATCGCGCCCTATACTCTGCTGTGAATAAAGCGGTCAAGTCCGCCCATCGTCTACTGCCGTCATCCTTTGAAGTAACGGAATCGTCTGAACCCAGTTACTACTGGTCTGTTACTAACCATTCTGGTAGCCGTTATTTCTATGCTCCTTCGGGTGAATTGGTTGCTTTCATGGAGGGGCACCCCAGCTCAGCTATAGTTGCTCTTTACAACCGTGGCCCAAAGGCTAATGCTGATGGGGAATCCGTAGCTCAGCGACCGAGTGCTTTGATTCAGCCCCTTAGCGCGCAGGGCATTGTTGTCAGCTATGATGCACATGATTTTGTATCTGGAGCATCTCTCGTCAACTTCGGTGGAGGCTCCTCTGAAGAACAATCATCAGCACAGATAGAAAGCCAGCTGAACGATGTGCGCTATATCTACAATTCTGCTGGCGTACTTTGTGAAGTTCAGCGACCTGATGGTACTCGCCGTTATGAGCAGACGGAGGATAACCTCATTCACCGTGTCTGGAATGAAACGGGATATTGCGAGGTTGAGAATACCTTTGATACTGACGGCCGCATCGTAGCCCAGAAAACTGAGCACGGTCGAAATATCAGTTACCGCTATGAGCACGGTCTAATGACCGTGATTGAAGATTCCGGAACCGGTGAGCACGCTAATATTTGGCGCTCAAATGAACACGGTCAGCTTGTTTCCCTCGTGGCTGGCGACGGAAGCCGCCAGTCCATGCGATACAACTCCTACGGTTACCGTACCTATATCTGCGAGCGTGACGGATCCGTGACGCATCGTAGCTACGATGAACGTGCTCGCCTTGTCTCGGAAAATACTCCGGAAGGTGCGGTCCACCGTTATACGTGGGATGAGTACGACCGTATGCTTGCCCACCGAATTATGAATAAGAATCGGCGTGCAGGCACCTTCACCGAAACACGCTATACCTACTCCCAGAACCCGCTGGACCCTAATCCCCTGACTATTACCCGTAACGGAGGCAATACAACTTATCTTGAATGGGACAACGCCGGTCATTGCACCGCCGTCGCTGATGAATCAGGATTCAAACAGCACTTTACCTACAATGACCGTGGACAGCTTCTGAGCTCCACGGACTCTAGTGGTGCGCAAACGCAGTACTCGTATGATGCTGCCGGCAACCTGCGCTCAGTAACTAATCCTCTCGGCAATACCCAGTATTTTGAGTGGGATTCGAGTGGACGTCTCAGCACGGTAGTCGACGCGATGGGTGCTCGTTGGGGTTTGTCCTACACAGAAGCAGCTCAGAATGCTACGCCGACCTCCGAGCAACACTTGACAGCACTGACCGACCCTGAAGGTAACATCACTACTTTTGAATACTCAGCTGGTCACCTAAGCGCTGTGATTGACCCTATGGGTAACCGAACCAGCGTCGAACGCGACACCTGGGGCAACGTTATCTCCATGACTGATGCCGCAGAAGCCAAGACCCATTATGAATACGACGAACTTTCGCAGCTCGTCGCTATCATTGACCCCTGCGGGGCTCGTACCGAGTACGAATATTCTCTAACTGGCGACCTGAGTCGCATGGTGGACGCTACTGGTGTAGCTTTGAGCATTACCCACTCGCGCTCTCACGGTGAGTATTCAATGCGAGTTGAGGGCGCGTCCGGTAACTACGCCGTTGTAACCGATGCCCTGGGACGAGTTGTCTCTGCATCAAATTCTCTGATGAATATGGTGCCGGGTCTGGGTCCCGCTGGATCTTTGCGCTCTAACTCTTCTCTTGCGGGGCTTGCTTCAGCAGGTAAGCAGCCTTCTGAGCGTCCTGCGGGTCCTTGGGCGTCGTGGAGCTTGGTGCAGCCGGAACTTCGTGTTCCCACTATTTTGGGTTCCCGCGATAACGTATCGCGAGGCGATAGCGCCCTTACTGCTTCTCATCTTCCGTCTGTTATGACGATGTTTGAGAACCGCCAGGATATGGCGGCTCTCTTTGGGGTGCCCGTTCCTAAGCTGAACATGCCGGATGCCTCTATCCTTCTCAACTCTTCATCTGATAGCTCTGCGCAGGCTGGATATAACACTCACGGTCAGATTGCTCAGATTAGCTCTGCCGATGGCGGGGCAATTAGCTTCGAGTACGATGCTCAGGGACGTATGAGTCGTAGCATCAGTGCAGCTGGTCGAGAGACTTTCTTTGAATATGACGCGGCGGGCCGTTGTACCAGCCAGAAAACCCTCAAGAAAACGAGCGAGCTCGATGCTGATGAGGGTTACCTGGAGACTATCTTTACTTACGATCTCGCAGGTCGTTTGTTAGAGAAGACCATTAGGGATTCTGCAGATACTTCAACTGCCTCGTTGCGTCTTGTGCAGTACACCTACGATGCTGCTGGTCGACGCATTAAAGAAGATACGGGGGAGAAGGTTACCTGCTACAGCTACACTTCACGTGGACTTATTGCGCGTATTGAAGATAGCGTTGAAGGTACCCGTTCTTTCTCATACGATGCGGCAGGTCGCCTTGTTAGCGTTGAAGACGCTTTGGGTGGCACCTCCCGCTGTGAGTATGATGCCCTCGCACGTCCTCTGCGCTGGATTACGCCTGCGGGTATCGTAACGAGCTACGAATGGGATGCGGCAGGACGTCTTCTGCGTGAAGAACGCTCGGGTACAAGTTTTACGGTTGAAAGTGCGGCAGACTCTCTCGTACGTACTTTCTCTTACGATGCTGCAGGCCGTCTTCTGACGATGAATGACGGCGAACGTATCCGTTCGTTTGAGTACGATTACGCTTGTGGTGGTGTACTCCGCTCAGTCACGGTTGATGGTGAAGTTCAGGGAACTTTTGAATATTCCTTGATGAGTGGACGTGGCTCTCAGCAGGGCACGTTGAAGGTTTCGGTAAATGATGCAAAGGCAGAGCACATTTATGAGTACTCTGCATCTGGTAGGTTGCTGAGCCGTACTCGCGTACCCCACAGTGATATGAGCATGAAGCGCATCTCAAGTACGGTGTCTATTGCTGACCACACCACCGGTATTCTTCGTGCCCCGGACGCGAACCAGCGTACTCTCCATGCCTTGCAAGCGTTTAAGCAGCGCGGTGAGTACACGCTGAACTATGCCTACGACGCTGATGGTGTTCTGACAATGAGTAGCAACCCGTACGGTTCAGTCCGCTGGATGCGTGACGGAACCGGGCGAGTGCGCCATACCCACTCTAAAGACGCCTTCGCTCGTACCAGGGAGATGGAATTTACCCATGCTCCGTGTGGTTCCCTAACTTCGGCGCGTACAGATGATAGTCATGCAGTGTGGGAACTCGATCCTGTTAAGAATGTTCCCGTAGGGTACAAGGTGGAGCGTAACGGCACCCGAGGAACGGGAAACGGTACTGCAACTATGAGCATGTTTGCCGCCGGTGTGGAACGTGATGCTTCTTCTCAGGTTGCTGTTTGCACGCTTGAAGATGCAGGAAATAAGTTTGAGGCACACACTATGAGGTATCGCTATGATGCTTCTGGTGCTCTCGTCTCTGTTTCGGATGGTATTCAGGAACGAACCTGGACCTACGAAAACGGCATGATGGTCGCTGAAGCATTGTATATGCGTAATTGTGAGCAGGGAGATAACGCCCTGCTGCTGGAACGCGCCTTCAGCCATAATTCAATTGGTCTACTCAGCGCTGTTTCTGAGGTGCAGTATGGTACCGATGGGACTGTGCAGAATCGTTCTCGAACTGAGTATTTCTATAACGCTGCCGGTGAACGCGTCCGTGAGGTGACCACGGACGAGCTGACTGGACAGCACCGTGAGCGTACCCTTGGGTGGGGCAACATGGGGCAGGTGAATGCTATTCGCCTGGACAGCGAAGAGTGGGAGCTACACCATGACATGACTGGTGAGCTTGCCTCAGTGCACGCTAATACTACGGTTGATGTCCCCAATGCATCTATGCCTTTGGTGTGGGACGCTGTCTCATCCGTACCTATGGTGCTGGGTGTGGGCGGAATGAGTGCTGGATCTGTGCTGGAGAATATCTCTTCTGAAGAGGAACTGGGCTATGGCTTGGGCTGGTCTATGTCTTCGAACCCGTGGGAAAGTGACGTAGTTACTGTGCCTGCTGTTTCTGGTCTTGGCATGGTTAGTGCTGGCCCGGCAGCTTCTTCTGTCAATATTGCTGGCCTTGACTTCATGGGTTTCCGTGTGGCTGACGCTAACATGCGCCGTTTCGTGTCCACTGACGCTTTGAGCTCGGTGCCGGGTATCGTGCACGGTGCGGACGTAAATTCGTTTGTGGGCTGGAATCCTATGTCTCTGGTAGACCCGTGGGGTTTGCGCCCGATGTCAGTGCAGGAATTTAGGGACTATCAGGTTCGAAAAACAGAGAAGAAAAATCATGATACATCTGAGATTATTAACGAGATAAAGTATAGTCCTGGTGCCCAAATACTGTTGTTTATAATGGGGATAATTGATTATTCACCACTTTCCCCCTTTGGAATATATAATTACTTTAATAAAGATCCAAAGATTGAGGATTTGAATGTTCAGCGGCAGCATGGGCATAGTGGGGATATTCCTCCTGTTCCTCCGCAAAATATTCATCAAGTGGCGCAACGCATGAATTCAGTTAATGACAATCAACATGTTAAAGACATGGAGAAATCGCAAGGAAACGCAGGGTACTCAGCCGTTCAAATTGACGTTTATGAAGGGAAGAAGCCTGATGATTCGAAGGAGAAGGTTGCATATGTTTATATTCCCGGCACTGATTTTGATTTTTCGATAAAAGGTGGAAAAGATGGTGAGATTGGCTCTATAGGAAATAATCTTGGTCTGGCTGGTAATACCTCTGATAAACCTGTTGATGATTTGTCGCCCTACCACCGAATGGTGGAAAAGGCAATGAAGGATGCTAAGCTACAAGACGTAGACCGAGTAGTAATGGTTGGTCACTCTCAGGGCGGTGCCGTGGCGTATTCACTTGCTAATAATAAGGAATTTAATAGTAAATATAAGGTATCTAATGTTGTAACCTATGGTGCACCGACCAGCAATCTTGAGGGACAACGAGATGATCTTGACCATCACTTTAACTATGTGGCTGTTGTGAACGAGAATGACGTGGTTCCTGGCCTAACACCTGGAAAGCAATACGGCGAGCCCGCTAATCGTGTACATGTCGTCGAAAGTGATAAAGCTAGGGGGGGCATGGATTCTCACGGTATGAATATTTATGTCGATGCTACTCAGCGTTATGTTGCTAGTGGCTACGGTGATGATGAAGGCGTTGATATCGATGCACAGGCGTACAGCGCGCAACAAGAAGTGCAAGGAGTAGAAGAAGGAACTGGGCTATATACCGGTAGAAATACTTCTAAGACTACTTATTACAATCGTGCGTTACGAGAAGCCCTTCGGGGAAATACGTTTTAGGAAGGAGAGGAAATGAGTGTCGACCCGGAGTGGACTAAAAAATTCTTCAACCAAGAGGACTATAGGGGAGCATACCATCTTGTCGATACTGACATGATTGGAATTTATACCCCAGCAGACCAGCAGCACCCTGCATATTCTGCGCCGCCGCCAGACTACAGCTATACGTTTACTAAATTTCTAACGTCCGCTGATTTGAAATTCTATAATAGCTACTATTATCAATGCCAAAACTATATGCTTTTGGCATCCGATTCGCGCCGCCTCGAATATGCAATGACCGCCGAAGAACTATTCTTTCCCGCCATCCAAGATATCTTTGACGACGGAAAAGGGTGGGTCATCACCCCCAATCAACAAATCTTGACCATGCACATTCTCGAAGCACAACCGCGCATCCATAACGAGGAACAAAAAATTTTCGACTGGAACGTCAAATTCGACATCCTTCCCGAAGCAAAAGTTTTCCGGAAAGATACCGGGCAGCTACAGCCCATCACCGAATTCGACACGCGCGGACTCCTTCGCGACGGAGCAATCTACGGTACCCTACGCTCCCGTTTCCTCAATCCCGGATGGGATATTCACTTCATCCCCGAAAAGGAGGTATAACCATGGGACCCCAACGCAAGGAACAGGAGACGAACGGAACGCTGGGTTCCTCCCCGGAAGCCCATCCGGTATCTTCTGGTCAGCTACTCGCTCACCAGCAGGAACCACGGAAGCCCCGTTTTTCTCGTCGTGCCCTCGCTGTAGCAGGCGCAGGCACCCTCGGTGCTCTCTTCGTCGGTCGACAGGCCGGTATCCTCGCCACCAATGAAGAAAAGCAAGAAGCACGTCTTTTCAAACGAGATAAGGTACTGGCTTCCCTTGAGCCGGCTGAGAAGTTCGATGAGCTTGTCAAACAGGGTGATTCAACCGGTCTGCTTGTCTACACTGCCTACGAACGCAACGGCAGGTACGTGCCCGCCACCGAAGAACGCGCCGCCCAGAATGTACCCTACCCCGTTCTGCAGCCGGGAATGAATGAGTATAACCGCGGTGGTTTCTATATTTTTCAGGCGTACTTTTATGCCGCCCTGAACTATTTCTACTACACCGGAGATACCAAACCGCTCTCCGAAGTAATCAATCCGGAAGAGATCATTTCCCCTGAGCTTCTTCGGCTGTACCGGGAAAACCGCGGCTGGCTTATTGCTAATCAGGACGTGTACCGCGTACAGGTTACGATTCCCGGTATCGGTAGACGCCAAAAGAACAGCCGTAATATCAGCGAATACCAGGCAAGGCGACGTATTCGCGATGAGGCTGTCTTCTACGTGCCCGAAACGGGGGAGAAGCTACCCATCGATAAGTTCTTGAAGACCGGTGAGGAAGAATACGCTTTCCTCTGTGCGGAGCACCTGCGCGGCCGCTGGGTGCTGGTGGAAGACGATAAGGACGCCACGCCGCTGTACCCTCCGGGATTCTCCCTCGAAGGGCTAGAGGTATAAGGACCCGCCTTCCCGGTAGCCGCACGACATCACCGATAACCACACCAACCACACTAGGAGACATATGGAACAGTCACCCCAGAACCCCGGCGTGCCCGCGCAGGCTAGCGCCGTGCAGGGCAGCCCCTTGCCGGAGAATACGGCGCAGAGCAATGCTGTACAGGAAAACACCGTGCAGAACAACGCTGCAGAAAGCACCACGGTAGAAGCTACTGCAGTACCTACCGCAACCGCCCTCCAGAGTCCCGCGCAAGACCCCGCCGTAGATGGTGCCGCATCCGCGGCTCCTGCCGAGGCGGTAGCACCCGCGCCCGCAGAGCCTAAGCGCATGGGCCTGTACTCGCTTATCTGCCTCCCCACCGGCGGATTCACGGCCTTCTTCATTGCAAATAGTCCCTACCTCTGGATGTATTACGCCTATTGGGAATCTTCCTCGGTAGCAACGGCTACTCTCATCATTTCGTTTGTTGTTTTGCTGTGTGTCTGCTTCACCTACTGTGCTCTTGCGGCGCTCATCGTTGAGAAGATCGCTACCCGAAAGCTGCCTTGGGGTCGTTCCCTCGCCATAAGTGCGCGCGCTACCGCGCTTCTTGTGATTGTTTTGACGATTGTCTTTTTCTGCTACACCTCGTACCTTCTCCGAGGCGGCTACTAACACACCGTAGACAAACATCACCGGCAGAATACCGGCAGGGTAGAGCCCCCTAAGCTCCACCCTGCCGGTACTTCGTATCCGGGGTTCCGCGCAATCAGCGAACGCGGGGTGAGAATAGTCAAGGCACAGCATAAAACCGCGCCGAACCAGTGAAAATATGCCGCCAACCCTCTAAAATAGAAAAGGAAAATTCCGAACAACAACCCCGCCCGGCATACCGCGCGGGAAAGCTAAGGAGCGAACTATGTCGCGTAAGCCCCTCATCGCAGGCAACTGGAAGATGAACCTCAACCACGCAGAGGCAGTCACCCTCGTCCAGAAGCTCGCATGGACCCTCGACGACGCAAACTTCAACTTCTCCGCAACCGAAGTAGCCGTCTTCCCGCCCTTCACCGACATCCGCTCCGTGCAGACCCTCGTCGAAGGCGACAAGCTGGACATCCTCTACGGCGGCCAGGACCTCTCCGTCCACGACTCCGGCGCATACACCGGCGAAATCTCCGGCGCATTCCTCTCCAAGCTCGGCGCAACCTTCGTGCTCGTCGGCCACTCCGAGCGCCGCACCTACCACCACGAAAGCGACGAGCTGTGCGCAGCAAAGGTCCAGGTAGCATACAAGCACGGCCTGACCCCCGTCCTCTGCGTCGGTGAGCCCCTCGAGGTCCGCGAGGCAGGCACCCACGTCGAGTACACCCTCGAGCAGCTGCGCGGCTCCATCGCAGGTCTGACCGCAGAGCAGGCAGAAACCCTCGTCATCGCATACGAGCCCGTCTGGGCAATCGGCACCGGCAAGGTCGCAACCGCAGACGACGCACAGGAAATGTCCGCAGCAATCCGCGCAGAAATCGCTAAGCTCTACTCCGCAGACGTTGCAGAGAAGGTCCGCGTTCTCTACGGTGGCTCCGTCAAGTCCTCCTCCGCACCCTCCATCATGGGCAAGGAAGACGTGGACGGCGTGCTCGTCGGCGGCGCATCCCTGCAGGCTGACGAGTTCGCAGCAATCGCACGCTTCGACGCATAAAACCCTGACGCACCATAGCGTCTCATAGCGTTACAGCGCCTGGCGGGTACCCACCCGACCGGGCGCTGAACCATTTAACCGCCACCGAGTTAGCGGTGGATGTACGAGGCGGGAGTAAGAGCCGGGAGCAGGAGCCAGACGTAAGGGGCGGGGGAGAAGGGCCGGGCGCGTTCGCCCCTCGCCGCAAAACCCACCCGGAATACGCCGACCCCGCGGTTCGCCCCGTACACTTAACGGCATGTTCAGCTTTGGTTTTTCCCTGGTCATCGCAGCCCTCGTCGGCATGATCCTCTACAGCTACCTGCGCAACCGCAAAGTGAGTGCCCCGCGCCTACCCGGCAACGACGGCGGCAACATCGGCTACGCAGGCGGCGCAGAATACCAGGAACCCTCGCCCGAATACCAGTACTTCGAGAGCCGCCGAGAAGCATTCCTCGACCAGCTCTACAGCCGCACCTCCTCACCGGAAATCCCCGTCACCCTCACCCTGCGCGACTGGGTAGACCAGGGCTTCTACGCTGAAGGAGGCGCCTACTGGGCAGCCGCGCAGCAGTTCACCTACTACCTCATCGACGGCGGATACGTGCGCGCCTACGACACCGAAGGCGATGAGCTCACCGCTCAGCGTGTGCTCACCGACCGCCCCGCAGCACTGCAGCTGACCCCCAGCGAATACCAGCGCCGCAGCAACCGCGCCGCGTAAAAGCCGCCTCAACGTGACCGAATGGCGGCTGTAGCGTATAGTTAAACCCGTCTGTCTGCACCCCCGCAGTCCAGGCACCCCACCAGAAGACAACGAAGGAAGGTCCCCATGGACGTCATCATGAACGTACTCATGGTCATCATCGCCATCACCAGCGTGATCGCAGTGATGCTTGTGCTGCTCAACCGCGGTCAGGGCGGCGGCCTCTCCGACATGTTCGGCGGCGGTATGACCAACTCCCTGAACTCCTCCGGTATGGCGTCGAAGAACCTGATTCGCCTGACCGTGACCGTGATTGTCATCTGGGTTATCGCAGTGGTCCTGTACGGCCTGGCCCTGCGCTTCAACGGCCAGATCGTCGTCTAGCCTGAGCCTCTCATCAGAGCCCACGCCCACCCCATCGAGGGTGAGCCAAATAGAGCTTCTCCCCGGCACTTCTCAACCGAGAATGTCGGGGATTTTTTATGCACCAAACGGCAATGACGAAAGCGGTAGCGGGACGCGAATCTTTACGGCATGATAGGACGTATACACCACATACGAAAGGCAAAGAAGCCATGAGCGCCTACACCCTCGACTACACGTACACCGCCCCGTCAGCCCTCATCGACGGCGCCGACTCCCGCGCGCTCAGCCTCGCCACCAGCGGCGGTAGCACCCCCGAAGGTGCCGCATCCCACCCGTACTTCTTTTCCGGGTTCCTCGAACGAGCAGACGTCTACGCCACTGCACTACTGGTCGTCGCCAGGGTCGCCCGCACCCGCTTCTACGTGCCGCCCAGCTCCCTCGCCGGAGCCCTACGCGCCGCAGACCCCGTCGTCACCAGCACCGCCGAAGGCCTACGCTTCGAATCCTTCAGCGCCTGCTGCGGAGTGTACGCGCGCCTTGACGTTGACTCCAGCGCACTCGATGCCAGCCACAGCGCCGTAGGCGTCACCAACGTAGACGTCAACCCGCCCCTGCGTGCCGCGCTTGCCTCCCTCAGAGCAGGGGAGCCCATCCACCTGAACGTCGGCGACGACGGGCTGCTCACCACCACCCTTGACGGCTCCGTCATGGAAGAAAAAGTGCCGCTGCCCATCCGCTGGCTCAAAGGCTTTGCAGAAACGCAGATGCTCTCATCCCGCATGAGCCCGGTGCACAGCCTGGACGCTGCCGCCGCCCGAACCTTCATCCACTCCCTGCCGCGTAACTCCAGCACCAAGGCGGTCCTGTGGGCGACCCGCGCGGTGCGTTCCCTGCGCCTTGCCACCCGCGCCACCGCCGGATCCGTATGCATAGCGGGCCCCGAACGTCTGCGCGTGCTTGAACCGCTCATCCGCCACATTCAGCGCCTGGACGCGTACAGTGAGCCCGTGAGCGCCGGTAACGCGCCCGTGCCCAGCGTGTGGGTGGCGCATCTGCCCGGCGCACGCCTGAGCATTGGTTTGAGCCCTGAAAAGTCACGCGGGTTCTCCGGTGAGGGATCCGTGCTGCAGGCGCTGTCTAACCCGAACACCGCCCAGAACGCTGACATGCTCAGCGTGCTGCTTTCCTTCGAGCCGCGCATTGACGTGCCCGTCATGTCTGCCCGCGCAGGCCTGGACGAGGCGGCAACCCGCGACGCCCTCGCCCTGCTGGCTTCCTCCGGCCAGGTTGGTTTTGACGCGCACGCTGGCGAGTATTTCCACCGCCCGCTACCCGTGCATCCCGAGGCGCTGACCGCCATGCACCCGCGCCTGGTCGGCGCGAAAAAGCTTGCCGATTCCGGCGCTATTGAGCGGGTCGGTGAGGGGGAGCACGGCACCGGTGAGTACAGTGTGCGCAGCGGTGAGAACACGTACACCGTGGTGCTACCCGCCGACCCGTACGCCGTGGAGGGGTACCTCTGCTCCTGCCCCTGGTGGTTGAAGTACCGCGGTACGCGCGGCCCCTGCAAGCACGCGCTGGCGGTCAGTATTCTCTACCGCGAACACGCCGCTAACTAGACACACCACGCACCGCACTAAAAGACGACGCCCCAAAAGCTCCCCTCAGCTTCCTTCCGAAAGACCACCATGAGTAAACGCCCCGAAACGCACACCTTCCCCGAAGGTGTCATCACCGAGCCGCTCCCCGGCGAAGTCATTTACCCGCTCACCAGGCAGCAAAAAACCTGGAGCGACATCATGCATTTCAACCGCAACCTCGCCAACATCCTGGCGGTCGGCGGTACCTTCGAACAGATTTACCGCCGCTGGCAGTACTTCGACATTATTAGCACCCCGTTCGGCTCCCAGCTCGGTAAAAACACGCCCGGAACCGTCACCCAGGACCGCGTTAAAGCCTACGCAGAGTTCGGCTGGTTTACCGGAAGCGTTGCCATGCGCCTAGCTGAGCTCTACGGCGGGGCGCGCCTCGAACACAACGAGGAATACTACACCGCCCTCATCAACTGCGACCGCGAGCTGATTCTCCCGCTGCTGCGCGAGGACGAACAGCTCCGCGAAGAACTCATCTGGGGCATGCTCGCCGTCGAAGGTAACCGGGACGTATCCCTCACCCAGCGCGACTCCTACAAGCCCGGGCAGAAGGTCAACAACCCCGGCTGGTCCTGCGCCCTCATCGAAGCCACCGAAACCGGGCTGATTAGCCGTGACCGCCTGATTGATGCGCTCCTGAGCTCCCTCATGAGTGACTTCCCGGCGTACCGGGTCGGCTGGTTCTCACGCCTGGTCACCGGTCTCAAACTCACCGCCGAAGAAATTGCGGCACGTCAGAGCGAATTTCTGACGCTTTTCTCCTCACCCATCGGCCCGAGCGTAACCCTCGGTGTGCAGCATATTCACCGCCTCTGGAGCAAAAACCCGCAGGCGCTGGATGCTACCGCCTTCGCCTACGCGGCACCCGCCGTATGCGCCGGAACCAAAGCAAACGCACTCAAAATCCTGACCATGCTCCAAGCGCTGTACCGGGCGGGCACCCTCGATGCTGCCGTTTGCGAAGACGCTGTAGTCATGGCGCTCAGCCACACCCACGCGCAGGTTCAAGCCGCCGCCCTCAAACACCTCGAAGAATGGGTGCAGGCGGGCGCTGCAGACAACGCGAGCGCCGAGACTATCGTGTTCGCCGAGCGTGCCCGCGAACTCTACCGCGACTACCGTTCCCAGCTCGATCCGCTGGTTGTGGCGCAGATTCAGGGTTCGCCGCTCCTCGAAGATGGGTACAGCCCGGAGAATAGCCGGGGGAGCGGCACGGAAGACGCAGCCCTCACTGAAGCTGCTGACCTTGAGGCCGCCGCCGCGGAGGCGCTCGCCGCCTCCCGCGCCGTAATCCACCGGTACTGGGACACCCCCGTGCGCCCCGTTACCGAATCCGACGTGCAAGAACGCGCCCGTGCACTCCTGCACCATCAGATTGCACCCTGTGCAACCCCCGATACGCTCAACGAAACGGAACTTCCCGAAACGCACGCCGGATGCGAGCTGGAACTGGAACTGCTCACCGCCTACCTGCTCAGCGCCGACGGCGTCGCGCAGAGCCCCAAACTGCTCGAACAGCTGGTTCCTATCTGCCTGAAAAAGCTGAACCACTGGGGTTTGACATGGTTCGACATGCGCGCGCACTTGACGGTTCTTGCCGCCGCCGGGAAGCTGCGTGAGCGCCCGAAGGCGTCGGAAATGACCCCGAGGGAAGACCCCGGTACGGTGCCAAACCTGCACTACATGTACTCCCGCCACGCCGCGTTCTTCAGCACCGGATTCAAGGATGCCCTCGGCGTGCTGCAGAGCAGGCAGAGCTACACCCCGCTCGCCACCCCTGAGCTGTTTGGCGGGTGGGTGCATCCGGATACCCTGGTGCGCCGGTACACCAAGAACCTGGCTGATGGAGCCCCCATCCTGCGCCAGGATTTCACTGCGGCGCTACTGCGTGTGCGCGTGCCGGAGGTGCTGCCTCCGTACGCTACCGACGAGCAGCGACAGAACGCCCAGAGCCGCCGTGCTGAGGCGCTGACCCTGCTTGAAAGCCTCGAAGAGCAATACGTGAAGAACGCTCAGGAGGAGGCTCCGCGCTCTGCCCCTACCCAGATTCGCGTGCTCCGCTCCGCCCTCGACGGCACCCTCGCCACCGGGCGCGTCAACCCCTACCTGGAATCCATCACGGTATCCCAGAGGGAGAAAAGCTGGGGCCTTCAGCTGAACGGGGTGGCGCACGGTGCTTCCACCCCCGAGCTGAACGCTTTCCGCGGCCTCGCCACCGCCCACCACGACGAAGAAGGACAGTACGCCCTGCTCTACCCCTCGCGGGCAGAACCGCTGGCGTACTACTGCGCTAGCAGCAACTGGTACATCTTGGATCACAGCGCTTTCGACCGGAGCCTGTATTTGGCGTTGGAGGCACACCCCGGCGCGTGGGGTCCCGCCTGCGCGTTCGTGTTTGCCGCGGGCTTCTCGGAGCAACGCGTTGAGATTCGTTCCCTCGCCGTGGAAATCATGCACCGCGTGCTGGACGACCAGCTCAGCCTTGAGGACACCACGGCAGGCTTCGTGAACTTTGCGCCGCTGGCGATGCTGAACCGTTGGGCGCTCGCCCTCACCGACTTCGCCCAGCTGGATGCGCGGGCGGCAGTGCGCTTCTTCGCGCGCCTCATACCGCACCTGGATACCGGGGCGAACTCGCTCGGTAAGCTGCTGGGCGCCTTCAGCCAGGCGTTGGCGACTCTCGATCCTGCTACCCGTGCGGAGCTTGTGGATGAGCCGCTGCGTGCCTGGTTGGGTACGCTGACCGGTTCTTCGCAGAAGGCGCGGTACGCCCGGAATATCCTCAACCAGGTGCAGGGCTAACCGCCCCGCCCGCACCCGTTCAACTCTTCACAACCATTCACCATCAACTCTGAAAGCAGGTACCAATGACTGATACCGCCCAGCCGCACAACCCTAACGAGCGCAGCGCCAGCGATCATAACGCCGGTGAGCGCACCCTCGAAGAGCGCCGTGCCGCCCTCAAAGCCCTCATGGCGGCAGAATCAACTGACGTGCAGGAATACCATGCCGTCATCACCGGCGCCACCGAGGAGGAACGCGCCTCCCTCGCCCGAACCTTCACCCCCAAGAGCGTGATCGGTAGCGACCACATTAACCGCACCCCGCTCGCCGCCTACGTTGCCGGGGCGCTCGTGCGCACCCCCGACGGCGACCCTTGGGAATACCACCGTTCCGCCGGTCGCGCCATGCGCACCCTGCTCTGGGAGGGGCGCCCGGATCAGCAGCTGATTGACGCGTTCCTGCTCGGCGCCACCGAACGCCCCGACGAGTGGATTCTGCGTTTCATTGAGGGCCTGTCGAACTCTTGGGCGCGCTCGAAGAAAATTTGGGAAACCTGCTACATGCTGCTTCGTGCCCGTAACCTGAGCTGCGATGCCCCCGAATACCTGGTCCTTTTCTTCCACGAGGCCCTGCCCTGCGTGAAGAAGGACAGCGCGAGCAACCACGCCCAGCTCAAAACCTTCTTCACCCGTGACATGACCCTGCTCGACCAGGAATTTTGGGCGGTCTTCCGCACCGAAGGGGTGCTCTTCAAGGGCTACGGCAACTACATGGGCGAAAGCGCGGAACTGTGCCGCCTCATGGGCGAATACTTCGACATTCGCGACGAGATTCTGGACGCCCTGCTGCGCGGCCTAACCAGCGATTTCAGCGCATTCAACTCGGCTGCGTTCCACTCCGTCTACACCGACCTGCAGCCCACCGACGCAGAAAACCGGGCACGCTTAGGGCAGCTCATGGCTGTCCTCACCGCAGAGCCCAGCGCCTCCGTCGGATTCGCCCAGACCATGCTGCAGAACGTGCTCAAAGCCTGCGCACCCGCCGCACTGCAGAAAACCCCCGACCTGCAGCCCCTCGAACAGGTTGAGCTGGAACAGCTCATCGACGCACTTGGCGCGAACCTCTACCGCACCGAAAAGAAGATTCAGCGCGGCGCCCTGCGCCTGCTCAAGCTCATTGCCACCCAATACGCCGGTGTGAGCAAAGCCAAGCGCAAGAAGGCGCAAACCGCCGAGCAGGTGGCGCTCGCCAACTATGTTGCTGACCGTGTTCTTGAAGCCTACGAGGTGCTACCCCTGGAGTTGCGCGGCGCTGCGGAAGCCTGCCTGCCCGAAGACCGCCTACCCCAGCCGGAAGAGGCGGAGGCGGCGGGCGCCTCCGTAGAGGTGCCGCCGGTGCTGTTGCCCGGCACCCCGCGCCATGAGCCGTTCACCCCCATTACGGATTTGAACGAGTTCTGCACTCTGCTGACTGAGGAGTCGAACACCACCTCCGGCCGAATTATCGGTGACGAATCTCCCAGCACTAGGGGAGAGAACCTAGCACGTCTGTACCACTTTGCCGCAACCGGGCAGCTGGCACCGGCAGATCAGCAGCAGCTTCGTACCCTGCGCAAGATCGCCAGCGAATATTACTACAACAACGTCGCGTACATGCCTGTTCTCCGCGCAGTATTGAAAGCTAACGCCGAGGCCGCAGGATACGAGTCCTGGGAGCTACCCGAGCTGACGCCGCTCCTGCAGTATTCCGACCGTAGTGAGATGGTTGCACGAGCTCGCCCGAGTAACGCGCTCCTGAGCAAGGAAGAGATGATACGTCTGACTATTCAGAATAAACACCATCTCTGGAATGCTGACTACAAGCCGTTGAAGGGATACCGCGACCTCTATGAGATCTTCCGTGAGCAGATGCGTGCCGTCGCCGCCGGGGGAGAGTACCACACGGAAGGACGCACGGTGCGTCTGCTGAGCGCCCCGCTACCCGCCCGTCAGCTGACCTACAGCGACTGGACTTATCGCACTGTTTCTGGCATGGATATGCCCTGGAGCGGCTTCAACCGCGGTCTCGACAATGATCGAGTCTGGGAATACCAGGAGGCCAGCAGGTCGGGTCGTCTCCGCGAGGCAGGCTTCGAAAACTTTAACGTTGAGGAATTCGTGAAGTACCAGCCCATGTGGCAGGTCAAGGGCGACATCGTGGATACCGCAGATGAGGCGCGCGAGGCGCTGAGCCGTGCAACCGCTGGCATGAGCCCCGAGGAGGTCATAGCCTACGAGGCTCTTAACACCGCCTTGATTCCCTTCGTATATCTGCTGAATCTCGACAGGGTTGACAGCTGGCTGGGTGACTTCCTCCCGGCACTCACCGAGTGGTCCTCCTGGCTGCTTCAGAACAACCCGGACCTGCTCTCGGCATACTTCCTGTTCGCCGCTTCGCAGTGTGTTGAGGAGAAGACTGTAACCCCCGTTCCCGTGCTGATGCGCGCGCTGAGGGAGTCCACCGTGCAGGTGGGCGCCCCGACCTGCACTCTGCTCGGTTACGTGGCGAGCGCGAAGAACCCCGAGTACCGTCTGGCGGCGGCAGAAGCCATTGCGGCGCTCTTTGAGGCGGGCCTGCTGGATGCATCCACCTTCGCAGAGACCCTGAAGTGGGCTCTGGAGGACGGGATGGTTCTTCCTAACCGCCTGGTGGCGACCCTGCGTGAGGTGTCGTCTATCGGTGTTCTGGCGGGTTGGCGTGTGCTGCAGGTTCTGCGCCTGCTGTTGCCGATGGTCGGTGAGCTGACTAAGGGCGGCGACTATGTGCGCCTGGCGGTGGAGCTTGCCGAGCTGTACGGCACGCCGGTTGAGATCCCCGCCGTCCTGGAGCCGAAAATGAAAGGCTCCACGGTGCTGGCGAAAGCACTGCGCGCCCTGGCTGCGGTGACCCCGCGCGTGACTGAGGAGGCGCTTGCCGCCCGCGAGGCCGCGCTTGCGCTACTGGGTGGAGAAACCTCGAGCGGGGACACCTCGGGTGGGGGCACCTCATCGGTAGGCGCTGAAGGGTAGCTCACGGTAGGGGAGTCATAGGGGAGCACCCCGTAACTGCGCCGCCGTATCTGCACCCCTACGCGCGCAACCCTGTGTACCCAACCTCGTGCACCCAACCGCACTCACCGCCCCGTGACGAAACGGCTTGACCACCGTCGCGGGGCGGGAGTAATCTATAAGTAATGGCGGATCATGAAGAGTCCTACTTTCTGAAATATCTTTTTCTTATATTTATCGGATTCTTCGCTTCCCGCCATTTTTCTTTTAACCCCGTTCCCACGCGGCCGGCAGGATAAGCGACCGACAGATAAGCGGCTGGTGGACAAGCACGCGGCGGATAAGCGCCGCCCAGGCTCCGCTTACGTAACCGCCTGTTGCCCCCGCGAATACACACCCCCGCAGGTCACCGATGACCAAACGCGACGACAACCCGCACCCACGCCGCTACGATAAGAACATAGACACACCACCGACGGTGACAGCCGGGTGAGACCAACGGAAAGGACGACCCGTGACCACTCCCTACGACGCATCCCCCTACCTGCAGGAATCACCCTACTTCAACGAGTCCGCCTACCTTCACGGCGAAGCGCCCGAGGGCCTCAGCCCCCTCGTGCGCCTCATCCTGATGCGCCGCTACGGCGTGTACGTCTTCACCGACCTGTACGGCCCCTACTACCGCTCGAACTACTCGAGCATTAACGACCTGCACCACTCCGGCGCATTCGACACCGACCTGGGGCGAGTATCCGTCCTGAGCAATTGCGGTCTGACCCTCAGCCCTGAGTCCCTCGCCCAGGCGCTGAACGCCAGCGCCAACGAATTTGCCCTGTTCGCAACCATCTGGTCCTACGAATACGGCTACCGTCCCGGCCGCGTGTTCCGCCGCGACTTTGATCTGCGCGCCCTGACGCTCACCGACGAGCAGCGCTACACCGAGCAGATCATGCACTACCTCTCCAACCCGTACTACAACCCGGACGGCACCGAGCGAATCCTTGGCGGCCTGCCCGAGAACTACGTGCCCTACGAGTGGCAGCAGCCGATGAGCCGCTCCAACTTCACCAGTATGGAACGCAACCGCCGACCCCTGCAGATGGTCAGCGGCGTGCAGAACGCCCTGATCATGGCGGGTGCCCTCTACCAGCAGCTGCTCGGTCAGCAGCAGGCGTACAACCAGACCGACCAGCGCGACCTGGTGGCGTTGCGCCGTTTCCTCGCCCAGCATGACGCGCTGCCGGCTGCCCGACCGGAGAACACCAGCCGCGAAAACCGCGTGTTCATCGCCGCCTGCCTGCACCCCGAAGACGCTGAGCGTCTGCACACTATGAAGGAGGCGCTCGCTCTCGCCGCCGCATACTCGCGCCTGCGTTTCAACGGCACGGTGGGTGACCTGAGCCTGAGCATCGCACCGCGCCTGAAGCTGCGTCGTAGCGAACGCACCCGCATCGCGCACCTGCTCAACCGGGTACTGGAGGCTGACCCGGTCGGCGCCCGCTACGACAGCGCGCCCAATGCAGAGATGTACAAGCGCCTCGTCAAGGCGATTCACCCCGGCGACTACCCCTCGCTGACCGCGCTGAGCCGCTGGGCTGATGACCTGTACCGCGGCGAGGTGTACAGCTTCGAATCGCTGGTGGACCGCGCCTACGCAACCCGGGATGCGCAGAACGTGGCACGTCTGCTCTCCACGCGCCCGGGCGTGTTCGCGCGCCAGCTGGTGCGCGCCCTGACTGCGTTTGAGGTGCCGCGCTACGGCATCGAAACCGCACCGAGCCCCGGCCAGCAGGTCATCTTTGATGCGTTTGCCGCCGTGGCGCCGCGTGTGTCCGCGCCCATCCTGGTGCAGATTCGCAACCTGGTGACCCTGCAGCGTAACGCGCTCGCGAATCCGCCGAAGGAACGCCCCGCCAACCCTGTGGCGGTGCAGGAGGACCGGGAGCTCGCTGACTACGCGCGCCGCAACCCGGAGGGCGTCGCCAGGGTTCAGAACATCATGCAGAACGCGGGCATCCCGAACCCGCTGGGCTCGTTCTTTGACCGTAACGCCGGCCTATCTAACCCGCACACCTCTGTCCCCGAGAGCCCGCGAAACACCCAGCGTGCCTCGGCTTCCGCTCAGAAGGCTCAGCCTGCCGCCCCGCAGCGCATGAACCTATCCAAGACCGGTATCGCCACCATGATTCCGGCGCGCGAGTACAGTCCGGCGGTGCTGGACCTGCTGGAGCGCCTGGTCGAGATTGGCCTGTCCGGCCGTCTTGCTGAGACCTCCATCTACCTGCCCGACGAGGTGGGCGATACAATCATGCCGCTGAACACCCGCAGCGCCCGCCCCTCCCTGGACGGTATGGGCCGCTACAACACCTCCACGGTGCACCTGCCGCCCACCGGCGTGATTCGCCTCTTCTGCTTCTGGGATGAGGGCGTGGACATTGACCTGTCGCTGATGATGTTCGACGCCGAAGGCAACTACATGGACAAGATCAGCTACTGGTCGCAGACCGTGAAAAACAGCCAGGGCGCAATTTACGCGCACCACTCCGGCGACATTACGGACGGTACCGGCGGCGCCTGGGAATACATCGACATTGAGGCTCGCAAGGCGCTCAAGGCGGAGGTGTGCTACCTCGTGCCGGTGGTGCAGCTGTACTCCGGTTTCGGGGAGGCACACACCCTGGCCGCGGTGAACGACCTGCAGGCGGGCTTCATGGTGGTTCCCGCCGTGGGCGTGGGCGAGGTGCACGAGGTGAGCCAGGTGCACACCAAGTTCACCTTGCGCGCTGAGAGCCGCGGCGTACTGCCGTTCATCGTGGACCTGCAGAACCGCGACCCGTACGACATCCCGGAGGAGACCGACGCCATCGTGAAGGTGACGGATATTGGTCTTGCTCACGGTATTAACGTGCTGCAGTCTGGCGCGAACATTACTGCCGTGCGTGAGCACTTTGACTGGGCGCAGCCTATGACGGTGCGCGAGTACCTGCAGCTGACCGGCGCGAAGCTCGCCCCGACCGCTGAGGAGGCGCAGGAGGTGCTGGAGGCGACGATTCCGTCGCTGGCGGCACTGTACGTGGGCTTTGAGGCGGATGAATCTTCGGAGGAGCAAGAGCCGCAGAATCCTGCCGCTGCTGAACAGTAACGCGGCGTAGCAAGAGTGGAGCCCCGGATAGTCGAAACTATCCGGGGCTCCACTCTTTTGTTGATGCAGTTCAGAACCGAACCTTACGGGCGGTTCTCAGGAGCCAGCGACTCCTCGGTTGCAAAAATCAGGGTCTGCTTCTTACCGCGCGCACCCACCGCCGGGGTTTCCAGCAGCAGCTCCGCGTTCAGGTCCTCAGCGTCCAGCTTCGCGCCAGCCAGGAGGCGGCTGGTCGCATCCTGCTTATCCTCACCGGTGATGAGGAAGAACACGTGACGCGAATTATTGATAATCGGCAGGGTCACCGACACACGCTCAGCCGGCGGCTTCGGCGAATCAGAAACCATCACGGTCACAGCCTTACCGCCCTCAACCGGGTCCTCCGGCAGACCGGTACCCAGCAGAACCTGCTTACGGCCCGGGAACAGGGACGCAATGTGACCGTCCGGGCCCATGCCCAGCAGGGTGATATCAAAGACCGGTGCGGGCCACTGGCCACCGCCACCACCGCAGCCGCCTCCGCCGCATCCGCAACCACCTGCGGGCTCAGTAGCCTCAGCATCAAATTCGTCCAGGGTGGTCTCTTCGATGGATTGCTCGGGTGCGGACGAACCGCAACCGCCGCCACCACAACCACAGCCGCCGGAGCCGCCGTGCTCGTGACCCGCGCCGCCACCGTGACCGCCAGCCAGCGGCAGTTCGGTTGCGCCCTCAGGCATCTGCACGCTCACAGCCGGTGCAGAACCGGCGTAGTCGCGCATCTCAAAAGCGTAGTGCTCGGCGGCAGCCTCAAGGCCGGTAAAAATATCGGACGGACCCATGCGGTGCACATTGCCCACGACCAGGCCGTGCGACAGCAGGGGAGCGAGCAGCACCTCAATAGCCTGACCGTCATTACGTTCAGGGCTACGCTCGGGCACGTAACGCTCATCGGAGAACCAGAAGTGCACGCGGGACCAGTCGATATCCTTCACGCGCTCGTTCTCAGCCCACGCCTTCAAAGTGGCGATACCCATCGTGCCGCCGGTCAGCGAAATGTGGGCGATCGTGCGCTCAGAGAGCACGTGCTCAATGATGTCGAGGATGCGGGTCACCGCGTCCTCTGCGAGAGCGTCGCGGGTCGGGTGCGCCACCAGGGTGGGGGTGGATGCGCCCATGTTCTGAATCTTAGGCATCGAAAACCTCCGGGTATTCTTCGAGGTCCAGCATGTCTTCAGGCTGGCAGGTGTCATCGACGAGGGTGACGGTGCACAGCGCCTGCTTCAGCACGTCACCGTAGGTGTCGTCCGGGTCGAGGCGGCGCAACTCCTCAGAGATGCACTCGGCGAGGGTGCGCACCGGCAGTGCAATCTGCTGATCGGGCGCGTACGGGGTGGAGATGGTTGCCACGGAAATGCCGGGGCGGAACATCGTCACGGAACCGTCTTCACGCTCAATGCTGACGCGGTACAGGCCACGGTTTGCCGCGCCGATGGTGGCGAGGTGTACGGGCGCTTCAAGCTTCCAGCCGAGCCACGTACCGAGTAGCACCACGGACGGGGACTTGCTCGAACCCCACACAACCACGCGGCGTACGGGGGAGGAAGGCATCTGCTCCATGAGCGCCGCCAGCTGGGTGCGCCACAGGGTGAGGCGGGTCCATGCCAGGTCGGTGTCGCCTGCACGGAATACGTCGGTGAGCTTGCGCAGCGCTTCCTTCGGGTCGTCGGCGCGTGCAGAGTCGGTAATGCGACGCTGCGCGATACGACCGATGGAGTGCTGTGCCGGGTTCTCGGGCACCGAGTGCGGCCACCAGACCACAATCGGGGAGTCCGGCAGCAACAGACCGGAGATCAGTGCTTCGGTCGGGCGGGATGCGCTACCCCAGCCGCGCAGAACAATCATCTCGGATGCGCCGGTGTCGCCGCCGAGGTGGATTTCTGCATCCAGCTGGTCGGGGTCGAGTGGGTCGTGAGAGATGTGCACAATAATGCGGCTCGGGTGTTCGTGGGAGGCACGAATTGCGGCGCGCATTGCTTCGCGGGAGTGGCCCTTTTCCGCGAGGACAACAAGGGTGAGAACTCGTCCGCTGCTGAGGCTACCGTTGGCGGCAGTCAGGTGGCTCAGTTCCTTGTTGATAGCGGAAACGGTGGTGTTATGCAGGTGCGAGATCACGGGCGCCTCCAAGCGCGGTTGTCACGCTCAAGCATCTCGTGTGCTGAACGCGGACCCCACGAACCGGACTCGTAGGGTTCAGGCTTAATGCGGTTTTCTTCCCAGTACTCTTCGAAGGGGTCGAGGATCTTCCAGGAGAGCTCAACTTCTTCGTGGCGGGGGAACAGCGGCGGCTCGCCGAGCAGAACGTCCAGGATGAGGCGTTCGTAGGCTTCGGGGGACTCTTCGGTGAAGGAGTGGCCGTAGCCGAAGTCCATGTTGACGTCGCGGATTTCCATCTGGGTGCCGGGCACCTTCGCGGAGAATCGGATGGTCATGCCTTCGTCGGGCTGCACGCGGATGACGATGGCGTTCTGGCCGACCTGCGGGTTTTCACGTTCGCCGAAGAGACGGTCGGAGGATTTCTTGAAGACCACGGCGATTTCGGTGACGCGGCGGCCCAGGCGCTTGCCGGCGCGCAGGTAGAAGGGGGTGCCTTCCCAGCGGCGGTTTGCGATGGACACCTTCAGCGCTGCGAAGGTTTCGGTGCGGGAGTCTGCGGGGATGTCGTTTTCGTCGAAGAAGCCGTTGACGTGCTCGCCGCCCTGGTAGCCTGCGGCGTACTGGCCGAGCGCGAAGGAGTTCGGCAGATCGTCAATGCGGAGCGCTTCGAGGACCTTAGCCTTTTCGGCGCGCAGGTGCTTGGCGTCGAGGCTGAGGGGCTCTTCCATGGCGGTGAGGGCGAGCAGCTGCAACAGGTGGTTCTGGATGACGTCGCGGGCTGCACCCACGCCGTCGTAGTAGCCTGCGCGGGAGCCGATGCCGATGTCTTCTGCCATGGTGATCTGGACGTGGTCAACGTAGTTGGAGTTCCAGAGCGGTTCGAACATCTGGTTGGAGAAACGCATCGCCAGGATGTTCTGCACGGTTTCCTTGCCCAGGTAGTGGTCGATTCGGAACACTGCGTCGGGTGGGAAGACTGCCTCCACGATGGAGTTCAGTTCGCGTGCGCTTTCAAGGTTGTGGCCGAAGGGCTTCTCAATGACCACGCGGCGCCAACCGTCTACGGGGTTGATGGTGTCGTTATCGCGGGATGCGAGGTCGTGTTCGGCGAGCTTGGTGAGGACCTGCTCGAATGCCTTCGGGGGGATGGAGAGGTAGAAGGCGTGGTTGCCGTGAGCGCCACGCTCGTCGAGTTCGGCGAGGGTGCTCTTGAGCTGTTCATAGGCTGCGTCGTCGTCAAAGGCACCTACGACGAATCGCATGCCCTGCTGGAACTGGTTCCATACGTCTTCGCGGAAGGGGGTACGGGCGTGTGCTTCAACGGATTCGCGTACGTAGGAACGGAAATCGTCATCGCTCCAGGGGCGGCGGCCGAAGCCGACAAGGCCGAAGCTCGGGGGGAGCAAACCGCGGTTCATGAGGTCATACACTGCCGGAAGCAGCTTCTTGCGGGCCAGGTCACCGGTTACGCCAAAGAAGACGAGCGCGGACGGCCCCGCAATGCGGGTAATGCGGCGGTCGCGAGTGTCCCTGAGGGGGTTCGCTTCATGACCGATAGTCACAATATATTCCTTTGATTGCCTTGGTTGGTTCGTGCGGCGCGCGGTTCGTACCTTATTCGCGCGGAGGCGATGCCGCATTCTGGAAGGTGTGTACCCTGTATTGTACCGGTTTTGACGGGATTGTCTCAGTGGCACCCTAATTCGCCGAGATTCCCCGAGCGGTGAAGCTCTGGCGGGAACCCCGGCGGATTAGGACGCGGTGCCGCGGTGCGCATCGGGCGGTGCACACCGATAGTGTTTAGTGCCGCGCTATATTTTCGGCGGCTACTGGGGTACGGCTACTTAGCCTGCTCGAGTGCCTCGCGGACGGTCTGCAGCAGCTCTTCCCAGGAGACGTCGAACTTGGACAGGCCCTCAACCTCGAGCTTTTCCACGACCTCCGGGTAGGAGACGTGAACGGAGATAGCGTCCAGAACGTTGTTGGACTCGGAGTAGTTCGGCACGATGGTGTTGCCGGTAACCTCGCCGTGATCGGCAACAGCGTTCAGGGTTGCCTCGGGCATGGTGTTCACGGTGTTGGGTGCGACCAGGCCGGTGACGTACAGGGTGTCCGGCAGCGAGGGGTCCTTCACACCGGTGGATGCCCACAGCGGGCGCTGTACGTTTGCGCCGTGTGCCTGCAGGCGTGCCCAACGCTCGGAGGAGAACATTTCCTCGAACACCTCGTAGGCGAGGCGTGCGTTTGCCAGGCCTGCCTTGCCCTTGAGCTGCACAGCGTCGCCGCCGGCAGCTTCGAGGCGTGCATCGATTTCGGTGTCTACGCGGGAGACGAAGAAGGATGCGACCGAGTGGATGGTGGACAGGTCCTTACCGTTCTCCAGCGCCTGCTCCAGGCCGAGCATGTAGGCGTTGATGACCTCGCGGTAGCGGGTCAGGGAGAAGATCAGGGTCACGTTCACGCTGATGCCAGCAGCCAGGGTCTCCGCGATGGGGCGCAGGCCTTCCTGGGTTGCGGGAATCTTAATCATGACGTTTTCGCGGCCCACGCGCTCGTAGAGTTCACGTGCCATCTTGGCGGTGCCTTCGGCATCGCGTGCCAGGCGGGGGTCAACCTCGATGGAGACGCGGCCGTCAAAACCGTTGGACGCCTTGTAGACGGGTGCGAACACATCGCAGGCTGCGCGTACGTCGTCGCAGGTTGCGGCGAAGACTGCCTCTTCAACGCTTGCGCCGGCGGCGGCAAGCTCACGCATCTGCTCAGCGTATGCGGCGCCCTTGGAGAGCGCGCCAGCGAAGATGGTGGGGTTGGTGGTCACACCGACGACGTTGTGGGTCTTGATGAGTTCGGCAAGGTTGCCGCTGGTCAGACGCTCACGGGAGAGGTCGTCAAGCCAGATGGAGACACCGGCGTCGGAAAGCTTCTGAGTGGACTCAGACATGTGAAAACCTTCGATTCTTTGTCGAAATTGAAATTTGAGATATCAGTGAAATCTTCTGGGCGGCGGGAGGCTCCGGCTGAGCGGTCAGCCGGAGCCTACCCGTTGCGTCCGCACCCCACCCGTACAGGGGGAGCGCAGTGTGCGCGGCAGTTACCGCGGCGTTGTTACTGCCTACTTAGCGGCGTCGATGGAATCCTTAGCGGCGGCCACGACAGCCTCCGCAGTGATACCGAATTCGCGGTACAGGGTCTTCGCATCGGCGGATGCACCGAAGTGCTCGATGGATACGGCGCGGCCGGCGGTGCCGAGCAGGTCGTACCAGCTCATCGCCAGGCCAGCCTCGACGGAGACGCGGGCTACAACCGAGGAGGGCAGAACCGACTCGCGGTACTCTGCGTCCTGCTCAGCGAACCACTCACGCGAGGGCATGGAGACCACGCGAGCCGCGATGCCCTGCTCTGCGAGGGTTGCGCGAGCCTGAACAGCGAGCTCAACCTCGGAGCCGGTAGCGATCAGGATGACGTCCGGGGTGCCCTCGGTGTCAGCCATGATGTAGCCGCCGCGTGCGGTGCCCTCAGCGGAAGCGAACTTCTCACCCTCAGCGTCTGCGTGCACGTCTTCACGAGCCCAGACGGGCAGGTTCTGACGGGAGAGCACGATACCTGCGGGGCGGTCGGACTTCTCCAGGATGGTGCGCCATGCGACGGCGGTTTCGTTAGCGTCCGCGGGGCGAACCACGTCGAAGCCGGGGATAGCGCGCAGAGAGGAGAGGTGCTCGATCGGCTGGTGGGTGGGGCCGTCCTCGCCCACACCAATGGAGTCGTGGGTCCACACGTACAGTGCGGGAACGCCCATCAGCGCGGAGAGACGAACAGCCGGACGCTGGTAGTCGGAGAACACGAAGAAGGTGCCCGAGAACGCGCGGGTCGGGGAGGAGAGCACGATGCCGTTGACGATGGCTGCGGCAGCCTGCTCACGAATACCGAAGTGCAGCACGCGACCGTAGGGGTTCGCGGTCCAGTCTTCGGTGCTGTGCGATGCCGGGTTGAAGGACTCTGCACCCTTGATGGTGGTCAGGTTCGAGCCGGCGAGGTCAGCGGAGCCACCCCACAGTTCGGGGAAGGTGTCAGCAATAGCGTTGATGACGGTGCCGGATGCCGCGCGGGTTGCCACGGAGGTGCCAGCCTCGAACACGGGGAAGGCAGCCTTGTAGTCTGCGGGCAGTTCGCCTGCGACGAGGCGCTTGTACAGTTCGGCGCGCTCGGGGTTAGCCTTAGCCCACGCCTCGAACTTCTCGTCCCATGCCTTGTGTGCCGCTGCGCCGCGCTCAACGAGCTGGCGGGTGTGCGCCAGGACGTTCTCCTCGATGAAGAAGCTCTTGGCGGGGTCGAAGCCGAGCAGTTCCTTGGTTGCGGCAACCTCTTCGGCGCCGAGCTTGGAGCCGTGCACTGCGCCGGTGTTCTGCTTGGTGGGGGCGGGGTAGCCGATGATGGTGCGCAGCTCGATGAAGGAGGGCTTGTCGGTGACAGCCTTCGCACGCTCAATAGCGGCGTACAGTTCTGCGACGTCCTCAACGTAGTCGCCGGTGCGGGTCCAGTCCACGCGCTGAACGTCCCAGCCGTAGGACTCGTAGCGCTTGGCCACGTCCTCGGTGAAGGCAACGTCGGTGTCTTCCTCAATGGAGATGTGGTTGCGGTCCCAGACGACAATCAGGTTGCCGAGCTCCTGGTGACCTGCGAGCGCGCACGCCTCGGCGGTGACGCCTTCCTGCACGTCACCTTCGGAGGCGATGACGTAGACGTGGTGGTCGAAGGGGGAGGTGCCCGGCGCTGCTTCGGGGTCGAACATACCGCGCATACGGCGCTGTGCGTAGGCGAAGCCAACGGCGGATGCCAGGCCCTGGCCGAGCGGGCCGGTGGTGATTTCTACGCCCTTGGTGTGCTTGTATTCGGGGTGGCCGGGGGTGAGGGCACCCCAGGTGCGCAGGGCTTCTAGGTCCTTCATTTCCAGGCCGTAGCCGCCGAGGAACAGCTGAGTGTACAGGGTGAGGGAGGTGTGGCCGGGGGAGAGGATGAAGCGGTCACGACCTTCCCAGCGGTCGTCGGAGGGATCCTGGTTCATGACCTTCTGGAAGAGCAGGTAGGCGACCGGCGCCAGGCTCATTGCGGTGCCGGGGTGGCCGGATCCGACCTTTTCTACGGCGTCTGCGGCGAGGATACGTGCGGTATCTACGGCGCGCTGGTCGGTTTCTGTCCACTGGAAGTTCTCTGCCACGTGGGTGTCCTTTCACAACGTGAGTGGATGCGCCAGCAGGCTTGTGCTAGCGCGCTGTCCGTCGGGTGTAACGTGCCTTCGGGGGTGCTTATTCCCGCGCCGGTAGGTACCCGGGTAGGTGCGGGGCACACGGGGTGCTGTGTGTGGGGCGTCCGGAGAGTTGTTTCGACCCTTTCGTTTTAACAGGATAGTTCACGAGGCGGCAGGATCCGGTGTGTGAATGCAGACATTCACAGGGTGATACGGGGCTGAGATGGAGAAAAAGCGACGCTACAACGCGGGCTCCGCGGATTTCGCGGTGCGCGTTTGAGCTGTGTTTCTGAGCTATGCGCTGAATATTGTTCAGTAACGTAACAATTTTTGTGTAAGTGGTGAAGCTCATGTTAAGGTTGAGCAGGAAGGTTGCAGACCGAAACAGTGGTTGGGTCGGTCTGCATCTCGGTGATTGAAGCCCCTCCTCCGCGTAAGAACCGTCGATTATCTTACTGTGGTGGTGAGATAAAAGGTTCTGGAGGAGAGTGCTTTCTTTTAGTCTCTGACCGTGCACTTTGTGCGTGATTGAGACTAAAGGTTTGTGTTATATGAATGGGCGCCGGATATGGTCGGAAACATATCCGGCGCCCGCCTTTTTAACCTGCAGTTGCTTTAGCTGTATGCGCGAAAAGCGCTGCCTGCCAGGTTGATACTAGTCAGACCACTTGAACTTGCGCGAGGCAATAAACCCAATGACCACGGTCCACACGATGAGTACCCAGTGCGGGTCGGCGAGCCACTGATGCTGAATGAAGTTGCCGCGCAACGCGTCACCCAGAGCCGCCGAGGGCGACCACGCCACGATTCCGGCGTACCAGTCGGGGAAGGACTTGAGCGGGAACACCACGCCGCCGGCACCGGCAAGAATGACCCAGGCAATATTCACGATGGCGAGGGTCGCCTCCGCGCGCACCGTGCCTGCAATGAGTAGGCCTAGTGCTGTAAACGCGCCGGCACCCATGAGCATCGTGATGATGGAGCGAGAGACGGCGATAGCGTCCGGGCGCCAGCCCAGACCGTAGCCGAGCACCGCAACCAGCGTGAACTGAATCGCCACGACCACCAGCACCGCAATGCACTTGCCCATGATTAGGCCGTTACGGCCCAGGGGAGTGGTCGCAAGGAATCGCAGCACGCCGTAGCGGCGATCAAAACCTGTGGCAATGCCCTGACCGGACAGCGCCGTAGAAATCACGCAGAGCGCCAGAACGCCGGGGACCGCCGCATCCATGCGGGATACACCGACTGAGTTTGCGTACTCATCAATCAGGCCGGTGAACCGCAACGCAATGAGTGCCATGACGGGAAAAATAATGTTGAGCATCAGCTGTTCGCCGTTGCGGAGCATCGCCATCGTCTCGTAGCGGCCCTGCTCGATCACGCGCACGAGCGGGTAGTTCGCGCGCGGGGGAATGTACTCCTCATCTTCGTCAATAGAAGAGACCCTGGGGCGGGTGTCTACGGCGGGGCGGGTGTTCGCGGCGCGTTCTTCCATTCGGTTCCCTTCCGCTCGGCTCTCTTTTGCTCGGTTCTCTTCTGCAGGCATTTCTTTTACTTGGTTTTCTGCTGCCCGGTTGTTGGCCGCCCGGTTGTTGTTAGTGCGTGCGGTGTTGCTCATCGGATATCACGTCCTGAAATGTCGAGGAAGACATCCTCAAGAGTCTTCGGTTCCATGGTGAGAGAAATCGGCATGAGGTAACGCTCGGCGAGTGCCGAGGTGAACGCCGCCAGATGCTCGGGGCGTAGCGCGCCGACCAGCTCATACGCGCCGGGCACGGAGGGTGCGCCGTCACGAGCCGGGGTGTAGGGCACCTTCTCGATGAGCTCCACACCGGCACGCAGATGCGCGGGTAGCAGCTGCTCGCGGGTGGGGGTGGGTGCATCCAGTGTGTACTGCAGGCGGTTTGTGCCGTCGCTGGCGATGAGCTCGGAGACGGTACCTTCCTGAACCGTGGCGCCGTTTTCAATGATGTAGACGTAGTCGGCGAGCTTCTGCGCGTCATCAATCAGGTGCGTGGTGAGCACGATTGCGGTGCCGAGCTCACGCTGTTCACGAATGATATCGAAGACGACGTTGCGGGATTGCGGATCCAGGCCCGCGGAGGGCTCGTCGAGGAAGAGCACGTCCGGGCGGCCGATGAGGGCGGCGGCGAGGGAGACGCGCTGCTTCTGACCACCCGAGAGGCGGCGAATCGTAGTGCCGTTGAAGGCATCAATGCCGAGGCGTTCTGCGAGCTCTTCGACCGGGTACGGGTCGGTGTACATGGTCGAGATGTGCTCGAGTAGCGGAATGGGGTGCATGGCGTTGGGCAGGCCGCCGTCCTGGAGCATAATGCCGACCTTGGCGCGCAGCTCCGGGTCCGCCTGTAGCGGGTTTTCTCCGAGCAGGCGCACGGTACCGCGGGTGGGCTTAAGTAGGCCCTGGGCGCAGGCGAGAGTCGTGGTTTTGCCAGCACCATTGGCTCCGAGTAGGACGACCACCTCACCGGGGAAGACGCGCAGGTTGACCTTGTTGACGGCGCGGTAGAGCCCGCTGGCGGTGAGCCGTTCGGGGTATTTGGTGCGGAAGGCGCGTGAGGGTTTGAACTCTTTGATGAGGTCTTTAATGGTGAGCGCCGGTTCTTCGGTGACGATGCGTCGTCGTGCGGTGGGGGAGGCGCTGGGCTCCGTGTGGTGCTCAGTGTGTGCCGTTGGTACGGCGGATGCACGCCCCGGGTGGTCCTGCTGGCCCGCAGTGGTGGTCTCCATAGACAGTCACTTTCGATTTTTTCGCTGATGAGCGTGTGTACCCCTTCATCTTATGCCCTAACTCACGTTCAAGGCACGCCCGTTACGACTCAAAAGTTCACTTTAAGGTAGAAAAGTTAGCAAGTAGGGGTACCTAACTAGCCAAAGAAAAACTAATTAGGACATACTTTACTTGTGTATTCCGTGAATAAGACCCCTCAGCGCGCCTCAACGAACGAGGCGCAGACCCGAAACGGCACCCGAACCGCCGCCTCGGGCTCTACTGGTGCTTCCAGTACAAAGTCCTCCGCGGCACGCACATCCAAGCGCAAAGCCGAGGCAGAAGAACGCACCAGGGACCGCGTCCTGCGTGAAGTCCTCAATAACGGCCCCGTATCCGCAGCAACCCTCGGTGAGCTCCTCAGCCTCACCCCCGCAGCGGTACGCCGCCACCTCGACGCCCTCGAATCCAACAACATGATCGAGGTTGCGCCCATCAAAAAGCACGGCGCCGGAGCTGGCCGACCCGCCCGCCGCTACGTGATCGCCCCCCAGGGCCACGAACGCCTCGGCAACGACTACCTCATCATCGCCCGCGACGCCCTGCAAATGCTCCGCGACACGGTTGGGCAGGAAGCCCTCGAAGCTTTCGCCTCCGCCCGCGCCGCAGAAATGGAAGCCCGCTACCGACCCGTCGTAGAAGCCGCCGGTGATGACGTGGCAGCCAGAGCGCAGGCGCTCGCAGAGGCAATGAGCAAGGACGGTTTCGTGGCGACCGCTCAGGTCACCGCGCCTCCTGCAGGGCGAACCGTTCCCGAGCATTTTCTGGCAAGTATTCAGCTCTGTCAGGGTCACTGCCCGGTACGCGACCTCGCTGGAGACTTCCAAGTGTTCTGCGAGCAGGAAACCGGGATTATTTCTGACCTGCTCGGCGTTGATGTCCGTAGGCTTTCAACCATGGCTTCGGGTGCTCACGTGTGTACCACGCACGTGCCCCTGAACCGTGTCACCGCCGAGGGTGAGAAGAACGCAGAAGAATCCTAGAGAAACTTATTCCTAGAGAAACCTTCCGCGTAACGCTTACCGCAGTACCCCGCGGCGCACCCCGATGAACCCCTCAAGGGGCGCGACTCGCACGCTGAAACCCGCCCGTCCCACGCTGCGTTAAACGCCGTGGTCGAGAGCGGCATCAGCCCCTAAAACTACCGCGCCTGCAACCGGCAGGTGGCGGAGAGAAATGTAATAACCATCGAAGAAAGGCCGTAATGACTGAGAAAGTTGGGCAGAACGCCAACGACACCGTCATTTCAGAGATCCTGGAGATGAACCCCGAACTCGAGGGCATTGGCAACTACGAGTACGGTTGGGCAGACTCCGACGAAGCAGGCCAGGTAGCAAAGCGCGGCCTGGACGAGAACGTCGTGCGCGACATCTCTGCGAAGAAGAACGAACCCCAGTGGATGCTGGATATGCGTCTGAAGGCGCTGAAGTTCTTTGAGCGTAAGCCCATGCCCACCTGGGGTGCGGATCTTTCCGAAATCGACTTCGACAACATCAAGTACTTCGTGCGCTCGACCGAGGGTCAGGCGGCTTCTTGGGAGGAACTGCCCGAGGATATCCGCACCACCTACGAGCGTCTGGGTATTCCCGAGGCGGAGCGTAACTCCCTCGTCGCGGGTGTGGCTGCACAGTACGAGTCTGAGGTCGTGTACCACCAGATCCGTGAGGACCTGGAGAAGCAGGGCGTGATTTTCGTCGATACCGATACCGGTCTGCGCGAGTACCCCGAACTGTTCAAGGAATACTTCGGCTCCATCATCCCGATTGGTGACAACAAGTTCTCCGCACTGAACACCGCCGTATGGTCCGGTGGCTCCTTCGTGTACGTTCCCCCGGGAGTTCACGTGGAGATCCCGCTGCAGGCGTACTTCCGCATTAACACCGAGAACATGGGCCAGTTCGAACGCACCCTGATCATCGCTGACGAGGGCTCCTACGTTCACTACATTGAGGGCTGCACCGCCCCCATCTACAAGTCCGACTCCCTGCACTCCGCAGTGGTTGAGATTGTGCTGAAGAAGAACGCACGCGTTCGCTACACCACCATCCAGAACTGGTCGAACAACGTCTACAACCTGGTGACCAAGCGTGCGGTTGCGCACGAGGGTGCCACCATGGAATGGGTGGACGGCAACATCGGTTCGAAGGTCACCCAGAAGTACCCGGCTGTTTACATGGTTGGTGAGCACGCTAAGGGTGAGACCCTGTCCATCGCATTCGCGGGTGAGGGTCAGCACCAGGACACCGGTTCGAAGATGGTTCACATTGCACCGAACACCTCCTCGACCATTGTGTCCAAGTCCGTGGCACGTAACGGCGGCCGCAGCGCGTACCGTGGCCTGGTTCAGGTTCGTGAGGGCGCTAAGCACTCCAAGTCCTCCGTGGTCTGTGACGCACTGCTGGTGGACACCATCTCCCGCTCCGACACCTACCCCTACGTGGATGTCCGCGAGGACGATGTGACCATGGGTCACGAGGCGACCGTTTCCCGCGTCTCCGAGGACCAGCTGTTCTACCTGATGCAGCGCGGCCTGAGCGAAGAAGAAGCAATGGCGATGATCGTCCGCGGCTTCGTTGAGCCTATCGCCCGTGAGCTGCCGATGGAGTACGCACTCGAACTGAACCGCCTGATCGAACTTCAGATGGAAGGATCTGTGGGCTAATGCCGACCAACGAAGAAACCCTGGGTTACCACTCCCCGATCATCCCCGGCATGGACCAGGAGGGCGAGAAGCTCGCCACCGAGTTCGCCCACGATGACACCCTGATGCGCGCCACCGAGGCACACCACCAGGGCTCCAACCCGAACAACGTCCAGAAGGTACTCGAAGCATCCCGTGCAGAGCGTAAGACCTCCTACAACGTGGAAGACTTCGCACCCCTGACCGGTCGTGAAGAGGACTGGCGCTTCACCCCGCTGAAGCGTCTGGGCGGCCTGCACCTGGAGAAGCTGACCGGCACCGCACCGGCACCGAAGATCACTGCACCCGAGCAGGTTCAGGTTGAGACTGTCTCTCGCGAGGATGCACGCATCGGCTCCGCAGGTATCCCCGAGGACCGTGTGGCAGCGAACGCGTGGTCCAGCTTCACCGAAGCAACCGTGGTGACCATCCCCGCCGAAGCTGAACTGGCTGAGCACGTGGAAATCGACATCACCGGCACTGGCAACGAGGCTGCCGCGCAGCACATCGTGATTGAGGCTAAGCCCTTCTCGAAGGCTGTCGTGGTTCTGCGCCACACCGGCTCCACCGTCCTGGCACAGAACGTTGAGTTCGTGGTGAACGACGAGGCTGAGCTAAACGTTGTTTCCGTGCAGCAGTGGGCTGACGACGCGATCCACACCTCCGCACACTACGCTAAGCTGGGCCGCAACGCACGCTTCAAGCACGTTGTGGTGTCCCTCGGCGGCGACCTGGTGCGCGTGACCCCCTCCACCAAGTTCACCGCTCCCGGCGCTGAGACTGAAATGTACGGCCTGTACTTCGTAGACGCAGGTCAGCACATTGAGTCCCGCCTGTTCGTGGACCACTCCGTACCCAACTGCAAGTCCCGCGTGACCTACAAGGGCGCGCTGCAGGGTAAGGGTGCGCACTCCGTATGGGTTGGTGACGTTCTGATTGGTAAGGATGCAGAAGGCACCGACACCTACGAGCTGAACCGTAACCTGCTGTTGGAAGTTGGCCCCCGCGCCGACTCCGTGCCGAACCTGGAGATTGAGACCGGCCTGATTGAGGGCGCCGGCCACGCATCCACCACCGGTCAGCTCGATGAGCAGCACCTGTGGTACCTGCAGGCTCGCGGTATTCCGGAGGCTGAGGCACGCCGTCTGGTCGTGCGCGGCTTCCTGAACGAGATTATTCAGCAGATCCGTGTTCCCGAACTTGAAGAGCAGCTCACCGAGGCCCTTGAGGCAGAGCTCGCCCTCAGCAACAACTAAGCTTTACCAGGAGAAATCAATGTCTACTCTTGAAATCAAGGACCTTCACGTCTCGGTTATCCTCGACGACGAAACCACCAAGCCCATCCTGAAGGGCGTTAACCTGACCATCAACTCGGGCGAGATTCACGCCATCATGGGCCCGAACGGTTCCGGTAAGTCCACTCTGGCTTCCACCATTGCTGGCCACCCCAAGTACCAGGTTGACTCCGGTCAGATCCTGCTCGATGGTGAGGACATCACCGAGATGAGCGTGGACGAGCGTGCACGCGCAGGCCTGTTCCTGGCTATGCAGTACCCGGTTGAGATCCCCGGCGTGACCATGTCTAACTTCCTGCGTTCCGCTAAGACCGCTGTGGACGGCAAGGCTCCCTCCCTGCGTACCTGGACTAAGGACGTTAAGGAAGCCATGAAGAACCTGGAGATTGACCCCGCGTTCATCGCACGTAACGTGAACGAGGGCTTCTCCGGTGGTGAGAAGAAGCGCCACGAGATCCTTCAGCTGGAGCTGCTCAAGCCCAAGTTCGGCATCCTGGACGAGACCGACTCCGGTCTGGACGTTGACGCACTGAAGATCGTGTCTGAGGGCGTTAACCGTGCGCACGACGAGAACGACATGGGCGTCATGCTGATTACCCACTACACCCGCATCCTGCGCTACATCAAGCCGCAGTTCGTGCACGTGTTCGTGGACGGCAAGATGGTTGACCAGGGCGGCCCCGAGCTGGCTGACCGCCTGGAAGAAGAGGGCTACGTAGCTTACGTAGGTAAGAAGTAAGCTTCTTCCCTGACCGGATTCTGACAGAAAGATAGAACTATGACTGAGACTGTGCAGGGTCGTGTTCCTCAGGAAGAGATTGAGGAAGCCCTCAAGGAGGTCATTGACCCGGAGCTCGGCGTCAATATTGTTGACCTCGGTCTGCTCTACGGTCTGCGCTGGGATGAGGATGGAACCCTCATTCTGGACCTGACTCTGACCACTGCGGCGTGCCCGCTGCAGGAGGTTATTGAGGAGCAGGTTCAGAGCAACCTGGATAACCTGGTTGATTCTTGGCGTGTGAACTGGGTTTGGATGCCGCCGTGGGGCCCGGAGCGTATTACTGAGGACGGCCGCGATATGATGCGCGCGCTGGGCTTCAACATCTAAGCTCCTGACTCGCAGATAAGGTACCCGCCCGGTGCGGAAGGTGTATGCCTTCGGCACCGGGCGGGTATTTTTGTGTCTTATGGGTTTTGCGTCTACCTAGTCGTTCAGGTGCAGCAGCTTCAGCGAGTGCTCATACTTGATCATGAGGCAGGTACGAGTCGGTTCCTCCAGAAGCGCCAAACGCTGCGGGTCAGTATTATCCGCAATATCGGCAAGCTTCACTAGACGAGCCAAATCATTCACACGCACCCGGCTCAGATACGACTCACGCGACTCACCCGGGCGGCGGGTCAAGGCCTCAATCGCATCCACAATACGCGCCGAGAAATGACGCGCCAAGAAAGCGAGAGAAACGCCGGTATCCTCCACCGTGTCATGCAGCAACGCCACGATCTGCGCTTCAGCCTTCAGCTCCTCCAAAGAAATATCAGGGTGAGTCGCGGCAGCCAACTCACACGCAAGCTTACGTACCCCAAGAGCCACACGGCGAGGGTGGGAGATGTAGGGCCAGCCGTTACGGTCAGTCTGCCCCTCATGCGCCTTATCAGCGATGCTGTCTGCCAGGCGAACCATCTCTTTGTAGTAGTTATTCGACATGAGAACCTCCGTTGGTTTGAACTCCTGCGAGTTGATGGTCTCAGCGACGTTTTCCGTACCAACGCGGCACGGGTGGTAGCTGGTACCAACACTTTACTCCAGCAGCTACGCGGCGGCGGTAGAACTCGCCCGAAACACCCCTAATACGTCAAATATGACGCGCCGAAGAAGAAAGTAGGGTGTTTTATGGCTGTAAATCATTAACTTGGTGCCTGTTCTACCCGAGTTCTGCAGCGGATACCGACCTGCAGGAGGCGCCCCGCACCTCCGCGAAAGTGTCTGCCGAACCCTTTGACACCGCCCGGTGTAACTCGCCCAAAATCTCATATGGTGGCAAAAAAATTTCTAACTTTTTCTGGCGAAAACGGGTGCGCAAACCGCCCAACACAAAGGCAGTTTAAGCGTGTTTAGCACACACCGATACACACTCATCAAACGAAAAAATTACACGCCCTCCGTGCCCTGCTAAAACATCCAAAAACCCGGATTTTTGTGCGAAAATACGCGATAAACTGGGGGCAACCAAACATCGGAGAACACCATGGCAGAGCTCTACGAGCGCTTCGTCGCTTTGTATCCCTACCCACACGAGCGAATCCGCCACGGCGCCCCACGAGCCGAACTTAACCGGCGATACCTCGAACACCTCTACGAGGGCAAGAACCGGGGAACAACCCCCATCGTGGTTGCCCTCGACCCGACCCTGCTCGGAACCATTGAGAATAACGTCTCCCTACGTACCTCAACCCCAGTACAGGACATCACCGCCGACACCGTCAAGCGGTACGCACACGAGCTCATCACCGACCAGCATCGTTACCTGGATCAAGTCGGTGTAGAAGTCGCCGCGCACGAGGCGTTCCGGCACCTGAACGAGAGCACCTACCTGCAGACCTACCGCCGCCTCATGGAGAACGGCGAACTCGGCGAAGACGATATTGGCACGCCCCTGAAAGCGGAGTACCCCTTCGAACTGACCGCCGGCATCATCAATGAGAAGGTTAAGGCCACCGACATTGACAGCGCCGCGGAACTGCTCATCATGGACCTGCCGCTGCGGGACGCATCCGGGGTGTTCGCCTACCTGCCCTTTGGCGGGTGGGATTCCAGTCCCAGCCCCGAGGCGATGCTGTCCATTGCCCGCTACTGGTTTGAACGCGACGACGCCTACCCGGCTGTTATCGCCTCAGACTTTATCGAGTTCTACACGCCGGTGCCGGTCACAACCCGCCGCGACGCCGAAATCCTGGCGGTCGAGCACACGATGGTTTCCTCGGCGATGCCGGTGCGTGTCTACCGCGGCTTCGACAAGCTCGTGGAGGCGCTCTACGGTCAGCACGACTGGTACCTGTGGTGGGAGCAGCTCCCGGCGGTGCTCCTCATTGAAACGCCCTAAACCAGCCTAGCTAGGCGAGTTAAAGCGAAGGGGCGGGATGAACCTACACGGTTCACTCCGCCCCTCTCGCGTATCTGCGCTATTTCAGCTCGTCCACGTGTCGCGCCCGCAAAGCACGAGCGGTCGCCGTCGCGTAATCAACCGCCTGCACCACCCACGGAATCAGCAACCGCCAATACATGCGCTTGGGCAGGTTACGCGCCACTGCCGCCCTGCGCAACGCACCCCAACGGTCCATGAGCGCCGGAATCGACCGGACCATCAACGCGATCAGCAGGCCCAGACGCTCGGGAGAAAGACCCACGAAACGCAACGGCGAACACAGCCTCACAAAGCCGTCAATCAGAACCGGCAGGGGAGTGCTCACCAGCAGAGCGCGGGACGCATAAAAAGCCGTCAGCATAGTCGCGATAGCATCCGCGCCGGAGGCGTACTGGCCCGTAAACACGTAATAGCCGACCATAATCAGTAGCAGCAGAGACAACGTGCGAACCACCAGCCACAGCTGGGAAGCAGGCACACCAGCCCACAACGCGCAGAACGTGGACGCAACCAAAGCCACCAGCGCCACCTGCCATCCGGTCACCGCCAACAGCAGGAACAGCCCAAAGAAGAGTGTGCCCTTGAGCCACAGCGGCACCCGATGCACCGGCGTGTTCAACGGCTGGTAGAAACCCACCAGCAGGGTGCCCGGGTTGAAATCCGAGCCCTGGCCGGCGGGGCGAGGATTCACGCGCGGCGTGTTAGCGCCCATGGACGCCTCCTGCCGAATCCAGACCTTCGGTCGCACCCTCGTTGGGGAACCCCTCGGCACACCACGTGCGGTACTGTTGCACCAGCTGCTCCGCATCCCCCTGAGCGAGCAGGCGCCCATCGTGAATAATGACGGCTTCATCGCAGGACGCCGCCAAATCCAGATCGTGCGTGCTGAGCACCAGCATCTGATCCAGCGACTCCAAGTGCTTGAGTAGCCGCGCGCGATTGCGCAAATCCAGCAGGGTGGTCGGTTCATCGAGCAGAAGAATCTGCGGGCGCGCCGCCAGCACACTGGTGAGAGCGACCAGCTGCTTTTCGCCTCCTGAGAGGGTGAAAACGCTCTGGTTTTCAAGGTGTTCGAGGCCGCGCTCGCGGAGCAGTTCACGAATCCGTTCGAGGCGCTGCTCACCGCTGAGAGCACTGCCTTCAACGGCGGCGGCACGGCGCAGACTCAGGTCAATATCTTCGGCAACAGTGGGCATAATCAGCTGCGCCTCCGGCTGGGCGAAAAGCATGCCCACACCCTCAAAAGCGCCCTGCGAATGACCGCGAGCGTCCTGCGATCCGCGGCTCGGTGTCTCCAGAGTGTCGACACCGTTCACGCGCACAATACCTTCATCCGGGTGGGTGAGCCCATTGAAAAGCCCCAGTAGGGTGGACTTGCCGCTACCGTTCAGACCCAGCACCGCGGTGCGCTTCGCCGTGAACTGCAGGCTCACATCCTTGAGGATACGGCGATGCCCGCCTTCGGGCAGCTCGGTGAAAACACTCACCGATTCAAGCTCAAGGGCGGGCATGCTGGTAGAGGCGCTCACCGCCTGCTCGCCTTGCACCTGCTGCGGTGCAGGCTGGCGCGTGGAGCGGCGAAAAAACATAGCTATCCTCTCGTGTGGCACATCGTGTGCCTTTAACGCTGGGCAGAAGCCAGGGACGGGAAGGCGCGGCGTACCGACAAACCAACCAGAACCGCGATCGTGGACTTCACCAGATCCCAGGGAACGAACACCATTGCCGCGCTGAACGCGGCATCAAAAGTCATGTGGGCGTTCACCATCATACCGGCGATACCGCAGGCGGTCAGAACCACAAAACCGCAGAAGTTCGCGACCAGAGCCATAAGGAAGGTCGCACCAATCGAACGGGTGTTGCGGGTGAACAGGTAGGCGAGGGTACCGGCAATAGCGGCGAAGGGCAGGAAGCCGAGCAGATAACCGGCACTCGGGGAGGCGAGCGTACCCAAACCGGCGCCGCCCTTAGCGAAGATGGGCAGGCCAGCAAAACCAACCAGCAGGTACAGCGCCACGGAGGCGGTGGCACGCTTGCCGCCGAGCACCTGTGCGGTGATGTAAATGCCGAGGGTCTGGAATGTGAAGGGAACCGCAACGCCGCCCAAGCTGACGGCGGGCATGATGGCGAGCGCGGCGATGAAGCCCGCAAACACTGCGATGAGGGAGAGGTCGGTGGCGAGGGAGGTCTTTGCCGCTACGTTACGGCGCGGTGCCTGAGTTGCCTGGGGTTCCTGGGCTGATTCGCGCACGGAATCGGTCATTGGGGTGGTACTCCTTTGATACGTATTGCTCTGCAGATTTTTCTACAGAGTTGAGGGTAGCGGTGGTTGACTTGCTTGTCACAACCCAGTTTTGAACAATGTTCTATGAATGGTGTCCGGTATGTATAGTACACCGCACACCACAAAAACAAAAGGTGCCCCACATGCGCACTCGGCACGCCTGCACTAAAATTGATGAGGTGCTCTGCGCGCTCGCCGCTTCTAACCCGGTGAATCCCGCCCACCGAGCACTATCAACCCACACACCAGACCGCCATCCGGAAAGGCACCCATGATTGCTGTACAGAACCTCGAATTGCGTGCAGGCGCGCGCCTGCTCATGGAAGAGGTCACCTTCCGCATCGATAAGGGCGACAAGATTGGTCTGGTGGGCCGCAACGGTGCCGGTAAGACCACTATGACTAAGGTGCTTGCCGGTCTGACCCTGCCCGCTGACGGTACGGTGACCCGCAGCGGCACTATCGGCTACCTTCCGCAGGACCCGAAGGTGGATGACATGAGCCAGCTTGCGCGTGACCGCATCCTTTCGGCGCGTGGCCTGGACGGTGTGGCGCGCAAGATGCGTCAGGCGCAGGACGATATGGCGAGTGAGGACCCGGCGGTGCGCGCTAAGGGTATGCGCCGCTACGACCGTCTTGAGGCTGAGTTTATTGCCGGTGGCGGCTACGCGGCTGAGTCGGAGGCGGCGGTTATCACCTCGAACCTGGATTTGCCGGAGCGCGTGCTCGCCCAGCCGCTTTCGACCCTTTCGGGTGGTCAGCGTCGCCGCGTGGAGCTGGCGCGTATTCTCTTCTCGAATGCGGACACCATGCTGTTGGACGAGCCGACCAACCACCTGGATGCCGACTCGATTATGTGGCTGCGTGACTTCTTGAAGAACTTCTCGGGCGGCCTGATGGTCATTAGCCACGACGTCGACCTGATGGAGCTGGTGGTCAACCGCGTCTTCTACCTGGACGCGAACCGCTGCGTGATTGACCAGTACAACATGGGCTGGAAGAACTACCTGACTCAGCGTGAGCAGGATGAGCACCGCCGCAAGCGTGAGCGTGCGAATGCGCAGAAGAAGGCGAATGCTCTGATGGAGCAGGCGAATAAGATGCGCGCGAAGGCGACGAAGGCTGTTGCTGCTCAGCAGATGATTAAGCGTGCTGAGAAGCTTCTGCGTGGCCTGGAGGAGGAGCGTCAGAGCGATAAGGTCGCGGCGATTCGCTTCCCGGATCCGGCGCCGTGCGGTAAGACTCCGCTGTCTGCGCAGGGCCTGTCGAAGTCCTATGGTTCTCTGGAGATTTTCACGGACGTTGATTTGGCGATTGACCGCGGTTCGCGCGTGGTGGTGCTGGGCTTGAATGGTGCCGGTAAGACCACTCTGCTGCGCATGCTGGCTGGTTCCACCGAGCCTGATACGGGTGAGGTCGTGTACGGTCACGGCGCGAAGCTGGGCTATTTTGCGCAGGAACACGAAATTCTTGATGGTGACCGCACTGTCTTTGAGAACATGAAGTCTGCCGCGCCGGATCTGGATGACACCCGCGTGCGTACGATTTTGGGTTCGTTCCTGTTCTCCGGTGATGATGTGGATAAGCCTGCCGGTGTGCTTTCCGGCGGTGAGAAGACCCGCCTGTCCCTGGCGACCCTGGTGGCATCGAGCGCGAACGTGCTGCTGCTCGATGAGCCGACCAACAACCTGGACCCCGCCTCGCGTGAGGAGATTCTGAATGCGTTGAAGGCGTATCAGGGTGCTATCGTGATGGTTTCTCACGATGAGGGTGCCGTGGAGGCGCTGGATCCTGAGCGTGTGCTGCTTCTGCCGGATGCGGTGGAGGACCTGTGGTCGAAGGATTACCAGGATCTGATTTCGCTGGCGTAAAGCATTATCCGCTGACATAAAAGCCGACATAAAAGTACGGGGGAGGCTCCGGTACCGTGTGGTGCCGGGGCCTCTTTGCGTGTATTGCGCGTTGTTTTATTGTCCGGTGGGTATTGTTTGTGGCGTATTGTCTGGGGTGTATTGTCCAGGGCGTATTTTTTGTGTTCTGAAAATGTGTTGCGGAGATATTGCCGGTATTTTTTCTCGTGAATAGTGCGGAAAAATGTGACCTGACCCGTGGGGTTGTATTGTTTTCTGAGCGTGTGTGCTGTTATTGCGTTCCTGTGCATGGGAACTGTGGGTTCTGACACACGAAACTTGCGGCGTATTTGACGGGAAATAATGTTGTCTTGTGGGTTTTTCTGAGGTAAAGAAAAGCTCTCAGGCGATATTTCAGGGGGTCTGTGTGGGATTTTCGAATTTTTCATGTGTCTCTACATACATTGTGGGAAAAATGGTAGAAACACAACATGCGTGGGGCGTAGACTTATAACTGTTCCCGCCATTGCGAGGACGCAAATGCGAAACATTAGGGCTCACTACCGATGGTGAGCTAACGCGGGGGAGAAGAGATTCCCGCCCGCTCACGAAGGAGAACTGCCAATGCACAACACTGAGTTCGAGAAGTACCCCACCTCCGGTGAAGAGAACGTTGAGGTTGACGTCTTCTGGCCCATCCAGGACGCTTAATCTCTCACCCCGATAGGTCGGGATAAGGATTAGAAAAGCGCCCCGTCGCTTCCGTAGGGAAGTGACGGGGCGCTTCGCTGTCCTCAGTGAGAATTTAGTTATGCGGCACGTTATGCGGCGTGAATACCCAGTCCGAACATTTGCAGAGGGTATTCGGTAAAGCCCATCATGGCTGCCGCATACCAGGCGACGTACCCGGTCAGTGCTAGGACAAGTGCCTTCTCGCGTACGCTGCCAGCATCACCCAGGATCGGCAGTGCCATGTAGCCGCTCTTTTTCCATAGGGGGGATGCCACCAGGGGTTTGATAACAATGGGGTAGAGGGGCAGCAGTCCGCGGGTTGTCAGCAGGTCGCCAATCAGGTGAATGGTCGCGCCGACCGAAATAGCCCAGGGGAGCAGCGCCAGTGAATCAGTCGTGTAGGCGGCGTACCCGAGGGCGACGGCACCAATCCATCCACCCGGTGCGCCGAGCACGCGCAATGCCAGACCGCCCGAGAACGCGGCAAGAAGCAGTGAGGCCCAGGGGATTCCGTTGTAGCTCAGGTTGGCGCTGAAATAGGCAATTGCCCAGAAAGCTACCAGACCCAAAATGGAGTGCGTTCCCTTACGGTGTCCGCCGCTGACCGCCCCGACAACGCGTGCTACCCAGCGTGAAATGGGCGGGATAGAGTTGGCGATACTGCCGTTGTGGTGGTCAATATCCGGTAGCATACCCGCACCGGCACACGCCAGGGTGGTCACAATGAGGGTGGGGGTATCGGGAACCTGCACCACTCCCGTCTCGACGAGCACTAGCCAGCCAGCTGCGGCGCTGACAGTGTGCGAATAGCCCATCATGGGGAGGTGCCTCCTTGAATGCGATTGCTCAGCGAGTGTGATTGCCCTGCGAGTGTGGTTGCCTGGGTGCCGGGATGTTCACTCGAACTAATTAGAACAAATATAGCATATATCGAAATTACTTTCGATAGGCTGGGTTATTACTCAAGCGGAGCCACCTCAAGCGGCATCACCTCTCAAGTGGCACTACCCCTTAAAGGGCAGAGTCTGCTTCCAGAACTCACGCTCGCGCAGGTAGTTCTCCAGCCAGCCCACGTGCTCGGAGCACGCCAACCAAATCTTGCGGCGCTCGGGGGTGTGCACCTTCGGGTTGTTCCAGAGCAGCTGAAATTCTGCCGCCTGCTGGCAGCCCTTGCGGGAGCACTTGGCGTACTCGGGCTGTGCATCCTGAGAAAGTGAACCGAGCAGATCCATGTCTTCTTATCCTTACTATTGCGCCTCGACGTGCGATGTTATTCCGTGCCCGCGCGACCGGGCAGAAAAGGGGTGCGGGCTGTTCCGCTTCAGCTAGTGTACGCGCCCGATGAGGCATGTAAAAGAAGGGGAGCAGGTGTTCAGTGTTCAAGAGTGGAGTGTAGCCTGCGGCACCTTTGCGCTAAAACGCGGTAAAATAAGGTTTGTCTGTCCATCCGTCCACACCCCAACCGCGTAGCCGCTGCATCGGCTCTGATCGTGAGGGGTCGACTCATCAAGGAAGCTCATGAGCGAGAACACTCCCAAGACCGTGCTGGTCACCGGCGGCAACCGAGGCATCGGCTACGAAATTGCCAAGGAATTCCAGGCAGCGGGACACAACGTCTGCATCACCTACCGCAGTGGTGAAGCCCCCGAAGAATTTTTCGCCGTCAAGGCAGATGTACGCGATGCCGACAGCATTAACGAAGCGTTCAAGGCAATTGAGGCAGAATTCGGTCCCGTGGAGGTGCTGGTCGCCAATGCAGGTATCACCCGCGACATGCTGCTGATGCGCATGAAGGAATCCGACTTCACCGACGTGGTCGACACCAACCTCACCGGTTCTTTCCGTGTGGTTCAGCGCGCCATCAAGGGCATGCTGAAGCTCAAGCGCGGCCGCATCATCCTGGTTTCCTCCGTGGTGGGTCTGTACGGTTCCCCCGGCCAGGTCAACTACTCCGCATCTAAGGCTGCACTGGTCGGTATGGCACGCTCCATCACCCGTGAGCTGGGCGGCCGTAACATCACCGCTAACGTGGTGGCACCGGGCTTCATTAACACCGCAATGACCGAGGTTCTGCCCGAGGAAACCAAGAAGAACTACCTGGCGTCCATCCCCGCTGGTCGTTTCGCGGAGGCGGAAGAGGTCGCTCGCGTGATTCGCTGGCTCGCATCCGATGAGGCTAGCTACATTTCTGGCGCTGTCATCCCCGTTGATGGCGGCCTGGGCATGGGTCACTAACCCCACCCCCGTACGGACTGCACGAAGCGCTCGAACGTGGGCGCACCCTTTCTAGACTTTAAGGACAAAAAACTATGGCACAGCTGACCGGCAAGACCATTATCATTACCGGCTCCTCCCGCGGCGTTGGCGCAGACACCGCACAGATTCTCGCCGCTGAGGGCGCGAACATTGTGGTGAACTACCGCTCCAAGGCACCGCGCGCGAACAAGATCGTCAAGGCTATTGAAGAGGCTGGCGGCAAGGCAATTGCAGTGCAGGCTGACGTGACCAACAATGAGGACCTGCAGAACCTCGTCAACACCGCCGTGGAGACCTTCGGTTCCCTGGACTACCTGATTCTGAACGCTTCGGGTGGCATGGAAACCGGCATGGGCGAAGACTACGCAATGCGCCTGAACCGTGACGCACAGCTGAACCTGGCACGCCTGGCTGCAGAGAAGATGCCCGAAGGCGCACGCATCGTGTTCGTGACCAGCCACCAGGCGCACTTCATCCGCGAGGTTGAGACCATGGACGAGTACAAGCCCGTCGCAGAGTCCAAGCGCGCAGGCGAAGACGCACTGATTGCCGAGATTCCCGCACTTTCTGAGAAGGGTATCTCCCTGGTCGTCGTGTCCGCTGACATGATTGAAGGCACCGTCACCGCAACCCTGCTGAACCGCCTGCACCCCGGCGCTATTGAGCAGCGCCGCGAGACCGCCGGCAAGCTCTACACCGTCAACGAGTTCGCGCAGGAAATCGCGAAGATGGTCACCGCAGACGTTGAGACCGGCCACGTTGAGCTGGTCGGCGGCGCACGCGGCTTCATCGACTAATAACTTCAGTCGCTATAGGCGCCGTCGCGGATGCGCCCGCCCCTCTGACAAGGTACATTTGATGAGGCGCGCCGCCCCTGACGCGGCGGCACCTATAGCCCCTAAGACCCCTATAGCCCCTAAGGTTTAGCGCGAGGAGCCCAATGTGGGGTACCCGCGCACTATGTGCCAACCGCTCCGATAACCCGGCACGGGTTGCGGGGTGGGGGCGCATCCCATCCATCTAACTCACTGGAAGAAGAACCATGAGCACCGTACTCAACCTTCAGAATGTCTCCGTGATTCGCGGCGGCCGCCCCATCCTTAACAACGTTTCGTGGACTGTGAACGAAGGTGAACGCTGGGTCGTTCTGGGCCCCAACGGCGCCGGTAAGTCCACTCTGCTTTCGATTGCGGCAGCCCGCCTGCACCCGACCAGCGGCGAGGTTGAAATCCTTGACGAGACCCTCGGCGCTGTTGACGTATTCGACCTGCGCCCGCGCATTGGTCTGTCCTCCGGTGCTTCGGCTACCCAGATTCCCGCCAACGAGAAGGTTTCCGACGTTGTCGTGACCGCAGCGTACGCTGTGTCCGGCCGTTGGAAGGAAGAATACGACGTCATGGACGACGAGCGTGCCACCGAGCTACTGGCTGAGTGGGGCGTCGACACCCTCGCTGACCGCACCTTCGGCTCCCTCTCCGACGGCGAGCGCAAGCGTGCATTGATTGCCCGCGCCCTGATGACCGACCCCGAAATGCTACTGCTGGACGAGCCCGGCGCAGGCATGGACATCTCTGGCCGTGAGGACCTGGTCGAGCGTCTGACCGCACTTGCCGCTGACCCCTACGCACCGGCTACCGTGCTCATTACCCATCATCTCGAGGAAATCCCGGCGGGCTTCACCCACGCCCTGCTGATCCGTGACGGCGGAGTGGTTGCTGCCGGCCCGATCCTGTCCACCATTACCGAGGCGAACCTCGCAGCAACCTACGACATGGATCTGGCTCTGACCGTCACCTCCGCGGGTCGTTACTCTGCGTTCAAGCGCGCATGAGCCGTGCCCCGAAGCAGCTGAGCGCCGAACAGATCGCTGAGCGTGCCGAGCGTGTCTACGCTATCGAGTCGGTCACGGCTCTGGCGCAGGCACCCGAGCAGGCTTTGCGCTACTACACGCAGCTGACCGATGTGAAGCTCCGTAGCGCCATGGAGCCGCAGTGGGGTATTTACATTGCGGAGTCTTCGAAGGTGATTCGTCGTGCGCTCGCTGCCGGTCATCAGCCCGTTTCTTTCCTGATGAGTGAGAAGTGGGCTGATGATTTGGCGGATGTTCTGCGCGCCCATCCTGACACTCCCGCGTATGTGGGCAGTGAGGAGCAGCTGGAGCAGGTGACTGGTTTTCATCTGCATCGTGGCGCGTTGGCGGCGATGGCTCGTCCGGAGCCGCAGCCTCTGGAGCAGCTGTTGCAGGATGCCTCTCGCGTGGCGATTTTGGAAGATATTGTGGACCACACGAATGTGGGAGCTATTTTCCGTTCGGCTGCCGCGCTGAACGTGGATGCTGTGCTGGTGACTCCGCGGTGCGCTGATCCGCTGTACCGCCGCTCGATTCGAGTGTCGATGGGTACTGTTTTTCAGGTGCCGTGGGCTCGCCTGGAGTCGTGGCCTGCTGACCTGCAGACCCTGCACGAGCTGGGCTTTAAGAGCGCGGCGTTGGCTTTGGAGGAGGACTCGCTGACCTTGGAGGAGCTGTCTGCTCGCCGGGATGAGAAGCTTGCGCTGATTCTGGGCACGGAGGGGCACGGCCTGTCGCCCCGCACCTTGGCGGCGTGTGACGATACGGTGATGATTCCGATGTCGCACGGCGTGGATTCTTTGAATGTTGCGGCGGCGAGTGCCGTGGCGTTCTGGGAGACCCGCCCGCGTTCATAACCTGAGTTCTCACCTGATTCTTAACCCGCGTGAGTGCCTTCTTCGGGTGCCCTTACGGTGTGTAGGTTGGTACCTGTGAGGGAACGTACTGGGATTTAATCCGTGAAGGTGGTACCCTTAATGGGTTGTGCACGCCCTATGCGGGCACAATGGTGATGCGCTCTGAGATTTTCTCGATAGCTGCACATCGAAAAACCTACTCCATCTATATAAGGGCTACTGGCAAAATCCAGTAGCAGAAGAAGGTAATCAATGAAGGCAGAAATCCACCCGGACTACAACCTGGTTCTGTTCCGCGACCTCGCATCCGGCAAGGTCTTCCTGACCCGTTCCACCATGACCTCGGACAAGACCGAGAAGTGGGAAGACGGCAACGAGTACCCGATCGTCGAGGTTGAAATCTCGTCCGAGTCGCACCCGTTCTACACCGGTAAGCAGCGCATCATGGACTCCGCAGGTCGCGTCGAGCGCTTCAACGCACGCTTCGGCAACTTCGGCAAGAAGTAAATCTTCTTTCCCAGTTTTGCTCTATAGCGAAATCAATGCCCCGTTCTCCTTGGTTTTCAGGGAGGCGGGGCATTGCGCGTTCCATGCGGGTAGCAGAATGGTTCGCGTGAACGTGAGGAAAGTTGTAATGTAAAACCTTTCGTTCACCGGTGCGTAGACCCGCTGACGGCGTTACAATGGGAAAGTATTTTGCGAGCTGTGCATTTTCTGTGCCCTCCAGCACCGCCCCATATCGGCGGGTTATTTTCCGGCTCTCTGTATTCTAGAGACTTCGCTGGATGCGCTGTGCACCTCGCGTATCACCACCTCAAACAAAGGACAACTTAATGAGCGACGCTCACTCTGAACCGTCGCAGAAGAAGAAATGGGTCAAGCGTGCCCTGCTGATCCTGCTGATTCTTCTGCTGGTTATTACCCTCGGTATTGGTTTCTTTATTTGGCGTGCTGGCCACACCTGGGATAGCAAGACCGAGAAGTTTGATTCCATCACTAAGGTGGATGAAGACCTCAGCAAAATTAAGGAGCAGCTTGGCGAGGCTAAGAAGCTCAACGTGACGGAGCTGAAGGCTCCGACCGTCACCAACTCGGATACCGGCAAGAACGGTACCAACGCTAACGGCGCTAACGGCTCCGCAGAGGGCGGCTCCGATGCTGCTGCGGCTCTTGCAGCGAACGCGAGCGAGCACGATAAGGACGGCGACGGCATCCTGGATGACGGTTACAGCTACAACACTGTCAAGGGTCCCGGTAAGAACATCCTGCTGCTCGGTAGCGATACCCGTTCCGGTTCTGAAGCAGCTCAGGTGAGCGGCTCCCGTGCAGATAGCATCATGCTTGCTCACATCCCTGCCGATGGTAAGGGCGTCTACCTGGTCTCGATTATGCGTGATACCTGGGTGAACATCCCCGGCTACGGTGCGGCAAAGATTAATGCGGCACTGAACTACGGCGGTATTTCTCTGCAGGTGGCAACCGTCGAGAACCTGCTGGGTATCAAGATCGATCACGTCGCTGAGATCGAGTTCGAAGGCTTCAAGGCTCTGGTGAACTCGGTCGGTGGTGTGGATGTTCAGGTCCCCTTCAACTTCGACATCAACATTTGGTCCTTCAAGCAGGGTATGCAGCATATGGACGGCGGTGCGGCACTTGCCTTCGTGCGTGCGCGTTACCAGTTTGCTGATGGTGACTACCAGCGTGTTCGTAACCAGCGTGCGTTCCTGCGCGGTTTGTACAGCACGATGAAGTCTAAGGGTGCACTGGATAATGTGGGCTCTTTCCAGTCTGCTGTTGAGTCTATTGCTGGATATATGCGTGTGGACTCCGGCCTGAACGCTGCGCAGATTGCTCAGATTGCGGCTCCGGTGCTGACCAGCGGTGACACCACGATGCGCATGACCACCCTGCCGAACGCAGGCCCCGGCTGGTCCTACGACGGTCAGTCGATTGTTATCGTGAACCAGGCTGCGAACGCTAACCTGTCCTATGCTTTGCAGCATGACAGCATGGATCAGTTCATGGCTACTTACGGCCAGGATTAAAATCTGACTCCTCGCGGGGGTGAAAGCTTGTATGAGCTTTCACCCCCGCAGCGTTTAACCGTTTCTGGTTAACTGTTCCAGGTTAATCCGTTTCTGGAGAAACCGGGTACGTGAAAGGGCGGCTACCTCACCGTAATGGTGGGTAGCCGCCCTTTGTGCGTATGTTCTGAGGGGAGAGGCTTATGCCTTCGATTCAGGCTTTTCCTCTTCTTCGGTAGTCTCTTCGTCCTCGTACTCGTCGTCGTAGGCTTCGTAGTCATCGTAGTAGGGCTGACGGCCGAAGTAGAATGCCACAGCCGCAACAGCGCCACCCAGGATAGCGATGAGGATGCCGAGCATCGGGGTCCACAGCATCGAGATCAGACCGGCGACCAGAACGGCGAGGCCTGCACCCTTGACCAGGTTCAGCAGGCGTTCACGCTCGTTCGGCTCGTAGTATTCCTCTTCTTCCAGGCTGTACTCGATGATCGACTTCTCGGTGGCGGGCTCATGATGGGTTGGCTCAGAGGCAACGGAACCGCCGGTCAGGGAGCTAATGAAACCGCGGCGCCTCTTCGGCGCCTGCTGTGCGGAGGATTCCAGGTAGTGGCGTTCGCCTTCGGTGGGTACGAACGCGGCGGGCACATCGTACTCTTCACCAACGGGCAGCAGAGCCGGAACGTTATTGGGTAGAGTCTCGTACCATTCCTGCGGAATATCGGCGGGGCGCGCAGCCTGAACGGTCAGGGACAGCTCGAGGGTGTTACCGCGAATAGTGCCCCACGCGCTGGTGAGGCGGTCGTTCTCAAAAGCGTAACGGATGACAGGTGTCAGCTGCTCAGACATCTGGGTGCTCAGGCGGCCCACAAGCTTGCGGTCGTGGCGCACCTCAACACTGTCAACGAAACGGCCGTCGGAGGTCTTGAGCTGGTTCGCTTCCAGGGTCAGGATCACGCGGCCTTCACCGCTGGGCGGCAGGATGCTGTGCAGGTATTCGGAGTGTTCCTTCTCGTCGAGCACCTTCATCGACGGGCCCTGGGGCAGCAGGGTCGCGCGGGTCGGTGCGTCGTTGAGGGGGAAGAGAGAGCCGGGTGCGGACAGGGAGAGCACACCGGTGCTCTTCACGTGCATACCGCCGCCTTCAGCACGCACGGCAACGGCGGAAAGCTGCAGGTGCGCGATGGGCTCGTAGCCGGAGGCGACCACGCGGGTAATGGAATCCCAGTACGCGGCGGAGTCTGCCGCGCTCATGCGGCCTACCTTGAATTCGTCAATGTAGACGGCAATGCTATTGGGCTCGTAGGGGTTATCCGGTTCGGGAACGAGGCGCGCTTCACCGTACCAGATACGTTCACGGTCGATGTGCAGTTCCTCAAAGATTTGGAGGGTTTCTGCTTCGTAGTAATCATCGGTGACGATGTTAACGCTACCGCGGTCACCGAGTGCGTAATCGACCACTGAAAACTCCTTCTGATATGTCTAAGCGAGCGGATACCTAGTCTATTCTCTCATGCTTTCAGGGTGGACAGCTCACAAAAACGGGTGACATTTATCTGTCTTTTAGCACCGGGTGCATATAGTTTTGTGCCCTGGTGAAACTGCCCCGGTAATAAGTGCCCTTGTCAGTATGTGAACCACTGTATGAGGGAAATATTTGGACGGCATACCGCCGCTATGAATTCTATAGATGAGCCAGAAAAAGACCACCGCCCGGCACGTCCTGGTACGTTACCGGGAGCGTGCCGAACGGCAGTCTCTCAAAGAGGCTAGAGAACCTAGCGGGGGAGAGCGGAACCTAGCCTAGATACCGGCTCACACCCCGCCACAAGCCCTCAAACCATGCAACTTAGTCCTGCAGGGAGGCGTTGAACTTCTGAGCCACAATCGAACGGTGGCCGTGATCCTGAGCCTCCAGAACCAGACGACGCAGAGCCGAAGGAGCCTCGGGGTTCGCCTCCAGCCAACGCTGAGCCAACGCAACGGAGGGGTTACCCTCAACACCCAGACCCTCAGTGGAGCCGGTGTTGTACGGAGCCTTCGGGTACAGGCCACGCACAATGCGGGTCGCCATACCAATCGAACGGGACGCCCAAATGGGCAGCAGAGCCTCAAAGTAGGAGTCGTAGTAGGACTCACGCAGCTCAACCGGACCGCGAGCAAAACCGTTAATGGTCGAAGCCAGAGCGTCGTTCGATAGCGACTCGTCTTCCATGATGGTCTTGTACGCGGCAGCCTTACGCTCAGCAGAGGGCAGGGCAGCAATCGCGTACGCGTAACCATTCGAAGAAATCGAGGAGGGGCTGTACTTCGCCGCACGGTCCAGATCCTCAACGGTGACCAGGTCGCGACTTGCGAGCGCACCCAGTGCACTCCAACCCAGGTTCTGGTCGTAAGGAATGCCGGTTGCGTCAGCAATATCGCCGGTGGTGTCTTCGAAAGCACCGCGGGCAATATCGCGGCAGAGCTCTTCACCCTTGGTCGCGTTGGTGGAGACCGAAATCAGGGCGCGCAGCAGAATCAGCTGCTCGTCGGAGCCGGGCTTAGCCTGCGCCAGTGCGGCTGCGAATGCGTCGTAGAGAGCGTCGTAGAGGCGCTCGCGGCCGGTGGGTGCGGAGAAGGTTGCGATAGCGACCTGTGCGTTGTTGACCATGGTGCCCAGCAGGGATGCGCTCGGTTCCTTGGAGACGTTGCGTACGACTGCGTCGACGTAGGTGGTGACAGGCAGGCGTGCATCGCGCACGTTCTCCCAGAGGGAGCCCCAGATGAGGCCGCGGGAGAGTGCGGATTCGAGGGTGGAGACACCTTCGATAGCTGCCTGTAGGCCGTCTTCGTCGGTCAGGGCAACCTTGGCGTAGGTGTGGTCCTCTGCGTTGAGCATGAGCAGGTCAGCTTCGCCAACGAGCTTCTTCTGCTCGTCGGTGAGCTCTACGCGGTGCTCGGAGACGGGCTCTGCCGGGTACTCGAGGGAGAGCAGGCCGGTGGAGGTGAGCTTGCCGTCGGTCAGCGCGAAGGTTTCCAGCTTTGCCACGTGGGGGCGGCCCAGACCTGCGGGCTGCTGTGCGGGCAGTTCCTGGGTGAGGATCAGGTCGGTGAGCTGGCCGTCTTCGCCGTAGACGCGCTTGGTGCCCAGTGCGGACACGCCGGAGGTCTGCAGCCATGCGTTAGCCCATGCCTGCATGTCGCGGCCGGACACCTCGTTGAGTACCTGCAGGAAGTCGTTCAGGGAGGTGTTGCCCCACTCGAAGCGCTTGAAGTACACGCGTGCTGCCTCGATGAAGGTGTCGAAGCCGACGTAGGCGACCAGCTGCTTGAGCACGGATGCGCCCTTTGCGTAGGTGATGCCGTCGAAGTTCTGCGATGCTGCTTCCAGGTGGGGGATGTCAGCGACGATGGGGTGGGTGGTGGGCAGCTGGTCCTGCATGTATGCCCATGCCTTGCGGTTGTTCGCGAAGGTGACCCATGCGTCGTTGAAGTTGTTGGCTTCCTTAGCGCCGAGGGTGCCCATGAAGTCTGCGAAGGATTCCTTGAGCCACAGGTCGTCCCACCACTTCATGGTGACGAGGTCGCCGAACCACATGTGTGCCATTTCGTGGCAGATGGTGTTGGTGCGGCCTTCGAGGTCGTCCTCGGTTGCGCCGGAGACGAAGATGTAGTCTTCGGTGAAGGTAACCAGGCCGGGGTTCTCCATTGCGCCGATGTTGTATTCGGGCACGAATGCCTGCTCGTACTTGGGGTACGGGTAGGGGTAGTCGAAGAGGTCCTGGAAGAAGTCCAGGCCGTTTTCGGTGACCTTGAAGATGTGGTCGTAGTCGAAGTGCGGCTTGAGGGACTGGCGGCAGTAGACGACCAGGGGAATGTCACCGCTGTTGACCTTGCTCTTGGGCTTGTAGGTGGTGGTTGCGGTGAAGTATTCGCCGGCGACGATTGCGGTGATGTAGGTGGAGATCTTTGCGGTGGGGGAGAAGACTCGCTTGGTGATGGAGTCGTCGGTGGGGTCTACGACCTGGGATTCGAGTACGCCGTTGGAGCTGACGACCCAGTCCTTGGGTGCGGTGATGCGGAAGTTGAAGACTGCCTTCAGGTCGGGCTGCTCGAAGTTCGGGAAGACTCGGCGGCAGTCGGAGGGCTCGTACTGGGTGTACAGGTAGACGCGACCGTCGGAGGGGTCGAAGTAGCGGTGCATACCTTCGCCGGAGCGGGAGTAGTAGGAGCGACCGTGGATGGTGAGCACGTTTTCTGCCTGCAGGTTGGGCAGGGTGATGCGTGCGCCGTTGACGACATCAGCCAAGGTCAGTTCGGTGCCGTTGAGCTTAACGGAGTCGACGCTGTGGTGGATGTAGTCGATGAAGGTTTCTGCACCGGGGGTGTTGCAGGAGAATCGGACGGTGGTGACGGTGGGGTAGGACTCGAATTCGGGGTCCTTGGCGTTAGTCAGGTCGACATGCACGTCGTAGGTGTCGACACTGATGAGAGCCGAACGTTCTGCGGCTTCTTCGCGGGAGAGGTTCTCATTATTCATGCTCTTTATTCTAGTCGTTATGACCGAAAATATGGCAGTTGAGTGGGCGTGCCGGTCATATTACTCAAGGTGCGAGAAGATCGCCGGGGGTGTTGGGAACCAACCAACCTCTAATATGTGATGCAGAACATACTCTTTCGATTTGCGGAGTGCCCAGAAAGCCCGTATAGTATTACGTGTTGCTTCGAACGGCACCGAAAGGAAAACGTTCGAAAGTCACCTGCGCGGGTGGCGGAATAGGCAGACGCGCTAGCTTGAGGTGCTAGTCCTCGTATTAGAGGGTGGGGGTTCAAGTCCCCCCTCGCGCACAGATAATCCCCGGTTCTTTGGAACCGGGGATTTTTGTATGCCGGAATCCATGAAAGCGGAATTTATGCCCTCAGTTGCTAATTTATTGATTGCATAGGCATGTTAGTTGCTTCTTCTTGAAGTAGTGGTATGGTGCTCTACTAGGATGTCGGTGAGCCAATCATATTGTGAGCGGTGGATACAGGATAGAAGTATCTAATGCGACCCTTAAAAGGTTTGGTCTCGCATCTATATTCCGTACAGTATGAGCGTGAGGAAATAATAATGAAAGACCATCTCCCGGCGTACAAGAAAGATTCTTTCATGTGCCCACATTGCAAAGCGCATACAGGGCACAAATTTCGAGACCTTTATCTGTATGAAGAGGAAATGTTCTCTGGATACAATCAATTTCCTCCATACGAACTGTTGACAATAGAATATCCTGCTCCTTCAGATGGAAATGCGGAAACTCAGGCTGGGGAATCTGCAGTTCAGGCAGAAGACATGAATTGGCATGTCTCAATCTGCTACAGCTGTAAAAAATCGAGTTTCTGGAAAGGTACCGTGCTTGTCTATCCAGTGCCTGCAGATCCAGGGTTTCCTGAGCCGAGCAAAGAAATGCCTGAAAAGGTGGCAGAGCTCTATCGGGAAGCATCGGCTGTATTTCCAATATCTAAAAGAGCATCTGCTGCACTAATGCGTGCCGCGGCAGAGAAGTTGGTTTATGAACTAACTAAAGATGACCTCCCTAATAACGCAAATCTGGATGGGAGAATTAAATTCCTAAGCCGTTCTGTTAGTCAAGATGTTTTTAAAGCACTTACTATCATTAGAACTATTGGTAATAAGGTACTCCACTCAAAGGAAGAAGAGGCTGAATCTGTTACCTTTTTCCTTGGTGAAAATATTCAGGGTCTACCTCAAGCTCTTGCAAACTCTTTGAATACACTGGTTAATCAGTTTATTGTAAATCGGAGATTGATTGGTGAGGTATATGAGATTCTGCCTGACTCAGTTCTTGGGCAACTTGAAGATATTATAGAAAGATACAATCAAGATGGTATGGATAACAAATGAGACAGAGAATATATCCTAAACTTATTGCTGGTAAATAATTTCAGTAATTTAAAGAGCTGGAAGAGGTAAACATGAGTAGTAATGTAAACAATTTCAGGCCCACCCCTATTTCTAGAGGTGCAGATGGAGATAAGAGGCGGATTGAGCTGGCCGCTAAACGTTGCCGAAGTGTACTTTCGTCTACTCTTGCTCAGGATCCACGTTGTATTAAAATGGGTATGAGGCTCACTTTTTCTATAGTGCCAGATGAAGGTTCTAAAAAATTCGATATAATCCTTACTGAAGATTTAAATTTGCCTGATTTTGATGCAATGGACGCCGCCATGATAAAGTTTAGGCCTTTTACTCTGAAGCAGGAGAATATCTATTGGGAACGTGTGTTGGAATCGCTCCGAAGGGGTACTGAAGATAAAAAACTTCGTGAAAATATAGACCAGCTTCAATGGTTTTTTCAAAATGTTCCATTTGAAAGGTTCCACATTATGGCGGCGAATATTGAGACCGGCGAAGATATATTACCTCTTGGAGTAACAAACGCAGTCATCGGTACTAGGTACTTATATTCTGAAGTGGCGCATGCTGACGACGATGAGGCCTTGCTAGGTAATATTGATAAACCAAGTCAAGCGTCCTCTTATGCATGTCTTGTTGGTGATTGGATTGCGTTGGCAGCAACATTGGAATCAGTTATCCATAATATTTATCCTGAATTATGCCCAGAACTTACGAGTTGGGCTGGTGACCCGATGAGCATTAATATCCGTCAGTTTGGTGAACAGAAAAGAAGATCTTAAGACAATAGAGAAACAGCAAAAAAGTAGTGGGGTGAGGCTCCTTGAAGGGAACCTCACCCCACACTAGCTACGCTAGGGAAGCTAGAAGAACAGCTACATCAGCTGAAACTGAATTACTCAGCCAGACGCTCCGGGTCGGTGGTGACCAGAATCTTCACAGCGGTCTCGTTGTGGTGGATCAGGGTGTCGAAGCCCTTGTCAATCAGGTCTTCCACAGCGATCTTGCCGGTGATGAAGGGCTTGAGGTCAATCTTGCCGGACTCAACGAGCTTGATGGTCTCCGGGTGGGAGTTCACGTATGCGATGGTGCCGCGGATATCGAGCTCCTTGAGCACAACCTTCTGAACATCCAGGGAAGCGGGCTTACCCCAAATGGAGACGATGACGACCTTACCGGTGGGCTTGAGAGCATCCAGGATCAGGTCCAGTGCGGGCTGAACGGAGGTGCACTCGAACGCGATGTCAGCGCCACGGCCGTCGGTCAGCTTGTGAATCTCAGCCAGGACGTCAACCTCTGCGGGGGAGAAAGCGTAGTCAGCAACGCCGGAGTCCAGAGCCTTCTGGCGGCGCAGCGGGGACAGCTCAGAGATGATGACCTTAGCGCCCTTAGCCTTCAGAACTGCGGAGGTCAGCAGACCGATGGGGCCAGCACCGGTAACCAGTGCGAATGCGCCCTCTTCGAACTCGCCTGCACGCTCAACAGCGTGGTAGCCAACGCTCAGGGGCTCAATCAGTGCAGCCTCGTCCAGGGGAATGGTGTTGGGGATCTTGTGAACCCAGCGGCGCTTGACAGCAACCTTCTCGGACAGACCGCCACCGCGACCTGCCAGGCCGATGAAGTTCATGTCCTTGGAAAGGTGGTAGTCCTTGGAGTCGGGGCCGGTGTAAACGTCATCGCGAATGATGTAGGGCTCGACAACAACGTGGTCGCCAACCTCAAGGTCGTCTACGCCTTCGCCCAGTGCCTCAACAACACCGGAGAATTCGTGACCGAGGGTGACGGGGGAGTCCTCACCAGAAATGGGGTGGGGGTGACCGTGCTGGGGGCAGAAGATGGGGCCGTCGAGGTATTCGTGCAGGTCGGTACCGCAAATGCCGCACCAGGCGACCTTGACCAGAACCTCGCCCGCAGCGGCTTCGGGTGCGGGGATGTCTTCAATGCGGATGTCGTTACGGTCGTAGAAGCGTGCTGCCTTCATGGGATGGAGCTCCTTAGCGTGGTTATGGCGCTCACTGCGGTGTGTGCTTGCCGGTACGGTTCGCATCCATGGGTCTGTCACGGTATTGACAGAGGCCCAAACGACATGGTTTGGACCGGTTGTGAACTGTCCTGCCGGCATTCGCATCGCTAGCGCCGGTTGTAGGTGGGTGCGGCTGGATTGTCGCTCCCTTGTGCTTAACGCTACTCCAATGAATCAAAGATTCCTAGGATATATACAAAATTTCTTTTATGTGACACAAATTTCTTTTTGGGTGTTTTCGACTCCATCACGCCCGACCCTCTAGCGCCCGGCGAGCGCAGACGGTAGCGTAGAAGCATGACTGACGCGAACGCACAGGGCACCGCCGCCCACACCCAGCCCACTTCCGACAACTCCGGTCGAACGGTACCGAACCGACCCGCCGCAACAACCCGCCACTACGACGCACCCGATGCCGATTGCGTGCGCGGTAGCGAGTACTCCGAGATTCTTGCCCTCGAAACCGAGCGGCGTAAGCGTGCCGCTGAGCACCGCCGCAAGCGCGGGCACGCGCATCCCGAGCAGGAACATGCTGACCACGGTCAGCCCGAGCAGGAACGTAGCCACGGCAACCGCCACGGTCATGGAAAGGGGCACGGTCACCGCCTCGACGAAGACAGTGGGCTGGCGCATATTCGCCGCGACCTCGCCGAATCCGTCGCCACCCGCGCGGATTCTTTGACCGCAATTCTCAAGGCGATTCACGCGCACCCCGAGACTGCCTACGAGGAGTATTTTGCCTCCCGCACGCTCGTTGATGCGGTCCGCGAAGCCTACCCGAACCTCAGGATTGAGTACCCCGCCTTCGGCCTGGATACCGCGTTCAAAGTGGAGCTCACCAGCGCCGACTACGACCCCGCCACACACCGCACCATCGCGATCCTCTCCGAATATGACGCGCTGCCGGGCATCGGTCACGGCTGCGGCCACAACGTCATCGCGGTATCCGGGCTGGGCGCTTTCCTTGCCCTGGCGGATGCGCTCGCTACCAGCCCCGAGGCGTTCAGTGGCAGGGTCCTCTACTACGGCACGCCCGCCGAAGAGTCCGATGCCGGTAAGGAGCTGATGGCGCGCGCCGGCGCGTTCGAGCAGGTGGATGTCGCCATCATGGTGCACCCCTACTTTATTGATGTGGCTGATCAGGCGTGGTTGGGTCGCCGTGAATGTCGCGTGACCTATACGGGCGTGAGCGCGCATGCTTCCTCGCACCCGTTTATGGGTCGTAACGCACTGGATGCGGCAAACCTGGCGTACCAGGGTTTGGGTTTGTTGCGTCAGCAGATTCCCGGTTCTGACCGTATTCACGCGATTATTGACCACGGCGGGGACGCCCCGAACCTGATTCCTGCCTCCGCGAGCCTGCACATTAATATCCGTTCTAAGCACGCGCCGACTCTGCGTGCTCTGTCGCGACGGGTTGAGGAGGTGCTGCGCGGTGCTGCGCTTATGGCTGGCGTGAGTGCGGAGGTGACGTGGGATTCTTCGCCGATGACCATGCCGGTGCGCACGAACCGTCCGCTGTTGAAGCGTTGGGTTTCGGCTCAGCGTTCGGTGGGTCGCCACCCGTACCCGCCCGGAACGGTCAGTGACACCCTGGCGGCTTCTACTGATTTCGGTAATGTGAGCCTGCGCGTGCCCGGTATTCACCCGCTGATTCAGATTGCGCCCGAGGGTACCGGCATGCACACGGTGGAGTTCGCGCACTGTGCTGACACCCAGGCAGCGGTGGATGCTGCCCTGGATGCGGCGTTCGGTTTGGCGTCTGTGGCTTTGGACTTCCTGGTTGATGACGAGCTGGCGGATGCGGTTCGTGCTGATTTTGAGGCTTCCGGCGGCGCAGTGGATGTGGAGGGCTACTTTAGCGGCATGTGAGCTTGCTCAAAAGGTCAGAACGTCATTATTTGGTTTTGTGAGTGAAAAACACCCCTCATGGCCCATAAAGTCACCAGCACCCATCGAAAAAAGCAAAATAACCCAACACAAAACGCAAAATCTGCGGCATAATAGAACATAACGAAGCAAGCTCACCGGGGAAGGACGCCCACCCAAGGAAATTCAACCCCGAGGCACACACCCGCTTCCCGATAAACCACGCGAGAATCCTCTCGCACCACACGGATAACTCTCACGAAAAGAGGGCATACAGCAATGAACGGTGTCAACAACCCCACCAAGCTCGGCGTCATCGGTGCAGGCGGCGTCGGTAGCGCAACCGCATACGCAGCTATGGTCCGCGGCTCCGCAGACGAAATCGTCCTGTACGACATCGACGGCAAGCGCGCACACGCTGAAGCACTGGACATCGCACACGGCGCAATGTTCGCACACGAAGCAACCGTCACCGGTGGCGACGACATCGAGCTGTTGCGCGACTGCGACATGGTCATCATCACCGCAGGTGCTCGCCAGAAGCCCGGCCAGCCCCGCCTCGAACTGGCAGGCGCAAACGTCGCAATCCTCGAGAAGCTGCTGCCGAACATTCTGTCCGTAGCACCCAACGCAATCATCATGCTCGTCACCAACCCCTGTGACGTTCTCACCGTTGTGGCTCAGAAGATTACCGGCCTGCCCGCAAACCGCGTGCTGTCCTCCGGTACCGTTCTGGACTCCTCCCGCCTGCGTTGGCTGATTGCTAACAAGGCTGGCGTCTCCATCAAGAGCGTTCACGCAAACGTTGTTGGCGAGCACGGCGACTCCGAGTTCCCCGTCTGGTCCGCAGCAAACATCGGTATGGTTCCCCTGACCGAGTGGGAGCAGGACGGCAAGCCCCTGTTCACCGAAGAGGTCCGCGCCGAGCTGGCAACCGAAGCTATGCGCGCAGCATACAAGGTCATCGAGGGCAAGGGTTCCACCAACTACGCAATCGGTATCTCCGGTGCACGTATTGCTGAGGCATTCCTCGGCGGCCAGAACGCAGTGCTGCCCGTCTCCACCACCATTGCAGGCGAGCTGTACGGCTTCAAGGACGTTGCACTGTCCCTGCCCACCATCGTGAACCGTGAGGGCATCCAGCGCGTGCTCGAGGTTCCCATGAACGAGGCTGAGCTGGCACAGCTGAAGGCATCTGCTGAGGCAATCCGCGCATCCGCAGCTTCCCTCGGTTTCTAATCCCGGCTTCTAATTCTCTCGGGCTCATAACCCGTAAGAAGCAACCATTCAGTAGGCGCAGCGTCAAGCTGAGCTGACCGACAGAAGAACCCGCCGCACCCGGCACCCGCCCCTTTGAGGAGCAGGGAACTGGGGACGGCGGGTTCGCTGTGTCTGTAAGGTTTTTATGCGGGGCTTGATGTGCCGCGCCCGTTCATAGTTCCGCGTTTAAACCGCCGCATGACCGCCCGGCGCACACCATCGGCCTGTAGGTAGTAGAATAAATGGCATGAGCATTGATCCTCGCACCGAACTCACCCGCCTCCTTGACGCGCTGGAGGCGCACCTGACCGCCGTCGTCAACCGAACCGGCGAGCACGACTCTGCCGTCGATGAGGCATACGTAGAAATCGCCAACGCCTTCGAAGCCTACGAAGATGCCCTCTTCGAGGCGTACAACGAGGTCACCCCCTTGAGCGTCTACGGTGATGAAGACGAGGATGACCTTGAAGAAATCCTCGACGATGAAGACGACATCGACGACGATATTGAGTACGAGGACTAAATAGCGCCTCGCCCATACGTTACGGACCGACCCCTGACCGGTACCCCCTATGCGGGGTAACGAGGCAGGGGTCGAACCGTACCCACAACACCCGCGCAGCCCCTGCCCTCAGCGCCTACCGAGCGCCCACCGAAAACCCGCCCGCCTGATATCCACCGAGCATATACCGAGAACGGAGACACCCGTGAGCGAACCCCGCACCTGGCGCGACGCCGCCCTCATCCTCCGCACCCAAAAACTCGGCGAAACCGACCGCATCATCATCATGCTCACTCGCGACGGCGGCATCACCCACGCCGTCGCCAAAGCCGTACGCAAACCCACCTCCAAATTCGGTGGACGACTCGAACCGTTCATGCACACCGACCTGTCCTTCAGCCGCGGCAGAACCAACCTGCACACCATCACCCAGGCGGCAACCCTGCACGCCTACACCGCACCCATCATGGCTAACTACGATGCGTACACGTGCGCCTCCACCATCGCTGAACTTGCAGAAGCACTCACCAAAGACACTGACAGCACCGCCGATATTTACACTCTCACCCATGGGGCGCTTGCCGCGCTCGCGCACGGGCAACACGTGCCGCAGAGGATTCTGACCCGCTACCTGGCGCGTAGCATGAACGCCGCCGGCTGGCCGCTCATCGGTGAGAACTGCACCCGATGCGGAAACCCGCTCGTGAACGCCGATAGCCGGGGCGATAACGGGGCAGGCAGTAATGCCCCCGTCGCCACAGGCGGAAGCGGCAGGTACATTGCCTTCCACACCGCCCACACCTACGGGCACCACACGGTCCTCTGCCCCCAATGCGCACCCGCCACCGACACACCCCTAACCGGCCTGCGTGCCGAAGAGCTCGGCTATGCGCTCGCTACCGCATCGGCGGATCCGCGCGCCTGGGCGACTATTGACGCAGCACCGGTGCCGGTCGCCTCCAAAATTCTGGGTCTCTACCTGAAAACCACCCAGAACCTGCTCGAACACCCTCTGAAAACGGCGAGCGCCCTCGAAGCAGAAATTCCTGCATCGTAAAAGATGCACGCCGATGCGTCAAACATGGGCCAACCAGGACGCAAAATAACCCCCGAAGCACCCGCCCATGCGCGCTGTGTCACGGTAAAATAGCTAACAGCACGCCAGGTTTATATCTGGCGCATATTTAGGCAAACGACCCCGGGGGAGAACCCGCCAGGGAAGAAAGGCACACATGGCACGCACCCAGCCCGTACCCCCGCCCGCACACCCCACCGGGGCAACCCCGCCGCCGATTCCGAAGAAGTTCATTCCACAGCACGTCGCCGTCGTCATGGACGGTAACGGACGCTGGGCAAACGAACGCGGCCTGCCCCGCACCGAGGGCCACCGCGCCGGCGAGGCGGCACTGCTGGACGTTGTCGCGGGCGCTATCGAAATGGGCATCCCGTACGTGACCGCCTATGCGTTCTCCACCGAAAACTGGAAGCGCTCACCCAGCGAAGTCGCGTTCATCATGCGTTTCTCCACCGAGGTGCTACAGCGTCAGCTGGCAACCCTCAAGACCTGGGGTGTGCGCATCCGCTGGGCTGGCCGCCGACCCAAGCTGTGGAAGAACGTCATCGAAGAGCTCGAACACTGCGAGCGCGAAACCATCGACAACACCGTCTGCACCCTCACCATGTGCGTGAACTACGGCGGCCGCGCAGAAATCGCTGACGCGGCGGCAGCTATCGCAGCGGATGCTGTGGCAGGCAAGATCAAGCCCGGCAACATTACCGAAAAGACCATCCAGAAGTACCTGGACGAACCCGACCTACCCGACGTTGACCTGTTCCTGCGTTCCTCCGGTGAGCAGCGCATCTCGAACTTCCTGCTGTGGCAGAGCGCCTACGCCGAGATGATTTTCATGAACGTGCTCTGGCCCGACGTTGACCGCCGCACCCTCTGGGAAGCTGTCGAAGAGTATGCGCGCCGCGACCGCCGCTACGGTGGCGCTGTCGACGCCGTCGCCAACGACAAATAGCGGCCCGGCATACAGTCCCGGCTCATAGCCCCATAAACCACCCACACCCTCCAACACTAGGGAGAACAAATGCGCATCTACCCGACCTTCTTCAACATCTTCTTCAAGGGCATGGACCCCGAGAAGGCACACCACGTCGGCTTCTGGGGCGTTCAGACCCTGCGCAACGTCGGCATCACCCGCGCGCTGCGCAAGTACTTCCAGCCCGCCCCCGAACTGGCAACCACCGTCATGGGCATTACTTTCCCCTCGCCGTTCGGCCTGGCTGCAGGCTTCGACAAGGGCGGTAAGGGCATTGCCGCGCTGGCCGGTATCGGCTTCGGCCACGTCGAGATCGGTACTATTACCGGTCAGGCACAGCCCGGCAACCCGCAGCCGCGCCTCTTCCGCCTCGTGGAAGATAAGGCGGTCATCAACCGCATGGGCTTCAACAACGACGGTGCCGCAGCGGCAGGCCCGCGCGTTGCCGCCGCTCGCGCAGACCTCGAAACCGAATACCGCGGCGCTGTACGCCCGGTTATCGGCGTGAACATCGGCAAGACCAAGGTCGTTGAGCTCGAGAACGCTATCGAGGACTACCTGATCTCTACCCGCACCCTGGCACCGCAGGCAGACTACCTGGTCGTCAACGTTTCTTCCCCGAACACTCCGGGTCTGCGCACCCTGCAGGCTATCGAGTCGCTGCGCCCGCTGCTTGCCGCCGTGCGTGAAGAGGCAGACCGCGTATGCCCCAACCGCCACGTACCGCTGACCGTGAAGATCGCGCCGGACCTGGTCGATGAGGACGTTATCGAGGTGGCAGCCCTGGCTAAGGAACTGAAGCTGGACGGCATCATCGCCACCAACACCACCATCGCCCGCGACGGCCTGGGCCTGACCAGCGACATGACCAAGGTCAAGGAAATCGGTGCCGGCGGCCTCTCCGGCGCGCCGCTGAAGCCCCGCTCCCTTGAGGTGCTGCGCCTGCTCAAGCGCGAAATCGGCGACGACCTGGCCATCATCTCCGTTGGTGGCGTGACCACCGCTGAGGATGTGCAGGAGCGCCTGGACGCTGGCGCTGACCTGGTGCAGGGCTACACTGCGTTCCTGTATGAGGGTCCGCTCTGGGCGGCACACATTAACCGTGGCCTGGTGAAGCTGCGCCGCGCTCGCCGCTAAAGGCGTACAGGCGGGAGCTTTATGCTTCCCGGCGTGCTGACTTGGCGTGTTGACTCTGCGTGCTGAAAGGGGGCACCGTTCTCTACCCGTTGGGGTGGAGGCGGTGCCCCTTTTGCGTGCCCTCTATTCCGCCTCTCTATTCCGCCGAAAAGCCACATGTGTTTCGAAAAGCCACTAAAGAAGTAGCTTTTCGAAACACATGTGGCTTCTGGACATGCATAGTTATTTGATGTATAAAGCATTGATTTGTTCGAATGGTGGCGATTTGTTGCTATTACACTCATTGCAAAGCAAACGGCTGTAAATATGCGGTAGTGTTTTATATGTAGCGTCTCGTGGTGCATTGTTGCGTCTGCTGGGTACGCTGCGCGGCTGGGTTCTTCCGGAGGTCAAGTAACGACCATTTTTTACCAGCCTGACAAGTGCATACACACCATCACCGACGATAGGAGCGCACCGTCATGGAGCCTCGTACCTTCCTTTACCGTACCCAAATTCATCGCCGTACCCTCTTGGGTAGCGGTGCGCTTGTGGGTCTGGGTGCCCTGCTTGCGGCGTATGGCCAGCAGGCAAATAACGAGGCGGCATCATCGACCGCGGCGCCGAGTGAGTCGGCTTCGGCTTCCGCAGCGGCATCGGAGTCGCCTTCGGCGAGTGCCACTCCGTCTACTGTCCGAGGATACTCTGGACAATCCAAAGCCCCCGACGGAGAGTACCGTAAAGCCGACGGCTATGGGCCGGCCCAGAACGTCCCTAAACCTAATGCCCCTGAAGAGGGCTACCGCGAGAAGTCTATTGAAGGTATCCGTAAGACGATGGACGCTTGGGTTAAATGGACTAATTATGGAATTCAGGTAGGCGATTTTACGGAATCTCGAAAGTATATTTCCAGTGATTTTACGGAGGAATTGGAAGGGTATAAGAGTTTTGAAGATTTGTATAAGCGCGGTGGATGGATTATTGATGGCATTGACAACTATGTTGCTGATGGAAATCCGTGGTCTGAAGATGGGGAAAACTATTTCTGGAAGGCGTATCGCGAGTGGAATTATATAACTCTTGTGGAGCCTACTGGCGAGTGGCACAGAGACGTCAATATCCAGAAGGATAACGATACGTGGAAGTTTGAGTTTAAGTACTCCGATTCTTCCTGGAAGATTGTTGGCTGCGAACAGGTAGATGGCTAATGTGCTGAGAATTAGCGCATTTCAAAATTCTAGAGTTTTGTATTTCTGAGGATAGGAATTTCTGTGTCTTCTTTTGTTATTAACCGCCGTGCATTGTTCGCTGGCGCCGTGTCCCTTGGTGCGTCAGCTTTGCTCGCAGCGTGTGGTCAGCAGGCAAATAACGAGGCGGCAGCTACCGCATCCGCTGCGCCGAGCGAGTCGGCTTCGGCATCTGCGGTAGCTACCGATTCTCCCTCTGCGAGTGCTACCCCGTCTACTGTCCGTGGCTATTCGGGCGGGTCGAAGGCTCCGGATGGGGAGTACCGCCCTGCTGACAAGCACGGTAACGCTCAGAATGTGCCCAAGCCTAACGCTCCTGAAGAGGGCTATCGCGAGAAGTCTATTGAAGGTATCCGTAAGACGATGGATGCATGGATTAAATGGGGTAATTATGGTGTGCAGACTGGTGACTATTTAATGGCTCGTCAGTTCATTTCACCGACTTTTGAAGTTGAGCTAAAAGAATACGATGATATTGAAGACCTTTATCGACGCGGAGGTTGGGTAATTGACGGAATAGAAAACCTGCGTGCTGATGGTGCGCCTTGGTCAGAAGATGGAGAGATATATTTCTGGAAGGCATACCGAGAATGGAATCGCGAGATATATGTTGAATATGATGGTAGCTGGCGTGGATGGAATAATGATGATAAAAGCGATGATACGTTTAAATATGAATTTAAACATAATGGAACAAAGTGGGAAATTGTGGGCTACGAAGGTGTGGATAAGTAATCATGGAGAAATTTTTGAAGGATTCTGATGTGTTGAGTCGCCGCACCCTGCTGAGTAGCGGTGCGCTTGTGGGCCTGGGGGCCCTGCTTGCGGCGTGTGGCCAGCAGGCAAATAACGAGGCGGCAGCTACCGCCTCCACCGCACCGAATGAGTTGGCTTCGGCTGCGGTATCTGAGTCGCCTTCGGCGAGTGCTACTCCGTCTACTGTTCGTGGCTACTCGGGTGGTTCCAAGGCGCCGGATGGTGAGTACCGCCCTGCGGATAAGTACGGCAATGCACAGAATGTACCCAAGCCTGCTGAGCCAGAAGATGGGTACCGTGAGAAGTCTGTTGAAGGCATGCGTAAGACCCTTAAAGCGTGGGTTGAATGGGCTAACTATGGCACCGAGACTGGTGATTATTCCGTGGCTCGTCAGTTTGTGTCGTCGGAGTTTAAAGATGAGTTGCAGGCATATGCCGATGTTGAGGATCTTTACGCTAGTGGCGGTTGGATTATTGGTGGAGTTGACTATTTTGAGGCTGATGGTGCGCCGTGGTCTGAGGATGGGGAGACGTATTTTTGGAAGGCGTATCGTCACTGGGATCGTGAGATTTATGTTGAATCTGACAGTAGTTCGCGTAGCTGGGTGAATGAGGATAAGACCAATGACACTTTCAAATTCGAGCTGAAGCATGATGGTCAGAAATGGGAAATTATGGGCTACGAAGGTGTGGATAAGTAATTATGAAGAAATTTTTGATGGATTCTGATGTGTTGAGCCGCCGCGCATTTTGAAGCAACAACCAAAGTGAAGCCCTCCTAAACTTTCCGCAAGATAGACCGCCACCCGCCCGGAGGGTAGGAAAGCAATGACAGGTTCCACGTGCGCGCTCGCGCATAATGGAGATAAGCGGGAGACCATGCACTACAACGATGTGGAGGACCAACCATGAACCCGAACATGCTGAACCGCCGCTCAATGCTGACCGGAGGCACACTCATCAGCCTCAGCACCCTACTCGCCGCCTGCGCACCGCACGACATCACAACTGCAGGAGACGGATCCACCGCCTCCGGCAAGTCTGCCACCAACAGCAGCCCAAGCAGTAGTTCCGGCAACAATGCCGGTAACAGCGAATACCGCAAGGCAGACGCCAAAGGCCCCGCCCAGAACGTCCCCAAACCCAACGCCCCCGAAGACGGCTACCGCGCAAAGACCCCCGACGGCCTCCTCAAAACCATGGACGCCTGGAACCAATGGGTCAACTACGGCGTCCAAACCGGCGACTACAGCAAAGCCCGCGAATTCCTCTCCTCATCAAACGACGGAGAACTCAAAATCTACAAGGAAATAGAAGCGCTCTACCAGCGCGGCGGATGGGTCATCGACGGCATCGAACACTTCGAACCCGAAGGCATACCCTGGAGCGACGACGGCCAAACCTACTACCTGAAAACCAACCACGAATGGGACAAACACACCGAGGTAGAACCCGACGGCCGCCAAGAAACCTGGAGCAGCGACAAGGAAGAAGAAATCTACACATTCGCCCTCGAACACCGCGACGGCAGGTGGCAGATCCTCTACTCCCGAATCGAAGCCTAACCGTACCGGCGTATAACCACGACATATACGTCCACGCGTAAGAGGGTAAGAATTAGCGGGCACAAAAATAGGGGAGAGGCCTTGAACCTTCAGGACCTCTCCCCACACCCAACAAGCACAACCCCCACAGAGCCACTAGGGAGCCACACCGCAGGGCACAAACGACTTAGTGCGGGTACTCGCCGTACTTCACCATCGGAACCGGGCGGCGCATACGACGAATCATCATCATACGGTTAAACGCATACATGCCAGAACCACGCTGAACCTCGCCGAACTTCGCAATCAGCTTCTTCTTCAGGCTGCGCCACAAAATAAAGTAGTCAACAACCCACAGAATCATCAGCGCATACATTGCGTACACGGAACCGTAATAAATCGGTGCCGCCGCAGTAGACGTACCCGACACACCCTGAGCAATCCAGCCACCAATAAGCAGAACCAGCAGCACAGCCAACATAAAATCGCCAAGGTTACGGCGCGCATCCACATAATCACGGATATAACGGCGCTGCGAACCACGGTCCACGGCGGGCAGGTAACGCTGATCGCCACCCATCAACGCATCATTCTGACGCTCACGAGCCTTCGCCATCGCCTCACGTTCACGCGCCTTCGCCTCCTTACGGTCATTAACAACCAGAGGCTGACGACGAGCCGCCTGCTGCTCCTTACGCGAAGGAGTAGGACGGCCCTTCTTCGGGGTGAACTTCGGATTAACCGGAGCCTGAGGCTCCTCTACAACCTGCGGCTGAACAGCTTCCGCTTCAGCCTTCTCTTTCTTACGACCAAACACCCTCCCATCATACCCGAACGGCACACACCAAACCCGCCCCCACAAGCCCACACCAACAACTGAAACAACCCCAACCACCCGGCGGCGGCGGGTAAGGTAGGGGTAAGGTAGAAACATGACTACTGAATTCACCCACCACAGCGCCCTCCGCGACGCCGTCACCAAAAACTTCGAAGCAACCCTGCAGACCCTCACCGAGCTCGTCGCCATCCCCTCCATCGCCTGGGAATCGCACGACCTCACCCAGGTAGACCGCAGCGCCGAGGCAGTCGCCGCGCTCGCAACCAAGGCAGGCTTCAACAACGTACGCATCGAACGCGCCACCTACACCACCGCCGACGGCACCGAAAAGCAGGGCATGCCCGCCGTCATCGCCTCCCGCCCCGCCGCAGAAGGCTACCCGACCATCCTGCTCTACGCCCACCACGACGTACAGCCCGCCGGCAACCTCGACCTATGGGACACCGACCCCTTCGTCGCAACCCGCAAGGGTGGCCGCCTCTACGGCCGCGGCGCAGCAGACGACAAGGCAGGCATCCTCGTGCACCTCGCCGCGCTCGCAGCCCTCAACGAAACTCTCGGCGAGGACTTCAAACTCGGTGTGAAGCTCTTCATCGAAGGCGAAGAAGAGGCAGGCTCGCCCTCCTTCGTCTCCTTCCTCAACACCTACCGTGAGGAACTGTCCGCCGACTACATCGTCGTGGCAGACTCCGCCAACTGGCGTGCCGGCGTACCCGCACTGACCACCAGCCTGCGCGGCGTCGCATCCGGCGACATCGAGGTGCGCGTGGGCAGCCACGCCATCCACTCCGGCATGTTCGGCGGCCCCATGCTCGACGCACACACCCTCATGGCGCAGCTACTCGCCACCCTGCACGACGCCACCGGCGCCGTAGCCGTCGAAGGCCTACACCGCGCCCCCGAACCCGAACTCGAATACGCCGAAGCAGACTTCCGCAACGACTCCGGAATCCTCGACACCGTACCCCTGGCAGGCACCGGATCCGTTGCATCCCGCCTGTGGACCCAGCCGGCAATCTCCGTCATCGGCATGGACATCCCCAGCATCGCAACCTCCTCCAACACCCTCGCCGTCGTATCCCGCGCACGCATCAGCACCCGCCTAGCACCCGGCGACAACCCCGAAAACGCGCACCGCGCACTCGCCGAACACGTCAAGGCGCACGCACCCCACGGCGCGCAGGCCAGCTACACCGCCGTCGACTCCGGCATGCCCTTCGCCACCGAAGTCGACGCAGACGGCGCACAGACCGCCCTCGACGCAATGCGCGCCGCATGGGACGTAGAACCCGTACAGACCGGCATGGGCGGCTCCATCCCATTCATCTCCGACCTGAAGGACGTCTTCCCGCAGGCACAGATTCTCGTCACCGGCGTAGAAGACCCCGACACCCGCGCACACAGCGCCAACGAGTCCCTCTACATCCCGGACTTCAAGAACGCAATCCTTGCGGAGGCGCTGCTTCTGAGCGCACTCGGCGCTCGCTAAACGCGCTCGCTGACCAGCACCCACTCGGTTAGAAAGTTTCAGGAAGCGCGGGGGAGAAACATCCACAAAAAGTGGGGGAGAAAGGTCACAAACCCCAACCCCCACTTTTTCGGTATCCTAGAAGCAGAATTATTTGTCAAGCCCCCACACCAACACTCACGCCCCCGGCGAACTATGCACACCCTAGGTTGTACATCAAACACCCGGGCGCGTATCGTGAAGGCTAAAACACCCACACGCGGCGCACACGCGGCGCACACGGGCAACCAACAAAACAAAAGGACAACACCAATGAGTGCAACCACCATCGAACTGCCGACCCACGGCGTCAACCTCACCGAAGTAGCACAGACCAAGGTCCGCACCCTCCTCGAGCAGGAAGGCCGCACCGACCTGCGCCTGCGCATCGCCGTCCAGCCCGGCGGCTGCTCCGGCCTCATCTACCAGCTCTACTTCGACGAGCGCGTCCTCGACGGCGACGCAGTCCGCAACTTCGACGGCGTAGAAGTCATCGTCGACAAGATGAGCGCGCCCTACCTCGATGGCTCCACCATCGACTTCGAAGACACCATCGAAAAGCAGGGCTTCTCCATCGACAACCCCAACGCAGCAGGCTCCTGCGCATGCGGTGACTCCTTCCACTAAACCGCCACCACGCGCCACTAAAGCGCAACGCGCCTAATAAACCCCCGTCTCGCATACTGCACCCAACCATGCAGATACGCGGCGGGGGTTTTACACTTAACACATGACTACGCACGAAATCACCTGGAAATACATCCTCAACCAGCTCGTCAAACACCAAAACCTCACCGACACCGAAGTCGCCTGGGCAATGGACCAAATCATGACCGGCCAAACCGAACAGCCGATCCTCGCGTCCTTCCTCACCGCCCTCCACTCCAAAGGCGAAACTCCCGAAGAACTCGGCGCACTCGCAGCCGGAATGATTGCCAAAGCCGAAACCGTCGACATCGACCCCAACGCCGTAGACATCGTCGGCACCGGCGGCGACCAGCAAAACACCGTCAACATCTCCACTATGGCCGCCCTTGTCATCGCAGGCACCGGCGCAACCGTCGTCAAGCACGGCAACCGCGCCTCTACCTCCAAATCCGGCTCCGCAGACGTCCTCGAAGCCCTCGGAATCCGCCTCGACATGCCCATTCCCGCAGTCGCCGAATGCGCTCGCGAGACTGGCATCACCTTCCTGTTTGCCATGACCTTCCACCCGGCAATGCGCCACGTGGGCCCGACCCGCCGCCTGCTGGGCATTCCGACCGCATTCAACTACCTGGGCCCCATGACGAACCCGGCCCGCGTGAAGTCCTCGGCTATTGGCGTTGCTAACCCGGTCATGGCTGAGAAGATGGCTCACGTCTTCGCAGAGCGCGGCGACCACGCCCTGATTTTCCGCGGTGATGACGGCCTGGACGAGCTGACCATCGCCACCACGAGCCGCCTGTGGGAGGCTGTGGACGGCGAGCTGACCGAGTACCGTTTTGACCCGACCGAGTACGGCCTGCAGAACGCGCCGCTGGAGCAGCTGCGAGGCGGCGACGCCGAGTACAACGCGGGTGTTTTCCGTGCCATTTTGGCGGGGGAGGGCGAGGCCCCGAAGAGCCCGCTGCGCGCTATTCACGACGCTGTGCTCATCAATGCGGCCGCAGGCCTGGTGGCGTACCGCCCGGTCAACGGTGAGAGCTTTGAGACCCGCTTCACTCAGGCGCTGGCCGATGCACGCGAATCTATTGCATCCGGTGCAGCAGAGCGTGTGCTCAACGCCTGGGTAGAGTTCAGCTCCAGGCACGCAGAATAAAGAAGCCTAGTAGCTGATGATAGGCACCCGAGATGGGGCGCACCGAATGGTGTGAGCTCGTCTCGGGTGTTTGTCGTTTAACGGGAGGCGTTGAGGAATCCGAGGTTCGGAGCATGTGAGCGTACGGCTAGCTGAGGCGCGCGGAGTTCAGAACCGCGGATGGAACAGCGCGGTCGCACTGCGAGGAGCGCAGGTTTGACCCGTGCCAGCCTGAGCGTAGAAAGCACCGGTGAGCAGTCGGTGGGGTAGTGAAAAATAGGTCTACTTTACATAATGTATATTATCGGCTTTTTAGGGAGGTCTAGAATGAACCAAAGATTCCCCGTATCTAAATAAAGTCTTAACAGTTCATGTATTAACCTCACTCGGTCACCAGAACTGTCGCCAGTACTCAATCCGCCTGAAATAATGGATATACCCCGCATCACGAAGGTGCTGTCGCCTCGTGTGCAGATTCAACGTCAACCACGCCGGTTGATGTACACCAAAGGAGAAAACTCGTGGATTGGCTCTTTGAGACACCCTGGACACTCTGGGTTGCACTCGCCCTCGTTTTCGCCGTCATAGAAATGCTCAGCCTCGACCTGTTCTTTCTCATGCTGGCGATCAGTGCAGGCATCACTGCAGCAATATCACCCTTCGTGGATAACATGCTGATTCGAACCGTTATTTTCGTGGTGATCTGCCTGATTCTGGTCCTTGGTCTGCGCCCGCCGCTGCTGAAAAAGCTCAATAAATCAGCTACCGGCGCTGTTACTAATGCCGAAGCGCTCATTGGTGCTGAGGTGCGCGTCACTCAAGATGTGACTAGTGAAACCGGTTTGGTGGTACTAGCTGGCGACACCTGGACGGCGCGCACCGCCTCCGGAACACTCGTAGTAGGATCACACGCGAGGGTACGAGCCATTGAGGGTGCTACCGCAATCGTAGAGCCTCTCCCCCACGACTAAGACCAACAAACTAAGACCCATCTGAATACCGGCTCCAAAGCCAATTCAGATATTCCAAAAACACACCATATAACTCACCGATAAGGAGAAACAATGCCTATCAGCCTTATTCTGACGGTCCTACTCATCCTCTTCGTGCTGACGATGCTCGCAAAGACCGTGCGCGTCATCCCGCAGGGACGAGCCGGCATCGTCGAACGACTGGGCAAGTTCCACGCCGTTCTCAACCCCGGCCTGCACATCGTCATCCCCGTAGTTGACCGCGTGCTGCCCCTCATCGACCTGCGTGAACAGGTCGTTTCCTTCCCCTCGCAGTCCGTGATCACCGAAGATAACCTCGTGGTCGGCATCGACACCGTCGTGTACTTCCAGGTCACCGACCCGCGTTCTGCAACCTACGAAATCACCAACTACATTCGCGCCGTAGACGAGCTGACCAGCGCAACCCTGCGTAACGTCGTTGGTGGCCTGAACTTGGAGCAGACCCTCACCTCCCGCGACCAGATCAACGCCGAGCTGCGAGGCGTACTCGACTCCACCACCGGCCGCTGGGGCCTGCGCGTCTCCCGCGTGGACATCAAGGAAATCCAGCCCCCGGTATCCATCCAAGACTCCATGGAGAAGCAGATGCGTGCAGAGCGTGACCGCCGTGCCGCAATCCTCACCGCAGAAGGCCAGAAGCAGTCCGACATTCTGACCGCAGAAGGTGAATCCCGCGCAGCCATCCTGCGTGCAGAGGGTGAAAAGCAGGCACAGATCCTTCGTGCAGAAGGTGACGCACAGTCCGCAATCCTGCGCGCAAACGGTGAAGCAGAAGCCGTGCAGAAGGTCTTCGCAGCAATCCACGAATCCAACCCCAGCCAGCAGCTGCTCACCTACCAGTACCTGCAGACCCTGCCCAAGCTCGCCGAAGGCGACGCCAACAAACTCTGGTTCATCCCGACCGAACTCGGCGATGCACTGCGCGGCCTCGGCAACGCATTCGGCACCCTGCCCGCATCCAACCTGGCAGATGCTCCGAAGAAGCCCGCAGCGGAGGCACCCAAGAGCGCACCGCAGGCACCCGGAAGCTACGGCATCAACGGCTAAACGCGAAATCTAACGCATAAAAAGGCGTGAATCACCAAAAATCACGCCGAATAAACACCACCACGCTGGGCGGGTGGAGACTATTACCGATATAATGGATGTTTTGTAAACGTTCGAGGGAATAGCTCTCCCCCGCCCAACGTTATGCCTAAAGCGCCACAAGGCGCACCCGACGACACTGGAGGAAAAATGAGCGATCGTAGCCTGCGCGGTATGCGCCTGGGTTCCCAGTCGATGGAAACCGAATCGAACGTACAGCCCGCGCCCCGCCAGCGCGTCGAATACCGTACCGCTGACGGTGACCGCGTTTTCGTGACCTTCGCGGCAGAAGCAGAGATTCCCTCGGTCTGGACCGCAAAGTCCGGCAAGGAAGCATACCTCGTCAACGGCGACTCCACCGCAGACGCCGAAGAGGAAAAGCCCGCACGTACCCACTGGGATATGCTCATGGAACGCCGCAGCATCGAAGAGCTGGAAAAGACTCTGGAAGACCGCCTGGAATACTACCGCAAGCACTACGCGCTCTAAAAGCACCGTAGAGGCGCCGTAGAAAGGCTGTAGAAGCCCGCTAAGAGCCACCCGTGCTCTGAGGCGGGCTTCTTGTTTGGTAGGGGGCTTCCCATCGGCACGTGAGCCAGGATAGAGCGCTACAGAAAGCGTAAAAAGACCGGGGCGGATACGTTATGTATCCGCCCCGGTCTTTCGTATAAGTCTCAGAGCGAGGGACGATTACTTGCCCAGAGCCTTCTTCAGCTTCTGAATGCGGTTAGCCATACCCCAACGGGTCACCTTAGACATGGAGTCAAAGATAATGTTGCCGTCCATCTTCGAAGCGCCAATCTCACGCTCAACGAAGGTAATCGGAACCTCAACAATATTCAGGCCAGCCTGCTCAGAACGCCACGCCAGATCAACCTGGAACACGTAGCCCTTAGAGTCAATACCGTCCAGGTTCAGACGCTGCAGGGCCTCACGACGGTACGCGCGGAAACCAGCGGTAATGTCCTTGATGGAGGTGCCCAGAATCAGGCGGGTGTACAGGTTAGCGCCGCGAGAGAGAACCTGGCGGTGAGCCGGCCAGTTCTTGGTCTTGCCGCCGGGAACGTAACGCGAACCAATAGCCAGGTCAGCGCCCGCCTCCACAGCACGAACTAGAGAAGGAAGCTGCTCAGGCTGGTGCGAGCAGTCAGCGTCCATCTCAATCAGAACGTCGTAGCCTGCCTCAAGGCCCCAATCGAAGCCAGCGAGGTATGCGCCGCCCAGGCCGTCCTTAACGGTGCGGTGCAGAACGTGAATCTGGGAATCCTTAGCCGACAGCTCATCAGCAATCTGGCCGGTGCCGTCGGGGCTGTTATCATCCACCACGAGAATGTCCACCTCGGGAGCTGCCTTACGAAGACGCTCAACCACGATGGGCAGGTTCTCCTTCTCGTTATACGTCGGGATGACAGTTAGAACGCGCATATTACTCCCTCACAGGTGCATATAAAACAAGGCCGGTAGATATCCAGTATACCGGGTAAACATTCAGATTGATGAATTATTGAGGGGTTTTATCCCCATAAAAAGCCTCTGACAAGCTAAAAAATTAGTTACTTTCAGTGTAAACAGATTCCAGGATGGGCAGAGGCGAATCCTCATCCAGCACCGGAAGTAGCGGAATGCGAGCGCGGGGGTCGGTGCTCCACGATGCAACGCGGGAGTCGGGTGCTTGAACCATGAGGGCTTCGACGCGCCATTGTGCTACGTATGCGGGGGTGTCGGGGGTGAGCTGACCGGTGAAGGGGTTTTCTTCGTGTGCTAGGCGGTATACGCCGCGGGTGAGGGCGGCGAAGGCGCTGCGTGCGGAGATGCCGTGTTCGTCGTTGACGAGTTCGCGGATGAGGGACCAGGCGCCGGGTGCGTAGAGTTGGGTGTCGGAGCCGAGGGCGATGGAGGTGCCGGCTGCGTTTGCGCGGCGTGCGACTGAGGCGACGGATTCGCGTGCTTCTCCCCCGGCGTGTGCGAGGAGTGCCTGGACGGTGTCGTTGGCGGTTTCGTCTTCTTCGGGTTCGCAGACGCTCAGGCCGAGGTTGATGCGTGCTTCTGCCAGCTGGGTGAGGTGTTCGTCGGTGATGGGGTCCTGCGGGGTGCTGATTGTTGCGTCGAGGCGGATGGAGAGCCAGGGGCGGGTTTCGCGTACGGCGAGCGCGGCGTCGGCGGCGTCGGCAAAGCTGGTGGATGCGTCGATGGAAAGTAGGAGTGCGGCGTCTTCGGCTACCTGTGCTGCTGCGGGGGCTTCGGTGGGTGCGACAAAGATGCCGACTAGCTGCAGGCCCTTGATGGCGCGTTCGCCTTCGGTGAGGGGGCGTAGCGCCTTGATGGCGCTGATGAGTTCGTCGGTTTCTACGCCGGTGGCGTTGAGGATGAGGCGGATGTCGGGTACGCCGTGTTCGGCGCTGTAGTAGCTGAGTGCGGAGACGAGGTCGGGTACGTCTTCCATGCCGGCGAGTAGGGTGTGGGTGTGGTAGCCGGCTGCGCGGTATGCCTGCAGGTAGTCGAGGATTTCGGGTGCTTCTTTGCCTGCGACCGGTGCCAGTGCGCGCGCGAAGGCGGGGGTTAGTAGGGCGCCGTCGAGTTCGGTGATGGTGGCGGACTCGTCAGCAATGGAACGCGCCCCGGAGTCGGAACCAACCCAGCGGACGAAGCCGTCTTCGACAAGCATTGCGGTTGCGTACGGGTCGACAGGGCTGTACACGCTACCATCTACAAAAATACGGGTAGACATTAGATTCCTTTCACCTTTGAGGCGCGCCGAGGCGCACACGGGGCGGGCACTTCAATTGTGCTCGCGTAGCTTAGCTGAGCGTCTCATTTGAGTATAGAAGCACCCCCGCTGCCTGTGGTAGTTCGTTCGTCCTTAGATGAGGCGGAACTTAGATGATGCAGAACAATGCACAGTAGCGGGGGTGGTGGCCCGAGCTGGTCGGGCGCGGTGTAGCACTCTGTACGGTGTAGCACTACGGTGCGGGTTAGACGTCGAGTGCGACTACGCCGCGGCGTACCGCCTCGATTGCTTCTTCACAGCGGGCGCGGATGACCGGGTCCAGTGAGCGGATGTGCGCGATCTGGTCCAGTGCGTCCAGTACCTGCTTTGCCCAGCGCACGAAGTCGCCGGCGGCAAGGCCGGTGTCCTCGATTGCCTTTGCGAGGTGCGCGCCGTTCGCCCAGGCGTACATGGGTTCGACCAGGCCGAAGTCGCATGCCGGGGTCGGGTTGACCTTGAACTGTTCCTCGGCTGCGTTCAGGTCGGCGAGGCGCTGCGTGATGGTGGCGATGGGTGCGCGCAGGGAGGGGTGCGGGTAGTGTGCCAGGTATTCCACCGCGTCGCGCTTGCCCTGGTAGGTTAGTGCGGCGACGGTTGCCGCGATGGCGGCGGGCTCCAGTCCGTCGAGGAAGTGCGCGTCCAGGCACAGGGCGGTCAGTAGGTCGCGCTCGCCGTAGATGCGGCGTAGAGCCTGTCCGCCGGTGGTTAGCGACAGTTCGTTATCCTCTGTGCGTTCGACGTAGCCGTAGCTCTCCAGCAGACGCGCAATGCGGTTGAAGACCTGAGCGATCGTGTTGGTGCGGCGGGCAATCTGACGGCGCAACCCTTCGGTTTCAGAGTTTAGCTTCTGCCAGCGCTCAGCCCAACGCATGTGGTTCGCGCGGTCGGAGCAGCCGTGGCACGGATGGTTACGCAACTGAGCCTGCAGCGCCTCCAGCTGCGCGTCAATACTGTTCTGACGAGCAGGGATGTTCTGCTGTGCGAGCGCACGCGGGGCACGTCCGTCGTAGAGTGCCTGGCGCATGCGGCTTGCGGTGTCGCGGCGTTCCTTGGCGGTTTTGAGGCTTAGGCGCTTGGGGATTTTGATGCGTGAGACCGGTTCGACGGCGCCTTCGAAATCTCGGGTTGAGGCGGTGCGCTGGTGCGCGTCCTCGGTGACGATGCCGATGCGCGGGTCGGCGTGCGAATCGGAGCGGGTGATGACGACTGCGTAGCCGCGGGAGCGGCCGTGCGGAATGTAGATGATGTCGCCGGGCAGTAGCTGTTGGATGCTGTGGTGTGCCTGCGCGCGGGCGTGGCGTTCGTTGCTCTTGGATGCTTTCTTTTCCAGTTCGGTGATTTGGCGGCTGAGCTGGACGTATTCGGTGAAGTCGCCCAGGTGGCATGCCATTGCTTCGCGGTAGCCTTCTAGGGCGCTTTCGTTTTTGCGTACGCGGGAGGCGACGCCGACGACCGATTTGTCTGCCTGGAACTGTGCGAAGGAGGATTCCAGGATTTTGCGGGTGCGTTCGGCGCCGTAGGAGGCGATGAGGTTTGCCGCCATGTTGTAGGTGGGGCGGAATGAGGAGTTCAGCGGGTAGGTGCGGGTTGAGGCGAGGGTTGCCACGTGTTCTGGGGACATGCCGGGGCGCCACATGACGACGGCGTGGCCTTCGATGTCGATGCCGCGGCGGCCTGCGCGTCCGGTTAGCTGGGTGTACTCGCCGGGGGTGATGTCCACGTGGGATTCGCCGTTGTACTTGGTGAGCTTTTCCAGGATGACGGTGCGGGCGGGCATGTTGATGCCCAGTGCGAGGGTTTCGGTGGCGAAGACCAGCTTGATGAGGCCCTGGGCGAAGAGGGTTTCTACGACCTCCTTGAATAGGGGCAGCAGGCCCGCGTGGTGCGCGGCGATACCGCGGATGAGGCCGTCACGCCATTCGTAGTAGCCGAGGGTGTTCAGGTCGCGGGTGTCCAGGTGAGCGGTTGCTTCCGCAATGTAGGCGCGGATGGTCTGCTGCTGTTCGGGGGTGGTCAGCGTAATATCGGCGGATACGCAGTGGCTGACCGCGCCGTCGCAACCGGCACGGGAGAAGATAAAGCAGATTGTGGGCAGCAGGCCCTGTTTGTCGAGGGCGCGCACCATCTCCGGGCGGGTAATGCGCTGCGGGCGCAGAGGCTTCTGCTCACCGCGCGCATCAAAGTCCCGGTCGTTACTGAAACGATCGTTGCTGAAACGGTCACGACGGTTCGAGCGGCCGCGCTCGCCGCTGCTGAACGTCTCATTGAGCCAGCCTTCACGGCGGTGACGGAAACGCTCACGCTTGCCGCCGTAGCGTCCACGGCCCGGCGCGGAACGGAAGCCGGGGCGTAACGCCTTCAGCTGCGGGTTCAGACGCAGACCGGCAAGCAGTGGGTTGGCGCCCGCCTCCACGGTTGCGCCACGCTGCTTAGCTTTCTGTGCCTTCTTCGCCTGCTTGCGGGAGAGCTTCTCCTCCGGCTCCTGGTTCTTGCCCTGGGTGTGGTTTTTGCCCTGCGCGGAGTTGTCTTCGGGTACGAACAGGTCCACCACGCGGTGACCGACCATCATGTGCTGCCACAGGGGCACCGGGCGGTGCTCGGAAACGATAATGTCCGTGCCGCCGCGCACCGTATCCAGCCACGCGCCGAACTCCTCAACGTTCGACACCGTAGCCGACAGGGAAATGACGTTCACATGCTCGGGAAGGTGAATAATCGCCTCTTCCCACACCGCGCCACGGAAACGGTCCGCCAGGTAGTGCACCTCATCCATGACCACATAGCCCAGGCCGGTCAGCGTGGTCGAGTTGGCGTAGAGCATGTTGCGTAGCACCTCGGTGGTCATCACGACCACGGGTGCTTCCGTGTTAATGCTCGTATCGCCGGTGAGCAGACCCACGTAATCCTCACCGTACGCGCGCACAAAGTCGTGGTACTTCTGGTTGCTCAGCGCCTTAATGGGGGTCGTGTAGAACGCCTTCATGCCGCGGCGCAACGCCAGGTAGATACCGAACTCACCCACAATGGTCTTACCGGCACCAGTAGGCGCGGCAACGAGGACGGAGCGGTCCGCCTCCACAGCGGCACACGCCTGACGCTGAAAATCATCCAGCGGAAAATCAAGGGACGCCTCAAAAGCCCCGAGGGCGGTCTTCGCGTATGCGGCAGCGTAGTCGGTGCGCTCCGCCGGGGTCTGTGCGTTAGAAGCGTCAGAAGTGTGTGCGTCAGAAGTGTGCTGTGCGTGGTGCTTGCTCATAGTATGTCCAGTGTAACGGTTCACCCGCCGCGAGCCTTCAGAAAGCACCCTGCACGGGCACTAATCCGGTATGGGCGAACAGCGAGCGCATCGGCTGCGCGGTTTCGGCGCAGTTTATGCTCAGTTTCTGCCGGGATGTACCGGCGGGCGTTGTAAAAATTCGTCTGTGCGCCTCGAGACGCTTTTGCGGAACATACGAAAGGGGCGGGGTACAGGTTCTCTGTACCCCGCCCCTTTCGGCTAGGTTGATCAAAGCGAGCTATTCAATTTAGGAAGTCTTCTCGTCCTCGAAGTAACCCATCTTCGCCAGGTCTTCACTGCTGGTTGCGGTGTTCAGGCTTGCTTCATCCGAACCCTCCGCCAGCTTGGCAAGCTTGCGGTCGCGGCGCTTGTCGTTGATCATGCAGATGCCGATTGCTGCGAAGAAGAAAATCAGCAGCGGCGCCATGAGCACGAACATCATCATGATGTCGCTACCGGGTGCAGTTAGCGCTGCGATAACCGCAACGAGCACAACAACCCAACGCCAAGACTTCAGGATGGTCTTACCGCGAATCAGGCCCAGCATGTTAATGCCGACCAGAATCACAGGGATGATGAACGCGCAGGAGAACGTCACAACGAACTTCAGGATGAAGGAGATGTACACGCCCGCGTCAATGTAGTTACTTTCGTTGACGGGGGTGAACTTCAGCAGTGCGTAGACCACGCCGGGGAGGGTGAAGTACGAAATGGCGACACCGCAGGCAAACGCGAAAATAGATGCGGTGAGGAAGCCGAAGAGATACTTCTTCTCCTTGGTGTGCAGTGCCGGAAGCAGGAATCGCAGCGCCTGGTAGAGCCAGACGGGAGAGGCGATCACCAGGCCGATGTACATACCGACCTTCAGCAGCTGGTCGAAAGGAGATGCGACGCTACCGTAGTTCAGGTTTGCGTTGCGGCCGGTTTCTGCGTTGATCTGCTGCAGGGGTGCAGAGATCATTTCGATGAAAGGCTGGTAGAGGAAGACCGTACCGATGATGGCTGCGATGATGGTTGCGATAGCCGCTTTGATGAGGCGGTCGCGGAATTCGCGCAGGTGTTCCTTGAGTTCCATGCGTGCTTCAGGATTGATTTTGCGGTTGCGCACGTCCTGGTCGGGTGTTGCCACGTGGTGTCCTCTGGGTGTCGGTGCCGTGTGTGATTCGGCTGAGGGGGTCTGGTGGGGTGTTTATGGGGTGGTGCCGCAAAACCCGTGCCGGCCGGTGGGCTGGCACGGGTTTGGTGCATCGGTGGCGGGACCGTTACTTGGTTTCGGTCTTGCCGTCCTTGCCGTTGTCTACGACCTCAGCGGTGACGACCTCTTCGCCGTCCTTCTCGCGGGGGTCCTTCTTGGAGTCGTTCTTCAGGCCCTCAACTTCGGTCTTGAAGATGCGCATGGACTGACCGAGGCTGCGTGCCATGCCGGGCAGCTTGGGTGCGCCGAAGAGCAGGACGATGAGGAGGATAACGACGATGATGGTCGCGGGGTGGCTGAAAATCTGGCCCATGGTGGTGTGCCTTTCTGTTAGAGCAGGTCTCCGATGTTTTGAGGTTGGCCGAGTCGATCTCGTCGGGAGACCCGTCGCTTGATCCGCTCAGACCTGCGTGTCTGCTTACCTTGTTCGTAGTTATTGTATGCCTCGGTGATGGGTGTGAATACCCCGAGGGTGGTGTCTCGTGGGAGTTTTCGGCTTGCGTTCGCTTGCGCTGCGTCGAATTGTCCCTCGATTGACTCGACCCAGGTTACGGTTTCGTCAAGGAGTGTGAAACCGCGAGTGAGTGCTTTGTAGGTGAACCATGCCAAATAGAGGAGCGAGCAGATGATGAGCGCGCCCCATAGCAAAATCCAGAACCACCAAGACATGAGCACCATTATACAAGTTTTAGGTTAATGTTTTGGCGCCTTAGATGGGTTTTTAGGGTGTTTTTGCTTGTGGGTGAAGTTCTATTTTTCTGCGGGCACACCCCTGCGGCTGCTCGCGTTGAGGGTTTGCAACTGGTCAAGCAACGCCGCGCGCAGGTGCGCAGGACCGACCAGTTCGAGGGCACCTCGGTGCGCAATGACGGTGTCGAGAATGTTCTTATCGCCAGCACCGTGGGCGTTGTTGTAGTAGTGGATGCGCACGTACTGGGTGCGTGAAGCTTTCTTCACGTGGTGGGTGCTGCGGCGCATGTACGTTGCGGTGAGCGTATCGAGCGGCTCACCGCTGGGAATATGCTCGGTCGGGTGAATCCGCAACTCAGCGAACGGGTTGGTCTGAGTGCTGTGCTGCTGCGCGTGCCAATGCGGGACGGTGTCACCGGTGACCGGGTGGGCGCGACCCGCGCCCGCCTCCTGAATGTGGTTGATGCGGGTGAGGCGGAAGTTACGCCAGAAGTTGGGTTCCTTCTCCCCCGCTTCATTATCCGCCGCCGCGCTGTTTCCCGCCTGGCTGTCGGCAGTCTCGCCGGTGGCCGCGTGCGCAAAAGCTTCAGGTACATACTCGGGGACTTCCTCACCGCGCGCGGCATAGTAGCGTTTCTCAGCGGTACGGCACCACGCATGCAGGTACATGTGGTCGCGGTGCAACACCAACGCATACGGGTCCACCAGGCGATCCGCGGCACGCTCAGAGGTACCGTAACCAATGGTCACGGCGTTGCCGCTACTCAAGGCGGCAGTCGCCTCTTGCAACAGAGGCTCCTCGGGGGCGAAGCACAGGTGCTGCGCATAGACGGGCGCGTTCGGGTACGCGGCGGCGAGCGCCGCACGGATACTGCCCAGGCGCGCATCCGCCGGGTGCAGAATATCTGCGGCAGAGAGGGTGAAGACGAGAATGGCGAGCTCAGTGTCGGTGAGGCGCGCGTAGTTCAGTAGCGTGTTCGGGGTGGCACCGTCAAAGTCCGGCAGTAGGTTAATGTAGGTGGGCTTGAGGGCGTCCGGGTCCTTGGGATCAGACTCGAAGGGTACGGTGTCTGCCTGCGCGAAAATCTCGGCAATAGTTTTGCCGAGGGCACGGTTCTTCTCGGTGTCCACGCTGTAGAGGGCGTTGAGCTGATTCAACGGCATGGGCGCCTCATCGTGGGCGCTCGCCCAGCGGTCGGCACGGTGCAGACCCAGGAGCAGGTCAACAAGGTCGTCGAGGGAGTTGTTGCGGTTGCGCTGGTTGATATCCGCCCAGGTGCCGGGGTCTTCAACTGCGCCGCTGTGCAGGTCGGTGAGGGTGCGCAATAGCTGCTGCTGGGCGGCGTAGCTGTCACGCTGGCGGGTAGAGGCAGCCTCCGATTCCTCGGGCGGCTCGATCACACAGCTGTAGCTGGTCGCCGCCACAGCGCTATCAATCGTGCCGTACGAGGGCACGGTGAAGGGCTCCGACAGCGTAGAATCGGCGCTGACCTCGGCAACAATCAGGCTCTCTTCGTAGCCCTTAATGTCTTCAAGCCAGTTCTTGGCTTTAAACGTCGCATTGATGGGGGTCGAATCGATACGTGAAAGCATCGTGAGCTTCTGAATACGGCTGGCACGGAACGTGTACTCCTTACGCTCCGCGCTCTCGGTGTAGTAGCCGACAAAATACCAGGTGCCGTAACGGTAACCGATACCGGCAACACTGACCTTCTCCTGCACGCGGGTTGCACCGGCAGCCGTCTGATAGGTGAACGTGACCGTCTTACGCTCCGCATAGGCGGTGAACAGCTCATTCAGGTGCGGGTTATCGCTAAAGTAAATACGCTGAAGAGGCTCGCGGTAGGTGTACAGGTTCTTCGCGCGCTGACGCTTGCCGGTCTTCGGCTCCAGGATCTTCGCGGCGGCGAGCGCCTCATCGGTGAGGTTCTCGCTGGTCAGCGCAATCTTACGCAGGATGCGGTAGGCGTCATCCTGCAGTTCGGTGCCTTCCCAGCCGCGCAGGATGGTGTTGATGAGGCGGAACTCCTCAGCGGTGGGGTTCCATGCGGGTAGCTTAGCTGCGTCGCTGGGTTCGAGGCGGTAGCGCTCCCCCAGGTCAGTGGTCACGTGGGTGATGCGCGCGCCGGCATCACGCAGGGTCTGCTTGGCTCGTTCAAAGGCGCGTTCCTGGGCCTCGCTGAGGGAGCCGTTAGCGCGCGTGCTAATACCGAGCAGGGTCAGTAGCTCGTTGCGGCTGATGCCCTGGGTTCGGGTTGCGGCATCGGGTGCCTCGGCGGCGGTGGAGAGGCGGTGAAGAGTCATGTAAAGCTGGGCTGCGGTGGACATGATTCCATCATACCGTGTGTGTTCCGCGGCACTTACTTGCGTGTGGGGTGGCTGCGAGAAGAATGCGCGGGTATAAAATTTCGCGGACGCGCCGATAGCCCAGTACAAAAAAGCCCAGTACAAAAACTTGATACACAAAAGCCCGGCGCCCCTCCCACAATCGGGAGAAAGCACCGGGCTGCGCGTCTCTGCGCGTCTTACGTGAGAAGCGCGAAAAACGCGAGAACCTTGCTAATCCTTAGCGGACGTCCAGCAGGTCCACCACGAAAATCAGGGACTCGCCGGGCTTAATGACCGAACCAGCGCCGCGGTCACCGTACGCCATGTCGGCGGGAATCTCCAGGCGACGACGGCCGCCGACCTTCATGCCGAGCAGACCCTCATCCCAACCGCGGATAACCTGGCCAACGCCCACCTGGAACGGCAGCGGCTCGCCACGGTTCCAGGACGCGTCAAACTCTTCACCGGTGGAGAATGCCACACCAACGTAGTGGGTGAGCACGCGGGAGCCGGGAACAACCTCAGCGCCAGCACCCTCGATCAGGTCGGTGATGACCAGCTCGGTGGGGGCGTCGCCCTCGGGGAAATCGATTTCGGGCTTTTCGCGGTCGAGGTTACGCTGACCGAAAGACATGGGTGTCTCCTTTGATTGGTTCGACATACATCGAAATAGTGGGTGCGCCCGCCGCCTAAGCCGTATAGGCGGCGAGCGCGGTATAAAAAATGTGACGTAAAAACGTGGGTCCCGAAAATATGGGTCCCGGGCTACTGCGCGGTAGCCGAAGCGGTAGCCGCCGGGGTTGCGGTCGCAGAAGCGGTTGCCGAGGCGCTCGCCTCCGCAGCGGCCGCGCTAGAAGCCGCCTGAGCACGCTGCAGGGTCTGCGGGTTCTCCTCCGCGCCCAGAATATCAACAACGAACACCAGAGTGCCCGAAGGCTTGGAACCGCCGGTGTCGTTACCGTACGCCAAATCCGCCGGGATGACTAGCTCAACGCGGGAGCCGACCTTCTTGCCCTTCAGACCCTGAGTCCAGCCCTTGATAACGCCCTGCAGGGAGAGGCCCATCGGGGTGGAAGCGTCATAGTTGCCGTCGAAGACCTTACCGTCGGAGTACTGCACGCCAATGTAACGCACGTACACGGTATCGGTTTCCTTGACCTCGGCGCCCTCGCCCTCAATGAGGTTCTTCGAGACGAGCTCAGTGTATTCCTGCTTGGTGTCGGGCAGCTTAATATCAGCCTTGCCGGTGGACTCATCCAGAGTGAAGGACGGCAGCGACGGGTCAGCCTCAACAGCCTTACCGGTTGCGTACTTGGGCAGCTTCGTCTTCACGGTGTACACCTCAACGTTAGTTGCGGCACCGGGCGAAGCGGTCGTAGTGGTCACGCCCGCGGTGCTACGCTGCTGCAGAACGTTGGTGGTGTACGAGAAAGAACCGCCAACCTTAATCTTCTTCAGGGTTTCGTACACCTGCGGTGCAGCCTGCTTCAGCTGATCGTTAATCGGCAGCAGAATCGGCTCGCTGGAGTAAGTGGAACCGTTAAGCTTGCCGTCGGTGCCGTTGAACACGGCAGCCTCAACGAGCACGTAGTCACCATCGTTGATGGAGTCGCCGTTGCCTTCCTCAATCACGTATGCGGAGGGGCTAGAAGCGGCGAAGGGAGTCGCGAAGGACGCCTCAGGCGCAGCGGTCGCGTTCTTCAAGGTGTACTGCACCTTGGACAAATCGCCATTGCTGGACTGCGCGCCACATGCGGACAGTGCGAGCGCGAGAGCTGCCGCGCTGGCACCGAAAATAGTGAGCTTAGAGCGTTTGGTCATAGTGTTATCCTCTGGGGTTTTCTGTGAGAGTGGGGCGTGTGAGTGCCCGTGTGCCACAGAACAGTTTACAGGTATAGGTTTAGCTGTTTTATGCTACGGCACGTAGCTGTGTTCAGGCTGTGTCGCGGCGCGGGGTGCGCCGAGAAACTTTGGGGTGCGAACTTTGGGCGGGAACACGCTGTGCCGTAACGGTGGTGATCTGATGTTTTAGCAGGGTCGTTTAGCAGGGCGGCGGGAATGCCGCCTCCTGATGCTGACGCGCCTTAGACGCCAGCAGGCTCAGCACGTCCTCCAGCTCCTCGCTGCCGGTAGCAAACGGGTCCTTACACACCAGCGTGTGCTGCGGGTATGCGTTGAGCTTCAAATGCACCCAATCCACGGTGAACTGCTCCCCCGCCGCAACCGCCGCATTAATGAAACGCGAACGCTGCAGAGCGCGAGTGTTCGGCGGCTGAGTCTTCGCCGCCTCCGCAGCACCCTCAGGCAGGATGCGCTTGACCGCACCGCGACGAACCAGCGCGTGGAAGACGCTACGCTCCGGGTCGATGTCGTGGTACGCCAAATCCAGCTGACGGATGCGGGCGCTCGCATAATCGGCAGGCTGACCAGCCGCGCGGGCGCGGGCAATGTACGCATCCAGAAGCTTCTTCTTAATCGCCCAGTCAATCTCAGTGTCAATGCTGCTGTAGTCGCCGGATTCGATAGCGTCCAGGGTGCGCTGCCACAGGTCCAGGGCGTATTCCACGTGGCGGTGGTGCGCGCCGTACTGCTGCACGTACTGGCGTGCCGCATCTAGGTAGTGACGCTGAACGCTCAACGCCGTGTAGTACTTACCATCGGTGGTTTCGAAAGTTGCGGTGCCGGTCAGGTCGTGGCTGATAGCGCGCAGAGCCGCCGGAACAGACACAATATCCAGGCTCGTGACCGGGAAGCGGTCCTCTAGCATGCGCAGCACCAGGTCGGTGCTGGCAATCTTCAGCAGGGTCGTCGGCTCCGCCATGTTCGAATCGCCATTAATGACGTGCATGCGGCGGAACTTCGAAGCGTCCGCGTGCGGCTCATCGCGGGTGTTAATGAGCGGGCGAGCGCGCGAAGTCGAGGTGGACGCCGCCTCCCAAATATGGTCGGCACGCTGCGAGAACGAATACGATGGCACACCCGTGCTGGATGCCGGGTCGGTCGAGCCGGGCACCGGGCCGCCGTTCGGGTGGGTCTTACCGGCACCAACCAGAATCTGGCGGGTCACCAGGAACGGCACGAGCTGCTTAATCAGGTCGTTGAACTGCAGTTTGCGGCTGATCAGGTAGTTCTCGTGGCTGCCGTAGGAGTTGCCCGCCGAATCCACGTTGTTCTTGAACAGGTACAGTTCACCGTCGAGGGGGCGGCCCTCCGAACCGGCGAGCAGGCGCTTGCGGGCGGTACGCGCCAGATCAGCGAAAAGCAGCTCACCGGCGCGTTCCTGCGCGAGCAACTCGTCAATGCTGCCGCATTCGGCGGAGGCGTACTCGGGGTGCGAACCCACGTCAAGGTAGAGCCTACCGCCGTTGGGCAGGAAGACGTTCGTTGAACGCCACTGATCCAGGACGGGCTTGAAAAGGGCGGCGGCGGACTCTTCGATGCTCAGCCGACCGAGCCCGTGCGGGACGTAGCTGAGCCCGAATTCGCTTTCAATGCCGAAAATACGGTGTTCCATGATGCTGACCCGGCGCGCAGGTGCGCCGGTTACTCGCCGCCCTTCTGGACGAAGCCGGTGACGAAGTCTTCAGCGTTCTCAGCGAGTAGGCCGTCAATTTCGTCGAGCAGGTCGTCGACCTCGCTCACGTTAGAGACAACGTGGGAGGCGGCGAGGGTCAGTTCCTGCTCCTGCTCGGCTGCGGTGGTTTCGGTCTGCTGTGCGCTGATGCGTTCGCGGCTCATGGTTCTCTCCTCAAGGGGTTTGCGGTTGTGGACAAATAAGTTTTGAGTGGGGTCGGGTGCGGGGTGTAAGGGTTTTGGTACCCAGATTCTCCTGCACCCTACCTGTGGGTTATGTGGTTTTTACTCTTCCGAATGGGGGTATTCGCCCCGGGGAAGAATGTGAGTTTATATGGGTTTAGGGGGTGCCACTAGCGCAGGCGGTTCAGCAGCTCATCCGAATGATTCACCTCATCCAGCAGCGGTTCCACCGCGGCGGCACCGTACCGGGTCGGCTCCATCATCGTAAAACGAGTCAGATCCTTCGAATACCTGCCACGGCAAGACACCGTATCCCAGTTAATACCCAGAATCTCCTCCGGCCAACGCGCCATCAACGTACCACGCAAAAACGCGCGCGTCTCACGCGGCGGCTCGGTCGTCGCACGCTCAATCTGCTCCGCAGAGAACAGCGTGCGCATACGACCACGCGCCACCAGACGGTGATACAGGCTCTTCGACGGGTCAATATCAGCGTACTGCAAATCCAAAGCCTTCAACTTCGGATTCGCATAATCTACGCCCTGAGCGACATAACCGCGCACCAGCGCATACTTCGCCACCCAATCCAGACGATCCGCCAGCGAGAGCGGGCTGGTTTCCAAGGCATCCAGAACCTCGCCCCACAGGTTGAGGATCTGCGCGGTCGCAGCATCCACACCCGCCGGGTTCGACTCCTCATGCGCACGGGAGGCCTCATAGTAGGCGCGCTGAATCTGCAGGGCGCTCGCCGAACCACTCGTGGACACCGGGTTCGGCAGGGTCGCCGAAGACGGCGCCAACGGCAACTGAACTGACAGCGACAAATCGTGGCTGACCGCGTGCATCGCCGCCACCGGATCGGACAGGCGCACGCCCGGCAGCACGGGGTGCTGCTCGCTGTGCGACTCAATCAGGTTCATCACCAGCGCCGCCGTACCAAACTTCAACAGGTTCGAATAGTGCGAGAGGTTCGCATCCGCCGGAATCACGTGCAGACGGCGGTACTTCGACTCATCCGCATGCGGCTCATCGCGCGTATTCACAATCGGGCGGCGAATCGTGGTCTCCAGACCAATCGTGCGCTCAAAGAAATCAGCACGCGAACTAATCTGAAAACCCGGAACCTCACCGTGCGTACCAATACCCACACGGCCCGCACCCGTAAAAATCGCGCGGGTCGCAAAGAACGGCAGGAGCGCATCCGCAACCTGCTCAAACGGAACATCACGGCTAATCAGGTAGTTTTCGTGGGCACCGTACGACTGGCCCTTCGAGTCGGTGTTGTTCTTGTACAGCTTCACCTGCGGCAAATCCTGCGCGTGGTTGCCCAGCTCAACCAGGGACTCATACGCCAGCGCGTCACCGGCAGCGTCATAGAGCACCGCGTCGGCGGGGCTCAGAACCTCCGGCGACGAATACTCCGGATGCGCGTGATCCACATACAGGCGCGCACCATTGGGTAGAATCGCGTTCATGGTCACGCGGTCCCAGTCCAGACGCTCCGGGAAACCACCGCGGCCGTGCACACCGGCGAGCGCATCCAGGGCGCTACGCGGCTCGGCGGGCTCGCCCGGTGCCTGAACGCCCGCCTCACGCATAATCTCCAGGGCGATATCTTCGCTGGTCAGCTCGGTGCGGGTGTGCGTCATCTGGCTTGAGTGGGCGGTGGAGGCGTCCTGAACCTGACCGAACGCATCACATAGCGGCGACTCGGACTCACCCAACCACTGACCCTCGGGGGTGGCGGTCGAGTAGTTCTCTGCCTGGCGTGCCTGCTCGGCGGTCAGCTCATCCGCCAGGGCGCGGCGCTGCAGCTCCTCGCGGAAGGCGGCGCCGCGGCGGAACGCAAGCTTGGCGTAGGTGTTGACCACCAGTGCCGACAGCACGGTCGGGTTGGTGCCCGGCGCGGAGGGAGCGATGACGCCGTACTCAGTTTCGGCACCCATAATGCGGTGCACGCCGTAGCTGGGGGTGGAGTTCATGGGGTTCTCCTGAAAAAATCTATACCATCTAAAGGCTTTGGACCTGCGGTAATGCTGAGTTTATGCGGGATAAGCGCGGGGTGTGGGCTGAGCGCACAGTCGAGTGGGTGCGCGCCGCCCGGCTCATGCGGGCGCGCGGTTTAGCGCGGCGGCTCCACCGACACCAAGCGGCCACGCACACCGGCAACGGTAAGCGCATCCTCAATATCGGGCAGCGGCGGCAAGTCCACCTGATCCTCAAACTCGGCGCGTACCGCCTCCAGCAGGTGGCGGGTACCAATACCAACGCTCGAGGCGTCCGCACCGGCGGTCAGCGCCTGCAGCTGCTCCTTAATCGCGGCCTTCTTCGCGCGGTCCACAATATTGCGAATCACCGCGCCCGACGCGAAATCGCCGCGGTACAGCGTGTGAGTGGACAGGTTCGCGCTCGCACCAGAACCAACGACCATGGAAGAATCCACGGTCGCCACAGCGTACGCCGTGGAGGGGGTGCGCGCGTACAGCTGACCTGCCGCCGCCGCAATCATCGCGGTCAGGGCGGCGCGGGTCGAACCGGCGGCAGCCACCTCCGCCGCGTCCAGGGGCAGGTCCTCGGTCAGGTACAGGCCGAAAATCTCAGCCGCACCGGCGGCGTCCGGGCGGTTAATGCGGATTTTCAGGTCGAGTCGGCCCGGGCGCATCACGGCGGCATCAATCAGGTCTTCACGGTTGGTCGCGCCAATAACGATGACGTTCTGCAGCGACTCCACACCGTCAATTTCAGCAAGCAGCTGCGGCACGATGGTCGTCTCAATATCGGAGGAACGACCCGAACCGCGCATACGGAACAGCGACTCCATCTCGTCGAAGAACACGACGACCGGGTGGCCCGCCTCCGCCTTCTCACGGGCGGCAACGAAAATATCGCGAATCTGACGTTCGGTCTCACCAACGAACTTATCCAGCAGCTCGGGGCCCTTAATGTTCAAGAAGTAGCCGCGAGTAGCCGAACCCGGGTTCAGCGCAGCCGCACGAGCCGCCAGGGAGTTCGCCACAGCCTTAGCAATCATGGTCTTACCGTTACCGGGAGGACCGTACAGCAGAATGCCCTTGGGCGGCGCCAGATGGTAGCGCTCAAAAATCTCGGGGTGCAGGTACGGCAGCTCCACCGCGTCGCGAATCTGCTCGATCTGCGCGCCCAGGCCACCAATCTGCTCGTAGGTGACGTCCGGGATCTCTTCCAGAACCAGCTCCTGCGAGCGGGAGGCGGGAACCTGCGAGGTCAGCATGCGGGTGCGCGTGTCAAGGGTGACCGCGTCACCGGTGCGCAGCTGCTCAATGTCGAGGGAACCAGCCACGCGCGCCACCTGCTGAGCACCCGAGGACGTATCAACCAGCACGCGCTGCTCATCCAGCACCTCGCGCACGGTCACCACGTCACCGAAAGGTTCGGTGTCCAGGGCAAGCACCGCCTCCGTCTTGTCATTGAGCAGCACGGTCATGCCGGGGGTCAGAGTGGACAGGTCAATGAGCGGGGACACGGGAATACGCATCATGCGGCCGCTCACCTGAACATCCAGGTAGGTGTCAATCTCGGCGGGAGTCTTATCGTCCGCAACCTGCTCGTAGGTCATGGTCTGGCCCTCATGCACCGCCAGCACAATCGCCGAATTCAGCGGCGGCATAACATTCTGCGACAGGGACGCGCGCAGACGCTCCACCTGGTAGCGCATGCTGGTGATTGCCTCAACGAGCTTGCGGTTCTTCTCCCCCGCACCACGAATCTGTCGGCTCATATTGTCGCGGGTTGCCTCCGCAGCGGAGAGTCGACGCAGCACGGCATCATACTCCTGCGCGCTGACGGGCTGACTGCCGGGCAGGGAGGTCGACCCGAAAGCAGCCGAGTAGTGCGGTGCCGCGCTGGCTGCACTGTGGGCGGTGCCGTACTGGGGGGTTCCTGCCTGATCTGCAGATTCGTGGGTGGACACGGTAGCTCCTTTAGCTGTTCGTCCTAATCGGCGGCTACTCGATGCGGGTGATTGGGCACAGTGAGTAGCCTGGTGAGTGCACTGCGGGGGCTCCAGGCAACGCCCGTGCCCCCGCAGGTCAAAGGTGGTTCAAATTATTCGGCGGATTCAGTCACCGCAGAGTCAGTGTCAGCGGCTGCGCCGTTTTGTTCGAGCGCAATCTCGTTCGCGCGTGCGGCGTGAGCGGCAAGGTTCTTCGCATCGCGGGCTGCGCGGCGAATCTTCTTATCGGTCACCTCACGCTCACCCACGTTCATGGGAATCCACGCGTTCATATCCTCTTCGGAGAAGTCAGTCTTGGACGCGCGACGCTTCGGTGCCAGGCGCACCGCACCGTCAGCGAGGCGACGAGCCACCACCAGGAACGCGGTGTGTGCAACCATGCGGTGGTCGGGGCGCACAGCCAGGCCCTCCACGTGCCAGCCGCGCACAATGGTTTCGTCGCATTCGGGTTCGGTGAAGCGGCCGTCCAGGCGCATGCCCTCAACCAGGCGGGACATCTGGGTCACGGTCGCAACGTAGCAGATGAGCACGCCGCCGGGTGCGAGCGCCTCCGCTACAGCGTCCAGGCATTCCCAGGGTGCGAGCATGTCGAGTACGACGCGGTCGACGCTGCCGGGCTCTTCAACCTGCGGCAGGGTGTCCTGCAGGTCGCCGATGCTCAGCTTCCACGCCGGATGGGGGCCACCGAACATGGTTTCAATGTTGCCGCGGGCGACGTCTGCGAACTCTTCACGACGTTCGAAGGAGTGCACGCAACCGTAGTCGCCGACTGCACGCAGCAGGGCGATGGACAGCGCGCCGGAGCCGACGCCGGCCTCGACGACGCGTGCGCCGGGGAAGATGTCTGCCTTGACGATGATCTGGGCGGCGTCCTTGGGGTAGACGACGGCTGCGCCGCGCGGCATGGAGAGCACGAAGTCCTTGTAGAGGGGGCGCAGCGCCTGGTAGAGAATGCCGTGAGTGTTGGGGATGACGGTGCCTTCGGGTGCGCCGATGAGGTCGTCGTGCTTGAGGAAGCCCTTGTGGGAGTGGTATTCGCCGCCTTCGGCGAGGGTGATGGTGGTGATGCGGCCGCGTTCGTCAGTGATCTGGACGCGCTCGCCGGGGCGGAAGGGGCCGCGGCGGTTGATTGCGCCGGTGGGGGTGTGGGTGCCGCTGCTCACGGGGTGATTCTCCTCGGGTTTGGGTCAGTCTGTGCTGTTCGCGCTTTGCGGCGAACTGTGGACGGAAAAAGTCCTTTTCTATTTTAGCGGAGTCTGCAAATCGGCTGTGGCGTGTTCCCCCGCGGGCGTGATAATGCGGGGCACGGATGAAGCGATGACCACTGAGCAATGAGAGCTACTCATTTTTAGTTAGACTTGAGGAGAGTTCGCCAGAATCCTTGGCGGGCAGAAACACCTTAGTGCCCACGAATTATGGGGCAAAGGAAAGAGTATTGTGACTGATTTCAACTCACTGATTGCCGAGTTTGGCAGGCAGGTGCGGGAGAATCTGCGCGTTGGGGAAGGTGAACCGGAGGCTCAGCTGACGAACCCTGTCGCTACCCTGTTGCAGGACTTTGGCGCTTTGCATTCGATGAAGGTTGTGACCGTCCGTGAAACCTCGCTGAAAACAGCGGGGGGGGGGTCTAGTTTCTGAGGGTCTGGTGCGCCCTGATTACGCCATCATGGTCGATGGTGTTTTAACCGGTTACGTGGAGCTGAAAGCTCCGGGTAAGAACATTGACCCCGCTTCTTTCAGTAAGAAGAGCCACGAGTATAAGCAGTGGCAGCGGCTGCGGAACCTTCCGAACCTTTTGTACACCAATGGCACCGAGTGGCGTCTGTATCGTTATGGCGAACCGGTGCTGACGAGCACCGGGTACGACGCGGTGCATATGCATGGTTCTTTCAGCGGCCATGGCACGCTGAGCGCACCGGATGCTCTCGCGACGTTTTTCCTGAACTTTTTGCGGTGGGTTCCTGCGCCGATTAAGAGCGCTGACCAGTTGGTGGAAACTCTCGCTCCCCTTGCGGCTTTGCTCCGTGAAGAGATGCTTTTGGGTCTTGCCGTACAGGAAAAGACATATAAAGCAGATCAGGCAAAGGCTAAGAAGAAGGGTGAGGAAGATTTTGTGGTTCCTCCCCCGCTGGTGGGTCTGCGTAAGGATTGGCGTGATACTCTCGCCCCGAGTACCAGTAATGAAGAGTTTGCCGATAGCTTTGCGCAGACGGTGGTGTTCTCCCTGGTAGTTGCTCTCTCAGAGGGTCACGACCTGAGCCTTGAGACGTTCTCGACCATGGCGGGTCGTTTGCGTTCTCAGCACGGTCTGCTGGGTAATGCGCTGGGTCTGCTGACCGAGCACCTGGATGAGAAGAGCTCCCTGTATAACGCTCTAGCCGTGATTGTGCGCGTCATGGGTGCCGCCTCCTGGGCTGATATTTCCGGCGGCAAGTCGGATGTTTATCTGCACCTCTACGAGCACTTCCTGAAGGTCTATAACCCCGAGCAGCGCAAGAAGACCGGTAGCTACTACACCCCCGTTGAGGTGGTAGACCAGATGGTGCGCCTGGTAGATGATGCGCTGCGCACCTACCTGGGTAAGGAACACGGTCTGGCGAGTGAGGGTGTGTCCGTGATTGACCCGGCGATGGGTACCGGCACCTATCCCCTGTCAGTCATGCATCAGGTGGCGAAGACGGAGAGCCTGGCTCCCGCTGCGCGTACTCGTGCTCTGAATCGTCTGGCGAAGAACCTGTACGGCTTTGAGCTGCAGTCCGGTCCTTTCTCCGTGGCAGAGCTTCGCCTGAACCAGACCCTTAAGGAGCTGGGGGCTGACATTCCTGAGGACGGTCTGAACCTCTATGTGGCGGATACTCTGAGCGACCCCTACGCTAAGCAGAAGCCGGTGAACGGTAATACTCTGCGTCTGCTTTCTCAGTTGTCGAATAAGGCAACTAGGGTGAAGCGTGAGGTGCCTATTCAGGTGTGCATTGGTAATCCGCCGTATAAGGATAAGGCGGAGGGTATGGGCGGCTGGGTGGAGTCGGGCTTCCGCTCTGCCGATGTCGCCTCCCCTATTCTGGATGACTTCCGTGCACCGGGTATGGGTAAGTACGAGTATGTGCTGAAGAACCTGTACGTCTATTTTTGGCGCTGGGCGTTCTGGAAGGTTTTTGAGGATTCTTTCCGTGCTCTGGAGGGTCAGCTCGATAGTGCTCAGCATGCGGGTGTGGTCTGCTTTATTACCGCAGACGGCTATCTGAATGGACCCGGTTTCGCGGGAATGCGAGAGTATATTCGCCGTTCCTCTAGCCGCGGATGGATTATTAACGTGACCCCTGAGGGTAAGCGCCCTCCCAAGGGAACAGCTGTTTTCGATATCGAGACTCCGGTGTCTATTGCTCTGTTCTTGCGTGAAGAAAATACCGATGAGGAAACCCCTGCGGATATCCGCTATGTGGCTCTGCACGGAAAACTTGAGGAGAAACTGCAGGCTCTTGCCGCTCTTGACCTGGATGGTGCCGAGTTTGAGCCGGTGCGTTCCGGCTGGGGTGATAAGTTCGCTCCCGAAGCGGGTGGCGACTGGGACAGTTACCCGGCATTACCTGATTTCTACCTAGACCATTTTCCTGGGATTAATCCTTCTAGGTCGTGGGTATATGATCCTTCCCCATCCATTTTGGAAGAACGCTGGGCTGAGCTGATTGAGGGCAATGATTTGCAGGTACGTGCCGAGCGTTTCAAAGAAACACGCGACACAACTATTTCAAAGGGAAAGAAGCCCCTTCCAGGTACAGACACGTTCCAGGGAAGTCGTGAAAGCCTTAACGACCAGATTGCTCGTGAGCTCATTCCTGATACGCCGAATATTGTGCCTGTGGGATACCGCACTTTTGACCGACAGTATATTCTGGCGGATTCTCGTCTGATTCACATGCCTTCTCCTCAGCTGTGGGGCTATCGAGTTCCGGAGCAGATTTTTATTGTGGAACAGCACGCGCACTACCCCAAAGCAGGTCCTGGCCTATACTTTAGCTACTTGATTCCGGATAAGCATACCTTCAACAATCGTGGCGGACGCGCTCACCCAGTGTTAAACATTGGCGGTACCCCAAACCTTACCGAACCTGCCGCGCAGATGTTACGTGAACGCTTCGGCAACAATGCTCCGGGTGACCTCGTCTACTACCTGGCGGCACTCACTGGACACCCCGGCTATGTGCGCACCTTTGACGAGCCCCTCCAACAGGCGGGTATCCGTGTGCCCCTCACCGCCGACCCTGCACTCTGGGAACGCGCTGTTCAGCTTGGTAAGCAGGTCGTGTGGCTACACACCTACGGTGAGCGTGGTGAGCCGCTACCGGGTATGAAGTACCTGCACCAGCTGCCTAAGGATGCAGACTACACCCTGCCGACCCCGACGGTAGACATGGGCAGGACCATGCCGGAGAAGAAGCCCAGCTTCTCCCCCGACCCGGTAAACGGTAGCCTTTCTGAGGAGCAGGATATCCCGGTTACGGGTACGGTTTCCTTCGGTCAGGCACGTTGCGAGAACGTGGAGAAACGCGTCTTCGACTACACCGTCGGTGGCAACCAGGTGCTGGGACTGTGGGCTAAATACCGCCTCAAGAAGCCGGTAGTGCGCCGTAGCTCCTCACTCAACGATATTGTTCTGCGAGAATGGCCGGAAGCCTGGAGCGAAGAGTATGAGCGTCTGCTCTACACTCTTACGCACCTGGTGCATCTGGAACCTGCTCAGGAGAAGCTCCTTGATGAGGTTCTTGCCGGTGAACAGATTTTCCGTGAGGAATTTGTAGACACCGAAGACTAGCCGCTCAGGACTAGTTGCTGAAGAGTAACACCAGTTATTGGGTTCTACAACCGGTTAAACGCAAGGGGGTGGGTGACCCTGGAGTATTCCAGGATCACCCACCCCCTTGTTGGGCTTATATTGCTCTCAGAAGCCCTACGCTTCCTTCTGCGCCTCGTACGTGCGAACCTCAGCTAACATCTCTGCGGCGAGCGCATCGACCGCCTCACGGTCGTACGGGCGAAGAGCATACAGCTCCTCAATGACAGACGCAGCCATCTTAGAGGACCACGCCCAGGCGTGCCGCCAGGATGTCACGCACCAGCGCGCCACCGCCGACGGTAGTGTCCGCCAGAGCCTTCACAGCCCACGCATCCACAGCCGCCAACGCCGCCGGAGCGTTCAGGTCCTCACCGAGCGCCTCACGCACAGCGGCCAGCAGCTCAACAGCCGCCTCATCGGTGACACCTTCGGAACCCTCACGGCCCTCAGCCACCGACACCGCATGACGGTACGTATCCAGGCGAGCCTTCGCGTGCTCCAGGAGCTCATCAGTCCAGAACCAATCCGAACGGTAATGCTGACCCATAATCGCCAGACGCACCGCGTTCGCATCCTCACCGGCCGCACGCAGACGCGAAACCAGCACCAGGTTACCGCGGGACTTGCTCATCTTGTGGCCATCCAAACCGACCATGCCGGTGTGCGCGTAATGCTTAGCGTGCGGGCGTGCAGACACAGCCCACGAATGGCCCGCGCCCAAATCATGGTGCGGGAACGTCAAGTCGTTACCGCCAGCCTGAACGGTCAGCGAACCATCCACAAAACGGCGGGCAATCATCGTGCACTCAATATGCCAGCCCGGGCGGCCCGCGCCCAGCTCGCCGGCATCCCAGCTCGGCTCGCCCTCACGCTCAACACGCCACAGCAGCGGATCCAGTGCGTCACGCTTACCGGCACGATTCGGGTCGCCGCCGCGCTCAGCGAAAATCTCCAGCATCTCATCACGGCTCAAGTGGCAGACCTCGCCCGGTGTCCACGAGTAGCCCTCAGCGTTCGCGGGCAGCTCACGCACAGCCTTCAAATCCAGGTACACGTCACCGTCAGGATGCACCACACCCTGCTCGTCGGTGTAGCCGGGCACGCGGTACGCCAGGCCGCGGCGCAGCAAATCCTCAATCAGCGGGAACAGCCACTCAATGGACTCCACCACACCCACATAGTGCGCCGGCGGAATCACGTTCAGCGCCTTCATATCGGTGCGGAACAGCTCCGTCTGATCCTCAGCCAGCTCACGCCAATCAACGTTCGTCGCGGTCGCACGCTCCAGTAGCGGGTCGTCCACATCGGTCACGTTCTGCACGTACGTCACCGGCACGCCCGCATCCAGCCAGGCGCGGTGCAGCAAGTCAAAAGCAACATAGGTGGAGGCGTGACCCATATGCGTCGCGTCGTACGGGGTGATACCGCAAACGTACAGGCTCGCCGCCTTATCCTCCTGAACCTGAACAATCTCACCAGCCGCAGTATCAAAAATACGCGGCAGCGCAGCCTGACCGGGCAGAGTCACAGAGGCCGGGGCATCCCAAGCTCGCATGGGTTTCCTTTCCGTAAAAACGCCCACAACCGGTGGACGCGCCACACCCGCCGCCCAACCTCAAGGCATGCGGGTGCCAAAAAATCTACTCCAATAAGAATACCCGCCCGTGAGAAACTCACGGACGGGTATGTCATATCACGCTGAGGGCTAAAGCCTTAGAACGCCGAAGAAGTAGCGTTCAGAACGCCAGTGCCCAGACCAACGAAAATCAGGATACCGAGCGCAATGCGGTACCAGATGAAAATGCCGTAGGACTTCGAAGACACGTACTTCAAGAACCAGCCAATCATCAGGTAACCCACCACAAACGCAACCAGAGTAGCCACGATAGTCGAGGGAATACCGTAGTAGCCGGTCGCCTCCTCGCCAGTGACCACCTTAAAGGTCTTGTACAGGCCGGACATGAACACGGCGGGCATCGCCAAAAGGAACGAGTAACGTGCCGCAGCCTCACGGGTGTAACCCATGAACAGACCCGCGGTAATGGTACCGCCCGAACGAGAAACACCCGGAATCAGCGCCAGCGCCTGCGCGCAACCGTACAGCAGACCGTGACGGAAAGTCAGGTCCTTCAGCTCACGCTGCTCACGACCGAAACGGTCCGCAAGACCCAGGAACACTGCGAAGACAATCAGCATGGTCGCCACAATCCACAGGCTACGGAACTGGGTGTCAATGTAGTCTTCCAACAGCAGACCCAGAACACCGATAGGCAGGGAGCCAATAATAATCAGCCAACCCATGCGGGCATCCGGGTCGTTACGCGGCACGCGGCCGGCAAGAGCACCAAACCACGCCTTCAGGATGCGAACAATATCGCGCCAGAAGAAAATCAGAACCGCAGTCTCAGTACCCAGCTGGGTGATTGCGGTAAACGCGGCGCCCGGGTCAGCCTTCTCCGGCAGGATCTGGCCAACAATGTTCAGATGCGCCGATGAAGAAATCGGCAGAAATTCGGTGAGGCCCTGAACGAAGCCCAAAATAATTGCTTGAATCCATTCCACGCATTCAAGGATACAGGAGGCACGCCCGCCCGGAGCAGTTCGCCGAAGGTGATGTGGAACTTCCGCAAACCTGCCCGTCCACACTGTGAAACGCTCGGGGTGCCGTTTCGGGCGGTACACCGCGGTGCAACCGGGGCTTATCCATAGCTCATCCACGGTTCATCTACGGCTCAAAGAGACCGCGCAAACACCTCAAATACGCGCTCTCCGGCGCGTCGAAGGTGCGTCAACGGCGCAAGCGTACTAGCCGCACGACCAGTCGAAAACACCAGTCTCAAAATCAAAAACAGCGCTACCGCACCCAAAATTCAGCACATCAAACTCATCGAACTCAATATAACGAGCCGTCAGACCCTCCGGCAGAGCCTGCGCATAAAAATGAGTGCCACCCAGGTGAGTACCCACCGCAATCAGCGGCTTAGCCCACTCAAACCACGCCGAATCCTCAGCGTCCCAATCGAAAGGACTCAAATAACCAGTCTGCGAGTCCACATTCTCAAACACATCACTGGGGACCTTACCGGCATTCGGATCATCCGTCGGAACCCACCCCACAAGAGCAGGCTTACGATCCAGCGGCTGCTGACGATCCGCCAAAGCCCAGGCGCTGAAACTCTCCTCCTCACCACGATGCTCACCAGGCCGGCGCACATCCTGCGGCGGCTCCGTACGGGACGAGAACTCCTCCTCACTCAGGTACAGCACCGCAAACTCGGCATCCAAAATATCGCGCAACAACAACTGATACGGATGCACCCGCGCCTGCGCATACTGCACCTCAAACGGGTCATCACTAGCAGCATTAGCAACACCCTCAGTCGCCTCATCCTCAGCGAACTGGCCATCACCGGCGAAGAAAGAGAACGCTACAACACCCGGATACTTCTGCGCATCCGGCAGGTACTCCCCCGGCAACCTCACCGTAAAAATATGCTGCATCGGCAAACCAGTAAACGTACTGCGCGGCCACTGATCCTGCTCAATACCGGGACCAGTCGAACCCACCCAGCCAGCCTCCCACACCTCGGTGGAACCTGCCGGCAGAGCAGTATCATCACCACCGCGCAGCTCATAATTCCAGGCACGGATAGAAGAATCGGTGCCCGCCGCATCAACGGGGCTATACACCATCGCGTAGCTTTTCATGAGAGTTCCTCTCTGCAGACTATTCGCCCCACAGCACGCCGATGCACACAACACCTGCGCACATTAAACGCGTAAGGGCGGGATACATACTCCCAGTATGCATCCCGCCCCCACATCATGCACGGCTAACGGTCACCCACCAGCGGTCACCCGAAAACCTTGCAGGAAGCAGATGCGGTCATCGCCTACGCCTGGCGCTCATCACGCAGCGCACGGTTCACAGCCGAAATCATCGCCTTCAAAGCCGCACGAGTCGTCGAGTTGTCCACACCAATACCCCACAGCACGCGAGAACCAACAGCAGCCTCAACGTAGCAAGCCGCGTTAGCAGTCGACGAAGACGACATCGTGTGCTCCGAATAATCCATCACGCGAATATCCACGCCCTCGCCCGACAGGATGTTCTGCAGAGCATCCACCGGACCGGTACCCGAAGCCGAACGGGTGTAAGTGTGACCATCAATGTTCAGACCAACACGCAGAGTAGTCGCACCAGTATCAGCCGAATCAATATTAATCGACTCAATACGGTACTTACCCCAACGCTTCTCCGGGTCGGTTGCGGGCAGGTACTCATCCGCGAAGATGTTCCACAGCTTCTCACTGGTCATCTCGCCGCCCTCAGCGTCAGTACGAGCCTGAACAATCTTCGAGAACTCAACCTGCGCACGACGCGGCAGATCCAGACCGTGATCCTGCTTCAGCAGGTACGCCATACCACCCTTACCGGACTGCGAGTTCACACGAATAATCGCCTCATAGGTACGGCCCAGGTCGCGAGGATCAATCGGCAGGTACGGAACCTCCCAGTACACCTCATCCACGGTCTTACCCGCCTCAGCAGCGGTACGCTCCAGAGCCTCAAAGCCCTTCTTAATAGCGTCCTGGTGAGAACCAGAGAACGCAGTGAACACCAGGTCGCCACCGTACGGCGAACGCTCGTGCACCTTCAACTGGTTGCAGTACTCAACAGTCTTACGGATACCGTCAATATCAGAGAAATCAATCTGCGGATCAATACCCTGGGTGTACATGTTCAGACCCAAAGTCACCAGGTCAACGTTACCGGTGCGCTCGCCATTACCGAAGAGGCAACCCTCAATACGGTCAGCACCCGCCAGGTAACCCAGCTCAGCAGCAGCCACGCCGGTACCGCGGTCATTATGCGGGTGCAGCGACAGCACAATGTGCTCGCGGTGGTTCAGGTTGCGGTGCATCCACTCGACAGAGTCGGCGTACACGTTCGGGGTAGCCATCTCAACGGTAGCGGGCAGGTTCACAATCAGCTCGCGGCCGTTCTGACCAACCTCCAGCTCCTCAGCTACAGCGTTCACCACGCGAGCCGCGTACTCCAGCTCAGTGCCGGTGAAAGACTCGGGCGAGTACTCGTAGATGACCTTAGTGTCAGAGATCATCTGCTCTTCGTACTTGCGGCACAGGCGCGCACCCTGCAGGGCGATATCCAGCACGCCCTCCTGATCCTGGTTGAACACCACGCGACGCTGCAGCACAGAGGTCGAGTTGTAGAAGTGCACAATCGCCTGCGGTGCACCCTCAATCGCCTCAAAAGTGCGGGCAATCAGGTGCTCACGCGCCTGCACCAGAACCTGAATGGTCACATCCGAAGGAATGTGGCCGTCCTCAACGAGAGTGCGCACAAAATCAAAGTCAGTCTGCGACGCCGAAGGGAAACCAACCTCAATTTCCTTGTAACCCATCTTCACCAGCAGCTTGAACATCGCAAGCTTACGGTCGGTGTCCATGGGGTCAATCAGCGCCTGGTTGCCGTCACGCAGATCCACTGCGCACCAGCGCGGAGCCTTCTCAATGACCTTATCCGGCCAAGTGCGGTCCGGCAGGTCAACAACAATCTGCTCGTGGAAAGGGCGGTACTTGTGTACCGGCATGGGGCTGGGCTTCTGGTGGTTTTTCATGATGAATTTCCTGTGGGTTGGTCCGTCTCGCTCTACCCCAATTGTGGGGCTCGTACCGTGCCGGGTATCGGTCCCCGGCAGCCGTGGTCAAGGCGGTGCATCAGAAAGGATGCGAAGGTGAGATGCCGCGTCAAAAAGCCGGAACGGTCGCGGCAGATTCTAATGTGCCCCGTTCCGGCGAATAAGCAGCAGGTTCACTGCCTGGCGGGTAACCCCGCGCATGCTCTCACCGTCAATAGTCATGCCTCCACGCTATCACAGCGCTCGGAGGCGGCGGCAGGGCATCCGGGAAGCCGTCCATCATCTGGAAAGAATTAACGGTAAAGGGGCGCAGCCACCATTTCTGGCGCTACGCCCCTTCACTCAAAATTCATGTATCTGCGCTATGCCCTAGCTAGAACCTAGTAGGCGAAAGCAGTCTGGCACTTGTTCTGATCAGCAGTCTGACCGGTCGCGTTACCCGCAATCGCAGCCTCCTGCTTCTCCATCGCCTCACCGGACGGGAAGTCAGTACCGATCGTCACCGACACGCCCTGAACCTCTTCGGTCGCCACCACGCGGGTCACGTTCAGCTTCGCGGCGATTTCCTTCGCCTCCGCTTCGTAACCGGTCGAGTAGAACACCGTGGTGAAGTTCGTCGGGCTAGCGGAAGTACCCGGAGTAACATTCGAGTAGCCCAGGCCCTCAACCACCGAAGCAATCGTAGCCGAACGGCCATCCAGACCGGTCGCGTTGTACACGCTCACCGGAACCGTACGGTCCAGCTGAACCGGAGCGGCAGCAGTAGCCGGCGCCTCCGGAGCCTTCTCTTCCTTCAGCGACTTATCGTCACGCAGACGCTGGAACACGTTCGCAGCATCCGCAGAAACCTGCAGGCGGTTCGCATCCTGGCTCCACGGCTCAGTCGGCACAGTCGCAAACACAACGTTCGACAGGTCCACGCCACCAAGAGTCGCACCAACACCCACCAGAGTGCTGATATTACCCAGGTTCTTATCCACCGTCACGTTCTGAGTAATCGCCTCAGCAATGTTAATCAGACGGCCCGGATTCGACAGAGTACCCTCGCTCTTCACCTTACGCAGCAGCGAAGACAAGAAGCCCTGCTGAGCCTGAATACGACCAATATCGGAACCATCCGAGAAGCCGTGGCGGCTACGCAAGAACGCAAGAGCCTGCTCACCCTCAACAGTAGAAGTACCCGCAGGAAGCTTCAGGCCACTGTACTCGTCATCAATCGGAGCGTCCACACACACCTGAACGCCGCCAACAACCTTCGACAGCTCCTTCACAGCGTTAAAGTCCACCAACATGAAGTGGTCAATGTTTACACCGGTCAGCTTGCTAATGGTTGCCACAGTACAACCGGGGCCACCGCGAGACAGAGACTCGTTAATCTGAACGTTCTCCTCAGCCGGGTACACGGTGCCGCTCTCAGGATCAGTACACTGCGGCACATCAACCATCAGGTCACGCGGGAACGACAGCACGCTCACGTTCTTACGGTCCTTGCTGATCTGCAGCAGCATCATCACGTCCGCGCGAGCCTCAGAATTGCGGTCATCCTCATCGCCGTACGCGCCGTTATTGCCCTTACGGGTGTCGGAGCCAATCACGAGAATGTCCAAGGCGCCGTTCTCCAGGCCGTTCTTGTAATTGCTGATGTTCAGCTCCTGAGTATGCAGATTATTGCGCATACGCAGAGCCAACACGCCACCAAAGCCAACAACAATGACGAGCATGCAAGCAGTAAGCAGAGCAATCCACTTATTGCGGTTTGAAGTCATCACCGTCGTGCGCATATGACGACCGGTGCTTCGTAAACGAGGTGCCTGGGGCATACCTTTTCTCTTTCTGCCGGTGAGCAAGTGCTTTCTCAGAGTAACACTCTTCCCTATGAGCGCCGAATGAGAGTGAAAAGTTTCACCCGGAGGCATGCACATATTTCTGCAAGCCACCGGGTGAAAACTAAGGATGCGCGACCGCCCCCAAGGGCAACCGCTCAGGGTTGCCTCTCAGAGCCGTCCCTTAGGACGAGCCGCTCAGGAAAGCTGCCTAGAATCCCAGGCGGTTCAACGCACGAGCGTCAGACTGCCATTCCTTCGCAACCTTCACATGAATATTCAGGTAAATGCGGGTACCCAGCATCGCCTCAATCTGCTCACGAGCCTTCGTACCAATCTTGCGCAGGTTCGAGCCGCCCTTACCGATAATGATGTACTTCTGCGACTCACGCTCCACATACAGGTTCACGTGCACATCGAGCAGCGGGTTATCCGCCGGGCGGCCCTCACGGAACTCCATCTCCTCAACCGTCACAGCAATCGAGTGGGGCAGCTCCTCGCGCGCACCCTCCAGGGCAGCCTCACGCACCAGCTCCGCGATGAGGGTTGCTTCCGGCTCATCGGTCAGCTCACCGTCCGGGTACAGCGGCGGCGACAGCGGAGTGTACTGCGCCAGCAGGTCAGCAACCGCATCCACCTGGAAATGCTTCACAGCAGACACCGGGATAATTGCAGCCCAGCCGCCCTTACCGTCAACCGGCATCGGCTCAGCAACCTCACCGGCACGGCGCTTAGCCGCAGGACCCGAACCCTTCGCGAAAGGCACAGCATCATTCTTGCCGCCCTTACCCTTGGGGCCCTTACCCTTCTGCTTCGCACGATGCGCGGCACGCTTAGCACGAGCCGCACGCTCAGCGCTCATGACCTCCTCGCCGAGCGCCTCAACAGCCAGCAGCTGCTCACGCAGCTCCTCAGAGCTCACAGTGTCAGCCTTCGTCACAATAGCAACCACCGGCTTATTGCTCGACGCCACCAGCTGCGACGCAATGTAACGGTCACCCGGGCCAATCTTCTCATTCGCCGGAATGCAGAAGCCCAGCACATCCACCTGCGAAAGGGTGCTCGCCACCAGGTCGTTCAGACGCTCACCCAGCAGAGTGCGGGGGCGGTGAATACCCGGGGTGTCCACCAGAATCAGCTGGTACTCGTCCTTGTGCACAATACCGCGGATCGTGTGGCGGGTCGTCTGCGGACGGTTCGAGGTGATAGCCACCTTCTGACCGACCATAGCGTTCGTCAGAGTAGACTTACCCGCATTCGGGCGGCCCACCAGCGACGCGAAGCCTGAACGGAAATCCGCCGGGTAGGTCGGCGGCGGGGTGCTCAAGTCCAGAGTGCTCAAATCGAGCGGGGTGTACTCCTGGTCCATTGTGTTTCTCCTTGTCAAACCCCGTGCGGGGTGTATGGGGTGCCAGCTTCATCTGCCTGCGCCTTCCGGGGCGGGGCGGCCGACTCAAAGTGTGTTAGGGAAAATGCGGCGTCTATGTTCGATATCTAGCGGTTGCCGTGCTGATCGGTTGCCGGTTCAGCCTCTGTAGCATCTCCCGGAAGATCCGGATGCGCGTGCGGCTCAGCCACAGCGGGAGGCTCCGTATCCACGGTGAAGATGTCAGCGGCCTCCGAGGAATTAGGCTCCGAGGAATTAGGCTCCGAGGAACCTTCAGCGGTCTGTTGCTCATCACGAGGCGGCTCGTACCATGCCTGCAGCATATCCACCTGGTGGCGGCGGCCCGACGAACCAATCGCACGAATATGAATGCCGTCAATCTCAATCTCAGAACCGACAATCGGCACCATGCCCAGATGCTTAGCGAGCAGACCGCCCACCGTATCAACATCTTCATCGTCGAGTTCACGACCGAAAATCTCGCCCAGCTCATCAATACCCAGACGGGCAGAGAGACGGAACGTGCCGTCATCGTTCAGCGTGTACTCGGGGCGCTCGTGATCGTACTCATCAGAAATGTCGCCGACCAGCTCCTCAATCAGATCCTCAAGCGTGATCAGACCGGCGGTGCCGCCGTACTCATCAACAATAATCGCCACGTGCGTGGACTCACGCTGCATCTCACGCAGCAGGTCCATGGCGCGCTTCGACTCGGGCTCAAAACGTGCCGGGCGCATCAGCTCAACCACGGTCGGCAGGGCGGTACCTTCGGGAGCCTCGCCGTGCAGGATGAAGGCGCGCATCGCGTCCTTCAGGTAGAGCACACCCAGAATCTCATCGCTCGAATCACCAATCACCGGCATACGCGAATAACCCGAACGCAGGAACAGGCTCAGCGCCTCACGCAGAGGGGTGTCACGGCTGGCGGTGAGCATGTCGGTACGCGGAACCATGAGCGAACGGATGCGGGTATCGTCCATCTCAAAGACGGACTGCACCATCTGCGCCTCGTCGTCCTCAATGGTCTCAGCGTCGGAGGCGCGGTCCAGGAACTCGCGCAGCTCCTCCTCATCGAACACGCCGACGGGAGCCTCAGCTGAACGTTCCGGCGCCAGGCGCACGCTGAACTTATCGAGCAGACCGGTCGCCGGGCTCAACAGAACCGACAGGTAGTGCACCGGGCGAGCCAGCACACGAATCGACGCGACCGGGCGGTTACGACCCAGAGCGCGTGCCAGCACGTGCAGAATCGGGTAACCCACCAGCGCAACGATTACGAGGGTCAGAACGGCGGCGAGCGCGTGTACCTCGACCAGGTTCAGCAGGCAGGTCATGGTGGCGAGCACCGCGGCGGCTGCCGCAATGAGGCGGGTCAGACGCAGCGGGTGCGTGTACGCCTCGGAGTCACCGTCGAGGGTGCGCTGCAGGACGCGCGCACCGAGGGTGTCCGGGTGCGCCTCCACGGCTTCTTCCGCCTCATTATGCGGCAGGTAGGTGAAAGCGGTTTCGGCGATTGCCGCAACCACGGTCAGGCAGAGCGCGAGAACGGCGAGGAGGGCTGTGAGTAGAATGTCCACGCCGCTCCCCTAGTGTCGGGTTTCGACCGGTGCCGGGCGGCCCAGGAACTCTTCGAGAATGGAACGCTGAATGCCGAACATTTCAGCTTCCTCTTCAGCGGTTCCGTGGTCATAGCCGAGGCAGTGCAGAATGCCGTGAGTGGTGAGCAGGCACAGCTCATCCAGGGTGCTGTGGCCCGCATCTGCGCCCTGACGTGCGGCGACGGGCGGGCAGAGGATGATGTCGCCGAGCATACCGCTGGAGGGGTTCTCGGGGGTTCCCGGTTCCAGCTCGTCCATGGGGAAGCTCATCACGTCGGTTGCGCCGGGCAGGTCCATCCATTCGATGTGCACGCGTTCCATCTCGTCTTCGTTCACGATGGCGATGGACAGGTAGGTGTCATCGGCAAGGTGCATGCGCTTGAAGGTGTGCTCGACGAGGCGGGTCAGCACCTCGGTATCTACCGCTTCGAAAGATTCGCGGATGAAGGCGTCGGTTGCCGGGTCGGCACCGGTTGCGGGTTCTTCACAGTCGAATTCGATCTCTGCCACCGTTTAGCGTCCTTCCGGGTGTGCGTTGTCGGGGTTCTGCGCGGCATTCTTTTCGGAGCCGCCGTTAATGCCTGCGCGGTCCAGCAGCTTCTCGGCTGCGGCCTCGATGGTGGCGCGCTTGACCTTGCGGTTGCGCTTGCGTTCCATCGCCTTCTGGTCTTCGCCCCACTGGTCGTAAGCGGACACAATGTTCGACACCAGGGTGTGGCGAACCACGTCGGAGGATTCCAGGATGCTGAAGTGAATATCCTCCACACCCTGCAGAATGTTGCGCACCTGCTTCAGACCGGAGGCGGCGCCACCGGGCAGGTCAATCTGGGTGATGTCACCGGTAATGACCATCTTCGAGCCGAAGCCCAGGCGGGTCAGGAACATTTTCATCTGCTCGGCGGTGGTGTTCTGCGCCTCGTCAAGGATGATGAATGCGTCATTGAGGGTGCGGCCGCGCATGTACGCCAGCGGTGCGACCTCAATGGTGCCCGCCTCCATGAGCTTGGGGATGGTTTCGGGCTCGAGCATGTCGTGCAGTGCGTCGTAGAGCGGACGCAGGTACGGGTCGATCTTCTCGTTGAGGGTGCCGGGCAGGAAACCCAGACGCTCGCCAGCCTCCACGGCGGGGCGGGTGAGGATAATGCGGTTCACTTCGTGGCTCTGTAGCGCCTGCACAGCCTTCGCCATGGCGAGGTAGGTCTTACCGGTACCCGCCGGGCCGATACCGAAGATGACGGTGTTCGCGTCGATAGCGTCCACGTACTTCTTCTGGTTAATGGTCTTGGGGCGAATCGTGGTACCGCGGGTGGACAGGATGCTGGTGGACAGCGAGTGCGCCGGGTTGCTCAGTTCATCACCGAGCATGCCCATGAGGCGGTGAATGACCTGCACGGTAATCTGCGTGTCGTGGCTGGAGAGCACGCGCAACTCGTTCAGCAGCTTAGCGGCGGTGTTGACGGCCTCGGAGGGGCCGGTGATGAGCACGTCCAGGTCCTTGGGGCGCAGGCTAATCTGCTCGAAGTAGTCCTCGATAATTGCCAGGTGCGCGTCCTGCGGGCCGAGCACGGCGATCATTTCTGCTGCGCTCTTGAAGGATACGGTGCGCGCGGTCGAGAGAGGTCGGGAGGTAGTCATATGGGCTCCTTGGCTAGTGATGTATTTACAAGTATAGATGTGCGTGATGCGCCACGCACCGGCTAGGTTCTGTCAGCTGGGTTCTTCTAACAGAGGGGTTCTACCGGAGGGAATCCAGTAGCGGGCGCTCTACCAGCGGCCCAGCACCACGTTCAGGGTGCACATGGCGGCAGAACCGGCGGTGGAGGAACGCAGCACCTCGTCACCGAGTAGTGCCAGCTGCGCGCCGGCGTCGGTGAAGAGCTGCACTTCGCGGTCGCTGATGCCGCCTTCGGGGCCGACGAGCAGGTAGATTTCTTCGGGCAGGTTCTCCGCCTCGACAAGCTTGCGTGCCAGGGCGCTGAGGCGTTCGGTCGCCTGCTCATGCAGGATGAACACGGCGGCAGACTGCTCAGAGCCGGCAACTTCTTCAATGAGTTCCACCAGGTCGGCGGTGCTGTACAGGTCGTACACTTCGGGAATGAGCGCGCGGCGCGACTGCTTCGCCGCGGCGGTGACGGTGTTCTGCCACTTGGTGTGTGCCTTGGAGGCGCGCTCCCCCTTCCAGCGCACGATGGAGCGGTCCGCACTCCACGGAAGCACACCGTACACGCCCAGCTCGGTGGCGGTCTCGATGGCGAGCAGGTCGCGGCCGTCCTTCGCGAGCGCCTGCACCAGGTAGACGGAGGGCACGCTGCGTTCCTCGCACAGCTCCTGCACCTGCACGCTCACGCCGTCCGCATTGATGGAGGCGACCGTACCGAGTGCGCGGCGGCCGGTGCCGTCACCCAGGTCGATGCGTTCGCCGAGCTCAAGGCGCTTGACGAGGGCGTGCTTGCCTTCGGAGCCGCTAAGCGCGCAGGTGGCGCCGGGGGTGAGTGCGTCGTATTCTTCCGTGCTGATGTAGAAGATGGGGGCGCTCATGGTTCTCCTTGAGGGTGCGGTTTGAAAGCGTGGGTAGTGTGCGGGTGGCGTGTGAAATAGGTGTGCTGCTTAGCGCGGGCGCGTACAGCGCAGTGCTGACAGTAGCGCTAACAGGAAAGCGGCGGGTGCGGGTTGAGTACCGCACCCGCCGCATCCTCAGCTTGGTGTAGGGATCCTACTTAAACTGGTCCTTCAGACGGGAGAAGAGACCGCCGCGGTGCTTGACCTGCGAACCTTCGGTGAGGGATTCACCGCGCAGGGCGGCGAACTGGCGCAGCAGTTCACGCTGTTCTTCGGTCATGTCGGTGGGGGTGACCACCTGGATACGCACCAGCAGGTCGCCGCGACGCTCGGTGCCGAGCACGGTTGCGCCCAGGCCGTTGAGGGTGATCACGTCACCGCTCTGAGTGCCTGCGGGGATTGCAACTTCCTGGTCGCCGTCGAAGGTATTCAGCGGGATGGTGGTGCCCAGCGCCGCCGCGACCATGGGGATGTTCACGGTGGTGACCAGGTTGTCGCCCTCGCGGCTGAAGTACTTGTCGCGCTTGACGTTCAGGTCAATGTACAGGTCGCCATTGGGGCCACCGTACAGGCCTGCCTCGCCCTTGCCGCGCAGGCGGATACGCGCCTGGTCGTGCACGCCGGCGGGAACATTGAAGGTCAGCGGCACGTCTTCACGTACGCGGCCCTGACCGTGACATTCAGGGCAGGGGGTCTTGATGACGGTGCCGTAGCCGTGGCAGTCGGGGCATTCAACCTGCTGCATGACGGTACCGAGGATGGACTGCACGCGGCGCTGCATGAAACCGTGACCGGAGCAGGTGGTGCAGGTTTCGGGCTGGGTACCCTCTGCGGTGCCTTCGCCGTTACAGGATTTACAGGTCACAGCGGAGCGACGCTCAATGGTCTTCTCAACACCGAACACGGCATCCTGCAGGCTGATGGAGACGGTAATCAGGTCGTCCTGGCCCTGACGCATGCGGGATGCGGGGCCGCGGGCACCTGCCGCGCCGCCGGTGAACATGTTCAGCAGGTCCTCGAAACCGCCGAAGCCGCTGAATCCGCCGCCCGGGTAGCCGCCGCCTCCGGGGTAGCCTGCGCGGCCTTGTTCGTCGCCGGTGGTGTCATAGTTGCGGCGCTTTTCGGGATCGGAGAGCACCTCGTAGGCGAGGGTGACGCGCTTGAACTCTTCGGCTGCGTCCTCGGAGGGGTTCACGTCCGGGTGCAGCTGGCGTGCCTTCTTTCGGTACGCCTTCTTGATCTCTTCGGGGCTGGCGTCGTTCGATACGCCGAGAGTATCGTAGTGGCTCATGCGTTTCCTTCCTCTCGAGACGATGGCGGTGCTCGATGAGTGCACCGCCAACAATGGTCGTATCAATTCTAGGGGATACTACCCCCGACCCGATACAATGGCTAGGCTGAAAGGGGGTCGCTCCCGCTATCCGCTTAATCTGCGGTGCGCCCCGAACCCCGTTTTAGTTCCCCGCCGGTTCTGTCTCACGGTTCCGTCTGATTGTTCTGTCTTATAGTTCCGGCGCTGTCACCGCCCCTACTGGCTCTGCTGCCCCTACCGCCCCAAAGGAGAATACGTTGAGTACCCACCACTCCCCCTACGGTTGGGGTGCCCAGGACCTAAACGCCGCCCGCATGAGCCGCCAGGCGCCGCCCCCGCGTAAGGTGCCGCTGCGCCGCGGCCTGCTGATTGAGGATATTAACGGCTGGGTGGGTGAGGTCGTGAAGGCTGAACGCATCGGCGGTGCTCTCTTCTTCGGACTCGAGGACGCGAAGGGCCGCGTGAAGAATTTCCCGTTGGGTCCGGGCTACCTGATTGAGGGTGAGCCCGTTGAGATTGTCGCCCCGGTGGCGGCGAAGGAGCCGAAGCGCACGATTTCTCGTTCCGGTTCTATTGCGGTGAAGAACGCCCCGGCTCGGGTGGCGCGCGCCTCCCGCATCTGGGTTGAGGGTCTGCACGACGCCGAGCTCGTGGAGAAGGTCTGGGGCCACGATCTGCGCGTTGAGGGCATTGTTGTGGAGCCGCTGCACGGCGTGGATGATCTCGCCGGTGCTATTCGTGAGTTCGCGCCGGGCACGGGCCGCCGCCTGGGTATTCTGGTCGACCACCTGATTGAGGGCACGAAGGAGCAGCGCATTGTTGCCGAGGCGATGGCTGTTCCGGGTGCCGCCGGGCACGTGAAGATCGTGGGTCACCCGTTCATCGATATTTGGCAGGCGGTTAAGCCCTCGGTGCTGGGTTTGAAGGCGTGGCCGCAGGTGCCGCGCGGTGAGGACTTCAAGAAGGGCACGCTACGTCGTCTGGGTCAGCCGCACGAAACGCAAGCGGATGTGGCGCAGGCATGGAAGCACATCCTCTCCCGCGTTGACTCCTACGCTGACCTGGACCCGACGCTGCTCGCCCCGGTCGAATCGCTCATCGATTTTCTCACCGAGCCGGGTGCCTAACCGCACGCGAAACCCGTTATTCCACCCCCGTCTGCGGGCGTAGGTGTGAGTTTGCTCAGAACCTTTCCCTCGCGGGCATTATCCTGTGGGTTTTGCCCGCTAAAGCGGTACAATAGTTGAGCGTGTGGCATTGCCCCTGTGGGTTTATGTTGCACCATCACTACACTCTAGGTCACCACCGCTCAAACGATTTGCCTCTTCGGAGGGTATTTCCACCGGCTTAGGTGATCACCACAAGAAACTTCTATCGAACCAGGATTTTCGTGACTAACGATGTTCGCCCGGCAACCGGGCCTCAGAAAACCCGTAAGATTAGCGTGATTCAGGACCGCAACCGTGCGACTCTCGCGCATTTCGGCGGTATTCTCGGCATCATCCCTTCCGCTGCGGTTTTCTACGTCAGCCGCAATAACGCGCCCTTCGCTGAGCAGGAAGCTCGCGAGGCGATGAACTTCACCCTCTTGCCCTCCATTGCTCTAGTGGCGCTGTGGGTTGTGTCGTTCCTGCCCGGCATGGGCAACATTGCCATGGTTCTGGGTGCGCTCGTGTGGCTGTTCATGGCTATTGCGTCGCTGCGCGCCGGCATTGAGGTGAACCGCGGTGAGCCGTACAGCTACCGTTTGAACCCGCGCCTGCTGGACCGCTTCTACTCCACCGAGAACGCAGAATCCGCAGAGTCCTAAGAACTGACGGTCCTAAACCGCGCTGTCTCAGAACCGCGCTGATAACTTTTACGATGAACGCCCCGCACGTTGTGTGCGGGGCGTTCTACGTTTAAGTGGGGCTTCTTTGCCTAGTGCGCGTGAATTGCTGCAAACTCTACCGAATGGTGCTGTAGATAATCGTTGTTAAACGATCGTGGGCCCCTGTTACCAGGAGCCCACAACCGTATTCACTCAACTTCAGCAAAGACGAGAACACGCTGTTAGACATATACCGTCCTGCCATGACCTATTATGGCACAGCGTAACCTTCAACCACAACTTGAAATTGGGTGTTTTGGAGAATTTTTTCTAAGGAAAGTAATCGAAAAATACGCATCCCAAAAGCGGCATGAAGGAGTGGAAAATTCTTTCGGCTAGTCCAGCACAAATGCGAACAATTAGCACACCGGTGTAAGGTGTGATGCTCCCCCAAAGTCCCTCCAAACAGACCCGAAAAAATTTTTTAAAAGTTTTTCTGAACCCACAAAAACACCCCGAAATCACCGAAATATTACGGCAATACCGGGGTGCACGCCGCGTGCAGGCGGCGGCAGAGACAAGGGGCAAATGAAGTTGAACCAGATCTGAGCCAAGACACAGCTCCAGCTGAAAAGCCCCTAATCAAGCAGGTATTTCTAGTGCTCTTCAGAGACCTCCGGGAGCAGCTCGCGGGTGACCGCATCGCCCAGCAGGCGGCCCTTGAGGGTTAGTCGCACGTGGGCTTCAGGGTCAGGTTCAGCTTGAGAATTCAAAGCATCAGGCTCAATCAGAGCTTGAGAAACCAGCCAGCGCAGGGAGGCACCCAGCTGCGCCTCATCGTGCACGGCGAGCAGCTCGCGCATCGCCAAGCCCTCACGCACACGGATCATGAGCATAATCGTCTCAAAAGCACGAGTGGCAGTGTCCAGCACCTCACGTGCCGCCGCCGGGGACTCCCCCGCACGCACCTTCTGCGCATACGGCACCGGGTGCTTCACGTTCCACCAGCGGGTACCGTTCACGTGCGAGTGCGCGCCGGGGCCGATGCCCCACCAGTCCTGGTTGCGCCAGTAGGCGAGGTTGTGGTCGCTGCGGGTGTCCTCGCTGCGCGAGTAGTTGGAGACCTCGTACCAGTTGTAGCCGGCTTCGGTGAGTAGCTCCTCGGCGAGCAGGTACATGTCCGCCATGAGGTCCTCATCGGGTATGGTGTATTCGCCGCGGCGGATCTGCGCGGCAAGCTTGGTGCCGTCCTCCACGATGAGCGAGTACGCCGAAATGTGGTCCGGCTCGTAGGAGATTGCGGCGCGAACGCTGCGCTCCCACTGGTGCAGGCTCTCCCCCGGCGAACCGTAAATCAGGTCCACGGACACCTGCAGGCCGACCTCCTTAGCCCAGGCGACGACCTTCGGCACGTTCGACGGCGTGTGGGTGCGGTCGAGTACCTGTAGCACCTCGGGGACGACGGACTGCATGCCGAAGGAGACGCGGGTGAAACCGCCGTCCTTGAGGGTCTGCAGGTCTTCGCGGGTGACGGAGTCGGGGTTCGCTTCGGTGGTGACTTCTGCGCCTTCGACGAGGCCGAAGACGTCGATGGCTGCCTGCAGGATGCGCACGAGGTCGCGGGCGGGCAGTTTGGTGGGGGTGCCGCCTCCGAAGAAGACGGTGCGCATGGGGCGTTTCGCGACGCCGGATGCTTCGAGGGTACGGGCGGCGAAGAGGATTTCTGCGATGGCATCGTCGGCGTAGGTGCCGAGGCCGATGCCGTCGCCGAAGTCTTCGGTGGCGTAGGTGTTGAAGTCGCAGTAGCCGCAGCGTACGGAGCAGAAGGGGATGTGTACGTAGAGGCTGAAGTCGCGGTTTTCGCATCCTGCCGCGCTGATGGCGGGGATGCGCCCGTCGCGGGGTGCGGGGTCGCCGGTGGGCTGGGCGGGCATTCTGCCTCCTGGTGCGTAGTAAATGGCTGCTACAGCGTGGGATTATCTTAGAATACAGGAATATGGATTCTGCTTTGAAAATAAGAATAAATTATAAACATATAACTCTGTAATAATTAAACTCATCTAGCCTGATGCTCCTCCTGTCTATATTAGGGCACCTCAACCATTTCAATAGGAGGGTAATCTCATCTGATACTCCCTTTCATAGCAGAATCCTTCCGGCAATCAAGAATCAATAATTTCCCATAAAGTGGAGTGCACTGGTACTAACTTATTGACACCAGTGCACTCCACTATATTCTAGTCAAAAATTTTAGGGATTCTTAATAGGTTTATCTTCGATTGAGAATATTTCCGCATAGGCGGTCTCTGCCATTTTTTTGCTTCTTTCGTTAATCTTCTGGAAAATTTTATTGATTATAATTTTATCAGCTCCCTCAAGTGACAAATCCTTAAACTCAGAAATTTCAGCAGGAAGAGTGGAAGCATAGCTCAATGTTCCGTAGAATTCAATCTTTTTATTTATATCTTCAGTCTCAACACCATGATTATCCTTATATCGCAGAATAATTAAATTACCTGGCGAATGAACCGTTTTACGAACTCTTTCCCTTTCTTTAGCTTTATCTTCCCCCGAAAGATTCTCACATAGTATTTCCGCTATTTTATCTATTTTTTCCTGCGCTATAATATGCTCTACAGTCAGTTTATCTCCCGACTTTCCCAAAGTTTCCGGTTGATACTTTTGGAGGAAGTACTTCATTTTCCCGGGCTCTTTAGAATAGTCCATCTTGTCAATGAATTCGTTAACAAAAATTTCTTGAGTCAAATTTTTCATTAAGACACTATATTTCTTCTTAAGTTCATCATAAACTTCATCAATTTTCTTGTTTCCCTCAGACTTACCAGATTCTCTCGAGAGATTGAATACTTTTTTCGCCTGGGTATTATATGTATTTGTAAATTTATTACCAGACTCTCCATGAATGGCCGTAAGCATAAAATGAGAATTCTCCATCAGTGTAAAAATTCTATTTACTGCCGTAGTTCCTACCGCTCTATCATTATCGTCGAAGTATCGCCTCAAAATTGCAAGTATTAGCGGATGCGGCTGACTCAGTTCAAATTTATTTAGAGCCTTTAACGATTCATTCCATGTTGCATGATCTCTTTTATAATGAGTTTCCCCCGGAACTTTATGATCTGGGTCAAAAATAACTCGATATAGCTCAATCTCATCTTTCAGCTTTCCAAGGATTTTACGCGCATCGTCAGAGGTTTTTACCATTCGTTCGTACTCCGCAAAGGTGTATTTTTTAGACTTCGGCGCATTTCCTGTAGATACTAGATAGTGGTAGAAAAAGTTATCTTCCAAAATTTTTGTAGCATTATCTTTATTATTTTCCGCGATTGCATCATTAATCTTTTCCCAGTTTTCTCTATGTATATCTACACCCTTTTCATGATGAAGATGGCCAAGTAGATAACTTTTAATTAGCTCAGATTGCTTTAGCTTCATACCTCGAGAATTTAATATATTAAATACCTTATAGGCCTCTAGTATGTTCTCCATATTAATATCAACGAATTTTAATTTAATAATCTTATCCCAAAGAATCGTTCTTTGAATTTCGCGAGGGCTTCCTGCAAGAAGCTGACTCCTATATTTATTGATGTCATCTTCACTCATCTCTTCAGAGATAATCTTAACGACTTCATCTTTAAAAAAATTGTAGGCTTCAATAACTTTACGCCCAGCTTCTGTGGTTTCCGTAAGCCCAGCATCTCGCTCTTCGGAATTCCTGTCGTCAATAATTAATTTATAATTTTTCACGAAACATTCATCTCCTGTTTCATGAGATATCTTATAAAATGGATCTTTATTAAATTCTCCTGGGGTAATATGCATTTGGAATACCGATTTCCCGTGGATATTATCAGGATTTTCTTCAATATATACATCCCTCATAGCGGCGATAAGTATTGATATTGAAGTTAGGCGCTGTTGACCATCAACAATCTCCCAGTAGGAATTATTTCCCCGACTGCATCTAATAACAGTTCCGATAAAATGGCCATTATCTCCACCATCAGATTTCTTAATGTCATCGATGAGTTCTTTTAGATTTTCTATATTCCATGAATAAGGACGCTGATAGCGAGGGATTATCAACTTTTCAGCCGAATTTGCTAAAAAGGTCCCAATTGTATTACTCTTTGTTTCAATTTTCATACAAAGTTCTCCTTTGAATGTAAAGCCATGGGTGTAATCATCGATGCTACACCCACGCTAACTCTACTCTTTCATACAGCATCTTGACAAGGGGTAACACGCATTACATTCTAATGAATATCAAAATAAGGCTGATTACCTATCGCCAAGCAACCTGTAGCAGTCTGGGCACAGCAAAGGCGGCGTGCCCCTCCCCCACTTAGGGGTAGAGCACGCCGCCTACATCGGAAGAGCTGAGAAGGCTACTTCTTCTTTTCCTTCTCCTCGCCCGAAGACAGTGCCGCGATGAAGGCTTCCTGCGGAACCTCCACACGACCGACCATCTTCATGCGCTTCTTGCCTTCCTTCTGCTTCTCCAGCAGCTTACGCTTACGCGAAATATCGCCACCGTAACACTTCGAAAGAACGTCCTTACGCATCGCACGAATATTCTCGCGGGCAATAATACGCGAACCGATAGCCGCCTGAATCGGCACCTCAAACTGCTGGCGAGGAATCAGCTCACGCAGCTTAGAAGTCATCATCAGGCCGTACGAGTACGCCTTATCGCGGTGAGTAATGGCGCTGAACGCATCCACCTTCTCACCCTGCAGCAGGATGTCGACCTTCACCAGGTCAGCCTCTTCCTCACCGTCGAACTTCCAGTCCAGCGAGGCGTAACCGCGGGTACGGGACTTCAACTGATCGAAGAAGTCGAACACGATCTCTGCCAGGGGCAGGCGGTAACGCATCTCCACACGATCCTCGGACAGGTAATCCATGCCGCCGATTTGGCCGCGGCGAGCCTGGCACAGCTCCATAATCGCGCCAATGTACTCGCTCGGGGCAATAATCGTACACGCCACCATGGGCTCGCGAATCGTCGCGACCTTACCCTCGGGGAATTCGCTCGGGTTGGTCACGCGCTTAGCGTTACCAGCCTCATCCACCACGTCGTAAATAACGTTCGGTGCAGTCGAAATCAGGTCCAGGTTGAACTCGCGTTCCAGGCGCTCACGCACAATCTCCAGGTGCAGCAGACCCAGGAAACCACAGCGGAAACCGAAGCCCAGCGCGGCAGAAGTTTCCGGCTCGTAAATCAGCGCGGCGTCGTTGAGCTTCAGCTTATCCAGTGCGTCACGCAGCGCCGGGTAGTCCGAACCATCAATCGGGAACAGGCCAGAGAACACCATCGGCTTGGGGTCCTCGTAACCGCCCAGAGACTCCTGCGCAGGCTTCGCGGCGGAGGTGACGGTATCACCCACACGGGACTGACGGACGTCCTTCACACCGGTAATGAGGTAACCCACCTCGCCCACGCCCAGGCCCTTCGAGGGCACAGGCTCAGGGGAAATCACGCCGATTTCGAGCAGGTCATGCTCAGCGCCGGTGGACATCATCTTAATCTTCTGACGCGGCTGCAGGCTACCGTCCACAACACGCACATAGGTGACCACACCGCGGTAGGAGTCGTACACCGAGTCAAAAATCATGGCACGCGCCGGGGCGGATGCGTCACCCTGCGGGGCGGGAATCGCCTCCACAATACGGTCCAGCAGAGCCTCAACGCCCTCACCGGTCTTACCCGATACGCGCAGAACCTCGTCCGGCTCGCAACCAATCAGGTTCGCCAGCTCCTCAGCGTACTTGTCGGGCTGAGCCGCGGGAAGGTCAATCTTGTTCAGCACCGGGATGATGGTCAGGTCGTTCTCCATCGCCAGGTACAGGTTCGCCAGGGTCTGAGCCTCAATACCCTGGGCGGCGTCCACGAGCAGAAGCGCACCCTCACACGCGGCCAGGGAGCGGGACACCTCATAGGTGAAGTCCACGTGGCCGGGGGTGTCAATCATGTTCAGCGCGTAGGAGGTGCCGTCAACATCCCAGGGCATGCGCACAGCCTGAGACTTAATGGTGATACCGCGCTCACGTTCAATGTCCATGCGGTCCAGGTACTGCGCCTTCATATCGCGCGGGGCAACCACGCCGGTGGCCTGCAGCATGCGGTCCGCGAGGGTGGACTTACCGTGGTCAATGTGGGCGATAATGCAGAAGTTGCGAATAATCGCGGGGTCGGTCGCCGCCGGAACGGGCGGGTTCTTCGACATGGGTGCCAATCACATCATCCTTTCGAGATGCTGGCTGCGGGTATGGGCATAGTTACCTATCATTTTCCCATACCCGCGCCATATGTGCGAACGGACCTAACGTTCCGAAGAATCCTCCGCGGAATCCGCACCATCATCGGCAGGATTTACGCCCTCGGAGGCGCCGCTGAGGGAATCCAGGTAGCCCTCAATATCCTCGGCAATCACTTCGCCGGAGACAGTGCGCAGAGTCGAATCCATCTTCTGCTCAATCTCACGCACCAGCTCGACCTTCTCGTAGTCCTTCGCCATTTCTTCGGCGAGCTCCGCCTCCCACTCATCAGCGTGGGCACGCAGGCGGTCGTACTCCTCAGACTCGACCTTAATGCCGAGGATGACCTCCAGCGCCTCGATCAGGCTCACGACTGCGCGCGGGTTCTGCTGGTCAAAGCTCAGATACCCCGGGATGCTCATACGCAGCATGACCGAGGAGGACAGGCCGTGCTCGGCGGCGAGCGCAGACATTGCCATCGTCACCGAGGTAGAACCGGTGAAGTACTCGTGCAGAATACCGGGGATAGCCGCCAGCTTCTCGTCGTGAGTGGTCAGCGTGTACGGGTACGGGCGGGTGTGCGCCACCTGATCCTCAAAGGTCTCAACGAAGATCGCGTGGTCCACGTGGAGCTTCTTCACGTACTTGAAGAAGCGGGTCATGAACCGCCGCAGGCACAGGCTGGGAGCGGGGCCGGTCACCACGAGCAGGCGCAGGCGACGCTCCGGGATGGTGACCATGTTGTAGAACATCTTGGGCCACACCAGAACCGTGGATTCGGAGTCGTCGCTGTTCTGCAGCTGCGGGGCGACGGAAGCATAGTCGTAGAAGTCGTCCATGTCGAAGCCGGGGCTCTCATCGCACGGGTCGAATGCGCGGTGAATCACGTCGAGGGCGTCCTCGCCGTTGCCCGGGGGTTCCTTCGCGGAGTTGAAACCGACCAGCATGACGGTCGTGTAGTTGTCCTCCTCGGAGGACTCGCCCAGGCCCAGCTTGCCAAGCAGGCCCTTCTTCGCGGGCTGTTCTGTGGAGGCGGGCTTGGCGAAAGCGTCAAAGAGTCGGGCGGGCGGGAAGTTCGGCTGGCTCATCGTTGTCCTTAGCTCGTGGTCGGTTCACCGGGTACATGGGGGTGTATGGAAAGTTGCCGGTGAACCATCGGTGGTTGTGTGGTGTGTATCGGCGATGCTCACTCCCCCGGTACCGTCTATACGGCACTATTGCTAGGGCGCGGGCGGTGTGCGGTACCGCCGATAGTTCCCACTATACGGGCTCTTCCGCAACCCGCAAGCGGTTTCGTCACCGGGCGGGCACCTCCCCGAAATCTGTGCCATAAAACCACAGCGGCGGGTATAGCAAAAGGCATCCCGCCACTTAGCAGGATGCCTTTCACACAAGTTATGAGGAGTTAGCCGGTGACGCCCCCGACGGTCTTCTAGACCGAAGCATAAAGCCGCGGCCGCCCAAGCATTATTGCCACACCAATAGGCGAGGCTCAGGGTTACAGAGGAATCGTCTAACTCCTTGAGCCCAAGTATACACGAAAATCTATCTTCCTATTTCGTCATTTGTCTTTGTATTACTGGCTTGCTACTACTCAATTGGGTCGCAGGCTGCGGGCTCCACTTCCCAGTCATCAGCATGAGCAGCAAATAGTCACAATTTACCCACTATTTTGAAAAAGGTTTTGCTAGATGCCACCTTTTCTCTTTACGACAGGAACGGCGTTTCACTTAGTTTTAGGTTCCTTACGGGCATAGCAAAAGGCATCCCGCCACTTAGCAGGATGCCCTTCACACAAGTTATAAGGAGTTAACCGGTGGTGCCCCCGATGTCTTCTAGACCGAAGCATAAAGCCGCGGCCGCCCGAGCGTTATTGCCACACCGATAGGTGAGGCTCAGGGTTTCAGAGGGGTCGTTTAACTCCTTAACCCCAACTATACACGAAAAAGAAACCCCCTGCGTTCCCCTTAGAGGAGGGGGAACACAGGGGGTCTCTGCCCTTAAACCAGAGAAGTACTTAGGTACCCCGCAAGTTTTAGAAAGCCTTGTTTACCAGCGCAGCAAGACCGGACTTCTTGTTTGCAGCGGTCTTCTTGTGCAGAACACCCTTGGAAACAGCCTTGTCCAGCTTACGGTTCACAAAACGCAGAGCCTCAACAGCAGCTTCCTGGTTCTGTGCCTCAACAGCAGCCTTGACCTTGCGGGTCGCGGTCTTCAGCTCGGACTTTACAATGTTGTTGCGCAGGCGAGCCTTCTCGTTGGTGAGGATACGCTTCTTCTGAGACTTAATGTTAGCCACAATTAAACTTTCTGTTTTGTCTTATTGGTCGGTGAGGGCGACGCTGGCCGATCATCGACTGAGCGGCGTGGGGATGCCTATGGCAACCGGCCAGCAGTGCCCGATGACCATCGGACACTCAACCACACATAATACCAGATGAACAGCCTCCACGACAGACCCCCGCGGAGAGAAAAATACTGTGAAAACCACTACACGCAGCCTCCACACCCGGCGCAGATAATCGGCACCGGTCGCCGATGAAACTACCGGCACAGGATGTTAGCCGTTATGGCGAGTCCACGCACGCTCAATCAGACGGAACGTATCCTCCGGCATAATCGCACCCTCACGGCGCATCGAATCCGGGCGAACACGAATCACACGGTTCAGCTTCACCTCAGAAGCGCGGCCCTGCGGATCCCACGGACCCGAACCAATATCAAGGTAGTTCGAATCAGCGTGCTCACGGTTATTGTGGTCCTTACTGGTCATCATCAGCGCCAGCAGGTACTCACCGTCACGACCCACCAGAAGCACCGGGCGGTCCTTACCCTGCGAGTGGTCCTCCTCGAAAGGAACCCACGTCCACACGATTTCACCCGGGTCAGCGTCGCCGTCCAGGGAGGGCGAGTACTCAAAGTTGATCATGTCGCGGTAATCGCCCGGGTAATCCGAACCGTCGGATGCGCCGGTCGAAGCCGGTGCGGAAGGCTTAGGTGCCGAGGAAGACTTCGAGGCGCTCGGCTTAGGCGCCGAAGAGCCGGAGGTACGAGCCTCACCCTGACGAGATTCATCCTTGCGGGACTCACTCTTCTGGGAGGACTCGGAGCCGCCCTTAGACGCAGTAGCATCGTTGAGGGCATCCTCTGCCGCCTTCTGCAGGAAGGGCAGCAGGGCAAAGAAAATTTTCTTCAGAATTTCGAGCATGGGCTCTATTATGCACTACAGGCGCGGAGGTAGAGCAATCGCCAAAACAGCCTGCTCCACCGCATACACCGCGTCCTGCGACTCGCCCTTCAGCTGGGCGTCCGCATCAGCCAGAAGCTGCACAATATGCGCCAACTGCGCGCCGGTAAAACGGCGGCCATCGCGCTGAGCCTGCTCAACCTGCCACGGCGCCATGCCCACCTCACGCGCCAGTTCGTTAGCGCTCAAACGCACGTGGTGCACGCGCGCAATATTGCGGATACGCATGGCGAGCGCACCCAGCATCGGAATCGGCTCCGTGCCGGTGGCAAGGGAGTGGCGGAGTAGACGCAGAGCCTCCGGGGCGTTACCGGAAACCGCGGCGTCACTCACGCGGAACGCGGTGACTTCGGTGCGGCCGCCGTAGTAGCGGTTCACCGCCTCCTCGGTGATTTCGCCGGGTACATCTGAGAGCAGTTGCTGGCAGGCGGCGGCAAGCTCAGCAGTGTCAGAGGCGGCGGCAGTCAGCAACGCCAGGGCGCCGCCGGTAATCGGGCGCTGGGCGGCGGCGAACTCCCCCGCCAAGAACTCGCTCTTCTCACGGTCGGTCTTGAGCGCCTTGCAGTTAATGAGCACGAACTGGGAGCGCACCAGGTCGATGAGCTTCTTGCCGCGGTTACCGCCCGAGTGGTTCAGAATGAGCATGATGTCCGGCTCGGGGGCGTTCAGGTAGGCGAGCGTATCGGTCAAAAACTCGTCGCTCATGGAGGCTACGTTCTCAACCTCAATGATCTTCGCCGAACCGAACAGGGAGGGCGAAGCGTGCAGGATCAGCTCCCCCGCCGTGTAGGTGGCGGCGTTAATCTGAACGCGGTCCCCCTCCGGGTGGATGCTGCGGAACAACTCACGCAGGCGTGCCGCGGCACGGGAGGCGAAGTACTCTTCGGGGCCGTAGAGCATGACGGCGGGCGCCGGGGTGACGGTACGCCACGCGGTGTCGAGGGCGGGGCCGCCTCGGCGGGCGTAGCCTCGGGAACCAGCACGCTGGGTTGAACGCTTACGCTCGGACACGCTTATCACTCGCCTTTATCTGCAGGGTATGGGCTGAACTCGGCCCCGCTGCGCACGAGGTGCTGCGCGGGTAGAGTCTCGAATATCCATCATAGCGTTTTCTTCTCAGATGCCTCCTAGCGGTGGTTAGCGGTAGTCGGTCAGAGGTAGATGCCCACGGTTAGATACCCAGGGTTAGCTAGTCAGGAACGAGCGGGCTGATGGGAGCGCGCGGTGCGCGGTACCACCCGCACATACTGCCGGTGCGTGACCGCACGGTAGCGGCGCGCATCCACCCACCAGAGAGCAACGCTCAACACCAGCACGCAGAGGGCGCTACACACCACCGCCGGGACGCTCGAACCGGGCTCCCACGGGTTACCCGGCGCGTGCGCGACAGTGTGCGCCGCCCACTCGATACCCTGCGCGGCAAGACCACCAGCACGAAGGCACACATCCGCCAGAGCGGGCAGACCCAGGAGCATGAATCCGAGCGCCACCAGCCCGGCGAGCATACTCAGCGGCGCCAAAGGAGCAGCAATCAGGTTCGCAGGAACAGAGTAGAGCGGCACCTTACCGCTCATTGCCAAAATCAGCGGAGTGCACCACAGGGACGCCACGATTGGCGCGGCGAGCATTTCCGCGCAGAACACCGGCATGATGCGCATAAGCAGGCGAATCAGCGGCGGGCCCAACAGAATCAGCGCGGAAGTTGCCGTCACCGACAGGGCGAACCCCATATCCACGGCGAGGTGCGGGGCGGCAAGCAGACACATCAGCACCGTGGTTTGAAGCGCCGCCAAGGACTGGCGACCCGAACCGCGTAGCATCGCGTAAGCACCGAGCAGACCCATGGCGAGGGAACGAATCACGGAACCCTCAGTCTCCAGCAGCATGGCGTAGGCAAGCACCGCCGCAACCCCGCACAGCACCATGACGCGGTGCGGAATGGCGAGGGTGCTCAGCCGATGCACGAGCGGCGGTAGGGCGTGGGCGTTTGGCGGGGTAGGTTGTTGGGGCTGGGCGGGATTCCGGGGGTACGCGGGGCGGCGAGAACGAGCCGCGCCTCTCCCCCGCAACCGTGCCTTCCAGGACCGAAGCAACAGGTATGCGCTGGCGAAACGGTACGGACGAATCACCAGCACCAGCCGGTACGCACCCAAAAACACAATGGCAATATTCGCCCCGGACACCGCCGTAATATGGCTGAGCCCGCTGAGCTTGTACTCCTCCCGCGCGGTGGAACTCATCAGCGAATCATCCCCGTAGGCGGTACCCAAAACCAGTGCCGCCGACTCCGTGCCGAGAGTGTCCAGGGCTCGGGTGCGAAGCTGCTCCTTGAGCGTGGACAGGTACGGCTCCGCCGCCGTCTGGGCGGTAGCGTTCGACCCGGCACCGTAGGCGGGCGCGGGAAAAATAGTTGCGCCGCTCAGCTTCGCCGTGGAACCGTTGAACTCCACCGTGCCGAGGGCGGTCACCTTCATGCCCGGATAAATTGCCTGCGAGCGCGCGGTACCGCTCCCCTGTTGCTGAACTGCCGAACTTGCCTCCAGACGCTGCGCGGCGCTCTTTGCCGAACCATCACGCCGATACACGCGCACCCGCTCATTCACTAGCGCACGCACGCTCCGCCCCTGAATTTCCTCCAGCTTAATAACCACCAGAGTAGTGCGCAGATCCACGCGGCGAACCTGCTCCACCGTGCCATTCAAACGAAGCGAGGCACCCTGTGCCTGCTGCAGGGTGGCGCGGGATGCATCCACCCCCGTAGCGCACAAAAGCACCGCCTGAACCGTGACAATACACGCCAGAAAAACCAGCTGACCGGTCGTGCGAAAGAGCAGGTTGTAGGGCATCACCGCACGCGGCGGAAAGAAGAGCAGAATCGCCAGGCACCCCAGCAGGGCAATGAGCACGCACGCCAGCGGATGCACCACCCGCCACGTGCCCACGGTCAGCGCCGCCGCGGTAAAAGCCCACAGTGCCAGCACCGTGAAACTCAGGCGAAGGTCCAGGTGAATAAGGCTTCCCTGGGCGCGCAGCTCCTGCTCATCACGGCGGGTACGCCATTTTTCAGCGCCGATGCTCCAGCGGTAGCGGGCACGGTCATACGCCGTAGCCGCAGACCGGGTGAGGCGCCGGGTGAGGCACAAGGAACCGGGAAAGAGTTCCCGCTCCCCTGCCTGCAAGCGGTTCGGCCTGCGGTTCTGGCGGCGGTTCTTCCGGTGCATTAGACCGTCACCAGCGGACGCAGATTCTCCAGCATCGACGGACCAATGCCGGGCACCGCATCCAGCTCATCCACGCTACGGAAACCGCCGTGCGCCTCACGCCAGGCGATAATGCGCTGAGCCATCGCCGGACCAATACGCGGCAGGGTCTGCAGCTCCTCAGCGGTGGCGGTATTAATGTTCACCGGGGTTGAACCCTTCTGCGCGCTGCCTGCAGGAGTTAGCGTGCGTGCAGGCTGAGGCTGCGTGCCACCCTGCGAAGCGCCGTTCTGCGCCGCACCATTCGCCGCGTTACCCTGACCGGCATTCGCCGTGCCACCGTTAGGCTGAATCTGCGCCGGAGCAGCCGTCTCACCACGATGCGGCACATAAATCTGCACCCCGTCACTGAGCGCACCGGCAAGATTCACGCGGTCCAGGTCAGCATCCGCGGCGGCACCGGAGGCGGCGGCAATCGCATCCACGGCACGACCCTGCGCGGGCAGCGTGTACACGCCGGGATTGTTCACGGCACCCGCCACGTGCACCCGCACTGTAGCCTCACCGGAGGGGCCACCCTGCGCGGATTCACTCGGCTGAGCAGTGGCCTGAGCAGCGGACTGAGTGGCGGGGCTCTGCTGGGCACCCACCGCCTGCACCGACTCGGCGGAAGCACTCGGGGAGGCGACCTGCTCTGCACGCGGCGCCGCCGAAAACTGGGTCACACCCCACACCACGGCAACCAACGCCAACACCGCCACCAGAAGCAGCACGCGCGGCGACAAGCCCCAACGGGTACTGCGGGTGGTGCCGGGCTGATCGGCTTGCTCCCACTCCGCCCAATCGTCCACCTCGTTCCAATCGGGTTGCTGATCCCAGTCAGCCCAACCATTCGACTCCGGCTGGGATGCCGCGGGCTCGGCAGGTGTTTCTTCGGCAGGCACCTCCGCTGGCGTTACCTCAGTTGAGATTGCCAGCGGCACCGTGTCCTCGGCATCCGGCGCACCGTTCTTGCGGGCGCGGGGGCTGCGGTAGAGGCTGTTCATCAGGGAGCGGGCGCTACGCTGCGCGCCGCCCGGCTGAGGTGTGCCGCCCTGCTGGGCTGCACTATCCTGCACAGGGCTCTGTACAGCGTTCTGGTCGGGGTTGGGGGTCATGCTCGTCATACCCCTACCCTAGGCTCACGCGCGCGAACGCACGAGGGCACGCAAAGAACCTGTGGATAACTCCCCTCGCACAACGCGAAAGGGGCCATCCACAGGCTCATTTTTGAAAAATATGCGGTTTTTGTTCAAAAACGGAGGGGTTTGGTTTGTCATAAAACCGTCACAAACACCTCAGCCACACGAGCTGCCCGCACCGTTTAAGAGCAGAATCTAGCCTTCGCTTAGTCTTCGCGCGGCAGTTCAGTACCCGGAACACCCAGCTCCGAAGCACGCTTATCAGCCATCACCAGCAGGCGACGAATACGGCCCGCAATCGCGTCCTTCGTCATCGGCGGATCAGCCAGGCGACCCAGCTCATCCAACGACGCATGCTTATGCAACACACGCAGCTCACCGGCATAACGCAGATGATCCGGCGCCTCATGACCCAGAATCTGCAGGGCACGCTCCACGCGGGCGCTCGCCGCAACAGCAGCCTGAGCGCTACGGCGCAGGTTCGCGTCATCAAAATTTGCCAGACGGTTCGCGGTCGCACGAACCTCCTTGCGGGTGCGCGCCTCACGCCACGTGGTCAGGGTGCCGGTCGCGCCCATACGCTCCAGCAGCTGCGAAATCGTCTCGCCGTCACGCACCACCACACGGTCCGTGCCGCGCACCTCGCGTGCCTTCGCAATAATGTCCAGGCGACGAGCCGCACCCACCAGCGCGAGCGCCGCCTCCGGACCGGGGCAGGTAATTTCCAGGGAGGAGGAGCGACCCGGCTCAGTCAGCGAACCGTGCGCCAAGAACGCACCGCGCATGACCGCCTCGGCGTCCTGCAGGGAGCCGTTCACCACAGCCGGCGGCAGACCACGCACCGGGCGGCCACGCAAATCCAGCAGACCGGTCTGGCGAGCCAGCGCCTCACCGCCGTGATCCACACGCACAATGTAGCGGCCGCCTCGACGCAGGCCACCACCGCTGACGCTGGTCAGCTCAGAGTCGTGGCCGTAAATCTCCGCGATGGTGCGGCGCATGCGGTGGGCGGTTGCTTCGTGGTCGACCTCAGACTCCACCACGATTCGCCCCGAGACAATGTGCAGGCCTCCGGTAAAACGCAGAATCGTAGAGATTTCTGCCTTACGAGCAGAGACTTTCGTTGCCTCGTAGTTGGCGAGTTCGTCCTTGACGAGCGTGGTTAATGCCATGAACAGGTCCTTCTGGGCGTAGTGTCTAAGAGTCTATAACTTCGGGAAATGGGCACACCAAAATAGCAGCCGCAACGGTGATTCTAGGAGCTCAGCTCAAACGCTTCGTTATACGCAGCCGCAAGCTTCAGCGGGTCGTGCACATTCGGCTGGGAGCTCGAACGCAGATGCGCCCACACAACCTTCGCACCCATCGCAGAAGCCTCACGCTCCAGCTCGGAACGGTGATCAGCCTGCATGTCAGCGTCAGCAATCACCGCGTCAAGGTGAAGCTTCGGGGCGTACTGGCGCAACAAATCCAGGTGCGTTGCCGGGGTGAAGCCGACCGTCTCCTTATCGTCGGAGAGGTTCATGACCACGCAGCGGCGCGCCTCCGTGCGGATAATCGCCTCACGCTGAGCGTCCAACAGCAGATGCGGCAGAACCGACGTACGCCACGAACCCGGACCCAAAACAATCCAGTCAGATTCCTCAATGGCGGAGAGCGCCTCCGGGCAGGGGCGAGCATTCTCGGGGGTCAGACCAATATCGTGAACCCGTTCCTCCTTCGAGAGGTTCACCTGACCGACCACCTTCACACGCTCAATACCGCCACCGTTATGCTCACGCAGCACGGTGCCGTAAATGACCATCGGATCCAGCGCCATCGGCAGCACGCGGCCGCGCGCATTCAGCAGGGCACCCGCCCAGTCCAGACCGGCAACCGGGTCATCCAGCAGCTGCCAGAGAGTAGCAATCAGCAGGTTACCGAGAGCATGGTAATCCAGCGGGAACTCACCCTCGTACCCCTCGGGCGCGCTAAAACGATGCTGCATCACATCACGCCACGTGCGACCCCAATCGGTGTCATCACACAGCGCAGAAAGCGCCATACGCAAATCTCCGGGAGGGAGAATACCCATCTCCTCACGCAAACGACCCGACGAACCGCCATCGTCAGCAACCGTCACAACAGCCGTCAAATCAGGCGTGACATGGCGCAACGCAGACAGGGAACCGTACAGCCCGTGGCCGCCGCCCATCGCCGTGACCTTCGGCGAACGGTGCGTGGTCTTCAATAAGCGCAACGCCTGAGTCGGCAGAGCCGGCAGGCGCGGAATACCCTGAGTGTCATAACTGGTCGAATGGGTGGACATAGTAATACCTCACATACCCGGAAGGAATGGTATGCCGGCCCCACGGTGTGCGGGGCCGGACGGCGGCTAATGAAACACGACGCGGTGGTTGGGACGCGCCGGGCGGAACTTACTCGCGGCCCTTGTCACGGTGCTGAACATTCACGTTCAGCTCACCGAAAGCAGAGAGACGACGAGCCAGTTCCTCCGTCACAGCCACGGAACGATGCTTACCACCGGTGCAGCCAATTGCGATGGTGGCGTAGTACTTACCCTCACGGCGGTAGCCCTCAAGCACGGGGCGAAGAGCCGCAAGGTAGTTGCTGATGAACTCCTCGGTGCCTGCGTGCTCCAGCACGTAGTCGCGCACCGGGGCGTCCTGACCGGTCAGGGGGCGCAGCTCCGGAACCCAGTGCGGGTTCGGGATGAAACGCATATCAGCCATGTAGTTAGCGTCCGACGGCGCACCGTACTTGAAGCCGAAGCTCATCACGGTCAGGTTCAGCTTCTTATCCGCACCCTCAGCGAACATTTCACGCACGGTACGAGCCAGCTCGTGAACGTTCATGCCGGTGGTGTCAATGGTGCGGTCAGAAGCGAGGCGCAGGCCCTCAAAGAGGGTGCGTTCAGCGCGGATGCCGTCGAGGACGCGACCCTCACCCTGCAGCGGGTGCGGGCGGCGCTGAGCCTCGTAGCGGGCAATAATGGTCTCGTCCTTGGCGTCAAGGAAGAGCATGGAGAAGTCAATATCGGACTTGCGCAGAGTCTCAATCGCAGCGGGAAGATCGGAGAACAGTGCGCGGGCGCGAACGTCAATGCCGAGCGCCACCTTCGGAACTCGTGCACCGTCGCGGGTCACCAGCTCAGCCAGGGAACCGAGCATCTGCGGCGGGATGTTATCGATAACGTACCAGCCCTCATCCTCCAGTACGTTTGCGACGGTGCTACGGCCTGCACCAGAAATACCGGTGATCACCAGAATCTGAGGGCGCTCCTCACTCTGGGTGGACTGTACCGTGGCGGGCTTGCTCTGATTCTCGGGCATGGTGCTTCTTCCCCTTCAACGCGAAATACTCTCTATGCCATGATACAAGACCTTTATCTGACGGTTCAGGGGTACGGTCAGAAATTTCACCACTATGACAGAAATATGAGACGCTGCCCCCGGCGGAACCCCGGAAGGAACCCCAGAAGAAAGAAACCCGCATCACAAGTGCTTGCGCATAATGCTCCCCAAGGATTAGTAGATGGAGGCGCTGGCAACCTCCCAGCGGGTACAGCAAAGCCCGCACGATACCTCCCACAGGAAGTACCGCACGGGCTTTGAAGATACGTAAGCAAGCGCGCACCAGCTGAGTAGCTACGCGGACGCATGAGGATTCTTAGGCAGAAAGCTCAGGCAGAAAAGCCGCCACATGCTCCAACAGACGCACCGACAACTCCTTCTTCGAACCGGAGAACACCGGCGCCTCATCATTCAGAGTCGACAGCAGCGTAATCGTGTTATCGTCCGTGCCGAAACCACGATTCACACCCACCGTATTGACCGCCAAGAAGTCCGTGCCCTTACGCTGCAGCTTCTCACGACCCAGCTCCAACGGAGTCTTCTCCGCCGAACCGGTCTCCGCCGCAAAACCAACAATGAGCTTCGGACCGAGGGTGCTCTCCCCCGCCTCACGAGCCTGCTGGCGGCGCACCACGACCTCACGCAGAATATCCGGGTTGCGCACCAGCTGAATCACCGGCGCATCCTCAGAATCGGCGCTCTTCTTAATCTTGAACTCGGCAAACTCGGCGGGCCTAAAATCAGCCACCGCCGCAGACATAATCAGCACATCCGCCGCCGCGCTCGCCTCAAGGGTCGCCTCACGCAGCTCCAGGGCGCTCACCACGCGGGTCACCTGCACACCCTCCGGCGCGGGAACCTCAAGGTTCGCACCAATCAGGTGCACGGTCGCGCCCAGGTCGCGTGCCGCCTCCGCGAGCGCCACACCCTGCTTGCCGGTCGAACGGTTGCCGAGGAAACGTACCGGGTCCAGCGCCTCACGGGTGCCGCCGGCGGTAATGACCACGAGGCGACCGGACAGAGGACCATGCAGCGATTCGGATGCGCCAGTTGCCTGGCTGGGTTCAATCTGACCAGGCTCAGCCTTGCCCGAATCACCCTTCCCCAGCAACGCCGAAGTCAGCGTCGCCTGACGCGCCGCCGCCATACGCTCCTGCTCCGTGCCCGTGTACAGGGGCTCAGTCGGCGCGTAACCGGGCGTGTACACCGGGTGCACCTGCCCCTTCGGGAAGCGAGCAATCACATCCAGCGCCACCGCGAAAATATCCTCCGGCTCTGGCATACGACCCGGACCAGAATCCGGGCCCGTCAAACGCCCAATCGCAGGCTCAATCACGTGATAACCCCACGAACGCAGCGTCTGCACATTCGCCTGAGTCGCCGGATGCTCCCACATCTGGGTGTGCATCGCGGGCGCCAAAATCACCGGGGCGTGCGTGGTCAACACGGTAGAGGACAGCAAATCATCGGCACGACCAGCCGCCAAACGAGCCAGCAGGTCGGCGGTCGCCGGGGCAATCACCACAGCATCAGCCTGCTCAGCCTGACGCACGTGGTTCACCTCCGGCACACGGTCAAACACGTCCGTTGAGACGGGGTTGCCGCTCAGCGCCTCCAGGGTGGGAACACCCACGAACTTCGTCGCGTTCGGGGTGGGCATGGCGATTACCTCGTCGCCATTCTTCGCAAAAAGACGAAGGAGCATCGCCGCCTTATACGCAGCAATGCCCCCTCCAATACCAACGATAATGCGCATGGTACGTCAAAGAATCCTTGTAGAAGCAGATTACTCAGCGGACTCGTCGAGGATAACCTCTTCGATAGCAATAACCTCTTCGCTACCTGCGGGGATGTACTCCTCCTCGATAGCGCCAGAGAACTCAGCCGCGCTGAAATCAATCACAGCGGACAGGTCCTCGGGAATCGGGTAGCCGTCCTCGTCGAACTTTGCGTCCGGGCGGTGCTCTGCCACAACACGGTCAGCAATGATTTCACGCATTGCCACCGACAGGGACTTCTCGTTCGACTCAGCGTCAACCAGCGGGCCAACGTGCGCAGCAGTATTGTCCTGCAGGTTAGCGTAGTACGCGTTAATCTGGCGTGCACGGCGGGCACCGAAAATCACCAGGCCGTACTTGGACTCCGCCTTCTCAATCAGCGCGTCAGCGCTGGGGCTCACGATGCCCTCGGGAGCGACACCGTCAACGAAGTTGTAGTCCTCGTGTTCCTTGATTTCGTTTGCCACTAAAAACTCCAAATAGCTTGATGGAATGTACGTACCGAACGCCCCCGTACACCGTTCGCGCTATGGCGCAAACCGGGCAGACTGAGGGCACGGTCAAAACTAAAGAACTATTCTACCCTCTCAACGGCTAAAACGCACGTACCAGCCTGGACAAAAGGTGTCAGCACAGCCAAAAAGGTGGGGGCCCGAAGAAAACTCTTCGAAACCCCCACCTTTCACAACGCCTCACGGCAGAACTACAGGTCGGAAGAAACTCTAGCCCCACCGCAAACGCAAAGCATGCAGATTAGGCGGCGCCAATCAGCTCAGCAATCTCCTTCGCTGCACGCTCAACAGAGTCGTTGACGACCGTGACGTCAAATTCTTTCTCAGCAGCCAACTCAACCTTCGCGGTTTCAAGGCGACGAGCTTGCTCCTGCTCACTCTCGGTACCTCGACCCACCAGACGCGACACCAGCTCATCCCAGCTCGGAGGAGCCAAGAAAATCAGGCGAGCATCCGGCATGGTCTCGCGAATCTGGCGAGCACCCTGCAAGTCAATCTCAAGAATCACCGGGCGGCCAGCATCCAGAGCCTCCTGGACCTTAGCGCGCGGAGTACCGTACTTGTTCTTACCGTGTACCACAGCGTACTCAAGCATCTGACCGTCAGCAATCATCTGGTCAAACTCTTCCATCGAAACGAAATAGTAGTGAGTACCGTCAACCTCACCGGGGCGAGGATCACGAGTAGTAGCGGAAACAGAGAACCACACGTTCGGGTAGTTCTCACGAATGTACTGGCACACCGTACCCTTGCCAACAGCAGTGGGGCCAGCCAGTACGGTGAGAGTCGGCTGAGACATAGCTTCCTTACTGCGCCTTCATCGACTGAAGGCACGATGTGTTAGGACTGAGAAGATTCAGGAGGCAGAGTATTAGTCCTGCGACGTGCACGGTTCAAATACCGCGAATTACGGTTGAAGTACTCCACCATCTTGCGACGCTGGTGTACACCCAGGCCGCCAAGGCGGCGAGTCGGTGCAATATGAAGTTCTTCAATGATGCGTTCAGCTCGAACGGCACCAATGCCCGGAAGTGCGCGCAGCATCTGCCCCACCGGCATTTTAGCCAGTGCAGGGTCGGAATCGACCATATCGAGCACCTGACGCACGGAAAGTTCACGGTCACTCAGTGCACGCTTAATTTCCTGGCGGTGTGCTCGGGCAAGTACTGCCTTCTCGCGGGCGGAGGCGCGCGCATCCTCAGTTAGCGGAGTCAGCGGCATGGTTGGGTCCCCCATTTCTGCGAGTTATAGAATTTTACTTATCAACTAATGTATCACGGATAGCGCGAGAATCCTCGTTCCACCCGCGGCACTCACCCTCGCACCAACAATGCGTCTACGCACGTCAGCACGTAAATATCAGGGAGTACCCCTATAGCATAGCGGAGTATTCGCCCTATCAAAAGTGGAACCACAGAAGCGCCTCATAGAGCGGGCGCACTCCCCCGCTACAGAGGTGAGCAAACTCGCACCGGCGCGGGTGTGCGGCGGCAAAATTATGCATGCCGGTGTACCCAGAAACGGGGGTTAAACCAGTCGAACCCGGCGCTCCCGGGGCGAAAATTGGGCGCGGAAATCGGGTGCCGAAAACCGGGTATCGGAACCCGGAAACGCAAAAGGGGTGCGCACCCCGAGCAGACCCTCAACAGAATCCACCCGGAGCACACGCCCCTCTCACACAACACGCGAACTATGCGCCGCGAGCCGCCAACAGGTCATCACGAGCCGCCTGCGCAGCCTGCGCCAAACCCTCAACCGACGGGCCAGCAGCCAGTACGCCACGGCTAGAATTCACCAACACCTGCGACTCAACGCCCGCAAACACGCGGTACAGATCAGCCGCCGAAGCGCCCTGCGCACCATAACCCGGCGACAGAATCGGGCCGTTGAACACGCTCAGGTCAATACCCAAATCAACCAGCGCCTGACCAACAGTCGCGCCAACCACCAGACCGCACGGGCCCATCTGCTCCCACTGGCGGGAAGCATTCTCAGCGGTAGCCGCAGCGATAATACGCTTAGCCACAGCGCCCCCAGACTCGCCAGAATGACCAGACTCCGACGCGCCCACGTGCTGAACGCTCTTACCCTCAGGGTTCGAGGTCAGCGCCAACACGAAAGTGCCGCGGTCATTCTCATCAGCCAAATCCAGCGCCGGACGCAGCGACTCAAAACCCAGATACGGGCTCAAAGTCACCGAATCGGTACCCAGCGGCGAAGACGAGCCGAGCCACGCATCCGCGTACGCCTTCATAGTCGAACCGATATCGCCGCGCTTAGCGTCAGCAACAATCAGCACACCATCAGCGGCAGCGCGGGCAAACAGCGCCTCCAGCACAGCAAGACCAGCCGAACCGTGACGCTCAAACAGCGCCACCTGAGGCTTCAACGCCGCCGCAAACGGGGCGCAACCCTCATAGACCGCCTCAGTAAAAGCAGCCAGACCGGCAGCAGAATCCTCAAGACCCCACTGCTCCAGCAGGTTCGGATGCGGGTCAATACCCACACACAGCGGGCCGCGCTCCGCCATCGCCTTCGCCAGACGATCACCAAAAGCAGCGGACATTACGCCTCGCCACCCTCGGAACGAGCATCCACAGCGGCAGCCAGCTGAACGCCGTGCTCCTGCAGGCTCATGATGTCCCAGCTGTGCTCACGCAGAGCATTAATCGCCTGAACAGCCGCAGCGAACTCAGAAATGGTAGTCATGACCGGGCAGCCCACCGAAACCGCAGCGGCACGAATCTCGTAACCATCGCTACGAGCAGCACCACCGGCAGGGGTGTTCAGAATCAGGTCAATGTCACCGTTGCGGACCATGTCCACAATCGAGTGGTCGCCATTCGCCTCAGCGAACTTCGAAGCCACAATCACCGAGTTCAAGCCGTTACGGCGCAGAATCTCAGCGGTACCACCGGTCGAAACGATCTCAAAGCCCAGCGACTCCAGCATCTTCGCGTAAATAATGACGTTACGCTTATCGTGGTTAGCCACCGAAATGAACACCTTACCGGAGGTGGGCAGCGGCGAACCAGCACCAGCCTGAGCCTTCGCGAACGCGGTGTCATAGTGCTTATCCAGACCCATGACCTCACCGGTCGAACGCATCTCCGGGCTCAGCAGCGAATCCACCACAACACCCTCAGGGGTGCGGAAACGAGCGAACGGCAGAACCGCAGCCTTCACAGCAATCGCGGTCTCCTCCGGCAGGGATGCGCCATCCATGTTCGACGGCAGGTAGCCCTCAGCCTTCAGCTCAGCAATGCTCTTACCCAGACCAATCAGCACAGCAGCCTTAGCCATCTGCACGCCGGTAGCCTTCGACACGAACGGAACAGTACGAGACGCACGCGGGTTCGCCTCAATCACGTACAGGTTCTCAGACACGTACGCGAACTGAATGTTAATCAGACCGCGCACACCGGTGCCGCGAGCAATCTTCTCGGTAGCGTCCTTCACCTTCGCAATGATGTCCGGGCCGAGAGTAATCGGAGGCAGAGTACAAGAAGAGTCACCCGAGTGAATACCGGCTTCCTCAATGTGCTCCATGACGCCACCCAAGTACAGCTCCTCGCCGTCGAACAGGGCGTCAACGTCAATCTCGATAGCGTCCTCAAGGAACTTATCAATCAGAGCAGGCTGCGAAGGCGAAACCTCGGTAGCGTTCTCCAGGTAGCGTGCCAGGTTCGCCTCATCGTAGACGATCTCCATGCCACGGCCACCCAGCACGTACGAAGGACGAACCAGAACCGGGTAACCAATCTCGTCAGCGATGCGCTTAGCACCCTCGAAAGTGAACGCGGTACCGTTCTTGGGCGAAATCAGGCCGCCCTCCTCCAGCACGCGGGAGAACTCGCCGCGGTCCTCAGCCAGGTCAATAGCCTCGGGGGTGGTGCCCAGAATCGGCACGCCCGCATCCTTCAGGGCACGAGCCAGTTTCAGCGGAGTCTGACCGCCCAGCTGCACGAACACGCCCATCAGACCGCCGGTACGACGCTCCGACTCAACAATCTCAAGCACATCCTCAAGGGTCAGCGGCTCAAAGTACAGGCGAGTCGAAATATCGTAGTCAGTCGAAACAGTCTCAGGGTTGCAGTTGACCATGACAGTCTCGTAACCGAGCGAACGCAGCACCAGCGAAGCGTGCACACAGGAGTAGTCGAACTCGATACCCTGACCGATACGGTTCGGGCCCGAACCCAGAATCATAATCGAGGGCTTCTCGTGGTGCGCAACCTCATCCTCCAGGTCGTAGGAGGAGTAGTGGTACGGAGTGAACGCCTCAAACTCGGCTGCACAGGTGTCAACAGTCTTGAAGACCGGGCGGATACCCAGAGCGTGGCGAACACCGCGCACAACATCCTCAGAAGAGCCGATAATCTCAGCAATCTGAGCGTCCGAGAAACCGTGACGCTTAGCCAGCTTCAGGGTCTCCGGGTCAAGGTTGTCACGCTTAGCGTGAACCACACCGGCAACCTCATTCAGCAGCACCAGCTGATCCAGGAACCACGGGTCAATCTTGGTCGCCTCGTGCAGCTGCTCCACGGTAGCGCCAGCCAGCAGAGCCTGCTGAACCTGGTAGATACGCTGAGTGGTCGCAACCTTAGTCTTCTCAACCAGCTCAGCCAGCTCAGCCTCAGACAGGGACAGCGGCTTGAACGAGAAGGACGCACCCTTCTGCTCCAGCGAACGCATCGCCTTCTGCAGAGCCTCAGTGAAGTTACGGCCCAGAGCCATAGCCTCACCAACACTCTTCATGGTGGTGGTCAGGGTCGGGTCAGCAGCCGGGAACTTCTCAAACGCGAAGCGCGGAACCTTCACGACCACGTAGTCGAGGGTCGGCTCGAAGGACGCCGGGGTCTTCTGGGTGATATCGTTCGGAATCTCATCCAGGGTGTAACCCAGGGACAGCTTGGTCGCAATCTTCGCAATCGGGAAGCCGGTAGCCTTCGACGCGAGCGCCGAGGAACGAGACACGCGCGGGTTCATCTCAATGACGATGATGCGGCCGGTCTTCGGGTCAATCGCGAACTGGATGTTACAACCACCGGTGTCCACGCCAACCTCACGAATCACGTTAATCGCGATGTCGCGCAGCTTCTGGAACTCACGGTCGGTCAGGGTCAGTGCGGGTGCCACGGTGATGGAGTCACCGGTGTGCACGCCCACGGGGTCGAAGTTCTCGATGGAGCAGACGACCACGACGTTGTCGTTGGTGTCACGCATCATCTCCAGCTCGTATTCCTTCCAGCCGAGGATGGACTCCTCCAGCAGGACCTCGCTGGTCGGCGAGTACTGAATACCGGCGCCAGCAATACGGTAGAGGTCTTCCTCGTTGTACGCCATACCTGAGCCGAGACCACCCATGGTGAAGGAGGGGCGGACCACCATCGGGTAGCCCAGCTCCTTAGCGGCTTCCAGCGCCTCCGGCATGGAGTGAACAATCACCGAGCGTGCAGACTCGCCGCCGGCGCGATCCACCACGCCCTTGAATGCTTCACGGTCCTCACCGAGGTTAATCGCCTCAATGTTCGCGCCGATCAGCTCAACATTGTACTTGGCGAGCACGCCGCGCTCATCCAGGGAGATAGCCGCGTTCAGCGCGGTCTGACCACCCAGGGTCGGCAGGATTGCGTCCGGCTTTTCCTTCTCGATGATCTTCTCAATCACCTCGGGGGTGATGGGTTCAATGTAGGTGGCGTCCGCGAACTCGGGGTCGGTCATGATGGTTGCCGGGTTCGAGTTCACGAGGATGACGCGCACGCCCTCCTCCTTCAGCACGCGCAGTGCCTGAGTGCCGGAGTAGTCAAATTCCGCTGCCTGACCGATGACGATGGGGCCGGAACCGATGACGAGGACGCTATTAAGGTCAGTACGACGAGGCATTTATGCTTCCTTTGCAGTCTTGGTTGCGACCATCAGGTCGATGAAACGGTCAAAGAGGTAGGCGGAATCGTGCGGGCCCGCGGCAGCCTCGGGGTGGTACTGCACGGAGAACGCGGGGATGTCCTTACAGGTCAGGCCCTCAACCACGTTGTCGTTCAGACCCACGTGGGAGACCATGACCTGACCGAACTCAGCGTTCGGTGCGGTCACGTAGTCGCCAATCGGCGCGTCCACAGCGAAGCCGTGGTTCTGCGCGGTGATTTCAACCTTGCCGGTGGTCTTGTCCATGACCGGCTGGTTGATGCCGCGGTGGCCGAAGGGCAGCTTGTAGGTGCCGAAGCCCAGGGCGCGGCCGAGCAGCTGGTTACCGAAGCAGATGCCGAAGAACGGGGTGCCCTTACGCAGCACGCCCTGCAGCAGCTCAACCTGCTCGTCAGCGGTTGCCGGGTCACCGGGGCCGTTGGAGAAGAACACGCCGTCGGGGTTGTGGGAGTAGATGTCCTCGAGGGTTGCGCTTGCGGGCAGCACGTGCACGCGCACGCCACGCTCAGCGAAACGCTGCGGGGTCATCGACTTAATGCCCAGGTCCAGGGCGACGATGGTTGCGACCGGGGGTGCGAACCAGTTGAACTGGTGCGGCTCAACGGTGTAGGCGGTGTCAACCGAAACGGAGTCAGCGAGCTTACGGCCAGCCATCGGCTCGGAGGCGCGCACCTCCTCCAGCAGTTCAGCTTCGGGGCGTTCTGCGTGCTCACCGGAGAACACGCCCGCACGCATCGAACCGCTCGAACGCAGGCGGCGGGTCAGGGCGCGAGTGTCAATGCCCTGAATACCGACGATGCCCTGCTCGATGAGCTCTTCGTCGAGGGTGCGCTCAGAACGCCAGTTGGATGCCACACGTGCTGCGTCGCGAACCACGTAGCCGGCAACCCAAATCTTGCGGGACTCAGCGTCGGTGGTGTTCACGCCGGTGTTGCCGATATGGGGAGCGGTCTGAACCACAATCTGACCCGCGTAGGAGGGGTCGGTCAGGGTTTCCTGGTAGCCGGTCATACCGGTCGAGAAAACCGCCTCGCCCAGGGACGCGCCGGTTGCGCCGTAGCCGTAGCCGCGGTAGACGGTGCCGTCCTCCAGGACGAGCAGCGCGCGGTCCGTACGCAGGGCGCCGGATCGTGTCATGTCAGTCATGCTCTTCTTCCTTTTCTCTGGTGTTCTCCCCCGCTTCCTGTACGGCCTCTACCGTGCAGGTTCCGGGGTAGTCTATGGTGCCTTCGGCGGGTGTTCGCCTGACCTCAGGCAAAATCTATGGGTGTGGGTGCGCAGGGATATTACACCGGGATTTAGGCTTCCGGTTCTGCCGTCCACTTCTCGGGCGCATCCACCGCGTTCGGGGCGATGCGGCGCAGCTCCTGCAGTACCGCCTGCTTGTCCTCGGCGTAGCGGGTGCGGAAGCCGGTCTGCACGCGGTGACCGTCCAGGGTCCAACCAATCACGACCAGGCCGTTCTTCTCCACAACCTTGCCCGCCATACCGCGGTCGGTGGTGATGACGGCGAGCTTCTTCGCCGGAATCCACAGGTCCTTCGCTCCGTTACGGGTGAAGATGATGCTGTCCGGGTAAATCAGCAGGGTGGACTTGCTCTTGAAGCCGAGCGAATCGAAACCCACGCGGTCCAGCCAGTTACCGAAGATCGTGGTGCTGACGTACTCGCCCTCAAAAGCGGCGTCAGCGGTCATGCCCTCGTAGCGTTCGGGAACTTCCTTGAGGGAGCCGAACATGTTCGCCTGGCGTGCCAGGCGCGAGCGCCATCCGTGCCACATGCCGTAGATGCACAGGGCGACCAGGGCGATGCAGATGATGGCGGTCAGGAACTTTCCCACGAAGGTTCTCTCTTTCGGTTGGGGTCTCGGTCGATGATCTCGGCCTGGGTTGGTGAGGTTGGGGGCGGTGCTCCCGGCGAGGCGGTGGCAGGCGTGAACCTACCACCGCCAGGCACGGTCACCACGTGCGTTCGCCTCGCGGGTTTAGCGGCGCGGGGTTGCCAGCTCGCCGTTCAGCACGGTCGGGTGGCCAGCGTAGAAGGTTGCACGGATCGAGCCGGGCACCTCCATGTCGCGGTAGGGGTTGTTCTTACCCTTGGTAGCCTGCTCCTCCGGCTTAATCACGCGGGTTGCCTTCGGGTCGACCAGCACAATGTTTGCCGGTTCGCCTTCGGCAAGCGGGCGGCCCTGCTCGTGGTCCAGGCGACCAATCTTCGCGGGCTCCTCGGAGAGGATGCGTGCCACATCGCGCCAGGTAATCATGCCGGTGTCAACCAGGGTCATCTGGATGATGGACAGTGCCTGCTCCAGACCGGTCATACCGTTCGCGGCGCACGCCCACTCGCATTCCTTGGTCTCTGCCGGGTGCGGTGCGTGGTCGGTACCAATCACGTCGATGATGCCGTCAGCAACAGCCTGACGCAGCGCCATGACGTCCTCTTCGGTGCGCAGCGGCGGGTTCACCTTGAAAATCGGGTCGTAGGTGCGTGCAGTCTCGTCGGTGAGCAGCAGGTGGTGCGGGGTTGCCTCCGCGGTCACCTTCACGCCGCGGGACTTAGCCCAGCGCACGACCTCAATGGAGCCCTTGGTGGACAGGTGGCAGATGTGCAGCTTAGAGTCCAGGTGCTCGGCCAGCAGCACGTCGCGGGCAATGATTGCCTCTTCAGCGACAGCGGGCCAACCGGTCAGACCCAGATCAGCGGACACCTTACCTTCGTTCATCTGGGCGCCTTCGGTCAGGCGCGGCTCCTGCGCGTGCTGCGCGATCACGCCGTCGAAGGTCTTGACGTATTCGAGGGCGCGGCGCATCACTGCCGGGTCGTACACGCACATGCCGTCGTCGGAGAACACGCGCACGTTCGCGGTGGAGTTCGCCATGCCGCCGATGTCGGAGAGGCGCTCGCCCTTCAGGCCCACGGTTACTGCGCCGATGGGCTGCACGCGGCACCATGCGGATTCCTTGCCGAGGCGGTCGACCTGCTCAACCACGGCGGCGGTGTCTGCCACGGGCAGGGAGTTCGCCATGGCGAACACCGCGGTGTAGCCGCCCAGGGCTGCCGCGCGGGTGCCGGTCTCGACGGTTTCGGAGGCCTCGTAGCCGGGCTGGCGCAGGTGGGTGTGGATGTCGACCAGGCCGGGCAGTGCTACCTGGCCTGCCGCCTCGACGACCTGTGCATCCGCGGCGTCAATGTTCTCTGCGATGCGGCTGATCACGCCGTCCTCGATGAGGATGTCGGCGACCTTTTCGCCATAGAGGCTTGCGCCCTTAATCAGGTACTTGCTCATGGTGTTGGTTCCTCTCGTTAGGAAGGTCGTTTAGGATTCGTCGCCGGCGTAGAGCTTGGCGCTGGAGCCGTCGGTCAGAAGCAGGTAGAGCACCGCCATGCGCAGCGCCACGCCGTTGCTGACCTGGCGCAGGACCCAGGAGTTGGTGGCGTCGGCGGCTTCGGTGCAGATTTCCAGGCCGCGGTTCATGGGGCCCGGGTGCAGGATCGCGACCGGCTGCGGCTGTGCCTGCAGGGTTGCGAAGCGTTCGGCGGTCAGGCCCCACAGCTCGGTGTACTCCTCGGCGGAGGGGAAGTACGCGGCGCGCATGCGTTCCTTCTGGATGCGCAGCAGCATCACGGCGTCGGGCTTGGTGGCGATGGCTTCGTCGAAGTCGTGGAAGATTTCCAGGCCGGCCTCTTCAACCCAGGAGGCGGTGTTCAGCGGCAGCAGGGTCGGCGGTGCGACGAAGACGACCTGCGCGCCGAGGGTGTGCAGCAGCCAGAGGTTGGAGCGTGCCACGCGCGAGTGCAGGATGTCGCCGACGATGAGCACGCGCATGCCGGACAGGTCGGTGCCGCGGGGGCTGTCGAGGCCGTCGCGTTCTGCCTTGTACTGGCGCAGGGAGACCGCGTCGAGCAACGCCTGGGTGGGGTGCGCGTGGGTGCCGTCGCCCGCGTTGAGCACGGGAATGTCGGTCCAGCCTGCTTCGGCGAGACGCTGCGGTGCGCCGGATGCCGAGTGGCGGATTACGAACGCATCCGCGGCAATCGCCTTGAGGGTCTGCGCGGTGTCCTTGAGCGACTCGCCCTTAGACAGGGAGGAGCCAGATGCGGAGAAGTTGGTGACGGCGGCGCCCAGGCGCTTCTCGGCGGATTCGAAGGAGAGGCGGGTGCGGGTGGAGTCCTCGAAGAAGAGGTTGACGACGGTCTTGCCGTTGAGCACGTTCAGGGTGCGGTTTTCGGCTTTGACCTGCGCCATGTAGTCGGCGACGTCGAGGATTTCGATGGCTTCTTCGCGGGTTAGTTCGCGGGTGTCGAGCAGATGCTTCATGAGAGCCCTCCCAGCTGGATAATGTCAACTCGGTCTGTTGCGTTGTCGGTTTCGGTGAGTACGACGCGTACGGTTTCGCTGGCGCTGGTGGGCAGGTTTTTGCCCACGTGGTCGGCGCGGATGGGTAGTTGCCGGTGTCCGCGGTCTACGAGGACCGCCAGGCGTACGAGGGCGGGCCGACCGTGGGCGTTGAGTGCGTCGAGTGCGGCGCGTACGGTGCGGCCGGAGTATAGGACGTCGTCGACGAGAACCACGGTTTTGCCTTCGATGCCGACGGAGGGCATAAGGCTCTCCCCCGCTGTTTGCGGTTCGGGGGCGTCGCGCTGGTCGTCGCGGTAGGCGGTGATGTCCAGGGCGCCGAGGCGGTCTTCTGCGGTGAAGGTCGGCTCGAGGGCTTGGATGCGTGCGGCGAGTCGTACGGCAAGGGGCACGCCGCGGGAGCGGATGCCGATGAGTACGAGGTTTTCTACGCCTTTATTGGTTTCGATGATTTCGTAGGCGATGCGGGTGAGGGCGCGGCGGATTTCGTCCTCGCTGAGGATGGTGCGGCCGACGGTGGTCGCGTCCTCGGAGGTGCTTTGAGGGGTTGCCGAATGGGGGGCTGCGGTTAGATTTCGCCCCTGATTCGCGCCGGATGTGGGTACAGTTGACCCAGGCATAGCCGTCTCCTTCCCCGCCTCACGGGACGGATTTAAAGGTTTTGTGCTTCTAGTAGGGTACCACAGTTCACAGGCTACGTTCAGGTTCGGCGAGAGACCGCTCACGGTGAGGGGGCTGCGGGGATATCAGAAGCACCTATTGAAGAAGCACGTCTATAGCATGAGGCCAAAAATAGAAGTGGGAAGGTAGTTGAAGCACACTCAGATGTACTTCAAGTACCTTCCCATTTCTGAAAGCGTTAGTGCTGCGAGGGCTTGCAGTCACCCTGAACTTTGCGGCCACTCTGAATCACAAACACACCGTCAGGTCGACGAATCATAATGTTCTCGCGCATTTCCTCTGTTGCGAGAGAATCATCAAGAACAATAGGTTCGCCGGTTGGCCAGCGAAGGCTTCCCCAGTCTTCGCAATACTGCACACGAACAACGGCGTTAGGGGTGCTCTGCCCGTTTTGGTCCGTTGAGGCAGATACTTCGACTACTTCTACATCGCGGATTTCAATCTGCCCACTGAACGGCCCTTCCTGAAGTGTTTCACGTAAGTCCGCAAAACCATCCAGGGTGCTTTTAACGCCCTTCGGTTCCATATACTTAGCGAGATCCTTTTCACTGGTATGTTCCAGGTTCCCCTGCATCCAGGCATTCCGAAGGCGCACGTCCTGTTCCAGCACTTGCTTAGCAGCTTCTCCTGCAGCTTTTCGTGCTTCTTCTGAGTCAACGGTGGTGTCAACGGCGGCACGGATTTCGACAACCTCAGAACCGGTCGGGGTAGGCGAAGGAGTGGGAGTTGCGGAAGCTTCGGCGCTTGCCGATTCAGCGCTCGCGGAAGTGGATGCGCTCGATTCTGCGTTGACCTGCGAGCCGCCAGAACATGCGGACAGGGTGAGCATCATTGCCGCCGAGAGCGCGGCAATAGAACTACGGTTAAACATCATTGTTGGTTCTTTTCTGGTGTGTGGTTGTGCCGCCAAAAGACGGCTATGAAACGGTGACTGCTGGAGGCGCATATCGAGCAACACAGGCGGGGGTAGCCTCCCCGTGTGCCCGATATGCGTCCCATTAGATTAAGGGCGGAGGTTAGACAACCTCGTCTACCTCATAGTCACAACCTTCATGCTCAATATCGGTACTGCCGAGAACATATGCCCCGTCATCACGTCGAACGATAAAAATCCTCCGTGTTTGGCTGGCGTTCAGCCTACGCCCGTCAGACATACGAATATTGCTGGTATCTTCACAGTAGGTGATGGCTATACCAGCGTTAGGCTGCGACGGCTTAGAACCGTCAGAGTGCTCCAAACTGTAGATAGAGGGAAAGCGAACATCACGGAAAACAATATCGCCTTCCACAGGAGCGGATACAGCGAGCTTACGCATAGACTCTACCTGCTTTTTAACGCTTTCAAGAATGCGCTTATCTACATACTGCAATAGTTCCTCATCGCTGGTATGCTCCAGATCTCCATGCACCCATGCGTTCTTAACACGTAGATGCTGGTCCAATACGGCGTACGCTGCGACAAGCGCCGCGTTTTCAGCTTCCTTCGAATCATTATTGGTGTCCACGCTCGGGCGAACCAGTACAATCTCGGAGCCAGACGGGCCGGTCGGGGTAGGTGAAGGAGTGGGGGTTGCGGAAGCTTCGGCGCTTGCGGATTCAGTGCTCGCGGAAGTGGAAGCGCTCGATTCTGCGTTGACCTGCGCGCCGCCGGAACAAGCGGACAGGGTGAGCATCATCGCCGCAGAGAGCGCGGCAATAGAAGTACGGTTGAACATCATTGTTGGTTCTTTTCTGGTGTGTGGTTGTGTAAACCGCAGAATTATCCACGCAACAACGTGTGGAATTCAGCGGAATGTTATCGGTTGATGCCATTACCCTAACATATATCCACAGAGCACACACCCCGGCTCACTATTTGTCCACTTTGGCAATGTTCCGTTCATATCGGTGCAGACAAGGGCATATCTGAGGTATGCATAGAGGCGCATACCGGGCACGCGGGGCGACCGCATCCGCTCAAAGCGAGTAGTGATACTAAACGAGGCGCATACCGGACACGCAGGGCGGGGGCTCCGTCCTCAAGGCGCTCAGCGCCGCAGAGGGGGCACTCCCCCGCCTGCGTTGTCCGGTGAAGCCTCGACTGTTGCCGCCTACCCTACCCACGGGCTCCGATGAAACCTCAACTGTTGCTAACAAACCCTGCGAGCGCATCCGCACCCAATACGGAACCCCACGCAGAACTGCACCAACCAAGCGCAACCTAGACACAGAAAACCCCCGCCGTCCTGTAGCGAACTACAGCACGGCGGGGGTTTCACGTACGTTCCCCTGCGGGCGCATCCTCAAACAGCGAACCAACCAGCTACAAGCCAGCAGGCCGCGGCGGGACGTCTTACGCGAGCAGGGTCGGCTTCACCTGACGGAGCTTATCCAGCAGACCGTTCACGAACTTCGGAGATTCATTCGTGGACAGCACACGCGCCAGACCGACAGCCTCAGAAATTGCGACAGCATCCGGAACTTCGTCATTGTACAGAAGCTCCCAAGTGCCAATACGCAGCACGGCACGGTCCACGGCGGGCATACGCTCGAAGGACCAGTCACGGGCGTAAGTCTCAACAAACTCACGGATCTCTTCGTCGTGGTCGCGGACGCCACGAATGATTTCCTCAGAGTAAGCAGAAATCTGCGCTACCGTGTACAGTCGGCGGCGGCGGAGTACCTCAATATAATCTTCGTTGCGCTGATCCGCCTCGAAGAGCACTTCGAGGGCGCGCAATCGGGCTTTAGTACGCGAATTCATTAGTCGTTCACGCGACCGAGGTACTCACCGGTGCGGGTGTCAACCTTGACCTTGGTGCCGGTCTCCAGGAACAGGGGAACCTGGATCTCGTAGCCGGTCTCAACGGTTGCGGGCTTGGTGCCGCCGGTGGAGCGGTCACCCTGCAGGCCGGGCTCGGTGTAGGTGATTTCGAGGACCACGGATGCGGGCAGCTCGATGTACAGGGGGCTACCCTCGTGCATTGCGATGGTTGCGGTCTGGGACTCGAGCATGTAGTTTGCTGCGTCGCCGACAACGGTTGCGGGAACGTTGATCTGGTCGTAGGTCTTCATGTCCATGAAGACGTAGTCGTCGCCGTCCTGGTACAGGTACTGGTAGTCGGAGCGGTCAACGGTTGCGGTTTCGATCTTAGCGCCAGCGTTGAAGGTGCGGTCGACGACCTTGCCGGAGGTAACGTTGCGCAGCTTGGTGCGGACGAATGCGCCACCCTTGCCGGGCTTAACGTGCTGGAACTCTACGACGGACCAGAGGTTGCCGTCAATCTTCAGGACGGCGCCGTTCTTAATATCGGTAGTGGATGCCATGGGGCTCTCCTTCGTGTCATCGACGCTCACGCCGTAGTGGTACCCGGCGAGGCGCTAAGTTTTCAATGAGCAAAAATATGTCCCGTACATTCTACAGGATGCGCACGAATTTGCCTAGCAGGGGCGCCACAGTTTTTTCTGTGGCACCCCGCCGGCTGGCGCGTATTAGCAAACACGCGCCGGGTGCATCCGGTGAATGTACTGGACTTGCACCTACTCGGAGATAATCTCCTGGTAGGTCATGTACAGAATCGAATCGTCCGGCACCTCGTAGACGCGCGGGCGAGCCAAACCGTCAAGAATGATGAAGCGCAGCAGGTTGCCGCGTGCCTTCTTGTCGCGGCGCATTGCTTCGAGCAGCTGGGGCCATGCGTCAGCCTTGTAGGAGGTGGGCAGGCCCAGGGATTCGAGGATGCGGCGGGTGCGTGCCACGAGTTCTTCGTCGGCGTGGCCGGTTGCCAGCGCCAGTTCGGCGGCGTAGACCATGCCGACGGACACTGCCGCGCCGTGACGCCACTGGTAGCGTTCGTTACGTTCGATGGCGTGGGCGAGGGTGTGGCCGTAGTTCAGGATTTCGCGGCGGCCGGATTCGCGCAGGTCCTCGGAGACGACCTCCGCCTTCACGCGTACGCTGCGTTCAATGAGTTCACGCATCACGGCGGACTGCGAGTCGCGTACGGCGTTCGGGTTCGCCTCGATCAGGTCAAGGATTTCGGGGTCTGCGATGAAGCCGCACTTGACGACCTCACCCATGCCGGTCAGCAGCTCATGTTCAGGCAGGGTGCGCAGGGTACCGATTTCGCAGAGCACCGCTGCGGGCGGCCAGAACGCGCCGACCAGGTTCTTACCTTCGGCGGTGTTGATGCCGGTCTTACCGCCCACGGCGGCGTCCACCATGCCGAGCAGGGTGGTCGGAATGTGGATGACGCGCACGCCGCGCAGCCAGGTTGCCGCGACGAAGCCGGCAACGTCGGTAATGGCGCCTCCGCCCACGGAGATGATCGCGTCGGTGCGGGTGAAGTCGTTCTGACCGAGCACCTGCCAGCAGAACGCCGCCACCTGGTAGTGCTTTGCCTCCTCAGCATCCGGAATTTCGGCGCTGAACGATTCGTAGCCCATGGCGCGCAGGTCTTCCATGACCAGCTCACCGGTGGAACGCAGGGCACGCGGGTGAATCACGAGCACCTTCTTGGCGCGGTTGCCCAGAATTTCGGGGATTTTACCGAGCAGGTTGTGGCCGATAAGAACCTCATAGTTCTCACGCGGGGAGCTGCCGGTCACCGGGATGCGGGTGATATCTTCCGCGCCGGAGGCACCGAAAGTGGGGGTGGGCTGAGTGCTCATCGTGTGTCCTTTCACAGGTGAGGGGTTATGCTTGGGGGCGCTGCGCGCGGGAGGCGCGGGTTGCGGTCACGTACGCCTGGATTTCGGCGGTCATCTCGGTGATGGGGCGGCCGCCTCGTGCGTCCAGAGTGAAGTGCGCCAGCTCTTCGTATCGGCTGCGGCGGCGCTCAAAAATTTCGGTCCACCGCTCGACCGGGTTCGGCTGCAGCAGCGGGCGGGTCTTATTGCCGGTAATGCGCGGGGTGACGGTGTCAGCATCAACGAGGATGTACACCACGCATTCGTCCTTGAGCAGCTCCGCGACCGAGTCGGTCATGGGTGCGCCACCGCCCAGGGAGAACACCGTGTTGCGGTACACGGGCGAGGTGAGGACCTCTTCGATGGTTTTGCGTTCGAGCTCGCGGAAGTACGCCTCACCAAAAATCTCGAAGATTTCGGAGACTTCGCCGTAGCGTTCCACGATGAGCTGGTCGGCGTCGAGGAACTCGTAGCCGTAGAAACGCGCAAGGTGCGTACCAATGTAGGTTTTACCTGCCGCCATGGGGCCGATGAGCACGATGGGTCGGGAGCGTTCCGCGAAGTTCTCGTGCATTTCACGCACCTGCTGCGGGTGGATGCGAGCGCCGGCGGACTCGTCTTCTGCGAGCGCCTCTGCGGGGGCGGCAAGCTCTGTGGGGACGGTGAGCTCTGCGGGTGCCACAGATTCAGCCGGGGTTGCGGGCAGTTCGGAAGCGTCGAGGGGCTTCTCCCCCACCTGGTTCTCTTCTTCCGCGGGGGGCACAGCGGGTACTGCGGGTGCGGCAACCTGAACCTTGCCGAACAGCGCCGGGGTCGGACGGACCGGCTTGGCGGGTTCAGCCGCGGGAACAGCTACAGAATGTGCAGGTGCCGGCTTGGGCGCGGCAGGCTTAGGCACAGTCGGCTTGGGCGCAGCGACTACTGACGGCGCGGCCGGTTTTGGAGCCGCGGGCTTGGGTGCTTCCGCCTTCGCGGGTTCCTTGTGGGGTTCTTCTTCGGCGGTGCCCATGCCCTGCAGGGCGCTGAGCAGCTTCAGGCGCAGGTCCTCGTCCAGGCCGAGCGCCGGGTCGGCGTCCTCAGATACCGAGGAGGCGTACAGGCGCACACCCTGCGTGCTCGCCGTAGCGGCGGCGGGCAGGGGGCGGGCGCCAGAACGCATCAGGTCAGCGGGGGTGGGCACGCGAGAAGCCGGGCGGGAAGAATCCTCACGCGCAACAGCCTCACGAACCCCAGCGCCCGTAGCCTCAACAGCCCCAGCGCCCGCAGCCTCAACATTCTGCTCAGCCGCAGCAGATACACCGGGTTCAGATACACCGGATTCTGCGCCGGGTTCCGGGCGCGGCGAAGCGCCCCCTCGCGCACGCTGCGTTGCCGCAGCAATACGCGCAAGGGGGCTCGAAGCGACCGGGCGAACACCCTGCTCCACAGAAACCTCCCCGGAACCGCGACCCTTAGCGCCGCGGCCCTCAGACTCCGCCGGAAGGGGCACTACGCGTCCCAACCGGCAACGTTAGACTCCCACGCCAAAGACGCCGGAATGGCCTCCAGGTAGGAATCCATGTTGCGGCGAGTCTCACCAATCGAGTCGCCGCCGAACTTCTCCAGCGCAGCCTCAGCGAGCACCAGGGCGACCATAGCCTCCGCTACCACACCTGCGGCGGGAACAGCACACACGTCCGAACGCTGGTGGTGGGCGCGAGCCTCTTCACCGGTGGAAGTGTCAATGGTCTTCAGGGCCTTCGGCACGGTCGCAATGGGCTTCATTGCCGCGCGCACACGCAGCAGGTCACCAATGCTCATGCCGCCCTCAATACCGCCAGCGCGGTTGGTATCGCGGGTTACGCCGTGCTCACCAATGGAAATCTCGTCGTGAGCGGCAGTGCCCGGGCGGTCAGCGGTCGCGAAACCGTCGCCAACCTCAACGCCCTTAATAGCCTGAATACCCATCAGGGCTGCAGCAAGGCGCGCGTCCAGGCGGCGGTCCCAGTGCACGTACGAACCCAGTCCGGGAGGCATACCGTACGCGAGCACCTCAACCACACCGCCGAGAGTCTCGCCGTCCTTGTGCGCCTCGTCCACGCGCTGAACCATCGCGTCGGAGGTCGCCTTGTCGAAGCAGCGCAGCGGGTCAGCATCCAGCTGATCAACATTGCGGGGCGAAGGCACCGGGGCGCCCTCGGGAGCGTGCACGCCACCCACAGCCACGGTGTGAGAAACCAGCTCAACACCCAGAGCCTTCAAAATCTGGGCGGCAACCACGCCAAGAGCCACGCGGGTCGCAGTCTCACGCGCGGAGGCGCGCTCCAGCACCGGGCGAGCCTCAGAGAAGTTGTATTTCTGCATGCCGGTAAAGTCAGCGTGACCGGGGCGCGGACGGGTCAGCGCAGCATTACGCGCACGACCCTCAATCAGCTTCGGATCCACCGGGTCGGAGCTCATCACGTCAGTCCACTTGGGCCACTCGGTGTTGGCAATCTCAATAGCGACCGGGCCGCCCTGAGTCAGGCCGTGACGCACACCGCCCAGGATGCGCACGCGGTCCTCCTCGAACTTCATGCGGGCACCGCGGCCGTAGCCGAGGCGGCGACGAGCCAGGGCGTCACGCACCATGTCGCTGGTGAGTTCCACACCGGCGGGCACGCCCTCAATAATGCCGACGAGCGCCTCGCCGTGGGATTCTCCGGCAGTGAGCCAACGCAGGGCCATAGGTTAACCTCTTTTCATCGCACCCGCACCGCAGCGCAGGAGGAAGGAATAATAATTCTTCACGTGTATAAATAGTGTATAAAATGCCCGTTTACTGAGCGAGTGAAAGCACGCTTTTTTCACGAAACGGAAGCACGAGGCGCAAGATCAACCGCCGCGCACATCGCATTGATTAGACCCAGCAGTTCGGCGGGCTGCAGTTCACGGCCGGTAAACAGCAGAACCTGCTCCACCGCCTGATACAGCAACATCTCCAGTCCAGAAACCACCGTGCCGCCGTTAGCCTCCCAAGCGCTCGCCAGCACCGAAGGCCACGGGTTATACGCAACATCGAGCAGTACTGGCCGGTGCGTCGCGGAGGCGCCCTTCAACCCGCTCAGCTGGCTCGCCCACTCATCCGCCGCATGGGCAGGAAGAGTAGACACCACCGGGTGATGGCCGCGCTCCACAAGATTCTGCGGCAGCTCAGCCAGGGAAACCTGCTCCAGCTGAACACCCAGGCGGTCCGCCGCCTCCTGCACGCTACCGAGCTTATGCAACGAACGGGCGTACACGCTCACACGGGAATACCCCAGCTGATGCAGTGCGGTCAGGGCGGAAATAGCGGTCGCTCCCCCGCCCACAATCGCGGCAGAATCCTTGAGCGGCTGCGGCTCCAAACCGGCGTGGCGCAGCGCGTTCACAATGCCAATCACATCCGTGTTATCGCCCAGCACCTTCTCACCGCGCGGATACACCGTGTTCACCGCACCGGTCACTCGGGCAGTCTCACTCAGCTCATCGCAATACTGAATGACCGCGGTCTTCAACGGCATCGTCACCGACAGACCCGCAATATACGGGGCGTCCTCCGTACCCTTCGGGTGGCGCACCCCGTGCATAATCTCCGGCAAATCATCGGGCAGAGTATCGCGGCGATCATAACCCAAATTCTGCTCACCCAAAAAGTCATACGCGGCACGATGCAGCGCAGGCGACAGCGAATGCGCAATAGGGTGCCCCAGCACGTAGGCGCGGCGAAGATACGGGGCTTCGCGGTACGGTTCAGTCTTCATCGATAGATACTCTCTCGCTCTCAACGCTGGGGAACGCTCTCAACACTCAACGCTCGGGGCTTGCGGACATGCACACCACGAACCCAAGTTCATAGGCGCACTCTACCCATTTTAAGGGACAAACCAATATTCGGGTATAGCCCAACAACCGAGCACCCAGCATTCGGGTACAGCAAAGGCGGGCACCTCCCCCACTCTCGTGGAGGCGGTACCCGCCTCAGCAAGGAACCTTCAGCCCAAAGCTACCGGCTCGTAGCTACCGGCTAAACCGATTAGCTACAACGGTTCGGGTGCTTAGAACACCACTGGTTGTACTCTTCAACATAACGCTGGTGCTCAGCGTAAGTGCGGGAGTACTTAGTCTCACCGGAATCCAGGTCCACAGTCACCCAGTAGTAGTACGGGTTCTTCTCAGGAGCCGCAGCAGCCTTAATCGAAGCCAGCTGCGGGGAACCAATCGGACCCTTCGGAAGACCCTTATTCGCATAAGTGTTGTACTTATTGCTCTTATCGGCCTTCTGCTCTTCAGTCAGGTGGTACGAGCGGACACCCAGACCGTAAGTCACGGTCGCATCCGACTGAATCAGACCCGAGGTCTCACCATCGGGGTTGTTCAGGCGGTTCTCAATGATGCCTGCAACCGCCACGTAGTCCTTCGGCTGAGCCTCAAGCTCCACGATGGAGGCGATGGTCAGAACCTCGAAGGTCTTCTGGTCGCCGCTCACGCCGGCTTCCTTCAGGTCAGCCTTGGTCTTATCAACCATGGTCTGAATGACCTTCTTGATGTCGGTGCCCTTCGGGAAGCGATACTCACCCGGGTGCAGCCAACCCTCAATCGAGGGGAAGTTGCTCGGCACACCGTACTGGGTGTAGTTGCTGACCGCGTCCTCAACCTGCTTGCGGGTGAACGCGCCATCGGAGCCAGAAACAATCAGGTCGATGGTCTCGCTCACGCGCTTACCCTGCGGAATCGCCAGGTACAGGACGTTGCTGTTCGCATCAATAATGGTCGTAATCGCGCTCGAGCTGCTCATGTGCTGCTGCAGTTCATAGGTGCCAGGCTGCAAGTACTTACCCTTGCTCTCCTTGGTGTACACCTCAACGAACTTATCAGCATCAGCAATAACGCCCGCCGCCTCAAGCTCCTGCGCCACCTGCGCGGTGGACTGACCGGAACGAATCGTGAACGTCACGGTCGTACCATTGCCGCCACCCGAGTAGTCACGAGTCTTGAACGGGTCGTAACGAGTAATCAGGGCACCAGAAATGATGACCAGAGCCACGACAAACAAGGAAATTGCGCTCAGCAAAACGGCGTGGCGGCGGCGCTTACGCGCACGCAACGTAGCCACCGACACGATTTCCTGTTCCATCGTGATGCCGGTGATGCCCTTACGTTCGTCCTCGGCTGTCGGCCTAAAGAGGTCGAGCCCGCTCTCTTCGGGATGTTTATTCTGTTCGGTCACTGAAGGTTCTCCGTTTCGTTGACGGCACCAACCGCGGTCCCTTCTGACTCGGACGGTCGGTTTTCTTCGTGGGCCGGATCGCTCACCTTGTACCCGGCTACGGACTGCCCCGCCTTGAGGGCATCCAGGCTGTACTGCAAAATGTTCACAGCCGCCACCTGGTCAACCATAGTCTTGAAATCTCGGCTGGAAACCCCAGCCTCGTGCAGTGCACGGTGAGCGCTCACGGTGGTGAGTCGCTCATCCACCAGCCAAATGTTAATGTGTGTCTTCTCTTCGGCATCCAGCTCGGAGCGCAGAGCCTGAGCGTACTCCCGAGCCATTTCCGTGGAGGGAGAATCCCCACCACGCATGGTCTTCGGAAGCCCGACGAAAACCTCCACCACCTCGTTCACCTCAATCAGCTTACGCAAAACACGGCGGTCAGAGTTCTTCTTCGCGTCGCGGCGCAGCGTCTTGAGCGGGGTGGCGAGGATACCGTCGGGGTCGCTGAGGGCGGTGCCGACGCGGGCGTTCCCCACATCGACACCCATCCGCACTCCGCGCTGGAATTCTGCCATGTTTAGGCCTGAGCCTGTGCGATAGCGTCGCGGACAGCGTCCAGTGCAGCACCAATCTTGGATGCGTCCTGGCCACCACCCTGAGCGACGTCGTCCTTACCGCCGCCACCGCCGCCGAGAACACCGGCAGCGACGCGGACCAGAGCGCCAGCCTTCACGCCAGCCTCACGAGCACCCTCGTTGGTTGCCACCAGGACGACGGGGCGGCCATTAGCCACACCCACCACGGCGACAACAGCGGCCTCGGAGCCGAAGCGGGAACGCAGATCCAGAGCCAGGTCACGAACGCCGTTAGCGTCCAGCTCGCCAGCGTCATGCGCCAGAACGCGAACAGAACCGATGGTCTGTGCGTTCTCCAGCAGCTTGCCAGCCTCAGCCTGCAGCTTCTCGCGGCGCAGCTGAGCCAGCTCCTTCTCAGCAGCCTTCAGCTTAGACAGAGTCTGGTTAATCTTCTCCGGCAGATCAGCGGAAGACTGAACCTTCATCAGGCCGGTCAGCTGGTTCACCAGGGTACGCTCAGCAGCCAGGTGGTTGAAGGAGTCCAGACCCACCAGAGCCTCAACACGGCGGTTGCCGGAGCCAACAGAGCCCTCGGTCAGCAGGGTCAGGGAGCCAATCTCAGCGGACGAACCAACGTGGGTACCACCGCACAGCTCGCGGGAGAACTCGCCGCCGATTTCAACAACACGCACCACGTCGCCGTACTTCTCGCCGAAGAGGCTCATAGCGCCCAGAGCCTTAGCCTCAGCCAGCGGCATCTCACGGGTAATCACCTCGTGGTTATCGCGGATCGCGAGGTTAGCAACCTCTTCAACCTCACGCTTAGCGGACTCGGACAGGCCCTCGCCCCACGCGAAGTCGAAGCGCAGGTAGCCTTCCTTGTTGAAAGAGCCACGCTGAGTAGCCTCGTTGCCGAGCACCTGGTGCAGGGCAGCGTGAATAATGTGGGTACCGGAGTGTGCCTTCTCACCGTCGCGGCGGCGCTGAACGTCAACCTGTGCCACAACATCGGCACCGGTGTGAACCTCGCCCTCACGCACAACGGCGCGGTGGACACTCAGGCCCTTCACGGGCTGCTGAACGTCCTGAACGTCAATGACGAAGCCGTTGCCGGTAATGACACCGGTATCAGCTGCCTGGCCACCAGCCTCCGCGTAGAACGGGGTCTCATCCAGGACAACCTCAATCTTGTCGCCAGCCTTAGCGGCGGGAACCGACACGCCGTCCACCAGGATTGCGCGCAGCTTAGTCTCAGTACGCAGCTCGGTGTAACCAGTGAAGATGGAGCCGCGCTCGTCCACGAGCTTACGCAGCTCGGACAGGTCAGCAAACGCGCCCTTCTTCGCCTTAGCGTCAGCCTGCGCACGGTGACGCTGCTCAGCCATCAACTCGCGGAAGGACTTTTCATCCACCTTCACGCCAGCCTCAGCAGCCATCTCCAGGGTCAGGTCAATCGGGAAGCCGTAGGTGTCGTGCAGAGCAAACGCCTCAGCACCAGAAACAGCGTTAGAGCCGTCCTTCTTAGCGGCAGCAACAGCCTCTTCCAGACGCTCAGTACCGGTCTCAATGGTGTGCAGGAACGCCTTCTCCTCAGCGTACGCAATACGGGAAATACGCTCGAAGTCGTCAGCAACGTATGGGAAAGCACCCTTCATCGCATCACGCGAAGCCGGGAACAGCACGGGCAGGCAGGGCTCAGTCACACCCAGCAGACGCATCGCACGAATCGCACGGCGCATCAGACGGCGCAGAATGTAGCCGCGACCCTCGTTCGAGGGGGTCACGCCGTCAGCAATCAGCATCAGCGAGGAACGGATGTGGTCAGCCACCACGCGCATACGCACGTCATCCTCGTAGCCCTCATCCTCAGCAGACTCAGAGCCGTGGTACTTCTTACCGGACAGCTCAGAAGCAGCATCCAGAACCGGGCGGACCTGGTCGGTCTCGTAGAAGTTCTCAACACCCTGCAGCAGCATGGCAAGACGCTCAACGCCCAGACCGGTATCGATGTTCTTCTTCGGCAGATCACCCAGAATCTCGAAGTCATCCTTACCGATGCCCTCGCCACGCTGGTACTGCATGAACACGAGGTTCCAAATCTCAATGTAACGGTCGTCGTCAGCCGCCGGGCCGCCTTCCTTACCGTACGCGGGGCCACGGTCGTAGAAGATCTCCGAGTCGGGGCCTGCGGGGCCGGGCTGACCGGTGGACCAGTAGTTTTCCTTCATGCCCATACGCTGAATACGCTCAGCCGGGAAGCCCACCTTGTTGTGCCAAATGTCGAAGGCCTCATCGTCACCCTCATAAATGGTGACCCACAGGCGCTCCGGATCCAGGCCGAAACCACCCTTATCCTGAGGGGTGGTCAGCAGCTCGTAAGCAAACGGAATCGCCTGCTCCTTGAAGTAATCACCGAACGAGAAGTTACCAGCCATCTGGAAGAAGGTACCGTGACGCGCAGTCTTACCGACCTCTTCAATGTCCAGGGTGCGGATGCACTTCTGCACGCTGGTCGCGCGGGAGAACGGAGGGGTCTCACGGCCCAGGAAGTAGGGAATGAACGGCACCATACCGGCGATGGTGAACATAGCGCCGGGCTCGTTCGAAATCAGCGATGCCGAAGGCACCACAGTATGGCCGCGGGAAGCGAAGAAATCGATCCAGCGCTTAGAAATCTCCTGTGAGAGCATCTCGTTCCTTAGAGTAATCTGTGCGAAATTCTAAATTAGTCTACTGACCTATGGTGCCTGTCCGAGAGCAAAATGGCTAATCGAGCCAGTCTCGTACCGTGGTTAACGGACAAAAGCACCACCTTTAAAAACCTAGTTGAAGAAGCCGTCGCCGAGCTGACGGTCACGCGCAATACGCTGCTCACGCGCTCGCTTCTGAGCCTCTTCCAAGGAGGCAATCTCAGCCTCCACCTCAATGAGTTCACGCTCAGCCAGGCGGCGGTTCGTGGATTCAATCTCAGCCGAGCTCATCTGGCGGTCCCACGTATCCAGGGAGCCAGGACGCAGATCCTGCTTCTGGCGCTCCACCTTAGCGTTGAGCTCCATCTCCTTCTCCTGCATGCCTTCACGCACGCGGGCGGCGAACTCAACAGCACGCAACGCATACGGCTGCAGGGGCTTGCCAATCGGCGAATCGAAGAACTTTCCCATCTGAGACTCCGGGTTGAGGGCAAGCTCACCATGCTCACGCATGAGCAGGGCGCTGCCGGGGGTACGCTGAGCAGGTTCGGAGGCGGCACGCCTGGAAGCGAAGTAACCAACCGCCGCGCCGGCGCCAAGCAGAAGAGCTGAACGAAGCAGACCCATTAGTTCTCACCGCCTGCAGAGTAAGAGGACTGTGCCGAACCGTACTGACCGCCAGTGTGGGTGTTGCCGTGTGCATCGCCAGTCTTGCCGCCGCGGAACGCCTGACGCACACCGTACGAGAAGGACGCAACCTTAATCAGCGGCTGACCCACAGTCGAGGTCACCAGCGAGGACAGCGCAGAAACGTTCGCGGACGCATCCGAAACATTCGAAGTGATGTCGTCAACCTTCTCCAGCTGCTCATTGGTGGTCACCACAGTACGGGTCACCTCTTCAATGAGAGGGCCGGTGCTCTGGTTCAGCGAACGAATCGTCACGATAAGCTCATCAAACACCTTGGTCAGGCGAATAATGGGTAGCGCAAGCAGAGCCACCAGAATCGCAAAAACTCCTGCTGCAATCAGGCCCGCAATATCTCCGCCGGTCATCTATAACCCCATTCCGCTCAATGCATGATGCTTATCAATAGTCGTACAAGGCTGGACGCCACCGTGGCGTACAGCCGGATCGTGCATACAGTTCAGGACTGTATACACAGCTCAATCCCCTATTTTAGTCGAAAAATCCTTCAAGCGCCCCCTAAACTCTCATGAAACTCCCAGCGACGGAAGATTCACAGGTTCAGCGGCACCACTGCCCTGTAGTGTATATACCCCAAAAAACCCGCGCGTTAAACGGGAACAACCCGCCCCCACCGAACGGTGCAGGACGGGTTGCTTCTCGAAAAATCGAGATTATGCCAGACGCGAGTAGTACTCAACGACCAGCTGCTCGTCGCAGATCACGGGGATCTCTTCGCGCTTGGGCTTGCGCTCAAGCTTTGCGTGCAGCTTCTCGATCTCAACGTTCAGGTATGCGGGAACCTCGGGCAGAACTGCCTGGTTCTCACCTGCAGCCGCAGCCTGGAAGGGGGTGGTCTTCTCAGCCTTGGGGTGAACGTGGATCAGCTGGCCGGGCTTGACGTGGAACGAGGGGCGGTCCACGCGAACGCCGTCAACCATGATGTGACGGTGAACAACCATCTGACGTGCCTGTGCAATGGTGCGGGCGAAGCCTGCACGCAGAACCAGAGCGTCGAGGCGGGTCTCGAGCAGCTCGACCATGTTCTTACCGGTCTGGCCCTCGGTACGCTTTGCCTCGAGGTATGCGCGGCGCATCTGTGCCTCGCGGATGTTGTACTGAGCGCGCAGACGCTGCTTTTCCTTCAGCTGGGTAGCGTAGTTGGAGTCAGCCTTCTTGCGGGCACGGCCGTGCTGGCCGGGGCCGTAAGGACGACGCTCGAGGTACTTTTCTGCCTTCGGGGTCAGTGCAATGCCCAGGGCACGGGACTGACGCACGGTACGGCGGGTGCGGTTGTGCTTAGCCACAATCTACCTTTCTATGTGAGGCTCCTGCACCCTCACGGGTGGGGCCTCGGTCTGTTGAATACTGGCCTCCTCGGTTGACCCCGCCGGAATCCGTACGCGACCGATTCGGTCGTTGCTGTACGGCGGTGGGGCGGAGAGCTCGGGGCAGAGTACCCCGCAGCTACATTACTGACGCTCGCACGAATGCGGGCATAGTAATTGCCAGACCCGTCAAGCTTACCGGATACACCCGGGCTTTACCAGCCTTTTGGGAAATCTTTGGTTCAAATCACTGTGCGTGTGGGTTTTCGACACTTACCCACACGACCCCACAGGAATTATTTATGCCAGTCAGAGCTATTTAGGTGCGACTTCCCCGAAAAATTGCGGCGCTAAGATGTTGGATTGTAATCATTTCGTTATTTTTAACCTGTGTCTTTATGGGAATAGCTTGAATCAGACCCCCATATCGCCTAGACTAGAAACCATAACAAGCTTGGCGTCCGCCCTTCCGGGAAGGCCGACAGCCAAGACGTCTATCACAACTCAAAACTCTGACGCGGTGCGCAGTACTACCGAGGTACTACGCACCGCTTTCTGTTTGCGCTCAGCCCTATACGGTTGCTTGCTCTATACGGCTACCTGCCTGCCGAGACGCGCCACTCCCCCGGTGGTCAGCACTCAAAGTAGTAGACGGCTCGATGGGAGCCACGTAAGCTAACGGGTCGTATCCTGCACCGGAGCCGCATCCAAAATACGGCGGATACGCTCACGACGCTCCGTCAACGTACGCTCAAAACCGTGCTGCGTCGGCTCGTAGTAGACCGTGCCGCGCAGAGTATCCGGCAGGTACTGCTGTGCCGCCACATGCCCCGGCTCATCATGCGCATAAATGTACCCCACGCCGTGACCAAACTGCTTAGCCCCCGCATAATGACCATCACGCAAATGCACCGGAACCTGACCCGAAGCACCCGCCCGAACATCCGCAATCGCACGGTTAATAGCGTTATACGCGGCGTTCGACTTCGGCGCGAGCGCACAATAAATCACCGCCTGCGACAGGATAATACGAGCCTCCGGCATGCCCACCAGCGCCACCGACTGCGCCGCAGCCGTCGCCACCTGCAACGCCTGCGGATCAGCCAAACCAATGTCCTCGCTCGCCAAAATCATGATGCGGCGAGCCACGAAACGCGGATCCTCGCCGCCCTCCAACATGCGCGCCAGATAGTGCACCGCGGCATCCGCATCAGAGCCGCGCATGGACTTAATGAACGCGCTCACCACGTCATAGTGCTGGTCGCCCGAACGGTCGTAGCGGATTGCGGCGCGGTCCACCGCCTCCGTAGCATGCGCCAGGGTGATGCGCACGGGCGCGGCAGGTTCCGGGGCCTTCTCCCCCGCCGGTTCATCTGAATCCTCGGCGGAGCGGGCAGATTCTACCGAAGCCTGTTCAGCCTCGCTAAACGCAATCGCAGCCGCCGCCTCCAAGGACGTCAGGGAGCGGCGAGCGTCGCCTCCAGAAACCGCCGCGAGGTGGGCGCGCGCATCCTCATCAATGACCGCCGCACCATCAAAACCGCGCGGGTCAGCCAACGCACGATCAATCAGCCGCTCAATATCGGACTGCTCCAACGAATGAACCCGCAACAGCAGCGAGCGCGAGAGCAGCGGCGAAATAATGCTGAACGACGGGTTCTCCGTCGTAGCCGCCACCAGAATCACCCAGCGGTTCTCCACGCCGGGCAGGAGCGCATCCTGCTGAGCCTTCGTAAAACGGTGAATCTCATCCAGGAAGAGCACGGTGGTCGTGCCGTACATGTCGCGGTCGAGCAACGCCTGATCCATGACCGCGCGCACATCCTTCACGCCCGCAGTAATCGCCGAAAGCTCCACGAACTTACGACCCGGCGCGCGCGCAATCACATGCGCCAGAGTGGTCTTACCCGTACCCGGAGGGCCGTACAAAATCACCGAGGACGGGCCAGCCGGGCCGGCATTCTCCCCCGCCAACACGCGCAGAGGCGCACCCGGAGTCAGCAGATGCTCCTGGCCGAGAACCTCATCAATCGTGCGCGGACGCATACGCACCGCCAACGGCGCACGAGACGCCGAACGCGCAGAATACGTACGCGAGGCAGAGGCACGCGAGGAGGGCTCCTCAGCGGGCGCACCAATCAGGCTCACGCGGTCACCGTCGTCGGGCAGCTCAAGATCAAAGAGGGAATCAGCCATAGTCTTACTCTATCGTTTCACAGGCTTGAGGTGGGCGCGGGGTATGGACTTACGGGTGCGGATTTAGCTCGCGGCGTGACGCCACACGGGTTTTCGATAGGTTAGTGTCTTCGCCGTGGGTTTTAAACCCCGGGACAATCCACTAACCTATCGAAAGCGCCGGCCTAGAGGGTCTCACTATCGAGAATCAGGGTCACCGGGCCGTCATTGACCAGCTCCACCTGCATGTCCGCACCGAACACGCCGGTCTCCACGTGCAGGCCACGCTCACGCAGCGCCTGAACATAGTCGTTGAACAGCGGCTCACTCACCGCGCCGGGCGCAGCGGCAGACCAGGAGGGGCGGCGGCCCTTCTTCGCATCCCCGTACAGGGTGAACTGGCTAACCGCCAGCACGGGTGCGCCCTCATCGAACAGGGACTTCTCCCCCTCCAGCAGGCGCAGGTTCGCGGTCTTATCGGCAAGCTTCGCAATCTGCGCAGCACCGTCACCGTGCGTGATACCGACCAGCACCAGGTAGCCGGGCTGCTCAATCGCGCCGACCGTCTCACCCGCCACGCGCACCGCCGCGCGGGTCACGCGCTGAATAACTACTCGCATCGTTCACCTTTCAACTTGGAGCCGGCCTTCACCCGGCTCATACATCTCTTTCGACACCACTCTTAGCGGTTGGTTTAGGGGAGCCGCAGTTCTAGAGGCAACAGCCTCAGAGCACGCCGCGCAACTGCACGGCACGCAAAAACTGGTTCGCCGCCCACGGGGTACGAAACTCAATAAAACGCTTCTGCAGATGCTGCCCGCGAGCCTCCGCCAGCAATTCCCCGACGTGCGGGTAGCTCCTCCACGTGTACCGAATCATGTTGTCCGGGTCGCGCAGAATATTCTTCAGCGGCGGCTCCACATTATCAGCCCACAGCCTCTGACCCGTCACCGCACGGCGCACCGTCCGGCGAACCACACGCCACATGACCACCGCACGGCTATAGCGCAAGTAAATCACCACATCCGCACGCTCCAGCAAGCGGCCGCGCACCTGCGGATACTGCCACTCCGTAATCCACGCAGGCCGCTCAATGAGCGCCTGAACATCCGCCTCAAAACTAGGGCGCGGAGTCCAGTTCGGACCCCAATGCAACGAATCCATCTCCGTATGCGGAATGTTCAGGAGGCGCCCCAACCGCGCCGCGAACGTCGTCTTACCGCTGCCGCTCGGGCCGGCAATCAGAATACGCATGCTCCCCTCCCCCTTTGGTTAGTACACAAATCGGCACGCACGCCAGCTGATACAAAAGGTGGGCTGCGACCCTGCACCAGCAGAATACACAGCCCACCCTCAACGGCGACCCCGGCACAACTCAACGCCTGCCGGGTTCACACCGCACAGCCTCACACCCCGCACGGGGCGCACGACCAAAGACTAGAGAAGATTACTCCTCGTCCTTCTTCTTCGGCTTGAAATCAACGCCAGCTTCCTTACGCTGCTCCGGAGTAATCGGTGCAGGAGCCGCAGTCAGCGGATCAAAACCGTTACCAGTCTTCGGGAACGCAATAACCTCGCGAATCGAATCAACGCCAGCCAGCAGAGACACAATACGGTCCCAACCGAACGCAATACCACCCATGGGCGGTGCGCCGTACTTGAAAGCATCCAGCAGGAAGCCGAACTTCTCCTGAGCCTCTTCCTCACCAATGCCCATCACAGCGAACACGCGTTCCTGCACGTCACGGCGGTGAATACGGATCGAACCGCCACCAATCTCGTTACCGTTGCAGACAATGTCGTAAGCGTACGCCAGAGCCGAACCCGGGTCAGTGTCGAAAGTATCCATGAACTCGGGCTTCGGGGAGGTGAACGCGTGGTGCACAGCAGTCCACGCGGAGTGACCCAGAGCCACGTCACCGGACTCAGTAGCCTCAGCAGAAGACTCGAACATGGGAGCGTCAACAACCCACACGAAGGACCACTCGCCGTCCTTAATCAGGCCGGTACGGTGACCAATCTCAACACGAGCAGCACCCAGCAGCGCACGGGAAGCCTTAGCCTCACCAGCAGCGAAGAAGATGCAGTCGCCGGGCTTCGCACCGGTAGCCTCAGCCAGGCCAGCACGCTCAGTGTCAGTAATGTTCTTAGCAACCGGACCGGTCAGCTCGCCATCTTCCTGAATGAGGACATAAGCCAGGCCCTTAGCGCCGCGCTGCTTCGCCCACTCCTGCCAAGCGTCCAGGGTACGGCGAGCCTGAGAAGCACCACCGGGCATGACAACAGCACCCACGTAAGGAGCCTTGAACACGCGGAAAGTGGTGTCCTTGAAGTACTCGGTCAGCTCAGTCAGCTCCAGACCAAAACGCAGGTCAGGCTTATCCGTACCGTACTTCTCCATCGCATCCTTGTAGGTCATGCGCTGAATCGGGCGGGGAACCTTCACATCAATCAGGTTCCACACAGCCTCAACGATGCGCTCGCCCAGCTCAATGATGTCTTCCTGATCAACGAAGGAAGCCTCAATGTCCAGCTGAGTGAACTCAGGCTGACGGTCCGCACGGAAATCCTCATCACGGTAGCAACGAGCAATCTGGTAGTACTTCTCAATACCGCCCACCTGCAGCAGCTGCTTGAACAGCTGCGGGGACTGCGGCAGAGCGTACCAAGAACCCGGAGCCAGACGAGCCGGCACCAGGAAGTCACGCGCACCCTCAGGGGTGGAACGGGTCAGGGTCGGGGTCTCGACCTCAATGTAGCCGTCCTCGGCCAGCAGGTTGCGTGCCGCACGGTTCGCGTCCGAACGCAGGCGCATGATGCGAGCCGGCTCCGGGCGGCGAAGATCCAGGTAGCGGTAGCGCAGGCGCGCCTCCTCACCCACCTCAACGTGCTCGTCAATCTGGAAAGGTAGCGGAGCCGCAGTGTTTAGCACCTCAACGGTGGACACCTCAACCTCAATCTCGCCGGTCGCCAGGTTCGGGTTCTCGTTACCCTCCGGGCGCTTAGAAACCTGGCCGGTCACGCGCAGAACGTACTCGTTGCGCAGGTGCTCAAAGTCAGCCTCATTGTGGAAAACACACTGGGTGACACCCTCACGGTCACGCAGGTCAACGAAAGCGACACCACCGTGGTCGCGGCGGCGAGCCACCCAACCGGTCAGGGTAACATTCTCTCCAATATTTGCGGCGGTCAGCTCGCCGTTGGTGTGAGTGCGAAGCACAGACATTCCTTTCATAGCGGGCACCTCACGACTATAGACAGTAGCCGGGTACACGCGGTTGATGATATGCGCACACTGCGTGCGCCTCATATATTGTATCCCCTCCGGGCAGGTCGAGGGTCAGAAAATGAGTTGAGGAGGCGGGGTGCGGATTTGTGCCATGGTTTAGCGTCTTCTGTCGTAGTTAAAAACCATGGCAGAAGACGCTAACCTATGGTCGAAATTTGTAACGTTGGCTTTACCGCATGAGCAGCCCCCGAAGATGGGCAATAACTTCCCGTTCTTTCTGAAAAATATCAACCCACGTGAGGTGCACGACCGTCCATCCGGCGCGGGTTAGAGCGCGGTCGCGGGCTGCCTCGTAGCGGTCCCTGCCGGGGTGGTCCAGGTACTTCTGTTCACCGTCGAACTCAAGAATCACACGTGCCTCGGGCCAAGCGAAGTCCACCCGGTAGTTACGGCCCTCGCACGAAATCGGGTACTGCGTTACGGGGAGGGGTAGTCTGTGTTCCGTGACTAGGCATCGGGTGAGGCTTTCACCCGCCGACTCGCTGGATGCATCCACCGCCTGCGCCAGAGCACGCCCGGAGGAACCGCCGTACCCGGTAAGGTTCAGTAGAGCCTCGATAACTTCGTTGGGTTCCATGAGTCCCCGCCGCATGATGGAGTCAGCGAGGACTACCGCCTCCCGAAAGGGCATAGTACGAGCACAATCCTGTAGTGTGCGAGCCACCGTTGTTGCCATGACGGGGGTACCGGGTATTGCGGTCACCGCATTAGGGTCAAAACCTCGCCTGTGCCTGCAGATACGCCCCCTATCGGATGGGCTAGTAGCGGTACTGTACACGTGCACGATTGAGGGCGCATTGAGCACATCAAGCCCCCAGAGTGAAGCTGCTGATGAGTGTGAGAAGGCCCCCTGAAGACCCATGAGGTGGGCGGCAATGCACCGTACCGCGAGCCGCTCATCCGGAGTGAGCGCCTGGGCATCACGGGTGTAGATATAGGCTCCTCGCTGAATACGTTGTAGGGTTCCTTCCGCTACCATCGCGCGGATATGCCGGGTCCCAACACCTCGTGAGTTGAGGATGCGCGTGGTGAGCACGAGAGGGTACAGCTCAGCGGCGCGTGTGGTTTGGGGTTGTGCGGCTAGGGTTTGGGGGTTCAGGATATTTGCGGTGTTCATAAGCTTTATCCTGACAGTCTCTGCGAAGTTATGGGGCGTGTTCGTGAAATCTGTGGATAACTTCGCTGTTTTTATGGAAATATCCGCTATCCACAGGTTTAGGTTGTATCCCCCAGATTTTTGTGCCATAGGTTAGCGTCTTCTGCCATGGTTTTTAACTACGACAGAAGTCGCTAAACCATGGCACAAATTCACAGGACCAAAAGATGACGACAAAAAGACCCGCCCGGCAGGGAGGTCAACATCCTCCCCACCAAGCGGGTCAATGTATATTACAGGCTTACAGCGGCCAGATTACGGGTATTACAGGCCTTCAGCACGCACAATCTGAACGTGCAGGTCCTCAGCCGGAGGCATCCACGAATTCGGATCAGCAGCAACCTGCTCGCCCGAACGGATGTCCTTCACCTCGTGAACCGGGGCACCCGACTCATCCGAAGAAATGAACCACACGAACGGAATGCCGCGCTTCTCGGCGTACTTAATCTGCTTGCCGAACTTCGCGGCATTCGCCGACACCTCACAGGCAATGCCGCGGGCGCGCAGTGCATCCGCAACATCATTCGCAGCGGACCAGCCCTCATCATTGGTCAGGGCAACAAACACAGCCGAAGGCACCTTACGGCTCGCCTGCGCAAAACCCTGCGACAGGATACGAGCCACCACGCGGGTCACACCAATAGACAGGCCAACACCCGGGTAAGTCTTCTTACCGTTAGAAGCCAGCGACTCATAACGGCCACCCGAGCAAATCGAACCCAGCGACTCGTGACCAACCAGAACAGTCTCATACACGGTGCCGGTGTAGTAGTCCAGACCGCGAGCAATCGACAGGTCAGCCAGCACCTTACCCGGCGCACGGCGAGCCGCCTCCTCAATGACCTCAGCCAGCTCAGCAAGACCCTGATCCAGCAGCTCGTGCTCCACCGAATACTTAGCGGCAAGCGCACGCACCTGCTCCACAAAAGAAGCATCCTCAGTGCGGATCTGCGCCAGCTCCAGAGCGGCAGCGGCAGCATCCGCGCTCGCACCAGCCTCAGCCTGCAGCTCCTCAGCCACACGCTCAGCACCGATCTTCTCCAGCTTGTCAATAGAACGCAGAACAGCCGCAGTATCAGTCAAACCCAAGCCCAGGTAGAAACCCTCAGCCAGCTTGCGGTTATTCACACGCAGCTTGAACTCAGGAATCGGCAGCTTCGACAGCGCATCAACAACAACCAGCGCCAAGGTCACGTCGTAACGGAACGGCAGCTCGCCGTCGCCAACCACGTCAATATCAGCCTGAGTGAACTCGCGGGCACGACCCTCCTGCGGACGCTCACCACGCCACACCTTCTGAATCTGGTAACGCGAGAACGGGAAATTCAGGTAACCGGCGTTCTCCACCACGTAACGGGCAAACGGCACGGTCAGGTCAAAGTGCAGAGCCAGCTTTTCCTTAGCCTTCGCAGCCTCGTCCTCCTGCAGACGAGAAATTGCGTAAACTTCCTTGTCAATCTCACCCTTGCGCAGTAGCTGCTCAATAGTCTCTACCGAACGAGTCTCAATCGGGGAGAAACCGTGCAACTCAAAAGTCTCACGCAAAGTGTCCAGAACATGATTCTCAACCAACCGCTCAGCCGGAAGATACTCGGGAAAACCAGACAGCGAAGCCTTGCGAGCCATACGCGATACTCCTTGACAAAGAACTCGACAACAAAACCCCGGAACACGCCGGGCATATCTACCCATCATACCAACACCCACCCCAGCACAGCACCCACTCCCCCGCCCCGCCCGGCGTAAAGCCGCACAAACCCACGGCAAACCGTCCGTGTGAAGGTTCGCCCACAACACAACACGACCAGACACTACTCACACACACCCCACAGAGGCTATGCTTAGGAGGTGCACACGCACACCCAAACGGGTGCCCACCACGGGGAACAGCGCAAAGGCGCCCCACCCCCAGCACCCCCGAGTGAAAGAGTTATAGCGGTGACTACCAAACCCGACGACACTGTAAACCTCGAAAAGGCACGCCAGTACGGCCGCGTCTCCGAGGACGGCCACGTCTTCGTCATTGTCGACGGCGAAGAATACGCCGTAGGCCAGCTGCCCGGCGCCTCCGAAGAAGAAGCGCTCAGCTACTTCGCCCGCAAGTTTGAAAACGTCGAGGCGCAGGTTGCCCTGCTCGAATCCCGCCTCGCCAACAACGCCCCCGCCGCAGACCTGCAGAAGGGCATCACCTCCATCGGTGCACAGATCGGTGTGCGCAACATGGTCGGTGACTACTCCGGCCTGCAGAAGCGCCTCGTCTCCCTCGCAGAGCAGATCGCTGAACTCGGCGAAAAGCAGCAGCAGGCACGCACCGAAAACCGTGAACGCGCCCTCGCCGTCCGCGAAGAAATCGTCGCGGAAGCCGAGCAGATTGCCGGCCAGGACCCCGACCAAATCCACTGGAAGAACTCCCACTCCCGCATGAACGAACTGTTCGAAGCGTGGAAGAAGGCACAGCGCGAAATTCACCTGGCGAAGAGCGTAGAGGACGAGCTGTGGAAGCGTTTCCGCGCAGCCCGCACCACCTTCGACCGCAACCGCCGCGCACACTTCTCTCAGCTGGACGACCGCAACGCACGCATCAAGCGCGCCAAGGAAGAGCTGATTGCACGTGCGGAAGAGCTGTCGACTTCGACTGACTGGTCTGAGACTTCCCGCGCATACGGCGACCTGATGCGCGCTTGGAAGCAGGTACCCCGCGGCCACCGTCGCGAAGACGACAAGCTGTGGGCACGCTTCCGCGCGGCACAGGACGTGTTCTTCAACGCCCGCAACGAAGCCGAAGCAGCGCAGGACGCAGTCTACGCCGAAAACCTCAAGGTCAAGGAAGCACTGCTCGAAGAAGCACGCGCACTCCTGCCCGTCGAAGACATCGAGGCAGCAAAGGCATCCTTCGAGAAGATCCTGGACCGCTGGGATGCGGCAGGCCGCGTGCCCCGCAACGACCTGCGCCGCGTCGACGGCGAACTGCGCCGTATTCAGGACGAAATCAACGGCGCCGAAGAGGCAAAGTGGAAGCGCAACGACCCCGCCAAGGCGGCACGCGCGAACTCCCTGCTCGCACAGATCGAGGACTCCCTCGCCGAGCTGGAAGCAGAGCTCGCAGCAGCTGAAAAGGGCGGCGACTCCAAGAAGATCGCCAAGGCTAAGGAAGCTCTGGAGGCGCGCCGCGCCTGGGCAGCAACCCTGCAGGGCTTCGGCAACTAGGGTCTAGCAGACGGTCTAAATAACGGTCTAATTAACGCCGAGAAGCCACATGTGTTTCGAAAAGCCACTTTTTTGGTGGCTTCTCGAAATACATGTGGCTTCTGCGTGTCTGCGGGGATTATATTCGCGCCCCCACCCGATGCAGATGGAGGGCGCACCGGGTTCATGGATTTTCGATAGGTTAGTGACTTTAATGCGGGTTAAAGACCTACGGCGAAGACACTAACCTATCGAAAACCTCTGTCTAAAAAGCAGGCGGCCCCGGATGCGCCAGGTTGATGGGCGGGAGCCGGTTATGGTTTAGCTTTTTCGGTAATGGGTTAGTGACTTCAGGCTGGGGTTTTAGCCATTACTAAAGACGCTAAGTCATGACTGAAATTACTAGGGCATGACCGAATTTCCGCCAGCGTGGAGGTGGAGCCTCAGCAGAATTTGTGCCATGGTTTAGCGTCTTTGACTATGGCTTTTAACTACGACCAAAGACGCTAACCTATGGTCGAAATCTGCTGCTTATTACCGGGCCTTTGCCGGCGCCAGGTAGGCGGGAGCCGATTATGGGCTATGACTTAGCCTTTTCGTCGATAGGTTAGTGTCTTCAATGCGGGTTAAAGACCCACGGTGAAGACACTAACCTATCGAAAACCTCGGTCTAAAAAGCAGGCGGCCCCGAATGTTCAAACATTCGAGGCTGCCTGCTGTGGTTATATATATTGGGTTAGAACTGGTTTACATGTCGGGCCAGTCGCGGTGCAGCGAATACTCCGTGTCCCCATCACCGCTATCGTTCAGATGCCAACGCTGACCGGTACGAATATCGGCCTTGCGCAGGCGCGGGTTCGGATTATCCTTCTTACCCATCGTGGGGTCATTCTTACAGCCCCAACGAGTGTCGTCGTAGCTACAGTCACCGGCTACGCGGCCCACATCAACCCACCACACACGCACCAGCAACGGGTCACTGGTCGCCTGCGGAGTCACCATCATCATCTGCCAGGGGCCACCATCCACACGGAAACGAGCCGTATAGTGCACGGTCGCGTACGCGTGGAAGTTACCCGAACGCTGGTAGGCGTAACTGGTATCCGTCTGACGTGGACGCTCACGAGGGTAGGTGGTGACCGGTTTGCCCGCGGTGTAGTTGGTGTCTGTATCTCCGTTGCCGTACTCGATGACATAGGAGGAGGGCATGAGCTCAATTTCGACGTGTCCGGCGAGCATGTCTGCTTCGAGGCGGTAGGGTTCTAGGGACTCTGCAGCATGGCGGATTTCCGTCATGACTTCTTCGAAGGTAGGGCCGGCGGGGCCGGGGCTGTCGGCACTGGTAAGAGCGCGGGTATTGTTTGGGATGCAACTAGCAGAGGAAGGGCTTCGGGGGCTTCCATGGTCTACAGGAATGCCGGATTCAAGCGACATGTTTGTGAACTTGAATGTTCCTATTCTTCCGTCTTTGGTTGTGCATGACATAATATTGGGATTTTCGTTGGCGTAGGTAACTTTTACGCCGTTTCCGTGGCTCATAGTCGAGTAAGTGTATTGAAAATCATTATATGAGGAATTTGAATTACTTTTATTTCCCTCATTTGTTTTTTGTTTGGTTTTTGATTTACTGACAGTTACCTGACATACTTTAGCGGTGTTAGAGCCTTTTGTGGAACAATCATTTGTAATAGATGTTGCAGGAGGGGTAATAACGGATATGGCAAGGAGCGATAATAATGCAACATTGGTATTTGATTTAAATTTCATTTCTAATCATCTACCTGTTCAAAGTCGATAATCTTCCAGCCCTCAGAGGTGTACTTGAACGAGAACTTCCACGTGTCGTCATCCTTTCTGTCATTCTCGTAAGACTTCCAATCACCGTTAGGTTCAATGTACATAACGTAACCCCACTCCCGGTACGCCTTCCAGAAGTAAGTCTCCCCCTCGATCCAGGGGTTCCCGTCAGCAATGTAGTGATCAAGTCCCGCGATAATCCAGCCGCCTCGCTTGTAGAGGGCTTCAAGACCTTCGTAGGAATCTAGTAGTTCAGTGAAGCTACTGTCAACGAATTTGCGTGCTTGACTGTAGTCTCCGGTCTGGGTGCCGTAGTTGTTCCATTCAATCCACGCATTGAGTGTTTTGCGCAGACCTTCATTAGACTTTTCGCGGTATCCGTCCTCTGGTGATGCAGGTTTCGGAACGTTTTGCGCCGGGCCGTTAGGGTCAGCTCCACGGTATTCGCCGTCAGGTGCTTTGGAGCCACCCGAATAGCCTCGGACAGTAGACGGGGTTGCACTCGCCGAAGGCGACTCAGACGCGGTAGCAGACGCCGAAGCGGTCTCGCTCGGCGCGGCGGTCGCGGTGGCTGCCGCCTCGTTATTTGCCTGCTGGCCACACGCCGCAAGCAGGGCACCAATGCCCACAAGTGCGCCGCTGCCCAGCAGGGTACGGCGGTTGAAGATGGTCGAATCCATAGAAGATGCGCTCCTATCGTCGGTGATGGTGTGTTGTTTAGTTACTAGTATCGGGCTGCTTTTGTGGGTCGTATCTGACCTCCGGAAGGAAAACAGCCCCGTAGTGCACCTAACAAGCGCATCAATGCGCCGTAGAACACTACAGTTACCACCCTACCGCATGTTTGCGGTCGTTTGCACCCCGTTGAGCCACATGACCACATGTTGTGGCGTTTGGGTGCAACAAAAGACACCAGGACCCCCTAACACTGGGGGCCTGGCGTGGGTGGGCGGGCTATACGGCGAGCGCGTACATGTCGCGGAGTGCCTCTTCCGCCTCGTCGAGGGCGTATCCGCTCTGGCAGAGCGCATCGCAGCTGTTACCGTAACGGAGGCCGGCGAGGAACTCGCGGTCGGTCACCTCCGGCAGGTACACCATGAGGTACTCGCCGTTGTCAGTGAAGAAGTCGTCAATGTTGGCGGCGTCCTGACCGGAGTAGAAGGCGCGGAAGTCTTCGTCATTGTAGTAACCAACCGTGTACATGAGGGGCTCCTTTGGTCGCTTGGCGGAGGGGTGAGAACGCATCATTGTTCTCTACAACCAAAGGTACGGGGCACCCCTGACAAGATAAGGGGCTGCACCGCCCCGGAGAAAAACACCAAAAAATATTGTGTGACGAGGGGTTTTCTGGAGGCGCACTCCCCCGCCAAACTCCCCCGCCGCACGGAAGATTAGGTGCGATGGGTCTGCTTCCCGTGCGCCGTTGCCCCGCCTCCCACACACCGGGCGGAAATTCGGTCATGGGTTACGGACTTCGACCATGGGTTAGTGACTCTGGGCTGGGGTTTTAACCCCCGCCAAAGTCACTAACTCATGACCGAAATTAGTGCCGGATGGATTATGCGGCGGGTAGCTGGTTGTTTCGATAGGTTAGTGTCTTCGCTGTGGGTCTTTAACCCGTAGTGAAGACACTAACCTATCGAAAGTTCCCCCACCCCTTCCCCCGCTTAACGGCGAAAAGCCACATGTGTTTCGAGAAGCCACCAAAGAAGTGGCTTTTCGAAACACATGTGGCTTCTGGGCAGATTACCTCTGGGCGAATAACGGCGGATTACCACGCTACATTCGGCTCTACTCGCCCCTCAGGAATGACGCGACCTTACCCCAGAAACCCTTCTGGTTTCCGGCGTATCGGGTGCCCGTGGGGGTCGGCTGGAAAACCGGACGCTGCTGGCTCGGCGCATCCTGCTGATACGCGGGGTTCTGCTGGTATGCCGGGTTCTGCTGGTACTGGGGAGGCACCGACTGGTACGGGTAGTTCGCCTGCGGGTGCTGCGGGTTCGGCTGGTAGCCCTGCGCCTGGTAACCCGGTGCCTGATAGTTCGGATCCTGATAGCCCTGCGCCTGGTACGCGCCTGCCTGAGGCTGAGTACCCGGGTGGTATTGCGCATCAGAGTGGTAGTGGGCATCGGGGCGGTACTGGGATTCTGCACGGTGCGGGGCGTCCGCGTGGCCGTGTGCCTGGTATCCCTGCGGGTTCGGGCGGTACTCAGGGGCCGGCTGAGGAGCCTGCTGGTACGCGGGTTCTGCCTGATGTGCCGCCGCCTGGTTCGCTGCGGGGTGCGGCGGGTTAGAGTATGCGGGGCGCGGGTTCGGCTGCTGCGGCTGGGCAGACGCCGGGCGCTGTGCGGGAACCGGGCGCGCCTCCTGAGCAGGCTCGGCGGTAGGGGCAGGCGCCGGGCGCGCCTCCTGAGCGGGCTGAGCGGCAGGTGCCGGGCGCTTCGGGCTGGTGTGCGGTGTACGCTGTCGCGGCTGGCCACTAGGAACCTGCAAGTGCGACCCCTCAGGAACGCCACTCTGCTCGGTAAGATCCTGAACAACGAACGCCGAACTGAAAAGCATGTCCTCCATGGTCCACTCAAGCGGCGGCTGTGCGTTCGGTGCCAGCTGCAGCTTGTCCAGTTCGCGCAGGTGCAGGGCGAGCACATCCACCATGTAGCTGATGACGGCGAGGTTCGGCTGCTCCCCCAGGTTCTCCGGGTAGGCGAAGTGGTAGACGTAGGTGTTGATGGTCTGCCGCTTTTCCAGGGCTTTCGCCGTCTTCTCAACGGGGACACCGCCGCAGGTCAGATCCGAGATACTCTCGAAGATTTTGGGGCCTTCAGAGGCACGCACGGTCAGCGGACGCGAGGGGTCCACGGCGGACTGCTTCGGCCAGAAGATGCCGGGTCGGAATGCCGTCTGCAGGCTGTTGTTGACGACGATTTCCTTCTCGGGTCGCCAGGGCTTCTCATGGTCCACGATGTACTTGCGCGGCATGGCGAAGGTGGTGAAGGAGCACGCGAAGCTCTGCAGCTCCTCCCCTGCCGGTGAGGTGCTCAGGAGGTATGCTTTGGCGCGGTTCCAGGTTTCGCTGTTACGCATCTTGTTGACGAACATGGACAGCTTCGTCATGAACCCGTCGACTTTGACGGTGGGTGCGTCGGCGGTAATCAGGTAGATACGCGCCGTGCCGTAGAGCGAGGAAAGCGCATACTTCTTGTTCGATTCGCCGAAGTTGGTGCCCATGATGAGGTGGCAGGTGGGCGGGTTGACCGGTTCGCCGTCGTAGTAGGGCGTGTAGTCGAAGCCCATGTCGATGACCTGGCAGGCTTCTGCGGCGGCGTGGATGCTGTCGAGGGTGAGCGTCTCGTTGGTGGGCGTGCCGTCCGCGTTGCTGAACGCGATGAAGGCGGCCGTGTAGCCATAGGCTGCGCTCTTGGGCTTGTCCAGGGCGAAGGTGTTGCATCGCGGGTGGTGTGCGGCGTACTGCTGCTGGATGTGTGATACGGCGTTGTGCGGCATGGTCACTCCTTGGGGTGTGGTTGTTTATCGGATTCGATTGTGTGGGTGTGTGATGTGTTTTACTGTACGCTACTCCCCTGACAGGCTAAGCGGGTGGGGGCGCATTTTTCGCGATAAATCACGATGCGGAGGCAGCTGTACTCCCACTGGCGAGCGCGCTCTCAGCGGCGAGTTTGGCGGGTGGAGGGGGACGGTGGGCGGAGGGGCGGCGCATCCAACGCTGCGGGTGCGCCGCGCCCTGTGTTTTACCGGCGCTTGTTTTACCGGTGCTTTAGCCTGGTGGGCTACTTGCCGCGGCGGCGCTTAATTTCCCGGCCCCAGACCATCACAATGTCGATTCCGAGAACCCCGTACTCGTACTCATCGAGAGCGGCCTGAACTGCCTTGGTGTTCACCGCAAACCAGTCGTCGGGCAGCGAGTCGATCCACGCTTCCCAGTCTGCGATGCGCCAGTTGTAGGTTCGTTCCATGAGGTCCACGAACTCGTCGCCTCCAAGTTCTTCGGGGAACTGGGAGTACCACAAGGAGTCCGACTCACTGTTCGGCCGTTCTTCTCGAAAATTAACGAACTGACGCCAGTTCTTCTTCGTGATGATAAAGGATTCTTCCCCGTCAGGACCGAACTTTTCCACGGTGCCCACGTACGAATTGGTTTTAACGCGCTCCCAGAAGGTCGGCACGTCAATTTCGCCGCGCTTGACCAGGTCAGCCAGGTACTCGATACGGTCATGCGGAGGGGCGATGGCGCCATCCGGGAGAGCATCGCCGAAGGTCAGCAGGCGGCCGGCGCGGTAGTCCTCCATGTTGATGGTCTCCCAGGAGAAGCCGTTGATTTCTTCGTACTGGTCGTCGTCAAGGCAGGGGTACCGTTCGTTGTCATACACGAGTCGTAGAAGTTCGATGGAACCGCGTTCGCCTTCGTAAGCGAAGTTATCCAGCTGCACCTCACGCACGTATTCTTCCTGCGCTTCGTTCAGATAGTACTGACCATCCTTGCGGCGGAAGTTGAGCTTCTTGGTTTCGGTTCCGTTCTTCAGGTTCGCCTTGTGGATGTTGACGGCCTGTTCAATCGTCTTCTGGCTCGGGTCCAGTACGTATGCGAGGCGAAGCTGCGTCTCGTACGGGGTGATGATGTTCAGGCTACGCAGCTTCTCTTCGTACCCCTTAGAATCCTTGTAGTACATATCTTCATCGATGAATTCAAGCTTTTCTTCAATGCTCATCGTTGGAATTTCATCATGCAACCTCTGAACCCTGTTGAAGGCCTCTTCATCTTGAGAGTTGACTTCTGCGTGTGCTTCAGCCTCCTTCAACGCCAATGCCATGTAGGTGTCGATGTTGAAACGTTCCGTGTACATCGGCTCCATGGCGTCGCAGCGTTCCTTATTGATCTGGCGGCGCTTCTCTTCCAGGGCCTGGTAGTACTCCAGATCATCCAGGGTCTTCTGCTGAGTGTTAGTCGTGGGGTTGTCCATGGTGGTTGGTCCTTTCTCTCGGATGCGCTGGGAGGGTGCGGTGCTCTCGGGGCGTGGGCTTCGGTGCTTCTGATTACAGATTAGAAAAGACCCCTGACAAGATAAGGGGCTGTGCCGCCCCGTATGGAAATTCGGTCATGGGTTACGGACTTCGACCATGGGTTAGTGACTTTGGGCTGGGGTTTTATCCCCCGCCAAAGTCACTAACTCATGACCGAAAATCGGCACTGTGCAGAGGGGGGGTAGATTACACGGCGGGTAGCTGGCTGTTTCGATAGGTTGCTGTCTTTACTGCGGGGTAAAGACCCACGGCGAAAACACTAACCTATCGAAGGAGTCCCCGATCCTCCCCGCTTAACGGCGAAAAGCCACATGTGTTTCGAGAAGCCACCAAAGAAGTGGCTTCTCGAAACACATGTGGCTTCTGGGCGGATTACCGCAAACTAGCGCGGGTTACAGTACATAACCGTGCGTTAGTTTCCGAGGGTTATTCTCCACCAAGGAACGGCATGAAGCGGACGATGTGCTTCTCCAGCTTCTGCTTCACGCGCTTCGCCTTGGTTGCTGCGTCCTCGGTCTTCGCGCCGCCGAGCTTGCCGCCGAAGAGCGAGATCTTGCCCTTGACCAGGCGGCTGATCTTGCCGGGGATGGTGCGGCGGTTTTCCTTGAGTGCACGGTTGACGACGCGCTGGGTTTCTGCGGAGTCCAGCTCTTCGTCCTTGACGATGGTGTCTTCTTCGCGGGTGCGGCGGTCGGTCACGTAGTGGTGGAAGTGTTCCTGCACGTCGTGGTCTTCGGACTCGTTCAGGTAGGTGTCGAAGTAGTCCTCGATGATGTCGCCGCTTTCGCGCAGGTCGGCGTCGTTACGAATTGCGAGGCGCACGCGGTCGCGGAAGTACTCGACGCTGTCCTGGGCAGTTTCGGCGGTGCCGCTCTCCCCTGCCGCGTCGGCCTTGCCGTGACGTGCGGCGCGGGCTGCCTTGACGAGCTCGAGGATGTAGAGCACACCAACTTCCTGCTGCCTGACCAGTTCGGTCAGGAAGCGCATGTTGGCGAGCAGATCGACGCCGGTCGGCTTTTCTTCGCCGTCGCCCTCGCTGTCGGCGCTGTCCTTCGCTTCTTCCTGTTCGCGGCGCAGTTCGCGGGCTTCTTCGTAGATGTCGTTGTAGACACCGGTGTAGCCCTGCATGTCGTAGTCGCTGATGAGTTCGTTGCCGCCGTCGCGGATGAACTCGTCGTGCACGCGCAGTTCCTGTTGCAGTTTAAGCACCTGGTTCATCAGCTCGATGTAGCGGGCCTTGTCTTCGGTGGTGTTCACGGTGATGGAGCCGCCCTCATCGATGGGGAATTCTTCGCGCAGCTCGGATACGGCCTTGTCGTATGCGGCGTAGGCTTCCTTGTAGGGTCGGGTGAAGGCGATGCCGAGGGCGGACTGGCCGTCGCTGTTTTCGGTGTCGCCGAAGAGGGTGAAGGCGTCCTTAGTCGCCTGTTCGAGGTCGCGGAAGCACACGATGTTGCCGGAGGGCTTGAGCGAGTTGAGGATTCGGTTGGTGCGGCTGTATGCCTGCACCAGTCCGTGCATCTTCAGGTTCTTGTCTACCCAGAGGGTGTTGACGGTCTTGGAGTCAAAACCGGTCAGGAACATGTTGACGACGATGAGCAGGTCCAGCTCACGCATCTTCATCTTGCGGGAGACGTCCTTGTAGTAGTTGTCGAAGGAGTCGCCGTCGGTGCTGAAGTTGGTGCCGAACATGGTGTTGTAGTCTTCGAGGAAGCCGTCCATGCGGCTGCCGGTGCCTTCGGTGGCGAAGGTGAAGTTTTCTTCTTCGCCGAAGGTGTCGAAGAGCTGCCCGCCGTTGCCCTGCGAGTAGATGATGGCGACCTTGAGCTTCTGTTCGGGGCGCAGGGTACCGTCTGCGATGCGCTCTTCTTGCAGGGTGTTGAGGGCGTCGTAGTAGGTGCAGGCTGCGTCAATCGAGGAGGTTGCCAGGATTGAGTTGAAGCCGCGCACGCGCTCTACGTAGTGTTTGGTGACGCCGTTGATGGTGCGGGTCTTCTTGACCTCGTAGCTGGTGGCGGAGCTCTGGTTGGTTTTGCGGTCGTAATTGTCCAGAATGTAGGTGGCTACGGCTTCGATACGTTCGGGGCTTTCGAGTACTTCCTTGCTCTTTGCGAACTTGGCGAGTTCCTTCGCGTCGGGGGTTTCGGCGCGTTCGGCGGCGATTTCTTCTGCGTAGGAGGTTTCTTCGAGCTCAGCAAAGGTGGGGCTGGTGTTGGTGTATTCCAGGTGGAATTTCAGCACGTTCTTGTCGTTGATGGCGTCAACGACGGTGTAGGTGTGCAGGCAGTCGCCGAAGACTTCGACGGTGGTGGTGCCGGGGCCGCCTGCGGAGTTCTTTTCGAAGATGGGGGTGCCGGTGAACCCGAACATGCTGTACTTCTTGAAGCTCTTCTTGATGGCGGTGTTCATGCGGCCGAACTGGGAGCGGTGGCATTCGTCGAAGATGATGGCTACGCGCTGGCCGTAGACGGGGTGCTTGGGTTCGGCGGTGATGAGGTTGGAGAGCTTGTGGATGGTGGTGACTACGATGTTGGTTCCGCGGTCGGCGAGGCGGGTGCTGAGTTCGCGGGTGCTGCCGGTGGAGCTGACGGAGTCTGCCTGGAAGTTGTTGTATTCGAGCATGGTCTGGTAGTCGAGGTCCTTGCGGTCCACGACGAAGATGACCTTGTCGACGAGCCCGGTTTCTGCCAGGCGGCGTGCGGTTTTGAAGCTGGTGAGGGTCTTGCCGCTGCCGGTGGTGTGCCAGATGTAGCCGCCGGCTTCCTTGGTGCCGAGGCGCTTGGGGTCGTTGTTGGCGATTTCGACGCGCTTAATGATTTTTTCGGTGGCCGCGATCTGGTAGGGGCGCATGACGAGCAGGTCCTGGCCTACGGTGAAGATGCAGTAGCGGGTCAGGACGTTTGCGAGGGTGTGGCGGGTGAGGAAGGTGCGCGCGAAGAGGATTAGGTCGTTGATTCGATTGTTCTGTTCGTCTGACCAGTAGCTGGTGAAGTCGAAGCTCTTGCCTGCGGAGCCGCCGGAGTCGGTCTTACGGCTGGCGGTCTGCTGGTCTTCGACGTGCTTGTGGCGCACGGTGTTGGAGTAGTACTTGGTTTCGAAGCCGTTGCTGATGACGAAGATCTGGGCGTATTCGAAGAGGCGGTGCTTGTCCTGCTGGAAGCCTTCGTTCTGGTATCGCTCAATCTGGTTGAAGGCTTCGCGGATGCTCACGTTGCGCTTCTTGAGTTCGATGTGTACGAGGGGTAGGCCGTTGACGAGGATGGTCACGTCGTAGCGGTTGAGTACTTTGCCGTTGGGGGCGGGTACGCGGTACTGGTTGATGACCTGCATGTGGTTGCGTGCGGGGTAGGCGGCGTCGATGAGCATGATATTGCGCAGGGTGCCGTCTTCGAGGCGGAAGTCGATGAAGCGTTCTTCCTGGATGAGCTTTGCTTTTTCGAGGATGCCGTCGTTGGAGCGGGCGATGTGTTCGGTGAGTAGGCGGTTGAATTCTTCGTCGGTGAAGTGGAAGCCGCTGTTGGGGCCGTAGGCGCCTTCTTCGGGGCGGGTGTTGAGGCGTTCGAGCTGTTCGCGCAGGTTGCGGATGAGTGCGGCTTCGTCGGTGAGGCGCGGCAGGTAGTTGTAGCCCTGGGTTTTGAGGGTTTCGATGAGTTCGGATTCGAGCTGTGCTTCGCTCTGGTGCTCACGCTTCTTCTGGTGCTGGGCCTTCCATTCCTTGTAGTCCTTTGTTTCGGCAAGCTTGGCGATGACGGTGAAGTCCTCCGAGCTGAGGATGCTTTCGGTGCGTCCTTCGGCGGGGCGGGGGTGGTTGGGTACGGTTTCCACGGGGTGCTCCTTTGCGTAGGGGTTGAGTGTGTGGCTGGGTGGGCTAAGGGTTGGTGAGCCCGGCCAGTTGGGTTTGGGTTGTTGAGTGTGGTTGAGGTATGTGGTTGAGGTCTAGCGGCCCGTGCAGGGGTGGCGGGGTGCCGCCCCTGCACGGGGTGCGCGTGATGCGCGGGTGGCTACTGGTTTTCGCCCTTGCGGGGGAAAGAAAGTAGCTGGTCGCGGTAGTACTCGTATTGGCTGCGACGCGCTGCGAGCTCTGCGGGTAGACCCTCGGAGAGGCTGCTGGTTAGGGCGTCGAAGCGGTCGAGAATATCGACAATGCGCTGCTGCTCTTCTAGAGAAGGAACTGGGATAAGAACCTTGTTAAGCACTTTCTGGGTCAGGCTAGGAACACCGCCAGCAGTGTTTAGATCTTCAAGATGAGCCGTTTTCAGGAAGTAGTACAGGAACTTGGGAATAACTTGCTCTTCGTCAATTTCGGTGTAGAAAATCGTATCGACATTCCAGAAAGGCTCTTCTAGGTAGAAGAGGTTTCCCAAAGAACCCTTACGCGGAATAAGCACTGTCGGCTTATCGTATGAAGACCTATCAACATAGGTCATGATTCCGCCAGAACCATATACCGGGATATTTCCTGCGCCGAATTCCTTATAGGTCTTACCGTTCTTAATCTTTGCGAAAGAGTCTAGAGGAACACGAGGGCAGTCGAGGGCTTCGAAGAGTGAATCACGGTAGTACTCGTATTGCAGAGTACGCGCTTCCAGCTCCGCTTCCAGCTCCGCTTCCAGGTTCGTGAATTTGTCGAGAATTTCAACAATCGCTTCCTGAATCTCTACGGGAGGAACAGGAATCTCGATATTCGAATACTTAGAAATCCACTGTCGAGCATGGTCAGACGAGTTATACACGATGCACTGCATAGCATAATAGACGTACTTAAAAAGTGAATTAGTTCCACTCTTCAAAGTAAGCATCTTCATAGCACTCGACTTAGCTTTAAACGGGAATTCAACCCATTTGAAGGCAGTCGTAAAGTCATCAAAAATAATGACGGGCTCTTCCTTAGATGCAGGGTAAATACCCTCGGTCTCATTCGTGTAGCCGAGAATAAACGTTTTACCTGCAGTCAGCACCGGCGTTGGATACGATTCATCATAATCCTTAGACGACACAAGGTACTTCGTCGGCTGCTCATAGGCAAGGAGCTCACCCAGCGGGCGGTACTCTACCCCGTCCGGGCAGAGCTCAGCCACCAGGCGATCAATATAATTCGTCACATCCGCCACGATTACTCGCCGCCTTCCAGGCGCGCCACAATAGCGTCAATCTCCACGCGCAGCTGAGCCTGACGAGCCACAATACCCTCAATACGAGAATTCAGCTCGACAATATCCACGCGCTCACGGGTGTCCTCCGGCTCAACCCAGCTCGACACCGCCAGGTTCGCCTCCTGCTCCAGCAGCTTCTCCACCGGAACCAGCGCCGAGAAATGCTCACGCTCCTCACGAGCCGCCAGCACATCCAGAATCTTCTCACGGTGCGCCTTACCCAGAATGTTCTGGTTCGTGCCCTTATCAAAGAGTTGCGAAGCATCCACGAACAGCACCGAATGGTCCTTGCGACGACCCTTCTTCAACACCAGAATGCAGGTCGCAATGCTCGTACCGTAGAACAGGTTGGCGGGCAGCTGAATCACAGCATCCACCACATTCTGCTTCAGCAGGTACTCACGAATCTTACGCTCCGCACCGCCACGGTACAGCACACCCGGGAACTCAACGATAGCCGCCGTACCCGCCTCATCCAGCGACGCCAGCATGTGCATCGTAAACGCCAGGTCAGCCTTCGACTTAGGCGCCAGCACAGCCGCCGGGGCGTAACGGTCATCATGAATCAGGGTCGGGTCATCATCGCCCTTCCACTTCGTCGAATACGGAGGGTTAGACACAATCGCACCGAACGGCTCCTCAAAATCGCCGTCCGCACCGCCGCGGTGCTTCGGGTCAATTAGAGTATCACCGTGCGCAATGCTGAAATCATCCACCGGCACACCGTGCAGAATCATGTTCATACGGCACAGGTTATAGGTCGTCAGGTTAATCTCCTGACCCACAAAACGCAGGCCGTCCGAGTTCTTACCCAGCTCACGCTTAACCTTCAACAGCAGCGAACCCGAACCACACGCCGGGTCATACACGGTACGAATCTGCTCGGCATCACGACCATCCATGGCAATCTTCGCCAGCAGCTCCGAAACCTCCTGCGGAGTGTAGTACTCGCCGCCGCTCTTACCCGCATTCGCCGCGTACATGCCCATCAGGTACTCGTAGGCGTCACCGAAAGCGTCATTCTCGCTATCCTCGTAACCCTTCTCAAGGTTCATGCCCGCCACAGCATCCATGAGCTTGAGCAGGTTCTCGTGACGAGCCGCCGGGCTCACACCCAGCTTATTCGAATCCAGCACAAAGTCGTCGAAGAGGCCCTTCACGTTCGCTTCGGAGTCGGTACCGCGCGCCGACTCTTCAAACGCCTTGAACACGTTCGCCAGGGTCTCATTCAAATTCTGATTCTGGCTAGCGTTCTTGTACACATTTGAGAACAGCTGCGAAGGCAACAAGAAAAAGCCGCGCTCATTGACGAAATACTCTTTAATGTGATCTTTGAACTCGTCGTCTGGGATATTCTCAAAGCGATCAGGCATGTCAATATTCTGGCTCTCCACAAAGCGCACCTGGCTCTCAGAGAGGTAACGGTAGAAGAGCATGCCCAGCACGTACTGCTTAAAGTCCCAGCCGTCTACCGAACCGCGCAGGTCATTCGCAATACGCCAAATCGTAGAGTGCAGCTGCGCACGCTCAGCGTTACGGTTACGGTGCTCGTCAGTAGTAGCGGAAGAATCCGTAGACTGCGTCGTCATAGGGGCGGTCAACCTCTCATTAGTTATCGTTTCTCGTCGCAGAAACGTCAAAAGTTCGGGACCCGTGCGGTCCCTGTCGTACACATGCGCCGGCGCGGGTTCAGAAGCCCTGCTCGGTGGGAGCGTTCATAGCTTCCACAAGCCGTTTCGTACCCGGCAGCGCGAACTCTTTCAGTATACGGCTTCCCCAGACCCCGCACGCGCCCGTTCGTCATCGCGGAGCCACTGGTTGTTTCGATAGGTTAGTGTCTTCACTGCGGGTTAAAGACCCACGGCGAAGACACTAACCTATCGAAGGGCCCCGCCCCTCCCCCATAGACAGCGAAAAGCCACATGTGTTTCGAGAAGCCACCAAAGAAGTGGCTTTTCGAAACACATGTGGCTTCTCAACGTAAAGACCAGAAAATAGAAATCCGGCCCGTCTACTCCATCAAGAGTAGCGGGCCGAACGGTTAACTCAAGAGTACAACAACCAGCACCCCAAAATCAACACATAAAGGAATTTCTAAAGAGCCTACGCTTCCGAGGGCTTCGCGCCGGTCAGGCGGTACGCCTTGTACACGCCCGTCACGTTACGGACCACGTTCAGCACGTGCTCCAGCATGAAGCGGTCACCCAGCTCCAGGGCGAAGCGGTCCACCACGGTGCGGTCCTCCGAAGTGTGCACGCGCGCATCCAGAATGTTCACGCCCGACTCAGAAATCGCACGAATCAGGTCGCTCAGCAGGCCCTTACGGTCCAGCGCCTCCACCTGAATCTGCACACGGTACGTAGCGGTCGGCGAAGACGCCCACTCAACCGTGGTCACGCGCGGCTCCTCGTCAGCGTTACGCATGTTCGGGCAGTCACGGCGATGCACCGAAATACCGTTATAGCGGGTCACAATGCCGATAATGTCATCCGGCGGGACCGGGGTGCAACAGCGCGCAATCTTCGTCAGCACACCCTCAGCACCCGGCACAATCACGCCGTTATCGCCAATCGCCTTGCGGGTCGACTTCAGCAGCGTCTCGTCAAAGTCGCTGACCTCAACCTCGGGCGCCGGCTCGTCGCCGCGGTGCACCTCAACGAGGGTGTCAATGACCTGCTTCGGCGCGATCTCGTGCTCACCAATCGCACGGTACAGCGACGCCACATCATTCTTATGCAGCAGCTGAGCCACCTGAGTCATAATCTCCGGGCTCATCATCTTCTGCAGCGGCAGCTCACTGTTGCGCATGCTCTTGGTGAGCATCTCGCGGCCAGCGAGCAGCGCCTCCAGACGGCGTTCCTTCGCGAAGTACTGGCGGATCTTCGTGCGAGCGCGTGAGGAGCGAACGAACTTCAGCCAGTCCTCGCTGGGTCCGGCGTCTTCGTTCTTCGTGGTCATAATCTCCACGGTCGCGCCGGTGGGCAGGACCGTGTGCAGCGGCACGAGGCGGCCGTTGACCTTCGCACCGACGGTGCGGTCGCCAACTTCACTGTGGATGGCGTAGGCGAAGTCCACGGGGGTGGAGCCGTTGGGCAGGGCGATTGCCTCACCGTTGGGGGTGAGCACCACGATTTCGTCGGTGTCGAGGGTGTCAGCGAGTGACTCGTAGAACTTCTCCGACTCGGGGTTGGAGTTCGAAATCTCGGCAATGGACTGCAGAATGCCGACGTTCATCATTGCCGAGGTCTGGGTGCCCGGCTCCTTCGGGTCCTTCGCGGGCGCGCCGCCACGAGCTGCGACCTTCTCGCCGCGCGATGCCGCCTTGTAGCGCCAGTGCGCCGCCACACCGTACTCGGCTTCTTCGTGCATCTTGTAGGTGCGAATCTGAATCTCAAGCGGCAGGTTGCCCGGGCCGTACACGGTCAGGTGCAGCGACTGGTAGTTGTTGTTCTTCGGGTTCTTAATGTAGTCCTTGAAACGGCCAGTCATCGACGGCCACAGGGACAGCACGTGGCCGAGCACGGTGTAGCATTCCGCCTCTTCCTCAACCATGATGCGCACGGCGAGGATGTCGTTAATCTCGTCGAAGCTGCGGCCCTTCGTCTTCATCTTCTGATGAATCGAGTAGTAGTGCTTCGGGCGGCCCGTCACGGTCGCGTCGATGCCCACCTCTTTCAGGCGGTCCGTAATCTTGGTGCGCGCCTCGTTCAGGAACTTTTCGAGCGCGGGGGTGCGTTCGCCGACCATGCGCACCATTTCGGCGTAAATCTCCGGGCTCATGGCGGCGAAGGACAGGTCCTCCAGCTCCCACTTAATCGTGTTCAGGCCCAGGCGGTGCGCGAGCGGCGCGTAAATCTTCAGGGTCTCCTCCGCCTTCTTCGCGGCGGAAGCCTGCGGCACAAAACGCCAGGTGCGCGCGTTGTGCAGGCGGTCGGCAAGCTTGATGAGCAGCACGCGGATGTCCTTGCTCATGGACAGCACAAGCTTGCGGATTGTCTCGATGGAGGCGTTCTCGCCGTAGGTCATCTTGTCCAGCTTGGTCACGCCGTCGACCAGGTAGGCGACCTCCTCACCGAACTCTTCGGTGAGCTGCTCCATCGTGTAGTCGGTGTCTTCCACCGTGTCATGTAGCAGACCCGCGGCGAGCACGGGGCCGGTCGCGCCCATCTCCGCAAGAATCGCGGTCACAGCGACCGGATGGGTGATGTACGGGTCGCCACTCTTACGCTTCTGACCCTCGTGACAGCGGTTCGCCACCTCGTAGGCGCGCTGCAGCACCTGGATATCTTCGTCCGGGTGGTAGCGGCGCACGGCACGCACGACCGGCGCAATCATCGGGGAGAAACGGATGGTACCGCCGTGCGAGTCGGAGGCCTCCATCTTGCTGCTGCGGCCACCAAAAACGAGGCGGTTCGGCACACGTCCGCCAGCAGCCATAACACGGTGCGAGCCGCGCTTCTTCTTCGCATCAGACGAATCAGTTTCAGGCAGAGGAATCGGGCCAGCGGGCCGAACCGCGGGCTTCTCGGCGGTCCCTGCAGGGTTCTCAGCGTTAGCGTTCACGGCAGGTTCTGCACTCATTCCGGGCTCCTTTGGACGTAACAGCGATGACCTGAGCCCCCGAATCTGCTCGTCGTTGAAAGGCGTGGATGCGGGCGCGCAGTATCTTCTACCTTTATCCTACCCAGCACGCGGATATGAGCCAAAATATGCGCGTAAACTATGCCGCACTGTGACACATTAGGCCGGTGAAATATTAGACCTGTGAAATATTAGGCTGGCGTACATGAGGTGGTTCAGCGGGGCATGAGGGAGGCGCCACTCCCCCGGTTCTGCTGCCCCGCGCCGCCGCGGGAGCAAACCAGCGGAAAGAAACCAGCGGGCACGCTAAAGGGGAGCCGATACCTTTCGGTATCGACTCCCCTATCGTTAGCAGCGCCAGTAGCGCTGGCGGAACGTTGGCTAACCGTTCAGGTTCACGCGGTGAATCTCAATGGTTGCACGTGCCGGCTTCTTAGCGGGCTTCTCGGTTGCCTTCTCGTCCTCGGTCGCCTTGTCAGCAGATTCCTCAGACTTGCTGGACTTCGCAGCCTTCTCAGCCTCGGCGGGCTCCTCCGAAGAGTCACCCTCAGCCTCGTCAGCCTCGTCAGCGTCCTTGAAGTTGCCGCTCTCCACCTTCGCGGTGTGCTCACGAATCTGAGCCTCACCCAAACGCAACGAAGCATACAGCGGCGCAGACACGAACAGCGTACCGAACATGCCCACCAGAATACCCACAAACAGCGACAGGGACAGGTCCTGCAGAGTACCCGCACCCAGGATGAACGCACCAATGAACAAGATCGCGCCCACCGGCAGAACACCCACAATAGCGGTGTTAATCGAACGGACCAGAGTCTGGTTCACCGCCAAGTTAATCTGCTCGGCAAAGGTCGTGTCGCGGCGTTCCAGCACATCCTCGGTGTTCTCACGGATCTTATCGAACACCACCACCGAGTCGTACAGCGAGTAGCTCAGAATCGTCAAGAAACCAATAATTGCACTCGGAGTGATCTCGAAGCCGAACGCGGCGTACAGGCCAACCGTCACCACCACGGTGAAGAACAGGCCCGCAATCGACGCCAACGACATCTTCCAGGTACGGAAGTAGAACGCCATACCAATCAGCGCAAGCACCACAAACGCGACCAGACCCCAGAACGCCTGACGGGTCACATCCGCACCCCAGGTCGGGCCCACAAACGAAGAGGTCACGTCATTCTCAGAGACGCCGTAACCCTCCTGCAGAGCCGCCTTCACCTGCAGAGTCTCATCATCGCTGAGCTTGCTCATCTGGGCACGAATCGTACCCGGCGCAATATTGGTCACGCGAACATCCGAAGCGTCCTTCGCCTTCTCGTGAATAATGCGCTCACCCGTAGCAGTATCAACGTGCGCGGTCTTCGAGACCACGAACTCCGAACCGCCACGGAAATCAATACCCAGGTTGAAGCCGCCACCAACAGCCGGAATCAGAACCGAAACCGCCATCAGCACAGCCGCAAGCAGCAGCCACAGGCGGCGCTTACCCACGAAGGGGTACGAGCGGGCGCCCGAATGCAGGTCATTACCGAAGCGGGCAAAAGCATTAGGTTTCACATCGGTAGCCATGCTTAGCTCTCCTTCTTCTCATCAGAAGCAGACTCGTCAGCCTCAGCGGCAGCACGCTCTGCACGGCGACGCTCAGCAATGCTCAGCTGCTTCTCCTCCGGGGTGCGGAGGCGACCGGCGCCACGGTACAGCGGCGTAGCGCCCAGCGACTCAGGCGACAGGCCCGAGTGGCGGTGACCCTCACCAAAGTAGCGGGTATTCGCCAGCAGAGTCAGCATCGGGTGGGTGAACAGGTACACGACCACAAGGTCAGCAATCGCAGTCAAACCAAGGGTGAACGCGAAGCCCTTCACCGAACCAACCGACACCACGTACAGCACCACAGCAGCCAGCAGGTTCACAGCCTTCGACGCCAAAATAGTGCGGGATGCACGCTGCCAACCGTGATTCACCGCCGACGGGATCGTGCGGCCCGCACGGATCTCGTCACGGATACGCTCGAAGTAGACGATGAACGAGTCAGCCGTAGCACCAATCGCCACAATCAGACCCGCCACACCAGCCAGGGACAGGCGGTAGTTCAACGCCCAACCCAGCAGCGCAATCGCCTCATACGAAATGATGCCAGCCACAACCAGCGACATCATCGTGACAAAGCCCAACAGACGGTACTGGAACAGCGAGTACACGAACACCAGCAGCAGACCAATCAGGCCGGTCAGCAGACCCACACGCAGCTGCTCCGAACCCAGGGTCGCAGAAATCTGCTGCTCCGACTGGATTGTGAAGCTAATCGGCAGGGCACCGTACTTGAGCTGATCGGCGAGAGCCTTCGCCTCCTGCTCGGTGAAGTTACCGGTAATCTGCGGCTTACCGTCAGAAATCACAGCCTGCGACACCGGGGAAGACAGCACCTTGCCGTCCAGCAGAATCGCGAAGCGGGCACGCGGATCATTTGCGTTCTGTGCACGAATCGCGTTCAGGCGAGAAGTAATGTTCTGGAACTTCTCACGAGCCTCATCGTTGAACTGAATGTTCACAGCCCAACGGCCCGTAGTCACGCCCTGACCGGTCGTCTCCTGCGAGTGGCTTGCGGTAGAAATATCGCTACCGCTCAGCTCCACAGGACCCAGAATGTACTTCTCCTGACCGTCAGTGGAACACGCCACCATCGGCTTAGTCGGGTCCGCACTATCGGCGTCCTCATTACGTGCCGCGGTGCAGTCCTTCGCCTCGTACTGCTTGTACAGGTCCGCAGTAATCCAGTTACGGTCCGAACCATCAGTCGGCTCCGCGGAGGGCTTGGGCAGCTTATCGTCCGCAGTGCGGGCATCCTCAGCCACCGCAGTACCGGCACCAGCTACAAGAACCGGGCGGAACGTCATATTTGCAGACGCCTGAATCAGCTGACGAGTCTCAGCGCTAATCGTTCCGGGAACCGAAACAACCACATTATTACCCGAACCGAAAGAGGTCGTAACCTCCGCCTCCGAAACGCCAGCACCATCAACGCGCTGACGAATAATCTCAACCGCCTGGTTCAACTGCTCCTGGGAGACGTTCTCATCCGAAGAGCCGTTAACCTTCGGAGAAAGAATCATCTGAGTACCACCCGAAAGGTCCAGGGCGAGCTTCGGTGCCCAAGAACCTCCCGCGTAGGTGGTGCCGAAAATACCGGCAGCCATAACAACCATGAGCAGGACCATCGAGAGGAGCGCCCCTCGCGCGGCTGCAAGCGGTGAACGCTTAGCCATAATGTTCCTTCTTCGTATGAATAGTATTGAGTGTTCTACAGATTCCGTAACGCGAAAACCCGACGCCGCTCACTGGGCGCCGGGCTCATACGCTCTGAATTACTTAGCAGTATCAGAAGAGGTATCGGAAGCGGGAGCTTCGGATGCGGTAGCCTCGTACACGTCCTCGGTCAGGGGTGCCGCGGGGGCTTCCTCCTCAACGACAGTCATAATCGCGTTCACTGCCAGGGTGATAACAACACCGTCCGCAATCTGAAGCTGCAGCTTGTTGTTCTCAAGGTCAGTGCTGACAACGGTGCCGTAGATGCCGGAACCAGTCATCACCTGGGTGCCGGGGACGAGAGACTGCTGCATTGCGCGCAGTTCCTCCATCTGCTTACGCTGACGCTTCTGTGCAGAGAACATCATCCATGCCAGCAGCGCCATCATGGCGATCATAATCAGGAGGTTAAAATCCATGGTCTCACTTTCACATCCGCACCCGTGCCGCTCACCGCGAGGGTTGAGCGTACCGGAAGGTGTGGAATCGTAGATACAGTACGTATCCATCCTACGCGAGAGCTTGAGCTTTAGCGCTCCGAACCAGCGTTTTTGTGAGGTTAACCTGAGTTTTGGACTCTCTCGGCGTAATTTTCTGTTCCCAGAAGAAGCTACAGAGAAGCCCGCAGGAGGCGGATACCTCCCACGGGCTACTACAGTGTTATCAGCTGGTGCGGGGCTAAAGCTGATACGGATTTAGATCTGAATCTCCGGGGCCTCCAAGCCGAGGTGCTCCCACGCCGCGGGCAGAGCCACACGACCGCGCGGGGTGCGACCAATCAGGCCCTCACGCACCAGGTAGGGCTCGGCAACCGTCTCCACGGTCTCCGTCTCTTCACCCACCGCAATGGCGAGGGTGGACAGACCCACCGGGCCGCCGCCAAACTTGTGAATCAGCGCCTCCAGCACGGCGCGGTCCAGACGGTCCAGGCCGCGCGAATCCACCTCGTACATGTCCAACGCGGTTGCTGCGTCGGTCGCGTTAATGCGGTCCACACCGTTCACCAGCGCCCAGTCACGCACACGACGCAGCAGGCGGTTCGCAATACGGGGCGTACCACGGGAACGACCGGCAATCTCCGTGAAACCCTCGGAGGTAATCTGCATATCCATCAGACCCGCACTGCGGCGAAGCACCAGCTCAAGCTCCTCCACCGAGTAGAACTCCAAGTGACCGGTAAAGCCGAAACGGTCACGCAGAGGACCCGGCAGCAGACCCGCACGGGTCGTCGCACCCACCAGAGTGAACTGCGGCAGCTCCAGCGGAATGGAAGTCGCACCCGCACCCTTACCGACCACAATGTCCACACGGAAATCTTCCATCGCCATGTAGAGCATTTCCTCAGCAGGGCGGCTCATACGGTGAATCTCATCCAGGAACAACACCTCACCGGGAGTCAGCGAAGACAGAATCGCCGCCAAATCACCCGAATGCTGAATCGCCGGACCGGAGGTAATGCGCAGCGGCGCCTCCATCTCTGCCGCAATAATCATCGCGAGAGTGGTCTTACCCAGACCGGGAGGGCCAGACAGCAGCACATGGTCGGCGCTACGACCACGCATCTTCGAAGCCTCCAGCACCAGGGACAGCTGCTGACGCACACGGCGCTGACCCACAAAGTCATCCAGGGACTTAGGGCGCAGTGCCGCCTCAATCATCTTCTCTTCAGGCTCTTCTTCCATCGCCACCAGGCGCTGGGCGGGAGCTGAAGACGCCTGAGTGCCGGGCACCTGACCGGGAAAATACCCGCCGGAAACCAGGGACGCCGCGGCCTGGGGATCGTAGGGATTCTGGGTCATAAAATTCTTCTTTCGTGGAGTGAGTGAGGCGCGAGGTAACGGGCGCGCCAAAATCGGCCGGGGTCAGCCAAGGGCTCGGCGAGCGGCCCTAGTGGCGACCTACCGTGTTCTGCGTACCCAGGGATGCGAGCACACCGCGCAGAGCCACGCCCACCGGCTCGCTCTCGGCGGCGGGATTGTGCTTCACGTACGCGTCGATGGCGGCGGAGGCGTCCTTCTCGCTCCAGCCTAGGGAGGTCAACGCATCCAGCACCTGCGGCTTCCACACGATGCCCTGGCTCAGCGGTAGCTCGTCGGTCTGGCCGTCGCTCAGAATCAGCTTGCCGGCAAGCTCCAGCACGATGCGGCGGGCACCCTTCGGGCCGATGCCCGGAACCTTCGTGAAGGCCTTGTCGTCACCGGTGGCCACGGCTCGCTCCACCTCAGCGGCAGTGTGAACACTCAACACCGCCAGAGCAATACGCGGACCAATACCAGAAACCGAAAGCATCATATCGAACACTTCACGCTCGGCAGGCTCCGAAAAACCGTACAGAGTCATCGACTCTTCACGCACAATCATGGTGGTCAGCACGGTAGCTTCCTCGCCGGTGCGCAGCTTGGAGAGAGTACGCGCAGTAGCGTACACGAGCATGCCGAAACCGTTCACGTTAATCACCGCATGATCAAGGCCCACCTGAGCCACACGACCGGTCAGGGATGCAATCATTTCTCTCCACCTTTCAACACCGCGCCCCGAATCAGGCTCGCGGCAGTGTGAGGGCACCGGGCACTCCGGCACCCACAGAACGCACTCCCCCAGTTCAACGGGGAGACACTACAAGTATATTAGAATATTTCTTCTGAAATCAAGCATATATTCGAACTTCTTAGCGAATACACGCGAACCAGCAGGAGGCAGCGCACAGGCCCCCGAAGGTATCTCTAGCGGCGACACTTCTAGCGGCGAGCGCGCGCCTCCGCCTCCATCCAGGCACGCTGCGCCGGAGTCAACGACCCACCACGGCGAGCCTTTGCCGGGCGTGAACCCTGGTGAGTCTGCGTCTGGGCTGCCATGTTGATACCCGAACCGATGCCGCCGCCACGCCAGCCGTGACAGATCGCAATCGCCAGGGCATCGGCAGCATCGGCGGGCTTCGGCATGGAATCCAGCCCCAAAATACGGGTCACCATACGGCCCACCGACGCCTTATCGGCGCGGCCGCTACCGGTCACCGCCGCCTTCACCTCCGAGGGGGTGTGGAAGAACACCGGCACGCCACGCATCGCCGCAGCAGAAATCACCGCGCCCGAAGCATGCGCCGTACCAATCACCGTGTTCACCTGCTCCTGCGCAAAGATACGCTCAATCGCCAGGGCATCCGGCTTATAGGTATCCAGCCAGTGGGAGGCGGCGTTGAAAATCCAGAGAATACGCTGGTCCAGGGACTCCGCCGGGATCGTGCCGGCAACACCCACGTTCACGAAGTGCGCCTTACGGTCGGCGGTCATATCGAGCATGGAGAAGCCGCAGCGGGTCAGACCCGGGTCAACACCCATGATGCGGGTTGCACCCGGCACACGCTCCACAGCGGCGGCAGTACGGTTCTCACGCATGCTATCGCGTGCGGCAGGTTGAGCGGCAGCCATCATCTCCCCTTTCGACAAACTCCCTATAGAATCTCTAGATTCTAGCCCTTCAGAATCCTAGCACCCGGTACCGGGGCGTGCCACGAACACGGTCACCGCGTAAACAATCACCACGAGAACAGTCACCGTGCGCCCCGCGAAAAGTACCCAGCACATCCCCAAAAAAGCCCCAGACGCTAAGAAGCCACTCCCCCAACCAGCCACCCTACGGCGGCTCGGTTAAAGGAGCGGCTTCTTCAAGCATCAGATATCAGAATCCGAGTGATTACTCAGCTTCCAGCTCTGCCATAACCTCGTCAGAGACGTTAGCGTTCGAGTAGACGTTCTGAACGTCGTCGAGCTCTTCAATAGCGTCTGCCAGCTTCAGGAACTTCTTGGCGCCCTCGGCGTCCAGGTCGACCTGCATGGTCGGGCGGAAGACCGGGTCGTCGTTGTTGTACTCCAGGCCAGCCTCGTCCAGTGCCTTACGGATCTCGGGCAGGTCGGTCGCTGCGGAAACAACGGTGAAAATATCGCCCTCGTCCAGAACCTCTTCGGCACCTGCATCCAGAACAGCCATCAGAACGTCGTCCTCGGTCAGACCGTCGGTCTTGGTGACCTCAGCAACGCCCTTACGCTCGAACAGGAACGCAACCGAACCCTGGTCAGCCATGGTGCCGCCGTTACGGGTCACAGCCAGGCGAACCTCAGACGCTGCACGGTTACGGTTATCGGTCAGACACTCGATGTACAGGGCGGTACCCTGCGGGCCGCGTGCCTCGTACATAATCTCGGTGTAGTCGATGGTCTCACCGGTCAGGCCGGCGCCACGCTTGATAGCGCGGTCGATGTTGTCGTTGGGGACGGAGTTCTTCTTCGCCTTCGACACAGCAAGGTCAAGAGCGGGGTTACCGGCGATATCGGCGCCACCCATACGTGCCGCAACCTCAATAGCCTTAATGAACTTCGCGAAAGCCTTCGCGCGCTTAGCGTCGATAGCAGCCTTCTTGTGCTTAGTAGTCGCCCATTTAGAGTGACCCGACATTCGTATCTCCCTTAGTCAAAACCTCCGTGCGGGCACGGCGAAACGTCCCACGCACCGTACTGTACTCACATAACTATACCGTAGCGGAGGCGCACACCACCTCAGAAAGTGCACGCCACCGCCAGGAATAGGCTAGCGGGGGCGGGACGCAGCCGAAGCGCGCGCCTTCTCCACCAGCGAGTCGTCAATCGTGTTCGGCGTGAACTCGCCAAACTTACGCTTAGCCGCCTGCTCAATCAGGTAGTCCGAAATCTTCGGGTTCTTCGGCAGCAGCGAACCGTGCAGGTAGGTGCCAATCACGTTGTGCACGCGCGCACCCTCATACGCATCGGTCACGTTGTTACCCTCACCCTTGGTGACGGTAGCCAGCGGGGTGCAGCCGGAACCCAGGTAAGTCAGGCCCGAGTGGTTTTCAAAACCAATCACAGTGCCGAACTCCTCAGACTCCTCAACAATGTTGCCGATCAGGCGGTCATCGCCGCCGACCGTGTGCGCATCAAAAATGCCGATACCCTTCAGCACCTCACCCTCACGGGTGCGAAACTCCTTGCCGAACAGCTGGTACAGGCCACAAATGACGAGCATCGGCACGCCAGCCTCAGCCAGCGAGCGCAGCGTGTCACCGTTAGCGTGCAGGTCATCCTGAATCACGGACTGACCGGAGTCCTGGCCGCCGCCACCCAGAATAATGTCAACATCTTCCGGGAAAGGCTGACCGGGGTTGTGGTCCAGAATCTGCACGTCAAAGCCGTGTGCCTGCGCGCGACGAGCCAGCGCCAGGGTGTTACCCCAGTCGCCGTAAATGTTCATGTCGAGCGGGTACAGCTGCAGAATACGCAGAGTCTTACCGTTATTGGGGCCGGAGGCGGGGGTGCCCTCAAAAGTGTGAGTTGCCGTCATTAGGAGACCCTCTCAACGTCAGTGATCTTTGCGAGCTCTTCACGCAGAGCCAGCATTGCGGTGTAGGTGCAGAAAATACGCATGGGCGCGTTACCGCTGGAGGCGATGAAGCCCTTGAGCGCATCGGCGAGATTCTCGTTGACATCGTCAACCTTCACGCCGTCATGATCCAGACGCAGCGCCATATCCCAGGCACGCACACCCGAAACCATCTGCACGCCGGTCTTCTTCAAGCTGTCAAAGTCAACATCCCACAGCCAGGACACGTCACGACCGTCAGCGTACTGGTCGTTAATCGTGATCATGGTGGCGTAGTCGTCAGCGTTCGCGCTCGCCAGGGATAGGCGGAAACCGCTCGGGTTCTTCACGAGCAACAGCTGCAGCGGGCGGCCGTTCACGTTCAGGGTCTCACCGCGACCGAAGGCGGGGGTAATCTTCGCCAGCTCCGCGATGAGCTTATCTTCGTTGAGCTTCTCGCCCATGACGGCGCGGGTCAGCGCCATAGCGCCAGCCGCGTTGAAGATGTTGTAAATACCGTAGAGGTTAATCTCGCCAACTCGCTCCACACCCGCCAGGTCGAAGGTTGCGGAGGTGCCGGAGAACGCGGTCAGGGTGACGTCTGCCTCGGGCAGGGTTGCCTTCGCGACGGTGCCGCCGCGCATCTCATCATCCGAGGGGAAGTACGAGCGCAGGGACTCATCCAGACCGTAGTACTTGACGGTCACGCCAGGCTGCACGTTCTCAGCGAGGGAGCGGATACGCGGGTCCTCACGGTTGAGCACCACGGTGCCGGTCGTTGCGGAGGCGACAGTCGCCAGCATACGGCGGGTCGTGTCAATCTCACCGAAGCGGTCCAGCTGGTCACGCAGAACGTTCAGCAGCAGAGCGTAATCGGGCTTGACTGCCTTCACGAAGTGCACGGCGTGCGCCTCGTCCAGCTCAAGCACAGCAATATCAGCATCAAGCTTGCCGCCGAGGGTCATCTCGCCCAGCAGTGCCGCAGCGACACCGCGCACAAAGTTCGAACCGGTGCGGTTAGTGAAAACCTTCAGACCCTGAGCTTCAAGCAGCTGCACAGCCATCTTCGTGGTGGTGGTCTTACCGTTCGTGCCGGAGACAACAACCACGCCGTAGGGCAGCTTCGCGAGCTCTTCAGCGACGAAGTCGGGGTGCAATTTTTCCATGACAAGGCCGGGGAAGGCGGAGCCGCCGCCGCGAAGCTTAGTCGCGGCGCGTACGCCCTGGCCGAGAAGACGAATGAGGGGTTTGGACATGCTTACCATTTTAGTACACGCACGCCAGCGGCTGAATGGTCCGCCCGGCTCGTTCGCTCATGCCGGACGGGGCGGCAGACGGCGGTATTAGAACAGAGAACCCTGCACCCTCACCCGCGTGAACTCCTGCGCCGGCTCCACCAGCACATTCCGCCACGCGGCAGTATTCACCAGGAACGCCGCGTCAGCATCGCCGGTGTGGGCGCTCAAAAACTGACCCGCCGCGCCCGTGCAGAAGAAGCCAGCCGCCCCGCTCTCAGTACCGGAACCACCCAGACCAGATTCACAGGGCGCCAGCGGTTCGGGCGATTGCGCGCGCAGAGCCGCATACGGGCGGTTCATGGCAAGCGACGGAATCCACGGCTCATCCAGGGCGGTGAGCGGCACCTCCGGGTCGGTACGTGCTAGTTCGGCGAGCGCTTCGCGGGCGCGGGCGACCGCCTCCTGATGGGCAACACGAAGCTGCGCGCCGGGCAGCGGGTTCGTCCAGGCGCGGTACTTGCTCGCCACCTGCTTGACCTGCGGAATCTTCGCGAGAGCGGTCACGGCGTCCTCGGCGCGGCGAATGGCAAGCCCGTCGGGTGCGAGCGCAATGTAGGTGGCGGTGGCGACCGCCTGCTCATCCAGGCGGCGCGGGGTCGAATGCAGGGAGCTCGTGCCGACCTTGTGCGTGCCGTCGGGGAACGTCGCGATGTAGAGGCGATGCTCCAGCATGGCGTAAGCGCGCATGGATTCGGTGAGCGTTCCGGGGTACAGGTGCGCGCTGTGCAGGGCGGTAAATTCGTCGCGGGCGGTGCAGCGCGGGCACTGCTGGCCACGCTGGATGCGGGTGCCCTCGGGGCAGGGTACGCGGCGGATTCCCGCAGATTCGGGGGCGGCGTTATTGCTCGTGCCGGTGGTATAGCCGGCGCAGTAGCGGTAGAGTTCCCCCTCGCTATCACGCGGAATACGCAACCCCAGGTAGGCGCCAGGGGTCAGCGGAATCTGGATGCGAACCCCGCTCGGAACGCCACGCTGCGCGGGGCTGCTTTCCTGATTAGGGGTGCTCTCCCCCGCCGCTTGAGATTCCCGGTTATGAGCTCCTTCAGGGACCCCGCCGGGCACGACCGGTTCCACCTCAATGAGCGGGCGGCGGTTGGACCAGCGGATCTGCCTCCAGATAAGTAGCTGCGGCGCGCCTGCAGAATCACCAGCGGCACCATTACCGGCGGCGGGCACAGTAGCTACAGTGGGCGCGGCAGGCATCTCGTCGAAAGCAGTCTCAAGCAGGTTGGGGTAGTCCATAGCATTCCACTCTAGCGGGTCTGGCGAGTTCTTTCTCGCGGGGCGCGGTGCATCCGGGTATCACGTCTTCGGCGGCGCATCCTGGCGCAACATCCCCGAGGGGCAAAAGCAGCGCCCTCGAAATGCAAAAAGAGGCCAGCGTCCTTCACGCTGATCCGCACCCCCGCAGTGTTGCCGTGCGTTCACGCACGGCGGGGTGGGTTCTCAGCTGAGGCGCTGACCTCTGTGGTTGAGGCAGGGCGCTTACCCTGCCAAGCCCGAAAGCGATCGGTGACCGCTATTTTTCGGTGAGCTATGCGGTGTTTTTGGAAGCCGGAAGCTTCCCCGCAGCCTTGCTGCATTTAAAACTTTGCCATATCCAATGGACATAACATCATTCAAATACGCATCGACTGCCCAATCTGCGCATTTATGACGCAGAATTTCTGTGCACTAGCTGGCAAATTGAAGCAATTAGTGCAAAATTTCAAAATCACCAAGCCACTCAGCCGGACTATCTGACGGATGAGCCACGCCATCTAGCTGAGGCGGGCAAACCCCTCCGCAATCGCAGAACGCATATCGTCCAGCGTGCGGGACATGGTCTTCGTCTGAGCAATAATCGGCAGGAAATTCGTATCCCCACTCCAGCGCGGCAGAATGTGCTGATGCAGGTGATCAGCAATGCCCGCGCCGCCCACCTTGCCCTGATTAATGCCAATGTTGAAGCCGTCATTATGCGACACCTCGCGCAGAACCTTCATGGCGAGCTGCGTCAGCTGTGCAATCTCCATGGTTTCAGCCTCGGTCGCATCATCGTAAAACGGGATGTGGCGGTACGGGCAGACCAGCAGGTGACCGGGGTTGTACGGGTAGAGGTTGAGAATCACGAAGGCATGCTCGCCGCGATGCACAATCAGCGACTCTTCGTCACTGCGGCTGGGCGCGGTGCAGAAGGGGCAGGTCTTCTCGGTGTAGTCCTTCTGGCCACCGCTCACGTAGGCGGTGCGGTGAGGGGTCCACAGGCGCTGGAACTGGTCCGGTGCGCTGGGTAGCTCGAAGGAATCCTGCACCGAGGCTGCGGTGCCGTGCTCGGGGGTCGTGTTCTCGCTCATAGTCCCATTCTATAGCCCGCACGCGGCAACGGGAACGCCCCGTCCGTCATGCGTGTCAGATATGAGATAACTCCCCCGGCAGCGCGCTTAGCTGTGCTGCTTTTCCAGGTGAATGATGCGGGTGGCACCCTCAAAGGTCATGGGGAAGCTCAGCACGCCGTCCTCCATGACGAATTCCTTAGTTTCCTTATCGGAGGCGTACGGCGCACGCGCCAGCTTCGCGCGGTCCACGTGCGAAATGTAGCTGAAGTTGCCGGTCTTCGCCTCGAAAGTGCCCGTCCAGAAGGGGGTTGCCAGCTCTTCGTGGTTCAGGTGGTAGGTGACCTCGATAATGCCGTCGTGAATGACGGCGTCCATGTAGTTCTCAAGGTTGGTGGAGTCCTGCTGAACCCAGGTGCCGTCCATGATTTTCTGCGAGCGCGCAACGGCTGCAGAGGAAGGCATGGGCGCCGCGGTGTATGCGGCAGGCTCCTGGTTGCTCGTGTTGTCCGGCGCGGGGGTCTCAGTGGGCTGAGTCGCGGTCGGGTGAATCGACGGGTCCTGCGAGGTATTGACCGCCGCCTTAATTCCGGTGCTGTCGTCGCCGGGGGCGGGAACGGCGCTGGGCTCGACGGTTTCAAAAGCTGCGGGGTCAACAACCGCACTTGCGGAGGCGTTATTCGGTGCGGGTGCGCACGCGGTGAGGGAGAGCGCGCTGACGAGTAGAGCGAGCGCGCCCAGAGTGGACTTAGGTGCCACGAACGTGTCCTAACAGAGTATGTGTTTGAGTGAGTTTGTGAGTTGAGTGGTGCCTCCCCGTGAGTGAGGTGGGGATACGACAACACCCCGTAGCGCATTGAGGCTACAGGGCGTTCGATAACCGGCACGGTAGATAGTTTATAGGCTCTGGCTAGGAGTTTCACCAGTAGCGATCATTTTTAAATGATAGTTTGGTCACATTAGACCTTAAGTTGAGGAGTTTTTCGCGCACACGAGCCCCAATTTGCACTCTCCACGGGCTAATTTTGCCTCGACAAGGCGAAATATCCCGCACGGTGGCGTGGGCGGCAATTTTCTTGCCTTCGTCTTGCCTTCGCGTGGGCTCGGCACCCAAACCCACCGCTTCAATAAGTATGCGGTGTGGGTTTGAGCGCCAAGCCTCAACTGAACTGTTATATCTGCGCTACCGCAACCGAGCCGCTACAGCCCGGTTACTGTCCGCAGGGTATTTGCGAGCGGACTACTGCTTGCGGGAACGTAGCGAGGACTTCTCACGAATAATCGTGAACGTCTGGCGGGTCTCCTCCAGCAGGGCGACCGGCTCCTGCTCGCGCACCGCAACCTCATGAGATGCCGAGGAGTCGGCAGGTTCACCAGCCCGCGCGGCGCCGGGCGCGGTGTTCGGGGTAGCCTCCGCAGAAGCTGCCGCAGCAGCACCCGGAGCGCCAGGAGTACCAGGGGCAGTAAAGCCCGCGGCGGCGCTGAAACCGGCGCGGCGTGCCGCCTCCGCCTCCGAAGGAACCGGGTGCACGCCGTCCTCATCCACAACCTCACGCAACGTGTAGTCGTGGGCTTCACGGCGCGCATACTCACGAGCCAGCAGGGCACGCAACTCAGAAATCTCCTGGCGAAGATCGTCCACGTCAGCCTTGGTTGCGGGGTACTCCTGCTCCTCCCTGCCACCAAACTTTTCGATAATCCAGCTCGCGAGCGCACCGGTAGCAACCGCGACCAAGCCCCCGCCGTACAGCATGACGATCACGGCGATGACCCTGCCGATACCGGTGACCGGGTAAACGTCTCCGTAGCCGACCGTGGTGAGGGTCGTGAACATCCACCAGTAGGCGGTGGGCAGGTCACGAATCATCGCGCCCGGCTCGGAGGACTCCACCGAATAGATCGACAGGGCAAACATGATGATGAAGATCGCGGTGTAGCCGAAGAGCTTCATCCCCAGTTCGGAGAGCCTCTTGTATTGGCGGTTGGTGGTCAGGTGCATCATGGCGAGGAAGCTGACAATACGCCACGGGGGCAGCAGCACGATGGCCAGGTTCATCAGGTTGTGCGTGATGAAGTAGAGTCGCCGCGGCGCCAGGTACAGGCGCACGCAGTAGTCGGCGGCGAAGAGGCCCCACAGAATCATCTGAATGATGTTGAGGTACCCGTCGTACGGCTCCTGAATACGCGTGCTCATGATGGGCGCGGCGAACGCGAGCAGGTACAGCACGGACGCCACGAACATGGGCGTGGAAGTGCGGTCTTCCCACGCGGCCAGGTTCTTCTCGCCGCGGTACTTGCTGAGCGTGCGGAAGAGGCGGGTTCGCGGAGTGCGACGCGGCGGGTCCGTGACGGTGCGGGTGACCGTGCGAATGGTCGTGGTGTGCGTTTCGGGTTCGCCTACATCAATAATCTCGGCGTCACCATCGGGGTTACCCTGGGTGCCCGCTTTCTGGTCGCCCTTGCCGTGCGGGTGATGCGTGGTGCGGGTGATGCGACGCTCCTCGCGGTGCGTACCGTCCGGCGCGTCGGTGGTGGCGTATTCTTCGACGACCTCTTCGTAGTCGTCGGGGTCCAGGTCGGTGGAGTAGACGGAGTGGGTGCTGTCCAGGCGGGCGCTATCAATCTGCACGGCATCAACCTGTACTGCCTCCATGCCGGGGGCGGTAGCCTCTGCGGGGCTACTTGCTGCAGCACTAGTTTTGGCGGCACTGGATTCTGCCGGTGCCGACTGGGTATAACCAGCCTTCGTGGTATTCTCAGCGGCGGCTTCAGATGCGGTAGTTTCAGATGCAACAGTTTCAGGGCGCGCAGACGCACCCACCGGGCTGTTCCCCGGAATATTGCCCGAGGTATTCCCCGAGGTATTGGGTGCTGTGCCGTTCTTTACCGTGTTGTCTGTCTGGTTCTGTTCTGCCTTATCCATAGTGTGAATGATACTCCACGCCGTTGCGTTTGCGTTTCTATTTCGTTGCACTGTGACCTTGTGCTGTGACCTTTGGGCGGCGGTCTTTACACCGCGGTTTTGTGCACGATACTGTGTCGAAATCGGGCGGCGGTTCGGTTGCGGTGGAGAACCGTTCGGGTGCGAAGATGACGGTGTATTGTGCGGGTGTGGATCGTAAGGAGCGTAGTGTGCCTGCGGGTGGCCGCGTGTTTGTGGAGGATTTGGGGGTGCGTGCTTCGGCGGGTTCTCCCCTATTTTGTGGTGTGGTGACTTCTGATAGTACTGCTAGCTGGAATGTTACGGCCCTCGGCGGGCGTGCCTAAGAGCAGCTGCGGCGCTAATAAAGCCTGCACAAGGGAAAACAGGCACCTCTGGTAACGATTATCTTTTGTATTAGAGGTATATTAAGAACGGACTACCCGCCGTTATTAACCAGCCGTTATCAATCAATGGAGATACACCGATGACCGCTCAGTCGCCTGATACCACTGAGGTTGAACTTCCCAAGTTCTACGAATTCATTCCCAGCATTCTTGCTTACCTATCTGACGGCAACTCCCGCACCAATAAAGAGATTTATAGCGCTGTAGCAGAGCGCTACCCGCTTTCTGACGAGCAGCTACTACCCTACCTGCCGAACGGCAAGCGTCCCGTCTATGTGGACCGCATTAGTTGGGGCTTGACCTATCTCAAGATGTTCGGTGCGGTTGATTCCCCTCGCCGCGGTCAGCAGGTTATTTCTGACGAAGGCTTGAAGCTGATTGAGGCTCATCCTGGGGGCATCCCCGATGATGTCGTCGCGCATATCGTTCGTTCCGCCCGCAGCACGCGTGAGCGTTCCCAGTCTGATAGTTCCGAGCAGGACCCGCAGGAAACCCCGAAGACCGCTACCAAGACTGTTGCCGTCACGACTGCACCCTCTGAGGTGTCTGATAGCACCCCGCAGGAACTCATTGATGAAAGCATCACTCAGATTGAGTCCGCGCTGACGCACGATATTTTGGAACGCGTCCGCGCAATGTCTCCGACTGCTTTTGAGCATCTGGTGGTGGATGTTCTGTTGGCGATGGGCTACGGCGGCCCGGCAGGACGCGGCACCGTTACTCCGGCTTCCAATGACGGCGGCGTGGACGGAATCATTGACCAGGATGCGTTGGGTCTTTCAAAGATTTATGTCCAGGCTAAGCGTTACGCCAAGGACAATGTGGTGGGACGCCCTGCCCTTCAGAGCTTTGTGGGCGCACTGCATGGCAAGGCAACGCAGGGAGTGTTCATCACGTCGAGCTCCTATACGTCTGACGCACGCGGCTATGCGGAGGAACTTGGTGGCGGAGTTTCCCTCGTTCTGATTGATGGTGAGCACCTGGCGCGCCTCATGATTAAGTACGGTGTTGGCGTACAGGTGGCACGCACGTACACCATCATGAAGCTTGATGAGGACTTCTTCGACGAAGCCTAAACGTTACACAAGCGTGGGGTGGAAAGCATGTAGCTTTCTGCCCCACGCTTTCTTTTGGGTTAGCCGCCTTTTGGGTTAGCCGCTGGAATGTTACAACCCTCGGCAGCCGCGCCTAAGAGCAACCGCGGCGTTCAGAGTGTGGTGGGTGCGCCTCCGCAGGCCCGGGCGTATTCCCCCGGAAAGCCAGCAAATACGCGGCAAACCACCGCATCAGCACGGTGTATAACCCACCCCCTTTATGGTGACAAGTAGTCGCCAAGCTTAGCCATAGCTAAGCGGAAAAGACGGTGTTCAAGAGCACATACTGAAAGGTAAGACAGTCTCACTAAGGAGATTCATCATGACCACCGTTGTGTCAAACACTTCCAAAGCACTCAAGTCCCCCTACGAGGACACCCTCAAGCGTCTACTCTCCGATGCGCGCGCAGAAGCCGTCGAATCCAGCGTCTCCGAACTCGAGCGCCTGGCAATCTCCCACGACGCATCCCACTACCTGCTCGTGCCCGCAGGTCTAATCCGCCCTGACTCCGCCGAAGACGTCGCAAACATCTTCCGCGCAGCCGGCGACCTCGGCCTGCCCCTCACCTTCCGCTCCGGCGGCACCTCCCTCTCCGGCCAGGCAAGTGGTGACGGCCTCATGGTCGACACCCGCCGCCACTTCAAGAAGATTGAGGTCCTTGAAGACGGCAAGAAGGTGCGCGTACAGCCCGGCGCGACCATTATGATGGTCAACAACTACCTGGCACCCTACGGCTACAAGCTCGGCCCGGACCCCGCCTCCTGGTCCGCCTGCACCATCGGTGGCGTGGTTGCGAACAACTCCTCCGGTATGTCTTCGGGCACCAAGTACAACACCTACAACACCCTGGACTCCATGGTGTTCGTGCTGCCCAGCGGCACCATCATTGACACCGCCGAGCCCGACGCTGACCAGAAGCTGCGCTCCCTCGAACCTGAAATCCACGAGGGTCTGCTGCGCCTGCGCAAGCGCGTACTCGAGAACCCCGAGTCCATGGCGAAGATTCGCCAGCAGTACTCCATGAAGAACACCATGGGTTACGGCCTGAACTCCCTGGTCGACTTCGAGACCCCCGTGGACATTCTGCAGCACCTGCTGATTGGTTCGGAAGGTACCCTCGGCTTCGTCGCTTCGGCAACCTACCGCACTCTGCCGATTCTGAAGAACACCTCGACCGGTCTGCTCGTGTTCGACAACCTCATTGATGCGGCACGTTCCGTGCCCGAGCTGGTCGCTAACAAGCTGGCAACCGTCGAGCTGATGGACGCCACCAGTATTCGTGTGGCTCAGCGTACCGGCCAGGCTTCGGAGGCGCTCGCCGCCATCGACGTGAAGGACCACGCCGCCCTGCTGGTTGAGTTCCAGGGCAACTCCGAGCAGGAGCTGAGCGACCTGGCTGCCGCTGCAGCACCCATGTTTAAGAGCCTGCCGGTGGCTTCGCCGGTGTCGATGACCAGCAAGCTGTCTGAGCGTAACGCACTGTGGGCGGCACGCCGCGGCCTGTACACCACCGTTGCGGGTAACCGCCGCTCCGGCACTAACGCACTGCTTGAAGACGTGGTTGTTCCTGTTGAGGTTCTGGGTAACACCTGTAGCGACCTGACCAAGCTGTTCGACGCACACGGCTACCAGGACTCCGTGATCTTCGGTCACGCGAAGGACGGTAACATCCACTTCATGCTGAACGAGCAGTTCCGCGACCCGAAGCAGCTGGACCGCTACCGCGACTTCACCGAAGAAATGGTTCAGCTGATCCTTTCCGCTGACGGCTCGCTGAAGGCTGAGCACGGTACCGGCCGTATCATGGCGCCGTTCGTGAGCCGCCAGTTCGGTGAGGAACTCTTCGACGTGATGCGCCAGATTAAGCGCCTCATTGACCCGAAGGGCTTCATGAACCCCGGTGTTCTGCTCGCCGAGCCGGACACCGACTACGTGACCGACCTGAAGGTTGCCGAAACCGTAGAGGAAGAAGTCGACCGCTGCGTGGAGTGCGGCTACTGCGAGCCGGTCTGCCCCTCCCGCAACCTGACCCTGACCCCGCGCCAGCGCATCGTGATGCGCCGTGAGATTGCTGCCGCTGAGGCGAACGGCGACCACGAGCTCGCCGAGCGTCTGCGCAAGGAGTACGAGTACAACGGCATCGACACCTGCGCCGTGGACGGCATGTGCCAGACCCGCTGCCCCGTGAACATTAACACTGGTGACCTGATTCGCCGCCTGCGTTCTGAGAACCAGGACAAGCTGGCCGCCGCCGGCTGGAAGGTCGCCGCACAGCAGTGGGGCATCATGGATAAGGTTGCCGGTAAGTCCCTGACTGTGGCTAAGAAGCTGCCGTTCCCCGTGGTGCACGGTACCACCAACATTGCCCGCAAGGTCATGGGTGACGATATGGTTCCTTCCTACAAGAAGGACCTGCCGGTCGGTGGCCCGGCACGTAAGCCGCACAAGGACGCAACCGCTGAGATTGTGTTCTTCCCCGCCTGCGTGAACTCCATGTTCGGCGGCGTGGACGGCGACGGTAAGCACGACCCGGTCAACGCAACCCAGGCGTTCATCCGCCTGTGCGAGCGTGCGGGCGTGAAGTACCGCATCCCCGACAATATTGGTGAGATGTGCTGCTCCACCCCGTGGAAGTCGAAGGGCTTCACTGACGGCTACTCGATTATGAGTGACCGTGTGCTGAAGTCCCTGTGGGAGGCTACTGACGGTGGCCGCCTGCCGGTCGTGTGTGACGCTTCGTCCTGTACTGAGGGCCTTGAGGTGATGCGCGAGAAGGTTATTAAGGCACTTGAGCACAAGATCGTGAACGGCCTGAAGCCGGGCGAGCCGGACTACTCGCGTCTGCGCATGTACGACGCGGTTCAGTTCGCCGCGGACAACATGCTGGACAAGCTGACCGTGTCCGCTCCCCTGCCGTCGATTGCTCTGCACCCGACCTGCTCCATGACTCACTTGGGTACTCAGCCTGCGTTTGAGAAGATTGCGAACGCGATGAGTGACGACGTGTACGTGCCGAAGCACTGGGGTTGCTGTGGTTATGCGGGTGACCGCGGTATGCTGCACCCGGAGCTGACGGCGAGCGCTACGGAGGCGGAGGCTGCGGAGCTGAGCGAGCAGAAGCAGTTTGCCGCATACATTTCGGCAAACCGCACCTGTGAGCAGGGTATGACGGAGGCGACCGGCCACAGCTACCAGAACGTGCTGCAGCTACTGGAACGCACCACCCGCTAAAAGCGGTTGAGCGCATAGCAACGGCGTAAACAAAGGGACCCGGCAGGCTATCTGATGGATAGCCTGCCGGGTCCGTTTTACTTGTCAATTACTTTGTGTTCCTACAAATCCAAATAAAATAAGAATCAAAACGACAGGAGCAAAAATAATTGCAAGCAAGAAAGAAAGAAGAACATCTCCAATAATAATCACAAACAACATAAATTTATTATTACTAGAAATGATGCCATCATGTCTATTTTTTAATACAAAAAGATCAAAAATACCAATAATTGCAAGACAAATTGGGGCATTATAAAAAATAAAGAACGACGAATGAAAATCACCAATCCTACCGTAATCTATAAGTGAGGATATGGAAAATACAAGCACAAATATAGACTCGGGAGGGTCACTAACGATTCTCCAAATATCATAATCCTCAATTCGACGCCTCAGGCCATTTAGGTAGTAGCTACTTGAAGAAGCTGCGAGGATAGACAGCAGGAAAAATACCCATGCTTCTTCACCGTTTTTAATGCGAGAGATAAAACTATTAATAGGGTCAACCATTTGCCCTAATCCAGCATAATTAAAACCTTCAAGGATAATCCTCAGAGCAAGACCATCTTCAACGCCCTTCACCCAACCATCAGGGAAAAAGCTAATAATTATTGCAATTGCATAAACCGAGACAAGAATCTTTGGAAGCCCTTTCAACAACGTCTTAGCTAGAGAATAATCCTTAAGCTTCCCCAAAGTCTCATTTATAACAAACACTACCTACTGCACCTCATCTAGTAAATACAATTAGATTCTTAAATAAAACATTAATTTAATATATTGATATCATGTCGTCACTACCCATAAGGCGGGCGGAAAGCTTCCCGTCAGCCTCAGTCACGATAATGACCGGTTTACCACCCGCAACCTTGCGTGCACGGTCGAGTACGTCAGCCTTATCTTCGCCGGGAGCCACAGGAACCACCTGGCACTCCCCTCCCGCCTTTTGCGCGGCGAGCGCAACAAGTGCCCTATGCTCCTGGTTTCGGCGAGCAGACAGGTTGAAACGATCCGCAATACGAGCCCGTTCCTTCATCACCTCAACACTTGCCATATCTTCATCCTTTCAAATGCACTTCAACAGCAAAGCCTACTACTTCTTCGTAAGCGGCGTTGCTTTCCATAATACTATTCAGGGGTCGGTTCTCTTCGACTATGTAATAGCGAAGGCACAGGTATACCCGCACAAGCACCGTGCTTGACCGCCGCCGTCGCGCAAAAAGATTGGGAACAACTAGGTGCGAGTACAGGATTTCAAACGAACCCTAGTGCGCTACCGTAGACACACCATATGGCACAGACACACAAAAGAGAGGTAGGGCTGACAATAGCCCTACCTCTAAGATGTTTTAAGATAGCACGGTTGACTAGTCATGATTCCTGAATGCAAAGAAGTACATGGTAGCCGATGCCAAACCCATACCTAAGGAAATCATAAGAACGTTTGGTGAACAAAGATTTCCCATTCCCTGAATCACTGTCAAGAACAGACAGGAAAGAGAAAATACGAGGATAAAAGCACCTATGCTTTGAAAAATAATACTTTTCATAATATACCTCCTTGGTTGCTTATAATTCACCTCGGCAGCTCCATGCAGCTACTCCCAGCTGAGCGGCCAAACTGGGAAGACCCCCAGCCCCCTTTTCTCAGTTGCAGCATCTATTTTCGACTATTAGATAGTCCAATAATCAATACTGCTATTGAGATGCCGTAGAGAATTCCAACCACTAGGTCGCTGACATTTGACACTACGTTCAAGATAATTGCCAGGATCAAGAACAGCATCCCAACAGGAACATACTTATTCGACTTCATACGCTCGTGCTCCCTCAATAATCAACAGCGATACATCATTTTCAGGACCATCCAGCTACCCATTTTCTGAATGACTATGGACGTTCGCCTTACTACCACGCTAGCACTCTGGAGCTAAAAACTAGCCCACGACACAGCTTTCTCGCCGGGTGCAGCGGGGATGACGTGGCATTCTCCTCCGGCGCGTTGAGCCGCTAGAGCTACGAGTGCGCGGTGTTCTGGATTGCGGCGGGCAGACAGGTTGAAGCGCCCCGCGATGCGAGCTCATTCTTTCATCACTTCAATGCTTGCCATTCTTCAATCCTTAAAATTTATTTTGCTTACTAATACAAAATATCATATCTTCAATACAATAGCCGGTGAGCATTGCAGATACAATGCTCACCGGCTTATAATATACAAGTTAAATCATGCTATTCTTTACAATACAGGTCTTGGAAGCAATATCATTAATTAACACCAACAAATCATCCGAAGACTTTTCATTGAAAATTATGCGACCATATTCAATGTTGTTTTTTTCATTCCTTTTATCCGAAAAATCACAAGTAAACCCATCAATCTTCCTATTAATGAATTCATTATAGAATTTCGGATTTTCCTCTAGCTGCTTATGTTGCAACCCTAGATTAATCTTAAAATCCTTATCGCGCTTTCCATACACAACCTGCCCAACCTTTACTGGAGTAGACCCAGATTTACTGGAAATATATATATAAAATTTATAGGTTGAATTTTTCTGATCCGAATTTCGCCAACGGAAGGTTAGATTTCCCCATTCAATGGTTCCATCAAAAATTCTATTAAACAGATGGCTAGCATCCTCACTTATTGCATTTTCCAAAACCGTAGTTAGTTCGGGAATACTGTAAACTGTACACCCAGGCAGCGAATTTCCCGAAGAGGTAGTATCAGAAGGATTCAGGGTTTCGACACCTCCAACACCGGACACATTCGACTCATTAAAGACATACTCCAAGTATTCATTATATTTATCCTTACTCTTACGTCCCTTAAGTATTTGGGTGTACTTAATTAAATCGTTTGTAAATTCTTCTTTTTTGTTAATTGTTCGAATACTTAATTTAGAATATGCAGGGTTATCACTCATGAATTTTAGTACAATATTATTGGCAATCAAAAGGTTGTCACAGGAGGACAGACTCTCATCAATTCTTTTAACTTCCTGCTCAGGATTAAATTTATTGCTAAGCGAGGTCTTAGAATAAACATCACCAAAGAGAATTCGGTAAACCATTAGCGTATGCCATTTTAGACTTGTCTGAAGCTGTGAGTGCCTCCTATTTTCTGCAGTATAACGCAAATAGGCATAAGCAGCAGCAAAGAATTTAATCGGGGGATTTTCGTCATTAAACACTTTCCTAAGAATTTCTTCAGTTTTGAGGCGGCCAGCATAGCGTGAGCTCTTATGAGGCATTTCAAGGTACGTTGCGGCAAATATACCAAGCATCATATCCTGGGTAATTACACGTGATTTAACAACGACCGAATCATATGCATACTCATTATTCCTTCTCTCATAGTACATATATTGTTTCCCAGTTCCCTCTTCTTTATTTACATTAAAGAACTTTTGAATTTCTCGAGCAACGTTACCTAGAGCATGGAGCTGATCTGCGCCAATGCTTGATTGGCTATTAGTTGATTCCACAATTTCTGAAGCCAGGCTATCACCTCGAACCTCAATGATTTTCAAAGGGATATATACTTCTTTAAGCCTCTCTTGAATCTCACTCTCGCCAATACCAGAATCTAGTAGATGCAGGTAGTAGTAATAAAGCATGGTACTACTCTGGCACCCATTAATTATTTGGTAATTATGTGCAGTAAATTTTTCATTTCGATTATCAGTTGCAACCTTGTCAGCAATCATGGTAATTCCATTGTTTAGAATGAAAAATTTATTTGCACCTCCGTCTTTAAGAGTGCTCAAAATTTTTGAATTTACCTTATTGCTGGTCCCTTGAAAGCTTCTAACATTTTCTTCAAAGATAGATTCATCCAAATCCCTTCCATTGGGATCTCGCAAAATAATTTTCAAAAATTCATCAAAATATATATATGTCATAAACGACTTTTTAATTTCATTTATTTCAGGGAGTGCGATAGATGCATCAACTTTAAAGTTTACTCTTTGCTCATACTTCTTGTATTTTTCATACATGTTTTTTACATCATCCAACCCACAAGGGATGAAAGTGAGATTCCCTCCCTTTTTTGCAAAGTCAGAAAATACCCCACCTGACTCGTTCATGCTATCAATCTTCTCCATAATATCGCGATGAACAGTTTCATTGAGCGGATTCGGAGATTGTGTGAAATAATATAAATACGCCCCAACATTTTTAATCTCTGTCCAACACTCATATACCGCATCCTTAATTTTACGCTTTTTTAAAAGAGCTTCATTTGATGTATGCAGCTCTCCACTCCGCATAAACTGCTCAACACCAAGTATCGTAGTAGAGATTAAAGACTTAGTGAAAGACGGAGAAGTTTTAGCCTGAGAGAATATAAAATCTACACTATCAATCTCCCTGCCTTCTTCTCGCAGGTCGTCTTGCAACGATTCAAACTCAGAGAGATCCTCTACAATATGAATCTTATTTACGACAACAATTACAGAATCTAATCCCTTCTCATCGCCACCGCCCAAGCTTAATGACATTGGGTCTTTCAGCCTCATTCCAGCACTAGGGCAAGCATCATGCAAAGCTAATGCTCCCGTAAAGCATTCAAACTTTGCGGTGTAAATTTCTTCTGGCCTTTTATAGGGAATCTGCGATTCTAAATCAAATTGTTCAGAAAACTGATCCATATAACCGTTAAGAATCTGATCAGAACTCTTAACTTTTCCATTTCCTGATGCCACATGAACTCCTTGTGTAATCCGGTTTACTCTTCAATTAATCCTGTATGCCAATCATTCTATATGCGCTACATATTTGCAAATATATAGCACACATACACTCATAGCTTAAATTCAAGATAACTACTGCGAAATTTTTATAAATCTAAATTTTATTAGTTCCTCCTTGAACTCAGGGATAGATTATCTGACAAACAGGCACCTATGAGGTACCTAGACCATATCCAATATCCTTATCCGAATCGTACAATTACCGGCGCTTCCGAACGGCAACGAACGTTAGCGCCATCACTTACATTAGCACGAAGACATCCGCCCGGACTAGGAAAACTCCCGCACAACACAGCTTTCTGTACCCAACCGTCCCTCCCCCACCCTCGCCTCCTCAAGACGCACAAAAAACCACCCCCTCCGCAGCTTGTCGCCGCAAAGGGGGTGGTTTTCTATATATGAGCTAGACCAGAAAGCCTAGTACTACTCAGCAGCCTCAGCGCTGGGCTTGGGGTCTTCATTCACGCGGTTGCGGATATGCTCCACAATACGTGCCACAGCCTCATCCACGGGCACGCCGTTCTCCTGCTTGTTACCGCGGAAACGGAACGAAACAGCGCCGTGCTCCGCATCCTCACCGCCAGCAATCAGAATGAACGGAACCTTCTCAGTAGACGCGGTACGAATTTTCTTGGTGAAACGATCCGAACCGTAATCCACCTCAACACGCACGCCGTGCGCACGCAACTTATCCGCAATCTCGGTCATGTAGTCGTTGAACGCCTCAGCCACCGGCACACCAATCACCTGAACCGGTGCCAACCACGCCGGGAACGCACCCGCATAGTGCTCAGTCAGCACACCCAAGAAGCGCTCAATCGAGCCGAACTTCGCCGAGTGAATCATGACCGGCTCCTGCACGGTACCGTCCGCAGCCTGGTACTCCAGACCGAAACGGCTCGGCTGGTTGAAGTCGTACTGCACGGTCGACATCTGCCAAGTACGGCCAATCGCGTCCTTCGCCTGAACCGAAATCTTCGGGCCGTAGAACGCAGCACCACCCGGATCCGGGACGAGCTCCAGACCGGTCTCCTTCGCAACCTGCTCCAGAACCGCGGTAGCCTCCTCCCACTGCTCATCAGTACCGATGAACTTATCCTTCTTATCACCCTCAGTGTCGCGGGTGGACAGCTCAAGGTAGAAGTCGGTCATGCCGAAGTCCTCAAGCAGGCTCAGCATGAACTTCAGCAGGTGACGCACCTCGTCCGGTGCCTGCTCCTTCGTCACATACGAGTGGGAGTCATCCTGAGTAATCATGCGCACGCGGGTCAGGCCCTGCAGCACGCCGGACTTCTCGTCACGGTACACGGTGCCGAACTCGAAGAAACGCAGCGGCAGCTCACGGTACGAACGGCCACGAGAACGGTAAATCTCGTTGTGCATCGGGCAGTTCATAGCCTTCAGACGGTAATTACCGTTATCCAGCTCCATGGAGGGGAACATGCCGTCCGCATAGTACGGAAGGTGACCAGAAGTGTAGAACAGGTCTTCCTTCGAAATGTGCGGGGTGCTGACGTACTGGAAACCCTCCTGAATGTGGCGGGTACGCACGTAGTCTTCCATCTCGCGCTTAATCACGCCACCCTTAGGGTGAATCACCGGCAGGCCGGGGCCAATGTTCTTCGGGAAGGAGAACAGGTCCAGTTCACGGCCCAGGCGGCGGTGGTCACGGCGCTCCGCCTCAGCGATGCGCTCCTTGTACGCAATCAGCTCGTCCTTAGTCGGCCACGCGGTACCGTAAATACGCTGCAGCATGGGGTTCTTCTCAGAACCGCGCCAGTACGCGCCACCGGCACGCATCAGGGCGTAACCGTTAGCAATCAGCTTGGTGTTCGGCAGGTGCGGGCCGCGGCAGAGGTCCTTCCAGACGGTCTCGCCGGTCTTCGCGTTCACGTTGTCGTAAATGGTGATCTCACCCTCGCCGACCTCCACGGATGCGCCCTCGGCAGCGTCCGCACCAGAACCGGGGCCCTGGGTCAGGGAGAGCAGCTCCAGCTTGTACGGCTCGTTCGCCATCTCGGCGACAGCCTCGTCGTGGGTGACCACGCGGCGGCGGAACAGCTGACCGGACTTGATGATCTTAATCATCGACTTCTCGATCTTCTTCAGATCTTCCGGGGTGAACGGCTCAGCCACATCAAAGTCAAAGTAGAAGCCGTCAGTAATGTACGGGCCAATGCCCAGCTTGGCGTCCTTGCGGTACTCCTGCACCGCCTGCGCCATCACGTGCGCAGCGGAGTGGCGCAGAACGTTCAGGCCGTCCGGTTCGTGAATGAAAACCGGCTCAACGGAGTCGCCAGCAGACAGCTCGTGGGAGAGATCAACCAGCACGCCGTTCACGCGTGCCACAACGATCTTCGGGTCGTCAGCGAACAGCTCAGCGGCAGTCTTCGCGGTGACCTCGCGCTCCTCACCAGAAACGCTAATAACAATTGCTGAAGAATCAGCGGCAGACATAAGTCTCCTTAACTCAGGCGCAAGCGTGCCACTCGGGGCGCCGCCGGTGCGCATACTATTCCGCACTGTACTGGTGCACGGACACACACCATCTTACAACGGCTCCCAGGCAACGCTCAGCTTGAGGGCAGACTAGTCCGCATGATGCTCACGCGTATGCTCATACACGTCAACCACAATGTGGCTAATATGGTCGTCCTTCAGACGGTAAATGGTGGTGCGGCCCTGCTGTTCACGGTCAATCACGTGCGCCTCACGCAGGATGCGCAAGTGGTGCGAGGCGAGCGGCTGCGAAATACCCAGGCAGGTGTGCAGTTCGCTCACGCTGTGCGGGCGGTGCATCAGGTGGTGCGCAATCGCCAGGCGTAGCGGGTTCGCGAGCGCCGAGAAAATTGCGACGGATCCGCCGAACTGCTCCTCCCAGTCTTTGGGGCTGTTGCCTTCGAGGAGGGGCGCGTTGGTGGGCGCCTCGTGGGCGTGTCCTGAGGCGTGCTCGGCGACGTGGTTCGCTACATGCGCCGATACATGCGCAACCGCATGTTCTGCGGCATGGTCAGCGTGGTTGTGGGTGGTGTTAGTTTCGGTCTGGTCTGCGTGGTGGCTCTGAGTCATAGTATTTTCACCTTATGTATAGGAAAGGGGGCACGTCAAGGAAGTTACGCCTGCGCGGCGTGCTTTCTTGAGCGTGCCCCTCTCCCCTATGTGCGCTGATGCTCGCGGGTATGCAACCTTAGCAGGCCTTTAGCGGTTGGCGACTGCCACCTGCAGGTAACCTTCAGCGGACTTTACGCCCTTGTCAGTCACTGCGCGGTAGCGGACCAGCGGTGCGAAGCCCTGCTTATTCTTAGCAGATACCGCGATGCCCTGGGTGCCGTCGGGCAGGGTCACCACACGGTAGGTGCCGTATTCGTCGCTGTATGCGCTGACGGCCTGGCCGCGCTGGTTGAGCAGCTCGAGCTTCTTCACGGTTTCGCCGCGGCTGTATGCGCCGAAGGATGCTTCGTCGTTGTTCAGGACAGCCACGTTCTGGGTGGTGCCCGAGTACAGGGAGACGGAGTCCTCACGCGCGATGGGGCTGTTCTTATCGACCACGTGAACCTTCAGCGGGATCGAGTACAGCTGCGCGGCGGAGCCCCTCTTCGCCTTCACATCAGACATGCGTGCGGGTGCCTTGCCGGTGCGGTTCACGGTGATGTTCGTGCCGTTGTCGCGGCGCAGATCCCAGGTGGTGCCGGTAACGTCGTGGGTGTTCAGGTCGATCGAGTAGGTGCCGGTCTTGCCGTTGGAGGCAAAGCGGATGCCGGTCTCCGCACTGGAGAACTGGCCGCCAGCAGTGTTGACCTTCTCCTTGTTGACCCAGCGGCTGGGGCGGAAGTTCGGGGTCTGCTGGATTTCCTGGAAGTTGTAGTCGCGCGCGTAACGGTAGTTCGGGGAAACCTTGTGCGACTGGTGAACACTCTGCGCGACTGCGGTCTCGCCGGAGTAGACGGTGGCGTGGTGCTCGGCGGGCTGGTAGAACACGCCGGAGCCGGTGCCGGTCTTACCGTAGGAATCCGAGGGGTACTTGAACTTCACGGCGTCCGAAGCCTGGTTCACTGCCGCGTTCTGAGTCTCGGCGTCGCTGATGCGCACGGCCTTGGGGGTGCGCACGGCGGAGCGGCGCACGGTCACGGGGCGTGCAATCTTGTGCGCGTCAGCGTTCGAGTCGGCAGCCTGGTTGTTGCTCTGCGGCAGAACCTGGGTGCCCTCGCGGCGTGCAGTGTTCTCAGCGGACTCGGTGTAGTTCACGGGCATCCACTGCACCTGCTGCCAGGGGAACTGGTTGCCGGTGAAGCCGCTGGGCACGAAGTTCGCGAACATTGCCGCCAGCTGCGGGTCTTCCTTGTACACGTTCTTACCCTGGCGGGCGTAGGGCGCGTAGGAGCTTGCCGCCTCCAGGTTGAATGCGTTGGTGAAGAGGTTGTGGTCCGTGAGGATGAAGCCGTATTCCTTCATTGCGGTCAGGATCATGCGGGTGAGCTGGTCGTCAGCGTGGCCGGTGTTTGCCAGGTGCTCTTCCACGTCAAAGCTTGCGGGCAGGAAGCCACGCTGACCCGCGCGGGGTGCGTTCGGGTACTTGCTCGCGTCAATCTTGCCGTCGGTACCCTTCGCGGGGAAGGAGGAAGTCAGCGCCGCATAGTCAGCCGCGGTGATGGACACCATGTGGTTGATCTTGCCGGCCTTGAGCTCGTCCACACCGATCTGGGTGAGCTCGTTCGCCATACCCACCACGGAGGAGGTGCCGTTCTTGAGGGTCAGCCAGTAGTTGTCTTCGCCCACGCCGCCGAAGTTCGGCTTAGCGAGCATGTAACCGCCGGAGGACACGTGGTAGGTCGCCGGGTAGTCAACCGCAACGGGGATGTCCACGGTGCCGCGGGTGCCTGCGGGAATCTTGTAGGTAATCTCGCCGGTGGTCTCGTTGATGGACGCGCCGGGCACGTTCTTTGCCAGGCGGAACTTCGCGCCGCGAGCAATCGGGTAGGAGGTGCGGGCGTTGCCGGACTTCGCGTCGATGCTCACGGGTGCGTTGATGGTGACGGTCTGACCTGCGTTGCCGCGGCCGACGTTGTCGTACTGAATCTTTGCGCTCTTGGGGGTGGATACGTTGCCACCGCCCACCTGCACGCGGGCGGTGCTGGCGTAGGTCTGTGCGTCTGCATCCTTGACGAACTTGAAGTAGGAGCGCCAGATGCCGGTCGCCTCATCGTACAGGGCGACGGACTGGTCGCCGGAGAGGCCGTGGTCCTCGGCAAGCCACTTCGGAATCGGGACGCCGCCGGTGAGGATGCGCTTGTTCTCCGCGTTGGCGTTGACGCGGCCATCGCGGGAGACGACCTCGACGTACTCCTGGTGCGGGTTCGCGGAGTTCACGGCGAGGGTCGGGATGTTTTCGTGGCCGCCGACGGTCTGGGCACGGTCCTTCTTCACGGTGCCCGCGTTGATGGCGGTGGTGATGGGGTGGTTGCCCGCATCGGCACTGTATTCGAGGAAGGTGCGGCTGATTTCACTGCTGTTGGCTGCGACGGCTTCGGTGCCGGTGAGCTTCTGCGCTGCAAAGGAGTCGCTGGCGAGCTTGCCGCTCAGGGGCGAGGTGTTCTCGGTGGTGGTCAGCTGCGCCTTGGTGAGGGAGGAGTTGACCGGTGCGAGGGTGTCGATGGTCTTCGCCTGCTGGTCGGGGGTCCAGTGGCAGGTCGGGCCGGGTGCGATGTTGGTGAGGTTCGCGAGGGTCGGCACGGTGCGGTAGCCTGCGTCGACGCAGGTGATACCGGATACGTTACGGGTGGAGGCGGTTGCACCGAAGGTCGCGGGGAGGTTCGCGCCGGTGATGACGGTGGCCAGTGCTGCGGAGGCAGCGATGGTGGCACGGCGGCGGTTTGCAGGGCGCTGTGCCGGGTTTTTGGATGCAGTTGCGGTCATGTTTTTCTTCCGTTCGTGTCGGCTTGTTTGAGTGAGTGCGTTTGTATGAACAAACACGGACGTGAGTGAAATATGCATCTGAGGGTGTGCCCGGGTGGGTCCTGATCTTCTGGCAGGAGTTCTCAGGAAACTCTCAGATAATCCCCATACCCTACATAGTCTTTTGGGTGAACGCAAAACGAGTTTGTGATTTTGGGCACCGATTTTTTGATAAAGGTTCAGGTTTAGAGTCACATCTCTTTGCACCTTCGTGCATTTACTGGTGTTTGAAGACATGGAATTTGCACCGCAGTGTTTAGGGTTTACTCCTAGTCAAGCGAGGGTGATGTGAAGAAAACGAAAAATGCGTACAGGGAACTAAACCTTAAACCTTGAATTTCCCTGAAAGACGCACCAAAACTTCCTGTTGAATTTCTCACACGTGACCACAATCTGAGATTCTGCACCGAGAGCAGATAGCACCCTATGCACTGAGACGGGCACCAACCACCCCTCAAAGAGCGATTTCTGGCAACCACCACCCAGCAGGAGCATCCTGCGTTTCACCCCGCAGACCCCTCAAAACCCACTTAAAACCCTAAAATTCACGTAAAAGTTCAAAGTTTCTATGTGTTTGTCAGCGTGTAACCATGCAAACGCACCACTCCCCCACACGGGGTGCCGCACGCAGCTCCCATCAACGAATCCAAGCCGCCCACCGGGGGCTTTATTAACGCAAAAAGCACCCCGCATGCGCCTCAAAAACACATGCGGGGTGCATAGATATTCATTTGTGGGTGCCTTGCGGTGCACCCAATAGCAGGTGCCGCACCCGCCTCCGTGGGTTCAGGTGGGTTCAATAGCGGTTACTCACAGAGCTATCGGATAACTACAGCGCGCCCGCCTCCGAGCAGACATTCACCAGTTCGCCAATACCCTCGATGCGGGTGCGCACCGTCTGACCCGGCTTCAACCACTGACGCGGATGCAGCGACAAACCAACCCCAGCCGGGGTACCCGTCGCTACCAGATCACCCGGCTCCAGGGTCATAAACCGCGAAATATAGGACAGCAGCTGCGCCGGAGTGAACACCATATCCGCCGTCGTGCCGCGCTGACGCACCACATCATCCACCTCACAGACCAGCTCCAGGCCGGCAACCGGGTCAACCTCATCGGGGCTCACAATCACCGGACCGAACGGAGTCATCGCATCCCAGTTCTTACCCTGGAACCACTCCGAGGAACGACCCTGCCAGTCACGCACCGACACATCATTCATGACCGTGTACCCCATCAGAGCCTCAAGCGCCTGCTCCTCCGTGGCATTACGCAGGCGAGCGCCCACGACCAGGCACAGCTCAACCTCCCAGTCGACCTTCGTGCTGCCGGTGCCGTCATCAGCGGGCATGCGGATCTGCTCGCCGGGGCCAATCAGCGCGTTCGGGAACTTCGCGAACAGCGCCGGATGCTCAGGCACCTCAAGGTTCATTTCCGCGGCGTGGTCGCGGTAGTTCAGGCCGGCGCACACAATCTTGCCGGGCTTATCCAGTGGGCGAATAAAGGGTAGGGAGTTCCACAGCTCCTCGCCGTGACCCATGACGGTCGCGCCGTTCTCCTTCAGGATCGCCACGGCGTTCTTCGGGTCGCCAAAGTTCAGCCGGAACCGGCTGTAGAAATTCAGTAGCGGGCTGAGCTTCGCCGGAAGCTCGTACACGGTCTCTTCGAAGAAGCAGACCGCGCGGCTGCCCTTCGAGTCTTTAATCTGTGCCCAACGCATGGATGCTCCTTCGCTTCAGGTGGGGATATATCGAATAAGTTACGGATAAAAGTCAGAAATAAAACAACCTAGTGAAAACCGTTTTGGGCGTACACCTCAACGATGGCGTCTTCCAGGTCTTCCATGAGCAGGGCGGGGTTCGCGTCCTGCGCCGCGCCAACCGTGGCGGGGTCCAGGTCCATGCCGAGGGCACGGTACACGTCCGCGGTGACCGCCCGCAGCGGCGCAGAATCAGAGACCACGATGCCGGTGCTGAACCACCAGCCGCCGGTCACCACACGCTGGGCGGTGCCAACCAGTTTAATGCGGCCACCACCTGCGGAGGTGGGAAGCTGGGCGTGCACCGAATACTCGCCGGGGCAATACTCCCCCGGAATCTCGCCCATGCGCGCATCCACGCCAACCTCACGGAGCGCCTGCGCATACATGGAACCGAACAGTTCGTAGCGTAGGGTGTTGCCGCTGCGGGCGTCGGAGGCGGGCTGAAAATGGTCCACGACCAGGCACCCCTGATGGTAGGCGGCGGCGTGCCCACCGACCTTGCGCACCAGTACCTCAAAGCCGTGTTCGGCACACGCCGCGGAGGCCTCCGCGAAGCCGGGGTTCAGTTCGTCACGGCGGCCGAACGCGACCGTCGGGTTCGGCTGATACATGCGCAAGGTGGCTTCGCGCTTGCCGGTTGCCACCTCGCGGAGCATCTGCACCGTCTGGTCGTGGTGAATGAGGATGTCGCCGGAATCAGGGCCGGTCTCTCGAATAATTTGCACGTTCCTATTTTACGGTTACGCTCGCCACAGCTCCTACGTCTCCCCACAATGCGAAAACGCCCACCCGGGTAGCTAAAACCTAGTAATCCCCCACCCCCTCCGCTAGGGTAGAAGAAAACCCCACAACACCTTGGAGGATGCCGTGCATCAGGACCAGCACATCACCGCCCAAACCACCGCGCTACCCCGCGTCAGCACTGAACAGCGCACCAACCCGGCGCTGACCGAGCCGCAGCCGCTCGGCGCATTCCCTGACGGTTTCCTCTTCGGAGGCGCCACCGCCGCCAACCAGTTTGAGGGCGCCTGGAACGAAGACGGCAAGGGCCCCAGCCTGCAGGATGTACTACCCGCCGGCGGCCTGCACCCGCGCACCGCCGAACCCACCGAGGACAACCTCAAGCTGGAGGGCATCGACTTCTACCACCGCTACCGCGAAGACATCGCCCTGCTCGCGGAGATGGGTTTTAAGGTCTTCCGCTTCTCCATCGCTTGGTCGCGTATCTTCCCCCGCGGCGACGAAGAAACCCCCAACGAGGCGGGCCTCGCCTTCTACGACCGCGTGCTCGACGAGCTCGAAAAGCACGGCATGGAGCCGCTCATCACCCTCAGCCACTACGAAACCCCGCTGCACCTGGTCGAGCAGTACAACGGCTGGACCAGCCGCGAGCTCATCGGCTTCTACGAACGCTACGCCCGCACCGTGTTCGCCCGCTACGGCAAGCGCGTAAAGTACTGGCTGACCTTCAACGAAATCAACTCGATGCTGCACCTGCCGTTCATGTCCGGCGGCATTAACACCCCGGCGGAGCAGCTCAGCGACGCAGACCTGTACCAGGCGATGCACCACGAGCTGGTCGCCTCCGCGCGCGCCACCGCTGCGGCACGCGAACTGGCACCGGGCGCGCAGATTGGTTGCATGATTCTTGCCATGCCCACCTACCCGCTCACCCCCGACCCCGCCGACGTGCTCGCCGCCATGCAGACGGAACAGGCGAACTTCGCGTTCGGTGACGTGCACGTGCGCGGCGCATACCCCGGCTACTTCCTGCGTGCCCTGCGTGAGAAGGGCGTGGAGCTGAACATCACCGAACAGGACCGCGAGGATCTGAAGAATACCGTGGATTTCGTGTCGTTCAGCTACTACATGTCCACCTGCGCGACCGGCGACCCGGCACGAGGCGAGCGCGGCGAGGGCAACATCCTCGGCGGCGTGGCGAACCCGACCCTGCCCTCCAGCGAATGGGGCTGGCAGATCGACCCGACCGGCCTGCGCGTGGTCCTCAACCAGTATTGGGACCGCTGGCAGAAGCCGCTGTTCATCGTGGAGAACGGCCTGGGCGCCCGCGACGAACTGGTCGAGGTGAATGGTGAGCTCACCGTGGAAGACGACTACCGCATCGACTACCTGCGCCAGCACCTGCACGCGGTGCGCGAAGCCATTGAGGACGGTGTGAACGTGCTCGGCTACACCACCTGGGGTTGCATCGACATGATTAGCGCCTCCACCGCGCAGATGTCCAAGCGCTACGGATTCATCTACGTGGACCGCAACGACGACGGCACCGGCACCCTGGCACGCTACCGCAAGAAGTCCTTCCACTGGTACCGCGAGGTGATTGCCAGCAACGGCGCGGAGCTGTAACTGGTAAGGCTCTAGACGTTGTTCCTTATGCGGCGACCCTAGACTGAACCCCGCAAAAATCCCTGCACGCTGAACCCCCGCGCGGCTAACACGCGAAACTCAGCAGCAAAAAGCCCCCGAGACTCTGATCTCGGGGGCTTTCGCGCATATGCTGTTTGTCTAGTGCCTGTTATGCCTAGCGCGGGCGACTCTAGTCCATGGGTAGGTCATTCAGGCTGGTGGACACGTACTCCCACCAGGTCGGCACCAACCCGGCATTCATCGCAACCCTCTGCGACAGCATGTGCGACGGGCTCGTACCGTAGAACGGCAGGTACCCTTCCGCCAGGGTCAGGCGTGCGGCATCTCGCACCAGGGCGCTCGCAATGCCGGCACCACGCCAGGCAGGCAGCACATCAATGCCAATCTGGCGCATAATCGGCGAATCGTCACTCAGGCCAACCATAGCGATAGGGTCTACGAGCGCGGCGCTCTCCCCCGCCGCGGGTGCATCAGGTGCCTTAGATGCGTTCTCGTCCACCGGGTATGCGGCGAGCACCAGCACATCCGGGCGGGTCACGCTAAAGCCCAACGCGTTCGAGTAGCGCTTATCCCCGCGGAAGCGCTCAAACTGTTCAGCGTCCAGCAGCTCCACGCGCAGGTGGGTTACGCGTGCCTGCGTGTCCTGCGGGTCAACCTCAAGCGCACCCGCGGAGGCGTTCGCCTCCCTGCGGATGGTGCGCTCGCCCGTGATTTCGGCAAGCAACGCAGCCTTTAGCTCGGCGGGGTCAACGCGGTGCATCATACCTACACCGGGCACGGCACACTTGACCTCCTGCGCCTGCACGCCCTCGGGTACGACCGAGTTCAGCAGGGCGCGGCCGGGCGTGTAGTAGATGCTCGTGCCGCTGACCTGCTGGGTGTAGGGGGTGAGCAGTTCGTTGAGTTGGCGCAGCTGCGCGTAGTCGCCGAGCCAGTTCGACTGGTCGCCGAGCATGTAGTCGATGGCCTTGTCCAGCACGCGCGGATGTTTGGCGCAGAGAATGCCGACGCTCGCGTAGTTGGCGACGCGCAACTCCCAAATGTCGTCGTTGCGGCGGCGTGCGGCACCCATCTTCTCGGAGGGCGGCTGCACGGTGGCGAGTAGCGGCAGGCTCTCGGCTTCCGGGTAGTCGCGTAGCTCTTCGAGGGCGCGGCTAATCGAGCCGGGTGCCTGGCAGAAGTCCGACTCCAGCTGGGTGTGCAGGATGTGCCGCGCACGGTCCGCGGTGGTCACAGCGCCACGGTTCATAGCGCCACGGGTTGCCTGAGCTCCCCGCGTGGGTTCGGTTCCTTGAGTATCAGTCACGTAGGTTTCCTCTAGGGCAAATTTTTGACTAGTTCAGAATCTCGGCTAGCTCAGGATTTCAGCAAGGAACGCGCCGGTGTGCGAGCCCTTCACCTGAGCCACCTGTTCCGGGGTTCCTTCGGCGATGACGGTGCCGCCGCCGCTACCGCCTTCGGGGCCCATGTCGATAATCCAGTCGGCGCACTTGACCACGTCCAGGTTGTGCTCGATGGTGATGACGCTATTGCCCTTGTCCACCAGCGATTGCAGCACGGCGAGCAGCTTGCGGATGTCTTCAAAGTGCAGGCCGGTGGTCGGCTCGTCCAGCACGTAGATGGAGCGGCCGTTGGAGCGCTTCTGCAGTTCGGTTGCGAGCTTCACGCGCTGCGCTTCACCGCCGGAGAGGGTGGTTGCGGGCTGGCCCAGGCGAATGTAGCCCAGGCCCACGTCCACGAGGGTGTTCAGGTGGCGCGCAATCGGGGTGAACGCAGCGAAGAACTCTGCGGCTTCTTCCACGGGCATTTCGAGTACGTCGGCGATGGTCTTGCCCTTGTAATGCACTTCGAGGGTTTCGCGGTTGTAGCGCTTGCCGTGGCAGGTTTCGCAGGGCACGTACACGTCCGGCAGGAAGTTCATTTCAATCTTCAGGGTGCCGTCGCCGGAGCAGTCCTCGCAGCGGCCGCCCTTGACGTTGAAGGAGAATCGACCCGGGGTGTAGCCGCGCATTTTCGCTTCGCTGGTCTCTGCAAACAGCTTGCGGATGTGGTCGAACACGCCGGTGTAGGTGGCGGGGTTCGAGCGCGGGGTACGACCGATGGGCGACTGGTCCACGTGAATGACCTTGTCCAGGTGTTCCAGCCCGTCGATGCTCTTGTGGCGACCGGGTACCTGCTTGGCGCCATTGAGCTTGTTCGCCAGGGAGGTATACAGAATGTCGTTGACGAGGGTCGATTTACCCGAGCCGGACACACCGGTCACCGCGGTGAACACGCCCAACGGGAAGGACACAGTCACGTTCTTGAGGTTGTTTTCGCGGGCGCCGCGCACGATCAGCTGACGTTCCTTGTCCACGGGGCGGCGGGATGCGGGCACCTCAATGCTGCGGCGGCCAGCCATGTAGTCGCCGGTAATGGACTTGGTGTTCTTCAGCAGCTCCTCAAAGCTGCCGGAGTGTACGATTTCGCCGCCGTGCTCGCCGGCGCCGGGTCCTACGTCCACGATCCAGTCGGCTTCGCGCATGGTGTCTTCGTCATGCTCAACCACAATGAGCGTGTTGCCCATGTCGCGCAGCTTAGTCAGGGTTTCGATGAGGCGGCGGTTATCGCGCTGGTGCAGACCGATGGAGGGCTCATCGAGCACGTAGAGCACGCCGACCAGGCCGGAACCAATCTGGGTTGCGAGGCGGATGCGCTGCGCCTCACCGCCGGAGAGCGTACCGGCGGAGCGTGAGAGGGTCAGGTAGTCCAGGCCCACATCCAGCAGGAACTGCAGGCGCGCGTCAATTTCCTTGAGGACCTGCTCGCCAATCTTGGCTTCGCGGGCGCTGAGCTGCAGGCCGCGCACGAAGGCGAGCGCGTTAGCCAGGGACATGTCGGTGATGTCTGCGATGGACTGGCCGCCAACCTTCACGCCGAGGATGGTCGGGTTCAGGCGCGCGCCACCGCAGGAGGGGCAGGCGACCTGGCGCATGTACTGTTCGTAGCGGTCGCGGGCGAAGTCCGATTCGGTTTCTTCGTGCTTGCGCTTGATGTACGCCTTCACGCCTTCGAATCCGGAGGTGTAGCGGCGTTCGCGGCCGAATCGGTTGCGGTAGGACACCTCAACCTTGTAGTCCTTGCCGTCCAGGATGGCGGCGCGGGTCTTGGCGGGCAGGTCCTTGAAGGGGGTGTTCAGGTCGAAGCCGAGCTCCTCCCCCAGGCCTGCGAGCAGGCGTAGCCAGTATTCGGTGGTTGCTTTGCCCTGCGACCAGGGAGCGATAGCGCCCTCGCCGAGGGTCAGGTCGGGATTGGGTACGAGCAGTTCGGTGTCTACTTCCAGGCGAGAGCCGATGCCGTCGCAGGCGCTACATGCGCCGAACGGCGAGTTGAAGGAGAAGGCGCGCGGCTCGATGGTGTCGATCTGCAGCGGGTGATTATTGGGGCAGGCGAGGTTTTCGCTGAAGGAGCGGGTGCGTTCGGGGTCGTCCTGCTCGCGGTCCACGAAGTCGATGAGCACGCGGCCGTCGGCGAGCTTGAGCGCGGTTTCGATGGAGTCGGTGAGGCGCTGGTGAATACCGTCCTTAATGACGATGCGGTCGACGACCACCTCGATGGTGTGCTTGTACTGCTTGGCGAGCTTGGGCGGGTCGGAGAGTTGTACGGTTTCGCCGTCCACACGGGCACGCGAGTACCCCTGGGTGAGCAGATCCTTGAAGAGGTCTACGAACTCGCCCTTACGTGCGCTGACGACGGGCGCGAGGATCTGCAGGCGGGTGCGTTCGGGGTACTCCTGCAGAATATCCACGATCTGTTGCGGGGTCTGCTGGGTGATTTCTTCGCCACATTCGGGGCAGTGCGGGTGGCCGATGCGCGCCCAGAGCAGACGCATGTAGTCGTAGATTTCGGTGATGGTACCGACGGTTGAGCGCGGGTTTTTGGAGGTGGACTTCTGATCGATAGACACCGCCGGGGAGAGGCCCTCGATGAAGTCTACGTCGGGCTTATCGACCTGTCCGAGGAACATACGCGCGTATGAGGACAGCGACTCGACGTAGCGGCGCTGACCTTCCGCAAAGATGGTGTCGAAGGCGAGGGAGGACTTACCGGAGCCGGAGAGGCCGGTGAAGACGACCATCGCATCACGCGGAATGGTGAGGTCTACGTTCTTGAGGTTGTTTTCGCGGGCACCCTGCACCCGGATACTGGTCAGATCGTTCGCTTTGAGTGCGGTGCTACCGTGTGCCGAGCGGGGTGTCATCGAAAATCCTTTCGTCTTATCTTCGAACTTAAATTCTACACCCTCACGCCTTTCACCAGCGGGATTATGCGGCGGGTGAAGGCATGAGGGTGCAGTACTTATATGAGGCGGACTGTCAGGCGCGGTTTACCAGCCGCGGGTTCCCCAGTCTTCCAGATGGGGGCGCTCGTCGCCGAGGGTGGTGGAGCGGCCGTGGCCGGGCAGTACGATGGCGTCGTCTTCGAAGCCACCGAAGAGCTTTTCGAGCACGTTGGAGAAGAGCTCGCCGAACTGCTGCGGGGAGTCGGTCTTGCCCACGCCGCCGGGGAAGAGAGTGTCGCCGGTGAACAGCAGGGTTGCGGGGGTGCCGTCTTCCCAGGTGGTTTTGAGGGTGTAGACGATGGATCCGGGGGTGTGGCCGGGCACGTGCAGGGCGCGGATGACGGTGTCAGAGAGGTAGAAGTCGAAGCTTTCGCCGCCGGTCAGTTCTTCTTCGACGGTGTAGTCTTCCTGCTCCTTAATAGCGGCTGCATCAGCTGCACCCGCGGAGGTCACGGCACCGGTGAGGTGGTCGAGCTCCTTAATAGCGCGGATGTGGTCCCAGTGGCCGTGAGTAACGAGGATGCCGGTCAGACCGATTGCGCGGGGCCTGATGGAGTTGAAGTCCTCTTCCTTCTCCATGACTCGCACGCGGCGTTCTTCGCCGTCTGCCAGTTCAAGCTGCGGGCAGTCCTTCAGGAGCGCGTCGAGGGTGAATGCATAGAGTTCTTCTGCGTCGTCTGCAGGGTCGATGAGCACCTGCTCGCCGGTGGCGCGCATGGTGATGAGGTAGACGCTGTTGTCCATCTCGGAGACACTGAACGCACGGACGGTCAGTTCGGGGTTCTCAAAGATGAGGGTGGGTTCGGGGTAAGTAGTCATAGTTCCAGTGTAGGGGTTGTGACCGCACAGCATGCGCCTATGCGGTTCGCTCCCCTATCAGCGCATTCGGCGTTGAATGTGCGGGATGCACAGGGAACAGATTCTGGAGCACGCTCGGAACAAGCTTTAGCCGAGGTCCCGTCTATCTGAGGCTCCAGCGAAATTCAAACAGTGAAATTCAAAAGTTAAACAGAGAAGCGACTGCGCATCGATACACAGTCGCTTCTCATGACACCCAGGGGTATCTATCACTCACTCAAACACAAGCAACCCGAGGACTTTGGAAATCTCACGATTACTTGATGACTCAATAGTAGCGAACTTTTTGGGGGCTGTTTTACCGCCCAATTTGGTACGGAGAGCCGGTTTTAGTGACTTGAGTCTCAATGTAATCGTTCTGTAATAAAAATAGCTGTTTTTTAGGCTATCCATACGTACCAATTTCATTTTTTTCGAGTTTTGATGTGACTTATTTCACCCAAAATAATTTTAGAATTTCCCTCTTTTGGCACTTCGGTGCACCTTTAACCTAAGCTTCACACTCAGTAATTTTAAAGACTCAATACCCGGTTTTAGCCCAGTATTCCGCGGAAGTAGAGGGTTAAGGTCGAAATATCTTCAAGCTTTTGAAACTTCATTAAGTAGAAAAAATATACTGCTCGCCGTTCAAAAAGTGTACGGATATACACTTGAGGGAAAAATCAATTGGTCTGTTTAGGGTCATTAGATACCCCCTAAAGTAGAGCTTTTATAACAAAACGATAACAACAGCCCCGTCTTCAGGTTCACTGAGTGCACCCATTAAAACCCCTTTCAAAAAGCAAAATACCTAGTCAATGCCGTATTTTCACAAAATGCAAGACAGTGTGTCACTAAAAAATCAACCTATATAGATTGTTTAATAAAACCTGACCTTTAAGCACAAATAGAGCCCAATTATTAACCAGCACGTACCAATTTCACCCTCAAAACAGGCGCTCTAGAAGCCTCAATGAAAGGTTGAAAGACCCCTCCACCAGGGGTTTCAGAATCCTTCACTCCCCCGTTTTCAGGTACTCTACTTCCCCTTATAATCACTACAGAGAGCACCATAGGGCACAGCAAAGGCGGCGCCCCTCCCCCGCTGTGGGGAAGGAGCGCCGCCTCCACTAGCTATAAATCAGCTGGAACAGCCGCATTAGGGTAAGCCTTAGGACAGGCCGACCATCACGCCGTTCTCGTCAAAGCCGATGCGCTCAGCTGCGGGGCTCTTGCTCAGGCCCGGCATGGTGCGCATGGTGCCGCAGATAGCGTAGACGTAGCCAGCACCTGCAGCCAGGCGAACCTCGCGCACGGGCAGGGTCCAGCCGGTCGGTGCACCCTTCAGAGTTGCATCCGAAGAGATGGACAGGTGGGTCTTCGCAATGACCACGGGCAGGTGCGAGTAGCCCAGCTCAGCAAAACGCTTCAGCTGCTTAGCGGCAGCGGGAGCGATAGAGATGCCGTCCGCGCCGTAGACCTTGGTCGCAACCTTCTCGATCTTGGTCTCGATGGAGTCCTCAAGATCGTAGGTGTACTTCAGATCCGAAACGTCGTCACATGCCTCAGCAACCACGTCTGCCAGGTCGGTGGTGCCCTTACCGCCCTCAGCCACACCGCGGTGGATAGCGACGCGAGCGCCAGCTTCCTCAGCGATACGGCGGATGGTCTCGTGCTCGGACTCGAAGTCGGTCGGGAAGGCGTTGATTGCCACGACCGGCTGAACACCGAAGTTGCGCACAATCTCGATGTGCTTCTTCAGGTTCTCTGCGCCCTTCTCCACGTCGGAGGGGCTTTCCTGCAGCATGCCTTCGGGCAGGGGCTTGCCCGGAACGATCTTGTACAGGCCGGAGTGGGACTTCAGGGAGCGCACGGTTACGACGAGCACTGCGGCGTCCGGCTTCAGACCGGAGACGCGGCACTTGACGTTGAAGAAACGCTCCGCACCCATGTCGGCGCCGAAGCCAGCCTCGGTAATCACGTAGTCGGAGTACTCCAGACCAACGTAGTCAGCCACAACCGAAGAGTTACCGGTTGCGATGTTGCCGAAGGGGCCCGCATGAATCAGTGCGGGGGTGTGCTCCAGGGTCTGCAGCAGGTTCGGGTTGATTGCGTCTGCCAGGATGACGGACATTGCGCCGTCAGCCTTCAGGTCGGCTGCGGTGACGGGCTCACCGTCGTAGTTCAGGCCGATCACGATCTTTGCCAGGCGCTCGCGCAGGTCCTTGAAAGAGGTTGCCAGCGAGAGAATCACCATGATTTCGGAGGCGCTGGTGATGTCGAAACCGGTCTCGCGGACCACGCCGTCCATGCGTTCGCCCAGACCCACGACGATGTTGCGCAGGGAGCGGTCGTTCATGTCGATAACGCGGCGCCACTCGATTGCGCGCGGGTCGATGCGCAGCTCGTTGCCGTGGTGCAGGTGGTTGTCGATCATGGCGGCAAGCAGGTTGTGTGCTGCGGTGACGGCGTGGAAGTCGCCGGTCAGGTGCAGGTTCAGCTTCTCCATGGGAACGATCTGGGAGTAGCCGCCGCCTGCTGCGCCGCCCTTGATGCCGAAGGTCGGGCCCATTGCGGGCTGACGCAGAGCCAGGATTGCCTTGCGGCCGGTCTGTGCGAAGCCCTGTGCGAGGGAGACGGAGGTTGCGGTCTTACCTTCACCGAGCGGGGTGGGGGTGACTGCGGTAACCACGATGTACTTGGAGCCGCGCTTGCGGGCAGTCTCTGCGTTGGTGGTTTCGTCGAGGAGGACCTTAGCGACATACTTGCCGTAGGGTTCAAGGCGATCTTCGCTGATGCCGTTGTCTGCTGCGATCTTGTTAATAGGCCAAAGATCGGCGGCAAGTGCGATTTCGAGGTCGGAAGGGAAAGGCTTCTTCGTCATTGTCATCCTTCGAGTTGTACGAATCATGCTCTTTTATTCTATGCCTTGGCTCACTCATTTGTCCCTCACCTCGCCGGAAGGTGGCAAATAAACCCAATTTTTAATGCACTAATCCCCGCAACCGGTGCCCTCCGCTCACGTGGAGCGGCAGGGTCGGTGCGGGGATTAGTAGCGCATACACGCCGGGTTGCGGGTACAGCAGCCGGTATAGGAACCGGCGATACGAGCGGCTATTACGGCATAGTCAGCAGAACCTTGGTAGCGGTACGCTGGTCCATTGCCTCGTAACCCTTAGCCGCCTCGTCAATGGGCAGAACCATGTCGAAGACGCGGCCGGGCTCAATTTCGCCCTTGTAAATCAGGTCGATGAGGGTCGGCAGGTACTTGCGTACGGGGGCGGGGCCACCTTCCAGGTGAACCTGCTTGCCGAAGAGCTTATCGGTGCCGATGGAGCTGTCGTGCGGAACGCCCACGAAGCCGATGTAGCCGCCGTGGCGTACGCAGCCGAGAGCCTGGTCGAAGGACTGCTGGGTGCCAACAGCCTCCGCGACGCCGTGTGCGCCCACGCCGTCGGTGAGCTCCATGACCTTGGCGATGCCCTCTTCGCCGCGCTCTTCCACGATGTGGGCTGCGCCGAATGCCTTAGCGAGCGCCTGACGTTCGGGGTTGCGGGACATGATGATGATCTTCTCCGCGCCGAGCTGCTTAGCGCCGATGACTGCGCTCAGGCCGACTGCGCCGTCGCCAACAACGACGATGGTCTTGCCGGGGCCTGCCTGCGCTGCGTCTGCTGCGTACCAGCCGGTGCCGAGCACGTCGGATGCCGCCATCAGGTGCGGGATCTGCTCTTCGGTGGGTGCAGCGGGGGTCTTGACGAGGGTGCCATCTGCGAAGGGTACGCGGGCGTATTCTGCCTGGGTGCCGTTGGAGCGTGCGCCAATGAAGGCGTCGCCTGCCGCGATTGCCTTGAGGCAGCGGGAGGGGTAGCCTGCGGTGCAGGTTTCGCATTCGCCGCAGGAGATGCAGAAGGAGCCTACGACGAAGTCGCCGGGGGCTACGGTGGTGACCTCGGAGCCGACCTCGACGACCTCACCGATGTATTCGTGGCCCATTGCCCGGTGGTCAACGGGCTGTGCGCCGCGGTAGGGCCACAGGTCGGAGCCACAGATGCAAGATGCGGCGAGCTTGATGATGGCGTCGGTGGGTTCGAGGAGGGTCGGCTTGTCGACTTCGTTGACGACGACTTTGCCGGGGGCTTCCATGACAACTGAACGCATGATGTTCCTTTCAAATCTGCGCTGATAGTTAGTCGTATCAGAGTACGCCCCGCACCCCGATATATCAATAATTTTTTATGCTACGGGGTGAAGGTAAAAATTCCGACAACCGGAACCGGCAAAACCGCGCCCGCTCCCCTGTTTCTCCGGCCCTTCTCCACTACTTCCGCGCCAGGTTACACCGGGAAAGTCTGGGCATCTCGGCACACTAGATAGCCCGGTTAAACGGCGGAACCCCCGCGCATCCACAGTGGACACGCGGGGGTTCCGCTCGGTTTATTCAGCCTTATATCTGAAGGCGAGAAGGGTGCTTAGAAGTCCCAGTCCTCGTCCTCGGTGTTCACGGCCTTACCGATCACGTAGGAAGAGCCGGAACCGGAGAAGAAGTCGTGGTTCTCATCCGCGTTCGGGGACAGCGCCGACAGGATCGCCGGGGACACGTTAGTCACGGACGCCGGGAACATCGGCTCGTAGCCCAGGTTCATCAGAGCCTTGTTAGCGTTGTAGTGCAGGAACTTCTTCACGTCCTCACTCCAACCCACACCGTCATACAGGGAGTGGGTGTACGCCACCTCGTTCTCGTACAGTTCGTACAGTAGGTTGAAGGTGTACTCCTTCAGCTCTGCCTGACGCTCCGCGGACTCCTTCGCCAGGCCGCGCTGGAACTTGTAGCCAATGTAGTAGCCGTGCACTGCCTCGTCACGAATAATCAGACGAATCAGGTCAGCGGTGTTGGTCAGCTTCGCGTGCGAAGACCAGTACATGGGCAGGTAGAAGCCCGAGTAGAACAGGAAGGACTCCAGCAGAGTGGAGGCGACCTTCTTCTTCAGCGGGTCGTCACCGGTGTAGTAGGACAGAACAATCTTCGCCTTCTTCTGCAGGTGCTCATTCTCAGCAGCCCAGCGGAACGCCTCGTCAATCTCCTTAGTGGAGGCGAGGGTCGAGAAGATTGAGGAGTACGACTTTGCGTGCACGGACTCCATGAACGCAATGTTGGTGTACACGGCCTCTTCGTGCGCGGTCACAGCGTCCGGCAGCAGGGACACAGCACCGACAGTACCCTGGATGGTGTCCAGCAGGGTCAGACCGGTGAAGACGCGCATGGTCAGCTGCTTCTCTTCCTCGGTCAGAGTCTTCCAGGAGGGCACGTCGTTGCTCAGCGGCACCTTTTCCGGCAGCCAGAAGTTACCGGTCAGACGATCCCAAACCTCAAGGTCCTTCTCGTCCTCAATACGGTTCCAGTTGATAGCCTCGACCACGTGGTCGACGAGCTTCACCTTTTCGCTCATTAGTAATTCTCCGATTCTTAAGGGGCGGTTACGGTGCCACGCGCGGCCAGCCAGTCGCGCAGGCGGTTTGCGTGTTTACCGTAACCGCCCCTTCCAGTCTTTAGTTATAGTGTGCCAGCTCAGGCTGAATGCGTCACAGCATTCGGGCTAGAGCATGCAGGATACGCAGCCTTCAACCTCGGTACCCTCAAGAGCCATCTGACGCAGACGGATGTAGTAGATGGTCTTGATGCCCTTACGCCATGCGTAAATCTGGGCGCGGTTGATATCGCGGGTGGTTGCGGTATCGCGGAAGAAGAGGGTCAGCGACAGGCCCTGGTCCACGTGCTGGGTTGCAACAGCGTAGGTGTCGATAATCTTCTCGTAACCAATTTCGTAGGAGTCCTGGTAGTACTCCAGGTTCTCGTTGGTCATGTACGGTGCCGGGTAGTAGACGCGGCCGAGCTTGCCTTCCTTGCGGATCTCAATCTTCGAAGCGATCGGGTGAATCGAAGAGGTCGAACCGTTGATGTAGGAGATGGAGCCGGTCGGCGGAACAGCCTGCAGGTTCTGGTTGTACATGCCGTACTGTGCCACGTCAGCAGCCAGCTGAATCCACTCTTCACGGGTGGGGATGTGGTGCTTAGCGAACAGTTCGCGGGTACGCTCGGTCTGCGGTGCCCATTCCTTCTCAATGTACTTTGCGAAGAACTCACCGGATGCGTACTTCGAGTTCTCGAAGCCCTCGAAACGCTGGCCGCGTTCCTTAGCAATCTGCATGGAGGCGCGGATTGCGTGGTAGGCGACGGTGTAGAAGTACATGTTGGTGAAGTCCAGTGCTTCTTCGGAACCGTAGTAGACGTGCTCGCGTGCCAGGTAGCCGTGCAGGTTCATCTGGCCCAGACCCACGGCGTGGCTCATGTTGTTGCCGCGCTCGATGGAGGGTACGGAGCGGATGTCGGACTGGTCGGAGACGGAGGTCAGCGAACGAATCGCGGTTTCCACGGTCTTGCCGAAGTCGTCGCCGTCCATGGTCAGTGCAATGTTCAGCGAACCGAGGTTGCAGGAGATGTCCTTACCGACGGTCTCGTAGCCGAGGTCAGCGTGGTAGGTGGACGGCTCAGAAACCTGCAGGATCTCGGAGCACAGGTTGGACATGATGACCTTACCGGCGATGGGGTTCGCGCGGTTGACGGTGTCTTCGAACATCACGTACGGGTAGCCGGACTCGAACTGGATCTCTGCGATGGTCTGGAAGAACTCACGCGCGTTGATCTTGGTCTTGGTGATGCGTGCATCGTCGACCATTTCGTAGTACTTCTCGGAGACGTTGATGTCGGAGAAGGGCACGCCGTAGATGCGTTCCACATCGTACGGGGAGAAGAGGTACATGTCCTCGTTCTTCTTCGCCAGCTCGAAGGTGATGTCGGGGATGACAACGCCCAGGGAGAGGGTCTTGATGCGGATCTTCTCGTCAGCGTTCTCACGCTTGGTGTCCAAGAAGGCGTAGATGTCGGGGTGGTGTGCGTGCAGGTACACGGCACCGGCACCCTGACGTGCGCCGAGCTGGTTTGCGTAGGAGAAGGCGTCTTCCAGCAGCTTCATGACGGGGATAACGCCCGAGGACTGGTTCTCAATCTTCTTAATGGGCGCACCGGACTCGCGCAGGTTGGTCAGGGCGAATGCCACGCCGCCGCCGCGCTTGGAGAGCTGCAGTGCAGAGTTGATGGAGCGGCCGATGGACTCCATGTTGTCTTCCATGCGCAACAGGAAGCAGGAGACGAGCTCGCCGCGCTGCTTCTTACCTGCGTTGAGGAAGGTCGGGGTTGCCGGCTGGAAACGGCCGGAGATGATCTCGTCGACGATGTCTTCGGCGAGCTTCTCGTTGCCTTCTGCCAGCAGCAGTGCGACCATGCAGACGCGGTCTTCGAAACGCTCCAGGTAGCGCTGACCGTCGAAGGTCTTGAGCGCGTAGGAGGTGTAGAACTTGAAGGCACCCAGGAAGGTCGGGAAGCGGAACTTCACGGCGTAGGCGCGCTTGAACAGGTTCTTGATGAACTGGAAGTTGTACTTGTCGAAGAGTTCCGGCTCGTAGTACTGGTTCTCAATCAGGTACTCAATCTTCTCTTCCAGGTCGTGGAAGAAGACGGTGTTGTTGTTGACGTGCTGCAGGAAGTACTGACGTGCCGCCTGGCGGTCTGCATCGAACTGAATCTGGCCGTTCTCATCGTAGAGGTTCAGCAGTGCGTTCAGCTCGTGGTAGCTCATACCCTTGAACTTCTCGGGCACGCTCTTGCCGTTGTGGCCTGCACCGAGAGTTTCTAGTGCTGAGGGCAGTTTTGCGTCCAAAATGCTTCCAATCCTTCGTTGACTTTTTCTACATCTGAATCGGTGCCCATGAGCTCAAATTTGAAGAGCACGGGCACATCGCACTTCTTGGCGACAATGTCTGCCGCGATACCGAAGAGCGGACCAAAGTTGGTGTTGCCGGAGCCAATCACACCGAGTATGTGGTGGCGATTCTGCTCCACGTTCAGGAATTTAACCACCTGCGGGGGAACGTTACCGGCGCCATCAGGCTTGCCGTAGGTGGGGACGATGAGCACGAACGGCTCATCAAGAATGAGGGTGTCCTCGCCGGTGCGCAGCGGCAGGCGGAGGCGGCGGGCACGGATCTTCTCCACGAACTTGTGGGTGTTACCGGAGATGGAGGAGAAGTACACGATGAGTGGCGCCGTGTCGTCCAGTTCGACCTCGGTCGCTCGACCCTCGGAGGCGTTGCGTGCATCCATAAGAATCTTCCGGATTTCTGCGTGCTCGTCGACGGGGTTGGGCGTGAGGGCGGTACTCAATCTGTACTCCTTATTCTCGTGTGCCGGTGTGAGTTCCGTGCCGATTTTCCGTTTGTACGGGTTTCGGCAGGGTTGTTACGCTGCCAGAGCGTTGATCTTGTCGGGCTGGAAGCCGGACCAGTGCTCGTCGCCTGCAATGACGACGGGTGCCTGCATGTAGCCGAGGGACTTGACCATTTCGAGGGCCTGAGCGTCTTCGGTGATATCAACCTTGGTGTAGCTGATACCCTTCGCGTCGAGGGCGCGGTAGGTCATGTTGCACTGGACGCACTGGGGCTTGGTGTACACGGTCACTACCATGGGAGTGCCTCTTACTTTCTCCCGCTCGGGCGGGGCTATCTCGTGAATGAATCTGGCGTGTTTCGTCGGTGGTTCGCCACGTGTTGTTTACGGCGGGCGCTGTGCCGTCCGCTGCCCCCTCCTAGTGGGGTGTGGTGGTTTCCTGCGCTGGGGCAGGGCGCCTAAAAGTGCCGTAGTGGTGGAACCGAGTATTAATACTACATCTAGTGTCGAGATTTTTCTGCACCACAAGATGATGTGGTGCGAGGGTCGTGTTTCGTTCGATAAACCCACAGTTGAACCCACTTAAGAGGGGGTGTCTACAGCTTATCCACACCCTGCCGCGGGGCTAGTTCGCCGTATTTTCGCGGGGTGTGCCGGGTTATCCACAGGTGGGGTTTAAGTTGGTCAGGATTTTTAAGGGTTCATTCGCCCGCTGAGTTGAGGTTCAGTTAACCTCATGTATGCGTTTGGGGGCATAAAACCCGGCAGATTCGGGCTTGATTTTAAAGAGATTTCCGCTCTCACCCGTTCTTGCGCGGAACGGCGCGGTTTTAAAGCAGAACGGACTTTCTTAAAGGCGGGGGTTAACCCCCTTCGAGCGGGTTTAAGCTATGTGATTAAGGCTGTAGAAAAGATTTTTAACTCTTTTTCAGCAGCCGGTGTGTCGTGGGTTTAAGTTGGTTAATTCCGCTGAAACACCAAAACCCACCGCATATACCGGCATTTCGCGGTATTTGCGGTGGGTTTACTGGGTATCCATGCTGGTTTTAGCAACCGGTGAGCAGTAACCGGCTAGAAATCGATCAGGCCCAGCTCGCGCAGCTTCTTGCTGAGCGTTACGCCATCGGTGGCTTCAATCCACAGCGGCGAGCGCATCATCTGTTCGGCGCGGTAGTCGCTCCACACGCGGCCGGAGGCGAGCATGGTCTCCCCCACGGTCAGGTTGCGGATGACGATTGCCGCCACGTTGTCCGGGTAGCGTACCGCGAAGCCGTTGTAGATGTACGGGTCGCGCTGCCCGTCGTCGCCGACGAGGATCCACTTCATCTGCGGGAATTCCTCGGCGAGGCGGCGCAGGGACTCGACCTTATGGTTGGTTCCGGAGCGGAACCAGCGGTCGGGGGTGGGGCCCCAGTCGGTGAGCAGGAACGTGCCGCGCGGGTAGCCGTTGCGGCTGAGGAAGCGGCGCAGGGTCGGGGTGATGTTCCAGGCGCCGGTGGACAGGTACATGAACGGCGCATCCGGGTGGCTGCGGCGGATACGGTCAGTCATGACCGCCATGCCGGGGGTGGGGATGCGTGCGTGCTCGTCGAGGATGAAGGAGTTCCAGGCGGCGACGAGGGGGCGCGGCAGCATGGTGACCATGACGGTGTCGTCGACGTCCATGATGACGCCGAGCTTCTGGCTTTCGGGAACGATGTAGACGCTGGTTGCTACGGCGCGGGAGCCGGGCACGTACATGATGACTTCGTGCATGCCAGGGTCCAGGTCGATGCTGAGTTTGACGTCGAGCACGCCGCCGCGGTCGGTGTACGCCTCATACTTGGTGCCGTCGATGACGATGGTGACGGGTGCATCGGACATTGCGGTTGCGGTGAAGGAGCGCCAGCCGCGCATGGGGTTGGCGGTGTCTTGGGTGCCTTCTACGACCTGCAGGAGGCGTTCGAGGTTGACCGTCTTGTAGAGTGCGCGGGCGATGATGCGGACCCAGCCGGGGTTTCCTTCGGAGGCGGCGCGTCCGTAGCCTTCGGTGGGCACGAGGATAGGCTCGCGACCGGCGGCGATGGCGCGCTTTTCGCGCCACCTGTGCAGCCGGTCTGCAACACGGTAGCCGATGTTGACTGCCTCGTCGGCAGCATCGTTCACAAGGTTGCGCAGTTCGTGAGTGCCCAAATTCTCCATCCCACTAGTGTAGCGGAGCGTTACCGGCTTGCGGCTTTAGGATTTTGTGTTCTTATACCTAGTTTTTATACCTATTAATACTGTGGTGCTGAGCGCGGGGTGTGATGTGCACATTATTTAGGGTGTATTCGCTGTTCAGATTCGTTCCTTGCAGGTGGGGGCGTTATCCTGGAGAGTATGACCCACTCACAGCCTAACCGCCGACTTTTTGTGCTCGGCACTGCTATGCTTCCGCTGATTGCTGCCTGCTCGAAGACGTCGAATGACTACGACGGCACCAGCGGTAATTTCACTCCGTATCAGGCTGGCGGCGAGACCTCTGCTGCTACTCGCCCCGCACCCACGAATTCGCCGACGGTTGCCGCTGCTGGCAACCCGGTTGATAAGCCGCGCGAATGGCCCGGTATCGGCAACTCCCTCATTGGTGACGGCAAGTATGTTGCGTGGACTGTTGATGACGGCGCAAGCCCGGAGGCGATTCGCGGCTACGCTGAGTTCTCGAAGCGTACGAATACTCGCCTGACGTTCTTCATTAACGCTTCTTACACCGGGTTTAAGGAGCATGTGTCGTTGTTGCGTCCGCTGGTTCAGAGTGGCCAGATTCAGGTTGCGAACCACACGTACAACCACGCTGACCTGACCACCCTGGATGCTGAAGGTGTGAAGGAAGAGCTGCAGCGTAACGAAGACGAGATTATGAGCATGTTCGGTGTCTCGTCGAAGCCGTACTTCCGCCCGCCCTACGGCCGCTACAACGATGCGGTGCTGAAGGCTGCCGGTGAGATTGGTTTTACCCGCCCGGTCATGTGGAACGGCACTACCGGTGACGAGGCGAAGACCAGCTCCCGCGTGATTTACATGCGCTGCATCCGCTACATGCTGCCGCAGCAGATTGTGCTGGGTCACTTGAACTACGAGACGATCATCCCGATCCTCGATAAGGTGAAGGGCCTGCTCGATGACCGCGGCCTGACTGCGGTGACGGTTCGTGACTACTACGGTGACGCATCCGAGGAAGAGATTAAGGCGGCGGCTCCTTCGCCGACCCCCACCCCGGAGGAGAACACCCCCTCCCCCGAGGCGACTACGGAGGCGCCGGCCCCTACCCCGGAGCCGACTACTGAGGCTCCGACTCAGGCGCCGACTACCCGCTATGAGGATGAGGTAGCGGCTACCCAGCAGGCTACGACTGCACCTGCGGCGGCAACCACTACGGCTCCGCCGGCTCGTGCGACCGCCGCTCCCGCGGCTACTGCCACGACCGCACCGGCGGCTGCCCGCCGATAGGGCCGCGTATTTCGCGTGTGCTAAGCCCCCTTGACCCGGTTCCTGTACAGATATTCCTATACAGAGATTCTGTACGAACCGGCGCGAGGGGGCTTTGCCGTACCCGGTGGGAATAAACTCTGGGGAACACCCGCTGAGGAATAACGCTGGGGAATAGCCGGGAATAAACACGGTAGCCGGGGCGTTAGGTGAGCATACAGGCGGCAGTGTGCCGCATCCGAGTATGAGAGGAATAGATAACATGCGTATTGATATTTGGTCCGATATTGTGTGCCCCTTCTGCTACGTGGGCAAGCGTAACCTGGAGCAGGCGCTCGCCGAGTTTGAGCACCGTGACGAGGTTGAGGTGGTGTGGCATAGTTTTGAGCTGGACCCGTCGGCTACGGAGCATCCTGCCGGTTCTCTGCCTGAGATGATTGCCGGTAAGTATCAGATGTCGTTGGAGCAGGCGATTGCGAGCCAGGAGTCGTTGGCGGAGCGTGCCCGCGAGGTGGGTTTGGATTTCAATTGGCGTCAGGCACGCTACGGTAACACGTTTGATGCGCACCGTGTGATTCACTATGCGGCGGAGCAGGGCTTGGCGTCGGCGGCGGAGGAGGCGTTTAAGCTGGCGTACTTTACGCAGGGCCGTTCGGTGCAGGATCACGAGTCGATTCTGGATATTGCTTCTGAGATTGGCCTGGATACTGCCGAGGTTGAGGCGGTGTTGAAGAGCGACCGTTACGCGGCGGATGTGCGTGCTGATGAGCAGTTGGCGCGCCAGCTGGGCATTAATGGTGTGCCGTTCTTCTTGATTGAGTCGAAGTGGGCGGTCAGTGGTGCGCAGCCTGCGAAGATGCTGGTGCAGGCGCTGCGTCAGGTGTGGGAGGAGACTCACCGTGTTGAGTTTTTGAACCCTCTGGCGGGCGCGGCTGGTGACGCGGCAGGTGACGGTGCTGCGGAGGCGGGTCCCTCCTGCGATATGAACGGCAACTGCTCCTAGCGACAGTCCTGGATAGAGCTGCCCCGGCGGGGGTGCTGCTCCCCTAGCGCCCCCGGCTAGCACCCCTGGCTAATGCAGCCTCAGATATAGCGAAGCCCCCTCGTACTATTTTGAACTGCCTCCCGTTTCTTGGACACCAAAAATGAAGTCCAAGAAACGGGAGGCTTTTCATGTCCGTGCATCTGGGATTAAGGCATGACCGTTTGCTTCGGGAACAGGCAGCGCAAATGTTTGAGAAGGGACGTGGCTATCGTTTGACCGCCAGCAGGCTTGGTGTGTCCGCCGCGACTGTGAGAGAGTGGCAGAAAATGTACCGCGTAATCGGGAGGAGCGGGCTTCTTGCCATGGGAATAAAGCAGGCCAGATACGACTATGAGACCAAGGTTGCCGCAGCCAGGGCCGTGGTTGATGGTGGGATGAGTAAGCCTGAGGCGATGGCGCGTTTCGGTATTGCAAGCGTGACACCGTTGAAGCAGTGGTGCAGGCTGTACCGGCAGGGCGGCGCGCAGGCGCTTAAGCCTAAGCCTAAGGGCAGGCCGAAGGGGTCGGTGCGGGCGGTGCCACCAACGCGTGAGGAGGAACTCGAAGAGCGTGTGCGCAAGCTTGAGGCGCAGGTGGCGTACCTAAAAAAATCGATTGCCCTGAAGGCGCAGAAGCGCTCCCAAACCGGGACAAAGCCCTAGTGG